>JAESFJ010000018.1_pt1 | contig 384341 bp, 341 predicted proteins | sample 9266161 | NCBI WGS metagenome assembly JAESFJ01 (sample SAMN14506165, study PRJNA617096) | algae metagenome | isolation source: Calothrix sp. FI2-JRJ7 and co-occurring heterotrophs from granitic desert soil | place: USA: Red Pass Lake area, Fort Irwin, California | collected 2000-06-01 | reverse complement strand
GACTCCTCAGTTGAAGGAGTCGAAATGCTCTGCCTATGGCCGCGGACGTTCAATCACGTGCGACGCTCGCCGGATGGCTTTACGTCGAGGCTTGCGCCAATCCGCGGAGCGGTTCGTGCATCGGCCAGTTTGGGTCGGCGCGTTATCCGGATGGGGCTATGCCTTCGCGCTGCCGTTCCGCTATGCCGCTGGCAAATGTACGCGCAGCCGATCCTCTACAGCTTCCGTCGCTGTCCTTATGCGATGCGTGGGCGCATGGCGCTGATCGCGAGCGGCGTTGCCTATGAGCATAGGGAAATATCGCTGAGCGACAAGCCAGCCGTGATGCTGGCCGCCTCTCCTAAGGGCACTGTGCCTGTCCTCGTCCTCGCGAACGGTCAGGTGATTGACGAGAGCATCGATATCATGCGCTGGGCGTTGGGCCAGAACGATCCCGAAGGGTGGACAGCGGCTGTCGACCCTGGCCTGATCGCGGACTATGACGGCGCCTTCAAGCATCATCTCGACCGTTATAAATATGCAGCGCGCTATGGCGAGGATCCGCTGATGCATCGCGCCGCCGGTTTGGACATGCTCCTTCAACTCGATGCGCGGCTCGCCGACCAGGATTATCTCGGAGGCGGCGCGCGAGGGTTCGGTGACATCGCGATCTTTCCCTTCGTGCGCCAGTTTGCGGGCGTCGACCAGCTGTGGTTCGAAACGCATGCGCCGCAGAAGCCGCGGCGCTGGGTTGAGAGGCTGATCTCATCAGATTTGTTTGGACGCGCGATGATCCGGCATCCGCTTTGGATAGCTGCCGCTAACTGAGGTGGGGCGCAGACGCCCGGCTGACAAATGGCCAGCGACACCCATATGGGGTGCATGACTTTGTCCAAGATCGTGAACGGCGCCAGCCTCAAGCCGCGCTCGGGAGAGCCGCCCAAGAAAATAGTCCTGCTACTGCATGGCTTCGGGTCGAGCGGCACCGACATGATTGCGTTGGCGCCAGCATGGCAGGAGGCGCTTCCGGACACTCTGTTTCTGGCTCCGCATGCGCCGCAGCGCTGCGGCATGATGGGGCGGGGGTATCAATGGTGGGGGCTTTCCGGCTTTGCGCCGTCCGCGCTCGCCGCAGGCGCTGCCTCGGCCGCGCCGGCGATCGACGTCTTCATTGACCGCAAGCTTGCACAATATGGTCTGAGCGAGGCCGACCTAGCCATCGTCGGTTTCAGCCAGGGGACGATGATGGCACTACATGTATCGCTGCGACGACAGCGGGCGGTCGCTGCCGTCATTGGCTATTCCGGCATGTTGACAGCGACGCTGGGACTGAATCACGAAGAACTCCCAAAGCCACCTGTGCTGCTGGTGCACGGTACCGCCGATCCGGTGGTCCCGATCGCTGCGCTGCACATGTCGGAGAGCGAACTCAAGCGCCTCGGCGTCGATGTCACGACGCACGTCTCCTACGGTGTGGCGCACACCGTAGATCCCGTCGGATTTCGTCTCGGTCGGGATTTCGTGGCGGACGCCTTCGGTCGCTAGTCTGCTTTTCGCGGTCCGGGCCTGGAACAGGACTGTCTCAGATCGGCCAATGGCCGTTATTTCTAGAGCATTTCGTTTATGCCGAGAGGGTCGACTTTGGCTGATTGTCAACGCGACGGACTGCAACGGCAGTAAGGCCTGCGCTACGAGCCGATCGATTCACCCCCAAACTCGTTGGGCATGGCAGTTGTAAAAATTTCACTACCCTAAACACCACCCTAAATCGAAAACTAGGGTGGTGGCTCCCTGAAGGGAGTAAAAATATCGTGCTATTTCAAGGAGTGAATGGTGGACGCACTAGGGCTCGAACCTAGGACCCGCTGATTAAGAGTCAGCTGCTCTACCAACTGAGCTATGCGTCCACTGCCGGTTTTCGGCGCGCTTCGCGGCGGCGAGCTATGCTCTTTGCTGCGAAGCGAGCGGCCCGCTATCATGCCAATCGGGGGAAGGCAATGGCTGGCGCGAAGATTTTTCTCAATGAAAGCGGCGGGTCCCGGTTTTGCTGTCGTTTTCGATCGCCAGGATGATGCCGACGCACGTCATGATCGTCAGCATCGACGATCCGCCATAGGAAAACAGCGGCAATGGAATGCCGACCACGGGTGCCAGCCCCATCACCATCATCAGGTTGATCGCGATGTAGAAAAAGATCGTCATCGTCAGCCCCGCCGCGGTCAGCTGGCCAAAGCGGGTGCGTGCTTTCAATGCGACGCGTGTCGACCAGCGCAGCAGCAGGAAAAAGGCAAAGAGCAACGCCAGCCCGCCGATCAGCCCCCATTCTTCGGCCATCGTCGCAAAGATGAAGTCGGTGTGACCTTCGGGCAGATAGTCGAGATGGCTTTGCGACCCGTTGAGGAAGCCCTTGCCACCGATGCCGCCCGATCCGATCGCGATTTTTGACTGGCTGATATGATAGCCGGCGCCGAGCGGATCGCTTTCGGGGTCGAGGAAGATCAGCACGCGCTTTTGCTGATAATCATGGAGGAAGGAAAAGAGGATGGGCAGCGCGGCGGCCCCGGCGATCGCGGTGCTGCCAAACCACCAGAACGGCAGGCCGGCCGCGAACATCACCACCACGCCGCCGATACAGATCGACAGCGCGGTGCCAAGATCGGGTTGCAGCATGACGAGCGCCGCGGGCAACCCGATCATGATCAGCGCCGGCCACAGGGCGGTCCAGCTGCGCGTGTTTCCGGGCGGCAGTTGCGCGTAGAAGCGTGCCAGCGCGACGACGATCGTCACCTTCATCAGTTCGGAGGGCTGGAGATTCATGAAACCAAGGTTCAGCCAGCGCTGGCTGCCCCCGCCGACGAAGCCGAGCAGTTCGACCGCGATCAGCAGGATCAGCACGCCGATGTAGGCGATGTACGAGAAATCCTCGAAAATCCGGATCGGAAAGCGGCCCAAGACCATCGCCACGGCCAGAAAGACGAGGAAGCGCACCCCTTGCTGCCACGCCCAGGGCGACCAGTTGCCGCCCGCCGCCGAATAAAGGACGAGCAGGCCGAAGCCGGTGATCGCGCTGAGCACCGCGATCAGTTTCCACGGGATGCGCTGAATGGCGGGCGGCACGACGATCATTGCGGCAGTTCCGGATTGGGGTCGCTCGACGCGCCAGATTTCCAAGCCATATAATCGCGGTCCATCCGCTCCTTGATCGTTCCGCCCCAGCCCGCCTCGAACGTCTCGAGCGCCTCCATCGCCTTTTCGCGGTCGTAGAGGAAGGTGAAGATGTCCTTGGCGATCGGGGCCGCAGCGCGCGATCCGCCCATGCCATGTTCGATCACCACCGACGCGGCATAGCGCGGGTTTTCGACCGGCGCGAAGCAGACGAACAGGCCGTGATCGCGATATTTCCACGCCCCGCTTTGCCCGCGCGATCCCGACGCCAGGCCGCGGACCTGTGCCGTGCCGGTCTTGCCGCCCATCGTGACGCCATCGAGCGGCAGGCGGCTGCGCACCGCGGTGCCGGCGCCGTTGACGACGCGGTCCATGCCCGAGCGCGCGACGGCTAGTGCTTCGGCCGAAAAGGGCAGTGGTTCATTGCGAAATTCACGGTTGATCAGGCGCGGATACAGCCGCCGTCCCGACGCGATCCGCGCCGTCATCACCGCCAGTTGCAGCGGATTGACGCTGACATAGCCTTGCCCGATCACGGCGTTCAGCGAATCCGACGCGGACCATTTCTGGTCATAACGGCGCATCTTCCACGCGCTGTCCGGGATGGTGCCGTACCGCTGGTTGCTGCCCGCCAGCTGGAATTCCTCGCCCAGCCCGAGCAGCTTGGCGGTCGGCGCCATCGCGTCATAGCCCAGACGGTGCGCCAGCCAGTAGAAATAGCTGTTGCAGCTTTTTTCGATCGCGGTCGGCATGTCGACGCTGCCGTGGGTGCCGAGGCAGCGAAAGAAGCGGCTGCCGAGCCGATAGCCGCCGATGCACGTATGCCGCTCGCCGGGGTCGACGCCATGCTGGACCGCGGCGATCGCGGCCATCGGTTTCAGCGTCGATCCGGGCGGATACAGGCCGCGCGTCGCCTTGTTGATCAGCGGCTGATGATCGTCGGCGCGCAACCAGCTATATTCGCTGTTGCTGATCCCGTCCGAAAAGCTGTTGGGATCGAAACTGGGCATTGAAATGAACGACAGGATGTCGCCGGTCAGGCAATCGATGATGACGATGGCGCCCGATTCGCGGCCCATGCGCCGCGCGGCATATTCTTGCAGGTCGGCGTCGATCGTCAGGTGGACGGTCTTGCCCTGCACGTCGGGCTGGGTATCGAGGTCGCGGACAACCCGGCCGCGCGCGGTCACTTCGACCCGCCGCGCGCCGGGCCTGCCTTTCAGCATCGGCTGGAAATATTTCTCCAGCCCGTCCTTGCCGATTTTGTAGCCCGGGGTGATGTACAGCGGATCCTTGGCTTTCTGATATTCCTCCGCGTTGGGCGCGCCGACGTAGCCGATCAGATGGCCGACTGCGGCGCCGGTCGGATAATTGCGCGCAAAGCCGCGTTGTGGCGCGATGCCGGGCATTTCGGGCAAGCGGACGAGGATCGAGGCATATTCGGCCTCGCTCATGTCTTCGGCAACCGCAACCGGCTGAAACCCCGACGCGGCCTTCAGGTCGCGGTTGATGCGGTCCATCGTGTCGCCGTCGAGTTGCAACAGCGTACGAAGCTGGCCCAGCACGAAATCGCGGTTGTGCAGGCGGTCGGGGATGATGTCGATACGCAAGCTGACGCGGTTGTTCGCCAGCGCCTTGCCGTGGCGGTCGACGATCCACCCGCGCCGCGGCGGCACCAGCGTCAGGTTGACGCGATTGCTTTCTGATTCCAGCACATAGCGGTCGTTGTCGACGACCGAGATATAAGCCATGCGCGCCGCCAGCGCGATGCCGACCGCCGCTTGCGCCCCGCCGACGACAAGCGCGCGGCGGGTGAAGGTGATGCCCCTCCAGGCTTCGGTAATGGGCGGGTTTTTGCGCGACATTGGTTCTGACTAAGGAGGGTTATCGGCGTTTCAGGCGGAAATTGTCAAACTTGCCGGTCAACCGCATGAACAGCGGCACCAACAGCGCCGAGATGATAATTTGCGGCACCACCAGCCCCAGCACACGTCCCGTTGCGACGCCCGGATGAACGATCAGCGCCGCCAGCGACTGGATGATCGCAATCAGCAAGGCCGCAATCGCCCAGTCGTGCAGGAAACCGCGCCAATAGATGCGCTGCGACGAATAATGGATCGCAATGCTGGCGAGCGTCCATAGCCCGACCGCGGTGCCGATCGGCTGGCCACTGAACAGATCGTCCCACAGCCCCAGCGGCAGGCCGATCCACACCGGCCACATTTCGGTGCGCAGCAATTGCCAGCACAGAAAGAACAAGAGCCCCAGCGGCGGCAGCACCGGCGAACTGGCGACGAGCGGCAGCATCAGCGGCAGCGCCGAAGCGAGCATCACCGTCGCCACCGGCACGATCCGCATGCGCCAGAGCGAAGCCGGTTCGCCCAGGCGCGGCGCGGCGCGGTTGTTCATGGGGTGGTGCCTGCGGGCGCCGGGGGTAGCGGGGCCGGGGCGGGCTGGGCTTCTATATTGTCGGGGGTATAGGGGCGCAGCACCGACACCGCATCAACCTTGCCGGGATCAGCGAGCGGGCGGGCGAGGGCGCCGTCATCCTGCCGCCGCACGACGATCGCGACAGGGATATTCGGCGGATAGAGGCCGCCGGTGCCCGATGTGACCAGGATGTCGCCGGGCTTGAACGGGTTGTTGGCGATGTTGAGGGTGCGAATGTCGAGATCGCCGTTGCCGCGGCCATAGGCCAGCGCGGGCAGGCCGTCACGCGCCCGGCGTACCGGCACAATATTGTCGACGTCGGTGAGCAGCAGCACCTGCGACACCGACGGCCCGGCGCTCAGCACGCGCCCGATCAGCCCGTCGGCGCCGCGCACCGGCTGGCCCGCGGCGACGCCGAGGTTGCGCCCGATGCTGAGCAGCGCGATGCGCTTGCTGCTGGTCGAGGTCGAGGTGAGCAGATAGCCATTGGCGAGCGCGGTCTTGTCGGTCTCCTGCAATTTGAGCAGTGCCTTCAGCTGGCGATTCTCTTCCTGCAAGGTGCTGGTGGCGACCAACTCGCGGCGCGTGTCCGCCAGCTCGTTGCGCAGCCGCCGGTTTTGCGAACCCGCGCTGACATAGGCGCCGACGCTGTCGTCGATCCCCGAAATCGATCCGATCACCGACCGCGACACGCGCGCGACCGGCGCGGTGATTTCCTGGCTCGCCACGCGTAATTGGGCAAAGCCGACGGGGTCAACGACCGACAGGATCGCCAAGAGCAGCCCGGCGAGGGCCCCCGTCACCGCAATGACATAGGCCGCGAACAGGCTGTATTGGGCCTTTCGGGATTGCCCCGGACGTCGATGTACCGGGCGGACCATAATTCAGATTCGCTCGATCAAGCTTGCTGGAGTACGCCGCGGAAGGCGGGGTCTTCCATCGCGCGGCCGGTGCCGATCGCGACACAGGTCAACGGGTCTTCGGCGACGGTCACGGGCAGTCCGGTCGCTTCCTTGAGCAATTCGTCAAGTTCGGCGATCAGCGCGCCGCCGCCGGTCAGCACGATGCCCTGATCGACAATGTCGGCGGCGAGTTCGGGCGCGGTGTTTTCCAGTGCGATGCGCACCCCCTCGACGATCGTGCCGATCGGTTCGGACAATGCTTCGGCGATCTGCGCCTGGTTGATCGAAATTTCCTTGGGCACGCCGTTCACGAGATCGCGGCCCTTGATGTGGATGGTCAGCCCGACGCCGTCGGCGGGGATGCGCGCAATCCCGAAATCCTTTTTGATCCGCTCGGCTGTCGCTTCGCCGATCAGCAGATTGTGGTGACGGCGGACATAGGAGACGATCGCCTCGTCCATCTTGTCGCCGCCGGCGCGGACCGAGGTGGTGTAGGCGAGGCCGCGGAGCGACAGCACGGCGACTTCGGTCGTGCCGCCGCCGATGTCGACGACCATCGACCCGATCGGTTCGGTCACCGGCATATCGGCACCGATCGCGGCCGCCATCGGTTCTTCGATCAGCCACACTTCGCTGGCGCCCGCATTCGATGCGGCGTCGCGGATCGCGCGGCGCTCGACGCTGGTCGACCCCGATGGGACGCAGATCACGATTTCGGGGCTGCGGAACGCGTTGGGCTTGCCGCCGTGCACCTTGGTGATGAAATGCTTGATCATCTGTTCGGCGACATCGATGTCCGCAATCACGCCGTCGCGCAGCGGCCGGATCGCCTCGATGCTGTCGGGGGTCTTGCCCATCATCAGCTTCGCGTCGTCGCCGACCGCCTTCACCCGCTTGATCCCATTGATCGTCTCGACCGCGACCACCGAAGGTTCGTTCAGCACGATGCCCTTGCCGCGCACATAGACGACCGTGTTGGCGGTGCCGAGGTCGATGGCCATGTCTTGGGAGTTGAATTTGAACCAGCGAGAAAAGAAGGACATCAGATATAGTTTCCCTGTCATCGACGCCGACCCGGGGAAGGACGCGCCGCCGTCGTCATTGAACCCGCGCGCCCGACCGGGGACAGGACCAATCAGGGAGAGATTCCGGCTCGGCCGACGGGGGCAGGCTGGACAATATGATAAGGCTGTGCGGGTGGGTCGCGATTTGCGTCCGACTGCGCTAGGACAGGCGCCATGTCAATACGTCGCCTGCCCGAAACGCTGGTAAATCGGATCGCAGCCGGTGAAGTGGTCGAAAGACCCGCCGCAGCGGTCAAAGAACTGGTCGAAAACGCCATCGATGCCGGGGCGAGTCGCATTTCGGTGCGAATCGCCGAAGGCGGAATTGCGCGGCTTGAGGTCGAGGATGACGGCTGCGGAATGACCGCCGCCGACATGGCGCTCGCGCTCGAACGCCACGCGACGTCAAAGTTGCCCGACGACGCGATCGAGGACGTCACCACGCTGGGGTTTCGCGGAGAGGCATTGCCATCCATTGCCAGCGTCGCGCGGCTGACGCTCGACAGCCGGGTGGCGGGCGGCGACGGCTGGCGGCGCGTTGTCGATAACGGCGCGGTGGTCGCCGAAGGGCCAGCGGCGCTGGCGGTTGGCACCCGCGTTCTGGTCGAAGATCTGTTTGCGCGCGTTCCCGCCCGCCGTAAATTCCTGCGCAGCGCGCGCAGCGAATATGCCGCCTGCATCGACGTCGTGAAGCGGCTGGCGATGGTGCGGCCCGACGTCGGTTTTGTGGTCGAACATGATGGGCGGCGCGTGCTCGACGTACAGGGCGAGCAGGATCAATTGAGCCGCGTTGCCGCGCTGACCCAGCGCGATCTGGCGGCGAACAGCATCGGGATCGATCTGGAGCGCGGTGACGTCCACATCGGCGGCGTCATCAGCCTGCCGACGTACAATCGCGGCATCGCCGACCATCAATATCTGTTCGTCAACGGCCGCCCGGTGAAGGACCGGCTGCTCGTCGGGGCGCTGCGCGGTGCCTATGCCGACCTGCTCGCGCGCGATCGTCATCCGGTCGTCGCGCTGTTCGTCGACGTCCCGGGCGGCGAGGTCGATGTGAACGTCCACCCGGCGAAGACCGAGGTGCGCTTTCGCGATCCGCAGCTGATCCGCGGCATGATCGTCGGCGGCCTGCGCCGCGCGCTCGACGAACATGGCTTTCGCAGCGTGCAGCGCCCCGCCGAAGCGGCGCTGGCGGCGTGGCAGCAGGAACCGGCCGTGCCGCCCGCGCCAACCTTGTTTGCCGCGCATCTACCCTATCCGCACGCCCCGGCGACGCATTTGTTCGGCGCCGACACCGATCCCGCCACGCATGCACTGCTCCGCGACCGCGTTGTCGATTTTGCGCCGCCACGTGACGCGCTGCCGATGGGCCGCGCCGAAGCCGCGACCGCGCCGGTGCCGCAGGGCGACGCGCATCCGCTGGGCATCGCGCGCGGCCAGATCGCGCGCACCTATATCGTGGCCGAGGCTGAGGATGGGCTGGTCATTGTCGACCAGCACGCCGCGCACGAGCGCCTCGTGCTCGAACAATTGCGCCGCGGGATGAGCGGGCAGGCGGTGCCAAGCCAAGGTCTGCTGCTCCCCGAAGTCGTCGAACTCGACGAACCCGCATGCGACCGGCTCGAAGCGGCGGCGGCGCAACTGGCCACTCTCGGCGTCGAACTCGAACGTTTCGGCCCCGCCGCGGTGATGGTCCGCGCGACCCCGGCGATGCTCGGCGCGATCGATTGCCGCAAACTCGTCACCGACATCGCCGACGATCTGGCGGGCTATGACGCCGCACTGGGGCTGAATGAGAGGCTCGAACTGGTCGCCGCTACGATGGCCTGCCACGGCTCGGTCCGCGCGGGCCGCACGCTCAGCGTCGCCGAAATGAACGCGCTGCTCCGCACGATGGAAGTCACCCCGCACAGCGGCCAATGCAACCACGGACGACCGACCTGGGTGAAGCTGGCGATGGAGGATGTGGAGAAGCTGTTCGGCCGGAAATAGGCGCCCACGGAACTGCGCTCGCGCCGGGACGTTGCCTGTCGACATCCCGACAGGAGCGACCCCGATGAACCGACTGCGCCGCCTCGAAACCTTTGCCCGCGCAGGCTGGTGCGCACGGGGGGTCGTTTATTGTCTGCTCGCCTATTTTGCCTTGACCGGTGCCCGCGCATCCGACGCGAGCCCGCAAGGTGTGTTTCGCTCGGTGCGGGATATGCCGGGTGGCCCGTTTTTACTCGGCATTCTGGCGACCGGTTTGGCCCTCTATGGTGCCTATCGTTTCTACGGCGCGGTGCTCGATAGTGACGGCAAGGGTGACGATGCCAAGGGTTTGGCTATCCGTATCGGCTATGTCGCCAGCGGCGTCGCGCATTTCATCCTCGCCTGGGCGGCCGTTCGGTTGGCGTCCGGCCATGCGCCCGGACCCGATGGTCAGCGCGAACAGGCAGCGGCGGGAATGCTGCTCGATCTGCCGCTTGGCGGCACCCTGCTTGGCGCCATTGGACTCTGTTTTATCGCCACGGCGGTGCACCAGGCTGGCAAAGCCTGGACGACCGAGTTTATGAAAGGCGTCGCCGCCGATGCCCCCGCCTGGGTCGTCCCCGTTGGTCGCGGCGGTCTGGCGGCGCGTGCGGTGGTCTTTGCAGTCATCGGCGTGTCGCTGATCCGCGCGGGTTGGTTCGGATCGGCGGGCGAGGTTAAAGGGCTTGGCGACGCGCTTTCGGCGCTCACCGAACATGCCGAACTGTATCTGCTCGTCGCAGTGGGCTTGTTCCTGTTCGGCGTTCACAGCTTTGTTGAAGCGCGCTGGCGCCGTATCCGCGACGAGGATGTCGTTGCCCGGCTGAAAGCCGCAGCCCGCTAAGCCATCTTGATCCCCGCAACACCATTCTCGACCACCGCCGTCGCGCGTTTCGACAGATTGTTCACCGGCGTCGTCACCTTGTCGACGACCATGAAATGCGTCTGCCAAGCCTCGCGATTGACGTCGCACACCAGATAGCCGCGCTGGTCGTTGGCGAATTTCAGTTCGGGGTTCAGTTTCAGCCATTCGTCGGTGCCGCTGCGCTTGTCGCTGCCGTCGCCGCCGCTGCTGATCGAGGTGGCGACGAATTCGGCGCCGACCACCTTGTCGCGCTGGACCAGGTCGCCGCAGAAATTCTGATGTTCGTCGCCGGTCAGCACGATGCAGTTTTCCAGCCCCGCAAAACGCGACAATATGCGCTGCCGCGGTTCTTCATAACCCGCCCAGCTGTCGATGTTCAGGATTTTCTGCGTTTCTTCGGGGCGGCGGCGGCGGTCGAGCGACATCATCGTCACCTGCTGCGCCAGCGTATTCCACGTCGCGCCGCCGCGCGCCAGATTGCGGCCCAGCCATTCTTCCTGCGCTTTGCCTAGCACCTGCCGGTCCTTGGCGAAAACGTCGGGGCAGGCGGGTTTGAAGCCGTCGCCGCAGGGCTGGTCGGTCCGGTACTGGCGGGTGTCGAGCAATTGCATCGCCATCAAATCGCCATAGCGGAACTCGCGGTTCATCGCGACCATGCCGCCGCGTGGCAACAGGGCTTTGCGCACGGGCATATGTTCATACCACGCCTGCAGCGCGGCCTGCTTTTTGAGCATGAAGACGTCGGCCGGCGCGGCATCGGGATCATTCCCCGGCATGTCCATTTTCCAATTGGCGGCATCCGATACCCAATTGTTGATGATCTCGTGATCGTCGAAACTCGACAGATGCGCGTGGACCGAGCGGACCGCCTGCTGGTCGATGTCGAGCAAGGTCTGCGCATAAGCGGCGCGGAAATCGGTGACGTCGATCAGCGCGCGTTGCTCGTAGCGGCGCACCGGGCGGATCGGCAGGCCGTCGTCGAAAAGATAATTCTGCTGATACTCGTAAATGAAGTCGCCGTAATGATAGACGAAGGCCAGGTCTTCGCGCGCCATATGGCGATAGGCACCGTAAAATCCCGACTCGAAATGCTGACACCCGGCAACCCCGAATTTCAGCGCATCGACCTTGGTGCCCGGCGCGGGCAGGGTGCGGGCGCGGCCGCGCAGGCTGCGCTCGCCGGCGGCGGTGAAGCGGTAATAATAGGGGCGGTCGGGCAGCAGCCCGGCGACCTCGACATGGACGCTGTGCGCCAGTTCGGGGCGCGCCAGTTCGGTGCCCTTGGCGACGACGTCGCGAAACCCGGTGTCGCTCGCGACCTCCCACTCGACCGGCACATTGGTCAGCGGCATCCCGCCGTGGCGCTCCATCGGTTCGGGGGCGAGCCGGGTCCAGATGACGAAGCCGTCGCTGGCCGGATCGCCCGCCGCGACGCCCAGCTTGAACGGAAAGTCGCGCAATAGGCCCTGCGCCCGGACGATCGCCGGTGCGGCAAGACCGGCGAGGGTCGCCCCGGCAAGGAAGTGGCGGCGGTTATACATGGCTGGGCTCCGTTGGCGCGCGAATCGCTGCCCTTCGATAGCCCAGCCATAAGTTACATCAATGACCGATGCTCAATCGGGCAAAGACTGTCGCGCCGATCGGGTTATTGCCATAGGCGGCGTCAAGCGCCCGCGGCTTGTCGAACGCCGCGATGCTGCCGCCCAGCGCCAGATTGAGCGGCCCGGTGATTGGCAGGCGATAGGCATAGCCCGCCTGGAATTTCGACACGCGGAACGGCACGTCGTGCAACGGATCGTGATGGTCGGTGAACAACTCATCATTCTTCACATTTTCGATGCGTCCGAACAGCGTGTGATGATCGCCCAGATCCCAGTTCACTTCGGCCAGCCAGGCGGTCAGCGTGGCGCCGGGGTCGCGGTTCTTGGCGCTGAACGCGCCCGTCGCCGACAGGCCGCGACCGTTGTTCCAATGGACGCTGGCCGTCGTGCGATGCTCGTTCTCGCCGGGATGGAACGCCTCGGGTTCTTTCAGGAAACCGTGGCTGACCTGCAACGCCAGCGTCGTCGTCGGGGTCCATGTGCCGCGGAGCGACCAGCTGTCGAACTGCGGGCTTTCGATGTTCCAGCGTTTCTCGTCGGGCTCGCGCCCCGTGAAGACCGATCCTTCGACCTGGATTTTCGGCGTCGCAAACCCCAGCGTCGCGACGCCATAGGTGATGTGCGTCGAATCGAACCAGTGATGGGTGATCGGCGCCTCGGGATTATAGCGCGCGCTGCTCCGGTGCATGAAGGCGCTGGGGCCGATCGCAGGCTCGCCGACGGGGCCGCCATAGACGAACAGCCGCGCATCGTCGCCGACGTCGATGTCGACCCGCGCCGCCAGTTCCATGAACAGGTCATGCGGATGCTGACGATCGACCAGTGGCTCGCCCCCCGCCGTCTCGCCGGTCGCGAACAAATTGGGATAGCCGCGGTTCGACATGAGCGGCTCGAGGCTCAGCATCGATTTCAGCTGGATGCGGCCCCAATCGGTCTGTTTCTCTCCCGACAGCATCAGCATCGACTGAACATAGGCCTTGTTGTCACCGCGCGGCCCCGACTGGTCGGTATAGACGCCCCAGGCAAAGCCGTGCGTCATCACCATCCAGTCATCGCCCGCGTCGATGTGCAACCCGTTGTGTCCGCCGTCGTTGGCGGGCAGGCGCGCGGTGCCTGATCCTTCGGCGGGGGAGGATGATGGGCTATGGTCCATCGTGCCATGATCCATCGCACTATGGTCGACGGCATCGGCGGCTTTGGGTTCGGCCGCGGGCATCACATGGCCGGCATGGGGATCATGCGCGCCATGATCCTGCGCGGCGGCGGACAGCGGGAAGAGAGCGAGCGCGGCAGCGCCCGCCAGAAATGGCGTTTTCAACATATTATCGTCCTGACAGGATCGGAAAATTAGGGTTCGGTTTTGTGCCTGTCAGGGTCGTGGAGGGGGGATGCTGGGCGGCGCATTGGCGCCCGCAAGCGCCGCCATCGGCTGCACCGGCGGCAACAGCGCGGGCAGGGCGACCGGCGCCGCCACGGCGGCAGCCGGGATGCTGGCGACGCACCCGATGCAGACATGGCTGGCGGCTTTGGTCCCGTCGCCATCGGGTTTGTGGTGCGGCGTGTCGACCGGCGCCGCGCCGTGACAATCGGTCGCCGCCGTTGCGGCCTGCACCGGCGCGGCCACCGACGACAGCGACAGGCCGATCAAGAACAGCGCGAGCACAAGATGGCGGAACATGGTCACAGCAGCGGCCATAGCATCCAAAATGCCATGCCGACCATCGCCAGATTTTCGGTCAGCGAAACGAAACCCAACGGCACCCGGCTGCTGCCCCCGACGCAGGCGCATTTCAGATCGCGCTTGTCGATATAGACCGCCTTGAACACCGACATCGCGCCAATACCGCCGATGAACAGTGCGACGGGGATCGACAGCCACGGCAGCGCGTGCGCCGTCATCAACACCCCCGCCAGTCCCTCGGCAAAGGGGTAGATCTTCGCATAGGGCACCCAGCGACGCGCGAGCAGGTCGTAATTGAGGAACATCGTCGCGAATTTGCCCAGATCCTGCAACTTGAGCAGCGCCAGCACGATCATGCTGAACGACACGAACCATGCGCCCGCCTGCACCGTGAACGCATTGCCGAATGCGGCAAAGCTTGCCGCCATCGCCATCAGCGCGGTCATCGCGAACAGCGCGGCGACCGGACGATAGCTTACCGCGTCGGGTTCGGTGACGGTCAGGCCGAAATGGCGGCGCAGATCGTCGTAGCCGCCGATCCGAACGCCATCGATAAAGGTCTGCGGCGTCGTCTGGACGTCGTGCTCGGCCTTGAATGTATCGACCTCGGCACGCGTCGTCAGCCACCGGTCGTCGACCGAAAAACCGCGGTGTTTGAGCAGGTGCTTCGCCTTCAGCCCATAGGGGCAGATGTGGCCGGGCATGACCATACGGTGGAGGATTGCCTGTTTCGCCATGCACCCATATAGCGTCCGTACCATAGTACGGAGTCAAGCGATGCAGCTTGCGATCGGAAAACTGGCGCAAGCGGGCGGCGTCGGGGTCGAAACCATCCGCTATTACCAGCTCCGCGGCTTGATGGGGACACCGGCGCGCAGCGGCGGCGACGGCTGGGGCGGCGGAGTGCGCCGCTATAGCGAGGACGAGGTTCGCCGCCTGAAATTTATTCGCGCGGCGCAGGCGTCGGGGTTCACCCTCGACGAGATTTCGGAGCTGCTGGCGCTGGAAAAAAGCGATGATCGCGCGCGCGTGCGCGGCCTGGCGCGGCAACGGATCGACGCGCTCGACGCCAAGATCGCCCAGATGACCGAAACCCGCGCCGCCCTGGCGCGGCTAGCCGATCAATGCGCGGCGAGCGACAAGGGGCCGTGCCCGATATTGGCGGCGTTCGAAGATTAGGGCTTGTCGGAACATTTGCAGATATGACCGCTTGCGGACGTTCTCTCTTCCCTTCGTCATTCCCGCGAAAGCGGGAACCCAGCGAGCCAGCGTTGCGCGCTGGGTTCCCGCTTTCGCGGGAATGACGAGGAGGTTAAAGGACCGCTCCCCACCTCATGGACGACATTCCCGCCAAGTTCTGTTACAGACGCCGTGTGCTGTTGGCGCCGGTCGCGGAAAAATCGTGAGGGAGCAGGGCAAGATGATCGAGAGTTTTGGTGCATTGGTCGGCTGGACCCATCATGATGCGGGCGATCGCATCATGCTCCGGCTCGAAAGCGTACAATCCTCCGAAGCCGCCAGGAAGCACGACCCCGATCTGTTTCGGTTCGCTATGACCAAGCAGCAAGCGGCCATCCTGGGCAATTATCTGGTGCGGCTTTCGGGGCAGCCCCCGGTCGTTCCGAAGAAGCGGGGCTGGTTTCGTCGTCACTTCGGCTGACGGGGACGGCCGCGCATTGCTCGACGCCGCCTTCGGATCAGCTGTGCAAGAAGTGCATCACATCGCCGTCATGCACGACATAGGCCTTGCCCTCGGCGCGCAGCTTGCCTGCCTCGCGCGCCCGCGCTTCGCCGCCCAGCGTGACATAATCGTCGTAAGCGATCGTTTCGGCGCGAATGAAGCCTTTCTGGAAATCGCTGTGGATCTCGCCCGCCGCCTCGGGCGCGGTGGCGCCGGTGTGGACGGTCCATGCGCGCGCTTCCTGCGGCCCGACGGTGAAGAAGGTGATCAGGTGGAGCAGTTCGTACCCGGCGCGGATGACGCGCGCGAGGCCGGTTTCGTGCAGACCCATTTCTTCGAGGAACTCGAGCCGGTCCGCCATGTCCATCGTCACCAGCTCGCTCTCGATGGCGGCCGACACGACGACCGCCTGCGCGCCTTCGGCTGCGGCCTTGGTGAACACTTTTTCAGAGAAGGCGTTGCCGTTCGCGGCGCTTCCTTCGTCGACGTTGCAGACATAGAGGACGGGCTTTGACGTCAGTAGCTGCGCGGTGCGCAGCACGCGGGCTTCTTCGTCATCCTTCGGTTCGGTCAGCCGCGCGGGCTTGCCTTCGCGCAGAAGGTCGAGCGCCTGCCCCAGCACCGACGCGGCGATCTTGGCTTCCTTGTCGCCCTGCGCGGCCTTTTTGGCAAAGGCGGGAACGCGCTTTTCGAGGCTTTCAAGGTCGGAGAGCAGCAGCTCGGTCTCGACCGTCTCGGCGTCGGCGACTGGATCGACCTTGTTTTCGACATGCTGGATGTCGTCATCCTCGAAACAGCGCAGCACATGGACGATCGCATCGACCTCGCGGATGTTGCCGAGGAACTGGTTGCCCAGCCCTTCGCCCTTCGACGCGCCGCGGACGAGACCGGCGATGTCGACGAAGGCGAGCTGGGTCGCGATGATCTTTTTGCTGCTGGCGATCGCCGCCAGCTTTTCCAGCCGCGCGTCGGGGACCGCGACATTGCCGATGTTCGGTTCGATCGTGCAAAAGGGGTAATTGGCTGCCTGCGCCGCTGCCGTTTCGGTCAGCGCGTTGAACAGGGTGGACTTGCCGACGTTGGGCAGTCCGACGATGCCGCATTTGAAACCCATAAAAACTCCGTATGCCCGGCGCGCTGGTAGGGGGAGGGCCGGGGTTGCAGCGCCCCTAGCGCCAAGTCGCGCGCGACGCCAGCTTTTGCCGACGTCGCCGAATATCGTTGCGGCAGGTTCAGCCTTGCGGCTTTATCGCGGGCGCCATGACGACATTCTCCCGATGGACCGCCGCCGCGTTGGTGCTGGGGCTTGGCGCGGTCGCGGCCAGCGCCGCACCCAGCCGTTTTGAAGCCGGCGTGCTCGCCGAACTCAACCGCTTTCGCAGCGATCCTGCGGGCTACACCGCCGTCCTGCGCGATTATCGCGATCGCTTCGATGGCCGTCTGCTGATCGCCGACGACGATAGCGAAATCGACATCATGACCAACGAGGGCGTCGCCGCCGTCGATGAAGCGATCCGTGACCTGCGCCGTGAAAAGCCGCTCCCGCGCTTGCAGCAAAGCGACATTTTGGCATCGGCCGCCGCCGATCATGTCGTGGTCCAGTCGCGGTCGGGCGCGGTCGGCCATTATACGCGCGGGCGCGGCCCCGGCGAACGGATGAAGGCGCGCGGCGGCGGCCCCTATGTCAACGAAGTCATCACCTATGGCCACCACAGCCCGGCGGGGGTGGTCCAGCAATTGCTGATCGACGACGGCGTTCCGGACCGCGGCCACCGTTTCAGCCTGCTGCGCCCGACGCACCGCTACGCCGGAGTGGCTTGTGGGACGCACCGGGTGCATCGCACGATGTGCGTGACCTTGATGTCGCAGACACCCGACGGATCGCCGCCGCCACCGCCCAAGCGGACGCCCTAGCTGAAGGCCCGCCTGCCCAGGAAGGCAGACGGGCCCAGGCTTTTATGCGCCCACCGGCTGGTTGTCGGTACGCCGCACGACGATCGTCGACGATCGCGGCTGCTGGCCCGCGACCGGCCAATTGCCCGTCGGATGCTGGATGTTGACGAAGAAGGTGCGCAGGTCGGGCGTATAGGTCAGCCCGGTGATCTCGCAGCCCAGCGGGCCGACGAGGAAGCGTTTCGACAGTTTCGTCACCTGATCGACATGGAACATCGCATTATGACCGAACGTCTGATCGATCGAACGGCCCGACACCCCCGAATTGCCCGGGACGCTGTGATCGGTCTGCACCCACAACCGGCCCTGCGGGTCGATGGCGATCCCGTCGGGGCTGGAGAAGGTGTCGCCGTTGATGTTGCCGGTCAGGTTGCTGCCCCCCGAAGCCAGCGACGGATCGCCTGCGAGCAGGAAGATCTCCCAGCGGAAGGTCGTCGCCAGCGGCGAATTGCCCTGTTCGCTGAACTTGATGATATGGCCGTGCAGGTTCGATGTGCGCGGGTTCATCGGATTGGTGACGCGGCGACCGCTGTTGTTGGTCAGGGTCACGAACACCGCGCTGTTGTCGGGGGCGACGGTGATCCATTCGGGGCGGTCCATCACCGTTCCGCCCGCGACGCGCGCTGCCGACTTACAGTTGATCAGCACATCGGCCTGGCTGTTGAAATTGACCGTCGTCGGAGCGGGCGGGGTGGTGCTCTGGCTGATATTGCCCGGATCGGACGCGCCGGCGCTCAGGCCGTTTTGCCCCGCGACCAGCGCGCGCCACTCGCCCGTCCCGTCGCCGTTGAAGCGCGCGACATACAGCGTTCCCGAATCGAGCAGATCGGTGTTTGCGGCGCGGTTCGTCGCGCTATAGGCGCGGTCAGGAACGAATTTATAGATGCAGCCCGGGGTGCCGTCGTCGCCCATGTAAAAGGCGGTGCGGCGGTCGCCGTTCTCGATGAACGCGACATTTTCATGGTCGAAGCGGCCCATCGCGGTGCGCTTGGTCGGCTGCGCCAGTTCGCGCCGTGGGTCGATTTCGACCACCCAGCCATAGCCGTTGGTGGGCTGCGCCGGGTCGAGATAATTGTCGGTCGTCTCTTCGCAGGTCAGGTAGGTGCCCCACGGCGTGCGCCCGCTGGCGCAATTGTTGAGCATGCCCTTGACCGGACCCGCAACGACACCCGCAGCGGGACCGCTCACGCGGTAGCTGCTGTTGCCGGTATAGCGGCGGTTATAGGTCGATCCCGACTGGACCGCCCATTTGCCGTCGCTGCCTTTGGCGATTTCGACGACGCTGATCCCGACCGCCGACAGCGCGACCGCTTTCTGGTCGGCGGTGGCGGTGGCGGCATTGTAATTGCCCGCCATCAGGATGTTGAAATCGGGATATTCGTGGTTGATCGCCAGCAGGCCGCGGTTGTTGGCATCGACGCCCGGAAAGGCGAAATATTCCATCCCGTCATGGTTGCCGCCGGCCCATTTCTCGGCGATCGCCGGGGTCGGGAAGCTGCCGGTGTAGGCAGCGCCGCTTTCGACCGAATCGCCCGCCTTCAGCAGCACGTCGACGGTGTAGCCCGTGGGTACGGTGACCGCGTCGTTCTGGTTCGCGGTGACCGCGGCAAAGGTCACGGCAAAGCTTGTCGGCGGCGGGGTCGGGGTCGGCGTGGGGCTTGGCCCTGCGGTCGGCGGCAGGGTGACCACCGGATCGCCGCTCGTGCCCCCGCAGGCCGCCAGTGCGGTGGTGGAAAGCATCGAGAGCCCGAACAGGCCGTTGCGGAGCAGCGTGCGGCGGGTCGGATTGGCAGCGACGATCGCCTCCAGACTGTCCGGCGCGTGATCGCTGATGGTGTCGCCGCGATACGGCGCGCGGGCGTCGTCGGTAAGATGTGACATGCAGTCCCCCTGTTTTCGGTTGAGCCTCCGGACTGACTTGTCCGGCTTTGGGTGGCGCACCGATGGCAGCGGGAGGTGTCAGCTAAATGGCTTCACCATTGCGGGATCAAAGGACTTTTATGTCGTTCCGGTGACAGGGGTCCGATCAGTCGTGGACCGCCTTGACCAGCGGTCCCAGCGCGCCACCGCCCAGCCATGCCACCTGGACCTCGGCCGACACGCGATTGATCGCTTCCTGCGGTTTGTTGCCTGGATGGACGGCGCGGCGCAGCGGACGCTTGCCTGCGGGCATCGCCATGATCTCGGCAATCGCGCGCGGCACATCGAGCGGGTCGGCGCTGCGCCCGCTGCCATCCTCGGTCCCCATGCCGCGGGTGAAAGGCGCATAGGCTTCGAGCAGCGCCGTATCGCTGCGCGCCTTCAGCGCGCCGGTATAGGCGTTGCGGTTGACCCACACCTTGGTCGGATAACCGCCGGGCTGGATCACCGTCACGTCGATGCCGTGCGGCACCAGTTCGTAGGCAAGTTGTTCAGACAAGGCCTCGAGAGCGAATTTGGTCGCCGAATAATGGCCGCCGCCGGGGACAATGACGCGGCCGAGCTGCGACGAAATATTGAAGATCTGCCCGCGCTTGGCTGCGCGCATCTGCGGCAGCAGCGCGCGGAGCATCCGCTGGATGCCAAGGACGTTGGTGTCGAAAATCAGCCGCGTCGCTTCCATATCCTGCACCTCGACCGGGCCGGTTATGCCGATACCGGCATTGTTGATCAGCGTGTCGATCCGCCCGCCCGCGATTTCCAGCGCTTTGGCGGTTCCCGCCGCGACCGATGCGTCGTCGGTGACGTCGATTTCGACGATATGCAGGTCGAGCTTCTCTTTCGACGCCTCGGCGGCGAGTGTTTCGGCTTCGGGGCGGGGAATACCGCGCATCGTGGCAATCACCTTGGCACCCGCGCGTGCATAAAGCAGCGCGCCAACCCGGCCGAATCCGCTCGACGCGCCGGTGATCAGGATGGTGCGGCCCGTGAGCGATGGTGTCGCAACCGGGGTTGCCGCCTGAAGCAGGACCGGGGCGGCGGTGAGTGCGGCGGCTCCCGCGATCAGGTCGCGGCGGCTGGGGCGGGAAGGGGTGGACATGGCGGACTCCTTTCAGAAGCAACCATGCCCGAATTTTGCGCCAACACCAAACCCCGGTCAGGCGAGATATCTGTCCAGCGAAGTACGCCATTCTTGCAGCGCCTGCGGATTTTTGAGCCGCACCAGCGTGCCATGATAGTGGCGCAGCTTTTCCTCGGTGCGCGGTCGTGGTCCACTGTTCCACGTCAGCAGATAGAGGAAGAATTCGAGATCGAAGCGTTCGGGACAACCATCGGTCATGTCGGGCCGTGTTTTCCCGCGATAGGTCCAGATCCGTCGCAGCACACGCCAGACGCACAGCCGGATCGGAAAGTCGAGATAGACGACGGTGTCGGCGCGCGCGAGCCGCGCGTCGAGCGTGCCGCCATAATTGCCATCGATCAGCCACCGGTCTTCGGCGGTGATGGTCGCCAGCCGGGCGCGGATGTCGTCCTTGCTGCTTTCCACCCAGCCCGGACGCCAGTTGATCTGGTCCATGTGAAAGACCGGCAGGTCGAGCGTCCGGCCCAGCTGCGCGGCCAGCGTCGATTTTCCGGCGCCGCACGGGCCGATGACCAACACGCGCTGCACGATCGTCAGCCCTGCAAACGCAGCGCCAGATCGCTCTGAAAGCGCACGTCGTTGCCGTCGGCGAGCCATGTCGCCTCGGCGGCGATCGCCCCGAGCAGGTCGATCAGCGGCTCCACCTCGGTTTTGTGATAATTGCCCAGCACATGACCGGTGACGCGGTCCTTGTGTCCCGGATGGCCGATGCCGATGCGGACGCGGCGGAAATCCTCGCCGATGTGCTGGATCATGCTGCGGATGCCGTTATGCCCCGCGGCACCGCCGCCGCGCTTGACCTTGACCTGCATCGGCACCAGGTCGAGCTCGTCGTAAAAGACGGTCACGTCCTGCGCCGTCAATTTGTAGAAATCCAGCGCCGCGCGCACGCTGCGGCCGCTTTCGTTCATGAAGGTGCCGGGTTTGAGCAGCTGGATGCGCGTCGAACCGATGCGCCCGTCCTGAATCCAGCCCTGGAATTTCTTCACCGGGGCGGCAAAGCCATGAACATCGGCGATGACATCGGCGGCCATGAAGCCGACGTTGTGGCGGTGCATCGCATATTGGGGCCCGGGATTGCCGAGACCGACCCAGAGCTGCATGGCACTGCCTTTCGTGGAAGGCCCCTCCCGTCGGGGAGGGGCCGCCCGAATGATTTAGGCTTCGTCGCCCTCGGCAGCGGCGTCGCCGCTGTCGACCGTCGTGTCGCCTTCGCTCGACTTCATCGCCGAAGGGGCGACGATCGTGGCGATGGTGAAGTCGCGATCGGTGATCGCGCTTTCGCTGCCCTTCGGCAGGGTGACGGCGCTGATGTGGATCGAATCGCCGACGTCAAAGCCGGTGACATCGATTTCGATGTCGTCGGGCATTTTGTCCGCGTCGCAGATCAGTTCGAGTTCGTGGCGAACGATGTTGAGCACGCCGCCGCGCTTCAGGCCGGGCGACGCTTCTTCGTTGATGAACACCACGGGCACCGCGACCTGAACCTTCGAATCCTTCGAAATGCGCAGGAAGTCGGCGTGGATCGGGCGATCCTTGACCGGGTGGAATGCGACGTCCTTGGGCAGCGTGCGGATCTGCTTGCCGCCGACGTCGATCATCACGACCGAGTTCATGAAGTGACCCGTCATCAGCTGCTTCATCAGCAGTTTTTCTTCGACGTGGATCATCAGGGGTTCTTCTTTGCCGCCATAGACAACGGCGGGGACACGGCCTTCGCGACGCAGTTCACGCGAGGCTCCCTTGCCTCCCCGATCACGCGTCTCGGCCGACAGCACCAGCTGGTCGCTCATCATTTTTCTCCGAGAAAAGTTTCAAAGTCCGCCACGCCTCCAGGGATGACCATGGTCGGAAGCGGCGGCGCTTAGCGGGGAAGCACGGGAAATGCAAGCGGCGCGGGTCTAAAGCCGGACCTTTGCCTCCAGCTCGCGCCGCGCCGCGAGATATTGCGCTTCAAGCTCGGCGACGAAGTCGGCGACCGGGCGCACCGCGCTGACCGGGCCGATACCCTGGCCCGATCCCCAGATGTCTTTCCACGCCTTGACCTTGGTATTGCCGCCCGAACCGAAGTTCATCGTCTTGAGGTCGCCTTCGGGCAGGTTGTCGGGGTCCATGCCCGCGGCGACGATCGATTGGCGCAGGTAATTGCCGTGGACCCCGGTGAACAGGTTCGAATAGACGATGTCGCCTGCGCGGCCCTCGACAATGCCGTTCTTATATCCCTCGTCGGCATTGGCTTCGGCGGTCGCGATGAAGGCGCTGCCGATATAGGCGAGGTCGGCGCCGCACGCTTGCGCCGCGAGTACCGAGCGGCCGTGGCCGATCGCTCCCGACAAAGCGATCGGGCCGTCGAACCATTCGCGGATTTCCTGGACCAGCGCGAAGGGCGACTGGCGCCCGGCGTGCCCGCCCGCCCCCGCCGCGACGGGGATCAGGCCGTCGGCGCCCTTTTCGATCGCCTTGCGGGCAAAGCGATCGTCGATGATGTCATGAAGCGTGATACCGCCCCAGCCATGAACTGCCTGGTTCAATTCCTCGCGCGCGCCGAGCGAGGTGATGGTGATCGGCACCTTCCATTTGGCGCAGGTCGCAATGTCCTGTTCCAGCCGGTCGTTCGATTTATGGACGATCTGGTTGACCGCATAGGGTGCCGACAGCTGGTCGGGATTGGCGCGATCCCACGCGGCGAGTTCCTCGGTGATCTGATGCAGCCATTCGTCGAGCAACGCTTGCGGCCGCGCGTTGAGCGCCGGGAAGCTGCCGACAACGCCCGCCTTGCACTGTGCAATGACCAGTTCGGGCCCCGACACGATGAACAGCGGCGAGCCGATCACGGGCAGGCGCAGGCGGTCGAAAATCGGGGGCAGGGCCATGAATCACTCTCCGGTAGCAGTTTGAAACTGACCTTAACGTAAACGGAAGGTCGTGCAAGAGGGGTCGGCGATGTTGAAACGGACAAAGGCGGCCGCAGCCGCCGATGCCGTTCGTTTCGGGTGCGGTCAGGCGGCGGCGGATCGGCGGCGCGCGGCCTTGAAAGCCAGATAGCTGAGGCCGAGCATCGCGATCAACAGCGCGCCTTGGGCGATCGCGAAGGGCGGTTCGGTTCCATTCGGGGCCAGCGCATTGAGCGCAGGAACCTTCAGGAACGACTGTACGACCAGCACGAACAGATTGAGGTAGAGCGCGAGCGCGGCGGTGACTGCGTAGATGGTGGCAGCGCCCCCCGCGAGCTTGCGGCCGTACCAGGCCCAAAAGGTCGCAACGAGGATCAGCGTCGAGAGGATGCCAAAGCCGAGTGCCGGGGTAAAGGCGACGATCGGGAACAGGAAACCCGTCAGGCTGGTGAGCAAAGTCGTCCACAGGAAGATACCGGTCGTGCGGGGCAGGACAAGGCCGCGCGCGAAGGCGGGAAGCGCGATCAGGCCCGCAGCAATGCCGATCAGGCTGATCGCGACATGGAGCGCGGTGAATTGCGGGATGGTCAGACCGACGATCATGGCACGTCTCCTTTACAGATAGCGCGGCGCGGGGCGCGAGCGCGAGAGGTTGGGGCGGAGCGCCGCGCGCGCCGCGATATAGGCGTCGTAGTCGGCCATGTCGGGGAGCGCGGGGATGGTCACCACCTCGCCCTTGTCGAACCCGGCGAGCGCGGCATCGACCATGTCGTTCACATCCATCACCATCTCGGCCGGGATGTTGGCCAGCTGCGCCTCGTCCCAGATCGGGGTGCGGGTGATGCCGGGCAGCACGGCCTGGATGCGGACGCCCTTCGCGCCCAGTTCGACCTGCAACGCCTCGGTAAAGGCCAGGACATAGGCCTTGCTGGCCGGATAGACAGCGGTGAAGCCGTCGGGCATCAGCGCGGTGATCGACGTGATGTTGACGATCGCGCCCTCACCCTTTGCCGCCAGTCGCGGCGCGATGGCGGCGGACAGCCGCGTCACCGCGACGATGTTGAGGTCGATCAAGCCGCGAAGATGCGCCGGGTCGGCCTCGACAAAGCTGGTTTCGCCCGCGATCCCGGCATTGTTGATCAGGCCGGTGATCGCATCGTCGTCGCGCAACCGCGCTTCGACACGGGCGAGGTCGTCGGGATGGGCGAGATCGGCGGCGATGACATCGACGGCGACGCCGGTGTCGCGGCGCAGCTGTTCGGCGAGGGTTGCGAGCTTGTCGGCGCGGCGTGCGACGAGGATCAGATTATGCCCGCGGCGGGCGAGGCGGTCGGCATAGACGGCGCCAATGCCGTCCGATGCGCCGGTGATGAGAAATGTCTGCTTGGTCATCTGACGTCTCCTTTGCGTGGAGGAGGCGCAGTCCCGTCCCTATAGATTCAGGGGACCACGCCTCGACCCTATCAGTTGTTGATGAAATCCAGAAGGTCGGTGTTGAACCGGTCCTGATGAGTGGCCGTCAGGCCATGATCGGCGCCTTCATAGATTTTCAGCACCGCCTGTTTGACGATCTTCACGGTCGAACGGGCCGAGGCATCGACGGGAACGATCTGATCATCATCGCCGTGGAGGACGAGGGTCGGGACGTCGAACTTCGTCAGATCGTCGTTGAAGTCGCTTTCCGAAAAGGCGCGGATGCTGTCGAGCTGACCCTTGAGTCCGCCCATCATGCCCTGCCGCACGAAATCGTCGCGCAAGGCTTCGCTGGCTACCGCGCCGTCACGGTTATAGCCGTAGAAGGGGATGGTCAGATCCTTGAAGAACTGCGGCCGGTTATCGAACGTCCCCTTGCGGATGCCGTCGAAGACGTCGATCGGCAGGCCGCCCGGATTGGCTTCGGTCTTGAGCATCAGCGGCGGCACCGCGCCGATCAGCGCGACTTTGGCGACACGGGCGGTGCCGTGACGGCCGATATAGCGGGTGACTTCGCCGCCGCCGGTCGAATGGCCGACGAGGACGATGTCTTTCAGGTCCAGCTGTTCGATCAGTTCGGCAAGGTCGTCGGCATATTGATCCATATTGTTGTTGTCCCAGACCTGGTCCGAACGGCCGTGGCTGCGGCGATCATGGGCGATGGTGCGAAAGCCCTGGCCCGCAAAGAACACCATCTGGGCGTCCCAGGCGTCGGCGCTGAGCGGCCAGCCGTGCGAGAATATGATCGGCTGGCCATCCTTCGGACCCCAGTCCTTGTAGAAGATGTTCGTGCCGTCCTTGGTGGTGATCGTGGTCATGTCATGGTTCCTTTCGATTTGCGGCGGCGGCGTGTCCGTCCCGATGACCTGTATCTAGGCCGGTCCGGGCTTGCGCGGGATTGGCGGACGCGACATTATGCGGGTCAAATCCGACAAAGGATCCGCGATGCCGAAATCGAGACTGCCCGATGCGCCCCCGACGCTCGTCGAAGTCGGGATGATGCTCTATCCCGACTGCCAGATCGGCATGGTCCACGGCATCACCGATCTGTTCGACATCGCCGGACGCTTCGCCGTGCAGCACGGCCGCGCCCCGATCCGCGCCAGCCATTGGCGGTTGCAGGACGGCGGCGGCTTTGCGCGCTGTTACGACAGCCACCCCGATCAGCCCGCGACCAATTCGCCAGCGGTGCTGATCGCGCCGGGCAGCCTGCACAAGCTGCTCGAACCCGGCGAGGTCGAACCCTATGCCCGTTGGCTGCTCGACCGCCACGCACAGGGGACGGTGCTGGCATCGAATTGCGGTGGCGCTTTCGCCTTGGCGGCGACCGGGCTGCTGGCTGGGCGCCCCGCGACGACGCACTGGTTTTTCGCCGAGCAGTTTCGCGCGCGCTTTCCCGATGTGCGGCTGGAGATCGACCGGATGGTGATCGACGATGGCGATATCGTCACCGCGGGCGGGCTGATGGCGTGGACCGAGCTGGGGCTGCGCATGGTCGAGCGGCTGCTGGGACCGACGGTGATGATGGAAACGGCGCGCTTCCTGCTGATCGACCCCGGCGGGCGCGAGCAAAAGAATTACGCCAGCTTTGCGCCGCGGCTGACGCATGGCGACGAGGCGATCCTGCGCGTGCAGCACTGGTTGCAGGCGCGCGGCGTCGGCCCGGTTGCCGTCCCCGACATGGCGAGCGAGGCGGGGATGGAGGAACGGACCTTTCAGCGCCGCTTCAAGGCCGCGACCGGCATGACCCCGGTCGAATATGTCCAGCATTTGCGCGTCGGCAAGGCGCGCGAACTGCTAGAATTCACCCGCCGCACCGTCGACCAGATCGCGTGGGGGGTGGGATATGAGGATACCGCGGCGTTCCGAAAATTGTTCCACCGCATCACCGGCCTGTCGCCGCACGAATATCGCCAGCGGTTTGCGACCCCGCAATCGCTGGCCGAGGTGGCGTAGCGGCGCCGCCTAATAGCCCCCTTCGGAGCCGGGCGCGCGGTAGAAGCGGTGGCGGGTGACGGTGCCGTCGATCAGGTTTTTCTTCAGTTTCTTGCGCATCTTGTCGGCGCCGTCGGGCGAGACGCAGACGAGGCGGGTGCCGCCGTCGGGCAGGGGTTCGATCGCGCTGATGATCACCCCCGCACTCTTGCACAGCGCGGTCACCTCGGCCTCGGGCAGCGTGACGTTCATCGCGCGGCTCATGAGGTTTCTGTGCCGGGCACCAGAGCGCGGATCGCGGCGGCGACCTGTTCGAAACCTTCGGCGCTGGCGGTGGCGAGCGCGAGCGGGCGGCCGCCGAGTGCGGGATTTTCGCTGTTGAGGAATTCGACCGCAGCGTCGCGCCCGCCCATGGTCAGAAAGGCGAGCTGGCTGATGTCGCCCTGGCGCTTGGCATCGCCCGGGGCGAGCGGGGTGCGGTTCTTGCGGAAATGATTGTTGCTTCGCGCACGGACGGGCGCATCGGCATCGACCGCCTCCGCGCCAGCGGCGGCGCTAACGGCCTTGGCGGGCGCCGCGACGGGCGCCTTGCGGACGGGCGGGTTGACCGGTTTGGCTCGGCTGTTCATCGGGCGCGGCTCCTGTTGGGGTAAGCGGGAGCGCGCAGGTCTCTCAGCCGCGGCGGCTCAAGACCATCGGTGCCGCGATGATGCCTATATGGGGATGCGCCGGAGCGATTGTAAGCGGCGCCACGCTCAGTCGCCTAGCCGCTTCCCCATGCGAATGAGCGGCACGCTCGCGCCATTCGGACCGGGCGCTTCGACATGCTCGATCGGGGTGTAGCCACAGGCGCGGTAGAGGGGTTCGCCCGATAGGGTGGCCATCAGCTCGGTGCGGGCGAAGCCGGCTTGCTGCGCGGCGGCTTCGCAGAGCGCCATGACCATGCGGCCGACGCCCCGTCTGGCAAAGGCGGGGTGGGTGTACATCGCGCGGATGCGGGCGGCGTCGGTGGCGGGGTTGAGCGGGGCGGGGTCGCGCAAGTTCGCGGCGTGGTCGCCGCCATAGAGCGTCGCGCGGTGCGACCAGCCGCCGCAGCCCGCGATCCGACCCTCCGCCTCGATGACGAAATAGGTGCCGTCGGCGATCAGCTGGGTGTCGAGGCCCATGACGGCGTGGCTGGCGGCGATCTGCGCGTCGTCGAGGAAGCCCTTTTGCAATTCGGCGATCGCGAGCGCCATCACCGCGCGCAGCGCAACGAGGTCCGATGGCTGCGCGAGGCGGTGGGTCAGCGTCATCGCGCGGTCAGGCGCCGTTGGCGGCGCTCAGGATCGCGCGGACGCTGGCGGTCGCGACGTCGGTGTCGAGGCCGCAGCCGAAGACGCTTTTGCCGTCCGGCGTGCGGCATTCGACATAGGCGGCTGCTTGCGCGGTGCTGCCCTGGCCGATCGCATGTTCGCTGTAATCGACGATGTCCATCACCGGGCCGCCGCTCTCGGCCAGCGCGGCGATGACGCTGCTCATCAGGCCGTTGCCGCGGCCGCTGACGCTGCGCGCGGTGCCGTCGATGGTGAGTTTGCCGGCGAAGATGCGGTCGGGACCGCTGTGCGTCTCATGCCAGTCGACGAGCTGGAAGCGTTTGTCCTCGACCTTGAGATAGGCGGTGTCGAACGCGCCCCAGATGTCGTCGGCGGTGAGCTCGCGGCTGGTCTGGTCAGCCAGCGCCTGCACGACATGGCTGAAGCTGGCTTGCATTTTCTTGGGCAGTTTCAGCCCCTTGTCCTGTTCGAGCACCCAGGCGACGCCGCCCTTGCCCGACTGGCTGTTGACGCGGATCACCGCTTCATAGCTGCGCCCCAGGTCGGCGGGGTCGATGGGGAGGTAGGGGACTTCCCAGCGTTCGTCGTTCTGGCGTTCGCGCGCGGCGAAGCCTTTCTTGATCGCATCCTGATGGCTGCCCGAAAAGGCGGTATAGACCAGCTCGCCGCCATAGGGATGGCGCGGGTGGACCGGGAGCTGGTTGCAATATTCGACCGTCGCGATGACTTCGTCGATGTTCGAAAAGTCGAGCCCGGGGTCGATGCCCTGCGTGTACATATTGAGCGCGATGGTGACGAGGCAGCTGTTGCCGGTGCGCTCGCCATTGCCGAACAAACAGCCCTCGACGCGGTCGGCGCCCGCGAGCAGGCCAAGCTCGGCGGCGGCAACGCCGGTGCCGCGGTCGTTATGGGTGTGCAGGCTGATGATCGCGGCGTCGCGTTTCGGCAGGTTCTTGCAGAAATATTCGATCTGATCGGCGTAGATGTTGGGCGTCGCGGCCTCGACCGTGGCGGGGAGGTTGAGGATGATCGGGTTGGCGGCGGTGGGCTGGAGGATGTCCATCACCGCGGCGCAGCATTCGATGCTGAAATCGAGTTCGGCGGTCGAGAAGGTTTCGGGGCTGTACTGGAACCGCCAATCGGTCCCGGGGAGGCGCGCGGCATTGTCGCGCAGCTGCTTGGCGCCCTCGATCGCGATGTCCTTGATCGCGGGCATGTCCATGCCGAAGACGATCTTGCGCCACGCCGGGCTGACCGCATTATAGACGTGGACGATCGCGGTTTTCGCGCCCGCGAGGCTGTCGAAGCTGGTGCGGATCAGGTCGGCGCGGCTTTGGGTCAGCACCTGCGGCGTGACGTCGCCCGGGATGCGACCGTTCTGGACGAGGCCGGAGATGAAGTCGAACTCGGTCGCGCCCGCGCTGGGGAAGCCGACCTCGATCTCTTTCAGGCCGATGCGGCAGAGCAGGTCGAAGAAGCGCGCCTTTTTTTCGGCATCCATCGGGTCGATCAGCGCCTGATTGCCATCGCGCATGTCGGTCGACAGCCAGATCGGCGCGCGCGTGGTGACGCGGGTGGGCCATTCACGGTTGGCGAGGGGAACCTGCGGGAACGCGCTATATTTGACCGAAGGGTCGCGGAGCATGGTCATGGGATTGGTCTTCTGCTGGTCGGTTGCGATGATGTCGATCGGACCCTTGAGCGGGTGGCCGCGACGAGCGCGCAGCCAGTGTCACGCCCAAGGGCGTGTAAGTCGCAGAAGAAGAAGGGCGTTGCCGCGCATGCGCGCCCTAGTGATGCAAAATGTCGCGCTTGGCAAGTGGGGAGTTGGAAAATTGCGTGGGCGGGCGTGTCAGCCCTTCACCCACTCCACCGCCGGATCATCGAAATCGACGACGTCGGCGAGCTCGTACACATTGGGATAGCCGTAACCGACGAGGTTGATGAAGGTCTGGATATTGAGCGCGAGCGGCGCCGCCTTCATCCGCACCGGGGCGGCGTCATTGCGGAAATTATTGTTGCAATAGATGAGGATGGGGCGGTCCGGATTGGCGCCGATCACCGCGGCGAGGCTGTCCGCGGTAAAGTCGGTGAGCGGCAGATTGACCGCGCCCTTGATATGCCCGCGTTGGAAGGCGTCGGCAGAGCGCGCGTCGAGGAGCAGCGCATCGGGTTTCGCGGCTTTGGCCTTGAAGGCGTCGTGGGCGAGCAGGCGGGTGGCGCGCTGTGGTGCAACGCTGGCGGTGAGCGTCTGAAAGCCCGGATAGTCGATTTGCGGGTTGGGTGCCGCGGCACTTTGGGCGAGCGCGGGCGCGGCGGCGGTGAGCGCGGCGGCGAGCAACAGGATACGCATGATGGTCCTCCCTTTGTCGCAGGGAGTTTAGGCCGCGCTTGCTGGCTGCGCGATGAACCGAAAAGCCGATAGATCGCGATGTCGCGCGTCAGGCGTTGAAACCTTTTGCCGTCTTGCTGCGAACCCGGTCGGATTGCCGTCATTCGGATCGGCAGTCGTCGGGAAAGAGGAGTCTGTCATGACCACGGGAAAATCATTTGCAGCCATGTTGATTGTTGCCGGCGGCCTGGCCGCGGTGACGGCCGCGCCCGCCGCCGCCGCAAGTTGTGGCGGGTTTGCGCCTCCGCCGAGCTATTCAGAACCGAAAGATGTGATCAGGGAAACCCCCCAAGAGCGTCAGGCGCGCGAAGCCAAGCAGCAGGCGGCGCGCGAAGCGCGAAAGGCGGCGCGGGCGGCGAAAAAGGCCGAACGTGAAAGCGCCGCAGCAGCCGCAGCGGCAGCCCGGGCAACGGTAGCGAGCAACTGACCAGCGCAATATATTCGGAGCGTCCCGCGGACGAACTGTGGAAGGCGACTGCCGACCTGTTCGCCGCCGGGCGTCCGTTAATGGCGCGGGTGCTGGGCGGCGCGGACCGGATCGCGGCATGGGCGCACCATCCGCCGCGCGACGTGGTCAACGGGCCAATGCGGGCGCGATATTATTATCATTGCCACAACCCCGGCGACCGCGCCGTTGCCGAACATGGTCATTTTCACCTGTTCGTCGGGCGCAACAGCCTGCCCCGCCGCGTGCGGCCGCTGATCCGGCCGCCCGAGGCGCGCCGACCGCGCCCGGCGTTGGTCCATATCGCGGCGCTCGCGATCGACCGGCGCGGGGTGCCGATGGCGTGGCAGGCGCCCAACCGCTGGGTCACCGACGAATGGCTTTACCCCGCCGACGCCATCGCCAGGCTGGTGCCGACCGTGTCGTTCGACGGGCCGCAGGGTGATCCGCTGGTCAGCCGCTGGCTGGGCGCGATGCTGCGCGCTTCGCAGCAACCGGTGGCCGCGATGCTCGCGGCGCGCGACGAATATCTGCTGCGGCACGACCCGGCCGGAGAAGATCGCGCGATCGAGATTGCGGCGCAAATCGCGATCGATCCCGATGCGTTGATGGCATCGCCGGAGTCGGACGCTACACCGCCGCCCGGATGACCGGGCGACGGTGCTGGCCGATTATTGTTTTTCGAACGCGGCGTGGATTTCCAGTTCGACTGCGTCGCTGACCGCCGGGATGCCATAGGCGATACCGAAATCGCTGCGGCGGATCGTGGTTTCGGCCTCGAACCCGACGGTGGCCTTCTTGTTATAGGGATTGATCCCGGCGCCGTGGAAGTCGACGTCGAGGGTGACCGGCTTGGTGACGCCGTTGAGGGTGAGGTTGCCGGTGACCTGCGCCTCATCGCCGTCGTCATCGAGGACGACGCTGGTCGAGACGAATTTGGCGTCGGCGGGGGCGGACCCGAAGAAGTCGGGCTTGCCGCCGTCCTTGCCCGCGCGGAGCAGATGGCCGGTGAGGCCGCTGCTTGCGGTGGTGACCTTGGCGACCGGAATCGTCACATCGACCTTTGACGCCGCGGGATTGGCGGGGTCGATGACGAGGCTGCCGGTGACGTCGCCGAAGATGCCGGTATATTTGCTGAAACCGAAATGATCGACTTCCCACACGACCATCGTGTGCCCTGCGTCGGCGGCATAGGTTCCGGCGGCGACGCGCGCCTTGTCGGGGGCGCCGGGGGTGCCGGGGGTGTTCTGGGCGATGACGACGGGAACCGCGACGATGAGGGCGGCGAGGGCGGCGAGGGGAGCGATGCGGCGCATGGATTGGATCTCCTGTTGGGGGCGTGCAGGCTAAGCGCGCGGACCGGGCCGCGTCAATCAGCTCACGGGAAACGCAATGTTTCGTGCCGCGGTTCCGTCAGCGGGCGCGGCGGGCCTCGAACCATTGGCGCAGCGCGGCGGCGGCGCAGCCCGTGTAGCCATAGCTGCCGACGGGCGAGCAACTGTCGGGGCGTGTCTGGCGGGCGATATTGTCATAGCCTTCGACCTTCGACGCCCAGCTGCCCCCGCCGACGGGGGTGTCGTCCTGCAATTCTTCGCGCAGTTCCTTGGGCACGCGATAGCGTTCGGACTCGGGTTGCTGCGCACAGACGATAATCTCGTCGCCCACCGGTTCGGGGCAGGGCTCGTCGCCATAGGTGTAGAGCACCGACGTGCGCTGCGGCGGCTGACCCGACTGGGCGAGCGAGCTGTCGGCATGCGCGATGGCGGGCGTGGCAAGGGCCAGCGCGGCGCACAAGGGGAGGAGGAGGCCGGCGGTGTTCATCATTTCAGATCGCGTTCCCAGAGCCGGTATGCCGACAGCGTAAATTGGCATGCGGAGATGAACCTAAGCCGAACCTGCTGGCGTAACCCTTTGCGCTTTGGCCGCGAACTGGGGTGATAGGGTTGCGGCATCGGGTCGTTTCACCCAGATGGAGATCGATCGTGAAAAACCAAGCCCTGTTCATCCTGCTCGCGGCGGCGGTTGCGCCGCTGTCCTTCGCCGCCTTTACCCCGCACGCCTATGCCGCGCCCGTTTATGTCGGGGTCGAGGGCGGCAATATCGCGGTGAGCGGCTACGACGTGGTGAGCTATTTCGACGGCAGTGGCGTGCCCGCGAAAGGCGCCGCCGATTTCGCCGTCGAACATGACGGTGCCGTCTATCATTTCGCCAATGGCGCCAATGCGGCGCGTTTCGCCGCCAATCCCGAAGGCTTCATGCCGCACTATGGCGGGCATTGCGCCTGGGCGATGGCGCGCGGCTATCTCGCGCCGGGCGACCCGCTCGCTTATGCGATGGTCGATGGCAAGCTGTACCTGAACTTCAATCAGGACGTGAAGGCGACGTGGGACAAGGACCGCGCAGGATATATCGCCGCGGCAGAGAAAAATTGGGCGGTGATCCCGGCGGATGCCAAATTCGGGGGGTGAAGCGGATGGCAGCTTTGGGGTGGGGAACTGCCCTACGCCCTCCTCGTCATTCCCGCGAAAGCGGGAACCCAGCGCGCAACGCTGGCTCGCTGGGTTCCCGCTTTCGCGGGAATGACGAAGGGAAGAGCGAGCGGCCGCAATCGGTCGAAAGCCCACCGAAGTTTCTGCCTTACAGCAGGAAGTCGCCGACCAGTGTCGTGACGCAGCGACCGGTCAGTTCGACCATGTCGCCGTCGAGGCGGCAACCGACATGGCCGCCGCGGGCGCTCGCCTGATATGCTGCGAAACGGTCGCGCCCCAGCCGCGCCGCCCAATAGGGGGTGAGGACGCTGTGCGCCGATCCGGTGACCGGATCCTCGTCGATCCCGGCGCCCGGCGCGAAGCAACGGCTGACGACATCGGCGCCCGACGGGTCGCCGTCGCCGGGCGCGGTCGCGATATAAAGCACATCGCCGCCTTCCTTCAGCGCGCGAAAATCGGGGGTCAGCGCGCGGACGCCCGCCGCATCGCGATAGGCGATGATGGCATAGCCGCCGGGGTGCCACTGCGTTTCGACCGGATCGCCGCCAAGCGCGCGGACGATGTCGGGCATTTCCTTGGGCGCGGGCGGATAGGCGGGCAGCGCCATCCGATACCCCTCGTCATCGCCATTTCGCGCAACCTGTAAGATTCCGGCCTTGCGGGTGCGAAAGCGCATCTCCTGACGCCAGGGCGCCGCCGACAGCAGCACGTGGCCGCTGGCGAGCGTCGCATGGCCGCACAGCGCGACCTCGACGGTCGGGGTGAACCAGCGCAGCTCATAATCGGCCTCGCCGCTTTCGTCGGGGATCAGGAAGGCGGTTTCGGCGAGGTTGTTTTCGGCCGCGATCGCCTGCAACACGCCATCGCCCAGCCATTCCTCGAGCGGCATCACAGCTGCCGGATTGCCGGTAAATGGTCGGCTGGCAAAGGCATCGACCTGGCTGATCGGCAGGCGCCGCGCCGCGCTCATGGATAGAGCATTCCGCTCGACCAGCTATCGCCGGTGCGGTTATAAACGGTCCGTTCGTGCAGCCGGTGCGCGCGGTCCTGCCAGAATTCGATCGCGGCGGGGGTCACCCGCCACCCCGACCAGCGCGGCGGGCGGGGGACGTCCTGTCCGTCGAACCGCGCCTGCATGTCGGCAAAACGCGCCTCGAACGTCGCGCGATCGGCGAGTGGGCGCGACTGGTCGCTCGCCCAGGCGCCGAGCTGGCTGTCGCGGCCGCGGGTCGCGAAATAGGCGTCGGCGGTCGCGTCGTCGACCGGGCTCACGGGCCCTTCGATGCGGATCTGTCGCCGCAGCGATTTCCAGTGAAACAGCAGCGCGACATGCGGGTTCGCCGCCAGCTCGCCGCCCTTGCGGCTGTCGAGATTGGTGTAGAAGACGAAGCCGTCGGGGCCGTGCCCTTTGAGCAGGACCATCCGCAGCGAGGGGTGGCCATCCGGCGTCGTCGTCGCGAGCGCCATCGCGTTGGCGTCGTTGGGCTCGCTGGCGCGCGCGTCGGCGAACCAGTCGTCGAACAGGGCAAAGGGATCGTCGGTCATGCGCGCGGTCATAATGCGAGGGGTCGGTGGTGGGCAAGCAATAAGCCCCTCCCCTTTAGGGGAGGGGTTGGGGTGGGGTCCATCGGCCTTGCGCAAGGCCGATGGACCCCACCCGCTGCGACTAATGCCAGCAAGCTGGCAAGTCTCACTGCCCTCCCCCGAAGGGGAGGGCTTTACCCAGGCGGAACTTGACCGTTTGGCGACACATTACCACATCGACGCGCAATCGGGCCTTCCCGGCCAATCATTTATCGGGCTACAGGAACAATATGGCAGATCCCTATTCCATCCTGGGCGTTGCAAAGGGCGCGAGCGAAGCGGAGGTGAAGTCCGCCTATCGCAAGCTCGCCAAGGAATTGCACCCCGACAAGAACAAGGACAATCCCAAGGCGTCGGAGAAATTCTCCGAGGTCACGCGGGCGTATGACATATTGTCCGACAAGACCAAGCGCGCGCAGTTCGACCGCGGCGAGATCGACGGCGACGGCAATCCGGCGATGCCGTTCGGCTATGGCGGGGGCGGCGGTTTTCGCGGCGATCAGCGGACCGGGCCGGGCGGCTTCAGCGGTTTCGGCAACGAGGGCGCCGATTTCGGCGACATTTTCGAAGGCCTGTTCGGGCGTGGCGGCGGTGCTGCGGCGGGCGGCGGCTTCGGCGGCTTTGGCGGGCGCAGCGCGCCGCCGCAAAAGGGCGCCAATGTCGCCTATCGCCTGACCGTCTCGTTCGTCGACGCCGCGACGCAGGCGCCGCAGCGCATTTCGCTGGCCGATGGCGGCACGATCGATCTGAAACTGCCCGCCGGGGTCGAAACCGGCACCCAGATGCGCCTCGCCGGCAAGGGGCAGCCGGGGCCGGGCGGCACCGGCGACGGTATCGTCACGATCACGGTCAAGGACCATCCGTTCTTCGTGCGCGAGGGCGCCAATATCCGGCTCGACCTGCCGGTGACGCTGGACGAGGCGGTCAAGGGCGCCAAGATCAAGGTGCCGACGGTCGACGGCCCGGTGATGCTGTCGATCCCGGCGGGATCGACGTCGGGCAAGGTCATGCGGCTGAAGGGCAGGGGGTTCAGCCAGAAGGGCGGCGAACGCGGCGATCAGCTGGTGCGGTTGATGATCGACCTGCCCGCCGACGACGATGCGCTGGTCGCGCTGCTCGGCGGATGGACCGATCCGCGCGCGGTGCGGGCCGATCTTGGCGTGTAAGGCGTGACCGAAGCGAGCGATCAAAAGGCGGCGGATGCCCTGGCCAAACAGGTCGCCGAAGAGGTCGGCAAGGAATTTCTGGCCGAGGGTCATTCGCCGCATTCGCCCGAAGCGCGCGCCGAACGCGCCAAGCGGATCAAGCTGCGGGCGCGGGCGCAGGGGGTCATCGACGCGGGTCGTCAGCGGCTCGGTCCCGGCACCCGCGCGTTTCACATCGTCCGCCGCGTCGTCGTCGGCACCTATACCGATGGCTTCATCCACGCCGGCAACCTCGCCTATCTGGCGCTGATCGCGCTCTTTCCCTTCTTCATCCTGCTCGCCGCCGCCTTTTCGCTGATCGGCGGCAGCGTCGGGGGGGAGGCGGCGATCGAGGCGGTGTTTTCGACGATGCCGCCGTCGGTCGCCAACGCGCTGGCGGGGCCGATTCGCGAAGTGATGACCGCGCGCACCGGGATCTTCCTGTGGCTCGGCGCGCTCGTCGCGTTGTGGACGGTCGGCAGCCTGATCGAAACGGTGCGCGACATATTGCGCCGCGCCTATGGCACGCATTTCAGCAAGGGGTTTTTCCATTACCGGCTGCTGTCGATCGGCATCATCACCGGCGCCGTCGTGCTGATGCTGTTGTCGTTCAGCATGCAGGTGCTGATCGTCGGGGTCGAACAATTTGTCAGCCGCGTGCTGCCCGAACAATATCAGGCGGTCGGCGTCGTCGCGATTTCGCGCGGCGTGTCGGGGCTGGGCCTGTTCCTCGCCATCTATATGCTGTTCTACAGCCTGACGCCGTCGAAATACCGGCGGCTGAAACAATGCCCGAAATGGCCCGGGGCGCTGTTCACCACCCTATGGTGGATCGGCGTGACGCTCGCCCTGCCGCCGCTGCTCGCCAGCCTGCTCAGCTATGATGCGACCTATGGCAGCCTGGCGGGGGTGATGGTCGCGCTGTTCTTTTTCTACCTCGTCGGATTGGGTATGGTGATGGGCGCCGAACTCAACGCCGCACTCGTCGAGGTTGAGGATTTGGGCCATGACGCTATTGGGCGGATCGACGATGTAATGGTTGAAGCCAAAAAGGCCGGAGAAATACAATGACGGGTCTGATGACGGGCAAGCGCGGGTTGATCATGGGGCTCGCCAACGACAAATCGCTGGCATGGGGCATCGCCAAGGCGCTGCATGCGCATGGTGCGGAGCTGGCGATTTCGTATCAGGGCGATGTGATGCTCAAGCGCGTCAAGCCGCTCGCCGACGAGCTCGGTTGCGATTTCCTGATCGATTGCGACGTCGCCGACATGGACAATCTGGATGCCGCGTTTGGGGCGCTCTCGGCGCGCTGGCCGACGATCGACTTTGTCGTCCATGCGATCGGCTATACCAACAAGGAGGCGCTGCGCGGCCATTATGCCGATGTGACGCTCGACGATTTCCTGATGACGATGAACATCAGCGTGTACAGCTTTACCGCGGTGGCAAAGCGCGCCGCGTCGATGATGACGCCGTTCGACCCCGAAACCGGCAAGGGCGGCGGCTCGCTGCTGACGCTCAGCTATTATGGCGCCGAAAAGGTGATCCCGCATTACAACGTCATGGGGGTCGCCAAGTCGGCACTGGAAACCAGCGTCAAATATCTCGCCAATGATTATGGCCCGCAGGGCGTGCGCGTGAACGCGATTTCGGCGGGGCCGATCAAGACGCTGGCCGCGTCGGGGATCGGCGATTTCCGCCTGATCCTGAAATGGAACGAGCATAATGCGCCGCTGCGCCGCAACGTGACCATCGACGATGTCGGCGGTTCGGCGCTGTACCTGCTCAGCGATCTGGCGTCGGGGGTTACCGGCGAAACGCACCATGTCGATGCGGGATACCACACCGTCGGCATGAAACAGGAAGACGCACCGGACATCGCGCTTGTCTAGTACCCTCTCCCCTTGGGGGAGAGGGAGGGGCCCGTCGCGAAGCGATGGGAGGGTGAGGGTTTGACGAAGAGCCGCTTCACTTCGGACGATGGCACTATCGACCGGGCCCGCCGCCTACGCCGCGATTCGACACCTGCAGAAAGGAAGCTCTGGTCTGCCCTGCGCGGCTCGGCGCTTGGAGGGCATAAGTTCCGGCGACAACAACGGCTGGGCCCGTTCGTGGCCGACTTTGCCTGTCAATCGGCGCGGCTGGTGTTAGAGGTCGATGGCGATAGCCATGCCGCGCAAATCGACTATGACGCGCAGCGAACGGAATTTCTGGCGCGAGAGGGGTATCGGGTGCTGCGTTTCACGAACCGGGAGGTGATGGAGAATTTGGACGGTGTTTGCCGGGTGATTGCGGCGGCGCTTTCCGGCGATCCCTCACCCTCCCACGCGGCTGCGCCGCGCGGGCCCCTCCCTCTCCCCCAAGGGGAGAGGGGAGCATGAGTTTCAACAGCTTCGGACGCGTCCTTCGCTTTACCACTTGGGGGGAAAGCCACGGCCCCGCGCTCGGTGCCGTCGTCGATGGCTGTCCGCCGCGGCTGTCGCTGTCCGAAGCCGATATCCAGCCGTTCCTCGATAAACGCCGCCCGGGGCAGTCGCGCCACACGACGCAGCGGCAGGAACCCGACCAGGTGCGCATCCTGTCGGGCATTTTCGAGGGCAAGACGACCGGCACCCCGATCAGCCTGATGATCGACAATGTCGACCAGCGTTCGAAGGATTATGGCGAGATCGCGCAGGCCTATCGCCCCGGCCACGCCGATTATGCCTATGACGCCAAATATGGCATCCGCGACTATCGCGGCGGCGGCCGGTCGAGCGCGCGCGAGACCGCGGCGCGCGTTGCGGCGGGCGGCGTTGCGCGGCTGGTGATTCCGGAAGTGCAGATCCACGCCTGGGTGGCGGAGATCGGCGGCGACGCCATCGATCCTGCGAACTTCGACCTCGAAGAAATTGATCGCAATCCCTTTTTCTGTCCCGACCCCGCCGCGGCGCAGCGCTGGGAAGGGCTGATGGATGCCGCGCGCAAGGCGGGAAGCTCGCTCGGCGCCGTCATTGAATGCGCCGCGAGTGGGGTTCCCGCAGGCTGGGGCGCGCCCGTCTATGCCAAGCTCGACAGCGACCTGGCCGCCGCGATGATGGGGATCAACGCAGTGAAGGGGGTCGAGATCGGCGCCGGCTTCACCGCCGCCCGCCTGCGCGGTGAGGAAAATGCCGACCCGATGCGCCCCGCGACCGACGGCAGCAATCGTCCCGATTTCCTCTCGAACAACGCCGGCGGAATTGCAGGCGGCATTTCAACCGGCCAGCCCGTCGTCGTCCGCGTCGCGTTCAAGCCGACCAGCTCGATCCTCAGCCCGGTTCCAACGATCAACAAAGCGGGCGAGGCGGCCGACATCGTCACCAAGGGCCGCCACGACCCCTGCGTCGGCATCCGCGGCGCCCCGGTGGTCGAGGCGATGATGGCGCTGGTGCTGGCCGATCACAAATTGCTCCACCGCGCGCAATGCGGGTGATCGGGCGGTAATGGAGTTTATCCGGACTTTTATCGAAGCGCATCAAGCCGTCATCTCGCTGGTCATTCTGGCCGGCATCTTTGTCGGCTTCATGCTGGAACGCCTGCCCGCAACGGTGATCGCGGTCGTTGGCGCGTGCGTCTATCTGGCGCTGGGCATCCTCGATTCCGATGCGATGTATTCGGTGTTTTCGAACTCGGCGCCGATCGTCATCGGCGCGATGTTCGTGCTGTCGGGCGCGCTGATCCGCACCGGGGTGATCCAGCGCGTCGCCGACGCGATCATGAAGCGCGCCGAAAAACATCCGCGCCTTGCGATCGTCGAAGTGCTGGTGGGCGCGCTGTTCGCGTCGGCGTTTTTGAACAATACGCCCGTCGTCGTCGTGTTGCTGCCGATCATGATGAAACTTGCCGAAGTCACCGGGGTGAGCGCGAAAAAGCTGCTGATGCCGCTGTCGATCGCGGCGGTGCTTGGCGGGACGCTGACGTTGATCGGGACATCGACCAACCTGGTCGTTGACGGCATCGTGCGCGACGCGGGGATGGAGCGGTTCGGCATCTTCGAGATCACCCCCATCGGTCTGGTGACCGCGGCATCGGGCATGATCGGGCTGGCGCTGATGTGGTGGCTGCTGCCGTCGGACAAACCGGTCCGCGGCCCGGCGGGAACCCATGACGCGCACCAATATCTGACCGAACTGGTGCTGGAAGACGATGACGATCTGGTCGGAATGACCATCGAGGCGTTCCGCGATCTCCCGCGTTCGGGACGGATCGTCGGGATTCGCCGCGCGTCGGCGGTTGTTCATGGCGCTGATCTGGAAAACTGGATCCTGGCATCCGGCGACCGCCTGATCGTTCGCGTCGATGGCGCCACGCTGATGACCTGGCGCGAGCAAGGGCGATTCCGGCTCGGAATCGGCAGCGGCGAGCCGGCGGAGGGCGACATGGTCGTCGAAACGATGGTCGCGTCGAACCACCCCGCGATCGGCCAGCGGTTGATCGACATTCCGTTTCTGCAAAAGATCCGCGCGCGCATCATCGGCCTCGACCGCCCGGCGCACCAACCCGGCCCCGATCTGGCCAGCGTCCGCATCCGTCCCGCCGACCGGCTGTTGGTTGCGGGCGGGCCGGACGAGGTGGAGGCGCTGCGCGATAACCCGCATCTGATCGGCGCCGACCTGGCGAAGGTGCGCGCCTTTCGCCGTGGCAAGGCGTGGATTGCCATCCTTTGCATGCTCGGCGTCGTGACGCTCGCGGCGCTGGATGTGCTGACGATCGGCGTCGCGGCGATCATCGCGATCGGCGTGATCCTGATCACGCGCTGTATCGACAGCGAAGAGGCGTGGGGGACGATCGACGGCGACGTGCTCATCCTGATCTTCGCCATGCTCGCGGTCGGCCTCGCGCTGGAGAACAGCGGCGCGGTCGCGATGATGGTCGGGTGGGTCGAACCCTCGCTGGCCGATGCCCCGCCGTGGGTGCTCGTCTTTGGCATCTATTTCTTCGCGCTGATCCTTTCCGAACTGCTCAGCAACAATGCGGTCGCGGCGCTGATGACGCCGGTGACGCTGGCGATCGCGTCCGAACTGGGGGTCGATCCGCGGCCGCTGGTCATCGCGTTGATGATCGGCGCGTCGGCGTGTTTCGCCACCCCGATCGGCTATCAGACGAACACGATCGTCTATGCCGCGGGCGATTATCGCTTCGTCGATTTCGTCAAGATCGGCGTACCGCTCAACATCATCACCGGCGTTTCGACCTGTCTGGCGATCGTGTTTTTCATGACATAGCGGCTGGCCCGCGCGGTGGCGGGCGCGGCCCGGAACGATCGTTCACCAGCCTTGACGCTGCGCGCTGCGGCGGCTCAAAGGGGGCATAGCTGGCCGTTGGAAAACTGGCCGATCGCAAAGAATTCAAGGGGGGACGGCCGCATGGACCGCAAGCTGACTTGGTATATATTGGCGGGCATGGCGCTCGGCGTGGTCGTCGGCTACGCGGTTCACGTCGGCTTGCCCGCGGACCATCCGTGGTTCGAATATCTGACCAAGACGTTCAAGCTGCTGTCCGACATCTTCCTCAACCTGATCAAGCTGCTCGTCGCTCCGCTGGTGCTGTCGACGATCGTCGTCGGCATTGCCAACATGGGGGACAGCACCGCACTCGGGCGTATCGGGACGCGCGCGATCATGTGGTTCATCACTGCCAGCTTTATTTCGATCGCGCTTGGCCTGCTGATGGTCAATCTGTTCCAGCCGGGTATCGGCGCGCCGATCCCTGACGCCGCGGAAGCGGCGAAGCTGGTGGGTGAGGTCAAGAAGCTCGACGCATGGGAATTCACCCTGTCGATCTTCCCCAAAAACGCGCTCGAGGCGCTGGCCGCGAACAACATCCTGCAAATCCTGGTCTTTTCGATCTTTGCCGGGGTCGCTTTGTCGGCGATCGGCGAAAAGGGTTCCGCGCTGGTCCGCGGCGCCGACGCGCTCGCCGAAATGATGCTCCAGATCACCGGCTATGTGATGCGTTTTGCGCCGTTTGCGGTGTTCGGGGCGATCGCCAATGTCGTCGCCAAAAGCGGCCTCGGGATCCTTGCGACCTATTTCGAACTGCTCGTCGAATTCTACATCTCGCTGGTGCTGCTGTGGGCCATCCTGCTGACGTTGGGCTGGGCGTTCCTGCGCCAGCGCATCTGGACGCTGATCCGCTATATCCGTGAGCCGCTGCTGATCGCCTTTTCGACCGCTTCGTCGGAAGCGGCGCTGCCCAAGATGTTCGAACAGCTCGACCGCTTCGGCGTGCCGCGTCGCATTTCGGGCTTCATGCTGCCGCTCGGGTACAGCTTCAACCTCGACGGTTCGATGATGTATATGAGCTTTGCGACGATCTTTATCGCGCAGGCCTATGGCATCGACCTGTCGATCAGCACCCAGGTGCTGATCCTGCTGACGCTGATGATCAGTTCGAAAGGCATTGCGGCGGTGCCGCGCGCCAGCCTGGTCGTCATCACCGGCACGCTGGCGCAATTCGGCCTGCCGGTCGAAGGTGTCGCGATCATCCTGGCGATCGACCAGTTCCTCGACATGGGCCGCACCGCGACCAATGTCGTGGGCAACGCGGTGGCGACCAGCGTCATCACCAAGTGGGAAGGCATGCTCGAAGTGCCCGAACCCGCCGATGCCGAACGGCCGCATGCCCCGGCGCATACGCCGCATCATGGAACCCGCGGGCTCGATCTTCGTGATGACATAGGGGGCAGCGAGGGGGACGGCGAGAACAAGCCCGCGGCCGACAAGGCGTAAACCGCAGCTTCGCGCCGTTCCCATTGGGGGCGAGCAAGGAGCTGAGCTATGGCCGAAGCCGCCGCGATTGACGAAGCAGACCGGGACGCATTGCGCGCGCGGCGGCTGCGATGGCGCATGCTGCTGGGTTTTCTCGCCGGACTGACGATCGGGCTGGCGGCGCATTATGGCGCCCCCGACGCGCCTTGGGTCGCGGCGGTTACCACCTATGTCACCGGGCCGCTGGGCCAGATATTCCTCCGCCTGCTGTTCATGCTGGTCATCCCGCTGTTGGTATCGGCGCTGATCGTCGGGGTCGCCGACATGGGCGAGATGCGCGCGCTGAAGTCGATCGGTGTGCGCACGCTTGTTTATACCGTGATCGTTTCGGCGATTTCGGTCGCGGTTAGCCTGCTCGTCGTCAACCTGTTGCAACCGGGGGCGGGGGTCGATCCGGCGCTGGCGCGCAGCCTGATCGCCGAAGGTGCCGAGGGCGCGAGAGCGATCACCGAGCGGGCGGGCGAAGCCAAGACGGGGATGGATGCGGTCGTCGCGATCGTCCCCGACAATTTCTTTGCCGCGATGAGCGCCAACGATGTGCTGGCGGTGATGTTCTTTGCGCTGTTCTTTGGCGCCGGGCTGATGCTGGTCAGAACGCCGCAGGCCGCGGCGCTGAAGTCGGTGGTCGAAGGGGTGTTCGCGGTAGCGATGAAGCTGATCGGGCTCGTCATCCAGCTCGCGCCGATTGCGATCTTTTGTTTCATGTTCAACCTGGCGGCGCAGTTCGGCTGGGATCTGATCATCCGGCTGTCGGCCTTTGTCGGGGTCGTGCTGCTCGCGCTCGCGCTTCAGATGTTCGTGGTGTTCCCCGTCCTTTTGAAGACGCTGGCGCGAAAATCGCCGGTCGCCTTTTTCCGCGAGACGCAGGAGGCCTTTGTCATGGCCTTTGCCACCGCATCGTCGAACGCGACCTTGCCGACCGCGCTGCGCGTCGCGCACGACCGGCTGCACCTGCCCGACCGCGTCGCGCGTTTCGTGCTGACCATCGGCGCGACCGCGAACCAGAATGGCACCGCGATGTTCGAGGGCGTGACGGTGATCTTCCTCGCGCAGTTTTTCGGTATCGACCTGACGCTGACGCAGCAGATTTTCGTGATGCTGATCTGCATCCTGGGCGGCATCGGCACCGCCGGGGTGCCGGCGGGATCATTGCCGGTGATCGCGCTGATCCTGGCGTCGGTCGGCATCCCGCCCGAAGGCATCGGGTTGATCCTGGGCGTCGACCGGTTCCTCGATATGTGCCGCACGACGCTCAACGTCATCGGCGATCTGGTCGCCGCGACGGTGGTGTCAGCGGGGGTGGCGGACGAGCGGACGGTTGATCCGGCGCCGCCCGCCGGTCCTTAATCTTCGCGCGCGCCGATCGGCGTTTCGGGGCGGCCGATCCGTTCGACCGGTGCCGGACGGGGTTCGGGCGCCGCGGCGGGGGGCGGGCGGAACGTCGGCGCGGGCCGCTCGGCGCGGGGCGTGCGATCGGGCGCCGCCGATGGAGCGGGGCGCTCGAAACGCGGCGTGCGCCGGATCTCCGAACCGGTCCGCGGCGGCGCGTTCGCCTCGCCGGGCGCGGGTCGGTTGCGGATCGGGCGCGCGCCATCGCCTTGGGGGACCGGGCGCGGCCGATCGGCCTGCCAGTCGGGGCGCCCCGGCCGCGCGCCGCGCGGACCGTCGGGATTGCCATCGCCGCGATTCCAGCCGCCGGGGCGACCCGGTCTGCCGTCGCCGCCATTGGGGCGTCCGGGCGAGCCTGCTGCGGGCGGGGTGGCCGGGTTGCCGTCGCCGCGCCGGGGCCGCGTTCCGCGCGGCCCGTCGTTGTCGCGGTCGCCGCGGTTCCAGCCGCCGGGACGACCCGGTCTGCCGTCGCCGGGACGACCGTCGCCGTCGCGGTCCCAGCCGCTGGAGCGGCCCGGCTGGCCGTCGCCGCGCTGACCATGATGTTTCCACCAGGCACGGCGGCCGCCCCAATAGTTCAGATAGCGGTCGCGCAGCGGGTAGCGGTTGCGATAATTGTCGAACATCCACAGGCCGTAACCGGGATAATAATAATCGTCGTACCAGCCGCCGCCAAAGCCGATGTTGACGAACCCGCCGCCATAATCCGACGCGTCGTAACAGTCGTAGCCATAGCCGTCGTCATAGGCGTAACCGTCATAGTCGTAATAGGCGCTGCCATAGCGCGCGGCGCAATCGCCGCCCGACGCGTAGCTGTTGCCATAGACGTCGCCATAATAGCAGCCGCCGAGCGTCGTCGTCGCGATTGCGCCAAGTGCGATGGACAGCGGGCGTTTCACAAACCTGGGCATCGGGCCATTCCTTCGTCGGGGCCGGGCGGGCCGGTCATCTTGTCCGCCGTGCTGTACGAGTCGAGTTGAATTTGCGGTGAATAGCGTCCCGCTAGCTCGAAAGCGTTACTTGCATCGATGTCAGTAGTCCGATACGTTCAGCGACGACGTGGCATGGACGAGGATCTGACCCGATGAATGCGCCGACCAATATCAAATGGCCCGAAGCCCGTTTCGGCCCCGAAACGCAGCATTGGCTGCCGCGCAATCCCGACCATGTGCTCGACCATATTCCCGGCGAGGATGGTTATCCGGTCATCGGCAACACGCTGGAACAGCTGAGCGATTATCGTGGCTTTACCCAGCGGATGGTTGCCAAATACGGCCGCGTCTATCGCAACAACAGTTTTGGCGGGCGCAGCGTCGCGCTGCATGGTCCCGAAGCGAACGAACTGGTGATGTTCGACCGCGAGAAAATCTTCTCGTCCGAACAGGGCTGGGGCCCGGTGCTCAACCTGCTGTTCCCGCGCGGGCTGATGCTGATGGATTTCGAAAAGCATCGTGCCGACCGCAAGATCCTGTCGGTTGCGTTCAAGCCCGAACCGATGCGCCACTATGCCGAAGCGCTGAACGAAGGGATCAAGGACCGCGTCGCTTCGTGGAGCGGCCAGACGTTCCAATTTTATGCAGCGATCAAGAAACTGACGCTCGACCTGGCCGCGACCAGCTTCCTAGGCATCCCATTCGGGCCCGAGGCCGACAAGGTGAACAAGGCCTTTGTCGACATGGTGCAGGCGTCGATCGGCGTCGTCCGCGTGCCGATGCCGTTCACCGCGATGGGCCGCGGCGCCAAGGGCCGCGCCTATCTGGTCGAATATTTCGGCCGCATGGTGCCCGAGCGGCGCGAGGGGACGGGCGAGGATATTTTCAGCCAGATCTGCCGCGCGCGTGACGACAATGGCGACTATATGAGCGCCGAGGCGATCGTCGATCATATGAACTTCCTGATGATGGCGGCGCACGACACGATCACCAGCTCGATCACATCGATGGTGTGGATGCTCGCCAAGCATCCCGAATGGCAGGACAAGCTGCGCGAAGAGATGCTGGCGGTGTCGCCGGCGGGCGAGGGTGTCGGTCACAACAGCCTGGGCGAGCTGGAAATGACCGAATGGGCGTTCAAGGAATCGCTGCGGCTGGTCCCCCCGGTGCCGAGCTTCCCGCGCCGCGCGCTCAAGGATTTCGAATATGGCGGCTACCGCATCCCGGCGGGCACGTCGGTCGGGGTCAGCCCCGCCTTCACGCACATGATGGAGGAGCATTGGCCGCAGCCCGAAAAGTTCGACCCGATGCGCTTTTCGCCCGAAGTCGCGCGCGAGCGGCACAAATATGCGTGGGTGCCGTTCGGCGGCGGCGCGCATATGTGCCTGGGGCTGCATTTCGCATACATGCAGGCGAAGATCTTTTTCCACCATGTCGTCACGACGCACCGCATCGTCGTCGCCGACGGCTATGAGCCGAAATGGCAGGCGCTGCCGATCCCGCGCCCCAAGGACGGCCTGATGGTCAGTTTCGTCCCGCTCACCTGATCGGCTCCTTTCCCGCGCATTTTGCGTCATCTGCCATGTTTCCGATATTGTGAGCGTTCACATATCGGTATACGTATGCCCGATTGCTCCGCGCCGACGGCGCGCGGACAAGCGAAGGGCAGCAGGCGGGCGGCGACTCGGCGCTGCGGGAGGGTGATCGATGACCGACATGCTGGACGAATTGTGGCGCACGGTCGGCGACGTGCTGGGCGCGCACGGTCCGGCGGTGAACGCCGCGCAAAGCTATACCCCCACAGACTATAGCATCCACTTCTTCCTGCAGATCGCGGTCATCCTGTTGGTCTGCCGCATCGTCGGCTGGGCCGCGAAAAAATTCCTGGGCCAGCCGCAGGTCGTCGGCGAAATGATTGCCGGGGTGCTGCTCGGCCCGTCGCTGTTCGGGCTGTTCTTGCCAGATCTCCAGGCCGCGCTCTTTCCCAAGGAAACGCGCAACATGCTCTACGTCGGCGCCCAGTTCGGGGTCGGCCTGTATATGTTTCTGGTCGGCACGACGCTGCGGCTCGATCATTTTCAATCGAAGGCAAAGAGCGCCGTCGCGGTGTCCGCGGCAGGGATCGCCGCACCTTTTCTGTTCGCGGTGCTGATCACGCCATTCTTGCTCGACGTCCCGGGATTGTTCACCGACGGTTTGGGCCAGGCGAGCGCGACACTGTTCATGGGCGCGTGCATCGCGCTGACCGCCTTCCCGATGCTGGCGCGGATCATCAACGAGCGGGGGTTGGCCAACACCTCGCTCGGCACATTGTCGCTCACCGCCGGAGCCTTTGACGATGCGGTGTCGTGGTGCGTGCTGGCGATCGTGCTCGCGACCTTTGGCGGCGGGCCGGGCATTGCCCTGATCGCGATCGTCGGCGGGCTGGGCTTTGCGTTGTTCATGTATTTTGTTGGCCGCCGACTGCTGATCCCGATCGGACGGGCGGTCGAGAACAGCGGCGAATTGTCGCATGGCCTGCTTGCGGTCGTGTTGATGCTTTACGCGATGTCGGCCTTCTTCATGGACGCGGTTGGCATCCATGCCGTTTTCGGTGGCTTCTTGCTCGGCGCCTGCATGCCGCGCGGGCTGCTGACCGACGAGATAAAGCGCAAGATCGAACCTTTGACGGTCGTTTTTCTGTTGCCGATGTTCTTCACCTATTCGGGGCTCAACACCCAATTGACCAGCGTAAACAGCCTTTCGCTGCTGGCGATCGCGCTCGGCATCCTGCTGGTATCGATCGCGGCAAAATTTGGCGCGTGCTGGCTGGCGGCGCGGCTGGCCGGCGAGGACAACCGGACGGCGCTCGGCATCGGCGCGCTGATGAATGCGCGCGGTCTGATGGAACTGATCATCATCAACATCGGCCTGCAAAAAGGGATTATCGGGCCGACCCTGTTCGCGATCATGGTGCTGATGGCGATCGTCACCACGGTGATGGCCGGGCCGTTGTTCGAAATCGTCTATGGCCGCAAGGCACGCGCTGCGGGCGAGCTTGGTACGCTCGGCAGCGAAGCATCGCCCGACGAAACGCTGAAAGCCCGCCCGGCCTGAGACGGGTCGATAGGACCGGCCATTGTGCTGTACGATAGCGCACGCCAATAGGGGCGCATGAAAAGCGTTCGACCCTATCTGATCTGGCTGGCTATTGCGGTGCTGCTGACCCTCGGCGCCATTCGCGGGATGCAGTGGGTGCGCGACCATCCCGAACATATCCCGACCGCCCGGTTCGAGATCGCACACCCGCAGGGATGGGCGACGCAGCGCAAACTCATGGGTCTGGTCGACGACGACGCGGGCTGTTTCGCCGCGCTGGACCGCGCCAAAGCAGGATATGAGCGGCGTCCGGTGGTCGGCGTCGGCGCCTGCCGTGCCAGCCAGCGCGTGGTCCTGACGGGCAACAAGTTCGTGCCGACGATGCGCCCGGCCAATGCCGCACCCGGCTGCGCGGTGACGGTCGCGATGGCGCTGTGGGATCGCGATGTCGTTCAGCCGCTGGCCGAAAAGCATTTCGGGCAACGGGTCGTCGCGCTGGAAAATCTGGGCAGCTATAACTGCCGCAAGATCGCGGGGCAGCAGGCGCAAAGCCAGCATTCGACCGCCAATGCGATCGACATTTCGGCGTTCATCCTGGCCGACGGAACGCGTATTTCGCTGATCAACGACTGGGACGACGCCGACGTCCGGCGCGAATTTCTGCACGAGGTCCGCGACGGATCATGCGACCTGTTCAGCACGACCTTGTCACCCGATTACAACCAGGCGCACGCCGACCATTTCCATTTCGACATGGCGGTGCGAACGGGCGGCTGGTCGACCTGCCGTTAGTCGGCGCGGCGCGCGCGGCCGCTCAGGCCCGGCACCAGCATTGGGGTCGTTTCGCGGTAAGCGACATAATCGGCGCCGAAGGTGTCGATCAGATTGCGCTCCTCCAGCCGGATCGCGATCAGCATATAGATCGACAGGCCGACGGCGAGCAGCAGGTGACCCGCGGTCATCGCGGGGGTCGCCCAGAAAGCGAGAACAAATCCGGCGTAGAGCGGATGGCGAACCAGCTTGTAGAACAGCGGCTGGTGCAGCGCCGGTGTCGCGGCGGTTCGGGCGCGCCACGCGAACCAGGCCTGTTGCAGCCCGAACAGTTCGAAATGGTTGATCAGGAAGGTGCTGACCAGCACGATCGCCCAGCCGAGACCGAACAGCCCCCACAGGATCGCCGCGCCGACCGGATGCTCGACCGTCCACACCGGCGCGGTGATCGGATGCCAGCCGAGGAACAGGATGACGAGCACCAGGTTCGTCATCATCACATAGGTGCTGCGCTCGATCGGTGGCGGCACGTAACGTTTCCACACCGCCTTGAAAGCGGGCCGCGCCATCACGCTATGTTGCAGGCCGAACAACGCGATCAGCGCGACATTGACCGGCAGCGCGTTGGCAACCAGCGCGGCGGGGCCGCGGTCGACGGTCAGCGGTGCCCCCGGCAGATTGCCGACAAAGGCGACAAGATACAGAAATACCGCAAGGAAAATCGCATAAGCAATTGCCGCGTACAGCAGGTAGAAAATGCGCGTCATGGGCAAACCTCCCCTGAAGCGGGAGGCATAGCATATTGGGCGCGGAAAAGCGCGCTAGACCGTGAAACTCTCGCCGCAGCCGCAGGCGCCCTTGGCGTTCGGGTTTTCGAACACGAAACCGGCGGCGAAATCATCCTCGACCCAATCCATGACGCTGCCGATCAGGTAGAGCACCGATGCGCCGTCGATGTAGAAGATGCCGCCCGGCGTCTCGATCTTTTCGTCGAACTTCTGTTCGTCGGTCACATAATCGACCGAGTAGGCGAGCCCCGAACAACCGCGGCGCGGGGTCGACAGCTTGACCCCGATCGCGTCCGCGGGCGCGGCGGCCATCAGCGCCGCGACGCGCGCTTCGGCGTTCGGGGTCAGCGTGACCGCGGCGGGGCGGGCCACTCTCGGCTTGTCGGGTGTTTTTGTTTCGGTCATTACAGCATTCCCAGCTCTAATCGGGCTTCGTCGCTCATATTCGCGGGCGACCACGGCGGATCCCAGACGAGGTTCACTTCGGCATCGCCAACCCCCGGCACTGCGCCGACGCGCAGCTCGACTTCGGCGGGCATGGATTCGGCGACCGGACAATGCGGGGTGGTCAGCGTCATGGTGACGACGGCATGGCCCTCGTCGATCTCGACATTGTAGATCAGGCCAAGGTCATAGATATTCACCGGGATCTCCGGATCGTAAATGTCCTTGAGCGCGTTGACGACGGCCTCGTACAGATCGCCGCCGACGCCGTGCGGATCGACCGCCGCGGGCTTGGCCGCCAGGAATCCTTCCAGATAGTCGCGCTTGCGCTCCAGCTTTTCGCCCATCGTTTCGGGCGCGGTCGCGGCATCCTCGACGCGCGCTTTTGGCGGCGCCTCGACGCTGGTCACCTCTTCCACCTTGATCATCCGGTCCTCGCTCATCCGAAAATCCTCTCGACGCGTGACAGGCCATCGATCAGCGCCGCCACATCGTCGTCATTGCTGTACACGCCAAAACTCGCGCGCGCGGTCGCGGCAACGCCCAGATGCTCCATCAGCGGCTGTGCGCAATGGTGCCCGGCGCGGATCGCGACCCCGCTTTCATCCAAGATAGTGCCGATGTCGTGCGGATGAACCCCCGCCATCGAAAAGCTGACGATTCCGGCGCTGTTTTCGGGGCCGAAGAGCGTGATGCTGTTTTTGCGCGAAAGCTGCTCGCGCAGGCTCGTGACCAGCGCGCGTTCATGCGCGTGAATCGCCGCGATGCCGATGGCGTCGACATAATCGACCGCCGCGGCCAGCCCGATGGCTTCGATGATCGCGGGCGTGCCGGCTTCGAAGCGGGTGGGGGCGGGGGCGTAAGTCGTTTTTTCAAACGTCACCCGATCGATCATCGACCCGCCGCCCTGCCACGGCGGCAGCGTATCGAGCTTGTCGCTCCACAGCACGCCGACACCGGTGGGGCCGTAAAGCTTGTGCCCTGAAAAGACATAATAGTCACAGCCGAGCGCCGCGACATCGACGGGCAGGCGCGGCACCGCCTGACAGCCGTCGATCAACAGATCGGCGCCGACTCGGTGGGCCAGTTCCGCGGCGCGTGCGACATCGAGCGGGCTGCCCAGCACGTTCGACACGTGGGCGAAGGCGACCATCTTATGTTCGGCGGTGAGCAGCTTTTCGGCGGCGTCCAGATCGATGCAGCCGTCGGCGGTCAGCGGGCAGACGTCGACCTGCCAGCCCGCGAGCTGCCACGGCACGATATTGCTGTGATGTTCGAGCACCGACAGCAGGACGCGGCCCTTGCGGGGATGGCTGTAGGCGACAAGATTGATCGCCTCGGTCGCGCCGCGCACGAATACGCATTCTTCTTCGCGCCCGCCGATAAACGCCGCGATGCGCCGCCGCGCGGCCTCATAAGCGAGCGTCATGTCGGCCGAGCGCGCATAGACGCCGCGGTGCACGGTCGCATAATCGCGGCCCATCGCGTTGACGGTGGCGTCGATGACCGCCTGCGGCTTTTGCGCAGTCGCCGCGGTGTCGAGATAGTGCCAGCCGGGGGTGAGGCCGGGGAAGTCGGCGCGGCCGTCGGGGAAGGTCCGCAGGGCGGTCGTGGTGCTCACACCAATTCCCCCAGCTTCGCCAGCGCCAGTTCCTGCAACCGCGCCTCATCCTCGGCGCCGTCGAACACGCCCGCGACGAAGGCTTGCAACAGCAATTTCTTTGCCTCGCCCGGCGGCAACCCGCGCGATTGAAGGTAATAAAGCGCTTGTCCATCGAGCTCGCCGATCGCGCAGCCATGCGCGCATTTCACATCGTCGGCGAAGATTTCGAGTTCGGGCTTGGCGTTGGCGGTGGCGCTGCGGTTTAGCAGCATCGCCTTTACGTCCTGTTCGCTGTCGGTCGCTTGAGCATCGCGCGCGACCGCGACCTTGCCGAGATAGGTGCCAGTCGCAGTGCCGCCGAGGACCGATCGCACGACCTGCCGCGACGTCGCGCCGGGTTCGGCGTGGGTGACGGTGGTGACGATCTCCAGATTCTGTTCCCCGCCACCGATCTGTGCGGCGCCGAGCGTGAAATCTGCGTCTTCGTGCAACGTCACCGCGAGTTCGACGCGTCCATAAGCGCCGCCGATGTTGAGCACATGCAGCGCCGCGACCGCGCCCTTGCCGAGCACCAGTTCGATCTGCCGGATATCGCCCGCATCCTGGACGATCGCCCGTTTGAAGTCGCCGCCGGCGGGCACGATGATGCTCTCGGGCGCGGGAAGCGGCCAGAGGCGCGTCACCGCGTCGATATCGCTGTAGCGCCAGGCTTCATCGCGGCGAGTGGGAAGCGTGGCCGTCATGGCGCCACCGCCGACGCCGCGCGCCAAGCCGTCAAAACCGCATCGAGCCGGTCGTTCGAGCGTTGCTCGACGCACGCCGTCAACGCTTTCCGGCTCGTCAGCTTTTCCGCAACACATTGCTGCGCGACGCCGCACGGAATGGCGTCGAGTTCGGCGTAGCCGCTGGGTTTTGTCACATGGCACCGTTCGAGCGTGACGATGCCGCCGCGTTTCGGCGCCTTTATGTCGACTTCGATCGAGCGCATTTTCCCCGCAACAACCAGGATTTCTTCCTCGGTCACGGGCGGGGGCGGGGCAGCGGTCTGCATCGCCGTGAGGATGACGGCTGCGATCACGCCGCGATCTCCGCATAGCCATGCGCTTCCAACTCGCGGGCCAACTCCGGCCCGCCCGACTTCACGATCCGCCCGGCGGCAAGGACATGCACAAAATCGGGCTGCACATAGTCGAGCAGGCGCTGGTAATGGGTGATCAACAGCACCGCTTTGTCGGGGCGGCGCATGATCGCGTTGATCCCGTCGCCGACGGTGCGCAGCGCGTCGATGTCGAGGCCGCTGTCGGTTTCGTCGAGGATCGCGAGCTTGGGGTCGATGATCCCCATCTGCACCATCTCGTTGCGCTTTTTCTCGCCGCCCGAAAAGCCGACGTTCACGGGGCGCTTGAGCATGTCCATGTCCATCTTCAGCAGCGCGGCCTTTTCACGCGCGACCTTCAGGAATTCGCCGCCCGATAGCGGGTCTTCGCCGCGCGCCCGGCGCTGGGCGTTGAGCGCCTCGCGCAGGAACTGGACGTTCGACACGCCGGGGATTTCAACCGGATATTGGAAGCCGAGGAACAAGCCCGCTGCGGCGCGCTCGTGCGGCTCCATCTCGAGCAGGTCGGCGCCTTCAAAGGTCGCCGAACCCTCGGTGACCTCATAACCTGGCCGCCCGCCAAGCACATAGGACAGTGTCGATTTGCCCGCGCCATTCGGCCCCATGATCGCGTGGATCTCGCCCGCATTGATGGTCAGCGACAGGCCTTTCAGGATCGGCTTGTCGGCGACGGTGGCGTGCAGGTTTTCAATCGTCAGCATGTCAGACTTTCAGGCAGAATGGAGCGCGGCGCGCGCCGATCGGGCGCACCGGTTTGTGGACTGGATGTGGGAAAAGCCCGTGAAGGGCAGCGGCCGCGCAGCGCCTATTCGGCGGCGAAGATCTCGGCCAGTTCCGAATTGGCGACTTCCTCGACGCTGATCACGCTGGTGTTCTGCAGGTGCTGCAACCGCCGGATCAACATGGTCACCGCATGATGCGGAACCATGATCACCTCGTCGCGATCGCGTTCCGACTTGCGCTGCTGCCGGATGACCACGCCCTGATGCGTCGGATAAGCGGTCACCGCCTGCACGGGATGCACGACCAGATCGGCTTCCGACCAGTTGAATTCCAAACCGCGCGCCATGACCCCGTCTCCAGATCGAATCGGACAGAATGCGAGCATATGACAAAGCCGGGACACCCCATGTCCCCGGATGCGGACTGGTGAAAATTATAGTTAATTCCGGGCGATTGACGTCGAAGTTGAGGTGGTTTTCCGCCCATATTGTATCAATTCGGGGCATATGCGGGGGCGCCGCGAACATCGCTGTTCCCGTCAGTTTGGATTGGCCAGCGGCAGGAGCCGGAAGATCGTCAATTTTGCGCATCTTGCGCTTTCATCCGATCCAGAACGCGCCGCTCGGCAGTGCCGATGATCGCATCCGCGGCCTTTTGCGCCGTCTCGCGGCTGGCAAAGGGGACCTGCTCGCCGATGCCGTCGGCCAGGACATTGACCGCGACCGCGCGCGCCCCGGCGACCGATGCGACGTCGGCGAAGCTGACCGGCCAGCGTCCGAACTCGGCCTTATAGCTCGCGGCAGCATTCAACAGATCGCGCTCATAAGAGGTGACCGCGCCGCGAACTTCCGGCGGCAATTGCTCGGCGAGCGTGTCGGTGTCCAGCAAGCCGCTATCGCCCGCCGTGCCAGCGTCGCCGCATGCGGCCAGCAACATGATGCCCAAAAAGGCGGGAAAGGCCAATTTGAACTGCATTACCCGACACTTCCTTCCAGGCTGATCCCCAGCAATTTCTGCGCCTCGACGGCAAATTCCATCGGCAGTTGCTGCAACACTTCCTTGGCAAAGCCGTTGACGATCAGCGCCACCGATTCCTCCGCATTCAACCCGCGCTGCATCGCGTAGAACAGCTGGTCGTCGCTGATCTTGCTCGTCGTCGCTTCATGTTCGACCGTCGCGGTCGGGTTGCGGACCTCGATATAGGGCACGGTGTGCGCGCCGCTCAGCGAGCCCAGCAACAGGCTGTCGCACTGGGTGAAGTTGCGGACGCCCTCGGCATTGGGCGCGACGCGGACGATACCGCGATAGGTGTTGTTCGACTTGCCCGCGCTGATCCCCTTGCTGACGATGGTCGAGCGGGTGCGCTTGCCATTGTGGATCATCTTGGTGCCGGTGTCGGCCTGCTGGTAATTGTTGGTCACCGCGACCGAATAAAATTCGCCGACGCTGTCGTCGCCGTTGAGCACGCAGCTCGGATATTTCCAGGTGATCGCCGAGCCGGTTTCGACCTGCGTCCACGATACCTTGCTGCGCTTGCCCTGGCACAGCGCGCGCTTGGTCACGAAATTATAGATGCCGCCCAGCCCTTCGGCGTTGCCGGGATACCAGTTCTGGACGGTCGAATATTTGATCTCGGCATCGTCGAGCGCGACGAGTTCGACCACCGCGGCGTGGAGCTGGTTTTCGTCGCGCATCGGCGCGGTGCAGCCTTCGAGATAGCTGACATAGGCGCCCTTGTCGGCGATGATCAGGGTGCGCTCGAACTGGCCGGTGTTCTCCGCATTGATGCGGAAATAGGTGCTGAGCTCCATCGGACAGCGCACGCCTTCGGGCACGTAAACGAACGTCCCGTCGGAGAAGACCGCGCAGTTCAATGTCGCGAAATAATTGTCGTGCATCGGCACGACCTTGCCGAGCCACTTCTTCACCAGCTCGGGATATTCGCGGATCGCCTCGCTGATCGACAGGAAAATGACGCCCGCGCGCTTCAATTCCTCGCGGAAGGTCGTCGCGACGCTGACGCTGTCGAACACCGCGTCGACCGCGACCTTGCGCGCGCCCTCGACGCCCGCGAGCACCTTCTGCTCCTCGATCGGGATGCCGAGCTTTTTGTAGACCTCAAGGATTTCGGGATCGACCTCGTCGAGACTACCGAGCTTGGGCTTCGGCTTCGGCGCCGCGTAATAGTACGCGTCCTGATAGTCGATCGGCGGTACGTTGAGCTTTGCCCAATCTGGCGTCTCCATCGTCTGCCAATGACGGAACGCCTTCAGCCGCCAGTCGAGCATCCATTCGGGCTCGTTCTTCTTCGCCGAGATGAAGCGGACCGTATCCTCGGTCAGCCCCTTCGGCGCGAAGTCGGTCTCGATGTCCGCAGACCAGCCATGCTCATAATCGGCGACCTTCGCCGCGGCATCGTGCGCGGCCTGGTCTTTTACGGGGAGATCGGTGTTGTCGGTCATATCTTTAACTCGTCGTCCCAGCGAAAGCTGGGGCCGCTTTCGGGTTACTCGGCGATGCTGGAACAAGGCCTCCAGCGGCCCCGGCTTTCGCTGGGGTGACGGAAAGGGAGGCCAAACTGATCCCCGCCAGCGCCCCACGCACCGCGCCGTTCACCACGCCCCAATGCGGCTGCACCTTGCAGCTGCCTTCGAGCGAGCAATCGTGCCGTCCTTCGGCAACGCAGGCGGTGAGCGCGATCGGCCCTTCGACGGCTTCGATGATGTCGGCGACGCTGATCGCCGCGGCCGGTCGTGCCAGCCGCACGCCACCGCCGCTGCCGCGCGAGGCGACAAGCAGCCCGGCGCGGGCAAGGCCGCTGACCAGTTTCTGTGCGGTCGGCCCCGGAATCCCGGTCTGCTCGGCCAGCATCGCGGCGTGGAGCGGCCCAGAGTCGATTTGGGACCCGCATTGGCGAGCGGCGGCGCTCATCAGCACCACGGCATAATCGGCAAGATTGGACAGACGCATCGGATCTCCGTTCGCAAATTGCGAACGATTCTTAACTGGAGTAAATTACTCCACTTATATAGGCGAGGCGTCCGCAGGGCGCAAGCAAGCCAGTTTGAGCGCGCCGATAGAAAAGCTGCGCCAAAAAAAAGGCACCCACTTGGCCGGGGCCAAATGAGTGCCGAGATGAAGGTCTCAGTCCTCGTCAGAGGATGAGCTCTTCTGGGTCGCAAGGGTGGATTATGCCCGCGCGATGATTCGCGATTGGACGGAAACGCCAAAACGACGGGACACATAATTTTCGAAAGTTAACGCGGTTTTCGCCTGGATTGGCAGCACGCGCCATGCGTGGTTGCGAGGAGCCAGAGGCGACGCGGCAATCTCCCGCTATCGGCGCTGCTTAGCTTCGCCAGTCAGAGATTGCTTCGCCTCGCTCACCATGACGGTGAGCAAAGATCAGGTTTCCGACACCAGCGGGCTGACCTTGCCGGCGAGCTGCTTGCGCCCCTTGGTCGTCGCCTCGGTATAGGATGTCGGTTTGCTCAGCTGCCCTGGCGTTGCGCCGGCGAAGCGCTTGATCTCGCGGATCAGATGCGATTGGTCGTAAAAGGCATCGCCGAGCTGGGCCGAATCGAGCCCTTCGCCGCGCGCCAGCGCCGATGCGGCGCGCACCGCGCGATATTTGCGCGCCAGCATCCGCGGCGACAGCCCGTAATAATGTTTGGTCATCCGTTCGACCGATCGGATCGACATGCCGGTGGCATCGACCAGGTCGGGCACCTGCGGCGAGGGCGAAGCGGTCAGCCACTCGTCGACGGTGCGGATGAACCACAGCGGCGGCGCCTCGCCGCGGGTCAGCACTTCGCGCGCAAAATTATTGCCGATGACCAGCCGCGCCTCGACGTCCGCCGCCTGTTCCAGCGCCGTTGCGACGTCTTCGATCCACGGCCCGAACCGACTGGTGGCATCGATCGCCCGGTCGGTCAGCTTTTCGGCGTCGTCCCCCATCAGCGCCGCCCACCCCGCAGGCAGCAGGCCGAATCCGAACAATTGCGCCGGGCAATTGCTGATCGCGCGCACCCGCCCGCTCGTCGGGCCGATGATGACCGCGCGCGTCACGGTGGTGCGGTGCCCGTCGGCAAAGACATATTCGCCGTCGGCATTGGTGACGAAACGGAACTGCGGCCGGTCGGCGCGTTCATATTCGTCGAATTTCGGCAGGTTGAGCCGCGCGAAATAGAAACTCGACACCAGGTCCGCCAGATCAGGATCGGGCGGGAAATAGTGCAATTCGAACGGCGCGCTGCCGTCCACGCCTTTAGGCGAGGATGATGCTTCTGACATGACGAACCCAGACCTGGCAGCCTTTCCCCGGGCTGCTTTGTTATCTGGAACAAATCATTTGCGTTTCATCCCTGCGCGTCAAGCGCGAAGTTTGTTTTTTTATTAGCTTTTTTGGGCGGCGATCCAGGCATCGACGCGGCGTTCGAGAATGTCGAGCGGTACCGGTCCCGATTCGAGGACGACGTCGTGAAAGGCGCGATAATCGAATTTGGCGCCCATCGCCGCCTGCGCGCGGCCGCGCAATTCCATGATCTTGAGCTTGCCGATCAGATAGGCGGTCGCCTGTCCCGGATAGACGATATAGCGCTCGATCGCCTTTTCGATGTCGCCATCGGGGTTGGGGGTGTTGTCCTTGAGGTACTTGATCGCCTGCTCGCGGCTCCAGCGTTTGTCGTGGATGCCGGTATCGACGACGAGGCGGCACGCGCGCCACAGCTCCATGCCCAGTCGCCCGAAATCGCTGTAGGGATCGGTGTAGAATCCCATGTCCTTGGCGAGTTCCTCGGTATAAAGGCCCCAACCTTCGGTATAAGCGGTGAAGCCGCCAAAGCGGCGGAAGGGCGGCAGGCCGGTCAGCTCGGTCTGCACCGCGCGCTGCAGATGATGCCCGGGAACGCCCTCATGATAGGCGAGCGCCTCCAACTCGGTCTTGGGCATATCGCGCAGATCGTAGAGGTTCACATAATAGGTGCCGGGCCGCGACCCGTCGGGCGAGGGCGACTGGTAGAAGGCCTTGCCCGCCGATTTTTCGCGAAACGCCTCGACCGCCTTCACCTGCAACGCCGCCTTGGGCAGGGTGTTGAAAAAGGCGGGGAGGCGCGCTTCCATCGCCTTGGTGCGGGCATCGACTTCGGCCAGATAGGCCTCGCGCGTCGTGTGATAATATTGCGGGCTGGTGCGCAGATGTTCGAAAAACTGTTGCAGCGTGCCCTTGAACCCGACCTTGGCCATGATCGCTTTCATCTCGCCGTGGATGCGCGCGACTTCGGCCAGGCCGAGGTCGTGGATCTGCGTCGCGGTCATGTCGGTGGTCGTGTAATTGGCGAGCAGCGCTTCGTAATAGGCCTTGCCGCCCGGCAAGCGCCAGACGCCGTCCTGCGTCGGCGCGCTCGCCTGCTGGCGCTTCATTTCGGCGAGCAGGCGGCCATAGGCGGGACCGGCGCTCTCCGCCCATGCCGCTTTTGCCGCGGCGGTCAGCCGCGTCTTTTCGGCAGCGTCGATCTCCAGCTTGGCGACCTTGGCGGCCAGATCCTCGACGACGGCGTTGTTCGGTCCTTGCAGATTGCCGATGTCCGAAATCAGATAGGCATAAACCCATTTCGGCGGCTGGACGCCATTGGCGGCGCGCGCTTTCGACTGCTCCGACAGCGCGTCGAGGACGGGGCCAAGCCCGCGGATGCGGGCGATATAGGCCTCGGCCTCGGTAGGATTGGCGACGCGGTGGATGTTGATCAGAAAGGCGGGGAGCTGGCTTTGCGGGCCGTTCATCTGGTCAAAGACATAGCCGCGATCGCGAAACGGGAACAGCCGCTCGGCGCGCGCGGCCTGCGCGTTGAACAGTTCGAACGATAGCGCCTCGTCGGTCGACATCCTGGCCGGATCGAAGCTGCCGCACATCGCTTCGGCGGTTGCCTGCTGCAACTTGTGGTTGGCGACCGCGGCCTCGTCGCTGACATCGTTCCAGCGGCCGTAGTCGGCATCGCGAATCCCGCGATATGCTTTGCCCTGCGGGCTCAGCGAAAGCTGGGCCGCGTCATAATTGTCGAAAAATTGCGCCAGGTTCGCCCCGGCAGGCACCGCGTCGGGCGCGGGCGCCGCTGCCGCGGTGGCGGGGGCCTCCTGCACCGCGGCGGGCGCGCATCCCGCCGCGGCGAGCAGCGCGAGGGCAGTGGACAGGCGGGCGAGGATGCGAAGCTGCGACACGATTTTCTCCCGGTTTTTCCGATGGCTTTTCGATGAATGAAGCGGGGCTTGCCATAGCGGCGCGGGGCGCGCAATGGCGGGCCATGTCGCTCTTCACCTCCGCCGCCGACGCCGCCTATGCGCTGGTCCGCCCGATCGTCCACGCCACCGATGGCGAGGCGGCGCATAATCTGACGCTCAATGCGCTTCAGCCATTGCCGCGCGCGCGGGCGGCGCTGACCAGCCCGGTCTTGGCGACCCAATTCGCGGGCCTGCATTTTCCTAATCCGGTCGGCCTCGCGCCGGGGTTCGATAAGGACGCGCGCGTCGCGCATGCGATGCCGCATTTCGGTTTCGGCTTTGTCGAGGTCGGCACGCTGACCCCGCTGCCGCAGGACGGCAACCCGCGCCCGCGGTTGTTCCGACTGGTCGAGGATGGTGCGGTGATCAACCGCATGGGGTTCAACAATGGCGGGCAGGGCAAGGCGGCCGAGCGGATCGCGTGCCTGCGCCGTCACGGCCTGCCGGTGCCGCTCGGGATCAATATCGGCGCCAACAAAGACAGCGCCGACCGCATCGCCGATTATGCCAAGGGGACCGTGGCGATGGCGCCGCTCGCCGACTATCTGACCGTCAATATCAGCTCGCCGAACACGCCGGGGTTGCGCGCCCTGCAAGACAAGGGCGCGCTCGAGGCACTGCTCGATGGCGTCGCCGCGGCGCAGCCCGCGGGCGCGGCAAAACCCGTGTTCCTGAAGGTTGCGCCCGATCTGGAGCCCGCCGACATCGACGACATTGTCGCGGTGGCGGTCGACAAGGCGCTGGCCGCGGTGATCGTGTCGAACACGACGATCACCCGTCCGGCTTTGGCATCGCGTCATGCGGTGGAAGCGGGCGGCCTGTCGGGCGCCCCGCTGGCCGCACTGGCACTCCAGCGCGTTCGCGATTTCCACGTCGCCAGCGGGGGCAGGGTGCCGCTGGTTGCCGCGGGCGGCATCGCCTCGGCGAGCCAGGCGTGGGAGCGCATCTGCGCGGGCGCCAGCCTGGTGCAGATATATTCGGCGATGGTCTATGCCGGACCTGGCCTCGCGGCGCGCATTGCGCACGGGCTGGAAAAGCTCGCGGTACGCGACGGGTTCGCGCGCGTGAGCGATGCGGTGGGGAGCGCGCACTGACAGGGTTGCGTTGGGTTGATGCGCGCGCCAAAGTCGCCGCCATGTTGAAAAGATTCCTGCCGCTGGCCGCGGCGCTCACCCTGACCCTGCCGTCGCCCGCCCTCGCACAGGGGGTCACCTCGTCCGCCGATTCGCGCGCGACCGAGGCAGGGCGGCAGATTTTGCACCAGGGCGGCACGGCCGCTGACGCCGCGGTCGCGATGGTCGCGGTGCTGACCTTGGTCGAACCGCAATCGAGCGGGATCGGCGGCGGCGGTCTGATGCTGCACCATGATGCCAAGGACGGCAGCTTGTCGACCATCGACGGTCGTGAAATGGCGCCTGCATCGGCAAAGCCCGATCGCTTTCTCGGCGCCGACGGCAAACCGCGTGGCTATTCGGATGCCATTCCGGGCGGGCTGTCGGTAGGCGTGCCGGGCAACATGCGGCTGATGGAAATGGCGCACAAGAAATGGGGCAAGCTGGAATGGGCGGCGCTGTTCCAGCCCGCGATCAAGCTGGCCGAAGAGGGTTTTGAGGTCACCCCGGTGCTGCACAACTGGATGACGCGGTTCGAACCCCTGTGGAAGGATTTTCCCGAAGCGCGCGCGATCTATTATGTCGATGGCAAGCCGGCCGCGGTCGGCACCCGGATCCGCAACCCCGCCTATGCCGCATTCCTGCGCGACGTTGCGGCGCGTGGTCCCGATGCTTTCTACAGTGGCGCGAACGCCCGGGCGATCAGCGCCGCGGTCGCAAAGGCGCCGCGCAACCCCGCGCAGCTGACCGTCAAGGACGTCGCGGCCTATAAGGCAAAGGAACGCCCCGCGGTCTGCACCAGCTATCGCATCTACAAGGTGTGCGGCATGGGGCCGCCGTCGTCGGGCGCGACCACCGTCTTTGGCATCCTCGGCATGATCGAGGGCTGGGACATGAAAGCGATGGGCCAGGACAATCCGATGAGCTGGCATCTGCTCGCCGAGGCGATGCAGCTGTCCTATGCCGATCGCGGCGCCTATCTTGGCGACGCCGATTTCGTCGATGTCCCGGTCGCGGGACTGCTCGACAAGAAATATCTCGCCGAGCGCCGCCAGCTGATCTCGCCCTATGGCGCCGCCGGAAGCTATGCGCCGGGCACCCCGCCGGGCGCCACGCCGCGCGCCGAAGCCCCGCCCATCCCCGAGCAGGGCACCACCCATTTTGCGGTGGCGGACAAGGCGGGCAACGTCGTGTCGATGACCTCGACGATCGAAAGCATTTTCGGCAGCCATTTGATCGCCAACGGTTATTTCCTCAATAACGAACTCACCGACTTCGATCTCGCGCCGACCCAGAACGGCGTGCCGACCGCCAACCGGGTGCAGGCGGGCAAGCGTCCGCTGTCGTCGATGTCGCCGACGATCGTTTATGGGCCCGATGGCAAGGTCGTCCTCGCCGTCGGCTCGGCGGGCGGCAAACGCATCATCATGCATGTGACCAAAGTGTTGGTCGGCGTGCTCGACTGGGGGCTCGATGCCAAGACGGCGATGGAACTGCCCAACCTCTATTTCGGCGACCGCGGCGTGCTGATCGAAGACACCAAAGCGGGCGAGGCGATGGCGGCGAAGATGAAGCCCTTTGGCTACAGCTTCACGCCCACCGACCTCGGGTCGAAGCTGAACGCCGTGGAGCGTGTCGGCGATGGCTGGGGCGGCGCCGCCGACCCGCGCGGGCCGGGGACTTCATCGGTGGATGGCGCGCCGCCGCAGGGGTGAATTCACTGATCTTGCTGCCTCGTCATTGCGGGGGCCGCAGGCCCGTGGCAATCCAGAGCGGCGCAAGACCCCTCTGGATTGCTTCGCTTCGCGCGCAATGACGTGTATTTGAAACGATAAGAACAGAAAACAATCTCCCTGGAGAGAGGTAGAATGAAGCTCGACAATCCCCATCTCGACCATTTTCCGAGTCTGGTCGCGATGTTCTTCGACCGCGCCGAACGGGGCGGCGAAGATCCGTTCCTGTGGCGCAAGGCCGATCGCGTCTGGCATCCGCTGAGTTGGCGGCAGGTCGCGAACCAGGTGGCGGCGCTCGCGCACGGGCTGCGCGAGATGGGGCTGAAGGATGGCGACCGCGTCGTACTGGTCAGCGAAAACCGGCCCGAATGGTGCATCGCCGACCTTGGCATCATGGCTGCGGGCTGCATCACGGTGCCGACCTACACCACCAACACCGAACGCGATCACCAGCACATCCTCGACAACAGCGGGGCGAAGGCGGTGATCGTGTCGACCGCCAAGCTGGCGCGCACGCTGATGCCTGCGGTGACGCGCTCCGACGCACACACCGTCATCACCATGGAAAGCCTGCGCGTCGGGCAACAAGGCGACATCGCGGTGCGCGATTGGGCGCCGCTGGTCACCGGCGGTGAGGCCTGGCTGGAGGAAACCAAGGCCCGCGCCGCGACAATGAAGCGCGATGACATCGCCTGTCTGATCTATACCAGCGGCACCGGCGGCGCGCCGCGCGGCGTGATGCAGCATCATGGCGCGATCCTGCACAATGCCGCGGGGGCGGCCGAAGTGCTGGTCAATGATTTCGGCATCGGCGACGAAGAGGTGTTCCTCTCCTTCCTGCCATTGAGCCACGCCTATGAACATTCGGGCGGCCAGTTCCTGCCGATCATGGTCGGCGCGCAAATCTATTATAGCGAGGGGCTGGAAAAGCTGGTTTCGAACATCGAGGAAACGCGCCCGACGATCATGGTCGTCGTGCCGCGGCTGTTCGAGGTGATCCGCGCGCGGATGATCAAGTCGGTCGAAAAGCAGGGCAAGCTGGCGAACTGGATGCTGGGTCAGGCGCTGCGCGTCGGCGAGAAGGATTATGAACGGCGGATGGGGGTGCTCGATCGCCCGGTCGACCTGATCCTCGACAAGTTGTTCCGGCCCAAGATCCAGAAACGCTTCGGCGGCCGGATGAAAGCGCTGGTGTCGGGCGGCGCGCCGCTCAATCCCGAAATCGGGGTTTTCTTCCACTCGATCGGGCTGACCTTGCTGCAAGGCTATGGCCAGACCGAGGCGGGTCCGGTGATCAGCTGCAACCGTCCCGCTGCGGGCATCAAGATGGACACGGTCGGCCCGCCGCTGATGAACACCGAAGTCCGCATCGCCGACGATGGCGAGATACTGGTGCGCGGCGAACTGGTGATGAAGGGTTATTGGCGCAACGACGCCGAAACCGCCCGGGTTCTGGTGGATGGATGGCTCCATACCGGCGATATCGGCCATATCGACGATAAGGGGCGGATCGTCATCACCGACCGCAAGAAAGACCTGATCGTCAACGACAAGGGCGACAATGTCTCGCCGCAGCGCGTCGAGGGCATGTTGACGCTCCAGCCCGAAATTTTGCAGGCGATGGTTTATGGCGACAAGCGGCCGCATCTGGTCGGCTTGCTGGTTCCCGACCCCGAATGGATGGCGGAATGGGCGGAGGCCGAGGGGCTGCCCAAAGACCTGTGCCGCCTGCGCGAACATGAAAAATTCCGCGCCGCAATTCGCGCCGCGGTCGACCGGGTCAACGGCCAGCTGTCGGTGATCGAAAAGGTGCGCAAATTCGACTTCGCCGACGAAGCGTTCACGATCGAGAATGAACAGATGACGCCGTCGATGAAAATCCGCCGCCATGTGCTGCGCGAGGTGTACGCCGACAAGATCGCGGCGTTGTATAAGGCTTAAAAGCAGGCGGGGGTGCGACCCGAAGAGCTCGGCGCAAACCGGTCCCCGCCTGCGACTGAACCGCTGGTTCAGCCAGCGCCCCCCGCCGGTTTGCGATAGGGGACGAATTCGCCAAAAACACAGGTCGGGCCGCGAATGCCGCTCGACCGGTCGACCAGATGAAAGAAATCGCCGCTGCACGTCGACGATCCGAATTGGCGGACGACCATGATGTCGCTGTCGCGCGCGAGGCCGGGGCAGCTGCTTTTCAGGTCGTTGCGATATACCAGATTGCCGCTCGAACGATACAGCAGGATGCTGTCCGACACGCGGATCGTGTCGTTACTGCGATAAGTCGGAAGGCAACGGATCGGCGCGCCGGGAACCTTGCCGACCAGCTGTTTGTCGAGCCGCTCCGCTTGTTTCGGGGTCAGCGCGGCGGCCCCTGGTTCGGCGGTCCCGGCGGGCGCGCAGCTGGCGACCAGCGCCGCCGCTGCGATCAGCAGCATGGCGCGCATCGGGTTCAGCGTTGCCATGACGTTGCTCCTTGAGATTGCCCAATATATTTCTGGCAGATGAACGGGCGCTGAAGCGGCCCCATCACGCGGCATCCTTCAATGCGCGGATGCGCCCGAGCTCGGCGGCGCTCGGGGCGCGCAAAAACGGATTGGTCGCACGCTCGTCGCCGATCGTGGTCGGCACCGTGGCGTCGCCGACGGCGCGCGCCGCCTCGACCGCGGCCAGCCGCGCCGCGAGCGCCTCGTTGTCCGGATCCACTGTCACCGCAAAACGCGCATTCGACAGGGTATATTCGTGCGCGCAATAGACCCGCGTCGCATCGTCGAGCGTGCCGAGTTTCTGCATATTGGCGAACATCTGTTCGGCGGTGCCCTCGAACAGACGGCCGCAACCCATTGCGAACATCGTATCGCCGACGAAGATCGCGGCGTCGCCGGCGAAATGATAAGCGATATGGCCCGCGGTGTGCGCGGGGACATCCCACACGCTGGCGACATGGTCGCCGAGGCGCACGGTGTCGCCACCCGCGACCTGAACATCCAGCGTCGGGATGCGCGCATATTCGGCGGCGGGGCCGGTGATCTTACACCCGGTAGCCTCCTTGATCGCCGCGTTGCCGCCGGTGTGGTCAGGATGCCAGTGCGTGTTCCAGATGTCGGTGATCGTCCAACCGCGCTCCGCGGCGGCCGCGAGGACGGGGTCGGCGACGGCCGGATCGACGACCATCGTTGCGCCGCTCGCGGCATCATGGACCAGCCAGACATAATTGTCGCTCAGGACCGGGATACGGACGATGTCGAGTGCAGCCACGATGATCTCCTTTCGCTCCGGCCTCTTGTTTCCATAGACGGAACATCGGGGCGTCAGCCTTGATTACGGCCTTTCGCCGGTGCCTACCAGACGCCGGTGTTGGGCATCGATGCCCAAGGCTCCTGCGGCGGCAAATGGCCTTCCTGCAACAGTTCGACCGAAATGCCGTCGGGGGAGCGGACAAACGCCATATGGCCGTCGCGCGGCGGACGGTTGATCGTCACCCCGGCGTCCATCAGCCGCTGGCACGTCGCGTAAATATCGTCGACGCGGTACGCGAGGTGGCCGAAGTTGCGGCCGCCCGCATATTCCTCGGGCGCGCTGCCGTCGGCGGGCGGCCAATTATAGGTCAGTTCGACCTCGGCCACGCCATCCTGGCCCGGACAGGCGAGGAAGATCAGCGTGAAGCGCCCCTGTTCGCTGTCGAAACGGCGGGTTTCTTCCAGCCCGATCAGCTGGAAAAAGGCGACGGTCGCGTCGGGATCGGAGACGCGGATCATGGTGTGGAGATATTTGGTCATGCGACCATTCTACGCGCGAAGGCTGCGTCCTTCAAACGCTTCGAACAAAGATACGAATTCATCGGGCACCGGCGTCGGTGCGCCCTGCGATTCGGCGACATGGACGCTGACCTCCAGCCCCGTTGCACGCAGGTCGTCTTTCCCGGCGCCGTGCAGTTCGAACAGGAAGGTCATCGAACTCCTGCCCACGCGCGAACAGCGCACGCAAATGTCGACTTCCTCGTCGAGCAGGATCGGCACCTTGTAATCGACTTCGGCGCGCGCGACGTGAAATTCCGGGCTCGTGTGGCCCGGCCAGCGGTCATAGACCCCCGCTGCGCGCCAATATTCGGTAATCCCGATGTCGAAATATTCCAGATAGCGGCTGTTGAACACCACCGCCTGGGCGTCGATTTCGGCGTAGCGGACACGCTTGATGACGTGGAATTTGAAGTCGCTGCGAGCCATGATATTCCTCTAATTGGCCGTCGCGAGCCGCGCGACGGTGTCGATGAGCAGCGCGATGTCGGTATCGCGCGACAGGCGGTGATCGCCGCCCTTGACCAGCGTGACCTGCACATCCGCGCTGGTTAGCGCGGCGGACAGGCGGATGCTGATTTCGGGCGGCACATCGCCATCCTGTGCGCCGTGCAGCAATCGCACGGGGCAGGCGAGCGGGATAGGCCCGCCGAGCAACCGGTTCGCCTCGCCCGACTGAAAAAAACCGCGCGTCGTCACATAGGGCTGGTCGCTGTACGGGGTTTCCTCGCGCAGCTCGCCCTCGGCCAGGATGATCGCCTTTTCGGCGTCGCTGAACCCCCAGTCGGTGAAATCGGGTGCCGCGGCGATGCCGACCAGCCCCGCGACGCGCCCTAGCCCGTCGCGCTGAACCAGCGCCAGCGCGGTCAGCAGCATCAACCAGCCGCCCATCGACGATCCGACGATGACGACCTGTCCGTCGACTCTCGCATCGATCAGGTCGAGCACATCGCCGCGCCAGTCGAGCAACGTCTGATCGGCGAACAGCCCGTCCGAGAGCCCGCAACCGGCGTAGTCGAGCAGCAGGCAGGCATGACCCTCGGCCGCCGCCCAGTCGAACAGCGCGGTGGCCTTACCGCCCGCCATGTCGGACATATAGCCGGGCAGAAAGACGATCGTCGGCTCCGTGCCCGCTGTGTAGCGATAGGCCAGCCGCGGCCGGCCGGATCGGTCGAGATAGTCGGGACCAGTGTCCACCGGGGTCAGATGACCCAGTCGATCGTATTCATCTGGATCGCCGCCTGCCCCTTGGCAGCGCGCTGTTCGACCATGATCTTGTTGAGCCGGCGGATCGTGTCGCTGCCCGTGGTGATGCACCAGCCGGGGACGACGGCATGGACCAGCGCGCACAGACCGCCATAGATCATGGTCACCCCGAATTTCGAAGCGACCCCGAAATGCTCGATGTAATTTTCATCGACGGCCTTGGGATGGTCGACGAACAGGCGCTTGAACATGAGAGGGCTCCCTTCCGACTGCCGCTGCCCTAGCGAGCGATCGGTCGGCTCGCAAGGGCAGGGGGCGGTTGGACGCTTAATCGGCAAGGAAGTCGTCGACCGCCTTGGCAAAGGTTTCGGGCTGGTCGAGCATGATGAAGTGGCGGCTGCCAGTCACCATCTGGGCGGCAAATTTCGGCACGCCGACATATTGCGGCTCGAACGCGGCTTTGGCGCGCTCGGCGGGCATCAGGCTGTTGTCCTGTGCATAGAGCAGGGTTACCGGGGCGGTCACTGCGGCCAGTTCACTGCGCAGGTCGGTGGTCATCACGTCGTGAAAGACCTGCGCCGTCACCCGCGCATCGGCGGCGCGCATCCAGCCAAGGATCGCGGTGCGCCCGGCGGGCTGGTTCGACATGCCGCCGACCATGCTGACCGGGCCGGGATCGCTGATCGGCGCCGTCGGCGCGGGCTGGCCATGTTGGCCGCGCATCATCGCCGCCATTTGCTCGGCTTGCGGCCGCATGCTCTCCACGCTCGCCGCGGTATTGAACAGGGTGCCGATAAAGGGCAGCGCATCGACGATCATCAGCCGGCCGACCTCGTCCGGCGCGCGCGCCGCGATCATCAATCCGGTCAGCCCGCCCATCGAATGGCCGATGATCGTGGGCGCGGCGCGTCCCTGATCGGTGATGCAATCGTCGATATAGTCGGCAAGCTCGCGCATCACCGGCTCGAGCACCGGCCCTTCGGCGTTGACTCCGGCAGCGTCGCCAAAGCCGCGGATCTGGACGCGGTGCAGCCGATAGCTGGCTTCCAGCCGCTTGGCGGTCGCGTCCCACACCGCGCGCGGAGTCGATAGGCCGGGGATCAGCACGACGTCAGGGCCATCGCCCTCGACCAGCACGGTGATGCGTTTGCCCTCGGCCAGCCCGGCTGGGCAGGGCTCGGCGGCGTCGGCGCGGCTCACGATCAGGCCGACCGTCAGGATGAAGAGGGCGGCAAAGGAAGTGCGTCGTTTCATGGCGTTCAATCTCTGTGGAATATTTCTTCGATCGACAGGCCGAACAAGTCGGCGATGCGAAAAGCGAGGGGGAGCGAGGGGTCGTATTTGCCCGTTTCGATCGCATTCACCGACTGGCGCGATACCTGCAATCGATCGGCCAGGTCGCCCTGGCTCCAGTCGCGCTCGGCGCGCAGGACTTTCAGGCGGTTCTTCATGCACAGTTGCCGATCGTCCCCATCGTAACCTTGTTATAGATCGCGCCGATGCCCAGCCCGGCGAACCAGAAAAATGCGGCCCCGAACCCGCCGTTGCCCGGCGGCAAGAGATCGAAATTCTGCAAAAACTCCCAGATCGTCATCACGGTCAGGCAAAATCCCGTCGCAACCAGACATTGGCGGACGAGCAACATGCGGATGAATTCGTCGGGCTCTTCGATCAGAAACCGCATCACCGCCCAGAACACGCCGATGATCGGCAGCGCGGGCGCGATCGCCAGCGCATAGGCAGGAACACCGGCGATGTCGGTGTGGCGAAAAATCCGCACCGCGGCGAACAATGCGATCAGATAGACGCTCATCAACACCGCCATGCGGATCATATAGCGACGGGTCGCAGGACTTTTATACATCGCCATGTCAAGGAACCTCCATAAATTGACAAGGACGCTTTACTTGCGGGATGCGGCAGTGTCAAGGACGCTTTGCATAGTGACAATGTCGCTAGTCAGTTTGCCCTTTTGGCCCGGTCATGGCGCGATGGCCCCAGCGCCAGTTCAGCAGATGCGCCAGCGCCAGGGTGAGCGCGCCGATCGACGTCAGCAGTCGGTCCGCGATCTCGGGGTCGGCGACGGCGATCCATCCATCATGCGCGGCCAGCCCCGCCGCAAGCAGGCCAAGCCCCGCCGCTGCGGCCGCGGCCGGTACGGCCCGTGCATGACGCCGCCATCCGGCGAACATGGCGGCTATCGCGGCAGGCAGCGCCAGCAACAAGATAGCGGCGTGCATCCATTCCGGCGCAGCGACCCAGCGGCTGAGCGCCGGCGCGAACAGGATCAGCAGCGGCAGCGCCAGGCAATGGACAAGGCATGCCAGCGACAGGCCGATACCCATGAGGTCGGCAGGGCGCGGGCGCGCGGCGGGGAGGCACATGATGGGGAAACTTTCGCGGGAGGGGCTTGTGGGGCGAGATAGTGATACAATGTATCATTGCAAGTCCGATTGTGAATCCGCCCCTTGCCGCTGGGGGTTCATGCTGGCAAAGGAACCCGGCGATTTTGCCCAGAAAGGCCGATTTTTCCGATGTCCCAGATGATCCGCGTCACCCTTCCCGATGGCTCTGCCCGTGAAGTCGCGCGCGGGACTACTCCGGCGCAAATTGCCGCCGACATCGGCCCCGGTCTCGCCAAGGCCGCACTTGCCGCCAAGATCGACGGCGAGCTGCGCGACATCATGCGCCCGCTGGACGAAGACACCAACCTGGCGCTGGTGACGAGCCGCGACGAGGCCGACGCGCTGGAGCTGGTGCGCCACGATTATGCGCATGTGCTGGCCGAGGCGGTGCAGAACCTGTTTCCGGGGACGCAGATCACCTTCGGTCCGTCGACGGGCGACGGCTTTTATTACGACTTCGCGCCGACCGCCGAGCACGGCCCGTTTCGCGACGAGGAACTGCCGCTGATCGAGGAAGAGATGCGGCAGATCATCGCCGCCGACCTGCCGCTGACGCGCGAGGTGTGGGAGCGCGACCGGCTGATCGCCAAATGGCAGGCCGACGGCGAGACGTTCAAGGCCGAATGGGCTGCCGAACTGCCCGCGAACGAGGAACTGACCGTCTATCGCAGCGGTGACGGCTGGATGGATATGTGCCGCGGGCCGCACCTCGCCTCGACCGGCAAGCTTGACCCCGCGGCGTTCAAGCTGACGCGCGTGTCGGGCGCCTATTGGCGCGGCGACCAGAAGAACGCCCAGCTCAGCCGCATCTATGGCACCGGCTGGCTCAACAAGAAGCAGCTCGCCGAACATCTCGTCCGGCTCGAGGAAGCCGCGAAGCGCGACCATCGCAAGCTGGGGCAGGAGATGGACCTGTTCCACCTGCAGGCGGAGGCGCATGGGTCGGTCTTCTGGCATCCCAAGGGCTATATGATCTGGCGCGAGCTGGAGGCCTATATGCGCCGCGCGATCGATGGCGCAGGCTATCGCGAGGTCAAGACGCCGCAGGTGATGGACGCGCGGCAGTGGGAACAGTCGGGCCATTGGGGCAAATATCGCGAGAATATGTTCGTGATCCCCGACGAGGTGCCTAATACGGAGGACGAAGGCCCGATCGTTTCGGACGATGCCGAGTGGATGGCGCTGAAGCCGATGAATTGCCCGGCGCATGTGCTGATCTTTCGCCAGGGGATGAAATCGTACCGCGACCTGCCGCTGCGCCTCTATGAAAATGGCTGTTGCCACCGCAACGAACCGCATGGCGCGCTGCACGGGCTGATGCGGGTGCGGCAGTTCACGCAGGACGATGCGCATATTTTCTGCCGCGAGGACCAGATCGTCAGCGAGGTGCAGGCCTTCTGCGCGCTCGCCGATCGCATCTACAAGGAATTCGGCTTTACCTATTCGATCAAGCTCGCACTCCGCCCCGAAAAGCGCTTCGGGACCGAAGAAATGTGGGACATGGCCGAAACCGAGCTGCGCGCCGCCGTGGTGGCCGCGGGGCTGAACACCGCCGAATATGGCTGGGAAGAACTGCCGGGCGAGGGCGCCTTTTATGCGCCCAAGCTGGAATGGCATCTGACCGACGCGATCGGCCGGACGTGGCAGGTCGGGACCATCCAGTCCGACCGCGTCCTCCCCGACCGCCTCGACGCATCCTACATCGCCGAAGATGGCGAGCGCCACCGCCCGGTGATGCTGCACCGCGCGATCTTTGGCAGCTACGAACGCTTCATCGGGATTTTGATCGAGCATTTCGCGGGCAAGCTGCCGGTGTGGCTGGCGCCGGTGCAGGCGGTGGTGGCGACGATCGTGTCCGACGCCGATGACTATGCGAAGGACGTCACGGCGCAGCTGGCGGCCGCGGGGGTGCGCGTCGAAACCGATCTGCGCAACGAAAAGATCAACTACAAGGTCCGCGAACACAGCCTGGCCAAGGTTCCGCACCTGCTCGTCGTCGGCAAGCGCGAGGCCGACGAAGGCACGGTCGCGATCCGCACCCTCGGGCAGGAAGGCCAGCGCATCATGCCGCTGACCGAAGCGATCGCGCTGCTGAAGGGTGAAGCGACGCCCCCCGACCTGCGCCATTGATCGCTACGCCGGAGCGTCGCCCGCGCCGGTGGCGGCGCTGGCTGTTGCTGCTCGCGCTGCTCGGCGCCGCGCTGCTGGCCAGGGGTTATTGGAATGCGATGCGCGATCCGGTGGTTCGCACCGCGGCGGTGTCGGTCGCCGACTGGCCGCTGGGGCAGCGCCCGCTGAAATTGCTGCTCATTTCGGACATTCACGTCGCCGGTCCCGACATGCCGCCCGAACGGTTGACGCGCATCGTCGCGCAGCTCAATCGGCTGCGCCCCGACCTGGTGCTGATCGCGGGCGATCTGGTCAGCGAAAAGCGCAGCGCAACGCATATCTATTCGGCGGCAGAAGTCGTCGCGCCGCTCGGCGGGCTGCGCGCGCCGCTCGGGGTGGTGGTCGCGCCGGGCAATCACGATCATTGGTTCAAACCCGACGCGCTGCGCCGCGAACTGGAACAGCGCGGGCTGCGGGTGCTGCAGAATGAAGCGGTGAAACTCGGCCCGCTGATCGTCGGCGGGGTCGATGACGATTATTCAGGGCATGACGACGTCCCGGCCACCCTCGCCGCAATCGATCGCCTTGGCGCCGGTGTCCCGCTGCTCCTGACGCACAGCCCCGACATCATCCCCGACGTGCCGCGCCCGGTCGCCGCGATCTTTGCCGGCCACACCCATTGCGGCCAGATCCGTTTCCCCTTCGTCGGCGCGCTCACCTATGTCTCGCGCTACGGCGACCGTTTTGCCTGCGGCGACATGACCGACAACGGCCAGCGCGTGTTCGTCGGGGCCGGGCTGGGGACCAGCCTGCTGCCGCTGCGCTTCAATACTCCGCCCGATGCGTGGCTGGTGACGCTGGGGCCAAAGCGCGCGGCGCGGTGACGGGGCTGTCGCAGGTCATCGGGCTGCCGCCTTTGCTGTGCGTCGTCGCGGCGGCGATGACCTTTGGCGCGGCGCTGGTGCGCGGGTTGACGGGTTTCGGCATGGCGATCATCCTTGTCCCCTTGCTGGGGCTGATCATCGCGCCGGGTGAAGCGGTCGTGCTGGGCATCATCCTGCAATTGCTGATCGGCCCGGTCGGGATGAAGCGGATCATGGCCGATGCCGACCGGGCGAGCGCGGTGCCGATCGCGCTGCTGGCCATGCTCGCCACGCCCGCCGGGATGATCGCGCTGACGGCGGTGACGCCCGATGTCGCCCGCCTGCTGATCGCCGCGGTCGCAATCGGCGCCTTCCTGATTTTGTTCCTGCCGCAGCATCCCGACGGTCACCGTCCGGGCCGCGTTGCGATCGGCCTCACCGGACTGTCGTCGGGCATCCTGACCGGTTTCGCGGCGATGCCGGGGCCGCCGGTCGTGCCTTTCTATCTGCGCCAGCGCATCGCGCCCGCCACTGCACGGGCTTCGATGATGCTGATCTTTTTCGCCACCGCGATCGCCGGGACCCTCGCGTCGCTGTGGCTCGGGCTTGCAACGCACAGGCTGTTCCTGCTGGCGCTGCTACTCTTCGTACCGATGTGGCTCGGCGATCATTTCGGCACCCGCGCCTTCGGCCGCGTTCCCGATCGTATCTGGCGCAGCATCGTCGCGGTCGTGCTGGGGCTCGCCGGACTTTCGGCGCTGGTGCGACTCGTGAACTAAAGGCTGCGCAGCGCCTGTGCGGGTTTCGCCGACAGCAGGGGCCAGCTGCCTGCGATACCGATCAGGAATGACAGCCCGGCGCCGCCGATCAGCGTCGCGCCGACGATCAGCGGATCGGGGGCAAAGGTGAAGTCGAACAGGCTGACGACGACATAGCGCGCCGCGATCAGGCCGAGGCCGAGCGCGAGCACCGCGAGCACCGCCGCGAGCACCGCATATTCCATCGCCTGCGCCCCCAATATCTGGCGGCGCGACGCGCCGAGCAGCTTCAGGATCACGCTGTCATACACCCGCCGCTCGCGGCTGGCGGCGATCGCGCCGATCAGCACCGCGATCCCGGCGAGGATCGCGATGCTTGCCGCCGCGGCGATCGCCTGGCTCATCTGGGTCAACAGGGTGGTAACCTGCGACACGACATCGCGCACCGCGATCAGCGATGCCGACGGGAATGCACGCGGAATGCTGCGCGCCAGTTCGGTTTCGGCGTTGGCGTCGACCGCCACCGTCGCGACCATATTATGCGGCGCCGCGTCAAAGGTGCCGGGCGAAAAAACCATCACATAATTCAGCCCGAAATTGTCCCAGTTAACGGTGCGGAACGATGCGACCCTGGCCTGTACCTCGACCCCCAGCACATTGACCGACAGCGTATCGCCGATCTTGAGGCCCAGCGAGGTGGCAACCTCCTGCTCGACGCTGACCAGCGGCGGCCCCCTGTAATCGGCGGCCCACCAGCTGCCGCCGACCAGCTCGCTGCCGTTCGGCGGCACCGCGCTGTACGTCAGCCCGCGGTCGCCGCGCAGCACCCACGCGCCTTCGGGCAATTCGGCGAGCTCGTCGACGCGCTGGCCGCGAAATTCGGTGACGCTGCCGCGCAGTGCCGGGATCATGTTGATCTGCGCATCGGGGGCGGCTTTGGTCACCATCGTCCGGAATTGCGCTGCGCCGTCGCGCGGGACGTCGAGTACGAAAAAGCTGGGCGCGCGTTGCGGCACGGTGCGCGAAATCTCGTTGGTGATGCTGGTCTGGATCGCGGCGAGGGTCACGAACAGCGTCAGCCCCAGCCCGAGCGCCACGACCAGCGCGCCGGTCGCGGCGCCCGGTCGGTGCAGATTGGCGAGCGCCAGTCGCAAGAGCGGGCGGCGCGGACGCGGCAGGCGGCTCGCGGTTCGGCGCACCAGCCAGCCGAGCCCGACGAGGATCAGCAGCAAAGCGATCGCGGCACCGATAAAGCCGAGCGCGAACAGCGGCTCACGCGCGGTGCCCACTGCGAGCGCGACAATCGCGATCAGCGCGACCGCGACGGCGATCAGCGCGGGGCGGTCGATCCGCGCCGCCTTGTCGACCGTCGCCCGGTACAGCCCCGCCGCCGGAATATGCTTCGTCGCCGCGAGCGGCGGCAATGCGAACGCAATGGCGATCAGCAGCCCATAGGCGGCGCTGACACCAAGCGGCAGCGGGTAGAGCGCGAAGCCGGGGCGCACGGGCAGAACATCGCCCGCGATCGCGCCGATCGCGACCGGCGCCAGCGCGCCGACGATCAACCCGGCGAAGATCGAAACCGCAGCGACCGCCAAAATCTGCAAGCCATAGATGCGCAGCACGGTCGCACTATCGGCGCCCAATACTTTGAGCGTCGCAAGCCCGGGGCGCTTGCCCGCCAGATAGCTGGCGACGCCATTGCCGACGCCGATCCCGGCGATCACCAGCGCGGCCAGGCCGACGAGCGACAGGAACTGCCCCATGCGTTCGATGAAGCGCCGCGTCCCCGGGGCGCCGTTGCTGCTGTCGGTGATGTCCCAGCCGGCTTCGGGGAATTCGGCGGTCAGTGCCTTGCCGACCGCCTCGGGATTGGCGCTGGCGGGCAGGCGGACGCGATATTTGCTCTCGTACAGACTGCCCGGCTGGATCAGCTGGGTGGCGGGCAGGTCGGCCAGACCGATGATAGCGACGGGACCGAGGGTGAAGCCTTCGCCCAGCCGGTCGGGTTCTTCGGCGATGATGCCGTCGATCAGGAACGGCTTTTCGCCAAACTTCACGCGGTCGCCGACGTTCAGGTCGAGCCGCGAGGCGAGATCCTTGCCGATCCAGATGCTGTCCGGAGGAGGCGGACCGCGGCGCGCGCCGCTTTCCAGCCGCATCGTGCCGTACAGCGGATAGGTGTTGTCGACCGCCTTCAACTCGGACAGCAGGGCATCGCCGCCCGGTGCATTGGCCATCGCGCGCATGCGCACCGTTGCCGATGGCGTGCCAACGCGGCGGAACCCGGCCATTTCTTCGGCCGTCGCTTCGCGCTGCGGGATACCGAATTCGATGTCGCCGCCCAGAATCGTCTGCCCACGCACCTCAAGCTCCGACGTGATGCCGCTGGTCAGGCTGCCGATCGCGGCGAGCGTCGCGACGCCGAGGAACAGGCAGACCGCGAGCAGACGCAGGCCGCGGATGCGCGTCGCCAGGTCGCGGCGCGCGATCCGCCAGAGGGAAGCGAGCGGCAGCATCAGATCAGGGACTCCCTTATCCCGTTCGTGTCGAGCGAAGTCGAGAAACCCCTCGTCGTAGCGCTCGTCTGCCGGGTGTCTCGACGTCGCTCGACACGAACGGACTTGCGGAGCGGCATCACGCTACCCGTTCCTCAATCCGCCCGTCGTGCATCACGACCACGCGGTCGCAATGTTCGGCGAGTTCGGGATCGTGGGTGATGATCAGCAACGTCGCGCCCAGTGCGGCGCGGCGTGCAAAGATCAGGTCGATGATCGCATGGCCGGTGGCGGTGTCGAGGTTGCCCGTCGGTTCGTCGGCAAAAATGATCGCGGGCTCGCTCGCCATCGCGCGCGCGATCGCGACGCGCTGCTGCTCGCCGCCCGACAGCTGCGCCGGATAATGGGTCAGGCGGTGGCCCAATCCGACGGCGTCGAGTTCGGCGGCGGCGCGCCCGAACGGATCGCCGATTCCCGCCAGCTCCAGCGGCACCGCGACATTTTCCAGCGCCGTCATCGTCGGCAGCAGGTGAAACGCCTGCAGCACGATGCCGATGCGGCCGCGCCGCGCGCGCGCCAGTTCGTCCTCGTCCATCGTGGTAAAGTCGAGTCCGGCGACGCGGATGCTGCCGCCATTGGCGCGCTCCAGCCCGGCGAGCACCGCCATCAGCGAGCTTTTGCCCGATCCCGACGGACCGAGCAACGCGACCGATGCGCCCGCTGGCACCTCCAGATCGACGCCGCGCAAAATTTCGACAGGGGACTTGTCGCTCCCCAGCGTCAGCGTCACATTATGGGCGGCGATCGCCAGAGCTGGCGAAGGTCGTGTGTCGGGCAAGGAGAGAACCCTTTGGAAAAACGAACGGCCGGATGGCGCTCTTACGCACTATATGGTTGCGCCATCGCGCTTTGCCAACCGCTCGCCGCTTGCGGATCGGCGGAAACCCCGGCGGCTTCGACCAACGACAAGGTTGCAGCGAAAGCGGCGCCCGCCATTCCAGCCGACGCCCCGCTCGTCATCGCGTTCGGCGACAGCCTGTATGCGGGGTATCAGCTGGGGCCAAAGGAAGGGCTGTCGCCGCAATTGCAGGCGGCGCTGACCGCCGATGGCGTGGTCGCGCGGGTGCAGAATGCCGGGGTGTCGGGTGACACGACCGCGGCGGGGCGCCAGCGGCTGACCTATGTCCTCGACAATGCCAAGGTAAAGCCCGCGCTGGTGATCCTGGGGCTGGGCGGCAACGACATGCTGCGCGGTATCGGCCCCGACCAGACGCGCGCCAATCTCGACGCGATGCTCGCCGAGCTGAAAAAGCGCGAGATTCCGGTGCTGCTGACCGGGATGATGGCGGCGCCGAACCTGGGCAGCGATTATGCGAAGCAGTTCAATCCGATCTTTCCCGAACTGGCGGGCAAATATGATGTGAGCTTCTACCCCTTCATCCTCGACAATGTCGTTACCGACAAGGCGCTGATGCTGGGCGACAATATGCATCCCAATGCGAAGGGGGTAACGGTGGTCGCCGAAGCATTGGTGCCGCTGGTCGAACAGGCGCTGCCGAACGCGGGATAGCCCTATTTTCGTCATTGCGAGCGAAGCGAAGCAATCCAGAGCGGTTTACGCCTACTCTGGATTGCTTCGCTTCGCTCGCAATGACGACAACCAGCGTCTCAACCCCCCCGCGGCCCGAACAAGATAATCGCCGCGCCGCCCAGGCACACCGCGGCGCCGATCAGATCCCAGCGGTCGGGCCTGGCGCCCTCGACCGCCCACAGCCACAGCAGCGCCGCAGCGATATAGACCCCGCCATAGGCGGCGTAGGTGCGCCCCGCATGCTCGGCATCGACCAGCGTCAGCAAATACGCGAACAGCGCCAGCGACGCGATACCGGGCCCCAGCCACCACACCGACTTGTCCAGCCTGAGCCATGCCCAGAAGGCGAAGCAGCCCGCGATTTCGGCTAGCGCAGCGGCGATATAGGCAAGGGCGGTCATCGGAGAACCGTGGCCATGTTGTGGCCAAAAGAAAAGGGGCGACCCGCAGGCCGCCCCTTCCTGATTCGGAATGTCGCTTCCGAAAAATCAGAAAGCGAAGCCGACGCCCGCCACGAAGGTGTCGAAGTCGCCGAAGTTCTCGATGAACTGGTGGCGATATTCGGCCTTGGCGTACAGGTTCTGGCCCAGCTTGTGCTGGTAACCGGCGCCGACATAGGGATCGTCGATGTCGCTGAAGGTGTAGCCACCGGTGACATAGGCCTTGCCGTTCGCGCCAACCTTGGCGCCGACGCGGCCGCCGGCCGAGAACTGGACGTCCGCACCGTCGACGAGCACCTTGTCGCCAGCGACTTCGGCGCCGACGAACGCCGCCGAACCCAGGTCGAAGTCATAACCGGCGGCAAGGCCAGCCGTCGCTTCGTCGATGCCGTTGCCGGTGATCAGACCGCCGCGCACTTCGACGCGGCCTTCGCCGCCTTCGGCCGCCAGGGCCGGGGTTGCAACGATGGCCGTCAGGAGAGCGGCTGCAACTGCGAATTTTTTCATTTATCGTTCCTTCTGCTTCATATGGCCAAGCCCTTTGGGTCGTGGTCCATCGCCTAAATGGCGTTCGCAGCTGTCGCTTCAATGAACGGAAGTGTCATCATATGACAATTTTCTTACCTGTGTTATTTTTACCACACAGTATAGAATAGCTATGCAGCCACAATGCGCCAAATCTGGCGCGAAATTGCGGATATGAGGGGAAGTGATTGCAATCCGACAAGGCCGGATCACGCGCGGTTTAGCCCAGCGCAGCCTGCTTTTCGTCGGCGATGCGGTCGAGTTCGGCGCGGGTCGGCTTGGTCGCGGCGCTTTTCAGCTGCCCGCACGCCGCCATGATGTCGCGCCCGCGCGGCGTGCGCACCGGCGCCGAAATCCCGGCCTTGAAAATCAGGTTGCTGAACGCGCGCACGCGCTCGGGCGACGAGCATTCATACATCGCGCCGGGCCAAGGGTTGAAGGGGATCAGATTGACCTTGGCGTGCAGGCCATATTCGCGGATCAGCCGCACAAGTTCGCGCGCATCGTCGTCGCTGTCGTTCTTGTCCTTCAGCATCACATATTCAAAGGTGATGCGCCGCGAATTGCCCGCACCGGGATAATCGGCGCAGGCCTTCAGCAGTTCGTCGATTCCATATTTGCGGTTGAGCGGGACGATCTCGTCGCGTATTTCCTTCGACACCGCGTGGAGCGAGACCGCGAGATTGACTCCAATCTCTTCGCCCGCGCGCGCCATCATCGGCACGACGCCGCTGGTCGACAGGGTGATCCGGCGGCGCGACAATGCCAGACCGTCGCCGTCCATCACGATCTTGAGCGCCCCTTTGACCTCGTCGAAATTATATAGCGGCTCGCCCATGCCCATCATCACGATGTTGGTCAGGATGCGGCCGTCGGCGGTGTACTGACCGCCTTCCTCTTCGTCCTCGTCATCGGGGTCGGGACCAAAACCGGCCATCGTGCCCTTGGGCCATTCGCCCAGCTCGTCGCGCGCCAGCATCACCTGTCCGACGATCTCGCCCGCTGCCAGGTTGCGGACCAGGCGCATCGTGCCGGTGTGGCAGAAGCGGCAGTTCAGCGTGCAGCCGACCTGGCTCGAAACGCACAAGGTTCCCCGATCGGCGTCGGGGATGAACACCATCTCATATTCCTGCCCGTCAGCGGCAGCGAGCAGCCATTTGCGCGTGCCGTCGCTCGACACCTGCGCCTCGCGCACCGTCGGGCGGCCGATAATGAACCGGTCGGTCAGCCACGGGCGCATCGCTTTGGCAATGTCGGTCATCGCTTCGAAATCGGTGACGCCGCGATGGTACATCCAGTGCCAGATCTGCTTGGCGCGCAGCTTGGCGGCCTTGGCGTCGAGTCCGGCATCGACCAGCACCCCGCCGATCGCGTCGCGCGACAGCCCGATCAGGTCGATACGGTTGCCGCCGCGCAACGGGACGGTGCCCGTGGTGACGGGGTCGATATGGCCGGGAATCTGCATGATGGGCGGCCATATAGGGATAAAGCGTCGCTCGCGCCAGTCCCGGCGTCGAGCGACGCTTTTCGGACGGTTACAGCGACGCCAGCATCCCCAGCACGGCGGGAACATTGCCGTTCGCCTCGGCATCGCGCAGCGGCCGGACGTTCTGCACCAGAATTTCCGTTGGCGTGGGTTGCTGCGCGAACAGCGCCATCACCTCGTCGGCATAATCGTCGAGCGGCATATAGCCCTCACGCGTCGATTGTCCCGGCGTCAGGTCGGTGCGCACGGCGGGCGGCGCCAGTTCGATCACTTCGACCTTGCCTGCCAACTGCACGCGGAGCGCGACCGAATAGCTGTGCACCGCGGCCTTGCTTGCCGAATAGGTCGGCGCCTTGGGGAGCGGCACGAAAGCGAGGCCCGACGTCACATTGACGATCGCACTGTCCGCCCGGCTCGTCAGATGGTCGATCAGCGCGTCGGTCAGCCGGATCGGGCCGAGCAGATTGGTGACAATCATATCCTCCGCCGCGGAAAGGTCGCGCGCCGCGGTCGCGTCTTCATACCCCATGATGCCGGCATTGTTGACTAGGACGTTGAGCGCGGGGAACTGCGCCACGATGTCGGCGGCGAAGGCGGCGATCGCGGCGGGGTCAGTCACGTCGAGCGAATGCGCGTGCATGTTGCTGCGCCCCGCAACCGCGCTTTCCAGCTTCGCGGCGTTTCGCCCGGTGACGATGACGGTGTTGCCCGCGTCGTGCCAGCGTTGCGCGAGCGCCAGCCCGATGCCCGAACCGCCGCCGCTGATAAGGATGGTGTTGCCCGTGGTTTTCATGATCTTCCTCCGTGGGGGATGGTGAGAAGACCCAAATAAGCCTATGCTCTCCAAAAGAAAGTAGGCACCCAAAAGTGCTATAGTTACCGAAAAGAGAGAATTGGATTTTCTGCGATGCCGGCTCCCCAGAATTTCGCCTACGACCCGAATGCGCCGGTCGATCCGCGCGTCGAGACGCTCGTCAACGAACTGATCGGCCGAGTCGCCGACAAATGGACCTTGCTCGTGCTGGAGGAGCTGGAGGATCATGGCACCTGCCGTTTCACGCGGCTGTCGCAGCTCGTTCCCGGGATCAGCCAGAAGATGCTGACCCAAACGCTGCGCGCGATGGAGCGCGACGGGCTGGTCCGTCGCACCGTCCATCCCGTCGTGCCGCCCAAGGTGGAATATTGCCTGACGGCGCTTGGCCATAGCCTGGGCGAGGCGTTCTGCGGGGTGTGGCAATGGGCCGAGGCAAATCTTGCCGATGTCGAGCGCGCGCGCGCGGCCTTTGACGGGCGCGGCTAGGGTCCTGACGCCCAGGATCCTGACCCTGGTCCGCCGACATCGTTGAACCGGTACATCGCCGCGTCTGGCGAGGGTCGCCGCGCGCCCTAGTCTATCCGCCGACGCCCGGAGGATTATCCATATGCACCGCATCGTTACGCTGGCCGCAATCGGCCTGGCCATGATCGTTCCGCAAACCGCATCGGCGGCGTCGGGGCAGAAAATCTGCACCCCCCATTCGACGATCGTGCTGGAGCCGGGCGAAAAGGCCGCGGTCAATGGGGCCGGGGCAAGCGGGGTCGAACTGCTGATCTCGGGCCCCGCGGGGCAGTGGATTTTTGCCGATTACAACGGCCTGCCAGTGCCGGGCGCGGGCGACGTCGAAGTTGCATCGACCAAGATGCAGACGATCGTCCGCCGCGGACAATCGCCGCACATCTATGTGTTCTATTCCAAGGCGTCGCGGGTGATCGACGGCAAGCAGCTCACCGCCTTCATCAGTGGGCGCTACCTCGACCGGCAACCGCTCGCCAATCCGCGGATCAAGGGGAGCGACGCGGACAAGTCGGTGTGGAGCCGTATCCAGCTGGGTCAGACGGCGAACTGCGACCTGCGCTGGGTGCCGGGGCAAGGGCTGGTGAAATAGGCGTGCCGCCTTTCGTCAGCCGACTTCGCCCCGGCGCCGGCGTCATGGCCGGATCGACGTGACGCGGATCGCCTGATTGCGCGTTGCGTCGGCGATCGCCTGCTGGGCCTGCGCCGAAGCGGCTACCCGCGTGTCGACGCGGCACTGCCGAATATCATTCTTGCCTTTAAGATCGAAATCGGGCGCCGTGCCGCACACCTCGACAACCGCGCGCCAGATGCGGCGATCAAGGCTTTTGGTGCCCGCTTCGGTCCTGAGGTCGAGGTCGCGGTGCGCGACGGCGACGCTCGGGTTCGCGGGTGCCGATTGGGCAAAGACAGGCTGACCAACCGACGTGGCGGCCAGCGCGGCGAGGATCAGAAGCTTTTTCATCTTGTGTCTCCATCGACCGGCGGTTGAGGAGGGGAGGAAGCCGGTATCCGACAGATAAGCGATCGATCGTCGCGGCAGGAGCAACGATGTTGCGCAACCATTCTGCAAAATTGCAGAATGCCGCGAAGGCGCATATGACGCACAAGACGCCATGTATGATTGGAACGACCTCAAAGCCTTTCTGGCGGTGGCCGAAACGGGCAGCACCCTGTCCGCGGCACAGGCGCTGCGCGTCAGCCAGACGACCGTCGCGCGGCGTATTGCGGCGCTGGAAGAAGCGACCGGGCTCAACCTGTTCGAGCGGCGGCAGGCGGGTTACGCGCTGACGCCGGTGGGCGAGGCGATGTTGGGCAGCGCCGCGGCGGTGCGCGATGCCGCCGACCGCTTTGACGCGGTGGCGGCGGCCCGATCGCGCGAGTCCGGCGGCACCGTCAGCGTGACGGTGATGGAAATTTTTGCGGTGACGATATTGCCGCCGATTCTGCGCGACCTGCGCGCGGCGCACCCGGGCATCCATATCCATCTGGACACATCGGACGAGCACCGCGATCTGGAGAGCGGCGCCGCCGACATCGCGATCCGCAGCAGCAAGCAACCGACCGGCGCGGGGCTGGTCGGACGGCGCATCGCCGACAATCCGTGGACGGTTTATTGCAGCCGCGACTATGCCGACCGCCACGGCATCCCGCACAGCCGCGAGCAATTGGCGGCGCACCCGTTCATCGGTGGCGGTGGCGGGGTGTGGGAACCCTATCAGGCATGGCTGCGGCAATATGGGCTCGAGGAGTCGGTGGTGATGAAATATGACACCGGCACCGGCTTGCTTGCCGGGGTGCGATCGGGCATGGGGCTGACCATCCTGCCCGGCTTTATCGCCGACCGCGAACCCGATCTGATCCGCTGTATTCCGCCCAAGAAGGAGGATACGACAGGACTGTGGCTGCTGACCCACGAGCGGCTGCGCCATGTGCCGCGGGTGCGGCTGGTGCTCGATTTTCTGGCATCCGAGCTGACGAAACTCGCGCGCCAGAGCTGAGCCTTACCGCAGCCGCGCGCATCCCAATGCCGCCGCGTCGATCGCCGTCGCCGCTCCGCGCAACCGATAGGTATCGGCGATCGCGCCGCCGCTGGCCGTGCTGCTGGCGACGCTCATGCTGGGCGCCGATCGCATCGCGGCGACGATCGCGGCGTCCATCCGCGCGTCGCTGGCCCAGCCATGTGCGCCGTTGCCGGTCAGGATGAAGCGGCGGCTGCCGATCGTCAGGCGAAGGTCGCGCCCCGGCGCGCGCGCTTTCGACAGGCGGACATAGAATTGGCCGCGGATCCGCGATTTGGGCCAGTACCCGACGCTGGCATAGGCCTTGACCTGCGGCGTCCCGATCGTCGCCGACGGGGCGGCCAAGGCGTAGCAGCGCGGCGTTGCAGGATCGCGAAAGGCGCCCCAGCCGTCGAAAATTCCCAATGCGGTCGGGGCAGCCCCGAGCGCGGCGGCGGGTAGCGCCGCCAGTGTCGCGAAAAAGAAGGCCCAGCGCCGCATCGCGCCTTCGTTCGCGCGATTGGGGATGCTTTGCAAGCATGGCTTGCACGTGCCGACGCGTGCGTTAAGGAAGGTGGGCATTTTCAGGGGCCGGGAATCGGGGCGACGAATCGCCTCCGAAGCTCTGTCCTTCAGGGACTTTTCCCGCGAAACACAGGGATGGCGGATTTAGAATGAAAGCGACGATCGAACGCGCAGTGTTGTTGAAGAGCCTTGGCCACGTCCAGTCGGTGGTCGAGCGGCGCAACACCATTCCCATCCTGTCGAACGTCCTGATCGAAGCCGATGCGTCGGGCCAGCTTAAATTGATGGCGACCGACCTCGACTTGCAGGTCGTCGAAACGATCGCGGCCAAGGTCGAAACCGCCGGGACGACCACGGTGTCGGCGCACACGCTGTTCGAAATCGCCCGCAAGCTGCCCGAGGGCGCCGAGGTCAGCCTAGCCGCTGCCGAAGGCAAGATGCAGGTCAAGGCCGGCCGCTCGAACTTCAACCTGCCGACCCTGCCGCGCGACGATTTCCCGGTGATCGCCGAGGGCGACCTGCCGACCAATTTCGAACTGCCGGTCGCCGAACTGATCCAGATTATCGACAAGACGCGCTTTGCGATCTCGACCGAGGAAACGCGCTATTACCTCAACGGCATCTTCCTGCACGTCGCTGAGGATGCGTCGGGACCGGTGCTGAAGGCCGCGGCGACCGACGGTCATCGCCTCGCGCGCTACACGGTGACGCGCCCCGATGGTGCGTCTTCGATGCCCGACGTCATCGTGCCGCGCAAATGCGTGACCGAAATCCGCAAGCTGCTCGACGAGGCCGAAGGCAATGTCGAAATCAGCCTCTCGGCAAGCAAGATCCGTTTCCAGCTCGGTAACGCCATCCTGACCTCGAAACTGATCGACGGCACCTTTCCCGACTATAGCCGCGTCATCCCGACTGCGAACGACAAGCTGCTCAAGGTCGATCCGAAAAGCCTGTATCAGGGCGTCGATCGCGTCTCTACGATCGCCAGCGAAAAGACCCGCGCGGTGAAAGTCAGCCTCGACAAGGATCGCATCACCCTGTCGGTGACCAGCCCTGAAAACGGCACCGCGGCCGAAGAAATTGCGGCGGGTTATGACAGCGACGCGATCGAGATCGGTTTCAACGCTCGCTATCTCAGCGACATCCTGGGTCAGGTTGACGGCGACAGCGTTGAACTGCACCTCGCCGACGCCAACGCCCCGACGCTGATCCGCGAAAGCGAAAAGAGCCCGGCGCTCTATGTCCTGATGCCGATGCGCGTCTGACCCAATTTCCTTCTCCCTTGATGGGAGAAGGATACGGAGCCTTATCGCAGAGCGATTAGGCGGAGTTGGATGAGGGTGACGGCGCGTCCTTTCGTCGTCATGTCAGGCCGAAAGCACACCCCCACCGCTGCGACTAGGAAGCAAGCTTCCAAGTCTCGCTGCCTCCCCCATCAAGGGGGAGGGAATTTTTATCCCGCCTTCGCGACCCGCCAGATCACGCCGCCGGTATCGTCGGCGACCAGCGCGCTACCGTCTTTCGCCACCTTGACATCGGCCGGGCGGCCGCGGGCGGTCTTGCCGTCCTTGCCCAGGAACTGGTCGAGCAGGGTGAAGGGCAGGGCATCGACGGGCTTGCCGTTGGCCCCGAACTTGACGAATACGACGCTGTAACCCGCGACCGGTTCGCGGTTCCACGACCCGTGCAGCGCGATCAGCGCGCCGTTCGCCCAACGGTCGCCAAGGTCGAGACCCTGGGTAAAGGTCATGCCCAGCGGCGCGGTGTGCGCTCCCAGCCCATATTCGGGGCGCTTCACATATTGGCGGCGATCCTCGGCCTCGGGCTCGACGCGCGGGTCGACGAAACCGCCCCAATAATACCAGGGCCAGCCGTAAAAATCGCCCTCGGTAACATCGGTCAGATAATCGGGGACCAAGTCGCTGCCCAGCATGTCGCGTTCGTTGACCACGGTCCACAGCCGGTCGCTGCCCGGATAAAAGCCGAGACCGACCGGGTTGCGGATGCCCGCGGCAAAGGTGCGGATATAGTTCTGCGCCGGGCGCACTTCGAGCACGCTGGCGCGGCGGAACTCGCGGTTCCTGCCCGCTTCGCCGATATTGCTGTCGGCGCCGACACCGACATAGAGCCAGCCATTGGGCGCGGCGACCAGGCTTTTCGTCCAGTGCCGGTTGCTGCCCTTGGCTGGCAGATCGACGATCTTGACCGCCTTGCCGCTCATCTTCGTCTCGCCCGCCACATAAGGAAAGGCGAGCAGCGCGTCGGTGTTGGCGACGTAGAGCGTGTCGCCGACCAGCGCCATGCCATAAGGCGAGTTGAGACCGGTCAGATAAGCGGTCTTGACCTCGGCCCGGCCATCGCCATCGGCATCGCGGAGCAGGGTGATGCGGTTGGCCGAGGGACGGCGGCTGGTGCCGCCTTTGGTCATCAGGCTGTTCATCACCTTGCCCTCGATCCCTGAGGTGTCGCGCGGCGGGCTTTGCGATTCCGCGACCAGCACGTCGCCATTGGGCAGCACGAGCATGGTGCGCGGATGGTCGAGCCCTTCGGCAAAGCGCGCGACGGCCAGCCCCTGCGCAGCGCGCGGCGCCTGGCCCGCGGGCCAGCTCGTCGCTTCGGGGACGTTGATCGTCGGGAACGTTTCGGTCTTTTGCGATGCCATCACCGGCACCCGGCCGCTGAGTTCGGCGGTCGAGAAGCGCGCTACGTCGGGCCGCGACATGATGTAGAGCGTGACGCCGCCGACGACTATCAGCAGCAACAGGGCGAGGGCGACATATTTCAGGATCTTGCGCATCGCCCCTACCTACACGGCGGATGCGCGGTGGCAAAGAGGTGAAACGCGCGCTGCTAAGGGACGGCAAAAGGTTAACCGCGAGCGTGCTCCGATTAACCTTACCCGGATCTTCATCACGGTTGGGAACGGCGCGGTGAGGCGCGCGCTTTAGGAGAACGGTTCCAAGGCAACGGACGGGGACTCCATGCATCTGCCTGCACCATTTCTGACCGATCGCGCCGCGGTCGACGATGCCCATGCGCTGATCCGCGTGCATGGCGAAGAAGCGGGTTTCGCCGCCGCCGCGCGCGCCGAGCAATATCGCGTGCTGGGCAATCACGTCCATTTCGCACGCTGGCGCCAGATCGAACGGCTGATCACCTATCTGGCGGTCGAGGATGTTCTCGACACGGTGCACTGACTTTTGATGTTCCTCCCCCTTGTTGGGGGAGGCAGCGAGACTTGCCAGCTTGCTGGCTTAGTCGCAGCGGTGGGGGTGCGTTCTCGGCCTGAAGCGGTGGTGCAAGGACGCACCGTCACCCCCATCCAACTTCGCCTAATCGCTGCGCGATAAGGCTGCGTATCCTTCCCCCATCAAGGGGGAAGGGATCAGAGCCGCAGGCCCGCCGTCTCCGGCAATCCCGCCATGATGTTGAGATTCTGGATGCACGCGCCGCTCGCGCCCTTGCCCAGATTGTCGAGCCGCGCGATCAGGCGCGCCTGGCTGGCGTCGGCGTTGCCGAACACGAACAGTTCGATCCGGTCGTCGCCCGCGCCCGATGCGCGCAGCAGCATTTCGCCGTCGGTCGGCGCTTCGCCCATCACAACAATCGCGCTGGCCGCATAAAAATCCGCGAGCGCGGCGCGCAGGGCTTCGGGCGTCCCGGCTTTGGGCATCGCTGCCAGCGGCAGCTGGACATCGACCACCATGCCGCGATGCGCGGGGATGACCGACGGTGAAAACAGCGGTGCGATCGACAGTCCGCACTGCGCCTGCATTTCCGGCACATGCTTGTGGCCCAGTCCCAGCGCATAGCCGCGCCAGGCGATGTCGCGGTCCTGTTCGAACCGCTCGATCAGCGCCTTGCCCCCACCCGAATAGCCGCTGACGGCGTTGCAGGCATAGGGCCAGTCGGCAGGGAGCAGTCCGGCGCGGACCAGCGGTGCAATCAGCGCGATGAAGCCGGTGGAATAACAGCCGGGGTTCGACACCCGCGCCGCGCTCGCCACCGCATCATGTCCGCTGACTTCGGGAAAGCCATAGACCCAGCCGGGTGCAACACGGTGTGCAGTCGATGCGTCGATCACCCGGGTGCGATCATTCGCGATCATCGTCACCGCGTCGCGCGCCGCATCGTCGGGCAGGCAGAGGATGACGAAATCGGCATCGTTCAGAATTTCGCGCCGGGCGCTCGCGTCCTTGCGCCGCGCATCGTCGATCGCGAGCAGCGAAAACTCGCTCCGCCCCGCCAGCCGCTCGGCAATTTCCAGACCCGTCGTGCCCGCCGCGCCGTCGATGAAGACCGTCTGTGTCATGATTATCGCAGTCGTTTGTATCCGCTCACCGGCGGATTATGATCCTTGGCGGCCGAACGCGCGATGACGTCGGCCAGCGGTTCCGTTTTTACCGCCATCCATCGTCGGCTGGCGTGGATGATGTTTTGGCCGTCCGCCATGATCCCGACATGGCCAGGGAAAAAGACCAGATCGCCGCGGGTGAGTGCCGACGGGTCAACGTCTTTGTCGGCCCCGAGCGATGCGAGCTGCAGATCGCTGTCGCGCGGCAGCTGGACCCCCGCGGCAGCCCAGCTCAGCTGGACCAGCCCCGAACAATCGATGCCCTTCGACGTGCGGCCGCCCCACAGATAGGGGGTGCCGATCAGTTCTTCAGCGCGTCCAGCAGGGTCGGCATCTTCGGCGCCGACCTCGACCAGCGCCGCGAGCGGCAGATAGCCGTGCGCCGTAACCAGCCACTCGCCCGCAACCTCGCCCATCACCAGCGCGCCGCGCGGCAGGACGGCGGGGCCGCCGCTCGCCGCGTCGGGTGCGCTGTGCAGGATCGCCTCGATCATTTCGACGCGGTGGGTCGGTGCGACTGGCGCGGCCAGTGCATCGGCGGACAGATAGCCGACATAATGGTCGGCCAGGCAATATCCCCACGCCCAGCCGCCGGTGAGGTCGAGCAGGGCAAAGCCTTCGCCGAACAGCAATTCGCTGGTCTGGTCGGCGTCGAGCGACGGCGAGCCGCGCAGCACGGCGGCGGGCAGCACGCCGCTGCGCATCATCGGCGCGGCGTAATGCGGGGCGAAATGCTGCCCCGCGACCGCGATGTCGGCAAGGTCTGGGCGGATCGCGACGATGCGCGGGTCATAGGCCTGCGACGTGCCGGCCAGCCCAAAGCGATCGCGGCCCGCGCCCGCGGCACCGGGGCGTCCCATGCGCACGCGATTTGTCGCTGAATTGTCGCCGCTTTGACCTGTCACGTGCTGTCCCGTTGCCATCCGAAGTCCGCGCGGTGCGGACAATCGCGCGCCATTAGACCAGCCGAGGCCTGCTTATCAAGAATGTTCAGGGGTTACCGCGCCGGTTGTACCGCGCTTGCAACATCGCCCACGCCGCGCGCAACCCCAGCGCCGCGCCGCCCTTCGGACGACCGGGCTTGGCCGACGGGCGCCAGGCGAACGTGTCGAGATGCACCCAGGCTACGCCTTCGGGAACAAAGCGTTTGAGGAACAGCGCCGCCGTGATCGTCCCGGCAAAGGCCGAGCTGCCCGCGTTGCCAAGGTCGGCGATGTCGGTCTCGAGCAGATCGGCATAGCCGTCCCACAGCGGCATCCGCCACATTGGGTCGTCGCGTTCGATCCCGGCCGCCAGCATCGCGTCGGCGAGCGCGTCGTCGTTGGCGAATAGCGGCGGCAGGTCGGGGCCAAGCGCGACGCGCGCGGCGCCGGTCAGCGTAGCAAAATCGACGATCAGTTCGGGTTTGTCCTCGCCCGCCTTGGCCAGGGCATCGCCCAGCACCAGCCGCCCCTCGGCGTCGGTGTTGCCGACCTCGACCGTCAGGCCAAGGCGGCTTTTGAGCACGTCGCCAGGGCGAAACGCGTCGGCGGAGATCGCGTTTTCGGCCGCCGCAACCAGGCAGTGCAGCCGCACCGGCAATCCGCTCGCCATCACCAGTTCGGCGAGCGCCAGCACATGCGCCGCGCCGCCCATGTCCTTTTTCATCAACCGCATGCCCGACGCGGGTTTGATGTCGAGCCCGCCGCTGTCGAAGCTGATCCCCTTGCCGACCAGCGCGACGCGCGGGTCGCCGTCCTTGCCCCATTCGATTTCGATCAGGCGCGGCGCATGATGTTTGGCCGCGGCGCGTCCGACCGCATGGATCATCGGATAGCCTTGCTCCAGCGCCTCGCCTTTGGTGACGGTCAGCTTGCCGCCATGCGCCTTGGCGATGCGTTCGGCGGCCTTCTCGATCGCCGCCGGTCCCATATCGGCGGCGGGGGTGTTGACCATGTCGCGGACCAGCGCCACCGCGCGCATTTCGGCCACCATCGGGGCGATCGCGCCAACGTCGGTGGTCAGCAGGACGCGCGGCCCCTTGGTCTCGACCTTCGTGCGATAGGCGTCGAAACGATATTGCGCGCTCATCCACCCGAACAAGGCCTTGCCGGGCTGCTGCCCTTCGAGCCGATAGCGTCCGGCGGGCAGGATCTGCCCCAGCTTGGCGAGGCACCAGGCCGACAGGCTGTCGACCTTGGCCACGGTCGTGACGACCGCCCATTTGTCCGGGTCGTCACCGGGCAGGATCGCGTGGACAAAGGCATCGGGCTTGAACCCCACCGCAGCAAGGTGTGCGCGCTCGCGCGGACTGCGGCCTTTCAGCCATTCGGCATAGCCCTTTTTGTCGACAAGATGGATCGGGCGCGCGTCCTGCCCCTTGTCGGGCTGGATCAGGTCGGAATAGTCGGTCATGCCGTGGTGCTAGGCCGCCGTGGATATTTTGTCGATTCCCGGCGTTATGCTGACATGATGACAGAGATACGGCCCCGCTCGACCCTGCTGCTCCTGACCGGCGCGGCGCTGCTTGCCGCCTGTGCCGACGATCCGCCGACGCCCGCCGAGCAGGCGGCAGCCGCTGCCGTGCCCGGAGCGCCGTCTGGCGGCGTCGCCGACGTGGAGGCGAAAAATGCGACGGCGTCGAACGTCAAGGAAAGCAGCGACCTGATCGAGTTTGCCTATGCCTATCCGCGCGAGGCGGCGACGATTCCCGATCTCGCCGCCTGGCTCGACAATGACCGCGCGACCAGGCGCGATGCGCTGGTCGCCGCCGCGGGGCGCGACAAGGCGGCGGCGGAGAAAGCGGGCTTTCCCTATCGCGCGCATAGCCATTTGCAGACATGGCAACTTGTGTCGAACACGCCGCGCTTCCTCAGCCTGTCGGCGGAGATTCAGACCTATACCGGCGGCGCGCACGGCATGACCAGCTTTGCCACGCTGCTGTGGGATCGCAGTCGCGCCAAGCGACTCCAACCGCTCGACCTGTTCACCAGCGGCGAAGCCTTCGACGCCGCGATCCGCGAACGCTTTTGTGCGGGCATCAAGCGCGCGAAGGCGGCGAAGGGCATCCTGCGCGAAGAAACCCCGGACAGTCCCTTTGCGCAATGCCCCCCGGCATCGGCGCAAACGGTGTGGATCGGGTCGTCGGACGGGCGTTACCTCGACCGCATGACGATCGCGATCGCCCCCTATGAGATCGGCGCATTCGCCGAGGGCAGCTACAGGGTCAATGTGCCGGTGACCGGCGCGCTCGTCGATGCAGTGAAGGACGAATATGCGCGGGACTTCCTGCCGATAAACTGACGGCACAAAGCGGACGGCGGAGGGCAGCGGCAAGTCGAGCGAGGGTTGCCCGTCGGCCAGTGCCGCGCGCTTGCGCTGGATTGTCGGCCCGCAATGCGTCATCGTCCGCCAGCGGATCATCGGCGGGAGAGGGTGATGGATCGGTTTTATCGAATTTGCTGCGCGGCCGGAGCGTTGGCACTCGGCGGCTGCAGTTTCCAGGCGGCGCTCGACAAGCTGGTGTCGCCCGAGCGCCAGCAGGAACTGGTCGCGATCGCCGAACGCTTCTGCACCGACCCCGCGAACGTCGCGAACCTGCTCCATCCCGAGATTGCGTCGTCGGCGGCCGAGGCGGCGCCCGCTTTGCCGCGCGAGTGCCCGGACGGCAAGGCGAGCTGGCAGCTCGCTTCCTACAACTGGAAGACCAACGTCACCACCGGTCTCAAACAGCGTCAGGAGGAGGCCGTCGTGGTCGGAACCGGCAGCGGCAAATGGACGACGGTCTCGCTGCGCTTCTATGCCGAAAACGATGCGCCGCTGAAAATCACCGAATGGAATGTCGTTGGCAGCACGACGCGGCCAGCAGCGCTCGAATTCATCGACCAATATGAAGCGAGCGCAAGGACGATGCGGATCGCGATCCCGATTTTCCTGCTCGCGGTCGGCGGCCTGATTATCTGGTTGGTCCGGCGACGGCGCGCGAAGCGCGCCGCCTGATCGTCATTCGGCTGCTTCCAGTTCCGCCGGCGCAGCCGAGTGCGCGGCGCGGCCATTGCTGAACGTCAACACCCCATCGTCGATCGCACCGGTCTTCATGTCGATGCGGTCCTGGACATAGTTCTGGTTGAGCCGCCAAGGCAATTTGTCGGCATTTTTCGGCATGATGTGCAGCGATCGCTGGATATAGCCCGACGAGAAATCGAAAATATTCTCTTCGGTCAGCGTTGCCGGATCGGCGAGCGCGGGGGTTGCGACGACGGTGCCGGTTGCCTGCATATGGTTGAGCACCCGGCACACATATTCGGCGACGATGTCGGCGCGCAAGGTCCAGCTGGCGTTGAGATAGCCGAACACCGCCGAAAAATTCGGGACGTTCGAGAACATGCACGCCTTATAATAGAAATGCTCGCTCCAATCGACGAGCGCGCCGTCGACGCGCACCGGGATCTTGCCCGCGACCGCCAGTTTCAGGCCGGTCGCGGTGACGATGATGTCCGCGTCGAGATGCTGGCCCGATTTCAGCTGGACGCCGGTCGCATCAAAGCGTTCGATATGGTCGGTGACCACCGACGCCTTGTCGGCTTTCATCGCGTTGAAGAAATCGGCATCGGGGACCAGGCACAGGCGCTGGTCCCACGGATTATAGGGCGGGGTGAACGATTTTTCGTCGTAGCGGTCGCCCAGCGCATCCTTGATCTTGCCGGTCAGGAAATTCTTGACCTTCTCCGGCTTGGTACGCGCGCGGCGAAAGCCGATGTCCTGCAGCCTCACATTCTTGAAGCGTGTGATTTTATACGCGAGTTCTTCGGGCAGGATCCGGCGCAGGAAATTCGCTAAGGCATCCTTTGCCGGACGGATGAAAAACCAGGTCGGGGTGCGTTGCAACATCGTCACATGCGCCGCCTTGTCCGCCATCGACGGGACGATCGTCACCGCGGTGGCGCCCGATCCGATCACGACGACCTTCTTGCCCGTATAGTCGAGATTTTCAGGCCAGAATTGCGGGTGGATGATCTGACCCCGGAAATCCTCGCGGCCGGTGAAATTCGCATCGAACGGCTCGTCATAGTCATAATAGCCCGCGCCGAGATACAGCCAGCGCGCCGTCGTCGTCGATGTCGCGCCCGCGGCATCCTCCAGCGTCACCGTCCAGCGCGCCGCCGCGCTGTCCCAGTCGGCGCCGACCACCTTGCGGTCGAAGCGGATACGCTCGCGGATATGGCGTTCGTCGACGATGCGATTGAGATATTCGAGGATCGCGGGGCCGTCGGCGATCGTCTTTTCATGCTTCCACGGTTCGAACACGAACCCCAGCGTGTGCATGTCGCTGTCCGACCGGATGCCGGGATAGCGGAACAGATCCCAGGTGCCGCCCAGGTTGGCGCGGCGTTCGACGAGTGCAAAGCTGCGGTCGGGGCTGTACTGCTGGAGATGCACCGCCATGCCGATGCCCGATATCCCGGCGCCGACGATCAGCACGTCCTGATCGACGGGTGCAGCGTTCGTGTCTGCGGGGCGTTCCATCGTCGTGGTGCCTGCCATCATCCTGTCTCCCGACTATGTTTGAGGCCAGCTTACGCACCGCGTTGCATTTTGCAATCGAATTGACGTTTACGGAAAGCAGCGCCGGGGTGAAGCCCGCTTGTCGCTGTCACAATATTGTCATAGGGGCGTAACGATTTTGTCACCTTGGTCCGCCGTGGCCACCTTTTTTGGAAGGGATAGATCCTATGCGTCAGATCGCCGTCCTTCCCTATCGCTTCAGCGGTCCTGCACATGATGGCCCGACCGAAATCCTGTTGATCACGTCGCGCGAAACGAAACGCTGGGTGGTGCCAAAGGGCAACCCGTTGACCGGCATGACCCGCCATGCCGCCGCCGCGATCGAGGCCGAAGAGGAAGCGGGGGTGACCGGTGCGGTGTGTCCGACCCCGATCGGCAGCTATGAATATCGCAAGCGCCGCGCGAACGGCGCATCGATCATGTACAATGTCGAGGTTTTTCCGCTCGCCGTGACCAACGAGCTCGGCGACTGGAAAGAAATGGACGAGCGCGAACGCCAATGGTTCTCGTTTCGCGATGCCGCTGCGGCGGTCGAGGAGCCGGATTTGCAGGCGCTGATCCGCTCGTTTGGCGATGGCGGTTTTCGGGCTGTCGCCGCGCCGCGCAGCGCGGTGCAGAATGTTGCAGAAAAAGCAGGGGTAAGCCGAATGTTCGCATGGTTTCAGCGATTGTTGCCGCGACAGGGAAATTTCTTTGAATTGTTCGAAAGCCACGCCGCGACGCTGGTCGCCGGCGCCAACGCGCTGTCGCGGATGTTGCAGGGCGGGGAGGGCATGGCCGACCATGTCCAGGAAATCATCGAGCGCGAGCATGACGCCGACGCGATCACCCGCGAAGTCCTCCAGACCGTGCGCCGCACTTTCCTGACCCCGTTCGATCGCAGCGCGATCACCGACCTGATCGCGTCGATGGACGATGCGATCGACGAGATGCAAAAGACTGCGGGCGCGGTCGATCTGTACGACGTGACCGAATTCGAACCCGAAATGCGCGATATTGGCGGCATCATCGTCGACGCGGCGCGGCTGACCGCCGAGGCGCTGCCGCTGCTGCGCAATATTTCGGCCAATGCGATCCGGCTGCATGAACTGACCGAGCGGCTGGTGCGGATGGAGGGCCATGCCGACGAGATCCACGCGGCGGGGCTCAAACGCCTGTTCAAGGAACATGGACAGTCGAACAGCGCCCGCTTCCTGATCGGGCGCGAACTCTATCGTCATCTCGAACGCGTCACCGACAGCTTCGAGGATGTCGCGAACGAGATCGACGGTCTGGTCATCGACCACGCATAAGCGGACAATTGCAAATGTGCCCCCACCAGTCCGTTCGCATCGAGCGAAGTCGAGATGCCCATCCACATGGCGCTGCCCTGAAGGGCGTCTCGACTTCGCTCGACACGAACGGGCTTTTGAGTTCGGGAATATAGGTCGATGCACGAACTCGCTTTCCCGCTCCTTGTCGGCCTGGTCATCCTGGCGCTGGCGTTCGATTTCCTCAACGGGCTGCACGACGCGGCGAACAGCATCGCGACCGTCGTGGCGACGCGCTTGCTGCGCCCGGTCCAAGCGGTAATCTTTGCGGCCTTCTTCAACTTTGCCGCCTATTTCCTGTCGATCATCTTCCCCGAACTGCACAAGGTTGCCGAGACGATCGGCAAGGGGATCATCGACAAGGATCTGGTCACCCCCGCCGTGGTCTTTGGGGCGCTGGTCGGCGCGATGTTCTGGAACGTCGTCACCTGGCTGAAGGGCATCCCCTCGTCGTCGAGCCACGCACTGGTCGGCGGCATCGTTGGGGCTGGCGTTGCCCATGCGGGGTTCGAGGGGATCGAGTGGACCGGGCTCAACAAGACCGTCATCGCGATCTTCCTGTCGCCGATGCTCGGCATGTTGCTCGCGATGCTGGTGATGCTGATCAGCAGCTGGGCGCTGCACCGCGCCACCGCCAAATTCGCCGAAAAGACGTTTCGCCGCCTCCACCTGCTGTCGTCGGCCGCCTATTCGGTCAGCCACGGGCTGAACGACGCGCAAAAGACGATGGGGATCATCGCGGTGCTGCTCTATTCGACCGGCTATCTGCAGGGTGAGTTCCATGTTCCGCATTGGGTGGCGTTCAGCTGTTATGTCGCGATCGCCCTGGGCACGCTGTCGGGTGGTTGGAAGATTATCGAGACGATGGGCGGACGGATCACCAAGCTGTCGCATCATCAGGGGTTCGCCGCGTCAACGGGCGGGTCGATCATGGTGTTCACCGCCAGCCTGCTCGGCATTCCGGTCTCGACGACGCACACGATCACCGGCAGCATCATCGGCGCCGGCGTCGCCCGCCGCGCCAGCGCAGTGCGCTGGGGTGTGGCGAGCAATGTCGTCGCCGCGTGGTTCATCACCATCCCGGCAAGCGCGATCGTCGCGGCGGCGTTTTACGGGATCACGCGGCTGTTCTGATCAGCGCGCTGGACGATAATCCACGCTCGCCCCGCCGACCATCCGCACCGGCAGGTACAGACCGTTGCCATAGGCCTTGATCTGGCCGATCGCAAAGCCGTCGACGCGGGTGCGGATGACGAACGCGCCCTCGCGCCGCCGGTCGACCGCGCGCTTGATCTTGCCTTGCAGTTCGTCCAGGTCGCGCGCGAAATTCTGGGTCAAGGCGCTGGCGATCAGCGGTGCGAACCCATCGCTGCGTCCGAGCATGATGAGCAGGTCGCCGCCGACCCCGTCGGTATCGCCGTTGATCACCAGGTCGGTGAAATGGACCTCGGCCGAGCCAGGTTTGTTGTTCGGAATCGCGGTCATCCAGATGCGACCGTGGGTCGGCTCGCCGGTACGACTGACGAGCCGCATCGCGACATCGACGCCAATCGCGATGCGCCCATCGGGCGCGCCATAGATCGTCGATTTGCCGAATTTGACGGTCATCGCCCCGACCTTGGGCAGGTCGAACGGCCGCGCCGACCGTTTCAACAGCGCGCGATCGACGACCGGTTGCAACTGGGCATAATCGGCGAGCACCGGCACGCGCACGTCGAGGTGCGGCGTGGGCGCCTCGCGAACCATGCGCGGCAAGGGGGTCGGCACCGGATCGGCCGGGCGGCCCGACACAAAGGTCTCGGTGATCGCCTCCAGCCCCAGGTTCAGCCGCATCTGCTGCCCCTCCATCCGATACCCGCCATACAGGATGCGCTGCGGCGTCACGCGCATCCACACCGGCGGGTTTTCGCGATTGAGCTCGAGCGCGGTGAAGCTCTGCCGCCACACTTCGGACGCCTGCTGGCGGATGTCGATCCGCGCGATCTCCTGATTCACCTCGCGCTCGACGTCGCGCACAACGGGTTTCAGCTTCGCATCGGCCTCGTCGGTAAAGGTGATGCGTTTGCCCAGAAAGTCGATCCCGGGCGCTTTCGTCCAGCCATAGCTGATCCGCGCCGTTCCGCGGGTGCGCCAGTCGGGGGTGATGTCGACCTTGACCCGCGCGTGCGCCAGCGCGGCGCCGGTCGCCGTCTCGCCCTTCAGCACCCCGCCAACGTCGCGCGCCGCGATCGTCGCGCTCAGCGGCATATCGACGATGATCTCGTCGCCCTCGCCGCGCAGGCGCAGCGGCCCGCGCGTTACGCGCCCGACGATGGTGCAGGGGATGGGCGGCGTGACCTTGACCTTCTTGCCGAACACCTTGACCTGTTGCGGCTTGACGCACGCGCGCTCGCGCCGGTTGATCGTCCACAAGATTTTCGGCACCGCGCGCTCCAGCGCCCGCTTCAACGCGCTGGTATCGGCGTTGATCGGCACCGCGATCAGCGATTTTTGCGACGGGGAAGGAGCGATATCGGTCGACCGCGGTGGCGGCTCGATCTCGACCTTGCGGTCGCACGCGGTCAGCATGCTCCCCGACGCGACGGCCACGGCCAACAAGTTGATCGCCCGCATGTCTCCACCCCCGATTGATGCCCACATGGTAACACCAATCGGTAAAGGTCGTTCCAACAAATCAACGGGTCAGGCGGCGACGACCCCGAACAGATCATGCTCGTCGGCGTCCTCGATTTGGGCATCGACGATGTCGCCCGGCTTCAGCGTCGCTGCGACATCGCGCAGATACACATGGCCGTCGATCTCTGGCGCATCCGCCTGTGACCGGCCCGTGGCGCCGATGCTGCCGTCCCAGTCAGGATCGTCAGGGTCGGCTTCGCCAACTTCGTCGATGATCACCGGCATTGTGCGGCCGATCTTGGCTTCAAGCTTCGCGGCGCTGATCGCGGCGGTCTTTGCCATGATGCGCTGGTATCGCTCTTCCTTGACTTCTTCAGGCACCGGATCGGGCAGGGCATTCGCCTGCGCGCCCGCGACGGGTTCGAAGCGGAAGGCGCCGACGCGGTCGAGTTGCGCTTCGTCGAGCCAGTCGAGGAGATACTGGAAATCGGCCTCGGTCTCGCCGGGGAAGCCGACGACAAAGCTCGAACGCACCGCGATGTCGGGTGCGATCGCGCGCCAGCTCTTCAGGCGGTCGAGCACCTTTGCCTCATTGGCCGGGCGCTTCATGCGCTTGAGGACGCTGGGGCTCGCGTGCTGGAACGGGATGTCGAGATAGGGCGTCAGCAGCCCTTCTGCCATCAACGGGATGACCGCGTCGACGTGCGGGTAGGGATAGACATAATGGAGGCGCACCCACGGGGCGCGGCCTTCGCTGGTCCGGAGCTGCCCGAGTTCGCGCGCAAGGTCGGTCATGTGCGCGCGCACCTCGCGGCCCTTCCACTGCCGCGGATCGTGGCGGGTATCGACGCCGTAAGCCGAGGTGTCCTGGCTGATCACCAGCAGTTCCTTGGTCCCCGCGGCGACCAGCTTTTCGGCCTCGCGCAGCACCGCGTCGATGCGGCGGCTGACGAGTTTGCCGCGCAGGTCGGGAATGATGCAGAAGGAGCAGCTGTGGTTGCAGCCTTCGCTGATCTTCAGATAGCTGTAGTGGCGTGGGGTGAGCTTGAGCCCGCCCTCAGGGACCAGGTCGACGAACGGCCCCTGCGTCGGCGGCGCGGCGTCGTGGACGGCATCGACGACCTGTTCATATTGATGCGCGCCGGTGACGGCGAGGACGTTCGGGAAGCGGGCGCGGATAACCTCGGCCTCGTTGCCCATGCAGCCCGTCACGATGACGCGCCCATTTTCGGCCATCGCTTCGCCGATCGCTTCGAGGCTCTCTTCCTTTGCCGAGTCGAGAAAGCCGCAGGTGTTGACGAGCACGACGTCGGCGCCCGCATAATCGGGCGACAGCCCATAGCCATCGGCGCGCAGCTTGGTGAGAATCCGTTCGCTGTCGACCAGCGCCTTGGGGCAGCCGAGCGAAACCATGCCGACCTTCGGCTGGGTGGGGAGGGTTTTGACTGTCATGATTGGCGGCGCCGATAGTCTATTTTTCAGAGTTTGTCACGCCTCCCAACGTATCCGCCACGATCCGCCACACGCGCGGGTTGATGCCGAGGCCGAGATGCGTGCTGTCGACCTTTATGTGGCGCGCCTGCGGATTGTAGATGTCGACCGCGATGTCCGGGCCGACGATACCGTCGCGGTCGGAGTAGATGACGGTGAGCGGCTGGGTCAGCCCTTTGAGGTTGCGGGCGTGGATTTCGCGCTCGATCGCGTCGAAGTCGCGCCCGGCAAATCGCTGCGCGAGCGCCGTATATTTGGGGCCGCCGATGATCGGGGTGCCCAAGGTGATGATCTCGCGGACGCGTTTTGGATAGGCGCGCGCGGTTTCGCGGGCGATGACGCCGCCAAGGCTCCAGCCGATCAGGGTGAGCGGGGCGCCGTCGGCCTTGCCCCACTCGGCGGCCTGCGCGGCAAAGCGTTCGACGTCGGCGGCGACGCGGCCCTGGTTGCGGCCCATGCCCCAGTCGCGGACATGATAGCCGAGGTGGCGGAGCCAGGCTTCGAGCGGGCGCATAGACAGCTCGCTGGCACCATAGCCCGGGAGCAGCACGACCGGGCGTCCATCGCCGCGCGGGGCGCCGATCAAGTGATAACCGCCGAGCCCGTAACGCAGCAGGTCGAGCGGCAGCGCAAGCTCGCCAAGCTGCGCGAGCCGGGTCGGTGGCTTCAATCCGGTCGGAAGCGGAACGTCGCGGGGCATCGCCTTCTCCCTGTCATCTCGTTATAGTTTGTCGCCTCGGCACGGCATTGCAAGCCGATAAGGGGAGGGGAATATGGCGAATATGAACTGGATCGCGATTCTGGTCGCGGCGCTCGCGGGCTTTGTCGTCGGCGGGCTGTGGTACGGGCCGCTGCTGGGCAGGGCGTGGATGAAGGAACGCGGGCTGACCGAAGCCGAATTGCAGCAGGGCAATATGGTGCAAATTTATGGCACCACGTTCCTGCTCAGTATCGTGTCGGCGGTCTTCCTCGGTCATTTGCTTGCGCATTTCGGTGACATGAGCGCGCGATCGACGATGATGATTTCAGTCGGCATCGCGCTCGGCTTCATCGTCCCGGCAATCGGCACCAATTATCTGTTCAGCCGCGCGAGCGTGAAGCTGTTCGGCATCGACGCTGGGTACTGGATCGCCTTTTACGCGGCGATGGGCGCGGTGTTCGTGTTCTTGGGCTAGCGCCCCGGGACGCTCGCTTCGCATTCTTCGCAGCGGATGACCTCGACGATCAGGTCGCCGGCGGCGAGGCTTTGCGCTTCGGGTTCCCAAAAGCCGAAGGGCTTGCCGCCGCGATAGATGCGCAGCCCGCGCCCCTCGCTGGCGAGCTGGTCGATGCTGCGCCCGATTTCTCCCGCGGCGACGGGGCGTTCGCGCAGCTGGACGCGGCCGCCGATGCTGGCCAGATCGGCCATATAGTCGGCGACATGCGCACCCTGCGCCGATCCCGCGAGCAGCAGGCCGGTGAAGCTGACCGGGTTGATGACATTGTTCGCCCCCGCCTGGCGCGCGAGCAATTCATTGTCCTGGGCGCGGATGACGACGCTGATCGGCACTTTCGGCGACAGATGGCGGACGGTGAGGACCATCAGGATCGACGTGTCGTCGCGCCCCGCCGACACCAGCACCGATTGCGCGCGCGCAATATGGACGTCGATCAGCGTGTCGTCGTTCGACGCATCGCCCTGCAGCACGTTGCAGCCCATCGCCTCGGCCTCGGCAATGCGCGATGCCGACTGGTCGATCACCACGATGCACGACGGGTCGGTGCCGCGTGCGATCAGTTCCTTGACCGCTTCGCTGCCGCTGACCCCAAACCCGAGGACAACGATATGGTCGGTGAGCTTTGCCTGGATACGGGCCATGCGCCATTTTTCCCATGTGCGTTTGAGGACGAAATTATAGGCGGTGCCGACAAAGATAAAGAGCACGGCGATGCGGATCGGGGTCACGATCACCGCCTCGATCAGGCGCGACCGGTCGGACACCGGATGAATGTCGCCGAACCCCGTCGTCGTCACGGAAATCATCGTGAAATAGACGACGTCGAGGAAGCTGATCTCGCCGTCATAATTGTCCTTCAGCCCCGCGCGGTCGATCCAGTGCACCAGCACTACGATGCCGATCAGGAAAAAGGCGAGGCTGAGCCGCGCGAGGACGTCGGCCCACACCGGCCATTTGCTGGCGCGCTTCAGCGGCTGAAACCGATGGTGCAGCTTCAGTTTCGACGGTTTGCGATCGCTCATCGGGGCGGCAATTGCTTCATCGGATCGACGGGTATGCGATTTTTGCGCAGCTGGAAATGGAGTTGCGACGTCTGGACCTGCCCGGTCGCCCCGGCGCGCCCGATGACGTCGCCGCTCCGCACCGCCTGACCGCGCTGCACATCGATGCGCGCGGCATGGCCATAGGCGCTGACCCAGCCGCCGCCGTGGTTGATCAGGATCAGCCCGCCATAAACGCCGATCTGGTCGCCGGCGTAGGCGACCACGCCATCGGCGGCGGCGCGGATCGGGGTGCCCGCGGCGGCGGCGATGTTGATCCCGTCGCTGACCTTGCCCGGCGCCAGCGGCCCGAAGCGCGCGAGGATCGGGCCGTTGAGCGGCCATTCGAAGCGGCCCGCGAAGCGCGCCGGTGCGGCGATTGCGGTGGTCACCGGCTGGCGCGGTGCGGCGCTGGCCAACGTCGGCCGCGCCGCCTCCGCGAGCGCGGGCTGGCTGCCGGTGGCGATGTCGTCGATGTCGAGGGTGAAGGCCGCGGCGCGGGCGCCGACGTTCACCGGGCCGGGTGGGGCAGGGCGCGCGTCGGAGGGCAGGCGCAGCCGCTGGCCGACGCGCAGGATATAGGGTTCGTCGAGCGCGTTGATCGTGATGATCTCGCCCCAGTCGGCGCCATAAGCGCGGGTGATGCCGATCCCGGTCTCGCCGGTGCCGACGCGGTGGTAAAGACCGGCGGGGATACGCAGGACTTGTCCGGCGCGGAGGGTGAAGGGCGGGGTCAGGTCGTTTTCCAGCGCGATCGCTTCGGACCCGGCGCCGCTCATCTCGCCGATCGCGCGCAGCGTGTCGCCGGGGCGGACGGTGTAAGCGCCTGCGGCGACCTGCACGGCGTTGGTCGCGACGGATCGGAGCGTCCAGGTTGGCCGGGCATCGCCGCCGACGACATCGCTGAGCGAGCGGCGTTCAAAGTCGAAGCCATCGGGCGTGGGGGATGGGGCAGGGGTCGCAGCGACGGGTCGTGGCGGCGGGTTTGGGGACGCGGGGATGCAACCGGCGAGCAACGGTGCGCACAGCAACACTCCGACATGATGTCTGATTTCCCCCACGCCCCGCTTCTGCCAAAGGAAGCGGGCGGTGGCTAGACTCCTGTCTCAAAATGAAAAGCGAATCGCAATCTTTCGTCATTCCCGCGTTCGCAGGAATGACGACGGTTTTGGAATCCGGCGGCGGGCTGATCAGCCGCCATAAGCCCCGCGCAGCGCCGCCAGCGACGCATCGTGCGTCAGGTCGAGCTGGAGCGGGGTGACCGAGATATAGCGGTCGTCGATCGCCTCCAGGTCGCTGTCGTGCCCCGGCGAATGTTCGATGCCGTGCAGCCCGAACCAGTAATAGCGGTAACCGCGCGGGTCGGTGCCTTCGACGATCGAGCCGCGGCCATAATCGTGGAATCCCTGCCGGGTGACACGGATGCCCTGCACGTCGGCGGCGGGGATCGCCGGGAAGTTGACGTTGATCAGCGTGCGCGGCGCCATGTCCATGTCGAGCAGCGGGCGCAGCACCTTGGTCCCCCACACTTCGGCGGGCTCGAACGGCACGGTGTCGCCCATGCCTTCCTTCGCATAAACCTGGCTGAGCGCGATCGAACGGATGCCCGCCAGCGCGCCCTCGATCGCCGCCGAAACCGTGCCCGAATAGGTGACGTCATCGCCCAGGTTGGCGCCGCGGTTGACGCCGGAGAGGATCAGGTCGGGCTTGTCGGGCATCAGCTTGCTGATCGCCATCATCACCGAATCGGTCGGGGTACCGCTGCACGACCAGCGTTGCGGTCCATGCTCGCGAATCCGCACCGGGCGCGACAGGGTGAGCGAATGGCCCGCGCCCGACTGTTCCTCGGACGGCGCACAGACCCAGATGTCGTCGCTGAGCTGGCGTGCGATCGCTTCGAGCACGGCCAGGCCGGGGGCGTGGTAGCCGTCGTCGTTGGTGAGGAGGATGCGCAAGGTTTTGGTCTTTCTCTCTTCGTCACCCCGGACTTGATCCGGGGTCCATGACGCCATCGCCGCAATGGACCCCGGATCAAGTCCGGGGTGACGATGGTCTAGTTAGCCGGGGTCAGGCGCGTGATGCCGCCCATGTAGGGAAGCAGCGCCGCGGGAATATCGACGCTCCCATCGGCCTGCTGATAATTTTCCAGCACCGCGACCAGCGTCCGCCCGACCGCCAACCCGGACCCGTTCAGCGTGTGAACGAATTCATTGTTTTTGCCGCCCTCGCGGCGGAAGCGGGTGTTCAGGCGCCGCGCCTGGAAATCGCCGCAGTTTGAACAGCTCGAAATCTCGCGATAGGCGTTCTGGCCGGGCAGCCACACCTCAAGGTCGTAGGTCTTGCGCGCCGCAAAGCCCATGTCGCCGGAGCACAGCAGCATCTTGCGATAGGGCAGCTCGAGCGCCTCGAGGATCGCCTCGGCGGCGCGGGTTTTGCGCTCCAGTTCGGCATCGCTGTCTTCCGGACGGACGATCGACACCAGCTCGACCTTCCAGAACTGATGCTGGCGGATATAGCCGCGCGTGTCGCGCCCCGCCGACCCGGCTTCGGAGCGGAAGCAGGGGGTGAGTGCGGTCATGCGGATCGGCAGGTCGGCCTCGGGCAAAATTTCCTCGCGGACCGCGTTGGTCAGGCTCATCTCCGACGTCGAGATCAGCCAGCGGCCGTCGGTGGTCTGGAACAGATCTTCGCGAAACTTGGGCAGCTGCGTCGTGCCGAACGCCGCTTCGTCTTTGACCATCAGCGGCGTGGCGCATTCGGTGTAGCCCGCGTCGACCGTCTGCCGATCGATCATAAATTGCCCAAGCGCGCGTTCGAGGCGTGCCATCTGGCCCTTCAGGAACGCAAAGCGCGCGCCCGACATCTTGGCGGCGGTTTCGAAATCGAGTCCCAGCGCGGGGGCGAAATCGGCGTGCTCCTGCGGCGCAAAGTCGAACGTCCGCGGGGTGCCCCAGCGCGAAATTTCGACATTGCCGTCTTCGTCCTCGCCCTCGGGAACGTCGGCGGCGGGCAGGTTGGGGAGCGCGGCAAGCTTGTCATGCAGGGCCGCCAATTGCTCGCGCTCGGCGTTTTCACGTTCGGGGAGCGAGGTCTTGAGTGCTGCAACCTCGGCTTTCAGCGCCTCGGCCTTGTCCTTGTCGCCCTGTGCCATTGCCTGGCCGATCAGCTTCGACGCTTCGTTACGGCGTGCGAGCGCAGCTTGAATCTCGGTCTGCAGCGCGCGCACCGACGCGTCAGCGGCCAGGATTTGCTCGGACAGAGGTTCGAGGCCGCGGCGCGCGAGGCCGGTGTCGAAGGCTTGCGGGTGTTCCCGGATCAGGCGGATATCGTGCATGGGCGCGCTATGGCGTTGCCATTCGCGTGGCGCAAGCCCGATCCGGGCATGAAAAAAGGGCCGCCCCGAAAGGCGGCCCTTCAGTATGGTGGTCCGGGTTAGCCCCCCCGACCTCCAGTGGATCGCTTACGCCGCGTCGGCGTCGTTGTCGTTGCGGTTCGCGGCGCGGCGTCGCGCGACGAGCGCGGCGGCGGCGGCGCCGAACAACAGCATCATCGGCGGTGCCGGAACCGGGGTCGGCGGATTGCCCGACGAACTGCTGGTGCTGCCGCCCGAGCTGGACGACGAGGAAGAGGACGACGAGCTGCTGCTCGACGATGAGGAAGAACCGGTGCTGCCCGTGCTGGTGCTGCCGGTCGAGCCCCAGCTGCTGCTGCCACCGGTCGCGCCCGAAGATGTTGCGCCGCTCGACGTGCTGCTGCTCGAAGAAGAGGAGGACGAGGAGCTGGAGGACGAGCTGCTCGATCCGCCCGAGCTGCTGCTGCTGGAGCCGCCCGAACTGCCGCTGGAACCGTTCGATCCGCCCGAACTGCCGTACGACGAGCTGCCCCAGCCCGAGCTGCCATGCGATGAGCCGCCCTTCGACGAGCTGCCGCCCGACGACGAGCTGGACGAGGACGAGGAGGACGACGAGCTCGACGACGAACTGCTGCTCGACGACGAGGTGCTGACGTTGCCCGACGAGGTCGAGACGTTACCCGAGGACGTCGAAACATTGCCCGAAGAGGTCGAGACATTGCCCGACGAGGTCGAAACGCCACCGGTTGAGGTGCTGACCCCGCCCGTCGAGGTCGAAACGCCACCCGTCGACGTCGATACGCCGCTCGAGGTGCTGACGCTGCCGGTCGAGGTCGACACGCCGCCGGTCGAGGTCGAGGTGCTGACGCCGCCGGTCGAGGTCGACACGCCGCCCGAGGTGCTGCTCGATGTCGTGCTGAGGCCGCCGGTGGTCGTCGAGGTCACGACGATGCTGCCGCTGCTGCCGCCGCCGCTGCTGCCGCCAAAGAAACCGCCGAAAAAGCCGCCGCCGAAACCGCCGCCAAAGCCGCCGCCGATCACGGTGACGCCGCCGCCGCTGCTGCCGCCTTCGAAACCGCGCTGCGGGAAGGGAGCGTAGGGAATCGGGGGCAGCGGGATCGTCTGCGTCACCACCTGCGTCTGCGGGGTCGCGGTACGAATGATCCGCTTGGTCGTCACGACGCGGCGGATCCGCTTCACCGGCTTGCGCGCCGCGTGGCGCTTGCGCACCACCTTTTTGCCGACGCAGGGCGAGCAGGACTTGACCGTCTGGGCCCGCGCCTTGGGCACGTCCGCAATCTGCATCGCGCCGCTACCGATGATCGCGCCGCCGCAGGTGCAGGCGCAAAGCTTGGCGAGGGCCATTCGGACAGACATAGGTTTCTCTTTCTTTCCCGTTGCAGGTGCAAAGCGCCATCCTCCGACACCCGTCTCACCTTCGCTATAACCCAAAAGGTCAAAGCTTTGCGAACACGGCAATTGCGTTAACCGCGTTTGCCTGTCCGACAGCGGGAAAAGCAGGGCGGAATCAACCCAAAACGCTGTTCTTGTCCCAAAATAGCACGGAAATCGCAATGATTCTATGCGATTGGTTAATGTTCGGCCCTAAATTCGCATCGCCTAGTGGCGTCGCGGGTCGCCTTTCGATCGCCGGGAATCACCTGGCGCCGGATCTTCGTTCAGCCGCGCTTCACGCCCTGCCGCTATCGGCTGCTTAGGCGCTTGTATCGTGACCAGCGGCTGGTTATAGGCGCGCCACTCCCCGCACCGCTTGGCGGCTCGCGGGGTGACAGGAAAGGACGCGAGAGCCCCTCATGCCGACCAAGATTGCCGACGTTGGTGCCGACGCGCTGCGCGCTGCCAAATCAAATCTCGATACGGATTATGTTCCTGGCGACGACGAAGAATTTATGAACGATCGGCAGCAGGAATATTTCCGCGGCCTGCTGCTCGCCTGGAAAAAGTCGATCCTGTCGGAATCCGAATCGACGCTGGCGCATTTGCAGGACGGGCCGCTGCGCGAACCCGACCTCGCCGACCGTGCCTCGAGCGAAACCGACTGGGCGATCGAGCTCAGAACCCGCGACCGACAGCGCAAGCTGATTGCCAAGATCGATTCGGCGATCCGCCGCATCGACGAGGGCGAATATGGCTATTGCGCGGTGACCGGCGAACCCATCTCGCTGGCGCGCCTGCAAGCGCGCCCGATCGCGACGATGACGCTGGAGGCGCAGGAGCGCCACGAGCGTAACGAACGGATTTCGCGCGAGGATTGACCCACTTTGGGGCGAATGTCCGATTTGCCCACCGGCAATTTACATTTCCGCAACGGCTGCACCTTAGATTCGCGACCCTGACAAATAACGCGGGGAACAGGTCGCAATGGAATCGCGCGGACCAATAACGACAGATGAAGAAGTGGCGGCGCTGTCGCGCAGCGCCGATCGGGACAGCCTGTTCCTGCAGGCCAGCGTCATCCTGCCGGGGCATCGCGATGCGATGATCGTCCGGGTGCGCAACCTGTCGCCGGGCGGCATGCTGGCCGAGGGCAAGGTGCGCGTCGAACAGGGCGCGGCGATCGAAATCGACCTCAAGAATATCGGACCCGTGCCGGGGCGCGTCGTATGGGCGGGCGAGGGAAAGTTCGGGATTGCCTTCGATCATCAGATCGACCCGCAGGCGGTGCGTCGTCAGGTGGTATCGCAGTCCGATCTGCCGCCGCATCTGCGGCGCTCGGGGCTGGAGCAGGGGCCGCTGTACCGCCGGCGCTGATGCGTCCTGCACAGGGCGGCACCAGCGGGGCGGTAGCGGCAGGCGATCGTCAGGCGATCGCGAGCATCTCTTCCTTGATTTTCAGCTTCTGCTTTTTCAAATGCGCCAGCGCGGCCATGTCGGGGGCGGGGCGACGCTCTTCATTCGCAATTTTCTCGTCAAGGTTCGCGTGACGCGACTTCAGGGCGGAAAGATGCGACGTGCTCATGGGCCATTCTCCTTTTCGACTCGATTGGCAGGGTCGAGTAAATCACGAATCGGGACGAATGTCGTCGCGATTCGGCCAGCCGGTCCCCGTTGCGGACCAGTGGTGAACGTGGCAGGGAAGCGGTCGTGAGCCCCGACGAAATTACCCAGCGCCTGGAACTGTTACGGATCGAGCATCGCGACCTCGACGCCGCGATCATTGCGCTTGGCATCGCGGCGGTTCCCGACCAGTTGCAGCTGGCACGGCTGAAGAAACGCAAATTGCGCCTGCGCGACGAAATCGCCTGGTGCGAGGACCAGCTGGTTCCCGATATTATCGCTTGAATCAAAACGGGACGCGGCGGCGCCCTATTTTCATGGTTACCGCCATTGCATTGCCGCGCAGCCGTGGCATCCCTTGGCGCATGGTCGCCCGGGATTCAGACTTGATGGCAATCGCAGCGCCGGTGCAGCGCGCGCAGGTCGAGAATCTCTATGTCGAAGCGATGGTGCTCGCCGACGAAGCGCACGCCGCCTTTGCCGCACAGCGTGATCTGGGCGATTTGCGGCGCGACGGGGTGATGCAGATCAGCCTGGCGTGCGAATCGCTCAAAACCACGACGCGATTGATGCATGTCATCGCTTGGCTGCTCCATCGCCGCGCGATGATGGCTGGCGATCCGGGCGCGGGGTCACACGACAGCGCCGCGCGGATCGGCGAACCGGTCGCCGCCGACTGGGAAATTTGCGCCGATTTCGAAACGTCGGTGCAGCGGATCATCGCGGCGAGCGAGCGGTTGTTCGAGAGGATTGCGCAGATCGAAGCGGGCTGGGACGCGCCGCGCGCGGTGACCCCGGTGCAACGGCTGCTCGCGCAGTTGGAAGCGCGGTTGTAGGCTGGCCATGTTGGCTTTGGGCTGGGGAGCGCACGTTCTTATCTGAGGCAAGCTTGCGCCCACATGCGGATTTCTTTGTTCGGGTGAGACATTAGATTTTTGATTATTCTCAAAATAGAAGGCTGGCACAGCCCTTCACTATTGTAAATAATATATAGAGCTGCCTCTACAGAACTATCAAATTCACTCTGCAACATTCTTTCCAATAAGGAGAAATCAGGGCGAAGATTTTCAAGATCTTCAATCGCCTTTGAAGCTTGTTTTGTGTGATTTTCGTGATGACCGATCAAAAATTCTTCGGCTAGAAGATTTACATCTTTTTTCATATTCTTTCGTTCCACTCTATTGATGCGCGTTTATCCACGCACGCATTCATAGGCCGAGGATCGTACGTCAGCGATCGGTCGAATCCAGCCCTTATCCAAGCCACTCCACCCATGCACCATGCGCGTGCGCGTGCGCCAGTTTCACCGGTTCGCCGCCGCCCGGCCAGTGGCGCACCACCAATTCGTGATGATGCACCGTCCGATTGGCCTCGAGCGCGATCCACGCCAGCGGGCGCTTCGTCGTGGCGCGGGCGCCCGCGGCTTCCATCGCCGCGGTGATCCGGGCTTGCTGGTCGGCGGGGACATATTGCCAGACGATCGAGTGCATCAGCACGCGGGTGGTGTCCTCGGCCTGTGGGCGGGCCAGTTCGGCCTCGACGAAATCGGCGGCATTGGCGCGGATCAGTTGTGGTGGCTCCTCGCTCGCCGCGGCGATCGCCGCCTCCATGCGCACGAAGCGGACATGATGTTCGGGCCAGATATAGGCTTTCAGGCGTAGCGCCTGCGCCGGATCGGTCAGGTCAACCGGTGCAACGTCGCAGCCTTTCAGACCCGCAAACTCGATCGCGTGCTGCGGCGGGTGGTTGCCGCGCCAGTCGGGCGTGAACGCCATCGCGCCGGGCTGCGGCCCGACATGCACGCCCGACAGATCATAGTGATAGCGGTCGATCATCAGGTTGATCCCGGCGCTCGACCCGATTTCTAGGCAATCGAAGCGAAGCGGCAATCCGCGATCCGCCAGCCACAGCATCGCGGCGATAAAATTCGACGAGCGCCCCGCCTCGTTGGTTTGCGGCGGGCCGTCGAGCCAAGGGAGCAGTGCCGCCTCGTGCCGCGTTACCACCCCTGCGACGATCGCGGTGTCGTTGATGTCGTCGGCGTCGGCATAGATCGGCGCCAGCTCGTGCGCGCTTCCGGCGAGGTGCAGCGCGTGCAAGCCGCCCGCGGCGCGCAGAGGCAGCGCATCGGCCAGCGGCGCGCCAGTCCAGTCGGCGATGCGCCGCGCAAATTCGCTGGCGGGCCGGTCGAGCAACGCGCCGAGCGCCGCCACGATCCGCGCGGTCACCGGTGCGCCGTTGGCCCGGCAATAGGCGACCTGATTGGCAAAAGCCGCGTGCACCGCCGCGGGCCCGGTATCGCCAAGTTCGATCGGCTCGTGACGCTCGCTCATTGCCCTTTCTCCCGCTGCCGCTTATGGGCACGGCGTTTATGCCCGAACCGATCATCTTTGCCATCCCCAAGGGACGCATCCTCGACGAGGCGCTGCCGTTGCTGGCGCGCGTCGGCCTCGAGCCCGCGGCGGATTTCTTTGACAAGAGCAGCCGCGCGCTGGTGTTCGCGACGAACCAGCCGCATATCTCGCTGATCCGCGTTCGCGCGTTCGACGTCGCCACCTTTGTCGCGCATGGCGCGGCGCAGCTTGGCATCGTCGGGTCCGACGTCGTCGACGAGTTCGACTATAGCGAGCTGTATGCGCCGGTCGATCTGGGCATCGGCCATTGCCGCCTGTCGCTCGCCGGCCCCGCCAACGCGCCGCCGCCGGGGCTGGGCGAAAGCCACATCCGCGTCGCGACCAAATATCCGGCGACGACGCGTCGCTGGTTCGAGGCGCAGGGCATCCAGGCCGAATGCATCAAGCTGAACGGTGCGATGGAAATCGCGCCGAAGCTGGGGCTCGCTTCGCATATCGTCGATCTGGTTTCGACGGGGCGGACGCTGGTCGAGAACGCACTCGCCGAACAGGTGATCATCAGCGACGTGTCGGCGCGGCTGATCGTCAATCGTGCCGCTTTCAAGCTGCGCTCGGCCGAGGTGCCGGCGCTGGTCGAGAAATTCCGTCAGGCGGTGGGCGATGCGGCGGCTTGACGCCTCCGAACCCGGCTTTGCCGCCGCGTTCGACGCGCTGGTCAATGACCGGCGCGAGAGCACGTCCGACGTCTCCGCCGATGTCGCGGCGATCATCGCTCGGGTGAAGGCAGAGGGTGACGCGGCGCTCGCCGATTACACCGCGAAATTCGACCGCTTCGATCTGGACACAAGCGGCTGGAGCATCTCGAAGGACGAATGCGCTGCCGCTTATGACGCGCTGACGCCCGAACTTCGCAATGCGCTGAACCTCGCGGCCGACCGTATTCGCGCCTATCATGCCGCGCAGCTGCCCGAAGATCGCGACTATCGCGATGCGACGGGGGCAAGGCTGGGCGCGCGCTGGAATGCGGTCGATGCGGCGGGGGTCTATGTCCCCGGTGGCCGCGCCGCTTACCCGTCATCGGTGCTGATGAACATCCTGCCCGCCAAGGTCGCGGGGGTCGGGCGCATCGTGATGATGACCCCGACGCCGGGCGGCGAAATCAACCCGGTGGTGATGGCCGCGGCGCATATCGGCGGGGTCGATGAGATCTGGCGCGTCGGCGGGGCGCAGGCGGTGGCCGCGCTGGCCTATGGCACCGACCGTATCGCACCGGTCGATGTCGTGACCGGCCCCGGCAATGCATGGGTCGCCGAGGCGAAGCGGCAGGTTTACGGCGTCGTCGGTATCGACATGGTCGCGGGACCGAGCGAGATCGTTGTGGTTGCCGACGCGCAGAACGATCCGCGCGTCATCGCCGCCGACCTGCTCAGCCAGGCGGAGCATGACCCGACCAGCCAGTCGATCCTGTTCACCGACGACGGTGCGTTTGCCGACGCGGTTGCCGCAGCGGTCGATGCGATCATCCCGACGCTCGGCACCGCTGCGACGATGCGCGAAAGCTGGGACGCCAATGGCGCCATCGTCATCGTTGCGGCGCTCGCCGATGCGATCCCGCTCTGCGACCGGCTCGCGCCCGAGCATCTGGAACTTGCGGTCGATCCGGTCGAAGCCGATGCGCTGTTCGCCAAGGTGCGCCACGCCGGGTCGGTCTTTCTGGGCCGTCAGACCCCCGAAGCGATCGGCGATTATGTCGCCGGTCCCAACCATGTCCTCCCCACCGGCCGCCGCGCGCGTTTTTCGAGCGGGCTGTCGGTCAGCGATTTCATGAAGCGCACCAGCTTCCTTGCGCTCGACGAAGTCAGTCTTGCCGCGATCGGCCCCGCTGCGGTGGCGCTCGCCGGGGCCGAGGGGCTTCCCGCGCATGCGCTGAGCGTTCAGAATCGATTGAAGCAAAACTAGTCTAGAACCCCCATTTTCGTCATCTCGGCGAAGGCCGGGATCTCGCCGGTGCCTTGTTATGCGAGGTTGAGATCCCGGCCTTCGCCGGGATGACGAATTGAGTTAGAAGCAGAAGCCATGAACAAACGCGCCCAGTCCCGATCCGCCGCCCGTCTCGCAGCCGTCCAGGCGCTCTATCAGCACGAGATGGAGGCGACGCCGGTCGCCAAGCTGATCCACGAATTTCACCAGCACCGCATCGGTGCGACGATCGAGGACGCCGAATATGCCGACGCCGACGTCGCCTTTTTCGACGACATCGTAAAGGGCACGCTGGCCCGGTCCGAAGAGATCGACGCGGCGATCATCACGCGGTTGGCCAGCGGCTGGTCGATGGAGCGGCTCGACCGCACGATGAAGGCGATCCTGCGCGCCGGCGCCTATGAACTGATCGCGCGCGGCGACGTGCCGGTCGGTGCGGTGGTCAGCGAATATGTCGACGTCGCCAAAGCATTTTTCGACACGCGCGAGGCAGGGTTTGCCAACGGGTTGCTCGATGCGATCGGCAAGGATGTGCGCGGAACCAGCGCCTAAGATAACCGTTCGCATCGAGCGAAGTCGAGATGCCTCTCGGCTAGGCGCTGTCGCGATGAGTGTCTCGACTTCGCTCGACACGAACGGAATAAGAAGACATTCCGCGCGACGGGAGTTTTCCATGTCAGAAACCGATTTCATCGCCCGTCTACGCGCCATCGCCACCGATCCCGCCGCGCGCGGGCTCGCCGACGATGCGGCGGAGTGGGAGGGGCTGGTCCTCACCCACGACATGATCGTCGAGGGCATCCACTTCCTGCCCGACGATACGCCGCAGGACGTCGCGTGGAAACTCGTCGCGGTGAACCTGTCGGATCTCGCCGCCAAGGGCGCGGCGCCGGTCGGGGTGCTCGTTGGATACAGCCTGGGCGAAGCCGAATGGGACGCCGCTTTTGTCGAGGGGCTCGACCTGGCGCTGCGCCGTTTCGGCGTCATCCTGCTCGGCGGCGATACGGTGCGTGCCCCGGCGGGGGCGCCGCGCAGCTTTGGCCTTACCGCGATCGGCCGCGCGCCACCGGGCAGGACGCCGTCGCGTTCGGGAGCGCGTCCGGGCGACCAGCTGTGGGTCACCGGATCGATCGGCAATGCCGGGCTCGGCCTCGCAATGCGGCTGGGGCAGGAGGGTGCGAACGAGACGTGCCTCGCCGCCTATTGCCGCCCGCAGCCGCAGCTGACATTCGGACAGGCGCTGGTACCGCACGTCCATGCGATGATGGACGTGTCCGACGGCCTGCTGATCGACGCCGAGCGGATGGCGGCGGCGAGCGACTGCAACTTCGTGATGATGCTCGAGGCGGTGCCGCTGTCGGCGGCGCTGCTCGCCGTGCGCCCCGATGTGGTCGATACGCGGCTCGCGGCGGTGACCGCGGGCGACGATTATCAGCTGTTGTTCGCTGCCGATCCGGGTGCGGCAGGGGCGATCCGCGATATTGCGGCGGGGTTGAATGTCACCGTCACGCCGATCGGTCACGCCGGGGTGGGCGAGGGCATCACGCTGACCCACCGCGCCCAGCGCATCGCGCTGCCGCAGCGTCTCGGTTTCACGCACTGACGCGAAACCGTTACAAAAGTGCCGAAAAACCGGGGTTGCCCTTGGCTTTCTTTCTTCCCATAACGCGGCGTCCAAATTTAGGGGCGGTCGCATCAGGGGAGAGGGCGAACCGGCAATCATAAGTCGGACGTACTCGACTGTTCACCTGGGTCCGCCCCGCTCAATGGGGAAGGAAATTCATGATTGATCCGGTTATGATCGCGATAGCGTGCGGCCTTGTCGCCGTGCTCTATGGCTTCATTACCTCGCGCCAGGTGCTCAGCGCCTCGGCGGGTAATGAAAAGATGCAGGAAATTGCTGGCGCCATCCAGGAAGGCGCCAAGGCCTATCTGGGCCGCCAATATCGCACCATCGCCATCGTCGGCGTCGTCGTCGCCATTCTCGTCGGGTTTTTCCTCGGCGCGATTTCGGCGACCGGCTTTGTCATCGGCGCCGTCCTGTCGGGCGTGGCCGGTTTCGTCGGCATGAACATCTCGGTCAAAGCCAACGTCCGCACCGCGGCTGCGGCGCAGACCGGGCTGCAGGCGGGCCTGACAATGGCGTTTCGCGCCGGTGCGATCACCGGCATGCTGGTAGCGGGGCTCGCCCTGCTCGCGATCTCGGTCTTTTTCTGGTATCTGATCGGCCCCGGCGGGTTCACCGTCGGCGGAGAAGATCGCACCGTCGTCGATGCGCTCGTCGCGCTGGCGTTCGGCGCTTCGCTGATCTCGATCTTTGCGCGTCTGGGCGGCGGTATCTTTACCAAGGCCGCCGACGTCGGCGCCGACCTGGTCGGCAAGGTCGAGGCCGGAATCCCCGAAGACGATCCACGCAACCCCGCGGTGATCGCCGATAACGTCGGTGACAATGTCGGCGACTGCGCCGGTATGGCCGCCGATCTGTTCGAAACCTATGTCGTTACCGTCGGCGCCACGATGGTGCTGATGGCGCTGCTCTTGAAGAGCGCGGGCGATATGCTCCTGCCGCTGATGAGCCTGCCGCTGCTGATGGGCGGCGTCTGCATCATCACGTCGATCATCGGCACCTATTTCGTCCGCCTCGGCAACGGGACGAACGTCATGGGCGCGATGTACAAGGGCTTTCTGGTCACCGCGATCCTGTCGATTCCGGCGATCTGGTTCTCGACGCAATATACGCTGGGCAGCATGGAAGCGCTGATCCCGGGGACCGATTTCAACGGTCGGTCGCTGTTCTATTGTTCGTTGCTCGGTCTGGTCATCACCGGGCTGATCATCTGGATCACCGAATATTACACTGGCACCAACTATCGCCCGGTGCGTTCGATCGCCAAGGCGTCGGAAACCGGCCACGGCACCAACGTGATCCAGGGTCTGGCGATCAGCCTCGAATCGACCGCGCTGCCGACGCTGGTGATCTGCGCCGGGATCATCATCGCCTATATGCTGGCGGGGCTGATCGGGATCGCCTTTGCGGCAACCGCGATGCTGGCGCTGGCCGGCATGGTCGTTGCGCTCGACGCTTATGGTCCGGTCACCGACAATGCCGGCGGCATCGCCGAAATGGCAGGCCTCGACGACAGCGTGCGTGAAAAGACCGACCTGCTCGACGCCGTGGGCAACACGACCAAGGCGGTTACCAAGGGCTATGCCATCGGTTCGGCGGGTCTGGCGGCGCTGGTGCTGTTCGGCACCTATACCGCCGACATCACCGAATATTCGGCGGCGCTGGGGCTGACCGAGCCGCTGACCTTCTCGTTGTCGTCGCCCTATGTCATCGTCGGGTTGCTGCTCGGCGCGCTCCTGCCGTACCTGTTCGGTGCGATGGGGATGACCGCGGTCGGCCGCGCGGCGGGTGAGGTCGTCAAGGATGTTCGCGACCAGTTCAAGAACAACCCGGGCATCATGACTTATGAGAGCAAACCCGATTATGCGCGCACGGTCGATCTGGTGACCAAGGCGGCGATCAAGGAAATGATCATCCCGTCGCTGTTGCCGGTGCTGGCGCCGATCGTCGTGTTCTTCGTGATCCGCGCGGTCGCAGGACCGGCGGCGGCATTGGAAGCGCTCGGCGCACTCCTGCTCGGCGTGATCGTCGGCGGGCTGTTCGTCGCCATCTCGATGACCTCGGGCGGCGGCGCATGGGACAATGCCAAGAAATATATCGAAGACGGCAATCACGGCGGCAAGGGCAGCGAGGCCCATAAGGCCGCGGTGACCGGCGACACCGTCGGCGATCCGTACAAGGATACCGCGGGTCCGGCGGTCAACCCGATGATCAAGATCACCAACATCGTGGCGATCCTGCTCCTCGCGGCGCTGGCGCACGGCGCGGCATAAGCGGCGCGGCCCTTGTGGGTAAAAGAAAGCCCCGCCGGAGCGATCCGGCGGGGTTTTTGCTGGTGTTGGCTATGGGGTGGAAGCGGTCCTTCATAGACTCGTCACCCCGGACTTGATCCGGGGTCCATGAGGCCATGCGCCGCCCGCTGCTGAGAGGGCGTATGGATCCCGGATCAAGTCCGGGATGACGAACGTTTATGTCCGCAACCGGTCGTCAGCGGTCGCTCAGCTTGCGCTCGACGCCTTCATCTGCTGGGCATAGCCCGCCTGCACCATCGCGCTCATCCGGTCGAACAACGCGTCGGGGTCGCTGCGGCGCAGGTTCGCGATCGCCGCCTCGGCGCCTTCGGCCACCACCAGTTCGCGTGTCCCGGCGTCGACCGCGCCCAGAATCTGCGCGGCGGCGAAATCGGGTGACAGGCCGTTGTCGATGGCGGCGTCGCTTTCGCCGCGGACGCTGCCGTCGGCGTTGAGCGCGTTGCGGCTGACATTGGTCTGGACCGATCCGGGGGCGACAACCAGCACCTTCAGCCCCAGATGCTCATTTTCCGCGCGCACGCTGTCGTGATAGCCGATCAGCCCGTGTTTGGCCGCGCAATAGGCGCTGCGCAGCGGCACCCCGGCGATTCCCGCGACGCTGGAGATGGCGACGATCTGACCGTGACCCGCGCCGACCATACGCGGCAGCAGTTGCTGGGTCAGCGCAATCGGGGCGAGCAGGTCGACCGCGACAATCTGTTGATAGACGGCAAAGTCGGTTTCGACCGCCAGGCTGCGCTGCGAAATGCCGGCATTGTTGACCAGCCCATCGATGCGGCCCTGCCAGTTCCAGGCTTTGTCGGCGAGGGCGGGGAGGGCGGCATAGTCGGTCGCCTCGAACGGCAGCACCAGCGTATCGGTCGCGCAGTCGGCGGCGACCGATTCCAAAGCGGAAATGTTGCGACCCGACAGGATCAGCTTGGCGCCGCGCGCCGCCAGCGCGCGCGCCAGCGCCGCGCCGATGCCCGATGAAGCGCCCGTAATCCACCAGATCTGATCGTTCATACCCGCTCCCATTCCTTGCTTTCGTTGCAACCTGAAACGGGCTTGCGCAGCCGTCAAGGTGCCGCCCGTGCGCGATCCCGGGCGGGGGTGGCAATTTTGTTGCGAATCTGTTATAATAAATATCAACGCGCTGACATTCTGCCTCTTCCCGTTTTGGGCTGGGGCGTTTCGCGGCGTTCCGATGGAGCCATATCCCTTGTCACTCTGACTGGCTAGCGCCGAGCGACCGTAAATCCCCCTTGGCTAGAGGGCGGGATGCGCCGCTGTTGTCGCAGTTTCAGATCGGGGTCAAGGCACAACAAAAGGAATTTGCATGTCCGTGAGCACGCTCTTGTTCGAAGTCGGCGATTATGTGGTTTATCCCAAACATGGCGTGGGGCGCGTCATCGAGTTGCAGCGGTCGGAGATCGCCGGAATGCAGCTCGAACTGTATGTCCTGCGCTTCGAAAAGGAAAAAATGACCCTTCGTGTGCCGACGAACAAGGCCGAAGGCGTCGGGATGCGCAAGCTGTCGTCGGACAAGACGCTGAAGGAAGCGTTGCAGGTGCTGACCACCAAGCCGAAGGTCAAGCGCACCATGTGGTCGCGCCGCGCGCAGGAATATGAAGCGAAGATCAATTCGGGCGACCTGGTGTCGATCGCCGAAGTGACCCGCGACCTGTTCCGCGCCGACGACCAGCCCGAGCAGAGCTATTCGGAGCGCCAGATTTTCGAAGCGGCGTCGAGCCGCCTCGCCCGCGAACTGGGCGCGATGGAAGAAAGCGACGAAAAGACCGCGCAGGCGAAGATCCTGCAGATTCTGAACGAACATGCGCCGCTGTATTACGCCGAAAAGGTGTAAGCGCGCGGGTTAGCGATTTGGGGAAGGGCGGTCCGAGAGGGCCGCCCTTTTTCGTTGAACCCTCTCCCTTTGGGGGAGAGGGCAGCAAGACTTGCGAACTTGTTCGCTAGTCGCAGCGGGTGAGGGTCAGCAACGCTTCACACCCTCACCCAGCTTCAGCTAGGCAGCAAGCTGCCAAGCTTGCGCAACCCTCTCCCCCGAGGGGAGAGGGGATCAGGGATAAACCGCCCCCACAAAATAGAGCCCATCGGGCGGCGCGTTCAGCCCCAAGGCGTTGCGATCCGCCGCCTCCAGCGCCGCTTTCAAATCCCCCGCCGACCATCGCCCATGCCCGACCAGCGACAGGCATCCGACCATCGATCGCACCTGATGGTGGAGGAAGCTGCGCGCCGCGGCTTCAACGATAATCTCTTCGCCGTGACGGCTGACGGTCAATCTATCGAGCGTCTTCACCGGGCTTTGCGACTGGCAATGTGCCGAGCGGAAGGTGGTGAAGTCATGCAGCCCGATGAGCTGTTGCGCCGCGGCGTGCATCGCATCGGCGTCGAGCGGGCGCGCAACCTGCCATGACAATCCCTTGTCCCAGGTCAGCGGCGCGCGGCGGTTGACGATGCGATATTCGTACGACCGCCCGATGCACGCAAAACGCGCGTGCCAGTCGTCGGGAACGACCTCGGCCGCGAGCACCGCGATCGGCGCGGGCCGTAGCTGGGCATTCAGCGCCTCGGTCAGCTTGAACGGGGTCAGCGGTTTTTCGATGTCGACATGCGCGCGCATCGCGATGGCATGCACGCCCGCGTCGGTGCGCCCGGCGCTGAACACCTGGACCGTCTCGGCGGTGAAACGGTGGATCGCTTCTTCGATCGCCTGCTGGACGCTGGGGCCATGCGCCTGCCGCTGCCAGCCCATATAGGGGCGGCCGTCATATTCGATGGTGAGGGCGAAGCGGGTCATGCTGACCCTTCTTTCCCATAATCGTCACCCCGGACTTGATCCGGGGTCCAAGCCTTTGGCGCAGGAATGGACCCCGGATCAAGTCCGGGGTGACGACGGAGGAGAGCGATTGTCATGCCAGCCGCGTCCCCGCCGGAATCGCCCGCCCGCGCAGCAATTCGCCCGCGTCCATCGCCGGCTTTCCCGCGCGCTGCACCCGCGCCGCACGGATCGCGCCGGGGTTGCACGCGATGGTCAGGGCATCGTCGAGTGTCACCCCCGGCGCCGCGCCCGCGACCGTCTCGCCGGGATGGACGACCTCGGCGGCCAAAATCTTGTAACGCTCGCCCTCCAGCTCGAAAAACGCGCCGGGCACCGGGTTGAACGCGCGGATTTGCCGTTCGACCTGCACCGCGCTGACCAGAAAATCGAGCCGTGCTTCGCTCTTGTCGATCTTGGCCGCGTAGGTGACGCCGTCGTCGGGCTGCGGGACCGGCGGAAAGGCGTGGAGGTCGCTCAGCACCCGCCGCATCATCAGCGCGCCCATTTCGGCGAGTTCGTGGGTCAGCACCCCTGCGGTCTTGCGCGCAACGGGGGTCGGTTCGACCAGCCGCATCGCGCCAGTGTCGAGCCCGGCGTCCATCTGCATGATTGTCACCCCGGTTTCGGCGTCGCCCGCCAGGATCGCGCGCTGGACCGGCGCCGCGCCGCGCCAGCGCGGCAGGATCGAACCGTGGACGTTCAGGCAGCCTTCGCGCGGCGCAGCGAGGATCGCTTGCGGCAGGATCAGGCCATAGGCCGCGACCACCGCGACATCGAGGTCGAGTGCCGCGAATTCCGCCTGCGCGTCTTCGCCCTTCAGGCTTTTCGGCGTGCGGACGGGCAGGGCGTGTTCTTCGGCCCAGACCTGCACCGGGCTTTTCTGCAATTTCTTGCCGCGCTGCGCGGGTCGCGGCGGCTGGCTATAGACGCACGCGATGTCATGCCCCGCGGCGTGCAGCGCGGCGAGCGTCGGCACCGCAAAGGGCGGCGTTCCCATGAAGGCGATACGCATGGGTGCGGGCTTTGGCGGAGGCGGGGCGGTTGTGCAAGATTGATGCGCGCCTTCATCGTCATGCCGGACTTGATCCGGCATCCATTGCGGCGCAAGCGTCATGGACCCCGGATCAAATCCGGGGAGACGAAAAGAGTGTGGGAGAGGGGATATTGCACCCACCCCGCCACGCCACTACCACCCGATCATGGCGTCCACCGAAATCGAAGCCCTCGTCCAGCAACTCGCCCGGCTCCCCGGCCTCGGCCCGCGGTCGGCGCGGCGCGCGGTGCTGCATCTGATGAAGAAGCGCGAGAGTGCGTTCGTGCCGCTGCTCGCGGCGTTGCAAACCGTGTCCGAACGGCTCGTCACCTGCACCATCTGCGGCAATGTCGATACCCATGATCCCTGCGCAATCTGCGCCGACCCGCGCCGCGATGCGCGGTCGCTGTGCGTCGTGGAGGAGGTGTCCGACCTGTGGGCGCTCGACAAGTCGCGGCTGTTTCCGGGCAAATATCATGTGCTGGGCGGGCGATTGTCGGCGCTGGAGGGCATCCGCCCGCAGGATCTGGCGATCGACGCCCTCGTGGCGCGCGTCGCGGCGGGCGGGATCGACGAGGTCGTGCTGGCAATGAACGCGACGCTGGAGGGCCAGACGACCGCGCATTATCTCGCCGAGCGGCTGGAGGGCTATCCGGTGCGGCTGACGCAACTGGCGCATGGTCTGCCGGTCGGCGGCGAGCTGGATTATCTGGATGAAGGGACGTTGGCGCAGGCGCTTAGGGCGCGGAGGCCGGTGGGCTAATTCAGTTCGGTTGGCTCACCCAGCTCCCGCCATTCCATCATCGCATTGACGAGCGTAATTGTCGGATAGCGGGTAATATCATCCTCTGACGCCCCATTCATGAGCTCACGTTCGAAATACCATTCCTGAAACGCAACATATTTGCCGACGATTGCGGACAAGCCGATGTTGGGCGAACCAGCGTGATCGATTAGCCAACCGCGGACTGCTCGCATCGCTTCCCTGAAATCCCCCCGATGGGCCTCGATGTCCCACCCCGCGATATCGGACAGGGCTTTTTGATAGTCGTATCGGCGTTCCTCCAATATCAGGATTGACTTGGTTGCCAACGAACCAGTGCCAAAGCGTTGCGCGCCATGATCCATGCCAAGCTCAAACGGCATGTTCATCCGGGCAAACTCGTCGGGTGCACGCGATCGGCATCGGCTGAGATCGTGGATTCCGTATTTCGATGAAACGATGATTTCGCGGATACGGTCGATTCGGGTCGCTGCGCCGTCGGCATTTTCGGGAGCAATCCGGGGATGCCGATCCAGATAGATGATGCAGAACGCGATGGCCTGTAGCAGGGGCGCGTAATCCTCATCAAACGGGCAGTTGATGAAGACCGACGTCTCAAAACTAGCGGCCAAGTTCAACCCTTGGGAGGGTGTGGGTCGTTGCCATAGGAATTGCGTTCGCGAATACGACCATCCTGCCCGTGGATGTAAAGTTCGGTACGCTGATTGATGGCAATACGTCGCGCCTCGTTGACGGCCGCCGCCTGGGTTGGATGCGTGCTCGTCACCCGTGATGAACCGGCCTTTCGTACCGCCCATCCATTGCCATTCGGCACTACATGCTGACCTTGCTTAGACACGTTACCACTCCTTATTACCGAGATAGGATATGCGACGGGGCAACGCCAGATTGAATCTGTCCAATTCGGCTAAACATTCCTCCCCCTTGACCGGGCGCCCTCTCGACCATACCTGCACCCCATGGCCATCCTACCCATCATAGAGACCCCGGATCCCCGGTTGCGCGTCATTTCGAAGCCTGTCGAGACCTTCGATGCCGAGCTGAAGCAGTTCGTCGCGGATATGTTCGAGACGATGTACGACGCCCCCGGCATCGGGTTGGCGGCGATTCAGGTCGGGGTGGCGAAGCGTATCCTGGTGATCGACCTGCAGGAACCCGATCCCGAGGATGAAGAGGGCAAGAAGGTGATCCGCGAGCCGCGGGTGTTCATCAACCCCGTCTTCTCCGACGAGAGCGAGGAGCATAGCGTCTATTCCGAAGGCTGCCTGTCGGTCCCCGAACAATATGCCGATGTGACGCGCCCCGCCGAGGTCACCGTCGACTGGCAGGACGAGGACGGCAAGCATCATCGGGAACGCATGACCGGGCTGATGGCGACGTGCATCCAGCACGAGCATGACCATCTGGAGGGCATATTGTTCATCGACCATCTGTCGCGGTTGAAGCGCGAAATGGTGCTCAAGAAGCTGATGAAGCTGCGTAAGGCGGCTTAACTCCCTCTTCCCTTGGGGGAGAGGGTTGCGCAAGCTTGGCAGCTTGCTGCCTAGCTGAAGCTGGGTGAGGGTAAATGCCCTCGGCGAAAATGACCCTCACCCGCTGCGACTAGCGGGCAAGCCCGCAAGTCTCGCTGCCCTCTCCCCCAAGGGGAGAGGGGTATGCGATCACCCCGCCTTTGCCACCGCGACCATCGCCGGGCGCAGCAACCGGTCCTTCATCATATAGCCCGCCTGCATTTCCTGCACGATCGTGCCGGGGGTCTGGTCGCTCGGGATTTCCAGCATCGCCTGATGCTGGTTGGGGTCGAGCGGCAGGCCGATCGCGGCGATGCGGGTAATGCCGTTGCGCTCGAAAACGCTCAGCAATTCGCGCTCGGTGGCTTCGAGGCCGGTGATCAGCGGCTTGATCGCCTCGTCGGCGCGCTGTTCGTCGCTGAGCGCCGCGAGCGCACGGCCGAGGTTGTCGGCGACCGACAATATGTCGCGCGCGAATTTGGTCGCGGCATAGGCGTGCGCGTCGGCGATTTCCTTGTCCTTGCGGCGCGTGACATTCTGCGTCTCGGCGCGCGCATAGAGCAGGTCCTGTTGCAGCGAGGCGACCTGTTCGGTCAGCTGTGCCAGTTCGTCGTTCGCACCCTCTGCGGGCGCGGCGGTTTCGGTTTCCTGTCCGTCGTCGACGGGGGTGTCGTTTTCGATGTTCGTCATAAACCTATCGTATCAGTCTGGAGAGCGATTGTGCGGTGAAATCCACCATGGGAACGATGCGGGCATAGTTCAAGCGGGTGGGGCCGATAACCCCGACCACGCCGACGACGCGCCCGTCCGATCCGCGATAGGGCGCCGCTATCACGGAAGAGCCCGAAAGCGAGAATAATTTATTCTCCGACCCGATGAAAATGCGCGTCGCGCTGCCGTCGCGGGCGCTGTCGAGCAGCTGTGCGATATCCTGCTTGGTTTCGAGTTCGTCGAGCAGTTGGCGGACGCGGTCGAGGTCGCCGACCGCGCTTTCGTCGAGCAGATTGGCCTGTCCGCGCACGATCAGCACCGGGCGGTCGGCACCGTCCGACGACCAGATCGCGAGCCCGCGGCTGACCAGATCCTGCGCGGCGCGGTCGATCGCGATGCGTTCGGCCTCGATCTCGTGGCGGACCCGCGCCATCGCTTCGGTCAACGTCAGGCCGCACAGCATCGACGAGATATAATTGCCAGCCTCGACCAGCGCCGACGGGTCGAGACCGGGGGGGATATCGATGACGCGATTCTCGACCGCGCCATCGCCCGCGACGAGCACGACGAGCGACTGGTTCGCCGACAATGGGACGAACGCAACCTGTTTCAGCACCCGCTCATGCTTGGGGACCAGCACCAGTCCGGCACAGGACGACAGCCCCGACAGCGCCGACGTAGCCTGCGCCAGCGCGCTTTCGATCGGGCCCGCCTCGGACAGGCTCGCCTCGATCTGGGCGCGGTCCTCGGCGCTCGGTTCGGCGACCTGCATCATGCCGTCGACGAAGAGGCGCAGCCCCTGCTCGGTCGGCAGCCGCCCGGCGCTGGTGTGCGGGCTGGCGAGCAGGCCATATTCCTCCAGATCCTGCATGACGTTGCGGATCGACGCAGGGGAAAGGTTGAGCGTCGCGAGCTTCGACAAGGTGCGCGAGCCGACCGGCTGGCCGGTTTCGAGGTACGCATCGACGACCAGCCGGAACACGTCGCGCGCGCGCGTGGTGAGTTCGGTGATCGGCGCGGTGGTCATGGTGGGGATTTAGGGATGCGGCGGCGTCGGGGCAAGCTATGCTCTGGCCAACCGCCGCGTCCCCCGCTAAGCGCGCCGCACACAATCACAGGAGAATCCCCATGCGCCCTTCCGGCCGCGCCCCCGATCAGATGCGTCCTATCGCGATCGAAACCGCGTTCACCATCCATGCCGAGGGCAGCGTCCTCGTCAGCTTTGGCAACACCAAGGTGCTGGTGACCGCCAGCGTCGACGAAAAGGTGCCGCCGTTCCTGCGCGGCAAGGGGCAGGGGTGGGTGACCGCCGAATATGGCATGCTGCCCCGCGCGACACATACGCGCGGCAGCCGCGAAGCGGCAAAGGGCAAGCAGTCGGGACGGACGCAGGAAATCCAGAGGCTTATCGGGCGTAGCTTGCGCGCCGTCGTCGATATGAAGAAACTGGGCGAACGGCAGATCGTCATCGATTGCGACGTGATCCAGGCCGACGGCGGCACCCGCACCGCGTCGATTTCGGGCGCGTGGGTCGCGCTGCGCCTTGCAGTCGACACGCTGCTCGAAAGCAAGGCGATCAGCGAGGACCCGATCGTCGACAAGGTCGGCGCGATTTCGTGCGGTATCTATAACGGCACCCCGGTGCTCGACCTCGACTATGACGAGGATTCGGTTGCCGAGGCCGACGGCAATTTTGTCCTCACCGGTCGCGGTCAGATCGTCGAAGTGCAGGCGAGCGCCGAGGGTGCGACCTATGACGAGGAAGGCCTGCTGCGCCTGCTGCGGCTGGCGCGCATCGGCTGCACCGAAATTTTCGCGGCGCAGGACGCTGCAAGAAACGGGGCGACGGGGCGTTGAGGTAAAGACGATTTGGTTCGCACAAAGACACGAAGGCACGAAGATGTCGTGCTTGCCGCGAAGCGGCTTTCCCTTTCGACGCTGCGGCCGGTCGCACCGTCGAGGGGAAGTATGGCCTGGCGGCCCGCCCGGCCCTCTTCGTGTCTTTGTGTCTTTGTGCGAAACTCCTTTAGCCCGGGCCTCGCGGCCTGAACGGACGGAAGATCAGCGCACCAGATGACCCATCGCAAACTCGCCCCCGGCAAGCTCGTCATCGCCAGCCACAACGCGGGCAAGGTGCGCGAAATTCGCGCGCTGCTCGAACCGTTCGGGATCGAGCCGGTGTCGGCAGGCGACTTGGGCTTGCCCGAGCCTGAGGAGACTGGGACGACGTTCCGCGACAATGCGCTGCTGAAGGCGCATGCGAGCGCGTCAGCGGCGGGGCTGCCCGCGCTCGCCGACGATAGCGGCCTCGAAGTTGCCGCGCTCGGCGGGCGCCCCGGGGTTTACACGGCCGACTGGGCCGAACGGCAGCCATTCGAGGGACCGCCCGGTCGCGACTGGTATATGGCGATGGGCAAAGTCGAAGGCCTGCTCGCCGAGCAGGGCGACGGCGTCGACCGCAGCGCCTGTTTCGTCTGCACCCTCGCGCTCGCCTGGCCCGATGGCCATGCCGAAGTGTTCGAGGGCCGCGCGCAAGGCAGCCTGACCTGGCCGCCGCGCGGACTGCTGGGTTTCGGTTACGATCCGGTGTTCGTTCCGGTCGGTAACGCACTGACTTATGCGGAGATCGATCTCGCAGAGAAGCATGCGATCAGCCACCGCGCCGATGCGTTTGCGAAGCTCGTGGCGGGAGTATTCTGAACGGTGCTAGGGTGTTTTACGATCCTGTGCGAGTTTCGCGGCGGAACCTACGTGTCGCAAGCTTCAGCCACCAATGCTCGGGAAGCCATTAGAGAATGGTGCGTAGAAATTGTTTCGAAGCAGCCTATTCCAGACCTGTCACGGGCACTGGCACGGGCCTTCGAATCAAGCGCCTCAGAACCGGTGCTGTTGGATTGCCTGGAAAGTGTCTGGTGTGACAGCGCAGAATGTGATGGCGATTTGGCGTTCCTCTACATTGTGAAGACCCAGCCATATTTGCCGAGATCGAACGTTTTTGGTTGATGTCCGACCGTCCGCTATAGTTCCCTGCATGTCCGAGCCGCTCGCCCTCTATGTCCACTGGCCGTTTTGCGTGTCGAAATGTCCCTATTGCGACTTTAACAGCCATGTCCGTGACAGCGTCGATCAGGCGGTGTGGCAGGGCGCGTTGCTGGCCGATTTGCGGCACGAGGCGGCGTTGCTCCCTGGGCGCACCGTCGGGTCGATTTTCTTTGGCGGTGGCACGCCCAGCCTGATGCCGCCCGCCACCGTCGCGGCGGTGATCGCGGCGGCGGAGGGCGCGTGGGGCTTGACCGATGATGTGGAGATCACGCTGGAGGCTAATCCCAATTCGGTCGAGGTTGCCAATTTTGCCGACCTCGCCGTCGCCGGGGTCAATCGCGTGTCGATCGGCGTTCAGAGCTTTGATTCGCAAGTGCTTGAATTTCTGGGCCGCGCGCACAGCGAAGATGAGGCGCGGCGGGCGATTGCGACGGCGCAGGAGCATTTTGCGCGCGTCAGCTTCGACCTGATCTATGCGCGGCCGGGCCAGACGATGGCGGCGTGGGAAGCCGAACTTGCTGGCGCACTCGCGTTCGGCACCGATCATCTCTCGCTCTACCAGCTGACCATCGAACCCGGCACGCGCTTTGCGACGCTGGCGGCGAAGGGCGACCTCATCATCCCCGATGGCGATGCTGCCGCCGACCTGTTCGACGCGACGCAGGCGATGACGCGCGCCGCGGGCCTGCCGCGCTACGAGGTGTCGAACCATGCGCGGGTCGGGCAGGAAAGCCGCCACAATCTCGCTTACTGGCGCTACGCCGATTATGCGGGAGTCGGACCCGGTGCGCACGGGCGGCGGCTGGGGCAGGCGACCGAGCGGCACAAGAAGCCCGAGAATTTCGTCGCGGCGGTGGGGCGCAACGGGCACGGGTTGAAGGTCGAGAATGACCTCCCCGCGCACGAACGCGCGACCGAGGCGATGTTGATGGGGCTGCGGCTGACCGAAGGGGTCGACCTGGCGCGGATCGAAGCGCGCAGCGGGCTGGGGCGCGCGGCGTTTGTCGATGCCGGGGCGGTAGCGCGGCTGGCCGGGCAGGGGTTGATGCGCGCGGATGGCGACCGACTGGCGGTGACCGACGACGGGATATTGCTCCTCGACAGCATCCTTTCCGAGGTGGTGCGGACCGGCTAGGTTCCGCAGACCCGTTCGTGTCGAGCGAAGTCGAGACACACCTCGACCTTGCGGCACGCTGATGGGCATCTCGACTTCGCTCGATGCGAACGGAAAGTGAGAAGGCGGTTGGCTGACGGATTGATCCGTGATTGGGATGCCCATCTGGCGCATGAAAAGCGCCGGTCGGAGCATACCCGCCGCGCCTATATCGCGACCGCCGAGCGGTTCTGCGCTTTCCTTTCCGAGCACCGCGGCGGCGCGGCGGATGCGCGCATGCTGGCGAAGCTGACCCCCAACGACCTGCGCGCCTATCTGGCCGATCGCCGCGGCGAGGGGCTGGGCAATGCATCGGCGGCGCGCGAGCTGTCGGCGCTGCGGGGTTTCCTGCGCTTCGTCGGCGGCTCGGGCGCCAGCGTCCCGCCGCTGCGGGGGCCGCGCGTCAAGAAAGGACTGCCGCGCCCCGTCGCGCCCACCGAGGCGCTGGCGCTGGCGCAGGATGTCGAGGATGGAGCGCGGCAAGGTTGGACCGGTGCCCGTGATTTCGCGTTGCTGCTGCTGCTCTATGGCGCGGGGCTGCGTATCGGCGAGGCGTTGGGGTTGACGGGTGCCGTGCTGCCGCTGGGCGAGACGCTGCGTGTCACCGGAAAGCGTGGCAAGACCCGCGTCGTGCCGATCCTGCCTGCGGTGGCGAGCGCGGTGGCGCGCTATGTCGATGCCTGTCCGTGGCCTATCGCGAAGGATGGTGCACTGTTCCTCGGCGCGCGCGGCGGGCCGCTGGCGCCTGGAGTGGTGCGCGCCAGCGTGCGGACGGCGCGGCGGGCGATGGGGCTGTCCGAACGCACGACGCCGCACGCGCTGCGCCACAGTTTCGCGACGCACCTGCTGGCGGGCGGGGCTGATTTGCGGAGTTTGCAGGAACTGCTCGGCCATGCGAGCCTGGCATCGACGCAGGTTTACACCGAAGTCGATGCCGCGCACCTGCTCGACATTTACCGCAGCGCGCATCCGCGAGCTTGATGGGCGAATTTCCCTTCTCCCCTTGCGGGAGAAGGATAGGGAGCCTTATCGCAAAGCGATTAGGCGGACTTGGATGAGGGGTTGCGAGCCACGGGCTCGCGCGGTCGGCTTGCGACCGCAACCCCTCACCCAACTTCGACTAGGCAGCAAGCTGCCAAGTCTGCGCAACCCTCTCCCGCAAGGGGAGAGGGGATTAGTGATCTACGCGTGTCGACGGCTTCCAAGTCACGACGCGGTAAAAATACAGGAGCACCAGCGATCCGATCGCCACCAGCGCCACCGGGCCGACGAAGGCGTCGAGATTGGCGAATTGGCCGCCGAACCAGTTGCCCGCGCCGGCCAGCGCGGTGATCCAGATCGTCGATCCCGCCGCGGTCCAAGCCAGGAATTTTGCCTGGTTCATCTTCACCATGCCCGCGGGCAGCGACACCATCGTGCGCGCGACAGGCATGAAGCGTGCGATAAAAACGATGCTCGGGCCATGTTTCAGGAACCAGTTGTGCAGCCGTTCGACCTCGGCCCAGTCGAGCGTCAGCCAGCGTCCGTGGCGGTCGATAAAGGGCTTCAGTCGCTGATAGCCGATCCAGCGCCCGATGCCATACCACACCCAATTGCCCACGGTCGTCCCCGCGACAGCGACCGCGACGAGCGTCCAGAAATCGAAATGGCCCTTGGCCACCGCGATGCCGCCAAGGCCCATGATGACTTCGGACGGAATAGGCGGGAACACATTCTCGAGGAACATGAGGATGAAGATCCCCATATAGCCCCAGCTCTGGATCAGGTTCAGAATGAAATCGGTCATGGCGGGGGTAACGCGCGGCGGCGTCAGCCGATCCTTCGTTTGATCGCGTCCCAGATCAGGCCCGCCGTATCGCTGTTGTTGAACCGGTCGATCGCGACGATGCCGGTGGGCGAGGTGACGTTGATTTCGGTCAGCCATTCGCCGCCGATCACGTCGATGCCGACAAAGACCAGCCCGCGTTCCTTGAGCGCGGGGCCGAGTGCGGCGCAGATTTCCTGCTCGCGCGGGGTCAGTACCGTCGCCTCGGCAAAGCCCCCGACTGCGAGGTTCGATCGGAATTCGCCTTCGCCGGGCTTGCGATTGATCGCTCCCGCGACCTCGCCGTCGATCAGCACGATGCGTTTGTCGCCTTGCGCGACGCTGGGCAGGAACTGCTGGACCATGAAGGGTTCGGGCCATACTTGGCCGAACAGTTCGACCAGCGCGCCGAGGTTGCTGCCGTCGGCATCGATGCGGAAAACCGCTTTGCCGCCATTGCCGTGCAGCGGCTTGATGACGACAGCCCCGTAGCGCGCCTGAAAATCCTTCACCGCGTCCAAGTCGCGCGTGACCATCGTCGGCGGCATATATTCGGGGAAGTCGAGCACGAAGACCTTTTCGGGGGCGTTGCGCACCGAGACAGGGTCGTTGACCACCAGCGTCTCACTGGCGATCCGTTCGAGCAGCCAGGTGCCGGTGAGATACCCCAGGTCGAAGGGCGGATCCTGCCGCATCAGCACGACATCGACGTCGCGCCCAAGGTCGAGGGTGATTTGGTCGCCAAAGCTGTAATGCGCGCCCGCCTCGCGCTTCACGTCGAGCACGCGGTGTGCCTTCGTCGTCAGCCGCCCGGCCTCCCACGTCAACCCGCGCACGTCGTAATGATAGAGGGTGTAGCCGCGTTCGAGCGCCTTCAGCATCAGGTGGAAACTGCTGTCGCCCCCGATGTTGATATTGTCCATCGGGTCCATTTGCACGGCGGCGCGCAGGGTCATTCGATATTCCTCAGGGTTGCCAGACGTGGACCAGATGGCGTGGCAGGCGCCCGGGCGCAAGGAGCATCACGTCGATGCGGATGTCGTCCTGCGGCCGGGTGTAACGCGGCGCCAGCATTTCCGCCGCTGCGGCGACGCGGCGCAGGCGATATTGATCGATCGCAAGGTCGAGGTCTTCGGGACGCTCGCGCCACTTTACCTCGATAAATGCGACGATGCGCCCGCGGCGTGCAACCAGATCGACTTCACCGGCGGCAACCCGCAACCGCTCGCCCAGGATGCGCCAGCCGTGGAGGCGCAGCCACCACGCCGCGCGGCGCTCGGCCTTGCGACCGCGCGCTTCGGCTGCGGCGCGCTTCAACCGGCATCCTTCAGCGTCAGGGCGCGGGCATAGATGTCGTGGCGATCAAGGCCGAAGCGCTTGGCGACCGCCTTGGCGGCTTGCGCGACGGGCTTGTCGGCCATCGCGTCGCGCAGCGCGGCGTCGAGCGCCGCGTCATCGGCTTGCTCCAGCACCGCCTCGCCGGGCGGACCGACGACGATGACGATCTCGCCCTTTGGCGGGGTATCGGCGTAGCGCGCGGCGAGTTCGGTCAGCGTGCCGGTGACACATTCTTCGTAAAGCTTGCTGATTTCGCGCGCGACCGCCGCCTCGCGATCGCCCAGCCCGGCGGCGAGCGCGGTCAGCGCGGAGGCGAGGCGCGGCCCGCTTTCGTAAAAGACCAGCGTCGCACGCAGCTCGGCGAATTCGGCCAGCGTGTCGGCGCGCGCCTTCGCCTTTGAGGGCAGGAACCCCGCAAACAGGAAGCGGTCGCTGGGCAGCCCCGACAGCGTGATCGCGGCGATTGCGGCGCACGGGCCGGGCAGGGTGGTGACATGGCGCCCGGCGGCGCGCGCATCGCGGACCAGCTTGTATCCGGGGTCCGAAATCAGCGGCGTTCCCGCGTCCGACACCAAAACGACCACCTCGTCGGCCATGCGCGCAACCAGCGCGGCACGCGTGCGTTCGTCGCTATGATCGTGATAGGGGGTCATCGGCACGCGCAATCCAAGATGTGAAAGCAGCTTTGCGGTGACGCGGGTATCCTCGGCCGCGATCACGTCGGCGCGCGCCAGCGTCGCCCCGGCGCGCGCGGTGATGTCGCCGAGGTTGCCGATGGGGGTTGCGACGATATAGAGACCGGGCAAGGGAGAATTTGAGATGGTCGAATCTGGCATGACGCCGAAAATGGCAGAAACTGCCCCCAACTGCCAGATGGGCGCGCGCCAAGCCTATGCATCTCCGCGGCGGCACATGCTGCGCGGGCTCGGTGCGGTGGCGATGGCGGGGTTGCTTGCCGCGTGTCAGGTCGTTCCGAAAGGCAATGGCCCCGTGGCGCCGCCGCCGCCCGAAACCCCGACCGACAATGTCGGCCCCGGCTTGCCCACCGACACCGATCGCCACCGCGTTGCACTGCTGGTGCCGCAGACCGGCGCCAACGCCGATGTCGGAATGGCGATCGCCAATGCAACGACCCTGGCGTTGCTCGATTCGCGTACCGAACGCGTTCGCATCACCACTTATGACACCGCGCTCGGCGCGGCGGCGGCGGCGCGGCAGGCGGTCGCCGACGGCAACCGCCTGATCCTGGGCCCGCTGCTCAGCGAAGATGTCGCCGTGGTCGCGCCGATCGCGCGCGACGCGAAGGTGCCGGTGCTCAGCTTTTCGAACGACAGCAGCGTTGCGGGCAACGGCGTGTTCATCATGGGGTTCGTTCCCGGACAGTCGGTCGAGCGGGTCGTCGCCTTCGCGCGCGGCAAGGGGCATCAGCGGTTCGGCGCGCTGGTGCCGAAAAATGTCTATGGCGACCGTTCGGTCGCGGCGTTCCGCAGCGCGGTGGCCGCGGCGGGCGGCACGCTGGTGGCGGTCGAAAGCTATGATCGCAGCGCGACGGCGCTGACCGGTGCGGCACGGCGGATCGCCAATGCCGGCGCGATCGATGCGGTGCTGATCGCCGACAGTGGCGGCAACGCGATCCGCGCCGTACCCGTCATCAAGGGGACCGGCCAGCGCCAGATCCTGGGCACCGAGCTGTGGAATACCGACGCGTCGCTGGGCACCAGCGCGGTGATGCGCGGTTCGTGGTTCGCCAGCGTGTCGGACGGGCTGTACGGTCAGCTCGCGGGCAAATATCGCACCCGCTTTGGCAAAGCGCCGTACCGGCTCGCGAGCCTGGGTTATGATTCGGTGTTGCTGACGGTGCGGATCGCGCGCGACTGGAAACCGGGCACCAGCTTTCCGGTGAACAAGCTGCTCGCCGCCGACGGCTTTGGCGGTATCGACGGCATCTTCCGGTTCAACAATCGCGGGATCGCCCAGCGCGCTCTCGAAGTCAGCGAAATCGGTGCCGGAGGCTTCCGCGTCGTCGATCCGGCGCCGACCAAATGGTGACCGGCGTGGCCTGACCGCCACAGTCGGTCGAAAAGCGTCACCTTCATGCCACGCGCGGCCTTTACGACGCGCGCGCGTTCACTATATGAGCATGGCGTGCGTATATCGCGCCGATTCCGCACGCCACCCGTCCACGATCAGGAGATACAGCTATACCACCGCCCACGACCCGCCGCCCGATGGAGCGCACGCCGCCCAAGAATGGCCCGCGATACAATGAATTTATCGCCTCTCCGAAGGTCCGCGTGATCGACGACGAAGGCGAAAATCTGGGCGTGATGCTGACCGCCGAAGCGATCGAACAGGCGGCCTCTGTCGGGCTGGACCTGGTCGAAGTATCCCCGAACGCCGATCCGCCGGTGTGCAAATTCCTGGATGTGGGCAAGTTCAAATACGAAGCCCAGAAAAAGGCGAACCTGGCGCGTAAGAGCCAGAAGACGCAGGAAATCAAAGAGATCAAGATGCGTCCGAACATCGACGATCATGATTTCGATGTGAAGATGCGCAAGGTTTTCGACTTTTTGGGCGAAGGCGACAAGGTCAAGATGACCATGCGTTTCCGCGGCCGCGAAATGAGCCATACCCAGCTTGGCCTGAACGTGCTCCAGCGCGTCGCCGAACTGACATCGGAAATCGCGAAGGTCGAGGCGCATCCGCGCACCGAAGGCCGCCAGATGCTGATGGTCATCGCGCCGAAATAAGCGCGTCCGGCCTAGCCAATCGAAAATTGCAGGGCGGTCGTTCCGATGGGACGGCCGCCCGCTTCATATCGGCGTTCGATCATTTTTGCCGCGCCGTCCGCCGCGACCGCAACCAGCGTCGAGGCGCGGGTGCCATAGACGTCGCCGCGCAGGAACAGCGCGGGGTCACGCTCGTCCCGCAGCGTGTCGAGCAGGGATTCGGGATCGGCGCGCGCTTCGACCACCGCCGCCAGCGCGGCGCGCAGGCGATCGGCCCGCGGGCAGGGCGTGTCGACCGCTTCGTTGGCAAGCGCGTGGACCCCGGCGCCGAGCACGGCGATCCGCGGCTGCGGCCGATTGGTCAGCAGTCGCACCCGGCCCGTGTCGATTGCAATCAGATTGAAAGCGTTGAACCGGTCGAGGTCGGCGGCGGCCGGGTCGGCGAAACGGCCAGCGCCGCGCAGCATGTCGACCACCAGCGCGCCGCGCGAGTCCTTTGCCGGATCGGGCATCGCGCCGCGCACATTGGTCACCACGGCGATGCGGCCGCTGGCGGGGTGAACGCCCAGCCAGGTGCCGCCCGCCTGGATGTCGCGCCCCGCGACGATGCCGCTGCCGTCGTCCCATTCGGCGAGTGGCGCCGCGGGCCGCGCGTGAAACTCGTCGCGATTGCCGATCAGGATTAGCGGCCAGTCGGCATGAGCCTGCCAGGCAAGAGCAACGACGCACATGGTGGCGCCTATCGCGCGCCCGCTGCGGCTTGCCAAGCCCCCCAAATATCGCTGTGTTGGTTGACTATATCACTCCATTGCTGCCGCCGACAAAGCGTGATAGCTTCACCCGATCTTTCTGGAGGGGGAGACGAACATGACCGAAGCCGTAAAAACGCCCTGGCACCTGTGGGTCGTCGGGGGACTTTCGCTGCTGGTGAATGCATTTCCGGTCGCCGATTTTACGATGACCAATTTGCAGAATGAATTCTGGCTGTCGCCGCTCACCGAGCCGCAGCGAACCTTCATTCTGGGCGCCCCCGCCTGGGCCAATGTCTGTTGGGCGCTCGGCGGGATCGGTGCCTTCGTCGGATCATTGCTTTTGCTGCTTCGTTCGCGTCACGCCCTGACCGCGTATCTGGCATCGATCGTCGGGCTTGCGGGCTCCACCTATTATCAGCACGTCCTGAACGGTGATACGTTGCGGCAGTTGTTTGAGAATGTTCCCGTCATCGTGACCGCGGTCATCTGGGTCATCATGCTCGGACTGATTTTCTATGCGCGCGCAATGACTGCAAAAGGCGTGCTGCGCTGACGAAGGGCAGGTAAGCTTTGGAAATCGCTTCCAGTCGTTCCTGACCGATAATCAGTAAATCCCGCTGGTCCCCGGCGTCGTCGCGCGCGCGGTTGTGGTCACGGTCGGCACGACCGGCGGGGCGACGGGCGCGATGATCGCCGCGGTGGGGCGGCCCGGTTGGGCAAAGCTGGCCACCACGGGCGCGTCGCGGCCATAGAGGTCGGCGAGCTTCTTGACCCCGCCCTTGCCGTCGGGAACGACGGTCCAATAAGCGACATAGACCGGGAACGGGTTGTCGAAGCCGAAGCGCGTCGTCGCGCCGCTCGCGATCGCCTCGCCGAACTCCTCAGGGCTCTTGCCGGCGAACATCACCGCCATCAAGCCCGAGAAATGCAGCGCCTTTTCGGTGCGGATACAGCCGTGGCTGAACGCGCGCGCGGCGGCGTTGAACGCGCCTTTCGATGGGGTGTCGTGCAGGTAGATCGCATGCTCGTTGAGCATTTCCATCTTCATCACGCCCAGCGCGTTGTTCGGTCCGGCCTTTTGCACCACCGACAGCGTTTTGCCGCTGCCGGTCCAGGTGTAGCCCTGCGCGCGCGCCGAGGCGGGGTTGCGGGCGATCGTGGCGCCGATGCCTTCGTTGATGATGCTGCGCGGCAATGTCCACGTTGGGTTGACGATGATGCCGGTCGCCATCGGATTGAGCTGCGGCGTGGGGGTCGAATTTTTCCCGACGACGGCCTTGTGCGTCGCGATGATCGTGCCGCCATGCACGACGCGGGTCAGATATTCGGGGACGTTGCTGACGACATAGCGATCGCCAAGCGCCCGCGGCATCCAGCGCCAGCGTTCCATGTTGACCCGGATCGCATTGGCGTCGGCGGTTGCCTTGACTTTGGCGAGTGACGCCTTGAGCACCGCGAAGTCCGGGTGCACGGGGTTGAGGGCGAGCAGGGTCTCGCGGATCGATCCGGCGTTCAGGGCGGCTTGCAGCAGCGGCAGCAGCGGTTCGGCATCGGTATCGCTATCGACCATGAACCATTGTTTGCGCGCCGCATTCGGCGTGCGCCCGTCGCGCAGGTGGGTGGCGAGCAGCAGGAAGGTGTCGGTCGCGACCTTGTCAAGCCGCGCCTGATCGTCCGCGAGGATCGCCGCGGCGAGCGTGTCGGGTTTATAATCCCTGGCGAAGAGGCCTTCGGCGCCGATTTTTTCGATGACGCTGAGCAGCGCGGTGGCGTTTTCCTCCGACCAGGTCGGCAAGGCGATCTGCGCCGCGATCACCGGGGCGTCGTCGGCGACCTTGTCGGGTTGCAGGACGACCGAATCCTCCTTCACCCCTGTTTGGGCGAGCGCGGGAGCGGCGATCAGGCTAAGCGGGAGAAGCAGCATCGCGGCGCGCCGCGCGGAAAAGGAGGTGTTTTTGGCCATAGCTAAAGCCCATAGCCAAAAATGGTTAGCAGTGAAAGTGACGTGGCGCACGGCTGGGCGCATCGCGAATAATATCCGTCATCGCGGGGAAGGCCGGGATCTCAGTGGTGCGTCAGAAACAGTTGGTGAGACCCCGGCCTCCGCCGGGGTCACGATAGCGAACTAGGCTTTCGCCGCCTCATCCTGCTGCGCCAGCCATTCTTCTAGCCACTTGATCGTGTAATCGCCGTGGATCACGTCGGGATCGGCGAGCAAAGCCTGGTGGAGCGGGATGTTCGTCTTGACCCCGGCGATCACCATTTCCTCGAGCGCGCGGCGCATCCGCATCATGCAGCTTTCGCGGCTGCGGCCATAGACGATCAGCTTGCCGATCATGCTGTCGTAATAGGGCGGGATCGAATAACCGGCGTAAAGCCCGCTATCGACGCGGACATGCATGCCGCCAGCGGCGTGATAATTGGTCACCTTGCCGGGTGAGGGCAGGAAGGTGCGCGGATCCTCGGCGTTGATGCGGCATTCCATCGCATGACCGCGAAATTCGAGGTCTTCCTGTTTGACCGACAGGCCGGCGCCGCCCGCGATGCGGATCTGTTCGCGGACGAGGTCGAAGCCGGTGATCATTTCGGTCACCGGATGCTCGACCTGGATGCGGGTGTTCATCTCGATGAAGAAGAATTCGCCATTTTCCCACAGGAATTCGATGGTGCCGGCACCGCGATAGGCCATCTTGGCCATCGCATCGGCGCAGATACCGCCCATCCGCGCGCGTTCTTCGGCCGAGATGATCGGCGAGGGGGCTTCTTCGAGCACTTTCTGGTGGCGGCGCTGGAGCGAGCAGTCGCGCTCGCCCAGATGGATCGCGTTGCCATTGCCGTCGCCGAATATCTGAAATTCGATGTGGCGCGGATTGCCGAGATATTTTTCCATGTAAACGGTCGGGTCGCCGAAGGCCGCCGCCGCTTCGGATGAGGCCTGACCCATCAGGCTTTCCAGGCTGCCCGCGTCGGGGACGACCTTCATCCCGCGTCCGCCGCCGCCCGATGCGGCCTTGATCAACACCGGATAGCCGATGTCCTCAGCCATTTTGCGGCATTCGTCGCCATAGGTGACGGCGCCCGGCGAACCGGGAACGACGGGGAGGCCGAGCGCAACGGCGGTGCGCTTCGCTTCGACCTTGTCGCCCATCGTGCGAATATGTTCGGGCTTCGGCCCGACAAAGATCATGTCGTGCGCTTCGATAATTTCGGCGAAACGCTCGTTCTCCGACAGGAAGCCGTAGCCCGGATGGATCGCATCGGCGCCGGTAATCTCGGCGGCCGAGATGATCGCGGGGATGTTGAGGTAGCTGTCCTTTGCCGCGGGCGGGCCGATGCACACCGCTTCGTCGGCGAGGCGGACGTGCATCGCATCGGCGTCGGCGGTCGAATGGACTGCGACGGTCTTGATGCCCATTTCGTGGCAGGCGCGATGGATGCGCAGCGCGATCTCGCCGCGGTTGGCGATCAGGAGCTTTTCGATGGTCATGTGTTGATCAGCCGATGGTGAACAGCGGCTGGTCGAATTCGACCGGCTGGCTGTTCTCGACATGCACGGCCTTCAACGTGCCCGACGTCGGCGCGACGATCGGGTTCATCACCTTCATCGCCTCGATGATCAGAACGGTGTCGCCTTCCTTCACTGCCGAACCGATGGTCGCGAAATTGGGCGCGCCGGGCTCCGGCGACAGATAGACGGTGCCGACCATCGGCGACTTGACCGCATCGGCGAAACTGTCGGCGGTGGGCGCCGCGGCTGCGGCCACTGGCGCTGCGGCCGGAGCAGCGGCGACCGGTGCCGCCGCGGGAGCAGGCGCGTAGGCGACCGGGGCTGCGGCCACCGCGGCCTTGCGCGCGACGCGGACTTTGCGGTCGCCGTCTTCGACTTCGATCTCGGTCAGGCTGGTGTCGTCGAGCAGCTCGGCGAGCGCGCGCACATAGGCCGGATCGATATTGATGCCATCGTCTTTATGGTCACCCATGAGAATTTTCCTGTTGTTGCGGCGCCGTCGTTGGGGCGCCTGACCCCGTTTTTTGATGCGCTCTATTGTCAGAGACGCGCGGCGGCGTCCAGCGCCAGCGTATAGCTGTTCGCGCCATGTCCGGCAAAATGCTGAACCGCGGCCATCCCGACGTAGCTGATATGGCGGAAGCTTTCGCGCTGCATCGGGTCGGACAGATGAACCTCGATCACCGGCACTTTGATCGATTTGATCGCGTCGTGGAGCGCGACGGAGGTGTGCGTATAACCACCTGCGTTGAGCAGCACCGCCTTCGCACCCGCGACATAGGCTTCGTGCAGCCAGTCGATCAGCACACCTTCGTGGTTGGTCTGTCGGCATTCGACGCGCAATCCCAGCTCGGCTGCCTGCGCCTCGAGCCGCGCGTGGATGTCGTTGAGTGTGTCATGCCCATATATCTCCGGCTCGCGCGTGCCGAGCAGGTTGAGATTGGGGCCGGAGAAGACAAAAACGGTCGGCTTGTCGGGCAATGCTGGGGCTTTCGGTTGCGGCAAGGGACGCTCCCCCTATATGGGCTGCTCGGCAAAAGGCAAAGCAAGGCGGGTATGCGGTGATTTCTGTCATCCTCAACGGCGATCCAAGGCAGGTGCGCGAAGGCAGCATCGCCGACCTCGTCGCCTCGCTGGGCCTCGACGTCAAAAAGGTTGCGGTCGAGCGCAACCGCGAAATCGTGCCGCGCTCGACGCTGGCCGACGTTGCACTTGCCGAGGGCGATGCGCTGGAGATCGTACATTTTGTGGGAGGCGGTTGTTGACCGATAGTTGGAGCGTTGCCGGACGGACTTTCACGTCGCGGCTGATTGTCGGGACCGGCAAGTATAAGGATTTTGAGCAGAATGCGGCCGCGGTTGCGGCGTCGGGAGCAGAGATCGTCACCGTCGCGGTGCGCCGGGTCAACGTGTCGGATCCGACCGCGCCGATGCTGACCGACTATATCGATCCCAAGAAGATCACCTATTTGCCCAACACTGCGGGCTGCTTCAACGCCGACGATGCGATCCGTACCTTGCGGCTGGCGCGCGAAGCGGGCGGCTGGGATCTGGTGAAGCTGGAGGTGCTGGGCGAGGCGAAGACGCTCTATCCGAACATGCGCGAGACGCTGGAGGCGACCGAGGTGCTCGCGAAAGAGGGCTTTCTGCCGATGGTCTATTGCGTCGACGATCCGATCGCCGCGAAACAGCTCGAAGATGCCGGCGCGGTCGCGGTGATGCCGCTGGGCGCGCCGATCGGGTCGGGACTGGGCATCCAGAACCGGGTGACGATCCGCCTGATCGTCGAGGGCGCGTCGGTGCCGGTGCTGGTCGATGCCGGGGTCGGCACCGCGAGCGATGCGGCCGTAGCGATGGAACTCGGCTGCGACGGCGTGCTGATGAACACCGCGATCGCCGAAGCGAAGGATCCGATCCGCATGGCGCGCGCGATGAAGCTGGCGGTCGAGGCGGGGCGCGATGCCTATTTGTCGGGGCGGATGGGGCTGCGCAAATATGCCGACCCGTCGAGCCCGCTGGCGGGGTTGATCTGAGCGCATCGGCAAGCGTGTGCCATAGTAACTTTGCCGCCTTTGGTGGCGAATTGCATTTCATGTTCATGCGTTTGATGGGATGTTTGGGAGCAATGCTGCTGGTGCTGGCATCGGTTGCGCCGGCTGATGCCGTGGCGTCCAGCTGCTGCGTCGATTGTCCGTCGGTCGATGCCATGTCGCAGAATATGGACGATTCCCAAGGCTCTTCCGATAACCATTGCAGTCATGGCGTGACACCGGATTGCTGCCGTGCGGCGGTCGATGTGCCGGGTCCGCTCGCCGCGCGATCAGGTGCGCCTTTGTTCGCTGCGGTATTTCTTGCTTCCGGTGCACAGAGCTTATCGGGATGGACTATCGACCCGGCAACGCCGCCGCCGCGCCCCGCTCCTCTTGCCGAACAATTCTGACAGTTTGAAATTGGAGTGAAGATAATGAAAATCATCGTAAAAATCACTGCCGCGATGGCAGCCATGCTTCCCGCGACGGCCTTTGCAGCCAATCCGGGAACGATCCATGCGGCAGCGCAAGCAGCATGCTGCGCGCTTGGCGTCTGTTGCGGCATGCCTTGCTGCGGTTAATCGCAAGCGCGGCATTGCCGTTTGACTAAGGAAGAGCGCCGGATCGAATTCCGGCGCTCTTTTGTTTTTGCCATTTGCGGCAAACGGTTAATCGCATTTTTCGGAACAACCGGGTGTCCCGCTCATTGATCAGTCGCAAAGGCGCTGCTGCCTCGACCTGTTCAAAGGAGAAATCACATGGGTGAACTCACCGAAAAAGCCAAAGGTCTCGCCAACGAAGCCGCTGGCAACACCAAGCAAGCGATTGGCAAGGCGACCGACAATGAGCGGCTGCGCCAGGAAGGCGAAGCGCAGGAGCGCAAGGGCGAAGCCCAGAATCTGAAGGGCAAGGTCGAAGGCGCGCTCGGCAACAAGGTCTGACGAACCGTCGTCGGACAAGAAAAAGGCCCCGGGAGACCGGGGCCTTTTTTTGTCGCGCTATCGCTTCGCCACGGGTCGGGTTGGGATTATTTTCCGCCCGAGGCCACCAGATCGACGTCGGTCATGCCGCCGTCGCGGCGTGCCATGATGACATAGGCAAGGTCGCCCTTGGTGCCGCCCAGCATATGCTCGGCGCCGTTGACGCGGTGGTCGCTGGTGTAACCGGCGCGCACCGCCATCGTATGGTAATAGTCGAGCACGCCCTGGATCGACGCGGCGGTCTGGAAATTGACGACGCGGATGTTGCACTTGCCGCCCGCAATGCCCGCGGCTTCGCGCAGCGTGGCGCGCGGATAGAGTTTGAACGCGGCGGGCAGGCGGTCGGCCCATTGATTGCCATAGGTCAGCTTGGCGTCGCACGCGCCCTTCGACTGGTCGCGCGCGAGCGCCCCGATGGTGACCGGGCGCTGTTTGGTGTCGCAACCTTCGCAGCCGGCCTCGAACGGCAGGGCTTTCGGCGCGGTCAGCAATTTGCCCGCAGCTTGCGCCGCGGCGGCTTCGGCGGCGGTCGCGGCCTTGCCGCCCGCAACGCCGGGAACCCCGCCGTCGACGGGCTTGTTGCCGGGGCCGACGGCATTCTGGTTCGACTGGCCGGCGAGCTTGGGATCGACCATGATCTTGTCTTCGAGCGAACCCTTGACCGCCGGATCGGCGTTGGTCAGCCCGTCGTCGAGCGGCGCGAGTTCCGACTTCGCTTCGGGATTGTCCCGGCAACCGGCGAGCGGTGCCGCCGCCATCAACAGCCCGGTGATCAGCCATTTTCCGCGCAACATCATCGCTAACACTCCCTTAATCTTTGACCCGGATTGCCCGATCCTGGTTAAAAAGGCGCAAAGAAAATGCGTTAATGGGTAACGGTTTGTTAGCCGAAAACTGTCTCGGAGTGAGACGCTTTCGGGCTGCAACGGATCAGCCGCGAGGTTGCAACCGCGGCCTGGCGGTGCACCACGGCCTGCCGGTAAACGGGGTCGGTGACCATTTCCATGAAGGCCGCGCTGGTTGGATATTCGGCAATGAACAGCGCGTCCCAATGTTCGGCATCGGGGCCGATCACCATCGCTTCCATCGTCCCGCGCCAGACGACGCGGCCACCGACGCGCTGGAATATGGGGCCGCTGTGGGCGCCATAATGGGCATAAGCTTCGGCGCCGCTGAGCGCCTGGCCCGCGAGCGGATGATCGGCGGGATAGGTCGCCGCGGCCTTGAAGCGCACCAGGTTGAGCATGTGGATCATAGTATCGCGCGGCAGCGCCTTGAACGCGTCGAATTGCGCGCGTTCGGGGTCGATGTGGTGGTCGGTCATGGCATAAACTCCTGGCGCTTGACCCGCCACGCATCGGCGCTTTGCACCCAGGCATCGACGGGCGCGTCTTCGAACGGGGCGGGCAGGCGGGTCGGACCGTTGTTGGTGGCGCCGAGCCGCGCCGCCAGCGCTTGCGAGCGGGTGTTGGCAGGATCGATGCTGTGCATCAGTTCGGGCCATTTCAGGAATTCGACCGCAAAGTCGCACGCGGCGACCGCGCCCTCGAACGCATAGCCTTTGCCGGCGAATTTGGCGCGCACGCCATAGCCGATTTCGGGCGCGGGCCAGCCGTCGGGTTCCCAGGGGCCAAGGCGCCCGACCCATTCGCCGCTCTCACGCTCGATCACCGAAAACATCGAAAAGCCGCGAATGTGCCACGCGCCGGCGAGGGTACACCACATCCGCCACGCCGATGCGCGCGGGCAGGTGCCGCCGATGAAGCGCATGGTGTCTGGCTCGGCGCACATTTCGGCGAAGGCATCGAAATCTTCGGTCGCGGGTGGCCGCAGAATGAGGCGCTGGGTGACAAGCAGGGGGCCGTTGAGCATGATCATCCTCTCCCGAAGTCAGGAGGATCGCTTCTGCGGCAAGACAGGCAAGGGAACAAGCCCGAAGACGGCGTGAAAAAATTGCGCGGGCACGATGTTGAGGGCGCCAACGACCAGGTTGACGCCCTCTCCATCACGTGTGCGGGCGGAGGGGTCTCGGACCCACACCCGTAACGGGGTCTCTATCGCTTAGCGGCAGCGATATTTGTCGCGGTCGATCTCGCGGCCGATCAGTGCGCCACCGGCTGCGCCGATCACCGTGCCGAGAAGTTTGTCGCCGCGACCGGCGATTTCATTACCGGCGAGGCCGCCGACGGCGCCGCCGATCAACAGGCCGGTGGTGCCATTGTCGCGCTTGCAGCGATAACGGCCGTCGTCACCGCGCCAGACGCGCGTGTTCGCACTGACGCGCTGGTCATGGTAATGACGCTTGTTGCGCTTGTGAAAGCTGCTCGACTGGTCCAGCTGATGGAAACCTTCAGCCTTGGCCGGGGCGGCGATACCCGCATAGGCCGGGGCAGTCAGCGCGACGCTGGCGGCCGCCAATGCGCCCATCAGACCCTTGTTGAAATTACGCATCTTATAATCCTTTCCTGGTTCCGCGCCTTGTGCCGCAGGACGGCTCTGGGCGCTTCGACAGGGAAAACGAGCCAGCCCCGGATCCCGTTGCATGAACGGGCGGCAACAAGACGAACCGAGTGCTTTCATCGATGAAGCGAAAGGGTCTTGCTGCATTGTCGGAGGCATGCGACAACCACGAAATGCTCAATATCGCTTCCCTCGTTATCGGCGCCATCGCCCTGGTTTTGGCCGTTTTTGCTTTCATCCCGTTGCTCGGCTGGGCGAATTGGGTGATCGTGCCCTTTGCCGTCGTGGGGCTCGCGCTCGGTGCGATGTCGAGCAGCACCAGTGGGCGCAATCTGAACATCGTCGTGATCGTCATCGGCGTGATCCGCCTGATGCTGGGCGGCGGCATCATCTGATTTTCGGCCGAAAGGCAGGTTTCTCCCCATGGATCAGCCGACCGCCCCCGCGGCGCCCGCGCAGCGCGGCTTGCCCTATGCGCTGGGCGCTTATGCGATCTGGGGCTTTGTCCCGCTGTTCTTCAAACTTCTGGAAACGGTGCCGCCGGTCGAGGTGCTGGCGCAGCGCATCCTCTGGTCGCTGCCGCTGTGTTTCGTCATCATGGCGTTCCGGCGTCAGATCGGCGACTATCTCGCGGCGCTGAAGGATTGGCGCGTGCTGCGCCTGCTGCTCGCCAGTTCGCTGCTGATCGCGCTCAACTGGCTGGTCTATATCCACGCGGTGTTTACCGACCATGTGCTGGCGGCGAGCCTGGGATATTATCTCAATCCGCTGGTCAATGTGCTGCTCGGCATGATCTTCCTCGGCGAACGATTGAGCCGATTACAAGCGGTCGCGGTGATCATTGCGGCGATCGGCGTTGCGATCCTCCTCGCGGGGGCGCTCGACACCCTGTGGATCAGCCTGACGCTGGCGCTCAGTTTCGGCACTTATGGCCTGATCCGCAAGGTGGTGCCGGTCGGATCGCTGCCGGGACTGGCGATCGAGACAACCCTGTTGTTGCCGCTGTCGGCGGCGGCGGCGGGCTATTATCTGTGGATCGGCGACGGGCGCGGTTTCGGGTCGGACGTCGAGATCAGCTGGCTGCTCGCAGCGGCGGGGGTCGTCACCGCGGTGCCGCTGTTGCTGTTTGCGACCGCGGCGCGGCGGATGAGCTATGCGGCGCTGGGATTCGTCCAGTATCTGGCGCCGAGCATCGCATTCCTCCTCGGCCTGTTCGTGTTCGACGAGCCGCTGAAACCTGCGCAGCTATTCTGCTTCCTGCTGATCTGGATCAGCATCGCGGTGTTCAGTTTCGATATGTGGCGCAAGATGCGCGCGGAGCGGATGGTGGCGGTGGCATAGAATTGCCCGCTTATCTGCTCGTCATGCCGGACTTGATCCGGCATCCATGACCACGGTCGTTGCATGGACCCCGGATCAAGTCCTGGGTGACGAATGACAAAAAGCGACGACGGTCGTCAGACCAGCCGCCAGCCCAGCGTCTCTCCGGCATGAAACGGGACGACATCGCCGATCGTGTCCGGCACCACGACGTCGGCGCGCTCCAGCGTCACCGTTCCCTCATTGAGCGGCAGGCCATAGAAGCGCGGCCCATGCTCGCTGGCAAAGCCTTCGAAACGGTCCAGCGCACCATCCTGATCGAACGCGCTGATGTAGCTTTCGAGCGCATAGGGCGCGTTGAAGATGCCGGCGCAGCCGCACGAGGCTTCCTTGGTGTGCACCGCGTGCGGGGCGCTGTCGGTGCCGAGGAAGAATTTGGGCGAACCCGATGTCGCGGCGGCGCGGACCGCAAGGCGGTGGTGCTCGCGCTTGGCGACGGGCAGGCAATAGGCGTGCGGACGGATACCGCCGACGAGCATCGCGTTGCGGTTGATATGCAGATGCTGCGGTGTGATCGTCGCGGCGACATTGGCGGGGGCGCCCGCGACGAACCGTGCGGCCTCGGCGGTCGTGATATGTTCGAACACGATTTTCAAGCCGGGCAGGGCGCGGACGAGCGGTTCCAGGGTGCGCTCGATAAACACTGCCTCGCGGTCGAAAATGTCGACGTCATGGTCGGTGACCTCGCCGTGGATGAGCAGCGGCATGCCGATGGCCTGCATCCGTTCGAGCACGGCCATGATGTTGGCGACGTCGGTGACGCCATGCGCGCTGCCGGTGGTGGCGTGGGCGGGGTAAAGCTTGGCCGCGGTGAACACCCCCTCGGCATGGCCGCGGGCGATCTCGTCGGGGTCGGTGGCGTCGGTCAGATAGGCGACGATCAGCGGGGTAAAGTCGAGATCGGCGGGGACCGCGGCGTTGATCCGGTCGCGATAGGCGCGGCCTTCCTCGGCGGTGGTCACCGGCGGCGACAAATTGGGCATGACGATCGCGCGGGCGAACTGGCGCGCGGTGTAACGCGCGACATGGGTCAGCATCGCACCGTCGCGCAAATGGACGTGCCAGTCATCGGGGCGGCGGATCGTCAGGCGGTCGGTCATCTCTGTCTCCCCCCTCCCATGACGGGGAAGGGCTTTAAGTTCGCTTCCGCGCTCCCTATTGTCGGGGCATGGCCAACACAACCCTGATCGACCGCGCCCTGATCCGTTTATCGGGGGACGATGTCCGCGGCTTCCTGCAAGGGCTGGTCACCAACGACACATCGGGAAATTTGCCGGTGTGGGCGGCGCTGTTGTCCGCCCAGGGCAAGGCGCTGTTCGATTTCCTGATCTGGGCCCCTCCACCTGGCTCGGGGTCGTCGGACGTGCTGATCGACTGCGAGCGCGACGCCGCGGGCGACCTGGCCAAACGCCTGACGCTCTATCGCCTGCGCCGCGCGATCATCATCGAGCGTGAGCCCGATTTATGCGTTCATTGGGCGGCGCCTGACGCTGTTGGCGGCGAAGTCGGCGTCGCCGATCCGCGCCTGCCCGAACTTGGCCAGCGCTGGTTGGCGCCAGCCGATGGCGATGCGGGCGTGGACGATGCGTGGCGCGCACACCGGCTCGCGCTCGGCGTCGCCGAGGGCCGCGCCGAGCTGGGCGACGGTGCCACCCTGTGGCTGGAATGCAATGCCGCCGAGCTGAACGGTGTCAGCTTTACCAAGGGTTGCTATGTCGGCCAGGAAAACACCGCGCGGATGAACTGGCGGCAAAAGGTCAATCGGCGGCTGGTCGTGGTGCCGATCGCCGATGCCGACGAAAAGCGGCAGGTGATCGCCTATCCCGATCTCGGCTGGTCGGTCGAACATCGGCGGGTCGAGAGCATCGACGCCGCCGCCGCCCCGTCCTGGCTGCGCGGTGCACTGGTGCCGACCGGCGCCTGACAGGCGGCGCAATTTCTGCTATAAGCGGTTTATGCGCGCTTTCCTGATCTCGTCGGCGCTGGTCGCCGCATTCGCCACGCCCGCCCTCGCGACGGAGGCGGGTGCGCCCGCTTCGTTGCTCGCGGTCGAGACTGAAGCGGCCGCGCCGCGGGCGCAGCTGGCTCCGCTCGCTGCCGATTCGGCGTGGACGCCGCGCTTTGCCGCGGCCGCGGACGAGCTGGCGGCGGCGCTGCGGTCGCGCGATGAGGCGCGCTGGGTGCCTTTGCTGGGCGGGCAGTGGCTGGCTGCCGAAGACCGCGCGCGGGTCGCTGGCTTGCTCCGCGACGGCGAAAGCCCCTTCCGCCATGCCTTTTTTTTGAAGGGGTTTGCGAACCGCGCGATTCTCGGCTGGAGCGCCCCTGCGTCGCTGAGCGCTGATGAGCGCAGCGCGATCGAGGCGGGGCAAGAGGCGGAGGCGCTTGTATGCTGGTCGGCCGGCGGTGCTGGCGGCCAATGGCCGGCGACCGCCGCCGATGCCGACAATCGGGCGGATCGCCCCTATGCTTGTGCGCGGATCGCCTACAGCATTCGTGGCGAAACCCCGACGTGGCGAGCGTTCATCGAACAGCCGCCCGCTTAACCAATCTCCAACCCAATTCTGCGACAAGCTGCGCCATGTTCGGGCGTTTCCTTGGTCTGGCCGCGATCATTGCGGTGGTGTCGATCGGCATGGCGGGCGTCGCCAGCCGCGCGCCGGGCAGCGACGCCCGCGCCGATCCCAAGGCAGGCGACCATAGCAACTGGACGACGCAGCGCAGCGGCGGCGGCTGGGATTCCTCGGACAGCACGCCGCGCTCGGCGGGCGGCGAGGTGCGGCTCGGCCGATCGGGCGATTCGCATTTTTATGCCGATACCAACATCGACGGCACCAATGTGCGGATGATGGTCGACAGCGGTGCGTCGATCATCGCGCTGACCCGCCGCGATGCCGAAGCGATCGGCATTGATGTCGACCGCCTGCCGATCGGCGGTATGGCGCGCACCGCGGGCGGCGATGTGCCGATGCGCACCGTGATGCTCGACAGCGTCGAGGTGGACGGGCTGGAAGTACGGCAGGTGCAGGCGGCGGTGATCGACACCGACATGGGCGTCTCGCTGCTCGGCCAGAGCTATTTGTCGAAGCTGGATGCGGTGAATGTCGAAGGCGACACGATGACGCTGCGCTGAGCTGCGCTATTTCGCCTCCTTGTCGATCAGCACCGCCTGTTGCCAACGGCTTGGCGCCTTGTCGGTGCGGTGGATGCAGCCCGCCCAGCAGCAAGGGCGTTTCTTTCCCTCGTGCAATTCCTCGATCGTTCGTTCGATCCGGCGCGCGCGGGTTTTGGCCTGTTTGGCGTCGTCGACCCAGCAGATAAACTCGTTGCGGCCGAGCGGGGTCAGGCTTTGCCAAAGCGCCAGCGCCGCGGCATCGGACGTGAGTGCCGCCTGCATATCGTCGCCCGCGACATGCACTGTGCCGTGAAGAAGGGTTTCGGTCATCGCATCGAGAAATAGGCGGGTCGGCTCAGCGGGTCAAACCAGCCGCCGCTTGCCATTTTGGTCCTGTTTCCCCACATCACCGGCATGAACGCTCCCCAACCTCCGATGCGCGCGGCAATCGTGCCGGTCACCGCTTTCCAGCAGAACTGCACCCTGTTGTGGTGCACCGAAACCAACAAGGCGGCCTTTGTCGACCCCGGCGGCGACTTGCCCAAGCTGAAGGACGCGGTGCGCCAGACCGGGGTCGAGGTCGAGAAGATCCTGGTGACCCACGGCCATATGGACCATTGCGGCCAGGCGGGAATGCTGGCGAAAGAGCTGTGCGTGCCGATCGAGGGGCCGCACGAGGACGACCGCTTCTGGATCGAAGCCTTTGCCGAGGACGGCGCGCGCTTTGGCATGGTCGGCGAAGTGTTCGAGCCCGACCGCTGGTTGGTCGACGGCGACACGGTGACGGTGGGCAACCTTGTCATCGACGTGATCCATTGCCCCGGCCACACGCCGGGCCATGTCGTGTTCCACCACGCGCCGTCGAAACTGGCCATCGTCGGCGACGTGATTTTCCAGGGATCGATCGGGCGCACGGACTTTCCGCGTGGCAACCACCAGCAATTGCTCGATTCGATCACGCAGAAATTGTGGCCGCTGGGCGGCGACACGACCTTTTTGCCCGGGCACGGCGCGCACAGCAATTTCGCGCACGAGCGGCGGACGAACCCGTTTGTCGGCGATATGGCGACAGGGATGGCTGGCTAAACGCCGTCGTCATTGCGAGCGTAGAGAAGCAATCCAGAGCGGCTTGTCACGCCCTGGATTGCTTCGCTCCGCTCGCAATGACGGGGCGCCTTATTTCGGCGCCACCACCAGCGTTTCGTCGACCTGGGTCGTCGTGATGCTGGTCGGGGTCAGGTAGACCATCGCCAGCGCGCCGAGCGCGAGGCCGAGCTGGGTCAGCATGGTGATGATCGTCCCCGCCATGCGGCCCCACATCATGCCGTCCATGCCGATCGCGTGCAGGATGCGGCCGACCAGATAAAGCGCGCCCACCCCCCACAGCCACATCGACGATCCGATGCCAAGCTCGACGAGCGCGAGCAGGACCAGCACGAAGGCGGTGTTCTCGACAAAATTGCTGTGCGCGCGCATCCGCCGCGTCACCAGCTCGTTGCCGCCGTCACCCACGAAAACCTTTTCCTTGGTCCGCACGCGGCCGACGCGGATCGACAGCCACAGATTGAGCAGCGCCGCTCCGGCGGCAATCGTCAGGCTGATCGGCAAGATTATCATATGCGTCCCCCATTTTGGCCGCGGCTGTAATCGCCTGGCGCTTGCCGTGGTGTGGCATCGCGCCGGGCGATCGGCAAGGGCGACGCTTTTACCTGCGCATTGTCATCCAGAGGGCTTGCCTTTGCGGGCAAAAACGCTATAGCCCCGCCCGATCCGGCACCCGACACCTTCTGGCGTTGAGGCACCCTTCGGCGGACGATCTTCAGGCCAAAATATGGCCGGAACAGCGTTTCGCACGGCGGGCGGGCCAGTCATTTCCGGTAACGGCGATGACAAATCCGGGTAGCCGATTCGTGACACACTATTGAGAATGCAGGAAATAACATGGCCGTTCCCAAGCGAAAAACCTCGCCCTCGAAGCGCGGTATGCGTCGCAGCCACGACAGCCTGAAGGTCGAAGCCTTTCAGGAATGCCCCAATTGTGGTGAGCTGAAGCGCCCGCACAACCTTTGCAACGCCTGTGGCCATTATAATGGCCGCGAAGTGGTGTCGGTCGGCGCCTGACCCCTAGCCGGAGCGCAGATCAATGGCACTGACACCGCGAATCGCGATCGATGCGATGGGCGGTGACGTCGGCGTGCGCATGATGCTCGCCGGTGCCGCGATGGCGCGCCACAAGCACGATGGCCTGCGGTTCATCCTCGTCGGCGATGAGGGGCAGATCAAGGCGGCGCTCGACAACCACCCCAATCTGCGGGCGGCTTCGGACATTATCCACACCGATGGCGTGGTGACCGGCGAGGACAAGCCAAGCCAGGCGATCCGCAAGGCGAAAAGCACCTCGATGGGGCTGGCGATCGACGCGGTGAAGCGCGGCGATGCCGGTGGTGCCGTGTCGGCAGGCAACACCGGCGCGCTGATGGCGATGGCCAAGCTCGCGCTGCGCACGATGCCCGGGATCGACCGCCCCGCGCTCGCGGCGCTGCTGCCGACGCTGGGCGACAACGACGTCGTCATGCTCGACCTTGGCGCCAACACCGAATGCGATGCCACCAACCTGACGCAGTTCGCGGTGATGGGCGCCGCCTATGCGCGTACCGCAATGGGGCTGGAACGGCCGCGTGTCGCGTTGCTCAACATCGGCACCGAAGAGCTGAAGGGCACCGACGAAATTCGCGATGCCGCAGCGATGCTTCGCGCTGCAAAAGGCCTGCCGATGGAGTTTGCGGGCTTTATCGAGGGCGACAAATTGTCGCGTGGCGAGGTCGACGTGATCGTCCACGATGGATTTTCGGGCAATATCGCGCTCAAGACGATCGAGGGGACGGCGCGTTTCGTCACCGATCTGCTGCGCCGCGCGTTTACCAGCTCGACGCGGTCGAAGATCGGCTTCCTGATCTCCCGCCCCGCGACCGAGTTGCTGCGCCACCATCTCGACCCCAACAATCATAATGGCGCGGTTTTCCTGGGCCTGAACGGCGTCGTGCTGAAAAGTCATGGCAGCGCCGATGCCAAGGGGGTCGCGAACTGCGTCCACCTGTGCGCCGAGCTGATCGAAAAGGATATCACGCGGCAGGTGACCGAAGATCTGGCGAATTTCCGCAGCGGCACCGCCGCATGACGCTGCGCGCGATTCTCGCCGGGACCGGGTCGGCACTGCCGCGCAACCGCGTGTCGAACGCCGAACTCGCGGAGCGCGTCGACACCAGCGACGAATGGATCGTCGAGCGCACCGGCATCCGCTTTCGCCACATCGCCGAACCCGACGAGACGACGGCGACACTGGGCGCTGCCGCTGCCAAGCAGGCGCTAGCCGCCGCCGGGCTGGAACCGGCCGACATCGGGCTGATCATCGTCGCGACCGCGACCCCCGACAATACGTTTCCGGCGAGCGCGACCAAGGTGCAGGCGATCCTCGGCGCACCTGACTGCATTGCGTTCGACGTTGCTGCGGTCTGTTCGGGCTTCCTCTACGCCGTGTCGGTTGCCGACTCGATGCTGCGGACCGGCGCCGCGAAGCATGCGCTGGTGATCGGCAGCGAAACCTTCAGCCGCATTCTGGACTGGGAAGACCGCACCACATGCGTGCTGTTCGGCGACGGCGCCGGCGCGGTGGTTCTGTCGGCACAGGACGTTGACGACGATCAGGGTATCCTCGCGACGCGGCTGCACGCCGAGGGCAAATATTCGGACATGCTCTATGTCGACGGCGGTCCCTCGACGACCGGCACGGTCGGTCATGTGCGGATGCAGGGCCGCGAGGTGTTCCGCCATGCCGTCACCAATCTGGCATCGGTGCTGAGCGAAGTCATGGCCGATGTCGGCCTGTCGCCCGACCAGATCGACTGGGTCGTCCCGCATCAGGCGAACAAGCGGATCATCGACGCAACCGCGAAAAAGCTGGGCCTTCCGTCCGAACGCGTCGTGCTGACCGTCGATCAGCATGCCAATACTTCCGCGGCTTCGGTGCCGCTGGCGCTCGACCTAGCGGTGCGCGACGGGCGCATCAAGCGCGGCGACCTGGTCGTGCTGGAGGCGATGGGCGGCGGCTTTACCTGGGGCGCGGCGGTCCTGCGCGTCTGATCCTGCCTTTAACGCATTAACTCCTCGCTCCATCCGTTTCAGTTTGGCGGATTAATTCGCTTTTGTTACATAGGGGCACGGGACTCGTGACGGTGGGGGCTGTCCGGGACCGGTTCGAACATTTTCGCTTCACGAGGGGGAAGGGACCGTCATGACCGCAGGAACGCTTACGCGAGCCGATATTGCGACGCGCATCAACCAGCAGATCGGGTTGTCGCGCAACGAATCGGCAACGATCGTCGAATCGATTCTCGACCATATGTCCGACGCGCTGGCGGGCGGACAGAATGTCAAAATCTCGGGTTTTGGCACCTTTGTCCTGCGCGACAAGGCGCAGCGGGTCGGCCGCAACCCCAAAACGGGCATCGAGGTGCCGATCCTGCCGCGCCGCGTGATGACCTTTCGCGCCAGCCAGACGATGCGTGGCCGCGTTGCCGGTAAATAATCCAGGCCTCGGCAATGGCGGGGTTTGACGTGCCGGACGACAACGGCAAGGCGTCCGGCGCCATGCTCGCGATCGGCGAGCTGGCTGATCGGATCGGGGTGCCGACGCACGTCCTGCGCTATTGGGAAACGCGCTTTCCGCAACTGAAGCCGCTCCAGCGCTCGGGCCGTCGGCGTTATTATCGCGCCGAGGATGTCGTGCTGGCCGAGCGGATCCATCATCTGCTGCATGTGCAGGGGTTTACCGTTGAGGGCGCGCGCAAGGCGCTGTCGGAGACGGGGGGCAAAGTTGCCGATGTGCCAGCCGCCGAAACGCGCACCGAGCGCGCTGCGGGGAATGGCGCGATCGGGTCGGCGCATGGCGTGCCCGTCGCGGCGCTTATCGCGCTGCGGCAGAGGTTGGCAGCGGCGCTGGATTAGCGCGGCGGGGTCTGCGATCCGGTCGGCGCATGAGCCGCCTGATCTTGCCAAAGTTCAGCGAAGTTCAGCCCCTTGCAGCCCCGGATTTGTCGCGCTCGGCGGACAGATGGCGACCCGTTCTTGGCCGCATGGCTAAGCCGGGCAGCGGCCGCTGTTACTCACATATTGGAAGAGCTGAGACGAAGGCTGGCACAGCGGAAATTTATAGGAAAGCGTTATTTTTTGAGCGGCTGACGGCCGTTTTCGGGCGGTGAGCCGCCCTTCAAACCTCGTCATCCCGGGCTTGACCCGGGACCCGCCTTCCTTCGTTGAGAAGGAAAGAAGGCAGGCCCCGGGTCAAGCCCGGGGTGACGATCCAGGATGTCCGCAACCGGTGGAAGCCCGTCATTTGCCTTCCAAAGCGGCGACCTAATCGTGATCCATCGCGGGCGCCAGCGTCGGGTCGAGATCGCGGGGGCGGATGAAGGCGGCGAAGCGCGCCTGCCTCGTATCGAGATCGTGCCAGTCGGCGATGTCGAGTTCGAGCCGGGCCAGCGCCGACGTTGGCAGTTTTTCCTCCACCTCGGCGCGCAGTTCGTCGTCCGCCGATTCCGGCACGAGCATCAGGATCAGATCCTCCAGCCCCGGATTATGTCCCGAAATCAGCAAATGCTCGGCATCGCGCCCGGTGTCGCGGATGACGTCGATCAGCGTCGCGGCGGAGGCGAGATAGATGCGGCGGTCCCAATGCGGTTCGATCGTGTCGAGATCGGCGGCGGGCTGGAAAATGTCGAGCGTTTCGGTCACGCGCACCGCGGGCGAAGCGATGATGCGGTCGACGGGCAGCTTTTGACGCTTCAGCCACTGCCCGACGATTTCGGCGCCGCGCGCGCCGCGTTTGTTGATCGGGCGGTCGAAATCGCGCTCGACCTGGACATCCCAACCCGATTTGGCGTGGCGCAGGATCGTCAAAGTCTTCAAAATCTTCCCCCGCGCGTTTGCGCTTATGCCGTCGTTCGGCAGCCTTGTGCCGCAAACTTATGACGGTGAAAAGGCTGGAAACGCGCTTTTTCTGCGCTCGACGTTGGCTGCGGCGACATGATTCACCACCTCGTCGAGCGGCAAGCGGCGGATCGGGGTGCCTTCGGGAAAGGCGCTGAGCAGGCGCGAGGGAAAGCTGGGCGAGAGCATCACGAACTGGCCGAAATCGTCGGCGCGGCGGATCAGTCGCCCGAACGCCTGTCCGATGCGGCCGCGAATGACCATATCGTCATAGGCGCTGCCGCCCTGCGCCGCGCGCCGCGCCGCGTGCAGGATCGTCGGGCGGGGCCACGGCACCCCCTCCATGATCACCTGGCGCAGCGATTCGCCGGGGACATCGACCCCATCGCGCAGCGCATCGGTGCCGAGCAGCGAGGCATGCGGGTCGGCGCGGAAGATGTCGACGAGGGTGCCGGTATCAAGCGGATCGACATGCTGGGCATAGAGCGGCAGCCCGGCGCGCGCGAGGCGGTCGGCGATGCGCGCGTGGACGATGCGCAGGCGCCGGATCGCGCTGAACAGCCCGAGCGCGCCGCCGCCCGACGCCTCGATCAACCGGCTATATGCCCCCGCGAGCGCGGGCAGGTCGCCGCGCGCGATGTCGGTGACGATCAGCACCTCCGACTGGCGGGCATAGTCGAACGGGCTGGGGACCGCGAAATGCCGGACGCCGCCGTCCATGTGGCGCGCGCCGGTGCGGATGTCGGCTTCGGCCCAACCGCCCCCCCGCACGTCTTGGCCGCCATGCCCGCTGCGCAACGTCGCCGAAGTGACGAGAACGCCCTGCGCCTGCGCATAGACGATATCGGCGATCGGCCGCGCCGGGTCGAGCCAGTGGCGGTGCAGCCCGGTATCGAACTCGCGCCCGTCGTAGCGGTCGATCGCCAGCCAGTCGACGAAATCGGGGTCGGCGGGACCGCCGACGCGGCCGAGCAGCGACAGCCAGCCGCCGAGCGTGTCGATGCGCGTGCCAAGGCTGTGCCGCGCGCCGTCGACGCGCGCGCGTGCTTGCCCGTCGAGCCAGTCGGGTGGGTCTTCGATCAGGACCTCGAGCCGCTTGCCGAGCGCCAACAACGGCCGCAGCAGCGCCTCGATCGCGTCGCTCGCCGCCGCAGCGGCCGCGACCAGCGCCGCGTCGGGGTCGGCAAGCTCGGTTTCGAGGCCATAGCCCGCATCGGCGGTACGCGTATCGACCGCGCGCGCATACACCTGTCCGCGCACCGCGGCGAGCAGCCGTTCGATGGCGCCCCACGGTTCGTTTTCGGACAGGCGGCCAAGCCAGCCGTCACCGGGCAGTTCGGCGGCGGCGGTGATCGCGGCCTGAATCGCGCGCTCGCCTGCCTCGTCATAGCTTGCGACATCGGCGAGCCGCGCGGCGAGTCCGCGCCGCCGCCCGCGCGATTTGCCCTCGGGCCCCAGTACCCAGCGGCGGATTTCGACCGCCTCCTGCCCGGTGAGCGCCGCGGCGAACATCGAATCGGCGGCGTCCCACAGATGATGGCCCTCGTCGAAGATCAGCCGCGTCGCGGGCGCCCCGCCGTCACGCGGGCGGGCGGCCTGGACCATCGTCAGCGCATGGTTGGCGATGACGATGTCGGCCTGGGTCGCGGCGCGCGCCGAGCGTTCGATGAAACATTTGCGGAAATGCGGGCAGCCGGCATAGATGCACTCGCCGCGCCGGTCGGTCAGCGCGGTGGTGCCGTTGCGGCGGAACAATGCGGGGAGCCAGCCGGGCAGATCGCCGCCAACCATGTCGCCGTCGCGCGTATAGGCGGCCCAGCGCGCGACCAGTTGCGCAAGGATTGCGGCGCGGCCCGAAAAGCCGCCTTGCAGGGCATCCTCCAGATTGAGCAGGCAGAGGTAATTCTCGCGGCCCTTGCGCACCACGACCTTTTCGCGGTGGGTCGCGGCGTCGGGGTACAGCCGCTCGGTCTCGCGAGACAACTGGCGTTGCAGCGCCTTGGTAAAGGTCGAGATGCAGACGCTGCCCGCCGACTGGTCGATCCATTGCTTGGCGGGCGCGAGATAGCCCAAGGTTTTGCCGATCCCCGTTCCCGCCTCGGCGACCAGCATCTGCGGCGCATCCTTGCGTTCGCGCGGTTCGAAAATCGCGGCGGTGGCGCGCGCATAATCCTGTTGCCCCGGCCGCCGCTCGGCGCCGTCGCCGGTCAGTCGGTCGAGCCGCGCAGTCACATCGTCGGGGTTGATCCGCACTTGTCGCGGCGCAGGACGCGGCGGCACTTCTTCCCATTCGGGCAGGCGCGCGAACAGCCAGCGTTCGTTCGCGTCGGGAGTGGTCAGCCGCGGCTGGACCAGCGGCGCCCACGGCCAGCGTTGGCGCGCCAGCGCCTGCAAGCCGTGCCAGGCGCCCTCGCGTTCGGGCCAGGCCGGGTCGTCGATTTCGCCCAGCATCGCCGCCGTCGCCTGTGCAAGGAACGCCGCGATGTCTTCCTCGGCCTTTGGCGGTGTAACGCCGATCGTCGCCGCGATTCCCGCCGGTGTCGGCACCGCAAAGCGCGCGGGATAGAGGAAGGCGAAAAGTTCGAGGAGATCGAGTCCCGACAGCTCGGGATAACCCAGCCGATCGCCGGTCAGCGTCGCATTGAGGAGCAGGTGCGGGGTCGCGGCGACCGCCGCAATCGCTTCGCCGCGCCCGACCCGCTGCACGCGCCCCTGCGCATCGGCGATCCAGATGCCAACGTGGCTGGCATGGATCGCGGGCAGGGGAAAGGGCGCAGGAGGCATCGCCCGAGGTTAGGGACAAAAGGCGAACGCGGCAAGCTCGCCGCGATGCTCAGCCGCTTTCTTGTTGCGACGGCCGTCCGGTTCGCCAAGACTTGGCTCGGTCGAGGCTGAAGGGGCGAGGGGAATGAACGACGACGAAGCGATCGGCGCGATCATCGACGAAATGTATGCGATGATTTCAGGACCAAAGGGCCCGCGCGACTGGTCGCGGCAGGCAAATTGTTTCCATCCCGATGCGCGGCAGATCCGCACCTGGATCGGCGAGGATGGGCGGGCGACATATCGCAGCATGGGCCTGGCCGATTACGCCCGCGACACGGCGCCCTTTTTTGCCGCGAATGATTTTTTCGAGATCGAGATCGCGCGGCGGATCGATGTGCTGGGCAATATTGCCCATGTGTGGAGCGCCTATGAAGCGCGCGCCGCGCTGGACGATGCGGTGCCCGAGCGGCGCGGCATCAATTCGATCCAGCTGTTCAAGGATCCCGATCGCGGCTGGCGGATCATGGCGATGATCTGGGACAATGAGCGCGACGGCGTGGCGATCGCGCCCTTTTGACGATCAGTTGAGGCCGCGGCGGCCGAACGTCGAGGGCCGGCTGCTCTGGAATATGTGCGACGGTTCGATCAAGGACGCTGCCCGCGCCCGTTTCAGGGCGTTGTAGAGCGGGCCGTGGGTCAGTTCATACGGGAAGCGCACTCCCATCCGGTCGATTTCGGACCACATGACGACGGCGTAGGTGACCTGGCCGCCATAATGGATTTCGCAGCGCGAGCGCGCGGGCATGCTGGCACCGTCGATCCGCGCGCCGCCTTCGGACAGATCGGTGATCTGGCCATCGACGAAGTTGAGCACGCCATTGACGGTCACCTCGAGAGCGACGGCGGTGCGGGCCTGACGGCGGGGCTGCGGAATGCGCGGACTGTTCATGCGGCGATGCTAAGCCGCGGATGGTAAATTTTCCGGTAACGATGTTTCGGCGCGGCAACGATCCTGCACCGCCCGGCGGCGGGGGATAACCGCCGCCGCGGCGTATCGCGCGCTTGCAAAAACGCGCAAAAGCGGGAAAGGGCGGAGCCCCTATCACCCGTGTACCGGAAAATCGTCGTGACCGAATTACGTGCTGCCGCCCTCGCGTCCAAGGCCTGGCCTTTTGAGGAAGCGCGCAAGCTGGTCAAACGCTATCCCGATGGCAAGCCCGGCGGCGCGCCGGTGCTGTTCGAAACGGGCTATGGCCCGTCGGGCCTGCCGCATATCGGCACCTTTAACGAGGTGCTGCGCACGACGATGGTGCGCCGCGCCTATGAGGAAATGACCGGCGGGCCGACGCGGCTCGTCGCATTCAGCGACGACATGGATGGTCTCCGCAAGGTTCCCGACAATGTGCCGAACCACGCGATGCTCACCGAATATCTCGGCAAGCCGCTGACCGACGTCCCCGATCCGTTCGGCAAGTTCGAAAGTTTCGCACATCATAACAATGCGATGCTACGCGAGTTTCTCGACCGTTTTGGCTTTCAGTATGAATTTGTCAGCTCGACCGAGCGGTATAAGTCGGGCGCCTTCGACGAGGCGCTGAAGAATGTCCTGCGCCACAACCAGGACATTCTCGACATCATGCTGCCGACGCTGCGCGCCGAACGCGCCGCGACCTATTCGCCGATCCTGCCGGTCAGCCCGACGTCGGGAATGGTGCTGCAGGTGCCGGTGGCCGTGGTCGATGCCGATGCCGGGCTGGTATCGTTCGAAGACGACGGCCAGACGATTACGCACAGCGTTCTGGGCGGCGGGGCGAAGCTGCAATGGAAGGTCGACTGGGCGATGCGCTGGGTCGCGCTGGGTGTCGATTACGAAATGTACGGCAAGGACCTGACCGACAGCGGCGTCCAGTCGGGCAAGATCGCCAAGGCGCTCGGCGGGCGCAAGCCCGAAGGGCTGATCTATGAGATGTTTCTCGACGAAAAGGGCGAGAAGATCTCGAAGTCGAAGGGCAATGGCCTCAGCCTCGAACAATGGCTGAGCTATGGCAGTGAGGAGAGCCTGGCCTTCTTCGCCTATCGTGAGCCCAAGGCGGCAAAGCAGCTGCACATCGGCGTGATCCCGAAGGCGGTCGACGAATATCTGCAGATGCGCGGCAATTATCCGGCGCAGGAAACCGACAAGCAGCTCGGCAACCCCGTGCACCATGTCCATGCCGCGCGCGGCGAAGATATACCGACCGCCGAACTGCCGGTGACCTTCGGGCTGCTGCTCAACCTGGTCGGGGTGATGGGCGCCGATGCGTCGAAAGAGCAGATCTGGCGCTATCTCGGCCAATATGTCGACGGCGCAGATGCTGCGACCTATCCCGAGCTCGACCGGCTGATCGACAATGCGATGGCGTATAACCGCGATTATGTCGCGCCGACCCTCAACCGCCGCAAACCGGTGGGCGGCGAGGGCGCGGCGCTGGCCGAACTCGACGCCAAGCTGGCGGCCCTGCCCGCTGACGCAAGCGCCGACGACATCCAGAACATCGTGTATGAGATTGGCAAGAACGAAGCCTATGGTTTTGAAAACCTGCGCGATTGGTTCAAGGCGCTGTACGAAACCCTGCTCGGGTCGAGCGCCGGGCCGCGGATGGGCAGCTTTATCGCGCTGTTCGGGATCGACAACACGCGGCGGCTGATCGCCGAGGCGCTGGCCTGAAAATACGTCATCGCGAGGAGCGAAGCGACGCGGCAATCCGGAATGTGCGGTAACCGCTCTGGATTGCTTCCCCCGGCTTTCGCCGGGGTCGCAATGACGGAGTTTGAATCGAGAAGGCTCGTTTGATGATCGAAATCTTCACCACCGGCGGGACGATCGACAAAGTCTATTTCGATGCGCTGTCCGAATTTCAGATCGGCCCTGCCGCGATCCCGGATCTGCTGCGCGAGAATAATGTCCATGTGCCGCACCGCGTGACGCAGTTGATGCGCAAGGACAGCCTGGAACTGGACGATGCCGATCGCGCCGCTATCCGCGCGGCAGTCGAGAACAGCGACGCCGCGCATATTCTGGTCACCCACGGCACCGACACGATGGTCCTGACCGGGCGCGCGCTGGCGGGGCTTGCCGGCAAGACGATCGTGATGACGGGGGCGATGCAACCAGCGTCGGTGCGCGCCAGCGATGCCGAATTCAACGTCGGCTTTGCCTTGGCCGCGGCGCAGATTTTGCCCCCCGGGGTCTATATCGCGATGAACGGCATGATCTTTGATCCGGCAACGACCGAGAAGGATCGCGCCGGGGCGCGTTTCGTCGCTCACGGCAAATAAAGGCGGGCTCGCTGTAACATCTTTGGCGCCCATCCGAATATCACAGCATGGAGACGCGTTTTGCCCTCCATCCTGTCTTCGGAGGATCATCATGACCAACAATAAATTCGCCGCCGCCATCGCCGCTTCGGCAACCGCACTGGCGCTCGCCGGCGCCGCTTTTGCCGCCGAACGCCCTGCCAACAGCTCGGGTTCGGCCGTTGGCGCCAAGGACACCGTCCATTGCTATGGCGTCAACAGCTGCAAAGGCACCGCCGACTGCAAGACCAGCGCCAACGAGTGCAAGGGTAACAACGAGTGCAAGAACCAGGGCTTCAAGGCGATGGCTGCCGCGAAGTGCCTGACCGCCGGCGGCGTCATCGGCGACATCGGCTGACCTTGTTGTTGTCCGCGCGGCGCCCGGCGCCGCGCGGACAACAATTCCTGTTCCCATCGATGACCTGCACCAAAGATCGCAAGACGCTGGCGTACCCGGGCTTCGGTCTTGGTCTGCGTCCCGATCACTACCGCGATTTCCTGGACGGGCCGCAGCCCGTCGAGTGGCTTGAGATCATATCGGAAAATTTCATGGTGCCCGGCGGCAAGCCGCTGGCCATGCTCGACGCGATCCGGGCCGATTATCCGATGGTCCTGCACGGCGTGTCGCTGTCGATCGGGTCGGCCGAACCGCTCGACATGGATTATCTGCGTGCGCTGAAGGCGCTGGCAGAGCGGGTCGAACCGCTGTGGGTGTCGGACCATCTGTGCTGGACCGGCATCGACGCGCACAACAGCCACGACTTGTTGCCGCTGCCATATGACGCACCGACGCTCGATTGCGTCGTCGACAATATTTCGCGGGTCCAGGACTATCTTGGCCGCCGCATCCTGATCGAAAATCCGTCGAGCTATGTCACGTTTCGCGCGTCCGACCGCAGCGAGTGGGAGTTCCTGGCCGAGATGGCGACGCGCGCCGACTGCCTGTTGCTTCTCGACGTCAACAATATCTATGTCTCTGCCCGCAATCACGGCTTTCATCCGCATGACTATCTGGTCGGACTGCCGGCGGCGCGCATCCAGCAAATCCATCTCGCCGGTCACAGCGACATGGGCGATTATGTGATCGACACCCACGACGCCGATGTTTGCGACGCGGTGTGGGAATTATATGCCGATGCCTGTGGCCTGTTCGGGCCGGTCGCGACGATGATCGAGCGCGACGACGATATTCCTCCGCTCGCCGACCTGATCGCCGAACTCGATCGCGCCCGCGACGTCGCGACGCGCATGTTCGAACACTTCCATGTCTGAACCGTTGCGCGCCCTGCAGGGGCAGTTCCTGGCGGCGGTGACCGGCGGTGGTCGTGATGCCGAGGCGCTGATCGTTGACGATGACCGCGTCGGCGCGGCGCGGCGGCTCGACATATATCGGAACAATTATCGCGCCAGCCTGACCGGCGTGTTGTCCGACCATTTTGCGCGGTTATACGCCTATCTGGGCGACGCGCAGTTCGGCAATGTCGCGGCGGCCTATATCGACCGACACCCGTCGACGACGCGCAATCTGCGCTATTATGGCGGCGCGTTTGCGGCGTTTCTGGCGGATAACTATCCCGAGGACAGCGAACTCGCCGAGCTGGCGGCGCTCGACTGGGCGTTGCGCGCGGCGTTCGATGCCCCGGACGCCGCGGTGCTGGGCGCCCCGTGCGTCGTCGCTCTGGGTAATTCCTGGATCGACCGGCGGCTGGTGCTGCACCCGTCCGGGCAGTTGGTAACCATGCGCCATAACAGCGCGGCGATCTGGCGCGCGCTCGACCGCGACGAGGCGCCGCCGCCGGTGGCCCTGCTGGCTGATCCGGTGCGCGTCCTGGTGTGGCGCGGTGCCGAGCAACCGATGTTTCGCAGCCTGCTGGCCGACGAAGCGGCAGCGCTGGCACGATTGGCGACGGGGATCAGCATTACCGGCCTGAGCGCCCATGTCGTCGATACGTGGGGCGAAGCCGTGGCGACGGTGACCCTGGCCGGTTGGCTTACCGCGTGGCTGGGCGACGGCGTGCTGACGCTTGCCGCCGATTAGGTCGCGGCGGTAACCTGCCGCAGCACGGCGGCATATCCGGGCGCGATCGTCATCGCTTCGTGGCGCCCGGCGCGGCCGAGCAGCGCGTGAACGGCGGCCAGCCGGTAACAGGGCACCCCCATGAACAGATGGTGTTCCGCATGGTAATTCACCCAATATGGCGCAACCGTCGCGCGGGCCAGCCAGCCGGCGCGGGTGGTGCGGGCATGAGTGAACGGATCGTCGCTGCCGGTCGTGGTGCACGCATGTTCGGCGATGTTGCGGATGCGGAGATAAAGCTGGAACGTTGTTGCCAGTCCCGCGAGCCAGAGCAGATAGGGCGTCCAGCCATAAAGCGCGAGCGAGGCGGCGAGCAGCACCGCCTGAACGAACAGAAACCGCCCGACCGCGCGCGCCACCGCCATCGCGCCTGCGAGATCGGCCGTGGGTGACGTCATGCCGTCGTCAGACTGTTTGTTGAACGGCGTTCCCGCGGTGGTGCTGGCGCGGCCCTTTTCAGCGGTTTCGCCGCGCAGCATCGCTTTCAACCCAACCAGCGCAAAGCCGAATTGCGCCAGCCGCTGTTTGAAAAAAGTCTGGCCGGTCAGATCGCGCAGCACCTTGCGGCCCAGACTGGCGCGGGTGGTGGGGAAGGGCTTCGACAGCGCCAGGTCGGGGTCTTCGGCCTGCTGGGTGAATTTGTGATGCTGAAGATGATAGGTGCGATAGGCGATCAGGTCGGATCCGACCGCCGCACCGGTTAGCCATTGGCCCAGGAAATTGTTGGTCTTGCGCACCGGGTGCAACAGACCGTGCGCCGCGTCGTGCATCAGGATGGCGAGGCCGAGCTGGCGCCCGCCGACAAAGACGATCGCGACGGCCCAAGCGGCGGGGTTCTGCGACCATGCCGCCGCCCCGACCAGCGCAATGCTGACGATCCACGCATGCGCGACCAGCCAAACGCCGCGCCAGCGCGACGCGGCGGTGATCGCGGTCCATTGGCTGCGATCGAAAAAGCGGTCGGGCGGGAGCAGGCGGACGGCGGGCATGGCATTGCTATAACGAGTTGCGATGCGAAACGGAATAGCATCCATAATGGCACGAGAACGGGGTTAATGCAGGCGCCGTGGTAAGGATTTGGAAACCCCTGTCTGGCCACTGAACCGGGTGGACCAGACGAGCAGGACAAGCGGCAAATTGGGGGTTCGGCGTAGCATTATCCGGCCAACGGCGGGCGAGTGGACAGCGGGTGAATCGATGTTCGATTCGCCCGAGTTCGTGACGCGCCTGCTGCGCGTGGCGCAGCTGTGGCATTATGTGCTGATCGGTCGCGCCCTGACCTTCCTGACCTTTGCGTTCGTGCCGGGGGTTGCCGGCTTTCTGGACCAACCGTCGCAATGGCTGGTGATGGCGATCGGCCTGTTTTGCGATCTGTGGCTGACCATCATGGGACAGGCGATGCGCCGACCCGGCGCGTGGTTGCAGCGCCGATTGCGCATGCTGGTCATGGCCGGCACCGGGCTGATCGCGCTGGGCAGCCTGCTCAATGCCGCGGCGATGTTTGCGGCAGTCGCGGTGCCCGACGGCCGTCACACGTTCGATGCCTTTACCGCGATCCAGATCGGGTCGTTGCTGGTCGCAGCCTCGGCGGTCGCGATCGCCCGCCCCGCCTTTTTCGCCTTTGCCGGGGCAACCGCACTGGGCGGTGCGATCGGCATCGCGTCGTGGCCCTTTGCCATCGCGGGGTTTGTTTTCCTTGGCCTGCTGATCGTGATGATGCGCGAGGATATTCGGCATCAGCGCCGCGCGACGCGTGCGCGGCGGCTGTCGATCAGCGATCAGCAGCGCGCGCTCAACCTGATGCGCGATTTCGAACGAGCGGGGCGCGGCTGGTTTTGGGAAACCGACCGCCACGGCCAGCTCGTCTATATTTCGGCGACCGTTGCCGCGCGGCTAGGGCAGACGCCGTCCGACCTGGTTGGCCGACCGTTCACCGACATCATCCGCAAACGCATCGGCAATGACGAGAATGAGGAGCGCACGCTGGGGTTCAGCCTGTCGTCGCGGACCCCGTTCAAGGAGCTGACGGTGCAGGCCGCGGTCGCGGGCGAGGAACGCTGGTGGTCGATCTCGGGCCAGCCGATCAGCAACGCGCTCGGCAATTTTCAGGGGTTTCGCGGCAGCGGCACCGACCTGACCGACAAGAAACGATCGGAGCGCGAGATCAACCAGCTGGCGCGCTACGACACGCTGACCGGGCTCGCCAACCGGCGCCACATCACCGACCTGCTGGAACGCGCGCTGAAAAGCCATATCGGACAGCCGCAGCCGTGCGCGCTGCTGATGATGGACCTCGACCGCTTCAAGGCGGTGAACGACACGCTGGGTCATCCGGTGGGCGACCAGTTGCTGCAACAGGTTGCGGGACGGCTGACGCAGATCGTCGGCGACAAGGGGCAGGTCGGGCGGCTGGGCGGCGATGAGTTCCAGATCGTCGTGCCGCAGCTGAGCCAGCCCGAAAAGCTCGCCGGGATCGCCAACGCCATCATCCTCAGTCTGGCCAAGCCCTTTTCGATCGAGGGCGAGCAGGTGCGGATCGGATGTTCCATCGGCATCGCGGTGTCGGAAGGGCAGGGGGTGTCGGTGTCGGCGCTGGTCCGCAACGCCGACCTCGCGCTTTATGCGGCGAAGGATGCGGGGCGCGGCGTCTATCGCTTTTATGCCGACGCGATGCACAACCAGGCGAGCGAGCGAAAGGCGATCGAGGATGCGCTGCGCGACGCGCTGGTCAAGGACGAGCTGCGGCTGCTGTATCAGCCGATCGTCGATGTCGGTAGCGAACGGATCACCGGGTTCGAGGCGCTGATCCGCTGGCACCACGCGACCGAGGGGATGATCAGCCCGTCGAAATTCATCCCGATCGCCGAGGAATCGAACCTGATCGTGCCGATCGGCGAATGGATCATCCGCACGGCTTGTGCGAGCATCGCCTTGCTCGGTCCCGGCTACCGCGTCGCGGTCAATGTTTCGCCGCGCCAGTTCTCGAATGAAAAACTGCCTGCGACGATCCTGAGCGCGGTGTCGGCGGCAGGCATCCGGCCCGAACAGCTGGAGCTGGAGATTACCGAAGGGGTGTTCCTCGACGAGAGTCCCGAAAATCTCGCGATGTTCCAGAAACTGAAGCGCACCGGGGTGCGGCTGGCACTCGACGATTTCGGCACCGGCTATTCGGCGCTCGGCTATCTGAAAAAAGCCCCGTTCGACAAGATCAAGATCGACCAGAGCTTTGTCCTGGGCGCCGCCGATCCGAGCAGCATGAATGCCGCGATCATCTCGTCGATTGTCGGGCTGGCCACCGCGCTCAAGATGGAAACGACGGCCGAGGGGGTCGAGACGCACGACGATCTGGCGTTGATCCGCGGGCTGGGATGCAGCCATGTCCAGGGCTATATCTATGGGCGTCCGATGGATCTGGCCGAGGTTCTGGCCCTGCTGCGCGAGGGCGGCGGCCAAGCCGAGGCGCGTGGATACAAAAGCGCGCGCGAGCCGCGCCTGACGATTTTCCGCACCATTCAGATCGCGAGCGGCGGGCATCGCTATGAAGCGATCGTGCGCAATATGTCGCCGCGCGGCGCACTGATCGAAGGCCTGTGGAACGTGCCGCCGGGAACGGCGCTGACCCTCGAATTCGGCGCCGATCAGGCGTTCAGCGCCGAGGCACGCTGGTCGGCGGGCAACCGCGTCGGGGTCAAATTCGCCGAGGCGATCGATATGGATGCGCTACTCGGGCCAAAGACGGCGGTAGGCGCGCGCGGACGGGTGCGGCGGGCGGCTTAGACGACGCGGTCTGGCAGGATCAGTCCGCTACCCGCCCGCGGACCATCACCCACTCGACCCTTTCCAACACCGTCACGTCGGTCAGCGGATCGCCGCTGACCGCGATCAGGTCGGCCGAAAGACCGGGCGCCAGGCGGCCGATCTCGCCCTCCATCGACAGCGCCTTTGCCGCGACCGTCGTCGCAGCGGCCAGCGCCTCGCGCGGGGTCAGCCCGGCCTTGACCAGCAGCGCGAATTCGCCGCCGTTGCGGCCGTGGTCGAACACCCCAGCGTCGGTGCCGAACGCAACCGGCACACCAAGCGCCTTGGCACGGGTCACCGCCTTGCCGACGCTGCCCAGCGTCATGCGCACCTTTTCCTCGACCGTCGCGGTGTAGATGCCCTTGCCGAGCCGCTCGCGGATGCCCTCGAACGCCATCAGCGTCGGGACGAGATAGGTTCCCTGCGCTTTCATGACCTTCAGCGCGGCATCGTCGGCGAAGGTGCCATGATCGATCGTGTCGATCCCCGCCGCCGCCGCCGCCTCGATCCCGCGCGCGCCATGCGCATGCGCCATGACCTTCAGCCCCAGCGAGTGGGCGGTGTCGGCGATGCTTTGCAGTTCGGGGCTGGTGAAATGCCCCTCCAGCCCGCGGCCCTGCTGCGACAGCACGCCGCCGGTCGCGGTGATCTTGATGATATCGGCACCGGCGCGCGACGCCTTGCGAACCTTTTCGGCACATTCGAGCGCGCCGGTGCAGGTATAGCCTTGATCGAGCACAGCGTGGACGTCCTCGCGAAAGCCGGTAACGTCGCCATGCCCGCCGATGATCGACAGCGCCGGACCGGCGGCGATAATCCGCGGCCCGGTGACGAAACCCGCGGCGGTGCCGCGGCGCAGCGAGTAAGCGGTGTATTGCGCCGATCCTGCTTCGCGCACCGTCGTAAAGCCCGCGCGCAGCGTGATGCCAGCATTCTTTACCCCGACGACAACGCCCCACTCGTCGGGCTCGACTGCCGCGCTGCGGAAATCTTCGCCGGGATCGCCGGTCAGATGAACGTGGAGATCTATCAGGCCCGGGAGCAAGGTCTTGTCGCCGAGATCGACGACAGCGGCGTCGGCAGGCGCGGCATTGCGGCCCGCGGTGATCGAAGTAATGCGGTCATCGGTGATGACTATCGTCGACGGCCCCTGCGCGGGCTTGTCGGCGTCGGTGATGACGCGCCCGGCGTAGATGACGGTGGTCTTGGCATTCGCAGCGGCGGTTCCCAAAAGTGCGAGCGTCACCGCGGTAACGAATCCGATTTTGCGCATCCTGTTTCCCCTGTTTGATGCACCACCGTGGCGCGCCGGATAGGGGAGGGCAAGCCCATAAAATGACCGGCCGACTGGGTCGGCCGGGTACGAAAAAAGGGGTCGGACAAGCCGACCCCTTGAGTTTGTCTTCGGGTAATCGAAAGGACTTACCAGAAGAAATCGTGAATCACGTCGACCACTTCGCCGCTGTACGTGTCGACGAGGATCGCGTCGTTGTAGTAACGGACCCAGCGATAGCCGTCGTAAGCTGGCGGCAGGCGGTACTGCCACGGATCGTTGATCCAGTAGCGGCTGCTGTAGAACAGCGATCCCAGGCTGAAGCCGATGCTGAACCGCGTGTAGCGATGGTTGCGGTAGGGCGAATAATAGGCGCCCAGCCGGTAGCGGCTGCCGTACTGCTGGCGATAGTCGCGCCAGTTGTACCGGCGGTCGTCACGCCACGAACGGTTCCAGTTGCCGCGGCGGTCGCTGTAGCGGCGATCGACGCGGTCATTGTTGTTGCGGTCATAGCGGCGATCGATCTGGCCATCGCGGTTGCGGTCGTACCGCCCGTCGCGCTGGTCGATGCGGTTGTTGTTGTTGCGATCCCAGCGGCGGTCGAGGTCGCCGTTGCGATTGCGGTCGTAGCGGCGATCGACGCGGCCATTGTCGTTGCGATCGTACCGCTGATCGACCTGACCGTTGCGGTTGCGGTCCCACTGGCGGTCGATGCGGCCATCGTTGTTGCGGTCGTAGGTGCCGCCACGCTGGCGCTGGGCCTGCTGCGCCTGACGCTGTTCGGTCTGGCGCTGGGCGGCCTGACGCTGCTCGTTGCCGCGCTGTTGCCACTGGCGCTGACCCTGCTGGTCATTGCCGCGCTGCTCGCGCTGCTGTTGCCACTGCTGGCGCTGGGCCTGACGCTGTTCGTCATTCCCGCGCTGTTGCTGGCGCATTTCGCTGCGTTGCTGGCGCTCGGGGCGGGGCTGTGCCTGTTGGCGCTGGACGCGCGCTTCGCCGCCATTGTTGCCGCGGCGCGCCTCTGGACCACGCGGCCCACGGTCGCCGCGATCGCCGTCGCCGCGCTGCGCCAGTTGTATGCGCTCGCCCGATGCCTGTGCGGCGGCCGGGGCGATGGGGGTCAGGATCGTCGCAGCGATCAGCAACCCTCCGAACATCTTTTTCATCTCGCCATTCTCCAACTCATGTCCCGATTGCTGGAGACGCCAGCCGGGATGATGAATCATCTGTTACCGGCGGCAAGATGATCGGCGGCTGAACCGCGCTGTTGCCTGCGGTTCAGCTACATGAACGGGCGGGATCAGGTGCCGGGGGGCAGGCGCAGCGCGGGCACCGCGCGCGCCGCGTCCTCGGGGCGGATGCCCGGCGGCGGCGCGGCGGCGATCCGTTCCTCGCCGCGCAGCACGCGCCCGGCGCGGCGGATCGCTGTGCGGATGCGGGGATAGGTGCCGCAACGGCAGATGTTGGTGATCGCGGCGTCGATCTCGGCATCGCTGGGGTTGCTGTTGGCGCGCAGCAGCGCGGCGGCGGCCATGATCATCCCCGATTGGCAAAACCCGCATTGCGGCACCTGTTCGGCAACCCAGGCTTGCTGCACCGGGTGGCTGCGGTCACGCGACAGGCCTTCGATCGTGGTGACGAAACGCCCCTCGCACTCGGCGATCGTGACCATGCAACTGCGGATCGATTCGCCGTCGATGTCGACGGTGCAGGCGCCGCATTCGCCGGTGCCGCAGCCATATTTGGTCCCGGTCAGGTTCGACGCGTCGCGCAGCGCCCACAGCAAAGGCGTTTCGGGTTCCATCCGATATTCGACCGGACGGTCATTCACAGAGAATCGCGTCATGCGCGAAGATTTAGCGCGACCGCCGGATTAGTCACGCCAGCTTGTGTCGATCTTGTCGACCTTGCGCACCATCGCGTCGAATTCGGCCTTGCCCGCCTGTCCGGGTATCGAGGCCATGAACAGGTCGCGCTGGTGGACCGCAATCACCTCCTGCGGGACGGTGATCGGCTTGCCCATGCTCATTGTCGCGAGCTGGATCTCGCACGCGCGCTGGAGCGCCCAATATTTGATGAACGCTTCGGTCAGCGTCTTGCCCATCACGACCGGCCCGTGATTCTTGAGCATCAGGATACGCTTGTCGCCGAGGTTCTGGACCAGGCGTTCGCCTTCCTCCTCGCGCACCGTGACGCCCTCGAAATCATGATATGCCAACTGGCCGGCAAAGTTGCAGGCGTAGAAATTGACCGGTTGCAGTCCGCCTTCCAGCCCGCACACCGCGACCGTCGCGGTCGTATGGGTGTGGATGATCGCGTGCGCGTCGGGCAGGACGCGGTGGAACAGGCTGTGCTGGACAAACCCGGCCTTGTTGACATGCCAGGGGTTGTCCTCGTCGACCTTGTTGCCGTCGATGTCGATCTTGATCAGGTTCGAGGCGCTGACTTCGCTGAAATGCAGGCCGTAGGGATTGATCAGGAAGGCGCCTTCCTCGTCCGGAACCTTCACCGTGATGTGATTGAAGATCATCTCGTCCCAGCCCATCATCGCGAAAATCCGGTAGCATGCGGCCAGTTCCTGCCGCGCCGTCCATTCGGCTTCGCTATATTTGCTGTTGCGCTTGAGCTGGGTCGCCATCACCTGTCCCTTTGTCATGTTAGTTTCGTCCTGCTACCTATGCCATAAGGCGAGGGGGCGGCACAATCCCGCAAGCGGGCCGGGCGGTTCGTCAGCGGGGCACGGGGTTTCGCCGCGCTAGGGCTTGCATTTCGCCGCGAATCCCCTTATCGGCGCAGCCATCGGAACGTCGCGGGTTCGCGGCGCTTCTTTTATTGCCCATTTATCGGCGATTTTTGGCGGACCGGACATCCGGCCACCTTGATCGTTGGACGAACCGGAGACGACACGGCACATGCAGATCATCGTTCGCGACAATAATGTCGACCAGGCCCTTCGCGCGCTCAAGAAGAAGCTGCAGCGTGAGGGCGTGTATCGCGAAATGAAGCTGCGCCGTCATTACGAGAAGCCCAGCGAAAAGCGCGCGCGCGAGCACGCCGCCGCCGTCCGCCGCGCCCGCAAGATGGAGCGCAAGCGGATGGAACGCGACGGGATCAAGTAAGGCCCGTCCTTCCTGCAAGGATTCGGATCGTGAAACAGGCGCTGCGGGCAACCGCGGCGCCTTTTTCGTCAGGCGCGCGCGCATAATGCCTCTGGACCGCCGCGCGCCGCACCGCCTATAGGCCTCGCCAACATTTGCGCCCGCGGGCGCCTGCGGAAGGATCAGCGATTATGAGCGTCACGACGGTTCCCCTGCGCCCGGTGAGCAAAAGCGGCCTGTGGCTGATGTGGTTCGGCCTGCTGGCGCTGCTCGTCGCGGGTGCTGCCTTTGCCTGGTACACGACCCCGCGCATCGGGTTCGAAGTCATCAAGGAAGGTACGGGCAACAGCCCGACCAGCGCCGATGTCGTGCTGGTCAAATATGAAGGCAAGCTTGACGACGGCACCGTGTTTGATGCCAATGAGCAGGCGCCGATGCAGGTTGCGGGCGTCGTGCCCGGCTTTTCCGAAGCACTGACCCGGATGAAAAAGGGCGGCGAATACAAGATCACCATTCCGCCGCGGCTCGGCTATGGCGACCGCGCCACCGGGCCGATCCCGGCGAACAGCACGCTGCACTTTACCGTGACCCTGCTGGATTATCGTTCGGAGGCCGAGGTTAGGGCGATGCAGCAGCAGATGCAGCAGATGCAGCAGCAACAGATGATGCAGGGTGCACCGGGCGCCGCTGGTCCGGGCGGTCCGCCCCCGGGCGCGCCGCAGCCCTGACGCTGATTCCCGTCATCCCCGGTCGTTCCCGTCATCCCGGCGAAGGCCGGGATCTCGCCGGTTGCGTTAGGACGATCCGGTGAGATCCCGGCCTTCGCCGGGATGACGAACTGTTAAAGAGGGACGATGGTTTTCAGACTGCCGCCGCCTTCGTATCCGTCGGCGCCGCTCCGGCATTCCGCTCCGCCTCGCGTTCCAGCGCGACCTTGATCATCGCGACGATCGGGTCGGCGAGGAACAGTCCCATGATGCCGAGCAGCGCGCCGAGCAGGATCTGCGCGCCGAGCACCAGGGCAGGGGCAAGGTCGACGGTCTTTTTGGCGACCATCGGCACGATCAGATAGCCGTCGACGGTCTGCACCACGAGATAGATGACGATCGCCCACAGTCCCGCGTCGGTTCCCGCCGAAAAGCCGACGAGCACCAGCAACACGCCCGATACGATCGCGCCGATATTGGGAATGAAGGCGAGCAGGCCGGTGAGGAGGCCCATCAACGCCGCCATCGGGATGCCGACCGCCAGGCAGGCAAGCCATGTCCCGATACCCTCGACCAGCATGCCTAGCAGGCGGCCCGCCATCAGGCGGCGGAGGGTGAAACCCATCCGCGCGGTGGTAATATAGAAATTCTCGCGATGCTTCATCGGCAACATCCACGCGACGCCGCGTTCGTACAGTCGCGGCTCGATGGCGATGAAAATTCCCAGCACGATAATCATCACCAGGCTGGTCAGACCGCCCAGCACGGTGCCAACCGCCGCGGTGACGCGACCGACGGTGCCGGCAATATTGTCCGCAATCGTTTTCGTATCGATCTGGAAATTGCCCATGCCGTGGTCGGCGGCCCAGGCGGCGATCCGTTCGACCTGGAACATGATCACCTGTTGCAGCGTCGCCGCCTGGCTGGCGATCTGCGACCCCGCGAACATCGCGGTCCACGCCAGAAAGGCCAGCAGGGACAGGCATACGATCGCCAGCCGCCAGCCGCGCGCAATCGGCAGCACACGGCCGAGCAGGCGGGTGCCGCCATCGAGCATCGACGCCATGACGATGGCGGCAAAAATCAGCAGGATCGGCTGGATCAGGACGATGCACGCGCCGATCAGCAGCGCAAGGCCCAGCCAGACGCTCGCCTTGAGCAACTCGGTGCGGACAAGATGGCTGCGAATCTCGGTCGGGCCGGGGGCGTTGGCGGTGGCCTTGGCACGCGCCTGAGCGCGCTCTTTTCGCTCGACCATCCCCGCGCTCCCTATCTTGCCGTGCTGTTACGCTCCGGTCGCAAGTCGGTTCCCGCGCGATTGGAGCGCAGGGCGTTGAACCAGCTCAGCGGATTGTACCATATGGCCGTGCCATCGGTCGAAAAGCTGATGATCTCGGCGCGCCCGGCGATGGTATCGAACGGCACGGGACCGCCCAGTCCCTTCTGGCTGGTGTCGACCCGGCTGTCGGCGCTGCCGTCGCGGTTGTCGCCCATCAGGAACAGATGGTCGGCGGGCACTTTGACCGGGCCGTAATCGTCGGTGGTGTAACCCGGCCCCATGTCGATCGTGTCGAAGGTCGCCCCGCCGGGCAAGGTTTCGCGCACGATCGGCAGTTCGAGCATTTCGCGCCCGTCGGCGCCGCGGGTGATGAATCGGTCGAGGCTGCTGTCGCCGCTCGGCAAATTGGGATCGACCGGGATGGCAAGCAAGGGCTGCACCTCGCGCTTCACCGGCTTGCCGTTGATGCTGAGTTCGCCGTTGGTCAGCTGAATGGTATCGCCGGGCAGGCCGATCACCCGCTTGATATAGTCGATCCGCGTCACCGGATGTTCGAGTACGACGATGTCGCCGCGTTCGGGCAGTTTGGCGAACCAGCGCCCGGCGGTTTTGGGGGCGAGGTGAAAACTGACCGAGGAATAGGACCAGCCATAGGGGTATTTGCTGACGATCAGGCGGTCGCCGTTGCGGAGCACCGGCATCATCGAATCGGACGGGATGTAAAAGGGCTTGGCGACGCAGCTGTGGATGCCGAGCACGAGCAGCAGGATCACCGCGATGTCGCGGATAAGCTTGCCCCAGCTGCCATCGTCCTTCGCCTTGTTCTTCGCCATGATCCGGTCAGTCCTTGATCGCTTCGATGATGACGAACGCCTGCGCCCAGGGATGATCGTCGGTCAATGTCAGGTGGATATGGGCCGTGTGACCCGCAGGGACCATCTGCGCCAGTCGTTCGGCCGCGCCGCCGGTCAACGCCAGCGTCGGCGCGCCCGATGGGGCGTTGACGACGCCGATGTCCTTCATGAACACGCCGCGCTTGAAGCCGGTGCCGACCGCTTTCGAGAAGGCCTCCTTCGCGGCGAAGCGTTTCGCATAGGTGCCCGCGCGGGTGAACGGGCGCCGTGCCGCCTTGGCGCGTTCGACGTCGGTAAAGACGCGGTTTTCGAACCGTTCGCCGAAGCGGTCGAGCGAATTCTGGATCCGTTCGATATTGCACAGGTCGGAGCCGAGGCCGATGATCACAGCGCGCCTCGCGCCTCGTCCATCAGTACGCGCATGCGGCGCACCGCATCCTCGAGTCCCGTGAAGATGGCCTCGCCGATAAGGTAATGGCCGATGTTGAGCTCGGCGAGCCGCGGGATCGCGGCGACGGGGACGACATTGTCATAGGTGAGGCCGTGGCCCGCATGCGGCTCGATACCGTTCTTCCACGCCAGCGCCGCGGCGTCGGCGATGCGGCGCAGTTCGATCGCGCGTTCTTCGCCCTCGCAATGGGCATAGCGACCGGTGTGAAATTCGACGACGGGCGCGCGGAGCCGCATCGCCGCCTCGATCTGGCGCGGGTCGGGTTCGATGAACAGGCTGACGCGGATGCCCGCGTCGTTGAGCCGGGACACGATGGGCGCCAGATGGTTGTGCTGACCCGCCGCGTCGAGCCCGCCTTCGGTCGTGCGCTCTTCGCGCTTTTCGGGGACGATGCACGCGGCGTGCGGATTATGGCGCAGCGCGATCGCGACCATCTCGTCGGTCGCCGCCATCTCGAGGTTCAGCGGCAGGTCGGTCGCCGCCTGGATGCGCGCAAGATCGTCGTCGCGGATGTGGCGCCGATCCTCGCGCAGATGCGCGGTGATGCCGTCGCCGCCGACCGCCGCGACGATTTCCGCCGCGCGCACCGGGTCGGGATGCTCACCGCCGCGCGCGTTGCGGATCGTCGCGACATGGTCGATGTTGACGCCAAGGCGCAGCCGACTGCTCAATTCGCTCGGCTCCCGGGCTTGATCGCGGGTGTCGCCGCGAGTTCGGGCGGCAGTTCGTTTTCGGCATAGGTCGGAAAGTTGATCGCGACGAGGGGATAGAAGGGGACGCCAAGGTCGACATTGCCTGCCGACCGGTCGACCAGCGCCGCCTCTGCGATCACCTCACCGCCCGCCGCGGCAACGCAGGCCATCGCTTCGCGCGACGACAGGCCGGTGGTGACGACATCCTCGACCATCAGCACTTTGGCGCCGGGTTCGATCGTGAAGCCGCGGCGCAGCTCGAAGGTGCCGGTCGGACGTTCGACAAAAATCGCCGGCTTGCCGAGCGCGCGGCCCATTTCATGGCCGATGATGACCCCACCCATCGCGGGCGACACCACCAGGTCGATGGCCTGTTTCAGATCGCGGGGCAGTTTCGCGGCGAGCGCGACGGCAAGGCGTCCCGCCCGTTCGGTATCCATCAGAACACGCGCGCATTGCAGATAATATTCGCTATGGCGCCCCGACGAGAGCAGGAAATGCCCCTGAAGCAAGGCGTCGGCGGCGCGGAATTCGGCCAGGATTTCGTCATCGGTCATGGGGGAATTGTTCTTTTGTCCAGTGTGTCGCCCTTGGCAGGCGACCGGGTTTTGGCGGCGAAGATTATCCAGCCGCAAAATAGTGTTAGAGATGCTTGAGGCAAGCGGCAAGCGGGTCTATAGCGCCCGCGAGATTCAGCCCCGCTGGTGGCTGGCCGGACGCACGTCCGGTCGCTGCCGCAGAGGGGACGAAGCGGAAAAAGAACAACAGGCAACGGGCGGCACTATCCTTATGAAGAGCTTGAAAACCCTTGTAATTGCGGCAGCTTTGTCGCTGGGCGCAGTGGGCGTCGGCCATGCACAGGCACCCGCGACGGCTCCGGCCGAAGCGCCTGCCGTGGCGACCGCCCCGGTCGCGGCGAATCCGGCGCCGGTTGCCGCCGACGCAGCGGCGCCGACAACCGCCGCCGCCGTGCCGGCAGGCGATGCCACCTATGTTCCGATGAAGCCGACCCCCGGGGTCGGCCAGCCGATCGACGCGGGGATCGATTTCCAGCCGCAGGTCAGCCCGGTCGGCGAACAGGCCTATTGGTTCAATCATGTCATCCTGTTGCCGGTGATCACGATCATCACGCTGATCGTCCTTGGCCTGATGCTGTGGGCGATGTTCCGCTTCCGCGCCAAGGCGAACCCGGTGCCGTCGAAGACGACGCACAACACCTTCATCGAAATCATCTGGACCGCCATTCCGGTGCTGATCCTCGCGGTGATCGCGGTGCCGTCGATCCGCCTGCTCGCGCAGCAATATGAGCCGCCGAAGAAGGAAGCGCTGACGATCAAGGTCACCGGGTATCAGTGGTATTGGGGTTATGCCTATCCCGACCAGGGCATCGGCGAATATGTGTCGAAGATGCTGACCGAAGATCAGGCAAAGGCGTCGGGCGAACCGCACCAGCTCGCGGTCGACAACCGCATGGTCGTCCCCGTCGGTCGGCAGGTGAAACTGATCATCACCGGCGCCGACGTGATCCACAGCTTTGCCGTTCCGGCGTTCTGGACGAAGATGGATGCGGTCCCCGGCCGCGCCAACGAAACGACGTTCACCGCGAACAAGGTCGGCGTTTATTACGGCCAATGTTCGGAACTGTGCGGCGTCGATCATGGCTTTATGCCGATCGCGGTCGAAGTGCTGCCGGTCGACAAATGGGAAGCCTGGGTTCGCTCGAAGGGCGGCAATCCGGCTGGTCCGGTTGTCGTAGCCGCGGCGCCGACGCCCGCCGCCGCCGCGCCTGCCGCGACGCCGGCCGCCACCACGACCGAAGCTGCACCGGCAGCGGCGCCCGCCGCCGCCCCGGTCGCCAAGAATTAATAAGGGGTCCGACAGATGACCGATATTGCCGCAACTGCACCCGCTCATGGCCACACCGATCACGCGCATGACGACCATGATCACGACACCCCGGGCTTTTTTGTCCGCTGGTTCATGTCGACGAACCACAAGGACATCGGCACCCTCTACCTGATCTTTGCGATCATCGCCGGCATCGTCGGCGGGGTTATCTCGGGCCTGATGCGCTGGGAACTGGCGGAGCCGGGCATCCAGTATCTGACCGGCTGGGCGCAATTTTTCGATCCTGCCGCGGGCGAAGTGCAGGGCAAGCATTTCTGGAACGTGATGATCACCGCACACGGCCTGATCATGGTGTTCTTCATGGTCATGCCCGCGATGATCGGCGGTTTCGGCAACTGGTTCGTGCCGCTGATGATCGGCGCGCCCGACATGGCGTTCCCGCGCATGAACAATGTCAGCTTCTGGCTGACCGCGGTTGCGTTCATCATGCTGGTCGGGTCGATGTTCGTCCCGGGCGGCAGCGGGCTTGGCGCGGGTACCGGCTGGACAGTCTATGCGCCGTTGTCGACCAGCGGCTCGGTCGGACCGGCGGTCGATATGGCGATCTTCTCGCTCCATCTGGCGGGCGCGGCCTCGATCCTGGGCGCGATCAACTTCATCACCACGATCTTCAACATGCGCGCGCCGGGGATGACGATCCACAAAATGCCGCTGTTCGTGTGGTCGGTGCTGGTCACCGCCTTCCTGCTGCTGCTCGCGCTGCCGGTTCTGGCCGCTGCGATCACCATGCTGCTGACCGACCGGAACTTCGGCACGACCTTCTATGATGCGGCGGGCGGCGGCGATCCCGTCCTCTACCAGCATCTCTTCTGGTTCTTCGGTCACCCCGAAGTGTATATCATGATCCTGCCGGGCTTCGGCATCGTCAGCCAGATCATTTCGACCTTCAGCAAAAAGCCGGTGTTCGGCTATCTCGGCATGGCCTATGCCATGGTCGCGATCGGCGTCGTCGGCTTTATCGTGTGGGCGCACCATATGTTCACCGTCGGCATGTCGGTGAACCTCAAGATGTACTTCACGGCGGCGACGATGGTCATCGCGGTCCCCACCGGCATCAAGATCTTCAGCTGGATCGCGACGATGTGGGGCGGGTCGATGAGCTTCAAGACCCCGATGGTCTGGTCGCTCGGCTTTATTTTCATGTTCACCGTCGGCGGCGTCACCGGCGTCGTGCTCGCCAACGGCGGGGTCGATACCAACCTGCACGACACCTATTATGTGGTCGCCCACTTCCACTATGTGTTGTCGCTGGGCGCGGTATTCTCGCTGTTCGCCGGTTTCTATTACTGGTTCCCGAAAATGTCGGGGCGGATGTACAACGAGGTCCTGGGTCAGCTGCACTTCTGGATCTTCTTCATCGGTGTGAACGTCCTGTTCTTCCCCCAGCACTTCCTGGGCCAGCAGGGCATGCCGCGCCGTTATCCGGACTATCCCGAAGCCTATGCCTTCTGGCACCTGATCTCGTCCTACGGCTATGTCATCATGGCGGTCGGCGTGCTGATCTTCTTCGTGAACATCCTGTGGTCGCTGGTCGCCGGCAAGAAAGCCGCCGACAATCCGTGGGGCGAAGGCGCAACGACGCTCGAATGGACGCTGTCGAGCCCGCCGCCGTTCCATCAGTTCAACGAACTGCCCCGGATCGCGTGACGTTTATCGCCTGATCGGCTTTGCCCCCTGCTGATATCCGGCAGGGGGCCTTGCCCGTCCGGCCGGAGTTATCATGGCGCAGAGCCTGACCCACGGCGAAACGGCCCTTCCGGCCGACTGGCGCGACCTGTTCGCGCTGACCAAGCCGCGCGTCATGTCGCTGGTGGTGTTCACCGCGCTGTGCGGCCTGCTCGCGGCACCGGGGAACGTTCCGCCCGTCCTTGCCTTTGCGTCGATCCTGGCGATCGCGCTGGGGGCTGGGGCGTCGGGCGCGCTCAACCAATGGTATGAGGCAGGGCTGGATGCCAAGATGAAGCGGACTGCCGGACGACCGCTCCCCGCCGGGCGGCTCGACCCGCAGACGGCGTTGCAGTTCGGCATCGGTCTCGCGGCGTTTTCGCTGTTCCTGATGCTGTTCGCGTCGAACTGGCAGGCGACGCTGCTGCTTGCCGTGTCGATCCTGTTTTACGTCTTTGTCTATACGATGTGGCTGAAGCCGCGGACGCCGCAGAATATCGTCATCGGCGGCGCCGCCGGGGCATTTCCGCCGCTGATCGGCTGGGTCGCCGCGACGGGTAGCATCGCGCCGTTGCCGGTCATGCTGTTCCTGCTGATCTTTCTGTGGACGCCGCCGCATTTCTGGGCGCTCGCGCTGTTCATGCGCTCCGATTATGCTGCGGCGGGTATCCCGATGATGCCGGTCGTGGCGGGCGAGAAATCGACGCGGCGCCAGATCCTGTTTTACGCCGTCATCATGGCGATCGGCGCCATTGCACCGTGGCCGCTCGGCTACACCGGGGCGCTCTATGGCTGGACCGCGATCATCCTGTCGGCGTTGTTCGTCGCGTTGTCAGTCCAGGTCGGCACCCGCACGACGGGCGAGGGCGATCTGATGCAGCCTGAAAAGCGCCTGTTTGCTTATTCGATTGCCTATCTTTTCATATTGTTCGGCGCCGTAGTTGCCGACCATTGGTGGCCCTTATGACCGACAACCCGAATCCCGAGCCCTTTGACGAGGTGGAATATCGCCGCCGCCAACGCAGCCGCGCCAACATGATGGCATGGATGCTGGGCGGGCTGGCGATCCTGTTCTTCTTCATCACCATCGCCAAGATCCAGATTTTCGCATGACGTCTTTTCCGGCAATTGGGCGCCTGTCCCCCAAAGCGAAGACCGCGAGCCTTGCGTCGGCGCTGGCGCTCGCGATGGTCGGCCTGGGCTTCGCGGCGGTCCCCCTGTACGATCTTTTCTGCCGCGTCACCGGGTTCGGCGGCACGACGCAGCGTTATGATCCGGTCGCCGCGGCCGCCGATCCGGTGGTTCTGTCGCAGACCATCTCGGTCCGCTTCGATGCCAATGTGTCACCCGGGCTGCCGTGGAAATTCTATCCCGAACATCCGACCGATACCGTCAGCATCGGCGCGCGCGACATGGCGATCTTTATCGCCGAGAATAATTCGTCGAAGCCGGTCGTCGGCACCGCGGGTTTCAACGTTACGCCGACGCAGGCGGGCAAATATTTCACCAAGATCCAGTGCTTCTGCTTCACCGAACAACGGTTGGAGCCGGGGCAACAGATGCGCATGCCGGTGCTGTTCTTCGTCGATCCCAAGATCATGGACGATCCCGACGCGCGCGACATCCAGGAAATCACCCTCAGCTACACCTTCCACCCTGTAGACGAGGGTAAAAAGGCGAGCTAAGGCCGCGATCAGAGTCTATATCAAGGACCGGCGCGCGATGGGGAATCGCGACGCCGGGGCTGCAAAACGGGAAAAACGCCATGTCCGGTGCGAAACATCATGACTATCACCTCGTAAATCCCAGCGTGTGGCCGTTGATCGGGTCGATCGCGGCACTGGTGATGTTCTTTGGCCTCGTGATGTTCATGCACGACGATTATTTCGGCGGCGTCGGCAAATGGGTGCTCGGCCTCGGCTTCATGGGCGTGATTGCGACCTTCTTCAGCTGGTGGTCGGACGTCATCAACGAAGCACATGCCGGCGACCATACCCCGGTCGTCCAGCTCCACCTGCGTTATGGCATGATCCTGTTCATCGCGTCGGAAGTGATGTTCTTCGTCGGCTGGTTCTGGGCGTGGTTCGATTACCAGCTGTTCCCGGTGCCGATCGAATATGTCGACGGTGCGGTCACCTCGCTGTTCGGCCAGGACGGCGCCGCCGCGATCACGCAGTGGCCGCCGAAAGGCATCGAGGTTATCGACGCTTTCTCGCTGCCTTTGCTCAACACGCTGATCCTGCTGTGCTCGGGCACGACGATCACTTGGGCGCATCATTCGCTGATCCACGGCGATCGTGAGGGTTTGAAGAAAGGTCTGTGGGCGACGATCATCCTGGGTGCGGTCTTCTCGGCGATCCAGGCCTATGAATATGTCCACGCACCGTTCGCGTTCGGCCAGAGCAATTTCAGCTCGGCCTTTTACATGGCGACCGGTTTCCACGGATTCCATGTGCTTGTCGGCACGATCTTCCTGATCGTCTGCCTCGTGCGCACCTACAAAGGGCATTTCACGCCCAAGCAGCACTTCGGGTTCGAAGCCGCGGCCTGGTATTGGCACTTCGTCGACGTGGTGTGGCTGTTCCTCTTCATCATCATCTATGTCTGGGGCGGCTGGGGCGCGCCGGTCGCCGCGCACTAAATTGCCCGACAGCGATTCCATTCCAAAGGGGCAGCCGCCGGTCTGGCGCGCTGCCCTTTTTGGCCTCTGCCCCGAATGCGGCGCGCCGGGCCTGTTCGACGGGCCGGTGAAGTTTCAGGCGCGATGCGCCGGGTGTGGGCTCGATTACGGTCGCTACAACGTCGGCGATGGCCCCGCGGCCTTCCTGACCCTGATCATCGGCGCGTTGCTCGTCGTGGTCGCGCTGGCGCTCGATGCCGCAGTACAGCCGCCGCTGTGGGTCCATGTTCTGCTGTGGGTGCCGCTGACGGCCGCCGCGGTGGTCTATGGTCTGCGCATCGCCAAGGGCGCGCTGCTCGCGAGCGAGCATCAGCGACAGGCCGCCGAGGGGCGTCAGGTGGACAAGCGCAATGACTGAAACGGCGACACCCGACAAGCGGCCTTGGCCGCTGATCCCGACCATCCTGGTGCTGATCGCGGTCGCGGTGATGATCGGACTAGGCGTTTGGCAGTTGCAGAGGAAAGCCGAAAAAGAGGCGCTGGTTGCGCTGCATCAACGCAACATGGCGATGTCGTCGCTGGTCGCCTATCCCGAACTGCCGCCGGTGGCCGATGCTTTCCTCTATCGCAAGAGCAGCGTCGTTTGCCTCGAACCCGTGCGTTGGGATCCGCGCAGCGGCACCGACCGGAAAGGCAAGGCCGGGTTTCGCATGATCGCCGAGTGCCGCACCGGCGCCGAAGGTCCGGGGGTGCTGGTCGACGTCGGGATCGGCGATGATTTCACGCCGCCGAACTGGACGGGCGGGATCGTACAGGGGACGATCGTGCCCGGCCCCGACCAGCCGACGGTGATGGCGCGCGCGACGGGCAAAGCGGTTCCGGCGCGGGCGATGTTGATCGCCGACACCCCCGCCACCGGGCTGCGCGCCAGCGCGGTGCCTTCGGCCGACGACACGCCGAACAATCACCTGGCCTATGCGGGGCAGTGGTTCCTGTTCGCCGCCGCGGCGTTGATCATCTATATTCTGGCCGTCCGTCGCCGCTTGCGGCCTTGAGCCCGCGCCGCTAGGCGCTTTGGCGTCATGGACTATATCAGCACCCGCGGCGCCGCGCCGACCCTCGACTTTCGTGCCGCCACGCTTGCGGGGCTTGCCAGCGACGGTGGCCTCTATCTGCCGGCGCATTGGCCGCAGATGCCGGTGGACGAGATCCGCGCGCTGGCGGGGCTCGACTATGCCGAAACCGCGGTGCGCGTCATGCGCCCATTCGTGGCGGGTGTGCTGTCCGACGACGAGCTACGGCGGCTCTGCCGCGCAGCCTATGGCAGTTTCAGCCATGATGCGGTGACCCCGCTGGTCCAGCTCGACCATCGCCACTGGCTGCTCGAACTGTTCCACGGTCCGACGCTGGCGTTCAAGGACGTCGCGCTGCAACTGCTGGGGCAGCTGTTCGAAAAATTCCTGAGCGGCGGCGACACCGACATCACGATCGTCGGCGCGACGTCGGGCGACACCGGGTCGGCGGCGATCGAGGCGGTCGCCGGGCGCGAACATATCCGCATCTTCATGCTCCACCCCGAAGGGCGGGTCAGCGACGTCCAGCGCCGCCAGATGACGACGGTGCTGGCGCCCAACGTCCACAACATCGCGATCGAGGGCAGCTTCGACGATGCGCAGGCGATGGTGAAAAGGTTGTTCGGCGACGAAGAGGCGCGCGCTGAGGTCAATCTGTCGGCGGTCAACAGCATCAACTGGGCGCGGCTGATGGCGCAGATCGTCTATTATTTCTACGCCGCGGTGCGGCTTGGTGGCCCCGATCGGCCGATTGCGTTCAGCGTTCCGACGGGCAATTTCGGCGATGTGTTCGCAGGCTATGTGGCGGCGCAGATGGGGCTGCCGATCGCGCGGCTGGTCGTCGCGACCAACGTCAACGACATCCTCCACCGCGCGCTGACCCGCGGCGATTACAGCGCCGGGACGGTGACCGCGACCGCGACCCCCAGCATGGACATCCAGGTCAGCAGCAATTTCGAACGGTTGCTGTTCGACCTATCAGGCCGCGACGGCGGGGCGATCACGAACATGATGCGCGATTTCGACCAGAACCGCGCAATGACGATCCCTGACGACATGCTGGCGGGGGCGCGCGGGCTGTTTTCGAGCGCCAGCATCGACGGCGATGCGATGGCGCTCGCGCTGCGCTGGGCGCAGGAGCATGGCGGGCAGATCATCGACCCGCACAGCGCGGTCGGCCTTGCGGCGGCGCGTGCGCTGGAGGTCGACGCCGATATCCCCATTGTCACGCTGGCGACCGCCCATCCGGCGAAGTTCCGCGAAGCGGTCGAGCGCGCGACCGGCGTGCGCCCGGCGCTGCCCGCGCGGCTCGGCAACCTGTTCGACCGCGAAGAGCGATACGAGCGCCTGCCGGGCGATTATGACGCGGTGAAGGCCTTTGTGCTGGCGGAAGCCGCGCGTGGCTGACCTGCTGCCACTCGTCACCCTCGTCGGCGAGGCGTGGGATGATTATGGGTTGGTCGACAGCGGCCACGGCCGCAAGCTGGAACGCTATGGCCGCTACCGCTTCATCCGTCCCGAGCCGCAGGCGATGTGGGCCCCCGCGCTGCCCGCCAGCGAATGGGAGGCCGCCGATGGCGAGTTTATCCCGGCATCCGACGATGATGGCGGCGGGCGTTGGTATTACAACAAGCCCGTGCCCGCCGAAGGCTGGTCGCTGGCGTGGCGCGAGACGCGCTTTACCGCGCAATGCACCCCGTTTCGGCATCTGGGCTTTTTTCCCGACATGGCGCCGGTGTGGGACTGGCTGCGCGCGCAGGTTGCCGACAAGCCCGATCCCGCGTTCCTCAACCTGTTCGGCTATACCGGGGTGGGCAGCCAGGCGCTCGCGGCAGCGGGAGCGGCGGTGACGCACGTCGATGCGTCGAAGAAATCGGTCGGGCAGGCGCGCGAAAATGCGGCGCTGGCGGGCATGGCGGACAAGCCGGTGCGCTGGATCCTCGACGATGCCGGCAAGTTCACCGCGCGCGAAGTACGGCGCGCGAAGCGGTATGACGCGATCCTGCTCGACCCGCCGAAATTTGGCCGCGGCCCGACCGGTGAACGCTGGCAGATCGAGGAGGGGCTGGCGCCGCTGCTCGCCGATTGCCGCCAGTTGCTCGATGCCGACAGCCGCGCGCTGTTCCTGACCGTTTATGCTGTCCGCATGTCGGCGCTGGCGATTGGCGAGCTGCTGGCGCAGTTGTTTGCCGACCTGCCGGGCAAAGTGGAATGCGGCGAACTGGCGGTGCGCGAAGAGGCGCGGGGGCTGTTGCTGCCGACCGCAATTTTTGCGCGCTGGAGCCGCTGACGGTTTTTTCCCGCCCTGCATTTGCTGCATACGTTTGCTGCGCCGAAAAACGCAACATTGTAACCGAAACGCCCGTGCCAGCGCGTTGACAATGAGAACGTTCCCATTTAGATAACGTTCACATTAGGAAATGCCGCCAGCAAAAGAGCGGTGAATTTTGGGGAGAATAAGGGATGCGGGCGTCTCATAAGCAGTGGCTTGGCAAGTTTCTGGTCGGCACATCGGCGCTGTCGCTGATGGGGGCGGCGCAAACCGCCTTGGCGCAAGACGCGCCCGCGGAAAGCGCGGTCGACGGCGACGAGATCGTGGTCACCGGGATCCGCGCCAGCCTGGCAGCGTCGGCGGACATCAAGCGCGAGGCGCAGGGCGTTGTCGACGCGATTTCGTCCGAAGACATCGGTAAATTCCCCGACACCAACCTTGCCGAATCGTTGCAGCGTATCACCGGCGTGTCGATCGACCGCTCGAACGGGGAAGGATCGCTGGTCACCGTTCGCGGCTTTGGTCCCGAATTCAACCTGGTGACGCTGAACGGCCGCCAGATGCCAACCTCATCGCTCGGCGACGGCGCCAGCGCGCCGTCTTCGCGCTCCTTCGATTTTGCCAATCTGGCTTCGGAAGGTGTCGCGGGGGTCGAGGTTTACAAGACCGGGCGTGCCGCGATCCCATCGGGGGGCATCGGCTCATCGATCAACATCAAGACGCCGCGCCCGCTCGACAAGCCCGGCCTGTCGGGCAGCATCGCGGTCAAGGGCGTCTACGACAGCTCGCGTAACGAAGGCAATCCGATCACGCCCGAGGTGTCGGGCATTATTTCGACGACCTTTGCCGACGACCGCATCGGCATCATGATCGCGGGTGCGTACCAGAAGCGCAAAGCGAGTGTGAATGTCGCGAACGTCGGGTGGCGTGACGGCTATCTGGGCAATGAAAACAACTGGGGGTCGCTGACCCAGGATCCCGCCGATACCCGTTTCGGCCAGATCACCAATCGTCCCGGGCCGACCGACGTCTATCAGGTGCCGCAAAACGCATCATACGACCTCAACGACATCGACCGCGAGCGCATCAACGGCCAGGCAGTCCTGCAATTCCGTCCGATCGACAGCCTGACCGCGACGGTCGATTACACCTATTCGCGAAACACCGTCGAGGTGCGCAACAGCAATGTCGGCGTGTGGTTCAACCACAATAATACGTCGAGCGCCTGGACCGACGGTCCGGTTGCTGGTCCGATATTCTACTCCGAAGCCTTTGGGCCAGGCGAAAATAAGGATCTGTCATACAGCGGCTCGCTGGTCGCGAACCGGACCGAGAATAAGTCGCTGGGCGGCAACCTGCGCTGGGACGCGCCCGGCGGCGTCACGATGGAACTCGATTTCCATCACTCTACCGCTGAGTCAAAGCCGACCAACAAATATGGCACCAGCGTGTCGGTAGGCAACGCGGTGTTCGGGGTCGTCAATCAGCGGATCGATTTCGATTCCTATCTGCCGGTCATTTCGTACCAGATCCGCCCCGGCACCGATGCGCTCAACGCGGCGCTGATCACCCCCACGGGCAACGCATTCCGCAACGCCTATTTTCGCGACGAGATCAACCAGGCGCAGTTCCGCGGGCGTTACGACCATGACGGCGACTTCCTCGACAGCATCGATTTCGGCGTTTCGTATATCGAGAACAAGGTGCGATCGGCCTATGGCTTCATCCAGAACGACAGCTGGGGCGGGGCAGGGCCCGCGTCGGACATTCCCGACGACATCTTCACCCTCGAAACCTTGCCCGACAAGTTCAAGGGGTTAAACGGTGCCGCCGACATCATTCCCAGCTTTTACAAGTTCGATTTCGAGCGGATGGTCGGCCTGATCGACGGCCTTTATGGTACCTGCAACAACGCGGGGTCGGCGGACACTTGCCTGGCGAATTACACGACCGACCGGCGCATCACCGAAAAGACGCTGTCGCCTTATCTTCAGGTCTCGACCAAGTTCGACGTCGGGGCCGGAGAAGCGCATCTGACCGCCGGGGTGCGTTATGAAGATACGATCGTCGATGCCTCGGCGCTCGTGCCGATCCCGACCGGAACGCGCTGGGTCGCGGCGAACGAGTTCGGCGTAATCTTTGGCCCGACGAGCGATTTCACCCGCTTCAAGGGCAGCTATGACCATTGGCTCCCCGCGGTCGATTTCGACATCGAGCCGATCGAGAATGTGAAGCTGCGCGCGTCGTACAGCCACACGATCACGCGCCCCGACTATGCCAGCATGCAGGGTGGCCGGACGATCGATCAGCTGTTCCGTATTGCGGGCGGGACCGGCAGCCAGGGTAATCCCGGCTTGCTGCCCTATAAGTCAAAGAATATCGACCTGTCGGCCGAGTGGTATTACGAACGCGAAAGCTATGTTTCGGCGGGCTTTTTCCACAAACGCGTGTCGAACTTCCTGTCGACGACGCGTGTCGATACAGCCGCGTTCGGGCTGACCAATCCCGCGGATGGCCCGCGCTATCGAACGGCGGTTGCGGCGCGCGGTGCGAATGCCGGGGCCAACGACCTGCGCGACTTCATCCTGCGCAACTACCCGGCGTCGGTGCGGGTGAACCGCGACGCCAACGGCAACCCGGTGCTCGACGCCAGCGGTTTCTGGACCGGCGACATATTCGGACTGGCCGAGGATGCGCCGCTGAATTTCGAGATCACGACGCCGATCAACAGCGACCAGTCGGCGAAGATCCACGGGTTTGAATTCGCGCTCCAGCACAGTTTCTGGGACACGGGTTTTGGCGTCCAGCTGAACTATACGATCGTCAATGGCGACGCGACCTATGACAACACCCAGCCGTCGACGGTGCCGCAGTTCGCGCTGACCGGGCTCAGCGACAGCGCCAATGCCGTCGCCTATTACGACAAGGGCCCACTGCAGGCGCGCGTCGCGTGGAACTGGCGCGACAAATTCCTGGCGGGGACAGGGCCCAACCCCTTTTACGTCGAGGAATATTGGCAGATCGACGCCAGCGCGAGTTATGAGTTCATTCCGGGCCTGACCGCCTTTGTCGAGGCGATCAACCTGACCGGCGAAAGCCGCCGTGGCCATCTGCGATCCGAAAATAATGTCGCTTTCGCATCGCCCGGCTACGCGCGCTACGCCGCAGGGGTCCGGTTCAACTTCTGACGCGGGCGGGCCGCCCGCCGGATCGCAGGCAGGAGAGCCGCACCTTCCCCGGGGCGGCTCTTTTGCGTGACGGCGGCGAGATGCTCGCTTAGGATCGACGCCAATGAACAAGACGGTCGAGAGGGTAGTCATTGTCGGCGGGGGCACCGCCGGCTGGCTGGCGGCATCGCTGCTCGCCGCCTCGCGGCACGGGGTGTCGGGACGATTATCGGTGACCCTGATCGAGGCGCCCGACATTCCCACCATTGGCGTCGGCGAGGGCACCTGGCCGACGATGCGCGAAACGCTCGCGCGCATCGGGATCGGCGAGACCGAGTTTCTGGCCGCATGCGACGGATCGTTCAAACAAGGCTCGCGCTTCGACGGCTGGGTGACCGGGGCGTCAGACGATCGCTACCTCCATCCTTTCACGCCGCCACCCACAATGCCAACCGGCGACCTGCTGGCGGCATGGCAGGCGGAGGCTCCCGGTCTGCCGTTCGCCGCGGCAATGTGCGCGCAGACGCATATCTGCGACCTTGATCTGGCGCCGCGTCAGCGGTCGATGCCCGACTATCAGGGCGCGGCCAATTATGCCTATCATCTCCATGCCGGAAAATTCGCCGCACTGCTGCGCACCCATGCGGTGCAGCGGCTGGGCGTGCGGCATATCGCCGACCATGTCACCGGGGTGCAGCGCGACAGCGACAGCGAAAGCGGCGGCGACATCGCGGCAGTCGCGACGCGCCAGCATGGCGAGATTGCGGGCGACCTGTTCGTCGATTGCACCGGCCATGCGGCGCTGCTCATCGGCGGCGAACTGGACGTCGCGTGGATCGACCGCAGCGACACGCTGTTCAACGACCGCGCGCTCGCGGCGCAGGTGCCGGTGACGCCGGGCAGCCCGATCGCATCGCAGACGGTAGCGACTGCGCATGCCGCGGGCTGGATCTGGGACATCGGCCTGCCGGGGCGGCGCGGCATCGGCTGCGTCTATGCCAGCCGGTTCATGAACGACGACGCGGCGGAGGAGACGTTGCGCGCCTATATCGCACGCGTCCTGCCCGATGCGCCTGATGTTCCCGCGCGGCGCTTAAGCTTTCCGACCGGCCACCGGGCGCGGTTCTGGGAGGGCAATTGCGTCGCGGTCGGCCTGTCGGCGGGGTTCATCGAACCGCTGGAGGCGTCGGCCATCGTGATGATCGAACTGTCGCTGCGCGCACTGGTCGACAATTTCCCGGCGAGCCGCGCGGCAATGCCGATCCACGCCGATCGTTTCAACGAACTGTTCCGCTATCGCTGGGACCGCATCGTCGATTTCCTCAAGCTCCACTATGCGCTGAGCCAGCGCACCGAACCCTATTGGCTGGCGCAGCGCGACCCCGCGCACCTGCCGTCGCGGCTGGTCGAGCAGTTGCAGCTGTGGCGCGACCAGCCGCCATCGGTGTGGGATTTCCCGCGGGTCGACGAGATTTTCTCGGCCGAAAGCCACCAATATATCCTTTATGGCATGGGTTTTCCGGTCCCTGCCGATCTTGCCGCCGAAACGCACCGGCGCGATCGTGCCGTGGCGGCGCTCGCCGAAACCCGCCAGCGTGCCCGCGCCTTGGCCGCCGCCTTGCCCGCCAATCGCGATTATCTCGATGCGCTCCCGCTCCAAACCGGTGCCCTGGCCGCGCGATAGAAAAGAGTTTTGATGCCCCTTCACGCCGTCCTCGATAAAAACGCCCACCGCGACCTGCGGGTCCGTACCGAAGCGGGCGCTGCGCTCGGCGACGATGTGATGGCCGTGCTGACGGTGCCGAGCGAATTTCGCCGCGTGCAGGCGCATTTCCCGATCCTGTTCCGCCGCGAGAGCGGCCGCGACGCCTTTACCGCGATGGCGCTGTTCGGGTTCGAGACCGGGGAGAATCTGTTCCTTGATGGCGATCGCTGGGACGCGCGCTATCGTCCGCTGGCACTGGCTATCCAGCCATTTTTGGTCGGCCGCACGGCGGACGGCGACGGGCCGGGGCAGGTCCATATCGATCTTGATCATCCGCGCATTGCCGACGACGGCGTACGCTTGTTCGACGCGGAAGGTATGGCGACGCCGTTTCTGGAGGCGATAGCCGAACGGCTCGGCGACCTTGATGAGGGGTATCGGGAGAGCGAAACCTTTTACGACGCGTTGCGCGCGCACGACCTGCTCGAACCCTTCAGTCTCGAAGTGACGCTCGACGATGGGTCGAAACATTCGCTGGTCGGCTTTCACATCATCGACGAGGATCGGATGCGCGCGCTGGGCGCCGAAACGCTCGGCGCGTTGCATGCGGCGGGGCATCTGATGCCGATGTTCATGGCGATGGCGTCGCTGTCGCAATTGTCGGTGCTGGTCGAACGGAAGAACCGCAAGCTTGGCTGAGCGGGACGGCGCCATTTACGACCGCCTGATGCGGGTGCCCGAGCGCGACTGGGACCGCGCGGCGGGGCTGGACGGCCTGCTGAACGGTGCGCGCGAGCCCTTTGTCGTGCGCGGTCTGGTCGCTGACTGGCCGCTGGTCGCGGCGGGTCGGCGGTCGGCGGCGGAGGCGCGGCGCTATCTGCTCGATCATGCGCGCGACCGGCCCTTTACCGTGTCGATCGGGCCACCGGGGCATGACGGGCGATTGTTCTATGACGCCGACATGGCGATGAATTTTCGCACCGGCACCGGCAAGCTCGCCGATATTTTTTCCGGGATCGACGCGAGCGAGGCGGGGGGCGATCCGCGCATCGTCTATCTGGCATCGATCGATATTCCGGCGCATTTCGACGGTTTGCACGAGGCGAACCACGTCGATCTGGGCGAGCGCGATCCGTTGCAGAGCATCTGGATCGGCACTCGCACCCGCATCGCGGCGCATAATGATTTTCCCGATAACCTAGCCTGCTGTGCCGCGGGCCGCCGCCGTTTCACGCTGTTCCCGCCGAGCCAGTTTCGCAACCTGTATCTGGGGCCGATCGACAACACCCCGGCGGGACGCGCGGTGAGCATGGTCGATTTCGATGCCCCCGATCTGGTGGCGTATCCGGGTTTCGCGGCGGCGATGGGGGAGGCGCAGACGGTCGAACTGGAGCCCGGCGACGCGATTTTCATTCCGTCGATGTGGTGGCATCATGTCGAGGGTCTGGCGCCGTTCAATATCCTGGTCAATTATTGGTGGCGCAGCAGCCCCGCGTGGCTGGGCCAGCCGCAGGAGGCGCTGAACCATGCGATCCTGGCGATCCGCGACCTGCCGCCCGCCGACAAAGCGATCTGGCGCGAGATGTTCGACCATTATGTTTTCGCCAATGATGGCCGGGTGACCGACCATATCCCCGAACCAGCGCGCAGCGTGCTGGCCCCGCTCACGGTCGAGAGTGCGGGGCGGCTGCGCGCCTTTTTGTTGAGAGCGTTGAACCGATGAACCAGGACAAGCCGATCCAGCGGGTCGTGATCGCGGGCGGCGGCACCGCGGGCTGGATGATGGCCGCCGCGATCGCCCGCACGATGGGCCACACCGTCGACCTGACGCTCGTCGAATCCGAAGCGATCGGGACGATCGGGGTCGGCGAATCGACGATCCCGCCGCTGGTCAATTTCAACCGCATCCTGGGCATCCCCGAGCCCGAATTCATGCGCGCGACGCAGGCGACGTTCAAACTCGGCATCCTGTTCGATAACTGGAAGCATGACGGCGACAGCTATTTCCACAGCTTTGGCCTGTCGGGGAAAGATCATTGGTCGGCGGGTTTCCAGCATTTCTGGCTCAACGCGCGCGAGCGCGGGCATGACCGGCCGTATAGCGATTATTGCCTGGAACTGGTCGCGGCGATGGAGGGCAAATTTGCCCACCTGCCCGACGACCGGATGAATTACGCTTATCATGTCGATGCGACGCTGTACGGGCGTTACCTGCGCAAACTGGCCGAGGCCGACGGGTGCAAGCGCGTCGAGGGCAAGATTGCGCGGGTCGAACTGAATGGAGAAAGCGGCGACATCGCCGCGCTGCATCTGGATGGCGAACGGCGGATCGAAGGCGATATGTTCGTCGATTGCACTGGCTTTCGGGGTCTGCTGATCGACGGTGCGCTGCATGCGGGGTTCGAGGATTGGAGCCACTGGCTGCCCAACGACAGCGCGATCGCCGTGCAGGCGAAACACCAACGCGCGCCGCAACCCTACACGCAGGCGATCGCGCACGATTCGGGGTGGCAATGGCGCATCCCGTTGCAGCACCGGATGGGCGCGGGGATCGTTTACAGCAGCGGTTACCTGTCGCGCGATGCCGCCTATGACCGGTTGATGAGCAGCGTCGGCGAGCCGCTGATCGAACCGTTCGACATCAAGTTCAAGGGCGGGGTGCGGCGCAAGCAATGGTATCGCAATTGCGTCGCGGTCGGGCTGGCGGGCGGCTTTGTCGAACCGCTGGAGGCGACGACGGTGCATCTGATCCAGCGCGCGGTGCTGCGGTTCATCCGGATGATGCCGAACGGGCGGGTCAGCGAGCGCGACGCCGCCGAGTTCAACGACCAGCAGCGGCTGGACATCGAACAGATCCGCGATTTCGTGGTGCTGCATTACAAGGCGACCAACCGCCGCGACAGCCCGTTCTGGCGCCATGTCGCGAACATGCCGATCCCCGACTCGCTAGAACAGAAGATCGAATTGTTCCGTGAAACCGGCCGCGTGTTCCGCAAATATGAGGAATTGTTCGCCGAAAACAGCTGGGTGCAGGTGATGATGGGGCAGGGGATCGAGCCGCAAAGCTATCACCCCATCGCCGCGAAACTGCGCGACGATGAGGTCGAGCGCCTGTTCCAGACGATCCGCGACAATATCGCGCAGACGGTGGCGACGCTGCCCGAGCATCATGCCTATGTCGCGCAATATTGCGGCGCCGACGTGCCGCAGCCGGCATGAAGGGCGCTGCGTTCCTCCTGATGCTGGGCGCGGCGCTGACCGGCGCCGGCGCGGCCGCGAAAGAGTCGGCGGCGGACGGCTGGCGGCTGGTCTGGTCGGACGAGTTCGACGGCGCCGCGATCGATCGCAACAAATGGGATTTCGACGTCGATTGCTGGGGCGGCGGCAACAATGAACGCCAATGCTACACCGACAGGCGCCGCAACGCGGCGGTCGTGGACGGCAAGCTGGTCATCACCGCGCGCAAAGAGAAAGCAAGCGGTCCCGCCTTTCCGCTGGGCCAGCGCGGCGAGCCGGGCAAGGCCAATGCCCGGCAGGCGCGCGAGTTCACCTCGGCACGGCTGGTGACGCGCGGCAAGGCGGCGTGGACCTTTGGCAAGATCGAGGTGCGCGCGAAGCTGCCGCAGGGGCAGGGCACATGGCCCGCGATCTGGATGCTGCCCGAGGGGCATCCCTATGGCACCTGGGCGGCGTCGGGCGAGATCGACATATTGGAGGCGGTGAACCTGGGGGTGCGCTGTGACAGCTGCACCGGCGGGATCGAGAACCGCATCCTTGGCACGCTGCATTTCGGCGGCGTCTGGCCAAAGAACGCGCACAAGAGCAACGAGATCGCGCTGCCCGGCAAGCTCGACGATTTCCACGTCTTCGGCATCCTGTGGGAGAAAAGCAAGATTGTCTGGACCGTCGATGGTCGGCCCTATGCGACGCAGGTCGCGGGCGACTGGAACACCAGCGGATCGGCCGATCCGGCGGCGCCGTTCGACCGTCCCTTTCACCTGATCCTGAACCTGGCGGTCGGCGGCGGGCTGGCCGAGGATCGCGGCATCAAGGGGGTGGACGAACGCGGCTACCCGAAAGCAATGGAAATAGATTGGGTGCGCGTCTGGCAATGCAGCGAGGATGAAGCTAGCACGGCGCGTTGCGGGACCAACGGGGGCACAGCGGAATAATGGGGCGTCGACGGCAGTCGGTCACGATCAAGCATGTTGCGGCCGACGCGGGGGTGTCGCTGCAAACGGTGAGCCGCGTCATCAACAACGAGCCGAATGTCCGCCCCGAAATGAAAGAGCGGGTGCAGGCGTCGATCGACCGGCTGGGCTATGTGCCGTCGATCGCGGCGCAGCGGATGAGCGGGTCGCGATCGTATCTGATCCTGGCGATCAACGACCGCGAACGCACGATCGCCGACTGGCGCGGGCGGCAGGGGGTCGACTGGGTCGACCAGATGCTGCTCGGCGGGATGTTGAAATGCGCCGAATATGGCTATCGCATGATTTTCGAGCTGGTCGACACGCACAACGACCACGTCGAGCGCGAACTGCGCGCCGCGATCGCCGCATTGCAGCCGGACGGGGTGATCCTGACCCCGCCGCACTCGGACAACCCGCTGATCGTCGGGCTGCTCGACCAACAAAAAATTCCCTTTGCGCGTATCGGTTCGCGCGGGGGCGATGTCGGCATCGCGCTGACGATGGACGACGAAGGGTCGGCGCGGCGCGCCACGCGCCATCTGATCGATCTGGGCCACCGGCGTATCGGGTTTATCCCGGGTTCGCCCGAATATAGTTTGAGCCGCTGGCGCGTCGACGGCTGGGAAGGCGAGATGGGCGCCGCAGGTCTGGCAACCGACGATCTGCTCGCCGAGGGCGATTTCACTTATGCCTCCGGGGCCGCGGCAGCGCGGCAGTTGCTGGCCGGCGGCGACCCGCCGACCGCGATCATCGCCAGCAGCGACCAGATGGCGCTCGCGACGCTGGAGGTCGCACGCGAACAGGGTCTCGACGTCCCCGGGCAATTGTCGATCGTCAGTTTCGACAACACCCCGATCGTTCGGTTCACCCAGCCGGCGCTGACCGCGATCGACCAGCCGGTCGCCGAAACCGCCTCGCGCGCGGTCGAGCTGATCATCGCCGCGCAGCGCGGGGCGCCGCGCCCGACCGAACCGACGCGGGTGCAGGGCGGGCTGGTCGAACGCGGATCGACTGCTGCGCCGCCCGCCGCGCATGGGTGACCCCGGCGGCCCACGCCGCCAGTCGCTCCGCTTTCTGCTCCTTTATGCGCTCGCCGCCGCGGGCGGGGCGATCGCCTATGTCCCCTTCCTGACCATCTGGCTGCCCGGGCGGATGACGCAGTTGGCGGGTACGGCGGATGTACAGGCGCTGGGCTATGTCACCTTTTTCGGCGCAATCGCCGCCAGCGCCGGGGGGATCGGCTTTGGCTGGCTCAGCGACCGCACGGGCAACCGGCGCGGCTGGGTGCTGACCGGGCTGGCGCTGACCATCGCGCTGTTGCTCGCGGTGCCGCTGGCGCAGGATATCTGGACCCTTGTCGCGATCATCGTCGCGTGGCAGCTGGCGCTTAACATGATGCTCGGGCCGCTCGCCGCATGGGCCGGGGATTGCGTTCCCGACGACCAAAAGGGACTGCTCGGCGGATTGCTGGCCTTCTCGCCCGCGCTGGGGGCATGGTCGGGGGCGCTGGTGACATGGCCGGGGCTGGTGCCCAACGAGGCGCGGTTACTGGTGATCGCCGCGCTGGTCGCGGTCGCCGTGCTGCCGGTGCTGGTCCTCGGGCGACCACGCGCCTTCGCCGACCTCACGGCGCCCCCGCCCGAGCGCATCGCGGGCGAGCCGGCACCGCACCCGACGGGCCCCGCGATCCGCATGTGGCTGGCGCGGCTGCTCGTCCAGATCGCCGAGGCAGCGTTGTTCGCCTATCTCTATTTCTGGTTCCGGTCGATCGACCCTGGCATGCACGACAGCGAAAAGGCCGGGCTGTTCAGCATCGCGCTGACGCTGGCGGTGCCGATCGCACTGGTCAGCGGCCGCTGGGCCGACGACCATGACCAGCCGTTCCGCCCGCTCGTGTTCAGCGCCGCCGTATCGGGGCTGGGCATGATCGGCATGGCGATCGCCGGGGTACCGGACGTTGCCAAGGCGAGCTATCTGGTGTTCGCGATCGCGACGACGGTTTTCCTGTCGCTCCACGCCGGACAAACGCTGCGCATCCTGCCGCGCTCCGACCGCCGTGGGCGCGATCTGGGCATCTTTAACCTGACCAACACCGTGCCGTCGCTGATCATGCCCTGGCTGACGATTTCGCTGGTCCCGGGCTTTGGTTTCGACGCGCTGTTCCTGCTGCTTGCGGCGTTGACCGCGATCGCGGTGTTGCTGCTCGCGACGATGCCGCGGATCCGCCCGCACCCCTGAAAACAGAGCGCTTGATTTCGCCCGCGCGCTATGCGACATCAAATTTGATAACGTTCACATAATGACGATCGGGTAGAGGATGGGAGAGACGATGCGCCGACAGGCATTGGTCATGGCGACCGCGCTGCTTTGGGCAGGAACCGCAGCAGCAACGGCGCCAACCGCGGACGGCGATGCCGCTGCTGTCCATCCCGATCTGTGGCCGACGGCGAAAAGCCCCGCGACGATTTCCGATCCTGCGACCGAGGCGCGGATCGATGCGCTGATCGCGCGGATGACGGTCGAGCAAAAGGTCGGCCAGCTGATCCAGGCCGACATCAGCACGATTACGCCAAAGGATCTCGAAACCTGGCCGCTCGGTTCGATCCTGGCGGGCGGCAACAGCGGCCCGAACGGCAATGAACGCTCGACCGCCGCCGATTGGGCGAAGCTGGTCGGCGATTTTCGCGCCGTGTCGCTACGCCCGCAGGCCAATGGCGTCGCCATCCCGATCATCTTTGGCGTCGATGCGGTGCACGGCCATAACAATATCCCCGGCGCGACGCTGTTCCCGCACAATATCGGCCTCGGTGCGGCGCGCGACCCCGAACTGATCCAGCGGATCGGCGCAGTGACGGCCGCCGAAATCGCCGGTAGCGGGATCGAATGGACCTTTGCCCCGACGCTGGCGGTGCCGCAGGATTTGCGCTGGGGCCGCAGCTATGAAGGCTATGCCGCCGATCCGAAACTCGTCGCCGACTATGCCAGGGCGATGGTGCTCGGCTTGCAGGGCGATCTGATCGCTGGTCGGTCGGTGGGCGCCGACAAGGTTGCGGCAACCGCCAAGCATTTCCTGGCCGACGGCGGCACGTTCGAGGGCAAGGATCAGGGCGACGCGCGGATCGACGAGAAAGAACTGATCGCAAAGCACGGACAAGGCTATCCCGCCGCGATCGATGCCGGGGCGCTGACCGTGATGGCCAGCTTTTCGAGCTGGAACGGCGTCAAGCATCACGGCAACAAGGGGCTGCTGACCGACGCGCTCAAGCAAAGAATGGGATTCGAAGGCTTTGTCGTCGGTGACTGGAACGGCCACGGTCAGGTTGCGGGGTGCAGCGTCACCGATTGCGCGCAGTCGATCAACGCCGGGCTCGATATGTTCATGGCGCCCGACAGCTGGAAGGGGCTGTACGACAGCACGCTGAAACATGCGAAGGACGGCACGATCCCGGCCGCGCGGCTGAACGATGCGGTGCGCCGCATCCTGCGCGTGAAATACAAGCTTGGCCTGTTCGCCGAAGGGCATGTCGACCGCAGCATGGTGAAAGCGGTGGGCACCCCCGACCATCTCGCCATAGCGCGCGAAGCGGTCGCCAAGTCTTTGGTGCTGCTCAAAAACAATGGCGGCGTGCTGCCGATCAAGCCCGGTGCCCGGGTGCTGGTGACCGGTCCGGCGGCCGACAATATGGCGATCCAGTCGGGCGGCTGGACGATCAGCTGGCAGGGGACCGACGTCGTCCGTTCGGACTTTCCGAACGGCCAGACGATCTGGGAGGCGCTGGACAAAGCGGTGCGCGACGCGGGCGGCACTGCAACGCTGTCGGAGGGCGGGGTGTTCAAGGAAAAGCCCGACGTTGCGATCGTCGTGTTCGGCGAGGATCCCTATGCGGAATTTCAGGGTGACGTCCCGACGCTCGATTACCAGCCGACCGAAGCGACCGACCTGGCGACGCTGAAGCAGCTGAAGGCGGCGGGGGTTCCGGTGGTCGCGCTGTTCCTGTCGGGGCGGCCGATGTTCACCAGTCCCGAAATCAACGCCGCCGACGCGTTCGTCGCGGGCTGGCTGCCCGGGTCGCAGGGCGCGGGCGTCGCCGATGTGCTGGTCGCGGCCAAGGATGGCAAGACGGCGCGCGGCTTTACCGGCACTTTGCCCTTCGCTTGGCCCGCCGACGCGCGATCGCCGGTGGAAAAGCCGCTGTTTTCGGTCGGCTACGGCCTGAAATATGGCGACACGCGCGCGGTGGCGACGCTTTCCGAGGAATTGGGCGTCGATATTACCCAGGCCCTGAACGTCGAGAATTTCTTCTCGGGCGGCCGCGCCCGCGCGCCGTGGGCGCTGACGGTCACCGACGCCGGGGGCTCGCGCCCGGTCGAATCGCCGCCGACGGCAAGCCCCGGCGGGCTGATCGCGGCGCGTTCGGTCGATGTGCGGGCGCAGGAGGATGGCAAGGCGTTCGTGTGGACGGGCCCCGCCGCGCTGCACCTGTCGGGCCCCTATGCCGACCTGTCGCGCCAGCTGAACAACAGCTTCGCGCTGCGAATCGAATGGCGGATCGACGCGCTTGGTGCGGGTCCGGTGCAGGTCGCGCTGGGCGGCAAGGCGTTCGATGTTTCGGCGCTGGTGAATGCGGCGCCAAAGGGACAGGTCTCGACGATCCGGGTGCCGCTGCGCTGCTTTGCCGATGCCGGGGCCAATCTGCAACGCGTCGACTATGCGCTGTCGGTGCAGGCCGACAAGGGCTTTGCCGCCACGCTGCTGAATACGAATGTCGAAGCCGTGGGAACGAATCTGCCTTGCCCACCGGCGGTTAAATGACGAGACCCGGTATAAGGGTTAGCCCAAAAACATATCGGGGAGAGATTGGATGGCGTTGATGCCGGATATCACATCGAGCAGCGATCCGGTCGCGAGCGAAGGCGAGGGGACGCATGTCGATGCCCCCGAACTGCGGCTGTTCGTGATGGGACTGTTTTTCATTTTCGGTGGCATCACCAGCCTCAACGACGTGATCATTCCAAAGCTCAAAGAGCTGTTTACGCTGAATTATACGCAGGCGATGCTGGTGCAATTCTGCTTCTTCACCGCCTATCTGGTGATCGGCATTCCGGGCGCCAAGCTGGTCAAAAAGATCGGCTACATGCGCGGCGCGGTTGCTGGATTGCTGACGATGATGGTTGGCTGCCTGCTGTTCATTCCGGCGTCGCAGAACGCGACCTACGCGCTGTTTCTGTTTGCGCTATTCGTGCTCGCAAGCGGCGTGGTGATCGTCCAGGTCGTTGCCAATCCGCTGATCTCGCTGCTCGGCAAGCCTGAAACGGCACACAGCCGCCTGACCTTTGCCCAGGCGTTCAATTCGCTGGGTACGACGGTTTTTCCGATCGTTGGCTCTATCCTGATTCTCGGCAGCCTTGCGACGATGAGCGCCGACCAGCTGTCGGGGGCAGCGCTTGATGCCTATCGCACCGCCGAAACCCAGGCGATCGTCAACGGCTACCTTGGCATCGCGGTGGCGCTTGCGGTCGTCGCGGGCGCGGTGTGGCTGTTCCGCAATCGCCTGCAGGGCGAGCGGCACGAGGCAAGCGCCGGACTGGCCGGTGTTGATCTGCTGAAGCGCCCGCGTTTCGGCTACGGTGCGCTTTGTATTTTCCTGTATGTAGGCGCCGAGGTGTCGATCGGTTCGCTGGTCGTCAACTACCTGATGCAGCCGGGTGTCATGGGCTTGCAGGAGCAGGCTGCGGGCAAGCTGATCGGACTGTATTGGGGCGGCGCAATGGTCGGGCGCTTCATCGGGTCCGCGCTGATGCGCGTGGTTAGCCCTGGCAAGCTGTTGGCGTTTGTCGCGGCAGGTGCGATTGCACTGATCCTGATTTCGACCACGAGCAGCGGTGTCGTGTCGGGCTATAGCCTGCTCGCGGTCGGCCTTATGAACTCGATCATGTTCCCGACCATCTTCAGCCTGGCGTCCGAAAAGCTCGGTAGCCGCGCCGCCGACGGGTCGGGGATCATCAACGTCGCGATCTTTGGCGGCGCTGTGGTCCCGCTCGCAACCGGCGTACTGGCAGATATCACCGGCAGCCTTGCCACTGCGCTGCTGCTCCCCGCACTCTGTTATGCGGTCATCGCGGGATTTGGCATCTACGCCCGGCGCCCCGCCGCCTGACGGCAATCGCCGCGGGGCAGCGCGCTCTGGTGTGCGCTGCCCCGCGGCGTCCCGCCCCCTCGCGGGATGCTGGACCGGTTACGCCGGGTCGGCGAGTGCGATGCGGTTTCGTCCGCCCGCCTTCGCCTTGTACAGCGCATCGTCGGCGGCTTTCAGCGCGCCGCGCGTTTCGCCATAGCCAAAGACGTCGGCCACCCCGCCCGAGAAGGTGATCTGGCCGAACGGTTCGTCGGTCTTGCGATTGATCAGGCGGCGTTCGGCGAGTTGTTCGCGTGCTTCGTCGAGCCGCTCGGCCGCCTGCGTCGGGGTCAGGCCGCGGAACAGCATGACAAATTCCTCGCCGCCGTGCCGTGCGACGTGGCAGCGGTCGTCGGAGATGCGCGCTAGCGTGTCGGCGATTGCCTTGATCACCCGGTCGCCGGCTTCATGGCCGTGGATGTCGTTGACCTTCTTGAATTCGTCGATGTCGCAAAAGGCGACGCTGAGCGGTTCGCACGCCGCGCGCGCTTCCTTGAAATGGCGGTCGAGCAGGATTTCAAAGGCGCGGCGGTCGGGCAGGCCGGTGAGGAAGTCGAGCTCGGCGTCGCGCTTGGCGCGTTCGAGGCTGCGGCGTAGCGCCTTCGCCTCGTCCTCGCTCTTGCGCATATGATCCTCGGCCTTGCGCGTGCGTTCGAGCATGACCTTGGCAAGGTCGGCCAGGCTGGAGACGATCCGCCCGGTTTTTTGCAGCTGCTCCAGATCGTCGACATGCTGTTCGAGTTCGGAGCCATAATCGCTGGTGACGGTCCGCGCCTCCTTGGCTTGGACGTGAAAGGATTCGAGGTTGGTTTCGAGCCGCGTCATCAGGCGGTCGAGATCGGCATGATCAGCAGGGGCGGTGTTCTGTTCGCCGAGTTCGTTGAGCCATTGCTGGGTGATCCCGTCCGCCGATTGCGACCGCGTTGTGATCTGGCGTGCCAGATGCGGGTTCATGCCCGAAAAGGCGGCGTGTGCCAGCAACAGGTTGGCCGGCGACACGTCCAGATCATTGTCGACCAGAAACGCCATGATCGTGCCGATCAGTTGGTGCCGGGCGAGTTGTGCGAGGTCGCGGGTGCCGCCGGTTCCATCGGGCGGTGCGTGGCGTCCTGCGGGGAGCGCGCCATGTGCCCGGCGTAGCCCCAGCCAATCCAGAAGCCGTCCTACCGGCTCGTTCGATGGTGTCGCTTTGGTGGTCATGCGACAATTAACGGGCCGCACGCGGCGGATTTAAGTCGGCGTCAGTGCTATTCTGCCGCCGAAAACCGCTGATGTTGGGCTATTAAGGGCAAAGCGATGTCAAATCAGGCGGTTAGGAAAGCCTGCTATTTACAGCGGTTCCAGCCAGCGCCGCGCACCGCCCGCCCCGGTGTCGCACCGCTATGTTCGCCGCCGCGCAGCACCGCTACGCCGTTGACGAACACGTCGCGCACGCCGACCGAATATTGATGCGGATCCTCGAAGGTCGAGCGATCGGCGACCTTTGCCGGGTCAAAGACGACGACATCGGCGTAATAGCCGGGCCTCAGCGCGCCGCGCTCCTTGATCCCCAGATTGGTGGCGGGCAGGGTGGTCAGACGGTACACCGCCTGCTCCAGCGAGATCAGTTTTTCGTCGCGGACATAGCGCCCAAGCAGGCGAGCGAAATTACCATAAGTGCGCGGATGCGCGCCCGATTTCAGAAAATCCCCCTCGGCTGCCTGCGACGCGCCGTCCGAACCGAAGCTCATCCACGGCAGTTGCACCTGCTTGCGGACATTGTCCTCGGACATCAGAAAATAGACGGTGCCGACGCGCGAGCCGTCCTCGACCACCAAGTCCATTGCGGTTTCTTCGGGCGACTTGCCGCGCATCGCCGCGACCTCGGCCAGCGTCTTGCCGGTCAGCGGTTTGAGCTTTTCGTTCTTGAAGCCAGAGAGGATCATCTTGTCGGCGCCCGCGCCGAAATAGAGATTTTCCCAGTCGCTGCCGGGCTGCTGCATTTCGGCCGCAACGCGCGCGCGGGTTTCTGGGTTTTTCAGCCGCTCGATCCACGCCTCCAGCCCGCCCGCCTGAACCCAGGTCGGCATTGCGGCGTCGAGCCCGGTGGCGCCCGCAGTGTAGGTGTACATATCGGTGGTGATCCGCTGGCCCGCGGCGCGCGCGGCCTCGATCTTTTCTACCACCGCGTCGAGTTTGCCCCAATTGGAGCGCCCGGCCATCTTGAGGTGATAGATTTCGGCGGGCGCACCCGAACGACGCGAAATTTCGATCAGTTCATCGACGGCTTCCTCCAGCCGGTCGCCTTCGGAACGCATATGGCTGATGTACATGCCGCCGCATTTCGCGGCCTCGCTGGTCAGCGCGACCAGCTCGTCGGTTTCGGCATAGGAGCCTGGCGCGTAGATCAGCGAGCTGCCGACGCCCATCGCACCTTCGTTCATCGCCTGCCGCACCAGCGCGCGCATCCGGTCCAGCTGCTCGGGGGTTGGGTCGACATCGCCTTCGCCCAGTTCATGCACGCGCACCGTCGCCGCGCCGACAAAGCTTGCGACGTTGGTCGAAACGCCGCGTTTTTCCAGATAGCCGAGGTAATCGCCGAGGCTGGTCCATTCGATGGGGAACTTCAGGTCGCCCTGGCGCTCGATTTCCTGGCGCTTCATCGCCGGGTTCAGCGGCCCCATCGACCAGCCTTCGCCCATCACTTCCAGCGTCACGCCCTGCCGGATGTCGCTCTGGCTCTTGGGATCGACGATCAGCGATTCGGTCGCCCAGCTGAGCATGTTGATGAACCCCGGCGCGACCGCCATGCCTTTGGCTTGCACCTCGCTTTTCGCCATACCCGCCACTTTGCCGACGGCGACGATCCGGTCGTCCTTGATCGCGACATCGCCAACGACGGGCGGCTGGCCCGATCCGTCGTAGATCGTGCCGCCGCGAATGATCAGATCATAGGACGGCGCCTGCGCGGCGACCGACGCCGACAGCAGCATGGAACTGCACAGCAACAGGGACGGGACGAAGCGTCGGGGCAGTGCCATCAATTTTCTCCCAATGCGATCAGCCGTGCAGGCTCATCAGCGAATCCATCAACCCGTCGTCGGCGCTGGAACAGACGCCGAGCACCAGTGCCTCGTCGAACCCGTCGGCGACCACATAAGCATGGCCCATCGACGAATCGAGATAGATGCCCTGACCGGTCTTCAGCGCGACGGGGTCGTAAAATTCGGTGTGAATCTCGATCGCGCCCTCCAGCACATAAATGAACTCTTCGCCCTGATGGCGGACAAGCTCGCCGAACTCGCTCGCGCTGTGGGCGCGGATGCGGGTGATGATCGGGATCATCCGTTTCTGGCGCAGGTCGGTGCAGAGGTAATGATAGTCGTAATTGTCGGTGGTGACGCGCACCGCCTGATCGATCGTCCCGACGCTGCGACGACCGGTAACCCGCGGCGCGCTGTCGCCCTCATCCTCGGCAAACAGGTCCGACATGCGGATGCTGAGTCGCTGGCTGAGCTGTTGCAGCTTGTCGTAACTCAGCGTCAGCCGGTCATGCTCGACCTTTGACAGGGTCGATACCGGGATGCCCGATTTCGCGCTCATCTCCTTGAGCGTCCAGCCGTTTCGCGAGCGAATGCTCTTCATTACGGTGCCGAGAGTGGGCGGGGCCGCACGAGCCGCCATCAAAATTTCCATTCCATGTTTGACAATTTTCTAATCAGGATCATTATGTCCCTATTGGGTTAACAGTTGTTGACCCTTGGTAAGGCGTCGCGCGGCTTGCTGCAAGGTCAGACAGGGCGGGCCAGACAAAAGGGGAAAGTGATGCGTTTCATCCGCAAGGCGATGATCGGACTGGCGGCGCTCGCCGCGCTGCCGCTGGCGGCGCAGGGGCCGCTGCCCGCACCAACGGCCAAGAAAGTGGAAACCGCCGCCGCGACCAGTCCGGCGGTGCCGACAAAGCAGGTGACGCTCGATGCCGCCGACCTAGAGGCCTGGATGGACGGCTATCTGCCCTATGCGCTCGAACGCGCGCGCATCCCCGGTGCGGTGGTGGTTGTCGTCCGCGGCGATCGGGTCGTGCTGCAAAAGGGCTATGGCTTTGCCGATGTCGCCAAGCGTGCGCCGGTGCTGCCCGAAACCACGATGTTCCGGCCCGGGTCGGTGTCGAAACTGCTGACCTGGACCGCAGTGATGCAACAGGTCGAGGCGGGCAAGATCGATCTCGACAAGGATGTGAACGCCTATCTCGATTTCAAGATTCCGCCCTATCAGGGCAAGCCGGTGACGATGCGCAACATCATGACGCATACCGCGGGCTTCGAGGAGTCGGTTCGCCACCTGATCAGCAGCGATCCGAAGGCGGTGATGACGTTGAAGGAGCAGATGCCGCTTGCGCTGCCGCAGCGCGTGTTTGGGCCGGGGACGACCCCGGCTTACTCCAATTATGCAACGGCGCTCGCAGGCTATATCGTCGAGCGCGTCAGCGGCGAGCCGTTCGACAATTATGTCGAAAATCACATCTTCAAGCCGCTCGGGATGAACCACTCGACGTTCCGCCAGCCGCTGCCCGCGCGCCTCGCGCCGCATATGGCGAACGGCTATCCCGACGTCACGCAGAAGGCGAAGCCGTTCGAGATCGTGATCCCGGGACCGGCGGGCAGCCTGTCGGCGAGCGGCGCCGACATGGCCAAATTCATGATCGCGCATCTCAATGACGGCGCCGGGCTGATGTCGCCCGCCACCACCAAACAGATGCACGATTTCAAGGCGCCCGGCGTCGGCCCGCTCAACAGCATGGCGCTCGGTTTCTATGAACAGTGGGTCAACGGTCGGCGCGCGATCGCGCATGGCGGGGATACCGTCTGGTTCCATTCCTATCTGTGGCTGTTCCCCGAGGATGACATCGGCGTGTATGTGTCGATGAACAGCGCCGGGACGCAGGGCGACGCGGGCGCGGTGCGCAGCGCCTTGTTCCACAAATTCGCCGATCGCTACCTGCCGGGTGATGACAAGGCCGGGCTGGTCGATGCCAAGACGGCCACCCAACATGCGCAAATGATGGTCGGCAATTATGTCAGCAGCCGCGGATCGTTCACCAACTTCATGAGCCTGCTGGGGCTGCTTGGACAGGCCACCATCTCGCTGACCGAAGACGGCAAGATTACCTTCCCCGCGCTCGACGGCCTTGGCGCCGGTGCGCGCGACTGGGTGGAGGTCGAACCGTTCGTGTGGCGCGATCGCGGCACGGGTGAACGCCTCGCTGCCGAAGTGAAGGACGGCCGGGTGGTGCGCTTCAGCGTGGATGCCGGATCGCCATTCATGGTGTTCGAACCGGCCCCGGCGGGCGTCAATGCGGCCTGGCTGAACCCGGCACTGGTTGCGGCGCTCGGCATCGTCCTGCTCGCAGCGCTGGCATGGCCGGTGCGCGCGCTGGTACGGCGCAGCTTCAAGGCCGATTTTGCGCTCGAAGGCAAATCGCGCCGCGCTTTCCGCTTGTCGCGCATCTTCGCGTGGCTGGTGCTCGCGGCGCTGGCCGGCTGGCTCGGCCTGATCGCGGCTTTCTCAGCCGATATCGGTAGCCTCGGCGGTCCGCTCGACTGGCTGATCCATCTGCTGCGTATCCTGACCCCGGTGGCCTCGTTCGGCCTGCTGGTAACTGCTGGCTGGCACCTGTGGCTGACCATCAAGGACAAGCGCCGCTGGACAATGAAACTCGGCGCCGTGTTGCTGCTACTCGCGGCGCTGCCGCTGCTGTGGGTGACGCTGGCGTTCCACCTCTATGGTTTCGGGATGGTCTATTGATGGCGACGCAAATGACGCAGGAACTGACGCTCGACCTTCGGGTCGAGCGGTTTCCCTACCACCAGCCGTTCCGCATTTCGGGGCATGTCTTTACCGAAACCGCGCTGCTCGTCGCCGAGTTGTCCGACGGCACGCATGTCGGGCGCGGCGAGGGGGCGGGGGTCTATTATCTCGACGACGACATCGACCATATGCTTGGCCAGGCGACGCAGGTGCGCGAGGCAATCGAGCGCGGTGCGACGCGCGCGGATTTGCAGCAATTGCTGCCGCCCGGCGGGGCGCGCAACGCGCTCGACTGCGCCTATTGGGATCTGGAAGCGAAGCAGACGGGGCGGCCGGTGTGGGAGCTGGCGGGTTTGAAACCGCCGCGCGCGTTGCCCTCGACATTGACGCTCGGCGCCGACAGCGCGGGTAATATGGCGAAAGCGGCATTGGCAATCGATCCGGAGGCGCCGATCAAGGTCAAGCTGACCGGTGACCTGGGCAACGACATCGCGCGGATTGTCGCGATCCGCACCGCGCGGCCGCATGCGTGGATCGGGGTCGATGCCAATCAGGGCTATGATATTACCACGCTGGCGGAGTTGCTGCCGGTGCTGGTCCAGACCCGCGTCGCGCAGCTCGAACAGCCGCTGAGGCGCGGGCGCGAGGCCGATCTGGACGGGCTGAAACGGCCGTTGCCCTTTGTCGCCGACGAAAGCGCGGTGACGCTCGCCGATACCGCGACGCTGGTCGGCCGCTTCGACGTCGTCAATATCAAGCTCGATAAATGCGGCGGGCTGACCGAAGGGCTGGCGATTGCGCGGCAGGCGCGCAAACTCGGGCTCGACGTGATGGTCGGCAACATGATGGGAACCAGCCTGTCGATGGCGCCGTCGTTCGTGCTGGGCCAGCTGTGCGATATCGTCGATCTTGATGGGCCGACCTTTCTGGCGCGTGATCGGGCGCCGGGCGTCGAATATCGCGGCGGGATGATTCACTGCCCGGCAGAAATTTGGGGATGATGACAATTTTATGTCCTAAACGGGTTGACAATTTTCTGATTAGGACAATAGTCGTCATATTGAAATTTAGTTGAGAGGGAGGCTGGAATGACGGGGTCATTCGCAGTAACGCGCCGCGCGGTCATCGCGGGCGCGGTCGGCGCCGCCTTGTCTGCGCCGATGGTGAACAGGGGAAGCTATGCGTTTGCCGCGGCACCGGGGCGCGCCTATTCGCGCCGCGCGGTCGATCTGGTCACGCGGTCGCTGGTCATCGATATGCTGGCGCCGCTCAAGATCACCTTGGCGGAGGATTATGTCGCGCACCGGCTGACAGATGCCGAGGCGGCCGAGTTTCGCGCCAGCGGCATCACCGGCTTTCACAATGCTTATGGTCTCGGCGGCCCCGATGCGAAGCAGCAGGCGCTGACCTTCCTCGCGGGGTGGCAAGGCTTTGCCGGGCGCAACAGCCATGTCTTCACGCTGGTCGATGGCGTCGCCGATCTTGATCGTGCCAAGGCCGACAAGAAATGCGCTGTCATCATGGGCATCCAGAACGCCGAGCATTTCGAAAAGGTCGAGGATGTCGCGTTGTTCCGCCGCCTTGGCCTGCGCTGCGCCCAGCTGACCTACAACAGCCAGAATTTGATCGGTTCGGGCAGCACCGAACGGATCGACGGCGGGATCAGCGACTATGGTGCCGCGATCATCGCCGAGATGGAAAAACAGCGCATGCTGGTCGACGTGTCGCATTGCGGTGACAAAACGACCCTCGACGCCATCGCGATTGCCAAGGGGCCGATCGCGATCACGCACAGCAACGCGCGCGCGCTGGTCGATCATCCGCGGGTCAAGACCGACGCGGCGATCAAGGCGCTGGCGGCCAAGGGCGGGGTGATGGGTATCACCGGGGTGCGGATGTTCGTGCGCACCACCGACCCGACCAATGTCGGGCATATGGCCGACCATATCGATCATGTCGCCAAACTGGTCGGGATCGATCATGTCGGCATCGGATCCGACGCCGACCTGCACGGCTATGACGACATGAAGCCCGACGAATATGCGCTGCTCAAGGGCGCCTACAAGGGCAGCTACGCCTTTCGCGACAAGATCGACATCGACGGTTTCGATCATCCTTTGAAGGTCTTTGACCTGACCGAGGAACTGATCCGCCGGGGATATTCAAATGACAACATCATAGCCGTGTTGGGGGGCAATTTCCGCCGCCTGCTGGCGCAAGTCTGGGGGTAAGACAATGAACAAGGGACTGTATTTCGCGGCAAGCATCGCCGCATTGATCGCCGCAATGCCGGCACAGGCGCAGGAACCGGGTGCGATCGAGGCGGCGGGCGAAATCGTCGTTACCGCGCAAAAGCGTGTCCAGAATGTCCAGGACGTGCCGATCTCGATCGCCGTCGTGAACGGCGAAGAGCTTCAGCAGCAGGGCTCGGCGTCGCTGGTCGATTATGCGGGTTACGTCCCCGGCATGAACGTCAGCAACAGCGGCACGCCCGGCCAGACGACGATCACGCTGCGCGGTGTCGCGCCGCTGAACTCCAGCCAGACCGTCGGCATCTATCTGGACGACGCGCCGGTTGGGTCGAGCGCGATCTATAACCGTGCGGGAGCGTTCACGATCGACCTGATGCCCTATGATCTGGAACGGATCGAGGTGCTGAAAGGACCGCAAGGGACGCTCTATGGGGCCAGCTCGATCGGCGGCCTGGTGAAATATGTCACCGTCCAGCCGAACACCAATGCGTTCAGCGTCAAGGCCGGGGTCGAAGGCTTTGCGATCAAGGGCGGCGACGGGCTCGGTTGGGGCGCGCAGGTGATGGTCAATGTGCCGATCGTGCAGGACAAGCTTGCGGTCAGCGGCAGCTTTGCTTGGCGCAGCACCCCGGGCTGGGTCGACACCGTCAACAATACGGCGCTGAAGGACCAGAATGATTATGAACAGCGCGGCGGCCGTGCCGCCTTGTTGTGGACCCCGACGCCCGAATTCAGCGTGAAGCTGGCGGGCATCTGGCAGTCGCTCGATTCCGAAGGCAACGGGCTTTATGCCGCCGACCTGACCGGCGCGCGGCTTGGCGACGGACGCTCGTTCAACAATTTTGTCCCCGAATCCTTCGACGTCGATCTCGACTATTATTCGGCAACGCTCGATTATGATTTCGGCGTGGCCACGCTGACCTCGGCGACGACCTTCAGCAAGACGCAAAGCGCACAGGTGCAGGATGCGAGCTATGCCTTTGGCGTGCTGTTCCCGCTCCTGACGGGCGGCGCGGTGGCGCCGGGGATTACCCCGTTCCTGCTCGATCTGGGCCTTGAGAAATGGACCCAGGAAGTGCGACTTGCTTCGCCGAGCGGCGGTCGTTTCGAGTGGCTTATCGGTGGTTTCTTTACCGACGAGACGACGAGCAATTCGCAGCTTGTCCGCTCGTTCGACATGGCGGGCAATCCGATCCCCGGTCTCGATCCGCTGGCGATCGTCGGCCTGCCCGCGACGTACAAGGAATATGCGATCTTCGGCAACGCCACGTTCAAGCTCAGCGAGCAGTTCGAAATCACCGGCGGGCTGCGTTGGGCGCGCAACAAGCAGACCTTCCGCCAGATCAGCTCGGGCGCCATTGTCCCGCAGGCCGACGATCCCGGCGAATCGGCCGAAAGCGTGTTCACCTATTCGATCAGCCCGCAGTTCCATATCAATGAGGACGCGATGCTCTATGCGCGCCTCGCGACCGGTTATCGCCCCGGCGGACCGAACGTCATCGTTCCCAATGTCCCGCCGACGGTCGATGCCGACCGGATGAAGAATTATGAAATCGGGCTGAAGGCCGACTTCGCCGATCGCATGGTTTCGGTCGATGTCGCGATCTTCTTGATGGACTGGACCGACATCCAGGTCGTGCGCTCGTTCGGCGGCGTGTCGGGCGGGGCGAACGGCGGCAAGGCGCGCAGCAAGGGGATCGAGGGTAGCTTCGCGCTGCGTCCGACCGCCGGACTGACGATCAGCGCGACGGGCAGCTATACCGACGCCGTGCTGAGTGAGGACGTGCCCGACATCAGCGGCGTCGATGGCGACCGCCTGCCCGCGGTGCCGAAATTCAGCGGCGCGCTGCGCGCCGATTATGAATTCGAACTGGGCGGCGGCAACAAGGGCAGCTTCGGCGCCGGCATCCGCCACGCCAGCAACCGGCTGTCGCTGGTCGAAAGCGACCCGCTGGTCGCGACCGCCAAGCCCTATACGTCGGTCGATCTCAACGCCTCGATCACGTTCAACGACCATTGGACTTTGCGTGCCTATGCCCGCAACCTGCTCGACAATCAGGGCGAGATGGCGCGGTCGACCTTTGCCAACGGGCTCAATCAGCCGAGCTTCCTTGGCATTTCGCCGCTCCAGCCGCGGACCGTCGGTGTCGCGCTCGACATGGCTTTTTGAGCGGACTGGAGTTGGAAACGATGAACGCGCCCACCGGCAGGCTGGAGAGCAGCCTGACCCTGCCGCAGCCCTATCTGCTCTTCCTCGGCGACACGACCGAGGCGGGCTATGCCAAGACCGCTTTTGGGCTGGCCGACTGGGCGGCGGATCGCTGCGTCGGTGAGCTGGCGATCGGCGGTTGCACCGTGACCACCGGCCTGCCGCCGATGTCGCCCGCCGAGGCGCGGGCGGCAGGGGCGCGGTCGCTGGTGATCGGGGTCGCCAACCAGGGCGGGGTGATCGGCGATAGCTGGATCGCGGCGCTGGTCGAGGCGATGGAGGCGGGGCTGGACATCGTCAGCGGATTGCACGTCCGATTGGGCAGCCTGCCCGCGCTGGCCGAGGCGGCGAAACGCACCGGCCAGCGGCTGATCGACGTCCGCACCCCGCCGCCGTCGATCCCGATCGGCAATGGGCGCAAGCGCAGCGGCAAGCGGCTGCTGACCGTCGGAACCGACTGCGCGCTGGGCAAGAAATATACCGCGCTGGCGCTGCACCGTGCGTTCGTCGAACGTGGCCTGGATGCCGATTTTCGCGCCACCGGCCAGACGGGCATCATGATCGCGGGCGGCGGCATGCCGATGGACGCGGTGGTGTCGGATTTCGAGGCGGGCGCGGCAGAGATTCTCAGCCCCGACGCGCCCGATAGCCATTGGGATCTGATCGAGGGGCAGGGATCGATCTTTAACCCGGCCTATGCCGCGGTGTCGCTCGGCCTGCTGCACGGCAGCCAGCCCGACGTGTTCGTGGTCTGCCACGACCCGATGCGCAAGGTCATCCTGGGCATGGAAAGTTTCGCGCTGCCCTCGATCGAAGAGGTCATCGATTTGACGATCCGGCTTGGCAGCCGCACCAATCCCGCGATCCGGTGCGGTGGGGTCAGCCTCAACACATCGAGCTACGACGCCGACGCCGCGGAGGCGCTGATGGCGGCGGAACGGACGCGGCTGGGATTGCCGGTGGCCGATCCGATCCGCGGCGGCCCAGCGTTCGACGCGCTTGTCGAAAATATTCTCGCGTGAGTGTGGGCGAGACGGGCGGCGGGTCGAGCTGGTTCCAGCGCTTCCTGCTGCCCGGTTTTGCGCTGAAAGCGGTCATCATCGGCGGCGGGTACGCGACCGGGCGCGAGCTGGCCGAATATTTCGTGCCGTCGGGGCCGTGGGGCGGGCTGGCTGCGATGCTGCTCGCGACGTTGGTGTGGAGTCTCGTCGCGGCGATCACCTTTGCCCTCGCGCGGTCGCTCGGGGCCTATGATTATCGCAGTTTTTTCAAAGGGCTTCTCGGTCCCGGCTGGATTGCGTTCGAGATCGCCTATATCATTTTCGTCGTCCTGATCCTCGCGGTGTTCGGCGCTGCGGCGGGGGCGATCGGCGCTGCGACCTTCGGCTGGCCCGAAGTCGCGGGGTCGGTGTTGCTCGCGGTCGCGATTGTGGCGGTGGTGGCGTGGGGCACCGACGCGGTCGAGCAGATGTTCAAATATGTCTCGTTCCTGCTCTACGCGGTGTACGGCCTGTTCCTGATCCTCGCGCTCGCCAGTTTCGGCGGTCTGATCGGGCAGGGTTTCGTCGATGCGCCGCCACCGTCGGGCAACTGGATGGCGGGCGGGCTGACCTATGCCAGCTACAACATCGTCGGCGCGGTGGTGATCCTGCCGGTGCTGCGCCACCTGACCAGCCAGCGCGACGCGGTGGTCGCGGGGCTGATCGCGGGGCCGCTGTCGATGCTGCCCGCTATCCTGTTCTTCGTTGCGATGATGGCCTTTTATCCGGCGATCGGCGCTGAAACCTTGCCGTCCGATTTCCTGCTCCGCCAGATGACGGTGCCGGGGTTCCATATCCTGTTCCAGGTGATGATCTTTGCCGCGTTGCTCGAAAGCGGGGCGGGGGCGGTGCATGCGATCAACGAGCGGATTTCGGGCGCAGTCGAAAGCCGCGGGCGGCCCGCGTTGACGCCGGGTGCGCGTGCGATCATCGGCGCGATCATCCTGACCGGCTGCATGTTTGTCGCGGGCCGCATCGGGCTCGTCGACCTGATCGCGAGTGGTTATCGCTTCCTCGCCTGGTTGTTCCTGATCGTCTTTGTCGCGCCGCTGTTGACCATCGGCGTCTGGCGCCTGCTGCGCCCCGCTCCCGTTCAAATGGAGACTCTGCCATGAAAACCGCCCGCCTGCTTGCCCTGACATTGATGCTGTCGGTCGCGGCGCCCGTCTGGGCCGAACCGCCCAAAGACATCGCGGAAACGGTCGAGACCTTGCGCCAGAAAATCGGCGCGCCCGGCGTTTCGATCGCGATCGTCGAAGATGGCACGACGACGCTGTCGCGCGGCTGGGGCGTTCGCAAGCTCGGCGAGCGCGCCCCGGTCGATAAACAGACTTTGTTCCAGACCGGGTCGACCGGCAAGGCGATGACCGCCGCGGCGCTCGCGATCCTGGTCGACGAAGGCAAGATCGCGTGGGACGATCCGGTCATCAAACATATGCCGTGGTTTCGCATGCACGACGCGTGGGTGACGCGCGAGATCACGATCCGTGACCTGCTGGTCCACCGCAGCGGGCTGGGGCTGGGGCAGGGCGACCTGATGTTCGTGCCGCGCACCAACCTGACGCGCAAGCAGACGGTCGAGCGCGTCGCCTACCTCAAGCCCAAGACCAGTTTCCGCTCGGCCTATGCCTATGACAACATCCTCTATGCGGTGGCGGGTCAGTTGATCGAGGAAGTCACCGGCAAGACGTGGGAGGAGTTCATGCGCGATCGCCTTCTGCGCCCCGGCGGCATGAGGGACGGGACCACCGACAGCGAGGACCGTTTCCGCATCCCCAACCGGTCGTGGCCGCACGCGCGGCTGTCGGGCGCCTTGCGCGGTCTTGGCCCGCAGCAGGCGCTGAACGAACGCGACGAACTCGGCCGCAACGGCGCGCCAGCGGGCGGCCTCGCGCTGAGCGCCGACGACATGGCGGCATGGCTGAAGATCCAGCTGGCTTACGGGGCGCTGCCGAACGGCAAACGTCTTTTCAGCGAAGCGCAGGCCAAAGAAATGTGGGCACCGGTCACCCCGATGCCGATCACCCCGCTGCCCGACAGCCTGAAACCCGCGCAGCCGAACCAGCAGGCCTATGCCCTCGGCTGGCAGGTGCAGGATTATCGCGGCCACCGCATCGTCCAGCACAGCGGCGGGGTGTTCGGATCGATCACCCGCGTTGTGATGATCCCCGACAAAAATGTCGGCTTCGCGATCATGATGAACAGCGAGGACAGCGGCATGCTCCTCGGCCTCACTTACGACCTGCTCGACCATTATCTCGACCAACCCGATTATGGCTGGATCGACAAATGGGAGAGCTGGTATCAATCGCGCCTTGCGGGCGGGGTGGAATATCTGAAGCAAACGCAAGCCTCGCCGGTCAAATCGGGACCATCGTTGGCGCTGCCGGGCTATGCCGGGCGCTACCGCGATCGTTGGTATGGCGATGTCGTGATCGGGTTGGCGGCGACCGGTCTGACGATCGACTTTACCTCGACGCCGCGGATGGCGGGGCGGCTGAAGCATTGGCAATATGACAGCTTCGTCACCGACTTCGACGACCCGGCGATCGAACCCGCTTATGTCACCTTCGCGCTCGATGCCGACGGCAAGATCGCCGGGGTGACGATGAAGGCGGTGAGCAAGATTGCCGACTTCAGCTGGGATTATCACGACCTCGACCTGAAGCCGGTGGAGGAGAAGAAGTGAAGCACGTCGTTATGCTGCTCGCCGCCACCGCACTATCGGCGTGCTCGACCGGCGAGGACGCGGTGAAGGCGCCGGAGACGCCGCTGCACAGCCGGATGCTGGTGCTCGACACCCACCTCGACACGCCGCTGCATTTCGAACGGCAGGGGTGGAGCTTTGCCGACCGGCATGGGCTGACCGAGGACATGGTCCAACTCGACATCCCGCGGATGAAGGATGGCAGCCTCGATGGCGGCTTTTTCGTCATCTATACCGAACAGGGCGCGCTCGATACGAAAGGCTATGCCGACGCGCTGGCCTTTGCGCGCGCGCGCTCCGACCTGATCGATGCGACGATCACCAAGCATAGCGACGCGATCGGCGCTGCGCGCACAGCAGCCGATGCCGGGGCGCTGAACAAGGCGGGCAAGCTGGTCGCCTTCAAGTCGATGGAGAACAGCTACCCGCTGGGCGAGGATGTCGCGCTGCTCGCCGAGTTTCACCAAGAGGGCGTCCGCATGGCGGGGCCAGTGCATTCGAAGACCAACCAGTTCGCCGACAGCGCGACCGGTGAGGCGCGCTGGAAGGGTCTCAGCCCACTCGGCAAGCAGTGGGTGGCGGAGATGAACCGGCTCGGCATCGTCATCGACGCCAGCCATGCCTCGGACGCGGCCTTCGACCAGTTGCTGGCGTTGTCGGAGTATCCGATCATCCTGTCGCATTCGAGCCTGCGCTCCACCAACGATCATCCGCGCAATCTGGACGAAGCGCGGCTCAAGGCACTGGCCGCGAAAGGCGGCGCGATGTGCATTTCGACGATCTTTATGTCGGACATGAACATGACCCCGGCGCGCGGCGAATTGTTCGGCCAATATGAACGCATCGGCACGCTCTCTCCTGCGCAGCAGGCCGAGCTCAACCGCAAATGGCGCGAACTCGACAAGACCGAGCCGCTGTGGGCCGCCGATTTCGACCAATATATGGCGATGGTGCTGCGCGCGATCGAGGTCGGCGGGGTGGATCATATCTGCTTCGGCGCCGACTGGGACGGCGGCGGCGGGCTGAAGGGGATCGAAGATATTTCGGCGCTGCCCAAGGTGACCGAGCGGCTGAAGGCCGCAGGCTATTCCGACGCCGATATCGAAAAAATGTGGAGCGGCAACGTGCTGCGCATATTGGCGGCGCAGCAGCCGCGCTGATCAATCGGGCTTGGCATTGCGCAGCGACAGCCGGTAACCGACCGCGAGTTCGTTGACGATCAGTCGCGGAAGCGCCGGATCGGCTTCGAGCTTCTGACGCAGGCCACGCACCGCGATCCGCAGATATTCGACACGCTCGGCATGCGCCGGTCCCCACACCGCCTTGAGCAGCTGGGCATGGCTGAGCACGCGGTCGGGGCGCCGGGCGAGTTCGGCGAGCACGCCATATTCCTTGGGGGTCAGATGCACTTCCTCGCCGCCGCGCTCGACGCGGCGATGGTCCAGATCGATGCGCAGATCGCCGGTTTCGATCACCGAAACCGCTTCGCCCGCCGCGTCGGCGCGCTGATGGCGCAGCGTCGCGCGGATCCGCGCCAGCAGTTCGTCGGTGTCGAACGGTTTGGTCAGATAATCGTCGGCGCCCAGGTCGAGCGCCGCGACCTTTTCGGCGCTGTCGTCGCGCGCCGACACAACGATGATCGTCGCCGCCGACCGCTGGCGGATCGGGCCGATCAGCTCGAGCCCGTCGCGGTCGGGCAGGCCGAGGTCGAGCAGCACGACATCGGGTTTCTCGATGTCGAGCAGCGAAAGCGCCGCGCGCGCGTCGGCCGCCTCGGCCACCGCGTGTCCGGCGCGCTGCATCGTCGCGCGCAGCAGCCGCCGGATATGCGCGTCGTCCTCGACGATCAGGATTTTCGCGGGGCCCGGCATCGCACCGCTTTAGCTTTGCGGGCGGGTGCGGTCGAGGGCGCGATTGAGCAGCAGGACGTTGACCCGCGGCTCGCCAAGGAAGCCCAGCGCCGGTTGCTCGACCGCTGAGGCGATCAGCGCGCGGACCTCTGAGATGGGGAGGCTTCGAGCCGCGGCAACGCGGTTCACCTGCGAAAAAGCCGCCTCGGGGCTGATATGGGGGTCAAGCTCCGAGGCAGAGGTCGTCACCAGGTCAGGCGGGACAGGAGAGCCCGGTGTCGTTTCGGAAAGGCTTGCGACGTCGGCCTTGACGCGGTCGGTGAGCGCCTGCGCGGCGGGGCCGAGGTTCGAGCCCGCCGATGCGGCAGCGTCATAGCCGTCGGCGCCGGCGGCGGAAGGGCGGCCATGAAAATAGGTCGGTCCGGCGAATTTCTGGCCGATCAGTTCGGATCCGACGACGGTGTTTCCGTCACGGATCAGGCTGCCGTTCGCTTGCGCCGGGAACAAGGTCTGGCCGATCCCGGTCAAGGCGAGCGGGTAGGCGATGCCCAGCAGCGCGGCGAACAGCACGGTCAGCACCAGCGCGGGGCGGACGGCGGATTTGAGGTCGTTGAACATGGTCTTTGTTCCTTTCTCCCCTCCCGCTTGCGGGAGGGGTCGGGGGAGGGCATGTCGAGGAAGGAACAGGCCCTCCCCTAGCCCCTCCCGCAAGCGGGAGGGGGACTAAGCGAGATGGAGGCCGGACACGGCGAGGTCGATCAGCTTGATGCCGACGAACGGCGCGATGAGGCCGCCGATGCCGAAGACCGACAGGTTGCGCGCAAGCAGCTGGCCCGCGGGCATCGGCCGGTAGCGCACGCCCTTGAGCGCGAGCGGGACGAGGCAGGGGATGATCAGCGCGTTGAAGATGATCGCCGACAGCACCGCGCTTTCGGGCGTTGCGAGCCCCATCACGTTGAGCACGCCAAGCTGCGGATAGAGGACGACAAAGATCGCCGGGATGATCGCGAAATATTTGGCGACGTCGTTGGCGACCGAGAAGGTCGTGAGCGCACCGCGGGTCATCAGCAATTGTTTGCCCAGTCCGACCACTTCGATCAGCTTCGTCGGATCGCTGTCGAGGTCGACCATATTGCCCGCCTCGCGCGCCGCCTGCGTCCCGGTGTTCATCGCGACGCCGACATCGGCCTGCGCGAGGGCGGGGGCGTCGTTGGTGCCGTCGCCGCACATTGCGACCAGGCGGCCCTCGGCCTGTTCGCGGCGGATCAGCTCGAGCTTGTCCTCTGGCGTCGCCTGCGCCAGGAAATCGTCGACCCCGGCCTCGGCCGCGATTGCCGCCGCGGTCAGCGGATTGTCGCCGGTGATCATGACGGTGCGGATGCCCATCTTGCGCAGCTCGCCGAACCGCTCACGCACCCCCGCCTTGACGACGTCCTTCAGGTGGATCGCGCCGAGCAGGCGGCCATCGCGGACGACCGCGAGCGGGGTGCCGCCCGAGCGCGCGATTTCCTCGGTAATCTTGCGCAGTTCGGCCACGGCGGCGTTTTCGCCTTGCGGATGCGCCTTAAGCACCGAGTCGACCGCGCCCTTCTGGATCGTCACCCCGGCGACAGTGACCCCCGACAGACGGGTCTGCGCGGTGAAGGGAATGACCTCCGACCCGGCGGGCAGCGTTTCGACGCGGATCGCATAGCGTTCGCGGGCGAGCGCGACGACCGAGCGTCCCTCGGGGGTTTCGTCGGCGAGGCTCGACAGCAAAGCCGCTTCGGCCAGCCGGTCGATTTCGATCCCGGCGAGGGGGCGAAACTCGCTCGCCTGACGGTCGCCGATGGTGATCGTGCCGGTCTTGTCGAGCAGCAGGACATCGACGTCGCCCGCCGCCTCGACCGCGCGCCCCGATTTGGCGAGGACGTTGAAGCGCACGAGCCGGTCCATGCCCGCGATCCCGATCGCCGACAACAAAGCCGCAATGGTGGTGGGGATGAGGGTGATCAGCAGCGCGGCGAGCAGCACCACCGGCACCGATCCCCCGGCATAGGAGGCGAAACCGGGGATCGTCGATACCGCGATCAGAAAGATGATCGTCAGTCCGACGAGCAGTATGGTCAGCGCGATCTCGTTCGGGGTCTTGCGGCGCTCGGCACCTTCGACGAGCGCGATCATGCGGTCGAGGAAGCCCTGACCGGGTTCGGCGGTAACCTGCACCTTGATGCGGTCCGAAATCACGCGGGTGCCAGCGGTGACGGCCGATCGGTCGCCCCCCGCCTCACGGATCACCGGCGCGCTTTCGCCGGTGATCGCGGCTTCGTTGACCGACGCGACGCCCTCGATCACCTCGCCGTCGGCGGGGATCAGGTCGCCGGTTTCCACCAGCACGATCTCGCCCTTTTCCAACTGGCTCGCGGCGACGATCTCATATGTATCGCCGACCCCCAGCATCAGCTTTGCCTTCAGTTCCGCCTTGGTCGCGCGGAGAGAGGCGGCCTGCGCCCGCCCGCGTCCTTCGGCCAATGCCTCGGCAAAGGTGCCGAACAACACGGTGAGCCACAGCCAGACGACCAGCTGAATCTCGAAGCCGATCGGCAGACCGGGTTCGCCGATAACGAGCAAAACGGTCAGCAGCATCGCGACGACGGCGGTGACAAACATCACCGGGTTGCGGACCAACTGCCGCGGGTCGAGCTTGCGCACCGCATCGCGCATCGCGGGAATGACAAGCGCGGCGCTGAACATCGAAGTGGGAGCGTCCATGGCTGTAGGTTCCTCAGAAGAGCTGGCCGCTGGTCACCGCGAGGTGATCGGCGATGGGACCGAGCGCGAGGCTGGGCAGGAAGGTGAGGCCACCGAGGATCAGGATGACCCCGACGAGCAGGCCGACCCACAGCCCGCCGGTGGTGGGGAAAGAGCCGCTGGTTGCGGGGACATGCCGTTTGGCCGCCAGGCTGCCCGCGATGGCGAGCGCCGGGATGATCACGAAGAAGCGCCCGAGCCACATCGCGATGCCGAGCATCCCGTTGTAGAAGGGCGTGCCCGCGCTCAGCCCGGCAAAGGCCGACCCATTGTTCCCGGCGCTCGACGTGAAGGCATACAGAATCTCCGAAAAACCGTGCGGTCCCTTGTTGAGCGGACCGGCGAGGCCCGCGGGCACGACACTGGCGATCGCGGTGAAGCCCAGGATGACCAACGGCAGGATCGCGATCGCCAGCACCGCGAGCTTGACCTCGCGCGCCTCGATCTTCTTGCCGACATATTCGGGGGTGCGGCCGACCATCAGCCCGGCGACGAACACCGCGAGGATCGCGAACAGCAGGAAGCCATAGATGCCCGCGCCGACCCCGCCGACAACGATTTCGCCGAGCTGCATGTTGAACAGCGGGATCATCCCGCCGAGCGCGGTAAAGCTGTCGTGCATCGCATTGACCGCGCCGCACGACGCGGCGGTGGTGACGACCGCGAACAGCGCGGAGGCGGCGATGCCGAAGCGCACCTCCTTGCCCTCCATATTGCCGCCTGCGACGCCCAGTTGGTGCAGCGCCGGGTTGCCCGCCGCTTCCTGCCAATAGGTGACGGTGACCCCGGCAATGAACAACGCGCCCATCGCGGCGAGGATGGCCCAACCCTGGCGGGTGTCCCCGACCGCCTTGCCGAAACACCAGGTCAGCCCGACGCCGATCGCAAAGATCGACAACATCTGGACAAGATTGGTCAGCGCGGTCGGGTTTTCGAACGGATGCGCGCTGTTGGCGTTAAAGAAGCCGCCGCCGTTGGTGCCGAGCATCTTGATCGCTTCCTGGCTCGCGACCGGGCCGAGCGCGATCGTCTGGCGGGCGCCCTCGAGCGTCGTCGCGTCGATCGAACCCGCCAGCGTCTGCGGTACCCCGCTGGCGATCAGAAAGATCGCATAGACGATGCAGATCGGCAGCAGCAGATAGAGGGTGACGCGCGTCGTATCGGCCCAGAAATTGCCGATCGTCTTCATCTCGCGCCGCGCGAAACCGCGGAACAATGCGAAGGCGATCGCGATGCCGGTCGCGGCCGAGAGGAAGTTGTGGATCGTCAGGCCCAGCATCTGCGACAGGTTCGACATCGTCGTCTCGCCCGAATACCATTGCCAGTTGGTGTTGGTCGTGAAGCTGATCGCCGTGTTGAACGCGCCATCGGCGCCGACCGCGCCGAACCCCTGCGGATTGCCCGGCAGCACGCCCTGCAACCGCAGGATCGCGTAAGTGAACAGCAGCAGCACGACGTTGAACAACAGCATGTGCAGCGCATAGCGCCGCCAGCCTTGCTCCTCATTGGGATCGATCCCGGCAAGGCGGTAGAAACCGCGCTCGACCGCGCCAAGCAGCCGGTGCAGCGGGGTGGCGCGTCCTTCGTAGAGCGCGAACAGCCACATCCCCATCGGCTTGGCGAGCGCGAGGGTGAGGGCGACGAAGAGGAGGATCAAGCCCCAGCCAGCGACGGTCATGTCAGGTTCCGATCAGAAACGCTCGGGCCGCAGCAGGACGGCGAGCAAATATATGAGGAGCGCGGCGGCGGTTACGCCGGCGAGGATCAGAGAGCTACTCATCGGTTATGCGCCGTCGCAAAGGCGCGCGTAACCGAGCGTCGCCGCATACAGCAGCGCGATCAGGCCGAGCCACAAAATGTCGGACATGGATATTCTCCGGCGAAAGGACTCCAGCAGGGAGCCGGTGACGATGTGGGCGCCGCTACGCCCCTTCGCCGTAAAGTTTCGCGGGCGAATCCGCCGATCGGCATAAAGTTTCCATAAAGTCGGGCGGCGTTTGCTTGGCTTGCGCGCCCGCGTTCGCGTAGACAGCGCATATTGTTTGAATCGTCATCCCGGCGCAGGCCGGGATCTCTCCGTGGCGTATCGATGCGCCGTCGAGATCCCGGCCTGCGCCGGGATGACGGGTGGATGTGAAGTGGCTCTTCGACCGATGATCAGCGCTTAATCGATGTCACCACCCCCAGAAAAACGACCTTCGCCCGAGGCGCTGTTGCGTCAGGCGCGGCGCGAGGATCGCGGCGAACTCAAGATATTTCTCGGCGCCGCGCCGGGCGTCGGCAAGACCTATGCGATGCTGATGGAGGGCGCGGCGCTGAAGCGCGACGGCGTCGATGTCGTCGTTGCGGTGGTAGAAACCCACGGCCGGGCGGAGACCCAGGCGTTGCTCGATGGGCAGGAAATCGTCGCGCGGCGCGAGGTCGAATATCGCGGCCGCACGCTGACCGAAATGGACCTCGACGCGGTGCTGCGCCGCGCGCCTGCATTGGCGTTGGTCGATGAATATGCGCACACCAATGTCGAAGGCAGCCGCCACCCCAAGCGCTGGCAGGATGTCGCCGAACTGCTCGATGCCGGGATCGACGTCTATACGACGCTCAACATCCAGCATGTCGAAAGCCTCAACGACGTGGTCGCCAGCTTTACCCGCGTTCGCGTGCGGGAAACGGTGCCCGACAGCGTATTCGAGGGCGCCGAGATCAAGCTTGTCGACCTGCCCCCCGACGAACTGATCGACCGGCTGAAAGACGGCAAAGTCTATGTGCCGCAGGAAGCGTCGCGCGCGCTCGGTCACTTCTTTTCCAAACCGAACCTGTCGGCGCTGCGCGAAATGGCGCTCCGCCGCGCGGCGCTCAGCGTCGATCGCCAGATGCTGCACGATCTTGATGCCAGCGGCGTCGCGGGCACCTATGCGGCGGGCGAGCGTATCCTGGTGGCGATCAGCGAGCAGCCGGGGGTGGACGCCCTGGTGCGGACCGCAAAGCGGCTCGCCGACGGGCTGAATGCACCGTGGACCGCGGTGCACATCGAAACCCCGCGCAGCGAAAATTTCGACGAGGATACCAAACGCCGGATTGCCGCCGCACTATCGCTCGCCGCGACGCTCGGCGCGACGATCGCGACGATCCCGTCGGAGAGCGTCATCGCCGGGCTGCGCAGTCAGATAGAGGCGCAGCGCGCGACGCAGCTGATCATCGGCCGCTCGCAGCGCAGCTGGTGGTTCGAACTGCGCCACGGGTCGGTCGTCGAAAGCCTTATTCGCGGGACGCAGGATCTGGCGGTCCATGTCATTCCGTCGCCGCAGACCGCGAACGCCGAAGGCTGGTGGCGCGGTTGGGTGCGGGGCTGGGGGCGACCGCAGACCTACGCGGCGTCGCTGCTGCTCATCGCTGCGACGACGCTGCTCGCGAAATTTGCCGAGCCGATGATCGGGCGCGGCGCGATCGATCTGCTCTATCTCGTCCCGGTGATCGTCACCGCGACGCTCTATGGCCTGCGTCCGGGGCTGTTCGCCAGCATCGCGGCCGCGCTGGCGTTCAACTTCTTTTTCCTGGACCCTATCCACACCTTCACCATCGCCGACCCGCAAAGCGTGTTGACGATGCTGGTGCTGACCGGCGTGGCGGCGGTGACCAGCAACCTCGCCGGACGGCTGCGGACGCGGGCGCGGATCGGGGTGCGCAGTGCCGAGGAGAATGCGTCGCTCGCGGCGTTCGGACAGATGCTGGCGCGGGCATCGGATCGCGAGGCGACCGCGGCCGCGACCTGCGACGAGGTGTCGCGCTTGCTTGGCGTGCGCTGTGTCATGCTTGCCGAGGCGGACAATATGCTGAGGCCGATCGTTGCCCGCCCGCGCGAGGCGGTGATCTCGCCGATCGATCAGGCGGCCGCCGAATGGACGTGGAGCAGCGGCGAACCCGCCGGGCGTGGGACCGGCACCCTGCTGGCGTCCGACTGGCAATTCCATCCGCTCAAGACCAGCCTTGGCGTCCTCGCGGTGCTCGGCATTGCGCGCGACGATGACAGCGCGCCCGTCGCAGCCGACAAAGCGACCCTGCTTTCGACCCTGATCGGGCAGGCGGCGCTCGCGCACGAGCGCCTGTATCTCGAGGACGAGATGCGCAGCTTGTCGGTGCTGGAGGAGCGCGACCGGTTGCGCGCCGCGCTTCTTTCGTCGATCGGCCATGACTTGCGGACGCCGCTGACCGGAGTGACCGCGGCGATCGAGGCGATCGGTGCAGAGCATCCCGGCGCCCGCTCGCTGCCCACCGCGCGCGCCGAGCTGTCGCGTCTGCGCCGCTTTCTCGACAATCTGATCGAACTGGTCCGGATCGACGCGGGCGGCATCCATCTCAGCCTGGCCTCGGTCGATCTGACCGACGCGGTCGCCGGGGTCGTCCATGACCTGAAAGACATGCTGCGCGGGCATCATATCGATTTTCAGGTTCCGGCGAGCCTGCCATTCGTCAAGACCGACGAACGGCTGCTCCACCATATCCTGCTCAACCTAGTCGCCAATGCGGTTCAGCACGGCGGCAATGCCGGACCGATCTCGATCATCGGGCGCCGCACCCCCGATGCGCTGTTGCTGACCGTCCGCGACCGCGGCACCGGGCTGGAGCCTGGGACCGAAACCGCAATCTTCGACACCTTTGCGCAAGGCGCGGGCACCGACCGGCATGGTGGCAGCGGGCTCGGGCTGGCCATCGCCAAGGGCTTTGCCGATGCGCTGGGGGTCGGCATTGCGGCCGCCAATCACCCCGATGGCGGCGGCGCCTTTACGCTGACCTTTCCCGACAAGCTGGTCGTGGCGATGGCCGATTAGGCGCTCGCTGCGGCGCCATAGATCCCCTGCAGACAGCGCGCCGCGGTATCGACGCGTCCCGATGGTCAACGCGTCGTTAACCATGTTGCTGAAGTCTATTCTCATCTCGCTCCGGCATGGCTCGCGCTATGATCGCGCGCCCGTCTCTCTCGGCCTACATCAGCGTTGCCGCGCTTGCGACGGCCACAATCATCGCCGTGCTGCCTGCGACAGCCGCTGCGGCGGTCGAGGCTCCGGTCGCGAAAATCGCCAATGCCAAGCATTTTGCCGTCGGCGATAGCTGTCGCACGGCAGCGGCGTTTGTATCGTCTGCGCCGTCTTTGGCCGCGCCGCGTCCGGCCGCTCCGGACCTGCCAAGCGCGCTCGATCGCATGCGGATGAGCCAGGAACGGCCGGCCCCGATCGTCGAGGTCAGCCCGGCGCGCGGTGAGTCCCGCGCCGTCCGCGCGGTCGGGGCGGGCGCTGAAAGCTTTGTCAAACCCGCGCGCCCGTCAGTCCTGTATCTGGCACAGGGCGCTTTGCCACCCCGCCGCGACTGTACCGACCAGGTCGCCGCGGTCGCGGTGCCCTCGCTGGATGACGATAGCGAACTGGGGACGCTGGCGATCCCGGTCGAAACGACCCGATTCGACGATCGCTGGGCGCGCGTTCGGCGGGCCCCATCGGCGCGGCTGATGCAGGCGCAGCTCGATCGCGCCGCGGTGAACCGCGGCTTGGACGAAGCGGCAACGCTCGAACGGGTCAACCTGTGGGTCAATCGCCAGATCGCCTATGTCGAGGACGACCGTAATTATCGGCAGCGCGACTTTTGGGCGACTGCCGACGAAACGGTCGGACGCGGCAGCGGCGACTGCGAGGATTACGCGATCTTGAAAATGCACATGCTGCGCGCGGCGGGCATCGACGACGATCGCATGAAGCTCGTCCTGCTGCGCGACCTGGCGATCAACGCCGACCACGCGTTCCTGTTGGTGCGGTCGAGCGCCGGGTGGGTCGTGCTCGATAATATGACCGATCGTATCTACGACGGGCGCCAGGCCAATGCAGCGCGCCCGATCCTGTCGTTCAGCGGCAATCGCCGCTGGGTCCACGGCTATCGCGACGAACCTGCGCCGGTGGTCATGGCAGCGGCGGCGGCAGCGAAGGCATCGTCGGTGGCGTTTGCCAGCGCGGCGCCCGCCGCGACCGAACGGCTGTCCTTCAAGACGGCGGTCACTGGACGGGCGGGAATCAAGCTCGCCTCGGCGCAGATGTCGATCGTCAACGCATTGCCCAGGATGTTCGGTCGGCTGTCGTCGCGCGGGACCAGATAACACCCGATCGGCGAGCGATGTCGCGATCGCCGGGCATCATTTTTGCTGTATTTTCCGAACCGTCGTCGGGTGATCGCGAATATCACCGAATTGGCAGCATCGCGCCTCCCGCGACTCGGGTAGTCTGACGCGCGCAGAACCGAACCTTTATGGATCGGCCAACTGGAATTAACCACAATCATTAGTGTATGCGGCCCAATTCGGGGCGGTCGATGCCCGCGCGCCTACCCGAAAGGCTAGGCAGCGGGCAGGCGCCGCGCCGAAAAATAACATGCTGCATTAGATGCAATTACATTGCGTATGCGGTGCCGAAGGGACGGGGCGTGCCGCGCCGGACAGGAATCGCTTATACCTCTTAGTGGGTATGTATCAAAATCCTCGTAGAATCTGTCATTAAGTTGTATAACCTTATAGGTAGTTATTGGGTAACGAAACTAAAAGGTTAATTTATTCAACGTGGGGAGGGGTCCACCGCGATGGAGATCGAAGGGTATTTGGGGTTTAGACCGAAGTCCAGACAAGTTGGGTCGCCTTGACTGAGAGTTCAGGGGAGGCGGAAATGTCGCAGTTGATCAAAATTTCGCTCTTGGCGAAATATGAAATCGCGAGGGAAGGGTTGCGAAACATCCTTTCCGGCGAGAGCTTTCAGATCCAAGCATCGGTTTCCGATGCCTCGGCGCTGTTTGACCCTCAGGGGATGATAGCCGATGATGTCGATGGCCATGTGATCGTCGTCGATGGCGGGGATACCGGCTTCGGACTCGACGCATGCCGTCGGCTTGCCGCAAAAAAACTTCATGCAAAGCTGGCCTTGCTGTTCGACCACTATGTTTTTGAAGACGTAGTCGAGGCCTTTCAGATCGGTGTCGATGCCGTGATCGTCAAGGAAATCCTGTGCGCCCCGCTGGTCGAATCGATCAAGCTGGCGGCGCTAGGCGAGAAGGTCTTTCCATCGCAGCTCGTCAACAATCTCACCAGCTGGGTTCCGGCCGCGCTGGGCGGGGACTGGAAGAGTAGCGCGGCGTCGGTGGGCTTGTCCGACCGCGAGATCGAAATTCTCGAAAGCATCATGGCCGGAATGGCGAACAAGGTGATCGCGCGGCAATTCGGCATCTGCGAAGCCACCGTCAAAGTGCATGTGAAGGCAATCCTGCGCAAACTGGGCGTCGAAAACCGCACCCAAGCGGCAACTTGGGGGGTCAAGAATGGCCTGGGGGAGCCGGTGCAGCTGACGCTCCGCGAGGTAAGACCCGTCCGCGCCGTGGTTAGACCGCCACCCTATTCGGGCAGGGCGGCCTGACGTCAGCATCATCGACTAGTGCAAGGAAAGGGGCGCTGCGGCGAAAACCGCAGCGCCTGTTTCTGTTTTTGTTATCGCGCTTTGCGGCGTGTCTCAGCGTTCGGTAAATGCTTCGGATCGTGCGCGCAGGAACGGTTTGAACAGATAGCTCAAGACGCTCTTCTTGCCCGTCAGAACCTGGACATCGCAAATCATGCCGGGCGTGATCGGCAATTGGCGCCGACCATTTTGCAGATAGGCGACGTCGGTTTCGACAACGACGGTGAAATAGGCTTCCTTGGTCGCCTCGTCATACAGGCTGTCGGGCGAGATCTGGACAACGCGCCCGGACAGGCCGCCATAGACGGCGAAGTCATAGGCGGTAACTTTTACATTGGCGCGGTCGTTGACCTTGATGAACGCAATGTCGCGCGGTGCGACGCGCGCCTCGATCAACAATTTGTCGCCGACCGGCACCACTTGCATGATCTTTTGCCCGGCCTGGACGAAACCACCGACGGTGGTGACCTGGACATCGTTGACGATGCCGTTCGCCGGCGAGCGGATTTCGCTGCGCTGTTGGCGCCCGGTGGCGCCGCGCAGCGATTCCGAATTGACCGCCATCTTGGCGACGATCTGGTTGCGCTCGTCGAGCGCCTCCTGGCGGAACTCCAGCCCTGCCGCGGCGACCTGCGCCTGTGCCTCGCTGATCGCAGCCGCAGCGCGCGAGGCCGCCTGTTCGGCCGCGGCCAGCTTGCCACGCACTTCGGTCACCTCGCGCTGGGCGTTGAGCAATTCGGTTTGCGGGACGATCGATTTGGCGGCAAGCGGCGCGAGCAGGTCAACCTGACTCTGCGCCAGCGACAGGCTAGAGCGCAGCGAGGTGATGGTCGCCTGCGCTTCGCCATAGTCCCGGCGGCGCTGCTCGACCGCGGCGTTGAGCGCCATCCGGCGGCTGCGCTGGGTCGCGGCACGAACCGATTGCAGGTCGGCTTCCTGGCTGCACTCGGCCGGCCTGACGCCGCTGGCGTTCGGGGTGCAATCACCCCCCGCCGCGCCATTGCCTTCGCGGCCGAGCCGTGCGGCGCGCGCTGCCAGCGAGCGGTTCTCGGCTTCGATCTGGCCCAGCTGCGACGACGATTCGGTGTCGTCGAGGCGCACCAGTAACTGCCCCTTGCGGACCGCCTGCCCCGATCGAACGACGATGTTCAATATGGTCGCCGGTTCGGACGACTGAATGATCTGCGCCTTGCTCGACGGAATGACGCGCCCTTGGCCGCGGGTGACTTCGTCGACCTGGGCAAAGCTGGCCCAACTGACAAACACGAACATTCCAACCCCGGACGCCAGGATGATCCGGCGCGTGCCGACATAGGGCCGCGATCTGATCATGTTCCACTCTCCTTTGCGGCGACGTCGAATTCGTCGCCTTGTTGCCGCGCCATCATCCGCGAGGCGCGGCTTGTTTGTTCGGGTTCTGGGATCGCGAGTTCCCAGCCGAGCGAGGTATCGAGGCGGCCGCCGGCGTCATTGTCGGCGCGGCGATCCTGCAAGGCTTCGAGCGTATTGCCGGACGATGCCTGGATCAGGGCTGGCCCATCGGTTCCGTCGCGCTGCCGAACCACCGCGCTACGCGCCAAGATCGTCGGGATCGCTTCCATGCCGCTGTAGCGGCCCGAAAACGCCCCCGGCGTGCCCCATTTTCCGGGCCAGCGATAAAAGATATGCGCACCCAGTTGTGCGATCTTGACCAGCTTCGGCGCCCAATAGGGCGAGACATAATTGGCGTGATAATGAGTTGCGTGGCCGACCGACGTTTCGACATAGCCGCCGAGTGCGGCACGGGCAACATCCTCGGCCTCCTGCCACTTGGCCGGATTGGGGCGCCGATTGAGCGAACCGTCGCACGTGAAGCTGAACTGGCACACGGGGCGGTTGACGCCCTGATAGACGACGCCGCAGATCGATTTGGGAAAAGCAGGGTGCAGGGCGCGGTTGATGACCACCTGCGCCACCGCGCGCCGCCCGGCGATTGGTTCATAGGCGGCTTCGAAATAGACCGCCTGGGTCAGGCAGCGCAGTGCCGTCAGCGCCGCCTTTTGATCGACCGTCACCGGATGGAACGGCCGCGCTGACGCCACCGGGCCAGTGGAAAAAGGGATCGCCTCGTTCCGCGTCATCGCCGTTCCGGGCGCCTGAATGGGGGTCGCGGCGGGGTCTTCGGTCAGTTTGATCAGCCGCGCCATCTCGGGGTCGGTAATGACCGGCGTGTCGGGATTGCTGTAGGCCGCCGCCGGACTGTCGCCGCTCACAAGCAGAATCAGCTGCTCCCACATCGTCCGCGACGTCAGCAACGTCACGACCGCCGCCATTGCGGCCAGCCACAGGATGGTGCGGCGGTTGTCGTCGCTGGCCACCGTGCCATATCGCCGGGCAGTCGCGGCGGTCATGATGCGGCTCGCTGCGCCAGGATTTCGTCGCGCGGCCCGTCGGCGACGATCCGGCCATTGTCCATGACGATCAACCGGTCGACCAGCCCGAGCACGGTCATCCGGTGAGTCGCGATGACCAGCGTCTGGCGGGGCGGAATGGCAGCGTGCAGACGATCGACGAAATGCTTTTCGGTCTGGCTGTCCATCGCGCCGGTCGGCTCGTCGAGGAACAGCAGGTGCGCCGGGGTCATCAGCGCGCGGGCGAGCACCAGAAAGCTGCGCTGTCCGCCCGACAGGCGCGCGCCGCGTTCGCCGATATGGAAATCGAACCCCGTTGCATCACGGCCGAGGAACTCGTCGGCGCCCGACCGTCGCACCGCGTCGATAATGCTCGCGTCGTCGGCGTCGCTGCCGCCGACGAGCAGGTTTTCGCGAACCGTGCCGCTGAACAGCTCGGCATCCTGGCCGACGAAGCGCAAGGTCTGGCGCAGGTCGTGCGGATCATATTGGCGGCTTTCCAGCCCGTCGATCCGGTAACTGCCGCTAGTGGGGTCATAGAGCCCGCACAGGACGCGGCCGAGCGTCGATTTGCCCGACGCGACGCGGCCGATCAGCCCGACGCGTTCGCCGGGCTCGATCGTCAGGCTGACATCGGCGAGCGATTCCCTTTCGGTTTCGGGATAACGAAAGCCGACATGGTCGAACTGTAGCCGCCCGTCGCGGACTTCGGGGGTGATCGAGCGGCTGCCCTTGTCGCGCTCGTCGTCCTGATCCATCAGCTGTTGCAGGCTGTTCAAGGTCACAAACGCCTGCCGCCCGCGCGTCATCAGAAATGCCAGCTGGCCGACCGGCGCGAGCGAACGGCTGGCGAGCATGACGATCGCGATGATCGCGCCCATCGAGATCGTGCCCGCGTTGAACAGATAGAAGCCGCCGATGATCAGCGCGATGCCGGTCGCCTGCTGGCATAGCGTCGCCAGGTTGACTGCGGTCGCGGTCAGCTTGCGCATTTCCTCCTGCGTATAGGCGTTCGATGCCGACAGCCGCCGCCATTTGCCGAGCATCCGGCCCTCGGCGCGGCATGCCTTGACGGTTTCCAGGCTGCCGATCGTTTCGACCAGCGTCGTCTGCAACATGCTGGCGTCCACTTGGGCATCGGCAACGGCGGCGCTCATCCGGCGCTGCAACACCCAGCCCATCGCCAGCATCACGACCATCGCGACGATCGGAATGACCGCGAGCCAACCGCCGAGCACCGCGATCAGCGCGACGAACACCGCCAGGAACAGGATGTCGGTGATCAGCACGACGGTGGTCGAGGCAAAGAAGTCGCGAACCTGTTCGTAATCTGTGACCCGCCGCGCGAGCGCGCCGGTGCTGCCGCGCTGGGTCGCCATCGGCAGGTTCAGTACCTTGTCGAGCAGGCGTTGCGACAGTCGCGCGTCGATGCCGCGCCCGACCTCGTCGATCAGTCCGGTGCGCGCCAGTCGCAGGCCATATTCGACCGCGATCGCGAACAGCGCACCCAGCGCCAGCATCCACAGGCTGGCGGCCGCCTTGTTGGGAATGATGCGATCGTAGACGTTCATCGTGAACAGCGGCATCGCAAAGGCGAGCAGGTTGATCAGCAGCGAGGCGAACATCACATAGCCATATTGGCTTCGCTCCTTCCACACCTCGCTCCAGAACCAATGCTGCTTCGTCGCCTCGTCCCACGGGCGTTCGCGCGCAGTTTCGCTGGCGGGATCGTGGCGCACGATAACGCCCTGACCCGAATAAGCCGATTCTAGCAGGCGGCGATCGATTTGCAGGTCGCTGCTGGCACCGGGCAGGCGGACCCAGCAGCTTTCTTCGTCCATTGCGGCCAGGACGAGCGGTCGCTCGTCGGCCAGCAACAGGATCGCGGGGACGTCCTGGCTATTCCACGCGGCCAGCGGTCGCCGCACGAGATGACAGCGCAGCCCGACAGCGTCGAGCGCATGGTCGAGCTGGTCGAGCGGCACGAGCCCGTCGTCGTCGAGCGCCAGCCCCTTTTTGACGCGCAGGTCAGAGAAGGGACGCTCGAACAGCGCGGCGATAGCCGCGACCGCGTCCAGCAACTCGTCGCCCTGTGCCGGGGTGCTGCGCCACGCTTGGAAACCCGTGGCGGGGGACGGCTGGCGCGACCGCCGCGCCCCGCGGGCGTCGGCCGGATAGTTCATGTGGGATCCCGCATCGCTTCGGGGTTCATTTCCGGGGTCGGTCCGACCTTGAATCGGTCGCGCGCGGTCGCCGCGGCGGCAGCGGGCGGCTGGACGTCCATAGCTGCGAGCAGGTCGTTAAGCGCCGCGAGCAGTTTGAATTCCGAATAGAATTGCGCAAACTTTGCGGTCTCGGTGCGAACCTGGACGTTGTAGCGGGTGTTTTGTGCATCCAGGACATCGAGCAGCGAGCGGCGACCGACGTTGAACTGGGCGCGGTACGAGCGCAGCAATTCATCGGAAACCCGGCTCTGTTCTTCCAGCTCCTTCACCAGCTTGCCTTGTGCATCCCAGGTGTTCCACGCGACGCGAACATCCTCTTCCGCTTCACGGACCATCTGGTCCATCCGGTAGCGCACTTCCTTTTCGCGCCGATGCATTTCCTGCACCTTCGACCGTTTGAGGCCGCCGTTGAAAATGTCCCAGCGCACCACCAATCCGGCGTGCAGGTCGTTGGTCTCGCCGCGGAAGCCGTCGATGTCGTCGCCAATCCGCGCATTGCCTTCGAGCGCGAGCGTCGGTGACATCTCGGCCTTTGACTTGCGGACCAGCGAATGGGCGGCGTCGAGGTCTGCTTGCGCTTCGCGCACCCGCGGGTTGCGTTCGCGCGCCCGCGCCAGCGCATCTTCCAGCGTCGCCGGAATATTGCCCGCGAGCGACGGCGGTAATGCGGCACCATCGACCAGATCGAGCCCGGTCAGGGTGCGAAACGAGGCCGAGGTGTTGACGAGGTCGAGATTGGCCTCGGTCACCCGCGCCCGCGCGGCCTGCTGGCGTTCCTCGGCCTGCTGCTGATCGGCGATGCTCAGCGACCCCTTCGCGACGCCTTCGCGCAGGTCGGTCACCAGCTTGCTGTGGAAATCGATATTGTCCTCGGACGCCGCGACGATCCGCTGCTGCAACAGATAATCGAGATATTGGCGGGTAACCTGCAGCGCGATGAACTGCGAGCGTTCTTCGACGCGAAACGCGGCGCCGTCGGTGCGCGCCGCCTGGCGCCGGACCTCGTTACGGCGAACCCCGCCGTCGAACAGTGTTTGTTCGACGCTGAGCCCGCCCTCCATCGGATACAGCTCGTTATCGGCGATTCCCAACGCGCGGCGGGTGCTGTTTTCGAGGCGGCGAATCCCGATCGATCCTTCGACCGAGACGCGCGGCGCAAAAAGCCGCTGCGCCTGCTCGCGTTCGAATTCGATCGCGGTCTTGTTCTCGACCGCCTGGTTGACTTCGGGGTTGGTCTGGACCGCCGTTTCGACCGCGGTCTTCAGCTCGATCCGCTGGGTCCAGCCGGCATCGTGGGTCGCGACAAGCGCGGCGGCGGTAAGCAACAAGGCTGCGGTACGAATCTTCGGCATCTTTTGTCCCCTGCTTTTATCCGGTCGAAGTCGAAGATCCTTCTGCGTGATCCTTCACCTGCGCCGGTGTTTCGTAATGTCCGGCGACGCCGCCGGTCGATTTAGGCGTGACCCGCCGACGCCATTTGTTCGAGCTGCACCACGACATGCTGCTGTGCGAGGTCGGCGATGAACGAATGGCCCGATGCAGCGTCGCCGATTCCGCCAACGGCTCCGCCATCACCCAGCATGATGCGGGCAAGCACAGGTTCCGCTGGTGTTGCGGGACCGAGCAGCGCCTCGAGTTCGACCTGCGGTCCTTCCAGCGCGGCGGCGACGATCGTGTCGAGCGCGGCGGCGGCAGGGTCCAGTACCGCTTGCGGCGGCAGCGCCATTTGCATCTGGTCGCCAGACGCGGTCGTCGCTGCCGGTTCGGGCGGCAGGTCGATCTCGGTTCCGGCCAGCAACTGGGCATAGGTCGGATCGGGTGCCGCGGTATCGGTTTCGTCGTTCCGTGCCTCGCGGTGTTCGTCCTGGTCCATCTGGCGCTGGGCAGGATCGGCTTCGATCCGCGCCGTCGCCGGGCCGGAGAAGAACTCGTGGACGAGCCCGTCGGCTTTGCCGCTGGGAAGTGCCGAAGATTGCTCGGCTGCTTCGCTCGATACCCCGACCTGCTGGTTCGCAGCGGCGGTGTCGCCATCGGGGGCCGCGGGGGGGCGTGCGGCCAGCGGTGTTGCTGCGGCTAGCCCGGCCACCAGCATCGCGGTTGAAACGCCTGCGGCACCATTGCTCGCAGCCACCCGCTGCTGATCGGCAAAATTGGTCGCGAATGCCGCGTCGGCCAGCTTGCCGGTGCTGCCGTCGGCACGGGTGTACAGCGCTTCGCCCTTCACCTGAACCTGTCCGTTGGCCGCGGTGTAGGCCTGTCCGTCGGAGGTCAGCGAAATGCTGATGATGCCCTCGCTGATCAGCGAACGGAATTCGCCGGCGTCGGTCACACCGTTGCTATTGGCGTCCTGCCAGATCCCGAATTTCGCGAAATCGGCATCGGCGGCGTCGAGCTTGCCATCGCCATTGCTGTCATAGGCGGCGGCGAGGCCTTGCAGATCGGATAGGCCCGGCCCGCCAAAGACCAGTTCCGACCCGTTGTTGACCTTGCCATCGCCATTTTTGTCGATCGCCAACAGCCCGTCGTCGGCACCAACCCATGCGGTGCTTTCGGCAATGCCGTCGCCATTATAATCAAACTGCACTCCGGCTGCGTTCGATACGAACTCTACCCCGTCGCCGTCGAGATCGACGGCGATCGGCGGCGCGAGAGCGGTGATGGTGACCGACAGGTTCGCGGTGGCGGTATCGCCGTCGCGGTCGGTCACGACATAGCTGAACACCTCGGTCGCGGTGGCCGTGATCGGGCTGGGCGGCTGGTAATTATACTGGCCCGTCGCGAAGTTCAGCGTCAGCGTGCCGCCCGTCGGGGTCGTGATCGCATTCAACGTCGTTCCGGCAATGCTGCCGCCGCTCGACACCGCGATGCTCGACGCGCCGTTCCAGGTGTAGGTGGTCGAACCGATGGTGATCGACAGCAGCCGCCCGCCATCGGCGCCGAAGAAATCGTTTGCGTCGAGATCGCCCGACACGGCCGAAGGAACGATCACCGACAGCAAAGTAGCGACCAGATCCTCGAAATCATCGACCAGGATCGGTTCGTTGTTCGGCGCATTGTTGAGATCGACGTCGCGCAGCCGCTGGATGTTCAGCGGTTGCAGCGGATTGTTGTCGATGCCGATTGCGGTGACGTTGACATTGTTGTTGTCGACGAAATTGTTCCACGCCGTCGCCGTGGCGGGGAGCAGCGAATTGATCACCATCGGCGGGATGCCGCCGAACTGCGTCTGCTGGTTCGGGTTGCCGTCGCTCAGGAAAAACACCTGATTGCTCGCGCCGGGAACGGTGGTGAAATTGGCGAGCGCGGTCTGGATCGCGCCGCTGTAATTGGTGTTGAATCCGATGTCGTCCGCCGAGGGGCGTGTGCCGCCTGCCAGCGGATTAAGCGAGTCGAGATAGGCATTCGCGGCGGCCGCCGTCGAGAAAGCTTCGGAAGCGAACGAGCCCGACGAGAAGATGACGAACTTGATCGTCAACGCGCCCGACGCTGCGTTATCCAACTGCGCGAGCGCACCCTGAACGGCCTCGAGCATGATGTTGAGTTCGCCATTGTCGATGCTGTCGCTGAAATCGAGGATGAAGAGCGTGTTCACATCCTGCATCGGCTGCGATGACGATCCGGTTTCGCCGTTAGCGGTCGGGGCGTCGTCTTCGATGATGATCCGGATCGCCGACGCGTTGGTGGTCGTCGTGGTCCCGTCGGACACCGACACCGGGACGAAGAAATCCTTGAGGTCTTCCAGCCCGACGGTCGGGTGGTCGACCGCGCGCGACAGGGTGACGGTATAGGCGCCATTGGACGCGAGCGTCACGCGGATGACGTCCGATCCGCCGACTGAACCGATTAAAATACCCGTGCCGACCCCGGCCCAGGTGACCGGGATACCGCCCACGGTCAGCACCGCACCGGGATTGCCGAGCGTCGCGGTCAGCGTCTCGCCGGCATCGGCGTCGGCGATCGCCAGCGTGCCGCCGAAGGTGGTGCTGTTGGTGGTGTCGAGCGTCGCGTTCGGTGCCGTGTCGGGCAGCCCGTTCGGCAGGCCTTCTTCCGATACGCGGGCGATTGCGGTGCCGATCGTCGGCGCGTCATTGGTGCCGAACACGGTGATCGTCAGCGTCGATCCGACCGACAGCGATCCGTCGCTGATCGTATAGGCAAAGCTTTCGGTCAGCGTCTGGCCGCTGTCGAGCGCGTTGACGACGGGCTTATCCTCGTCGAGCGTATAGGTGTAGCTGCCGTTGGCATTGATCACGAGCGTGCCGTAGAGCCCGACATAGGTTCCCGCCGAGGTGACTGTGATCGCCTCCAGATCGGGATCATTGTCGGCGACGTCCGCAAAGCTGCCGAACGGAGCGCCGGGATGCGCAATGTCCTGCAGGACGTTGCCCGACGCGCTGGGGTCCGAACCGCTGGCGCCGTCGAGCACCCAATTGGTGTCGGCGCGCGCGATCGGGAAATCATTGGCGCCGGTAATCGAAATGGCAATCGTCGCGATCGACGTATCGCCGTCGGCATCGCGCACCGTATATTGAAAGGTTTCGGTCAGCGTGGTGCTGGACGTCAGCGCGATGACCGCCGGATCATTGGGATCGAGATCGTAGCGATAGCTGCCATCGGCGGCGATCACGATCGAGCCATAATCGCCCGCCAGTGCGGCGCCCGGCGTCCCGGTCGTCACGCCGAACGCGACGCCGATCACGGTCAGCCCGCCATCGGCGCCCGCATTGTCGGGCGATCCGTCCATGCCGTTGACATCGGAGCCGCCGATGCCGGTCAGCACATTGCCGTCGGCAAAAATCTCGCCGTCGCGCGACACATTGTCTTCGTCATGCACCGCCTGCGGCGCGTCGTCGCGGATGGCGAACTGCGCGGTAATGTCGGCGGTCGCGCGCGCGGTGTCGCCGTCGCCGTCGGTTGCTGTCGCGGTCAGCGTGATCAGATTGCTTCCCGAAAGGAATTTTGTCTGATCGGGGCCGCTGTCGGGCGTGTGAAGGATCGCGCGCGACTGGTTGAAGGTGACGAGGCCGCCGGGCGCCACCGAAATGCGGAACACCTCGTGCATCGATGTGCGGCCAAAGACCACGCCGCCCTCGATCGACAGGATGACGGCTTCACCGGTCAGCGAGTCGATCAGGCCACTCGCCCCGGCGGTGACGCCCAATTCATAGGTGACCGCGCCGGGGCCGTCGGCACCGAAATCGGTCGTCCCCGTAAACAGTCCCGACAGATTGACCGTCGCATTGGTGGCAAAGTCGCTTTCATCGACGGCCAGCGTCGACGCCGTGCCGCCGGCGGTGATCGAGGGACCGTCATCGGCAAAGCGGATATTGCCGCCCAGATCGACGGCAACGATATCCGAAATGCTGTCGCCGTCGCGATCCACGATCGTCGCGGTCCCGCGCAGCTCGACCAGATTGGCCGCCAGTTCGACAAGTTGGGCGGCATAGTTGCTGGACGAACCCGGCAGTGGATGGTCGATCTCGGCAAATTGGGTCAGCGTGACGACGCCGGTGGCGGCGTTCACGGCGATGGAGAAAATGGGCGTGCCGGCCGCGCTGCCGACGATCTCGCCGGAGACAAGGGCCAGCGTGACCGGCACGCCGTTGCTGGTCAGGGCGGAGGTCGCGGCCGCCGAGCCCAGCGCAAGGGAATAGGTCCAGGTTACCGCGCCCGCTTCCGCGGGACCATCGGCGCCAAAATTGACCAGTGAAGTCGAAAAGGCCGCCGAAAAATTGGCGGTTGCGATGTCGAACGCGCTACCGCGCGTGTCGGCATCCTGCGTCGTGAGGGTGATCGCATTGGTGTCGGCATTGGCCGCGTCGATCGAAGGGCCGTCATCACGGAACACCAGCGTGTTGCCAATCGCGACCAGCGCTGACGCTTTATCGCCGTCGCCGTCGGTGACCGTCGCGATCAGACGGATAATGTTAGGCGACAGCGTCACCGGGTCGTCGGGGTTGCTGGCATCGAGATGACGGACGGCGCGGATCTGGTCGAGCGTCGCCTGCCCATCGGCGGCGACAGTCAGCCGGAAGGCGACCGTCGACGGCGAATCCTGTAGCCGTCCTTCGACAACATTGCCGGTCGCTCGCAGGACGATCTTTGACCCCGTGGCGACATCAACCAGCCCGGTCGCGGTTGTCACCTCGAAGGTATAGCTGACCTTGCTGCCGTCTTGATCGGCGCCGACGACAACATTGAACAAGCTGGAAAAACTGGCGGTCGCGTTCAAGGCCAGATTTGTTTCATCCACCGTGAGCAGGCCGGCGGTCGGCGACAATGCGGCGATCGACGGCACGTCGTCGGAGACGGAAATATTGACCGTGCCCGCCACCTGATCGCCGTCGGCGTCGGTTGCGACGACCTGGATGAACCCCAGGTCGGCCAGATCGTCGATGGTCACGTCGGGATGCAGGCCATAATTATTTTGCAGGGTAACCGTTACCGTCGCGACATTGCCCGACAGGCTGAGGTCGATGACGACCACCGGGCTTTCGTTGGCGTCCCGGCCGATAATCTGGTTATCCGATTCCAGCGTCCAGCTGAGCCCGCCGTCGAGCGTCGAGATGTCGCCAAAGCCGATCGACGCGATGGCGTCGGACCCCGCGGTAAAAACGATGTTGCCGCTCGACGAAACCGGCTGCACCGGCGACGGGGTCGAGCCGCTTTCCAAATGCTGGTCGTCGACGGTCAGTTGGACCGGACCGCTTGCCGTCGGCAGGCTTCCATCGGCCAGACGGATTTGCTGCACCGCCGACGACTGGTCGCCGTCGCCGTCGGTGATCGTGTAAGTGAAATCGGCGTGGATCGGGAAGACGCTGACCTGCGGCACCGGGTCGAACGTCCAGGCGCCGTTCGCCTCGAAGGTGTAGGTGCCGTTGGCATTGCTGAATGTGGTGGTGCCGGTGGCGGCAATTGCGACGACCGTGCTGCCGATGGTCACCGACGTGACCGTGGCGCCGTCGGCGCCGCGCGTATCATTGGCCAGCAGATTGCCTGAAATCGCCGGGGCATCTTCGGCGACGGTGATCGACGGGGCCGACCGCGCGACCGGAACATCGTCGACGACCCGGACGTCGAGGCTCGCGGTCGCGGTCGATCCGTCGCTGTCGACGATTGCGATCGCAAAACTCTCGGTCAGCGCGGCGTCGGTCGCGCCGCTGTGCAGCACGCTGTTTTCGGTCAGTTTGTAGCTGTAGCTGATTGTTCCGCCGATGATGTCGCCAGCCGCGTCGAGCATCGGTGCGAAATCGGTGATGGTCAGAATGCCAAGGTCGGTTGTGATCACCAATCCGGGGACGATCGCGCCGTCGAACAAGGTTTCACCGGCAATTGTGATCGTCGCTATCCCGTCGGCGGCGTCGAAGCTGAAGTCGCCGGTTTGGGTCAGCGCGGCATCATCGGGGCTGGAACCATCCGACAGATTGGCCTCCGACACCGTTACCTCGGCGCCTTCCGGGTTCAGGCCATTGATGGTGACGATGTCGTCGCGACCGCGGATCGTCACCGTCAGCGTCGCCGTCGCTTCGTCCCCGTCGCCATCGGTGATGACATATTCGAACGTCTCGGTCAGCTCGTCGTCGCCATCGAGCGCAAGGACATCGGGGCTTTCGGGATCGAGTGTGTATACATAGCTGCCGTCCGCCGCGATTTGCAGGGTGCCATAGGCGCCAAAGGTCAGGCCGTTGATGGCACCGTTTTCGCCGCCGAATGCGATCGCCGTGACGCTGGCACCGTCGGCGCCGGGCGTGTCCCGCCCGCCGTCATTCTCGGCATCGGTAAAGACATTGCCCGTCGCTGGGCCAATGCTGTCGGAATCGATGCTATCGAAATCGGCGACCGCTTTGGGAACATCGTCGATGATGTCGATCTGGAAACTGGCTGAGACGGTATCGCCGTCGACGTCGGTAATGTCGACCGTGATCAGTTGCGATGCTGCGTCGCCGACCGTGTTGTCGGTCAGCAGAAAGAAATATTCGACCGAATCGGGATTGATCGCGACAATATAGAGGATGCCGGTCGCCAGTTCGATCGCCTGGCCTTGTTCGGTGACGGCCACGCCATTGATCGTGATCACCGCAGGACCGTCACCGGCGCCATATTGGATGACGCCGGCCGTCGCGTTGGAATCATCACCGTCACGCGAACCCGCGCTTTCGCCGTCGCGTTCAGGCAGACCCGCTTCATCGACCGATGTGCCGTCATCGCCAGCGGTGGGCAGGATAAGGCTGGGCGTGCCGTCGGCGATCCGGATCGTCAGTGTCGCGGTCGATACGTCGCCGTCGCCGTCGGTCAATCGATAGGTAAAGACATCGGAGACCCCGCCGGGCGTTCCAGCCGATCGGACATAGACATAGGTGCCGTCCGGGGCGATCACCAGGCGGCCATACTGGCCCTGCACCGGAGTTGCCGTCGGGCTGAAATCGGTAGCCGACGCAGCACGGATGCCGGTAATCACCGCGCCGTCGGCGCCGGGTGTATCGGCGCCCGCCGCCCCGCTGGCAGTGCCGACGCCAGTTATCACGTTCCCCGATTGCGGCGCGGTGCTGCCGGGCAGTGTGTCGTCGATATCGGCGCGCGCGATCGGAGCGTCGTCCTCGATGGTCAGGGTCAGGGTTGCCGTGCCGACGTCGCCATCATTGTCTGTCACGGTGATCGTAACGACGTCAGCAGCGACCGGGTTCGTGCTGTTGTCGATGAGCGTATAGCTGTAACCGATAACGCTGGGCGTAATGCTGGTGATGGTGATCTGACCCAGCGGGGTAGCGATGACCTGACCGACAGCGGTGACCGCGGTGCCGTTGACCGCAACGACGACGGGCTGGTTGAGCGCGGCGATCTGGATCGTGCCGCTGGTCGATTCACGCGGCGAGGCGGGATCGGTCCCGGCGGGCTCTGCACCGCGCGCTGCGAGTGCTGCTTCCGACACCACGGCGGTCGCGGCGGTGACGCCGATCACCTGGTCGGGGGTGGTGATCAGGATCTCGGGTTCGTCGTCGATCGCATCGGGAATGACCTCGATGTCCGCGATCCGCAAAAAGCCGAACTCGGTCGGGGGCAGCAGATCGCCGAGTCCAAAGGGGTCGCCGATGTCGCCCGGCGTCTGGGCGAAATTGCCGCCCGAACTTTGCGGCCGACCGGCGGCAGGCTCGGGTTCCTGCGTCGCGATCAGCGCGGCGACGGTGGGTGCCGGAATGTTGATCGGTCCGACCTTGATTTGCGGGATACGCAGGGCGCCATCGACGATGACGAGCACTTGCCCGTCGGGCAGCGTGACGAGCAAGTCGTTGCCGGAAAGCTTGATTGCGTCGAGCCGCGTACCCGGCGGCAACTGGATGACGCCATCGACGGGCAGGATGGGCGTGGCACCGGGCGGAACGGCCCTTGCTATGGTGGCGAGTTCGCCGACCTGTCCATTCCGCTTCAATTCCATCGCTTATGCCCCCTGCACCTCGATGTTCGCCAACCACTCGGCAGCGACCTGTACGGGGGTCGCTGCGGCAACGGGCGAACGGCACCGCGTTTCCGCGCCGGATGTTGCGCGGAGCAGCAATGCAAGCTCTTGTGATCGTGCTGGGTTCTCTTTGGCGACCGTTGCCCGTGCCTTGTCACTGACCGGGCAAATACAAACCTCGGGGGGTGATTCTGCAATGGCAATTTTCGGTATGGGCAGCTATACTTTTGTATAAGTCAAATATCTTACGAGTTAATTTTCTCTTAATATTCTTATAGATCGTAATCTTGTTTAGAAAAATTGTCGCATTGTGAATATGCTCTGATCGAAATTCACGAAACTATCGAAGTTCTGTAAATATTTTTGATAATAAAATCTAAACAAATTCCCATACATATTGACAGGTACTTCTCTCGTGATCTTTTATGAGATGATAATATTGCCCATCTATTTTATCGTTCCATCCGCTTCGATTTGTGCAACAACCGCATCGCCGCGTTGTAACCTGTAGCGGCCGACATATCGCCCACCGGGCCACCCCGCCGCCGGGGCTTTTTTGCCGCTATAGGCAAACCAGCTGAGACCGCCATCGGCTACGACCGACTGCTGGTCGTGGACAATCTGACCCTTCGGTCCGACGATCGAGAAGTGCTGACGATCGCCTGCGCGCGCCCCGAACGCATCGACCCACAGGATCAGCGGCGCCAGCCGCCCGCCCAGACCCGGCGGCGGATCGCGTTCCGTGACCGCCCTGGCCGGCACGACTGATGCGAGCCCGGCCGCGATCGCCCCCGCGGGCTTATAATCGAGCATGCGCGCCGCGGTCGGTTCCCACAGGGCCGCGAGGCGCGCGTCGACATTGCAAGGGGGCAGGGTGCCCCGGCCGACGAAAGGGTCGACAGCTTCGTTGCGGTACCGGACGGTGAAATGAAGATGCGGAATCTCGCTATTGCCCGACAATCCGATCAGCCCGATGCGTTCGCCGATCACGACACGCTGCCCCGCGCGCACGCCGATGCTGCGCTGGCGCAGGTGGCTGTACTGCGTCTGCCAGCCGTTGCCGTGATCGATCACGACGGCGTTGCCGGCGTCCTTCCCATCCGTCGTCACGCGCGCATCGATGCTGATATCGGGTTCGCCGTCGCGGGTGCGCAGCACCGTGCCGGCCGCCGCGGCAACAACCGCCACGCCGCCATGCATGTCGGCCATCGTCCGCAGCCGGATATCGATCCCGTCATGCCCGTCCGTGGTCAGCGAGCCGCAGCGATAGTCGCGGCGCTCCGGGCCCGGGTCATGATCGACGAATTTCTGGATCAGGCAGGATTGGCCGACGGTGCATTCGACCGGAAACCCCAACACGGGCGCCGCGCCTGGGTCCGCAGCCGGCGCCTGTAGCGACGCCATCGCCAGCGCAAAGGAAAGGAGGAACGCATGCATCATCATCGGGCTCTCGATACGGTCGATATGCTCGTTGCGCGATTTGAAAGGTTGTTGAAACTTCGACGCCGGCCGCCGCCAGGGGGCGTGGCGGCGGACACGGCTAGCCAGCGGGAGCTGACCGAACTCGAAGATCTGCCGAGTGCCGATGGTCACAATCGATCATCGGGTCGTCGCCAGAATTCTTACTTCACTTACACCCTGTCTCTGCAGACCTGCTCGGCTAAAGCAGGCATCGTTAGGATGATTCTTGCCCTGTCATCCTTCCGTCAAAATTGGCGGAAAGCGCAGTTTCCCGCCATTCCCTGATGGGGACATCGTCAAAATTGCCGTTCGCCGTGATGCTATTTCGTTGTGACAAAGACGAAATGTTCGGGCGCCCGAATAACAAAAAGGAGGGCAGGCCGCGGCCTGCCCTCCAGTTAGCAGAGGTCCGTCGAGGAGTGGCTCCCCGTACGAAGCCTTGTCCTCAGACGAACGTGATCATGTCGTACGATGCGTTGCCTTGGCTGTATGCGTTGAGCGCAGCAACCGAGTCATAGGCGCCGAGTGCAGCAAGCGCCGCGATCGGAGCCGAAGCGCCTTCCCAGAAGTCTTCGATCAGGACGACACCAGCCGTCGTGAAGACATAGACGTCCAGGGCATCGCCTTGGCCATCATGGTCGCCGGTCAGGACAAAGACGTCCACCGCGGGATCGAAGCCGGCATCGACGTCGAACACCAGGGTGTCTTGGTTGGCGAGGTTGAAGTCGCGGCCCGATCCCAGGAAGCCCGGGGCACCGATCACGTCGAAGCCGAAGCCCGGCGAATCATCGGTCGAGTCGAACAGGAACAGATCCTTGCCCGTGCCACCCGACATATGGTCGTCGCCTTCGCCACCGGTAATGGTGTCGTTGCCCTGTTCACCTTCGATATAGTCATCGCCAATGCCACCATTGATGGTGTCATTGCCGGTGTCACCGAAGATGGTGTCATCCCCGTCATCGCCGTTCATGACATCTTGGCCGAAGCCGCCTTGCATGAAGTCGTTGCCGTTGCCGCCCGACATGGTGTCGTTGCCGCCACCCGGAAGACCCAGGCCATCCGTCGCCAAGTCACCCGACATGAAGTCGTCACCGTCACCGCCGAACATGGTGTCGTTGCCAGCTTCGCCTGCCAGGAAGTCGTTGCCGTCATTGCCGTTGATGGTGTCGTTGCCGGCACCGCCAAAGATGTCATCGTCGCCGTCATTACCCGACAGGTTGTCGGCGCCGTTGTTGCCGAAGATCAGGTCGTCGCCGTCATTACCCGCGACGACGTCGTTGCCGTCGTTGCCGGAGAGCTCGTCATCGCCGTCGCCACCACTGATGTTGTCGTTGCCGGCATCGCCAGCCACCAGATCGTCACCGGCGTCACCTTGGAGGACGTCGTTGCCTTCGTCGCCGTTGATGGTGTCGTCGCCGTTGCCGCCAGAGATGAAGTCGGCATCGGTGGTCGACGGATCGGACGGATCGAAGAAGGGATCCCCGTTGCCGCGGATCACGTCGTCGCCATCGTCGCCATACAGGTCATCGTCGCCGCTTTGGCCCCAGATCAGATCGTCGCCCGCGTCGCCGTGAACAAGATCGTCACCGTCGTTGCCGTTCAGCGTGTCGTCTTCGGTGCCACCGCCGATGTCATCGTCGTCGGCACCACCCTGGACGAAGTCCAGTCCGGCGCCGCCGCGGATCATGTCGTTACCGGCATCGCCGACCAGTTCGTCATCGCCATCTCCGCCGAGCAGCTGGTCGTTGCCTTCGCCGCCGTCGAGTTGGTCACCGCCGGTCCAGCCGGAGAGGGAGTCGTCGCCTTCGTCACCCCACAGAAGGTCGTCGCCTTCCCAACCGTTGATGTAATCGCTGCCGCCCTGGCCAAAGACCTGATCGTCGCCAGTGCCACCGAAGATGTTGTCGGCATGACCCAGACCCGTGTCATACCCGCTCTGGTTATAGGCATAGTCGGGATCGGCATTACGGTTCGGGCCGCCGTCGCCAAAGATCACATCGTTGCCGGCGCCGCCGTTGATGAAGTCCGTGCCGTTGCTGTTGGTGCCGCCGTTGATGTAATCATCACCGTCGCCGCCCGCGATGCAGTCGGATTCGGTGCCGCCATAGAGGTTGTCGTTGCCGGTGCCGCCGCTGATTTCGTCATCGCCGGCACTGCCTTCGATGCGGTCATCGCCCGACTGGCCGTTGAGCACGTCATTGCCGGCATCGCCGCGGATGAAGTCGTTTCCGCCGCCACCCCAGGCTGTGTCGTTACCGGCGCCGCCAAGCAGCGTGTCGTTGCCGTCGGCACCGCCATTGTCGTCACCGGTGTAAACGACGTTTCCGGGTCCAACGACAACGGCCGACGCTTGGTCGCCGATCAGCGTGTCGTTGCCGGCGCCGCCATCGACGCGATCATTGCCGCTCCGGCCGATGACATTGTCGTCGCCGGCATCGCCATAAAGATCGTTGTCGAAGTTGTTGCCATAGACGGTGTCGTTGCCGCCATTGCCGCGTGCGTTGTACGGCAGCGTGGCAGTCGAGGTGATCGCATTCAGATCGATGAAATCGACCGCGTTCGTCCCAAGAACCTGACCGCGCGAGGTCGGGTTCTTGGGATTATTCGGTGCGTTAGAAGGTCCAACTGTAGGCATTTCGCTATCCTCTTCTTTCATGGGTCGCAGGGATGCGTGTTGGCCGACTCGGCTTGGTCATCCCCCCAATGGCCCCGAAAGATCGAAGCCATGACGATGGGATATGGCGGGGCAGGGGGACCGGACATTCCTGCTTGGGGACATGGCCGATAATTTTGTGAAGTGGTTCATTTTGGGGCAGATCATCGCTTCATGCAGCGGTCGATTTTGCCCTGACGCGCGGAATTCTGCCGTTCCGGCGAGAGCCGGAACAAGCCTGTCCAGATGCAAAATCCGATATCAGTTCAGCTTGCGTCCGAGCGAGGAAGATGCTGGACGCCCCGTTGGTGCCGGCGCGGCGGTCTCGCCGTCGGTCGGGCGATCGGGTGCTCGATCGGGTGCGCTGCCCAGCGATGACATCTGGGGCCGCGATGACGCCGACGGATCGGTCGGCCCTTTTCCCGCACCCGCCGCGACTGGCCGACCAAGCGCGGACATGCCCGGCCGCTCGATCGTTGCGGCGCCGCAGCAGCGGCCATCGAGAATCGCTTTGGCATCGAGCCGCCCGGTCGCTGCCAGCAGGCTGGCGCGGGCGACGAATTCGTTGCGGTGCGCGCGTTCCAATGTGACGCGCGCGGACAGCAGCTCATTCTGGGCATTCAGCACGTCGGTCAGGGTGCGGTTGCCGCCGACGGCCTCCTTCTTGATGCCTTCCGCGGCTTCCTGGGTTGCCGCAACCGCCGCCTCGGCGGCTATGATCGTGCTTTTCGCCGATTGCCAGCGGGTCCAGCTGCTCGCCACATCTTCGGCCACGGTGCGCAGCGCGATGTCGGTTTGCGACAGCCGCTGATCGCGAACGGCGCGGGCGCGGCGCACCTCGGCATGGTCGCGCGGCAGGAAAATGGGCACGCGCAGTTCCAGCCCGTAATAGAGCGAAGAGCGGTCGTCGGGATATCTGCCGGTAAAGGTGTTCGCAGCGCCGCCGGTCAGATAGTCATATCCGCTAACGGCATCGAGTTGCGGGAGCAGGGCACCGACAGCCAATTTCACCCCCGATTTTCCTGCCTGGGCGTTGAGCCGTGCTGCCCGGAGCCGCGGTTCGTTGTCGAGCGCGGCCTTTTGTGCCGCGGCAAGCGACGAGGGAATCGGTGCGAGCGGCGGCAGCGGCGGGACCATCGTGCCCGATTGACCGCTGACATTGCGGAACCGATGTCCGTCGACGCCCAATTCTTCGGTGGCGGCGAGAACTCCCGCCTGCGACGTCGCGAGCCGTGCTCGCGCCAGCTCCTCGTCGGTGCGCGTGGCTTCGCCGAATTCAAGCCGACGCGACGTTGCGCGCAGTTGTTCGCCGATCGCTTCGCTCTGCGCTTGCGAATATTCCAGGATCTTGCGGTTCAGATGCACGTCGGCGGCACTGGTCAGCAGTTCAAGCAATGTGTCCGACGTGATCGCGTCGAGTCCGGCGCTGGTCGCCTCCAACTCGGCCTTGGCAATCTTGACCGAATTATAGGTCCGGTCGCCGTCGTAAAAGCGCAGCCGCGCCTCTATCCCGGCCTGTCCGGCGTTATAGCGGGCGTCATTGGCAGTGCTGCCATTCTTGATATCGATCTCGCGCCGCTGGACGGTGCCGTTTGCCTCGATCGTCGGCAGATAGCCCGCTTCGGCCGCCTGCAGCCGCGCCTCGGCGATTCGTACTTGCTGGCGCTGGGCGGCGATGTCGGGACTCGATGTGACGACGTGACGGGCCAGCGCGGCCATCGTGCTCGATGGCGCGACGGAGGGTGATGCAGATTGCGCCAGCAGCGGAGTCGCAGCGACGGCGAACGTCGCCACAGCGGCGGGTGCGCCAAGAGCGCTCGCCCAAAAAGTCCATGATTTCCGCACGTCACCCCTCCTGAATCGTCGCAGATTCGAGTGCCGACCCCCTGTTTTTAGTGGTCAAAGAGTAATGCGCCGGGGCGAAGTGGGAAACTACCCTAACGGATATGTCCGAGGGGATAATAGACTCGATCCGCCGAATCGAAATAGACAAGGGACGTCGCTTGCAACCGTCACGGCAGGCGACGCTATCGAGAGATTCGCATCAATCGACAGCCAACGCCGGGTAGAAAATGCTTCAGGCAACCCCGGTGGGCGTGCGCGTTCTGGACCGTACTCAGAGCATCGCGCCAGACATCATGGTCGCGCGTGAATCCCCTGTAGCGAACTTTGGTCTCGCTACGGGTCCGATGATTTTTGGGGGCGATAATGGCTGCGACCATGGAATTTTCGACGCTTTATGCAGAAGCAAATCGCGATGAAGCCCATCTGTTCGAGGGGATGGCCGATCATGACCCGCATGACGTAACGGCGGGGCCGCCGTCAGCGATCGATGTGGCCGCGGACACGCGTCGGCTCTGGCACGATTATCTGGCGCAATTCGACGTAACTTCGGCGATTCTGACCGTCGCACCTCCTGGTGTCGGCTTGCATCGTCACGCCTTTCTGATCGGGTTCGATCAGGTGCGTGGCGACGCGATTGCGACCCGGCGCCTGCTGGCGATGATGGACGACGTCTGGGCGCGGATTGGCGAACAGCCGGTGCATCATTTCCAGTTTTCCGGTGCACTTTTTGGCACAGCGCCGGTTTCGGACGCTGTGGTCGGCGACGCTTCCGATGCACCGCTTCATAGCGGCATTGCCATTCAGATGAAGCGCGATAACAAAGCTATTCGCGCGCTGTTTTTCCGGCCGGACGGCATCGCGCATTTCAGCGATTCCGATGCCGCATCGCTGCAATTGATTACACCGCTGCTCGCTGAATCTGCCACCGGCGTCGCGCAGCTCGCGCATCAGTCGCAGCGTTCGGCCATGCTCGAAGGCATGTTCGATCGGGTATCGATGGCGATGGCGCTGTTGTCCGCCGACGGGCATCCGCTGTTCCTTAACAGCGCAGCGACGGGATTGGTCGATCAGCGCAAATGGTTGATCCGCGCCGCCGATGGCACGATCGTCGCCGCCAATCCGGGGCAGGCCAAGCAGTTGCGCGAGAGCATCCGCCGTGCCGCTACTGCTGCGGCCGATGCGCCGGTGGAGGATGTCTTCCGGCTCGATTGCCGTGACGGCGAATGGCGTCTGGCCTATGTCATTTCGGCCAAATCGCGCACGGGCGACAGCACGACACGCTGTGCCATGGTGATCATCATGGGGCCGGGCAAGGTTGACGCGCCCACCTCGCTGCTCGAAGCGCTTGGCCTGCTGCCATCCGAACAGCGTTTTCTGGGGCAATTCCTGAAATCGAGCAGTCTGGGCAATGCGGCCGAGGGATGCGGCTTGTCGGAGGAAACGGCGCGGACCTATCTGAAGCGCGTGCGCGCCAAGCTGGGTGTCCACCGCCAGATGGAGCTCGCCGGGTTGATCTCGGGACTCGTGCTGCCGCTGCACGCTGCGGATAATCCGGCCCTCTGGGAGCGCTAAGCATGGCCTGGAACCCTCTCGCGATCGGGCGAGCGTCTGCCAATCCGGACAATTTGCTCAGGAACCTGCTGATCCCGCAAAAGCCCATCGCGGTCCGGCTGATCCTGTTTTCGGCGATCGCCAACATGGCGGCGCTCGCCATGTCGCTTTACATGATGCAAGTCTTTGACCGCGTCCTGACCAGCCAGAGCAAGGACACATTGTTCTTCCTCGCCCTGGCGATCACGCTGGTGATCGGACTGGGCGCGATCCTCGAAGGAATCCGGCAGCAGGTCGCGAATCGCGTCGGCACATGGATGGCGCAGCAACTCGGCCCCGTGCTGTTGCTGCGCTCGCTCGAACAGCGGCTGATCGCGCCAAATGTCAAGCTCGAGGCGCTGCGCGAGATGACGCAGGTCAAGAATTTCATCTCGACCCCAACGGTGTTCAGCGTCGTCGATATGCTGTGGGTGCCATTCTACCTGCTTGTCGTATTCCTGCTGCATCCGGTGTTCGGGCTGATCTCGACGATCGGCGCGGCGATGCTGCTCGGGCTGACATGGTATAACGAGCGGATCACCCGCACCGCGATCAGCGAGACCCAGTCGCTCGCCACCGGCAACATGCAATATGCCGAGTCGCTAATTCGCAACAGCGAAGTGATCGACGCGATGGGGATGGGCAAGGACACCGTTACCCATTGGCGCAGTCGCTACCTCGTCGAAACCGAGGCGGTTGACGGGACGCAGTTTCAGTCGAGCAAGATCTTGGCGTGGATGAAATTCGTCCGCAATCTGGTACAGGTCGCGGTGCTTGGCATCGGCGCATTGCTGGTGCTCGACCAGCAGCTGACCGGCGGCGCGATGATCGCCGGATCTATCCTGATTGCGCGGCTGCTCGCCCCGATCGAAGCCGCGATGAGCTATTGGAAGCAATTCGTGCTCGCACGCGAAAGCCTGCAACGGCTGTCGCGCTTTTGCGACCTGCCAACCCCGCGCCCGTCGCAGATGGCTCTGCCGAAGCCGTCGGGCGCGATTGCAGTCGAAAACCTGACCTATGCCGCGCCCGGCATGAAGGGTGCGATCCTGAAGAACGTCAGCTTTGCGATCGGGTCGGGAACGTCGCTGGCGATCGTCGGCCCTTCGGCATCGGGCAAGACGACCTTGTCGCGGCTGCTCGTCGGCGTGCTGAAGCCGATTTCTGGGCATGTCCGCCTTGACGGTGCCGACACCTTCGATTGGATGCGCAGCGATTTCGGGCCGAACGTCGGCTATCTGCCGCAGGACGTCGAGCTGCTGCCCGGATCTATCCGCGAGAATATCGGGCGCTTTCGCCCCGATGCGCGCGACGCCGATGTGATCGCGGCGGCAAAGCTGGCGGATTGCCACGAAATGATCCTGCACCTCAACGGCGGCTATGATTGTGTGCTGACCGACGGCGGGCAACAGCTATCGGGCGGTCAGCGCCAGCGGATCGGTCTGGCGCGCGCGCTGTTCGGGTTGCCGCCGTTGATCGTGCTCGATGAACCCAACGCCAGCCTCGACGCGCGCGGCGATGCCGCGCTGCTGGCGACGATCAAGAAATTGAAGGCCTTGAACATGACGACGATCATCGTCTCGCACCGCGCCAACCTGCTCGAACTGGCAGACAAGATATTGCTGATGATGGACGGTCAGGTGGCCAAATTCGGCGATGCCCGAACGGTGGTCGAGGAAATGGCCGGCAAGCGGCGGGCGATCCCGCCAGGCGAAGGCGCGCCTGCGGCGGGTGCCGGCAAGACGAACCCGGCGATGTTCAAACAGGGAGGAATGGAAGCATGAACATTCCTTTTCGGCTTGACGAAGACGGCCAACCCGTGCGCCTCGCGCTTCCCGCGCCTGACGATGATCCTGGCGGCCCCAAGGTGCACGGGTCGTTTCGGCTGGCGCTGATCTCCATTGGCTTGTTCGTTCTCGCCTTTGCGATCTGGAGCTGGGCCGCGCCGCTCAACAGCGCCGCGATCGCCAGCGGATTTCTGGAAGCTGCGGGCGGTGGCCGACGCACGGTCCAGCATCTGGAAGGCGGAATTGTGCGCCGTTTCCTCGTCAAGGAAGGGCAGGAGGTCCGCGCGGGTCAGCCACTGGTGCTGTTTGACGCAACCCAGAATGACGCGTCGGACGCGGCCATGCGGGCCAGCTTTTACGGGCTGCTTGCGCAGGATGCGCGATTGACGGCGGAACGGCTCGGGTTGCCGACGGTGCGCTATCCGGCCGAGCTTTTGGCCGTGGCGAACGATCCCGAGGTCAAGGAGATCATTGCCGCCTCGAATGCCGAATTCGCCTCGCGGCGGCGCGGACTGTCGGAGCAGGCGCAGATCCTGTCGCAGCGGATCGGCCAGTCAAACGCCGACATTCGCAGCTCGGGCGCACAGATTGCGGCGCTCACCGACCAGGCCAAGCTGCTCGAAGACGAACAAATGGGTGTCGATATGCTCGTTGACGAAGGGCTTGAGCGGAGATCCCGGCTGCTGGCCCTGCAACGGCAAAAGGCGCTGGTCGATGGCGAGCGTGGCAAGCTGACCAACAATCTCGACCGGCTGCGCGACACGATCGGCGAGACGCGCGCCCAGATGGTGTCGCTGCGCGGGCAGATGGTGCTCGAGGCGACCGGCCAGCAACGCGAAGTTCAGTTGCTGATCGCCGAGACACGCGAAAAGCTGAAGGTAAGCGGCGACATTCGCGCCCGGCAACAGGTGATCGCGCCGGTCGATGGCCGCGTTGCCAATCTGCGACTGATCACACCCGGCGGCGTCATCGGGGCCGGGCAGCCGATCCTCGACATCGTGCCGACCTCGGAAAAAATCGTCGTCTCGGCACGGCTGCGGCCGATCGACATCGACATGGTCCATTCGGGGCTGAAGGCCGAGATAAAATTGACGCCCTACAAGGCGCGGGTGATCCCGAACCTGCTCGGCACCGTCAAGGAAGTCAGCCCCGATGCGATCTATGACAAGGACGCGCAGCAAATCTATTACAAGGTGATCGTCGAAATATCGGCCGAGCAGCTGAAGAAATATCCCGATGTGCGGTTGATGTCGGGCATGCCCGCCGAAGTCTATATCGATCTGGGATCGAGTTCCTTGCTGCAATATCTGTTCCAGCCGATGATCGACAGTTTCAATCGATCTTTCCGGGAAGGATGACCCCAACGCGGTTTTTGCGGAGGTGTAAGCCGGGCGTTGGCCGGCATAAAAGGGGGAAGAGGTTGTCGGGATACGGACTATTGTTCCGGGGCGTCCACCAGACGGTGCAGGGCACCGCGTTGGGCGTCGCGGTCATGTTCGGTATCGGCGAGACGACACCACTCCACGCGCGCGAACCGGCCATCCTCCAATCCTCACCCAATCCGGTCCTACGCCAGTCCACGGCCATCGCGCGGGTGCTGATGCTGGCCGAAGGGCAGCCGCTCGATCGCCGGCCACCGCTCACCGCAACGATGCCGCGCGCCGCGGAATCGGACGCCGTCGTGTCGGCGATGCCGATCGCGCCGGGACCGGTTGAAGTATTGGCTGCGACCGTTGAACATCCCGTCGCCGAAGATGACGTGCGCCCGCGCGCATCCTTTGTCGTCGATTGGGATGCGCCGTTCGCTCCGGCGATGGCCGCCGCGACCGAAGCAGAAGTTGCTGAAACGCCATTGTCAGCGCCGCCCGAGCAGGCCGCGCCGAATGCGGTGACGGCTGCACCCTTCCCGTCGTTCGCCGCCGATGTATCGACCGCGCCGTGGCTGGGGGATGGCGGGGCGCGGCGGTCGGCGCTGATCGCGCGTGGCGCCGATCCGATGCAAGTCGGCGACACCGCTGCCAACCAGCGCCCGTCGCTCGCGATGCAGTCCGACGGCGGCACTCGCGGCGCCAAGGCGACCAAGCGCAGCGGCGGGTCGCGCACCGTGGCGAAGTCGGTGCCGCCGCGATTGGAACCGAACTTCACCGCGCGTTTTCCACCCACCGCACCGGTCACCGCGTTTGACGCACCGGCGCTGCCCGCCGACATGGAACATCTCGCCTGCGTCGTTGCATCGCAGAACCGGATGGGGCCGCCGTGCTTTGCGTTCGGGGGCATGAAGCGCACCGGCGGCAACGCCGCGGCAGGCATGCCCGGATTTCCGGCGTTCAATGGCGATGTCTCGACCGCGCCCTGGCTCGGCGATCCCGGTTCGCGCCGCGCCGCGCCGGCGATGCGACCCGAAGCGTCGAAGCTGGGACAGCCGGCCGACGCTGACGGAATATATGGCGAAAGCGAAACCGATGCGGTGCCTGACATCGCGATGGGCATCGACGGCGCCGACGGGCAGGCGAATGAAACCGACCTGCTGTCGATCAAGCCGCTGCCGCGCGGCGGGCTCGCTTTCTCGGGCGGCTATTCGTCGCTCGAAGGTCCGGTTGGAACAGTCAAGATCGCGCGCACCAATATCGGCGCACCGGGCCGCGACATCACTGCCTCTGTGCGCTATTCCAAGATCCAGCGTCTGGCCGAATTCGGCGTCGCCGACGCCAATTTCATGGGCAGCAAGCTGTCGGTGGCGCCGACATTCTTCTATTCGCGATCCACTGCGGTCGGATTCGACGCACAGGAAAAATCCTCGGTCTTTCGGCAAACGGCGCGCGGGGTGAATTTCTACCTCGGCAAGCCGCTGGGGCGCGGCTTGCGGGTGGCCGCCAACTACCGATATTCCGACGAGGATTTCCTCATCCGCCAAAGGAACGCCCAATGCGATGTCGGCCTCCACGGCAGCCCCTTTTGCAACGCACTCGGCCAGTCGACCAGCTCGGTTCTCAGCGTCTCGCTCAGCCTTGATCGCCGCGACAGCACGGTCGATCCGACGCGCGGGTTCCAGCTGCGCGTGACCCAGGACGTCGCTGGGCCGGGTGGCACGACGCGTTTTGCGCGGACGCGCGTCGGCGGTAATTTTCATCACCGGCTCAACGGCAATCTCGACGTATCGCTGGGGATCGAGGGCGGGTTGATGAAGCCGATCGGCGGCCGCGAGATTCCGCTGTTCGATCGCTTTTATGTCGGTGGCAACAGCCTGCGCGGCTTCGACCTTCGCGGCATCGGGCCAAAAGTCGTCCCGCTGACCGCTCCGGCGGGCCTGACGACTGCGGTCGGCGGCCGCGCTTATTATGTCGGGCGGCTCGAAATATCTTTCCGGCTGGAGGGCGCGATGGAAAGGTTCGGCGTATCGCCCAGCCTTTTCGTCGATGCCGGCTCGGTCTTCGGCGCCTCGAAAGCCGAACTGTTGCCCGGCGAGCGGCTGATCGGCAACTCGCCGAAGCCGCGGGTCGCGGTCGGCGTTGGATTGGCGTTCAACGCCGGGCCTGGAAAACTGCGGTTCAACCTTGCCAAACCCGTCGTGCGGCAAGACGGCGACCGGGCAAGAACTTTTTCGATCTCTTTGGGAACGGCCTTCTAACGCAACGGCGGGCGATCAAGCTCCACCGACTGTGCGATCGCGGGACACCGATATTTGCATGTCCCCATCAGGGAATGGCGGAAAACCGGGATTTACGACATCTCTCCGGCAATCGTGGCGCATTGCTTTAGGGGGCGTCAATGGATGCGAATACGATCGAAAAAATCGGCGTAAAATCAAGCTACACCGATCCCGACGGAGGCTTGGCGCCTTCGTATGGCGCCTTGCAACCGCGATGAGCGCATCGGCCAACCCCATCGAATATCAAATGGCCGAGCCGCTACCTACGCGGCTGCGCCGGTTTCGCGAGCAGTGCGGCATCAGCCGATCCGAACTTGCGGTGCGGACCGGGCTCAGCCGCCCGACGATCTGGGCATGGGAGTCAGGCAAGACGCAACCGCGCCTCAGCAACCTGCGCGTGCTCGCGAGCGTGCTCGGCATCTCGCAGCTCGAACTGGTCGGCGGGCTCGAGGCGGCGGTGCACGACGATGAGGTTGACGAGATGGTTTCGACCGACTGGCAACATGGCGAAATCCCCGCGGGCCTCGCCAATCCGCAGCGGCTCAGTATCATGATCTATGCGGCAAAGCTCAGCATCGCGGCACTTGCCGGGATCAAGGCGCAAAATGTGAAAATTTCGATCGAGCTTTGAGCCGGGCGGCCCTCGGCTATTGCCGATAGGCGCCGACCCCTTCGCCCAGATATTGGTTGTTCGCCTCGCGCTGTGCCGCGGCGGCATCGTCATACAGAAAGGGCAGGAATGCGTAGCGCCGCCCCCGGGTAACCGGCGTGGCCTCGTGAAGCAGGCCGCAGCCAAAGACGATCGCGCCGCCGGGCGGGGGGCGATAAGTTCGCGAGCCGAATTCGGGGAAACGCAATTCGCCCCCGTCGAAATCGTCGTTGAGATTGATCGTCACCGCAAAGCGGCGGTGCGCTGTCCCCATCGTCGTATTGTCGCGGTGCGCGCGAAAATGACCCGCGACCGACGCATCGTAACAGGCAACGATGTAGCGTTCCATGCGGGTCGCATCGAAGTTGAACGCGCGCTGGATCACCGGGCGCAGGCAGTGGTTCACCCGCTGGTTAAGGCCCCGGCAGAACGCCTGATCCTTGATCGTGACGTCGGACCGGCGCTTGTGACCATGATCGATCACCGATACGGTCTTGCCGTCAACCTCGCGCATGAAGCCCGAATCCTGGCCGCCTTCGGCATCGTACAGCGCGATCAGTTTCTGGCAGGTTGCACTATCAAAGACACGCGGGACCAATAACACCGGCGCCCAATCTTCCGGTGCGCTCTCTTCGGCCAGGCGATCGATCAGCGCGAGCGCCTTGTCGGTGTTGGCCAGGTGATAGCGTCCGGCGACGCGCAACTGCCGGTCGAGAACAGAGATGTAGGGCTCGTAATGATCGCTCTCTTCGCTGCTTGCGCCATAGGCGTTACTGACCGCTCGGTCGCCGTCGAGGATGTAGCGGATTCCGGGGATACGTGTTTTGATCCGCCCCGCGGTTTCATCCTCGTGATCGACGGTGACGCCGAAAAAACAGCCACGGCTGTCGTCGAAGCGGTCGGGCTCAGCCATCAACCGGTTGTGTGCGGCCGCGACGTCGTCATTTGATGCCGAACCCATAAAAAACAGCAGAACCGGACGTCCGGCAACCGTATGAAAAGTATATTGCGGGTTCACGTCCAGAACATGCGCCTTGAACCAGGGCGCAGCCGATCCGACGATTGGTTTCGGGATTGAATCGACCTGCGTCGCGAATTGTATCATTAACCTGCCCCTCGCCCCCGCGTGATGCCAAAGCTTTTTAGCATCGGGACAAAATTGGGACAAGCGCCGTTGCGCGGCCGCGCTGTTGGCGTCAGCGCAGCGCGATGTTCCCGCTTTTCAGCTCGTCGCTGGCAATTTTCTGGAGCGCCACGGCTTGGTCCTTGCCAAGCCCGAGTTCGTCGGCGCCTTTTTCGCGCGGGCCCAGGCTAGCGGGGTCGACGCCGGTGATGGCGCCGAAGGTGACCAGCGCGGCGAGATACGATCCCGCAACGCTGGCATGATAATGGTCATAGGCCCACAGATCGATCTGGTCATAAGCGACGCCGTCATAGGGGTTTGGGTCGGCGATCCCCGTCGCCATCGCCCGGTTCCAGGCCTGGCCGATTGGCAGGATCGCGGCGATGGCCGGGTCGGCGTCGCGCGCTCGGTCGGCGGCGGCGCGAAGCTCATCGGCCATCGCGTTGACGGGTTTGCCGTACCATTTTCCCAACGGCCGGTACGTCTGGTCGGCGCGGGACCAGGTCGACGCCAGCCGGATTTCGACCGCCGGGTTGCGCGCCCGGAACAGCGCCGACAAGCGCGCAACGTCGCGCAGATAGTTGGTGGGGTCGCCGGGCCTGTCGCGGTCGAGGGTGCTGTGTTCCTGCAGCACGACGACGTCCCACGCGCGGTCGAACCGTGCGCGCCGCTCGTCGTAATGAAAACCGAGCGACTTGCCGCCCTGCGTTTCCAGGCTGACGTCATAGGCAAGCCCTGCCTGTTCGCAGAACGCCTTGAACAGTGCCGGCACCCCGCCGTAACCGGCGCCGTTGAGGTCGGTGACCGTCCTCGCCCCCCAGTTGCGCGCCGCCGAATGGGCGCCCTGGGTAAAGCTGTTGCCGATGAACAGGATGGTACGCGGGGCCGCCTTGGCGGGTGGGGCAGGGGGTGTCGCACCGGCGGCGGTTGGCGCGGGCGCGCCCTCCTTTGCCTGCGCCGTCGGCGCGACAACGAGCGCGGCGCAGCCGATGAAAAGCCAGATACCGCGTGCGCGTTTCATGTCAGAACTCCGTGGTGACCGAGGTGTACCAATAGCGGCCATAAGGGCTGTAGAGCGATCCCAGATAGCCTTCCGAGGTGAGCGGGGGCTTTTTGTCGGCGATGTTGCGCACCCCGACCCGCCAGCGCATGTCGCCGCCGATACCGTCCCGGTCGCGAATGCGAACCTGGGCATAAAGATTGGCGGTAACCTGCGATTTCACCCGCCACGGATTGCCATTGGCATCGACGAAACCCAGCTCGTCGACGGCCCCGGTATAGCGGGCGAGGGCGCCGATCTGGAACTGTCCGAGCGACCAGGTCAGCGACGCCGTGCCGCGCCATTTCGGGCGGCCATTGGCCTCGATCAGATTCTGCGTTTCTGGCAGGGGGGTTGCGGCGTTGATATCGCCGTCGGCGCGCGCCGCGACCAGCGCATCGACCGTGTCACCCGGCGCCCGCGCGAATTTCAGCAAGCGCGTCGCGTTGACCGAAAAATCGAACTTGCCCAAGCCGGTCTTGGGCGATTGCCAATAGAAAGCGAAATCGAGCCCGCGCACCGTCTGCGGCAACAGGTTGACGAACTGGTCGCGCACCGTCGTGATCCGGCCGACCGGCGCGATGCCCGTCCCGGCGAAGGCGGCGACATCGTCGGCATTGGCGGCGTCGCGAACGACATTCGGGTTCGACGATCCCTGTAAGCGAAGCAGATAATCGAGCGCCACCGCGGTATCGTTGCCAAGGATGCCGACAATGCCCTTTTGCCGGATCGACCAATAATCGACGGTGAAGGTCACCCGCCCCAGATCGGACGGGAGGAACGCGGGTTCGAACACCGCACCCAGATTATAGTTGGTGCTCTTTTCGGGCTTCAGCTCGGGGTTGCCCGACACACGGCGCGAATAGCCGACATTGTTGCCGCAGGCAGTGAAGTTGGTGATCCGCCCCGCGCGCAGATCGACCTCGCAGCGCAGGAAATCCTGACTGGTCGCGAGCCGGGCATATTCGACCGCATTGACCTGTTCCAGATTGGGGGCGCGAAAGCCTTGCGAAAAGGAGCCGCGAAAGCGCAGGCCGTCGAGCACGTCCCACGCTGCGGCGATTTTTGGCCGCGCGACGCTGCCGAAATCGCTGTAATGTTCGTAACGTCCCGCCAGCTGCACGTCGAAACGGCGGACAAGCGGAATGTTCATCTCTTCCGAAACCAGCGGCAACGCGAGCTCGGCATACGCCGCCGCAACCGTCCTTTTGCCATAGGTGTCGGGATTGTCGCTGACCGCCGCGGCGTCGCTGATCGTCACCGCGCCGGTTACGGCGTCGATGAAGGGGCTCGACCCGTCGATCGCGGCATCGCGGTCGTCACGCTGCGTCTCGCGGCGGACTTCGGCGCCGAACGCCATGCCCACGTCGCCGCCGGGCAGGGTGATCAGGTCCGCGCGCGAGGCACGAAAGTCGCCCATCGTCAGCGTCGTTTTCGACCGGCGGTGGAGCTGAAAACCGATCGCGTCGATCGCGACTTGCGAACTGGGCGTGCAGTCGCCGAAGCTGGGGGTGGCGATGCAGCCGCCGTTGAAAGGATTATAGGCATCGGGGGTCGACAGCGCGAGGCTCTGTTGCAGCGCCGAACTGCGCACCGCAAAGCTGTTGTCATGCGCGCTCGCCTCCGAATAGACGAATGCACTGTCCCATTTGAAGCCCGCCGTCTCGCCGCGCACGCCGATCAGGCCGCGCAGCTGTTCACCGGTCACCCTGACCGTCTGCGGCCCCGCATCGACGAAACGGTAATTAGTCAGCAGCACCGGCAGCCCCGCCGCGGGCACGTTGACCAGCCCCGGGATGCGGTTGGGATTGGGCTGGCCGTTGATCGTCGTCGGGCCGAACGGGTTGTAATAATTGCTCGCCGGAATCCAGATCTGGTTGAGGTTGATCACCGGCGGCTGCAACCGGAGCGTGTCAGAATAATAATAACCGAACTCGCCGAACAGCGTCAGTGTATCGGTCAGGTCATAATGACCGTTGGCAAAGGCGTTGTACCGCTCGACCCGCGGCATGACCGTGGTGCCGACCGCCGTGTCATAGCGCAGATCGCGAAAATTGCCCGCGGTCGCCAGCGCGGTGTTGACCAGGCAGAGGTCGGCGGTGAGCGCCTGGGTGCAACCGCCGAAGCGGGTCGGGCGCACCGTGAATGCCCCCGCTGCGGTGGTCAGGTTGGTGGTGCCGCGGCGGGGGCGTCCGCCGGTGACCGGCACCGCCAGCCCGGGCCAGGTACCGCGCGTCGCGCGTGCGTCGGGCGTCGTCGACCCGGCAAAGTCCGGTTCGTCGGCGAACAGCGGCCGCAGGTCGGCCGAGGCGGTGAAATCCTGGTCTTCGGCGCGCAATGCCGCGCGGTGGGTATATTCGAGCGATACCGTGATGTTGCCGCGATCGAAATTCTTGCCGGCCAGAACGCTGCCCTGAAACTCGCGCAAATGAGTGCCCTCGGCGCCGCCATATTGCGCCTGTAGCCGCAGGCCGTCGTAATTGTCCTTGAGCACGGTGTTGACGACCCCGGCAACGGCGTCCGATCCGTACAGCGCCGCGGCGCCGTCGAGCAGCACCTCGAGCCGCGATAACCCGGTGGTTGGGATCGCGTTCGAATTATAGCTGAGCACCGGTACCGTGCCGGTGTCGGACAGGCCCTGGCTGGCCGGGTGGGTAACGACGCGACGGCCGTTGAGCAGGACGAGCGTGTTGCCAACGCCCAGCGAGCGCAGGTTGATCGACCCGACGTCGCCGCGCGCCGCGTTGCTGGTTTGCGCGTTGTTGCCGGGGTTGAAGCTGACGTCGCCCATCTGCGGGATGTTGCGGATCAGCTCGTCGCCGCTGACCGCACCGATGGCGTCGATCTTGTCCTGGCCGACGACGACGACGGGCAGGGCATCGGTGACGCGTGCACCCTCGATCCGGGTGCCGACGACAACGATCTCCGCCGCGCCCTGATCATCGGCGGCGGCTGCTTGCTCGCTGGCCTGCCCGGCTGGTGCGGCGTCCTGCGCGTGGGCGGGCGCGGCGACGAACAGGCCGATCGCCGTGCTCGCCAGCAGCATTGCCGAAATGGAACCCCTCATAGTCATTCTCCCTTTATCGATGACCTTTGCGGCCCTTTAATCTGCGTCTTGTTCGATCGGCGGCGCGGCCAGTGGGGACGCCGCGCCGCCGTCCAGCACCGCCCGCAACTGATCGCGGTCGAGTGCATTATCCCAGCGCGCGACGACGACCGTCGCCACCGCGTTGCCGATGAAGTTGGTGAGGCTGCGGCATTCCGACATGAAGCGGTCGATGCCGAGGATCAGCGCCATGCCGGCGACCGGGACCGACGGCACGATCGACAGCGTCGCGGCAAGGGTGATGAACCCCGCGCCGGTCACCCCTGCGGCGCCCTTTGAACTGATCATTGCAACGAGCAGCAGCGCGACCTGATCGCCCAGCGACAGCTCGACGTTACACGCCTGCGCGATGAACAGCGCGGCGAGCGTCATGTAGATGTTGGTGCCGTCGAGATTGAACGAATAGCCGGTGGGAACGACCAGCCCGACGACCGATTTTTCGCAGCCCGCGCGCTGCATCTTTTCGATCAGGCTGGGCAGCGCAGCCTCCGACGACGAGGTGCCGAGCACCAGCAGCAATTCGGCTTTCAGATAGCGGCAGAGCTTTAGCACCGAAAAGCCGTTGAGCCGCGCGACGAGCCCAAGGACACCAAGCACGAAGATGAGCGACGTCAGGTAAAAGGTCGCGACCAGCTGGCCAAGGTTGACGAGCGAGCCAAGGCCATATTTCCCGATCGTGAAGGCGATCGCGCCGAACGCGCCGATCGGTGCGGCGCGCATCAGCACCCCGACGAGGCGGAAGACGACCAGCCCGACGCGCTCGAGAAAGTCGAGGACGGGTTCGGCGGGTTTGCCGACCATCGACAGCGACAGGCCGAACAGGATCGCGACGAACAATGTCTGGAGGATCGAACCGTCGGTGAACGCCGACAAAAAGGTCGTCGGGATGATGTCGAGCAGGAAGCCGGTCAGACTGGCTTCGTGCGCCTTTTTGTCGAAATCGGCGACCGCGCTCGCGTCGAGCGTGGCCGGATCGATGTTCATTCCGGCCCCCGGCTGGACCACATTCGCGACAACCAGTCCGACGATCAGCGCCAGGGTCGAAAAGAAGAGGAAATAGGCAAAGGCCTTGCCCGCGACGCGGCCGACCGAGGCCATTTCCTTCATCCCGGCGATGCCGGTGACGACGGTCAGGAAGATCACCGGCGTGATGATCATCTTGACCAGCTTGATGAATCCGTCGCCGAGCGGCTTCAGCGCCTCACCCGTCGCGGGCCAGACATGGCCGATGATGGCGCCGAGCAGGATGGCGGCGAGAACCTGGACATAGAGATGGCGATAGAAGGGCTTGGCCTCCGTCGGCGTCCGCTGCGACTCGTCGATAACAATGGCGGCCACGTGTCACATCCTCCCGAGCGCGGCATTTCACCGCTGCGGCACCAAGTTTATGGCCGACACGATCACGGGTCCATCGATGCGAGATGAAGATTTATCGTTATGAAAATAAATGATAATATGTCCATCCATGGATTATGAGCCTCCAATGCTGTGCGATATTCCGCTTACCAACAATGGATTTGTGCGATAATCCGCACAAATGACGGATGGAACCAATGGCGATGATTCGCGGCCGCTTGGCGTCGGACGGCGGCTGGTCTGGACGTCCTTGTTCGCGCTGCTGCTGCTGGGGTTGATCGCGATCGCCGCGTTCGGCTGGGCGAGCGATCATGCGCGCGGGGCGTCCGACGTCGCGGCGGCGCAGCAGGCGCGCAGCGCGGCGAGCCGCCTCGCCGGCGAGTTGCAGAAATTTCGCCTGCTGCCACTGGTCCTCACCGAATATCCCGATGTCCATGTCGTGTTGGGCGACGGCAATGCCGCCGCGGTGGCGCGCATGAACAGCAAGCTGGAATTGCTCGCCGACCGCACCGATGCCGCCGCTATCTATCTGATTGCTCGCGACGGCCGCACGATCGCGGCGAGCAATTGGCGCGAGCCGCAAAGCTTCGTCGGTCAGAATTATGGATTCCGTCCCTATTTTCGCGACGCAATGGCGAAGGGTGGGGCAGAGCTTTTTGCGCTCGGCACAGTCAGCGGGCGACCGGGACTCTTTATCGCCCGCCGGGTCGAGGACGGCGGCCGCGAGTTGGGGGTCATCGTCGTAAAGGTCGAGTTCGACCGCCTCGAAGCCGAATGGGCGCGCCAGCCGCTCGCCACATTCGTCACGGACAACCACGGCGTCGTCATCATCACCAGTCGTCCTGCGTGGAGATTCCGGACGATGGCGCCGATCGACGAGCGCACCCGGGCGGCGATCCGCGCCGCCTTGCAGTTCGGCAGGCTGCCGCTCGCACCGCTGCCGCTGACCCGCGCGGGCGCAACATGGACGCAGGGCAGCGTCCGCTACCGCGAGGCGGTGCTGCCGGTGCCGATGGCCGGTGCCACGCTGCACGCGTTCCAGCCGACCGCACCGGCCGAGGCCAGCGCCAACGCAACCGCGCGAACGGCAATCCTGATTGCCTTCATCCTGCTCGCGGCGCTGCTCACATGGGTATTTCGCGCGCGGGAAAAGCAGCGGTTGCAGCAGGAGGCCCGCCGGATGCTCGAAGTCGAGGTTGCGGCGCGTACAGCCGATCTGGTCGATGCCAACCGCCGTTTCCGTTCGGCGCGCGAAGAGCTGGCGCAGGCCAGTCGGCTCGGCACGATCGGGCAGATTACCGCTGGCGTCGCGCATGAAATCAACCAGCCGGTGGCGGCGATCCGGGGCTTTGCCGAAAATGCCGGAACCTTCCTCGACCGCTGCGATCCGGCCAAGGCGCGCGACAATCTGCGTACCATCGTGTCGCTGACCGAACGGATCGGCGCGATCGTTGCCGAACTGCGCACATTTGCCCGGCGGAGCACCCCCGCAATGGGGCCGGTCGAGATCGCGGTTGTGATCGACGGCGCGCTGTTGCTGGTCGGCGACCGGATCCGCGAGCAGGGGGTGACGATCGAACGCCGGGGTGAAATCGCCGGGCTGCGCTGCGTCGCTGATCGAGTCCGGCTGGAGCAGATTCTCGTCAACCTGCTCCAGAATGCGCTCGACGCCCTCGGTGGCCGCGCCGATCCGCGGATCCTGATCGAAACAATTGCGGCAAGCGAGATCGCGATTATCGTCGCCGACAATGGGCCGGGAATAGCCGCCGACGTGGCCGACAATCTGTTCACCCCCTTCGTTACCGGCAAGGCAGAAGGGCTGGGGCTTGGCCTTGGCATTGCGCGTGACATTGCCCGCGAATTCGGCGGCGCGCTCGATTGCGTACCTTCGCCGATCGGCGGCGCCGCGTTCGAACTCAGGGTCCGCCGCGCATGAGCGAATTTGTGTCCCGCCAGCATATCATTTTCGTCGACGACGATGACGCGCTACGTGCTGCGACGACCCAGTCGTTCGAACTGGCGGACATCGAGGTGCGCGCCTTTGCCGACGCCGAAAATGCCCTCGCTGAAATCGACGCGCGCTTCGTCGGCGCGGTGGTCACCGACATTCGGATGCCGCGGCTCGACGGACTCGAATTTTTTGCGCGCATCCGCGCGATCGATCCCGACATCCCGGTCATCCTGATCACCGGACATGCCGATGTGCCGATGGCAATCGGGGCGCTCAAAAGCGGCGCATTCGACTTCCTCGCCAAGCCCTACGCGACCGATCATCTGCTGGCGGCGGTTCGCAAGGCGCTGGAGACGCGGCGGCTGGTCCTCGACAACCGGATGCTGCGCGAAGCCGCCGCATCGAGCACCGACAGCCCGCTGATCGGCGACAGCCCGATCATGTCGCAACTGCGCGCGACGATCCTGCAGATTGCGCGTGCCGACATCGACGTGCTGGTCGAGGGTGAGACCGGGACGGGCAAGGAACTCGCGGCGCTGCTCCTTCACCGCAAAGGGCCGCGGTCGGGCCGCCCGTTCGTTGCCGTCGATTGCGGCGCGTTGCCCGAACAGCTCGCCGAGGTAGAATTGTTTGGCCACGATCGCGGCGCGGTCGGTTATGGCGCGATCGCGCGCGAGGGGCGGGTCGAACAAGCCAATCGCGGCACGTTGTTCCTGGACGGCATCGACAATATGCCGCTCGCGATCCAGTCGATGCTGCTGCGCGTTGTCGAAGAGCGGAAGGTCCAGCCGATCGGCGCCGCCGAGCCGCGGTCGGTCGACTTGCGCATCATCGCGTCGGCGCGCGGCGATTTGCAGCAGGCGGTCAGCGCGGGCAGTTTTCGCGAGGATCTGTTCTATCGCCTCAACGTCGTGCGGCTTCGCATGCCACCGCTGCGCGAACGGCGGGCCGATATTCCGCCGCTTTTTGCGTCATTCGTCGAGGAAGCCGTCGGTCGGCTGGGCGCGCAGGATTTCGCGATGAGCGATGTCGCGCGCCGGTTCCTGATCGAACATGACTGGCCGGGTAACGTCCGCGAACTGCGCAATTTCGCTTACAGCGAGGTGCTGGGGATCGACGCGCGGCCGGGCGAGACCGGTGAGGCGACCCCGACACTGCCCGAACGGGTCGCCCAATTCGAAGCGCATGCGATCCGCGACGCGCTGGCCAGCACCAACGGCGACGTCACCGCCGCGCTGGCGATCTTGCGCGTGCCGCGCAAGACGCTGTACGACAAGCTGGCGCGGCACGCGATCGATCCCAAAACCTATCGGAAATAGGCCGCGACGCTAATTGACGCAGCGCGCCGCGAACGCCCAGAACAGGGCATATTCGCCATATTCGCTCGTCAGGTCCGCGCTGCCCTGATGGCCGCTGTCCATGTCGGTCAACAGCATCGCGGGATTGCCGCCGGTCGAACGATACCGGACCTCGGCGACGAACTTTGCCGGTTCCCAATAGGCGACGCGGTCGTCCTTCAGCCCCGCGGTGCACAGCAACGGCGGGTAGTCCGCCGCGCGGACATTTTCATAGGGTGAGATCGACGCGATATAGTCATAGGCTCGCTGCTCGACCAGAGGATCGCCCCAGTCGGGGCGGAACAACGGCACCAGCGGATGGCTGGCATCGCTCATCGTGTTGAGCATGTCGACAAAGGGCACTTTCGCGATGACGCCGCCCCACAGGGTCGGGGCGATATTCATGCTTGCGCCGACGAGCAGTCCGCCGGCCGACAGGCCATATGCCACGATGCGGCCTTTCGCCGCATAGCCCGCGTTGCACAGATAATCGGCGCAGGCGACGAAATCGGTGAAGCTGTTGCGCTTGGTGAACTTGCGTCCGCCGATGAACCAGCGCCGTCCCTTTTCCGACCCGCCGCGCACATGCGCGATCGCGTAGCGCCACCCCTGATCGACCAGCGCCAGCACCGGGATCGAGAAAAGCGGATCGCTGTTCACGCCATAGGCGCCATAACCATATTGCAGCAGCGGCGCGGCACCGTCCCGCGCCATGCCCCGCCGCGACAGCAAAGTGATCGGCACCATCTCGCCATCGGGGGCGGGCGCCATCAACCGCTCGACCTCGTAATCGTCGGGATCGAAGTTCGCGACCCGCTGTTGCTGGACCACCGTCTGCTTGCCGCTTGCCAGGTCGATCGAAATCCAGCGCCGCGGCGACTTCGGCGATTCATGGACGATCATTACCGACCGCGCGGCATAGCTCTGCTCGCCGGGCAGTTCGATGGTATAGGCCGGATCGCCGAACGCGATGCCCTGTTCGGTGCCATCCGGTCGCAGGATGACCAGCCGGTGCAACCCATCGACGCGCTCAAGCCGCACCAGCGCCGCCTTGAACGGTTGCAACTGCAGGATTGGCTGGCCTGCACGGTGAGGGACGAGGGTTGCCAGCGCCTTAAATCGCTTCGGGTCCAGGCGGAGCAGCTTCATGTCGAACGCATCGTCGGCGTCGGTCGTTGCGACCAGCGCGCCGTTCCATTCGTCAATCTCGTACCGCACCCCGGCCTTTCGCGGCCACACGATACGCGGCGCGGCCGTTTCGTCCGTTGCCGGCACCAGCCGAACCTCGGCGGTCTCGGGCCCCGACAGCGTCAGGGCAACGAAACCGTCCGCAGCGGTGCGCTTGATCCCCATGAAGATCGCCGGGTCTTTTTCTTCATAGACCAGCGCCGTCGTCTGACCGTCGACCGAGGTGCGATAAAGCCGCGTCGGCCGGTTGCGCGCATCGCGCCAGATCCAGAACAGCCACTGGGACGAAGGCGCAAAGACCAGCCCGCCATAGCCATAAGCATCCTTGTCGACGAGCGTGCGGACCTGGCCGGTGGCATTGTCGCGGATACAGATGCGGTGGCGATCGTTGCCGATCACATCCTCGGCCCAGGCGAACCAGCGGTGGTCCGGGCTCGGCTGGTGTCCCGTACTGCGGAAATACGGCTGGCCGCTGGCGCGAATGTTTTCATCGACGAGCGTCTCGAATTCTGTGTCGCCACGGCGGCGACCATAGACCGGGTGCGTGCCGCCCGTGGGCGTCGCTGATGAATATGTCCAGCCGCCGCGTGCGAGCGCCGGTGCCGCGACGGCGCCCGATGCGCGCGCCAGCATCGCCTCGACAAATTCGCGCTGCGCCGGGCGTATTTGCTTCAGCATCGTTTCGGCATAGGCATTTTCGTCGGTCAGCATCTTGGCGACCGGAGCGGGGAGATTGATACGGCTGCGTTCGCCCACAGGCGGGATGAATTTCATCCAAGCATAGGCGTCGTCGCGCTTGCGCCCCAGCTGTTCGATGACCTGTGACCGCCGCGGCGATTGCGGTGGTACCACCGCGGGCCAACGCGACGTTGCCGGTAACGCTTTGGCCGATGCCGGGGCGTGCAGCAGCAGGGTCAGCGACGCTGCCCCGCTCAGAAAGTGCCGCCTGGTGCTGCTTGCCAATCCGCGCATTCAACCGTCTCCCGCCCGATATCTGTCGCAGCCCAGTCTATGCCACCGCTGATGGCATACTGCGCCGATCAGGCCGCCCAATCCAGCAATCGGGCAAATCGATCGGCCGTTCGTCCATGTCGGGCGCCGACCGGGCCGCGCCGGCTGGCCCGATACGGCGCGATTCTGGCCCGACCCTCGCCGACACGACCGATGAACATGATAGCTTGATGGTCGGAACTGCATGGCAATCAGGGAGGCAAGCATGTCCTTTGCATCGGTAAAGCGGGTCGTAGTTTGTGGCATTTCGGCGCTGGCGCTGGGGCAAGCGTCGGGGGCGATGGCGCAAGGCGCGGCGACCGAGACGACCGACGACAGCGAAATCGTGGTGACCGCCACGAAACGTGAACAGTCGGTGCGCGACGTGTCAGGTTCGGTTTCGGCGGTGAGCGAAGCGACGCTGCAAAAACTCAACGCGCAAAGCCTCTCCGATTATATCACCCGCGTCCCTGGCGTGGTCTTCAACGATTATCAGCCGGGCGTGTCCGAAGTCGTCATCCGCGGCATCGCGTCGACCACCTATCACGAGGCGAACCAGGCGACGACCGGCTATTATCTCAACGAACTGCCGCTCATCGAGCCGGGTTTCCCGCTCGTGATCCCCGACGTCGACAGCTTCGACGTCAGCCGTGTCGAGGTGTTGCGCGGGCCGCAGGGGACGTTGTTCGGCTCGTCGTCGCTGGGCGGGGCGATCAATTATGTGGTCAACCAGGCCGATACCAGCGGTTTTGACGTCGGCGCCGAGGGGCAACTGGCGTCGACCAAGCGGGCAGGCCAGCTGAGCTACGCCGCCAAGGCGATGGTCAACCTGCCGATCGTCACCGACAAGCTTGCGGTGCGTCTTGTCGCGCTTCAGCGTTTCGACGCAGGCTATCTCGACAACACGCTGCTCGGCGAGGACGGCAGTAATGATTTGCGCGTCCGCGGGTTGCGCGGCTCGATCGTCTTCACCCCAACCGAGAGCACGCGCATCTCGGCGCTCAGCATGTATCAGGAATATGATCTCGACGATCAGACCTATGTCCTGTTCGGGCCGCCCAAGACCTTTGCACGCGCCACCAATGTCGCCGAATATCAGGACACCGATTTTATGCTGCACAGCTTGCGGCTCGAACAGGATCTGGGCTTCGCGACGCTGACCGCGGTGGGCAGCTATACCGAGAAAAACGCCGATCTCGCCTTCGACAATTCGATATTCGGCGGCAATGATCCGCGCACCAATACGCCCGAACTGGCCAGTGGCCGCGGCAAGTCGAAAACCGACTATGGCGAACTGCGACTGGCATCGCCCGATGGCGGACGTTTCCGCTGGCTGATCGGCGCCAATTACACGCGGCTGCGCTCGAACGCCACCGACGGCACCTATATCGAGGGGATTTCGGACTATATCGACGCCAATCCGGGGCAGTTCGGTGGTCGGCCGGGCAGCGAGCTGGCCCCCGGCGATCTTGCCACGCGTACCGTCAGCAGCAATCGCGTCACCGAAAAGGCGATTTTCGGCGAAGCCTCGTTCGACATCGTCGACACATTGACGCTGACCCTTGGCGGGCGGTTGTTCGAATATCGTGCGCGCCCGCGGTTGCAATATTTGCCGAACGCGAATTTGATCGCGCCCTTCGACTATACGCCTGCCGCGAGCAAGGATTCCGATTTCATTCCCAAGGCGTCCCTGACGTACAAGCCGAATGACGACATCATGGTCTATGCGCTTTATTCGGAAGGTTTCCGTATCGGCGGCATCAATGTCTATTCGGTCGCGACGCCGGGCTTGCCGCTCGCATTCGAAAGCGACACCACAAAGAATATGGAGATCGGGACGCGTTTTGACCTGATCGACAGGACGCTGACCGTCGATGTCACGGCTTACCATATCGACTGGGGCAATATTCAGGCGCGTCTGTTCACCCCTGGTGATTTTCGGGCCTATACCGTCAATGGCGGCGGCGCCGACGTCGACGGTGTCGAAATCAGCCTGACGCTGCGCCCGACGCAGAACCTGACCTTTGCGTCGAACATTTCGTATAACGATGCGCGACTATCGTCGCTGCTTCCCGACAGCTTTGCGCCGGGCGGCGGCTATGCGAAGGGGACCAAATTGCCGGGCGCTTCGGACTGGATTCTCGCCAACAGCATCGACTTCAGTTTCCCGGATTCGTCGCTGAAGCCGCGGTTTGGTATCGCGCATCGTTATATGTCGGCCGCGCCCGTCGCATTTGGCGCCGCGTTGGAAAAGGGCGATTTTCACGTCGTTGACCTGAATGCTTCGCTGACCGTCGCGGATCGGGTGGAACTAGGGCTGTTCGCCAAGAATCTGTTCAATCAATATGGCATCCTGAACGCGCCATTTTCGTTCGCAGGTTCGGTGGCGCGCCCGCGTACCGTCGGGGCAAGCCTGCGCTTCAGCCTGGATTGAGGACCGCGCAATTGCGCGGACCATGTTGACGAAGCATCCAGAGGCGGCGTGAACCGGCTCTGGGTCGCTTCCTCTCACTCGTGAGAACGAATCTTCAGCTTTCGAAGCCTGACAGAAACGCCGCGACATTGGCACCCAGATCGCCGACGGCATAGCCGCCCTCCATGACCACGAGCGTCGGCAGCGCCAGCGCAGCGATCGCCGCGGCGATTTGTGTGTAATCGGGCCGCTCCAGCCTGAAGTTCGAGATCGGGTCGTTGCTGTGCGTATCGGCACCGAACGAGACGATCAGGCAGCGCGCGCCCCAATCCGAAATCGCGGCGAGCGCGGTATCGAGCGCGGGGCGATACGCCGCCCCGTCGGTGCCGCGCGGCAGCGGCAGGTTCAGCGTGCTGCCTTCGCCCGCTCCCTCGCCGCGTTCGTCGGGATGGCCCCAGTAAAAGGGGTAATCGGTCACCGGATCGGCGTGGATCGACGCAAAGAAGATTGCACCATCATCGTAGAAGATGTCCTGCGTGCCATTGCCGTGATGATAATCGACATCAAGGATCGCGACCGGACCAAGCCCCCGTGCCTGCGCGTGCCGCGCGGCGATGGCGGCGTTGTTGAGATAGCAATAGCCGCCCATGTAATCGCGCCCGGCATGGTGGCCAGGCGGGCGGCAAAGGGCGAAGGCATGGGCTTCGCTTGCGGCCAGATCGTCGAGCGCGGTCAGCGCGCATTGCGCCGACCAATAGGCCGATGTCCACGTTCCACCCGCAATCGGGGTCGACGCGTCAAAGCTGTAGGCGCCGATATCGGCGTCGATGCGACCAAATTTCAACGGTCGGCGGCGGACGACGGGAAAACTGTACCCGATCGCGTCGCCATTCCGTCCCGCGGCGAGCCAATCGTCATGCGCGCGTTCGAGGAAAGCGAGATAATCCGCGTCGTGCACCGCCAGCAGCGGGGCCTTGCCGAAATCGCGCACCGGGCGCCAGTCGGACAGTGCGGCGACAATCGACCGCGGTCGCTCGACCGTCTCGGCGTAGGGGACAAATGCGCCATTGTGCAGCTCGCGTTCGGGTGCGTGGGCGGTCTGCCGGTCGTCAAAGAAAAGCTTCACTTCTGTCCTTCCATCCAGGCCGCGAGCGTCCGATCGGGATGGCGCGCGACAATTTCGGCAAAGCCGTCGGCGCTTTCGTCCTGGCCGAGTTTGAAGACGGGATCGGCGGCGCGGACATGGGCGCGAAAGGCAATGATATGCTGCAGCAACGACGCATAGCGCGGACCGAGGCGATCGGTCGACCAATTGTCGCCCTCCATCGCTTTGACCAGCCGTTCGATGGCGTCGCCCGTTTCTTTGCCAACGAACTCGATCTCGACCCGGTATCGCAGCACCGCATAATTCCATGTCGGCGCCCAGTCGGGTTTCGACAGAAGCGCCGGGCTGACATAACCCGCGGGACCGTTGAACAACACCATCCCGGCAGAATCGGCGCGGAAGTCGGCGACGAGCGGATTGCTGAGCGCGCAATGACCGAACAGGGCGGTGACGCTGCCGTCGTCGCCGGTCTCGGCAAGCAAAGGCAGCGGGCTGGCGTTGAAGTTGCGCGATACCAGCCACGCGAGGGGATGGTCGGCAATCAGCCGCGCGCTATCCGCCTCGCTTTGCGGATCAAAGCGGCTGGGCATGTCTCACCGTCCTGCCGATCCATGCTGCCTGATCGGCCAGGGCGCGGCTGGCGAGCGGAGCGATCGACACCGCCTCGATGAAACTGTGCGTCGCGCCGACATAAGTAACGCTGTGCATCGGTACTCCGGCATCGGCCAGCCTCGCCGCGAACGCATGGTTGCAGTCCGCGAGTATGTCGCATTCGGCAATCGCGACAAACGCAGACGGCAGGTCCGTCAGATCGGCATGGAGCGGTGCGACGAGCGGGTCGGTCAGCTGGTCGGGGGTCGTGACATAATTGTCCCAAAAGACATCCATTTCGTCCACCTCAAGCGAATAGTCGCCGCCGCCGAAGCGGTCATAGCTGGGCAGATGGTCGGGCGCAAAGGCGCCATAGTTGAGCAGCATTGCCGCGGGCAGCGGCTTGCCTTCGGCGCGGCGGAGCAGGCAGGTAGCGACCGACAGGTTGGCGCCCGCGGAATCGCCGCCGATCAGGACGCGGGCCGGGTCAAGATGGTGCGATCCGGCGTTCGCGGCGATCCAGTCGAGCGCGGCCGAACATTCGTTCAGCGCCAGCGGGAATTTATGCTCGGGCGACAGGCTGTAATCGATGCCCAGTACGGCGATGCCGGCCCGCGCCGCATATTCGCGCATCAGCCGGTCGTGGGTGTCGATGCTGAACAAAGTCCAGCCGCCACCGTGGATGTAAAGCATGACCGGCAGCACCGCGTCGGCGACGGGACGATGCAGGCGCAGCCGGATGCCGTCCATGTCGATATCGGTGCTGGCCGCCATGATCGGGCCACCGGTGCGCCACGGCTGGCGGACCCGCTCCGCGACCGCCCGGCGCGTCGCCATGTCGGCGCCTGGCGCTGCGGCATGCGCAGCATAGGCGGCGTTGATCGCGTCGACGAAGCGGCGGATATCGGGATCGACCATATCGTCCTGCATGGCGTCTAAGCCTTTCGGCATATTGGCATTCCTTCCCCGGACCGGCGCTTTTGGCCGTGATAGCTTTTGCCTTCGCCTTGCTATCGCGCATTCGGGCCAATCACCATATCTCGCAGGCCATTAGTCCGGTTGTCACTGGCCAGCGTGGCGCGCGGCCTGTAGAGTGGGATCAGCGGATATTTGTGGAGTTTGGGCCATGAAGCACAGCGTCGACGTTCTGTCGTTCGATCGCCCGGTGATCGCGCTGCAGGATGAATATCCGGCGGGCTTCGTCGATCCGATGCACAGCCATGACCATGTGCAGATTCTGTATGCGTCGGCGGGCGTAATGTCGGTGCGCACCCCTGAAACCAGTTTTGTTATCCCGCCGCAACGGGCGGTTTGGCTGCCTGCGGGCATGAAGCACGAGGTCGCGTGCCGTGGGCCGGTGTCGCTCCGTACGCTCTATCTGCCCAGCGCGCCGGGCGAGGAAGCGCGGGTTTGCCGCGTCTTCGAAGTGTCGAACCTCCTGAAATCGCTGATCCTCGAGGCGTGCGATTTTCCACCACTTTATGACGTGGCAGGGCGCGAGGGCCGGATCATCGGGCTGCTGCTCGACGAGATCGAACGGATGCCCAACGCCCCGTATCAGGTGTCGATGCCATCCGATCCGCGCCTGCTTCGTGTTTGCAACGCGATCCTTGGCGATCCGTCGGACGCGCGCGACATCGACGACTGGGCCGATCTGGCGGCGATGGGGCGGCGCACCTTTACGCGCAGCTTCAAGCAGGAAACCGGCATGGGGCTCGCGGTGTGGCGCCAGCAGGTGCGGTTGATGGAGGCGCTATCGCTGCTCGCCGCCGGCGCTTCGATCACGCAGGTCACCTACGAGGTCGGTTATGACAGCCCCAGCGGTTTCGCCGCCATGTTTCGTCGTGCCTTTGGGGTCCCGCCGAGCCAGTATCTCAAATGAAGGGGCGCGGAACGGCATCACCGGGCTGACCGCCCGAATGTCGTGATTGTCGGCCATTGGCCACCGGTTTCGACCCGCGCGTCGATGCCATAGACGGTGCGGAGCCGTTCGCTCGTCAGCACCTCTGCGGGTGTTCCGTCGGCGACGATCCGTCCGTCGTCGATGAGGAGCAGCCGGTCGCAATAGCGCGCCGCGAGGGTCAGGTCGTGGAGCACCGCGATCACCAGCGCGCCGCCCGCCGCTTCGGCGCGCAGCATGTCCATGACATCGATCTGATGCCCCGGATCAAGGCTGGCGAGCGGCTCGTCGGCGATCAGCGCCGCTGCCTCGACGGCAAGCGCCCGCGCGAACAGGACGCGGGCGCGCTCACCGCCCGACGATTCGGTCGCGATCCGATCGCGGAGATCGAGGACGTCGGCGCGCGCCATTGCGCGTTCGATCGCGGCGGTGTCGGCGGCGCTGATCCGCGACATTGGCGCGAGGTGGGGGAGGCGGCCCAGCCCGACCAACCGTTCTACGGTCAGCGGCCAGTGCAGCAATTGCCCCTGCGGGACATAGGCGATCCGGCGCGCGAGGTCGGCGCGCGGCACCGCAGTGGCGTCGATGCCGTCGATCAGGACGCGTCCGGTCGCGGGGACGAGCGCGAGCATCGCGCGCGCCAGCGTCGATTTGCCCGCACCATTGGGACCGACGATGCCGGTCAGCGTGCCGGGGCCGAATTGGGCGGACACGTCGCGCACGACCGCGCGGCGGCCGAGCGTCACGCCGACGTTATCGAGGACGAGGCTCACCATAGCCGCCGCTCCCGCATCAGATGGACAAGGAAGACCGGAACGCCGAGGAAGGCGGTGACGACGCCCAGTTTCAGCTCGTTGGTCGACGGAATGATCCGTACGCCAAGGTCCGCCAGCGTCAGCAAGGCTGCGCCGCCGATCGCCGCGGGCAGCAGGATCGCCGACGGGCTGCGGTCGGTCAGCGGGCGGATCAGATGCGGGACGATCAGCCCGACGAAGCCGATCGCACCCGCCACCGCGACCGCGCCGCCAACCCCGATCGCGGTGCCGAGCAGCAGCCGCAGCCGGGTGCGCTTGAGGTCGGTGCCCAGCGCCTGCGCTGCATCTTCGCCCAAGGTCAGCGCGTCGAGCGCGCGGCCATTCCACAACAACATCGCGGTACCGATCGCGATGCAGGGCAGCGCGATCCAGACATGATCGAACGACCGGTTCTCCAGGCTGCCGAGCAGCCAGGTCATGATCTCCATCGCGGCAAAGGGATTGGGCGACAGGTTGAGCGCCAGACTGGTCCCCGCGACCGCCAGCGTGCCGACCGCGATACCCGCGAGGATCAGGGTCAGCGGGCTTTCGGCTTGACCCGCCAGCGCGACAAGCAACGCGAGCGACACCAGTGCGCCGCCCGTCGCAAGCAGTGGCAGGATGACCGGATGGATTTCGGCCAGCCCGAAATAGATTGCCGCAACGCCGCCGAGCGCCGCGGCATTCGACGTGCCGAGCACGGAGGGTTCGGCCAGCGGATTACGAAGATAGCCTTGCAAAGCCGCCCCCGCGAGCCCCAGCATCGCGCCGACCGCCAGCGCCAGCACGGTGCGCGGCAGGCGCAGGTCGAACAGGATGATCGACGCCACCTTGTCGCCGTCGCCGGTGGCGGCGGCGATCAGACGCGCGAGCGACAGGTCGACTGCGCCGAACAGCAGCGACGCAGCCGCGGCGATGAGCGTCAGCGCCGAGAGCGCGGCGATCAAAGTCCAGCGAGGCAGGGCGAAGCGATTCATGCGCCGTCGCCGTCCAACTTAGCGATTTGCACCGTCAGGCTGCGCGCCGCGTGCGTGTAGGCGGGGCTGCCGCAAACCGTCCACGCCTGGGGCACGCTGATCCGCGGGATGTCCTTGAGTGCCGGGTGATGCAGCATCTCGCTGCCCTGATCGGTTACCGTGTCGGTCGCGCTTTCGACGATCAGGAAATCGGGCTGCGCGGCGGCCATCTCTTCGATGCTCAGTTGCGACAGCGGCGGTTTGCCGAGCTTGCCCGCCAGGTTCACCAGCCCGACCCGGGTCATCAGTTCGTCGATCAGCGTGCCCGTCCCTGTCATATAGCCGCGGCGCTGATAATAGGCCGCGACGCGGCCCTTGCCCGGCTTGGGCAGCCCGACGAGCTCGCGCTGCATCCGCGCGATCAGCGCGTCGCCGCGCGCCGGATGGCCGACCGCCACCGCGGTCTGCCGGATCGAGGTATGGATTTCGTCGAGGGTGTTCGCGGTATCGAGGTCCAGCAGCGGGTACTCCTGTTCCGGCAGGGCGGCCAGCGCCGCGCTGCGGCTGGCGGGCATACCGACGATCAGATCGGGTTCGATCGCCAGGATCTGCTCGGCCGAATTGCTGAGCAAGGGCAAACCCTGCGCTGTCGCCGCCTCGCCCGACATTTCGCGGTCGGTGGCATTTTTCGTCAGCCCCGCGATCTGGCTGCGGTCGGCAAGCGCGAGCACCAGCTGGTCGGCGCACAGATTGATCGACACGATGCGCTGCGGCACCGCGGGCGCCTTCGCGGCGGGGGTCGCCGCCGTAGTCGCCGCCCACAGCGCGCCCGCAGTTCCGGCGAGAAGCGTCAGCGTCAAAAGGCTGCGCGTTCGTATCAAAACTCAATCCCCCGCTGCGCCTTCACATTCTGCTCGCGGAACGGATGCTTGACCTGCGTCATTTCGGTGACGAGGTCGGCGGCGTCGATCAATTCCTGCGGCGCGTTGCGGCCGGTAATGATCACATGCGTCATCGGCGGTTTGGCGGCAAGCGCCGCCAACACTTCATCGACCGGCAGATAGTCATAGCGCAGCACGATATTGAGCTCGTCGGCGATGACCATTGCATAGGAGGGATCGGCGATCATCCGTTTGACCTCGTCCCAGGCGGTGCGCGTCACCGCGATGTCGCGCGCGCGGTCCTGCGTGTCCCAGGTAAAGCCTTCGCCCATCGGCTTGAATTCGATCAGGCCGGGAAAACGGTCGAACACCGCTTTCTCGCCCGTCGTCATCGCGCCTTTGACGAACTGCACGATACCGACCTTCATGTCATGCCCGATCGCGCGGATTGCCATGCCGAATGCCGCCGATGTCTTGCCCTTGCCGGGGCCGGTATGGACGATCACCAGCCCTTTTTCGACCGTCTTGGCGGCGACCTTCTTGTTCTGCGCGGCCTGAATCCTCTTCATTCTGGCCGTATGTTCGGCGTCGGTGCGCGTTTTCATCAGAAGCTGACCCGGACGCCGCCATAAGCGGCGCGGCCATAGGTGCCAAATCCTGCGGCGGTCGCATAATCGGCGTCGAACAGATTGTCGACGCGGCCGTAAAGCTCGAAATTCTGCCCGATGGGCATCGACGCGCGCACGCCAGCAAGCGCATAGCCGTCGAGCCGCACGCTGTTGGCCGCATTGTCGAAACTGTCGCCGACCAGCGTGACCGTCGCGCCGGTCGACAGCCCGAACGACCAGTCATAATCGGCCGACAGGCTGACCGCGTGCTCGGCGCGCCGCGGCAGGCGCTTGCCGTCGAACGCCGGACGTCCCGAGCGGTCGCGCGCGTCGATATAGCTGTACGATGCCGCGACGTTCAGCGCGTCGACCGGTCGCAACGCCAGCGTCGCCTCGACCCCCTTGGCGCGGGTGCGGTCGATATTGCCGTAAGTGAATGTCGCGTTGTCGAAATTGATCTGATCGGTGGTGTTGCGCAGGAACGCGGTGAGCGAGATCAGCGCACGGCCATCGGCCAGGCTTTGGTCGATCCCGACGTCATAGCTTTTCGACTGCTCGGGACGCAGCGCCGCATTGCCGCTGAACGCGTCGTACAGCTGGTACAGCGATGGCGCCTTGAAGCCTTCGCCATAGCTCAGCCGGATGTTGGTTGCGCCGCCGTTGGGCGAATAATTGGCATTGGCGCCCAGCGTCGTCGCGCCGCCGAACTGGCTGTGGTCGTCGTGATGGACGCCGCCGGTTACCGACAGGCCGGTGAACGGCTGGACGATGGCAAGCGCATATACGCTGTCGATATCGGCCTTCTGGCTGTCGGTCGATCCAAAGCCGAAGAAATCATAATCGGGGCGCTCATGCTCGTAACCAAAGATCAGCTTGGCCTCATCGACCGGCATCACGACGCCCTGATATTCGAAACGCAAATTGGTGCCCGAATAGCCGTAATCGGGCGCGGTGCCGCGCACGAAATAATAATCGCGGTCGTTCTGCAACCAAGTCACCGCGGTGCGGCTGGTAAAGCGCCCGTCGAACAGCGCCAGGTTCAGGCCCGCATAACCGACATATTGGTCGAGCTTGGCGACGTCGGCACTGTCGGCGGGGGCGCCAAAAAAGCTGTCATAATCAAGGTCGGCGGTGATGTAATAACCGCGTAGGTCGAGGCTGAGCGCGTCGCTGAACGCGACCTTCAGCCGCGCGTTGCCCGCGAAATTTTTGTAGCCGTCCTTCTCGGTGCCGACCGCCGCCGACGAAATGGCGTCGGTGCGGAAGTAGGCCCCACCGATACCGCCGGAGACGCGCCCGGAGGTGCCCGACACATCGGCCTTGGCGCTCAGCGTATCGCTATAGCCGTAATCGGCCGACGCGGTCGCAGCAAAGCCCGCATCCGGGGCCGCGGTCATCAGGCTGACGACACCGCCGATCGCCTGGCTGCCATGCACGACCGAGTTCGATCCGCGCAGCACTTCGATGCGGCTGATATTGCCGGTCAGCAGATGCCCGAAATCATATCCGTCGCCGATCCCGCTCGGGTCGTTGACCTTCACCCCGTCGATCAGCACCAAAGTCTGCGTCGTCTCCGCGCCGCGCAGCGACACGCCCGCGACCGATCCGGTGCCGCCGGTACGGCTGAAACGGACGCCGGGGGTGGTCGCGAGCAGGTCGACCACATCGACGGTCTGGCGCCGTTCGATGGTGGCGTCGTCGATGACGGTGATCGCTTGCCCGACCTCGTCGCGCGGCTGTTCTATCCCCGCTGCGGTGACGACGATGTCGTCGGCGGATTGGGCGAAGGCGGGCGTTGCCGCTGTCAGTGCCAACAAGGAAATGGTCGCAAATTTCAACATCGAAAATCCCCGCACGCCAGCAACGAAGGCGGAGCCTGTCGAAACGCGCGGGCGATCGACCGACGCCGGCGTCGCAAGTGGCGTAAATGCCTGCGGCCCCGGCACCGAAGCGGCTCCAGCCGCTTGGTCGTCGCTCGACGGAGGTGTCCGTGCCGCGGCCTATCCCTGGGCCTTGGCAGTGAGCGACCCACGCCGGCAGGTCTCCTGGCTCGCGGGTCAGGGCTTGATGCACGCCTTCCCAGGTTGCCCCAGTGGCTGATCCGAATGGTCGGACCGGTGCATCGCGCTCACCGCTTACAGTTGCAGGGACAGCCTCGGCTTCGGGGGTTCAGGACGAACCCCGTCACCGCGTTCCCATTTTAAGCCCTTTCGGGCACCGGCGCGATCATGCGCGGAGCAAGCCCCGCACGCGCCGCCCATAGCGGACTGGCGGTTTTGCGCAATCGGGATTTGTCGAGGGGGTGCGATCAGCCCTATAATGAAGTCGCACCATTCTTTTTTCGTCATTGCGAGCAGAGCGAAGCAATCCAGAGCGGTTTACGCCACCTCTGGATTGCCGCGTCGCTTCGCTCCTCGCAATGACGATTTGGGTTATAGCCCCGTTCTCAGCTTTCCCCCCGTTCCACCACCATCGCCGCGCCCACCCCCATCGCACCGGTCAGGACGACCAGCCCATACCGGCCCGCGCACGCGTCGAGCGCGTCGAGCAGGGTCGAGGTCAGGATGGCACCGCTCGCACCCATCGGATGCCCCTTCGCCAGATGCCCGCCGCTGACATTGACCCGCGCGGGGTCGACGTCGCGGTCGCGGTAGAATTTAGCGATGGTGACGGCAAATGCCTCCATGAATTCGACGCGATCCATGTCGGCGAGCGTCATTCCCGCGCGTTCCAGCACCTTGTCCATCGCCGCGAACCCCGCGGTCAGCGACGCGACCGGATCGCCGCCGCTTTCGGCAAAGGCGACGACGCGCGCGCGGGGAGGGGAACCAAGCCCGGCGCCGCCAATCAGCGCGAGCCCGGCGCCGTCGCAGATTGGCGGCGCGTGCGCGATGCTGTGTAGCGGGGCAAAGGTCGCGCCTTCCAAAGCACCGGCGTACTGCCCCTGCAACTCGCCAAAGGCCGCGGGCGCGGCCGCCAGCGATGCCGCACTGGTCTGCGGCCGGATACATTCTTCGCCATCGAGGGCGCCGGTGGCGATCCGCGACCGTTGCAGTGCAATATCTCGGTCGGTTTCCGCAGCCCGTTGCTGCGACATCAGCGCGGCGGCGTCGAGTTCGGCGCGGGTAATCCCTTCGCTGTTCGCCAGCCGGTCGGCGGCGAGGACGGGCGGTACGAAGCGCGCGCGCGGTGGCAGTTCGTCATTACCATAGAAGGCGGCGCGATCGCCGAGGAACGGCACCGCGCTCATCGATTCAACCCCGCCTGCCAGGATATGCAAAGCTTGACCGCTCGCCACGCGGGCGACCGCCTGACCGATCGCCGACAGCCCCGATGCGCAATAATTGTTGATCGTCTGCACCGCGGTGGTAGCGGGCAGGCGGGCATGCAGCTTTGCCAGCATCGCCAGATGCCCGCCCTGCGCCCCGGTCTGCGTCACGCAGCCGAGGATCAGCGCGTCGGGGTTTGCGGCAACATCGCCGCACCGCGCCGCAAGCGCAGCCACTTGGCTGTGCACCAGCTCCTGCGGGCTCAGCGTCGCGAGGCCGCCGTCGGCGCGCGCCTTGCCGCGCGGCGTTCGCACCGCATCGTAGAGATAGACGTCGGTCAAATCAGGTGCCGACGACGAAGCTGACCGCGGTCGTCGCGCTGCCGCCGACGTTGAAGGTCGCGAAATTCTTTGCGCCCTCGACCTGATAGTCGCCGGCGTTGCCGGTGACTTGCCGCCAGCTGTCGAGCAGCATCCGCACCCCGGTCGCGCCAACCGGATGACCCAGCCCGATCAGCCCGCCCGACGGATTGACTGGCAGTTTTCCGCCCAAGGCAATCGTACCATCCTCGACCGCACGCCAGCTTTCGCCGGGTTTGGTGATGCCGAAATGGTCGATCGCCATATATTCGGTGATCGAAAAGCAATCATGCACCTCGACCCCGTCGCAGGCGTAGATGTCGGGCATTTCGGCGCGGCGCAGCGCGTCCATCATCGCCTTGCGCACGCTGGGAAAGACATAGTCGCCGCCGCGGCTGCCCGCGACCTTGGTTGAATAGAGCAGGGGCGCGGTCGAATGGCCCCAGCCCTTGATGCGCGGGAGACTGTCGATGGGGATGCCGCGGCGTTTGGCATAAGCTTCGGCGACTTCGCGCGAAGCGAGGAAGATGGCGGCGGCGCCGTCGGTGACCTGCCCGCAGTCCGACTTGCGAAGCGAGCCTTCGATCAGCGGGTTGACCTCGTCATTCTCACCCAGGTGATCGCCGGTGACCGCCCAGCCGCGCGTCTGCGAATTGGGGTTTTTCTTGGCGTTGGCGAAATTGTTGGCGGAGATACTGCGCAGATGCGCGCGGTCGAGCCCGAAGCGTTCCTCATATTCCTCGGCGACGCGCGCAAACATCCACGGCCACAGGTAACGCGCTTCCTGCGCCTCGCGCCCCGCCCAGGCGGCGGCGCCGAGATATTCGGCGGCGCGCTGGCCCGGGACGTTTCGCATCAGCTCGATCCCGAGCACCAGCGCGAGGCCATAGCGTTCGGCCTCGATCTCCGCCGCCGCCGCTAGGATTGCGATGCTGCCCGACGCGCAAGCGGCCTCGTGGCGCGACGCGGGAATGCCCGCGAGGTCGGGGTGGACGTGGCCGAAGAAGCCGCCGAGCTGGCCCTGTCCGGCGAACAGCTCGCCGACGAAATTGCCGACATGCGCGGTTTCGACCTCTTTCGGTTCGATGCCCGTTGCGGCGAAGGCCGCCTCGGCGACGTCGCGAAACAGTTCGAACATCCCGCCGCCCTCGCGTTCGAGGTTGCGCGAAAAATCGGTCTGTGCGCCGCCGAGGATGAAGACGTCCTTTGCCATGTCAGGCTTCCTTTCCGAGAGTGGCGAGCGCCAATTCGCGCACTTCGCTGCGCATCACCTTGTTGGTGACGTTGCGCGGCAGCGCGTCGAAACGGAACAGGCGTTCGGGCAGCTTGAACACCGCGAGATCGTGTCCGCGTAGATAATCAGCGACTTCGCTCAAGCCCACATCCTCGCCATTACGCGGAACATAGGCGAGGCCGATGCGCTCGCCCATCGTCGGATCGGGGAGCGAGAAGATACAGGCTTCGGCAAGCAGCGGATGACCGCCGAGCAGCTGGTCGATTTCCTCGGGCGAGATATTGACGCCGCCGCGGATGATCAGGTCCTTGCAGCGCCCGACGAAGCGATAGAAGTCGCCATTCTCGGCGATTTCGAACAGATCGCCGGTGCGGAACCAGCCGTCGTCGGTGAAGGCTTCGGCGGTGCGCTCGGGTGCATTGTGATAGCCCTCGAACAGGGTTGGTCCGCGAATCTGCAACTCGCCCGACATGCCGTCGACCTCGATCGGGTCACCGCCACCGGGCGACACCAGCCGGCTTTCGATATTGGGCGCGCGGCCGTCGCCATAAGGGCGCCGATAGGTGCCGCGGCGCGGGAACAGGCTGGCGCGCTTGTCGGGGTCGGGCATGTCGCCCTCGCCGGTGATGAAGCTCATCCCCTCATTCGACCCGAAGACGTTGACGATGATGATCCCGAGCTTTTCCTGAAAGCCGCGCACCATCGCGGGAGCAAGCGGCGCCGAACCCGAAGCGATGACGCGCAGGCTCGACAGGTCGACCGAGGCGAGCAGCGCTTCGTTCTGCAACAGCATGTTGAGCACCGCGGGCGGCGCGATCGTCAGGCTCGGCCGCTCGGTCGCGATCTGCTTCAAATAGACGCCGGGGTCGAAGGGGTGGTGCAGCACCATCGTCCCGGCGCTGGTCAGCCAGCACATGGTGATGCCGCCGATGCTCGCCATGTTGATCAGCGGGAAAGGGTTGAGCAGGACGTCGCCGGGGCCGACTTTCATCGCTTCATAGCCTGCGCCCGCGACGGCGACCCAGTGGTTGTGACTGCGCGGCACGCCCTTCGGCACGCCGGTGGTGCCCGAGGTCCAGCAAATGGTGAAGATGTCGTCGGCATCGACCGGGTTGGCGGCGACATGCGCCGTGAGCGCTGCTTCGTCGCCCGCGGCGGCCGAGAGGTCGAGCGCATGCGCGGGCGGACTGGGACCAAAAGTCATCAGCCGGATGCCATCGAGCAGCGGCTGTGCGACACCGACATGGTCGCAGCCCTTGACCGTCGTCGCGCAGACGAACGCCTTGGGCGCGACGATGCCGATCATGCCCTTCAGCTCATGGCTGCGGTACTGCACCGCCGCCGGGCTGACGATCGCGCCGATCTTGGCCGCAGCAAAATAGAGCGCGACGAACTCGCTGATATTCGGCAGCTGGACCAGCAGCACATCGTCTTTGGCGATCCCGGCGGTGACGAGCGCGCCCGCGAGCCGGTCGATCTCGGCCGCCAACTCGGCATAACTCAGCCGCTGCGGTTCGCCGAAAGCAAAGTCGCCGCGGTTCGGCGCATCGACCAGCGCCAGTCGGTCGGGATGCGCCGCGGCATTGACCGCGAACAGGTCGGCAAAGGTTTGGTCGCCCCACCAGCCGCTTTCCCGATGTTGCCGCCTTTTGTCCGCTCCCGCGACGATCATCTCAATTGGCCAGCACGCTGTTCGGGCCCATGCCGATATCGTCGCCGCTCGCCCAGACGCTGTGTGTGCCCGAACAGATGCGTTCGGGCAGGATGATCCGGCACACCGGCCCCGCCGCGATGTTCTTGGCGTCGATCAACACGCATTCGGACTTGTCCGTTTCGAGGTCGGCGATGAACGACACGAGATAACCGTCGTCCTCGTCCTTCGCGTCGATCCGCGGCGCGAAGGGCGCCTCGCTGCCGAAACGGCCCGGTCCGAACTCATAGTCTTCGCTCGTTCCCGCATTCAGGTCGTGCTTGACCAGTCCGCGAAACAGGAACCAGCCAGGCTCGGGGATCGCGCTATAGGCATAGCGATAGGGTTTGCCCGCATAGCGGTGGTTGAACATGCCGAATTCGAGATCGCGGTCGTCGAGCCTTTGCTCCTTTGTCTCGCCGGTCTTGAGATTGAAGCGCCAGCGGTGGAGGCGGGGTTTCAGCAATCCCTGGTCGAGATAGGCCATCATCCGCTCCAGGCCCTCTGGGGCGTTCGGATAGGACTTCGGCATCGGCTCTTCCTGATAATAGCCGTCGAGGATGATCTCGTCGCCTTCCTCCCACGCGTTCAGCCAGTGGAGCGTGTAGGTCGGTTCGGCCGTAAACCAGCGGATGTCCTCGGGCTGTCCATGCCGCGGGATGATCGCGAAGCGCGTCTTTTCGTCGGGATGGAACTGCACGACGTGCAGCCGCTTTTCGAGCAGCTCCTCGTTCCAATAGAGCGGCATGTCGTTGAGGATCGTGTAATTCTGGGTGAAGGCCATGTCGTGCGGCAAGCGCGGACCGGGCAGGGGAACCGGGATATAATGCTTCAGCTTGTTGTCCGCCCCAACGACGCCATAATGCATGTAGGGCGCATGCTTCGAATAGTTGAAGAACATCAGTTCGCCAGTCGCGAGGTCGACCTTGCAGTGCGCCGAAATGCCGTCGAGCGGCACCCAGCTTTCGGTGCCATATTGTTCGAGCGTGAAGGGGTCGAGCCGGTAAGCTTCGCCGCACTGATAGAAGGTCGATATGATCTTGCCCGCGTGGATCGCGACGTCGGTCGAGGATGAATCCTTCAGCCACTCCTGCGCCCCCCAACCGTGGCGTGTCGACTTGTGCGGCGGCTCCATCAGCCCGGCCCAAAGCGAGCGGCCGGCTTCCTTCTCGGCCGCAAAGCCCTTGGTGCGCACGAAGCGGCTGCGATAGCTGGCGCGGCCATCCTTGAAAGAGATTGCGTGGATGAAACCGTCGCCATCGAAGGGGTGATAGCGCCCGATGGGCTCGTGAATCTGGTTTTCGCCGGTGCGAACATAGACGCCGTCGATATCGGTCGGGATGTTGCCGATCACCTCGGCATCGCCATTGGCGAAGATCGCATTCCACTCATTATAGGTCGGACGCCACGCGTCCTTCATATAGGGATGATCGTTCGGCTGGATCGTGGTCTCGATCGTCTCGACGAGTTCGGCGGTCATGCGGTGACTCCTTCGGCGGCTGTAAAGCGCGGCCTTGCGGCGGCGGCATCATATTCGGAAACAAGGCGCTTGACGATCGCGGCCACGGGTTCGATGCCGCGCACCGCCCCGACCCCTTGCCCGGCCGACCAGACATTCTTCCAGGCCTTGGCGTCGTCCTGCGCGTCGGAGAAGTTTGGACGCTTGTCCTCGGGCATGTTCAGGGGGTCGTAGCCTGCGGCGATCAGGCTCGATTTCAGCCAGTTGGCGGTCACACCCGTTATGCCCTTGGAAGGCACGATATCCTCGGCGCCCGCGGCGACGACCATGTCCTTGTAGGGCTGCACTGCCATGCTTTCGGTGCAAGCGATCAGCGACGTGCCGAGATAGGCGAGATCGGCGCCCAATATCTCCGCCGCGCGCACCGCATGGCCGGTCGAGATCGCACCGCCAAGCACCAGCGGCCCATCCCAGAACTGTCGCACCTCTTCGACGAAAGCGAAGCCCGCGGTCGCGCCGGTATGCCCGCCCGCACCCGCCGCGACGAGCACGAGCCCGTCGACCCCGGCCGCCGCCGCCTTGCGCGCGAAGCCGACCGAATTGACGTCGGCGAAAACAAGGCCGCCATAGCTGTGTATTTCTTCGACCACACGCGCCGGGCTGCCGAGCGCGGTGATGACGAGCGGCACCTTGTGGCGCACGACGCAAGCCAAATCTTCGGGCAGGCGGCTGTTCGACGGATGGACGACCAGATTGACCGCCCAGGGCGCCGCATCGGGGTCGTTCGACAGCGCTGCGTCGATCCCGCTCACCCAATCTTCGAGGTCCGCCGAGGTGCGCGCATTGGGGGCCGGAAAGCTGCCGATTACTCCTGCGCGCGAGGCGGCGATCACCATCTCGGGGCCGGAAACAAGGAACATCGGCGCGGCAATCGCGGGCAACCGCAAATTGCGCGTCAACGCCGGTGGAAGGCCGTTTTGCGGCACTATGATGCTCTCCCGATTATCTGACTTGCATAACGATACTTAAAGACGATAAGAGTGGCAAGGCCAGAAAAACATCGCGGGGCAAACCCGACGATGGTGGGAGGGAGACATATCATGAAAAAGCACTTCGCCGCGCTGCTCGCCGTATCGGCGCTCGCCAGCCCCGCGACCGCATGGGCGCAGGATGCTGCCCCGGCTGACGATCAAGGCGGGCTCGAGGAAATCATTGTCACGGCGCAGAAACGCGCCGAAGGCCTGTCGGACGTGCCGATCTCGATCTCGGCGATCAGCGGCAAGCAGGTCGAAAATTACGGTCAGACCAACCTCGAACAGATTTCGTCGTCGGTCCCGAACCTGAAAATCACCCAGACCGCGATCGCCAACCGCATCGCGATCCGCGGTATCGCGTCGGGCGACAACAAGGGGTTCGAACAGTCGGTCGCGATGTTCGTCGATGGCGTTTATTACGGCCGCGACCAGCTGTCGCGCCTGCCGCTCGTCGACATGGAACGGGTCGAGGTGCTGCGCGGGCCGCAGCCGACGTTGTTCGGCAAAAATGCGATTGCCGGTGCGGTCAACATCACGACGCGCAGCCCCACCGACGAATTCGAAGGGTCGGTGAGCGGGCTCTATGAATTCAACCACAAGGAATTGCAGCTGACCGGGGTTTTGTCGGGGCCGCTGAGCGAAGGCGTCGAGGCGCGTGTCGTCGGTTATTATCGCAAGATGGACGGTTATTTCTACAATCAGGAACTCGATCGCGACGAACCGAACGTCGATGAAAAATACATCCGCGGCAAGCTGGAGTTCGATCGCGGCGGCCCGCTTGCGGTCGAGCTGAAGGTCGAATACGCCGACTTCGAGGCCAAGGGCCAGCCGCGCGATGTGTTCGGCGCGGTCGGCAATTACAACACGGTGTTCCAGGGGCCGTTTTTCGTCAGCACCAACCCCGATTATGTCCGTGAGGACAATGGCTATCAAAGCCGCAACAAGGTGTTCGGCGCGACGCTGAACGCCGACCTGGAGATCGGCGAGCATACGCTGACCTCGGTTTCGTCGCTGCTCGATTACAAGACGCGCGAAATCGTCGATGTCGATTTTTCGGGGATCAGCTTCCTCGACGGCACCAATTTGCAGGAAGATTACCGGCAGTTTTCGCAGGAACTGCGGCTGGCATCGCCAGGCGGTGAAACGTTCAACTATATCGCGGGCGGCTATTATCAGAACGCCAAGCTGAACGTCGATGATCAGGTGCTGTTCAACTCGACCTTCCTCGCGCTCGGCCCCCCGTTCAACGCGCTGGGCGATACCCGCAACGACCGCTTCTATTCACAGAAATCGGACCTGATTTCGGTCTTTGCGCAGGGCGAGCTGGCGGTCAGCGACCGGTTCCGCATCACCGCCGGCGCGCGCTTCAACCATGAGAAGAAAAGCGGCAGCCGCGATCTGCGGATCGTCCAGGGACCGCTGAACACCTTTAACCCGCTGGTCGTCGCGGGCACCTTCCGCGCCCTCAATATCGAGGCGCACAGCATCGCGGGCAAACTCAGCGAAGACAGTTTCAACCCGATGGTCAATGTCCAGTTCGACGCGACCGACGATCTGTTGCTCTACGCTTCGTTCGCGCGCGGTACGAAGGCAGGCGGCTTCGACATCCGTTCCAACTCGCTGCCCGGATCGACCACCGTTGCGCGTCCCGGGGCGTTCCAGTTCGAGGACGAAAGCGCCGACAATTATGAGGCGGGGCTGAAATACAAGGGCCGCAATGTCGCGTTCAACCTGTCGCTCTATCGCACCACCTACAAGGATTTGCAGGTCAACATCTTCGACGGCACGCTAAATTTCAACGTCCGAAACGCCGCGGGGGCACGCACGCAGGGGGTCGAGGCCGATTTCCGCGCCGCGATTGCCGACGGGCTGACGGTCAGCGGCGCGGTCGCCTATCTCGACTTCAAATTCACCAATTTCACCTCGGGCCAATGCTATTATCTGCAAACCCCGGGGCCGGGGGGCTTCTGCGACTATACGGGGCTGCGCAATGCGCTGTCGCCGAAATGGTCGGGCAACCTCAACGCCGATTACACCACGCCGGTCAGCAGCGACATGAAGGTCGCATTCAACATCAACGCTGACTTCTCCTCTTCCTATATTGCCGCGGCGAACCTCGACCCGCGCACAAAGCAGGACGGCTATGTCAAACTCGGCGCGCGCCTTGCCCTGGCGCAGATCGACAGCCGGTGGGAAGTGGCGCTGATCGGGCGCAACCTGACCAACCAGCGCATCCTGCAGACCGCCAGCGCGATGCCGCTGGCGACGACGATCACCCGTAACGCGGGTAATGCGTATAACGGCATCGTCGATCGCCCGCGCACGATCGCCGTGCAGCTGACGGGGCGCTTTTGACGATGCGTTGCTGACCGGCTCTCCCCAGGGACGAGGGGGCGTGGGCACCGCTCCCTCTCCCGTCCGCTGCCTTGTCGATGCCGGATCGCTCGGGTAGGGCGGCGGGGGAGCAAGGAATGGCTTGGGCTTGAAACACGACCGCACCATCAGGGCCTGTTCGATCTGGCGCGCGCTCGACGTTGTCGGTGACGTGCCGGTGCTGTTGCTGATGGAACAGGCCTTGCTCGGCATCCACAGCTTCGACGAATTCGTGACGCGCACGGGCCTCGCGCGCTCGGTGGTCAACGGACGGCTCAAAAAACTGGTCGAGGAAGATTGCCTTGCCAAGGTGCCGCGAAAGGGTGGCCGCGGCTTCCACTATATGCTCACCCAAAAGGGCCGCGACCAGTTTCCCAACGGGCTGATGATGCTGCGCTGGCAGCATAAATGGGAAGCGGGCAGCCGCGATTTCCAGGTGCGCCTGCACCACGCTTCATGCGGCCATGCGACCGAGCCGGTGCCGACCTGCGGCCATTGTCACGCCGAGATCGACCCGCGCGACGTCGATTGGCGCGAAGGGCCGGGGCTTGCGCAGGTTGTACCGCATTACGAGCGCCGCCGCTTCAATGGCGACGTCGGCACGCGGCGTCCGGGCGGGCGGCCGCTGGTCGATACGATGATCGAATTGTTCGGCGACCGCTGGGCGACGCTGGTCGTCCGCGCGATGTTCACCCGCATCAACCGCTTCGACGAGATTCAGCGCGACACGCTGATGGCGACGAACATCCTGACAGGCCGTCTGGAACGCCTGATCCGCCAGGGGATCGTTCGCGCGATTCCCTATTCCGACCGCAGCGACCGGTTCGAATATCGGCTGACGGCGAAAGGCCGCGACCTTTATCCGGTGCTGCTCGCGCTGCTGCAATGGGGCGACCGCTGGTTTTCGGACGAGCGCGGACCGCCCGTCCTGCTCACCCATCGCAGTTGCGGCCACGATCTCCACATGGTCGTCGCGTGCAGCCATTGCGGCGATGAACTGCAGATCGAAAACAGTCGGTTCACGATTGCGACGACCGACGCGGCACCACCCGACCCAGCATAGGTCGCGCGCCCTATTCGGTCAGTTCGAAGCTCGCCTCCGACCCGGCGGCCGACGACGGGCCGACCCACAGTTTATACTGGCCGGGTTCGCTGCCCCAGCTCATATCCTGGCGCGTGAAGGCCAGGTCGGCGTCGGTCAGGGTGAAGCGGATCGTCCGCTTTTCGCCCTTCCTGAGGCTGATCTTCTCAAAACCCTTCAGCTCCTTCACCGGCCGGGTGACCGACCCGACGAGGTCGCGGACATACAGCTGCACGACCTCTTCACCGTCGCGGGTGCCGCTGTTGGTCACGGTCACGCTGGCGGTCAGCGGCTCGCCGGGCCTGATTTTCGTCTTGTCGAGCGTCACCGTCGAATAGGCAAAGCTGGTATAGCTCAGCCCGAATCCGAACGGATAGAGCGGCGTGTTCGGCGTATTGAGATAGCGCGAGACATATTTCGCGCCGGGCGCGCCCAGTTCGATCGGGCGCCCGGTATTCTTCATGTCGTAATGGATCGGCACCTGTCCGACATTGCGCGGAAAGGTAACCGGCAATTTGCCCGACGGATTGTAATCGCCATATAGGACGTCGGCGATCGCGTGGCCGCCCATCGTGCCCGGATACCAGGCCTCCAGGATCGCATCGACATTCGCGTCGGCCCATTCGATGCTGTTCGGACGGCCGCTCATCAGCACCAGGATGACCGGCTTGCCGGTTTTCTTGAGCTCTTCCAGCAACGCCTGCTGGTTGCCGGGCAGGTCGAGCGAGGTGCGGCTCGCCGCTTCGCCGGTCATGTCCCAGCGTTCGCCCATCGCGGCGATGATGACGTCCGATTTCGCCGCCAGGGCCAGCGCCTCGGCAAAACCCTCCGGCTTGCCAGCGTCCTCAAAGGCATAGCTCGCGCCCTTGGCATAAGCGACCGTGGTTCCCTTCGGGGCGCGCGCCTGCAAGCCTTCGAGCAGGGTGATCGGGCGGGTTTTGCGGTCGCCTGCGGCCGACCAGCTGCCGATCATGTCTTCTTTGCTGTTGCCGAGCGGGCCGATCACCGCGATCGATTTCGCCGCCGCGGCGAGGGGCAGCACATTGTCCTTATTCTTGAGCAGCACGATCGATTTCCGTGCCACGTCGCGTGCCGCATCGAGGAATTCGGGTTTATAGAGTGTCGCCTTTTCACGCTTTTCATCGGCGTAGCGATAGGGGTCCTCGAACAGGCCGAGCCGATATTTCATTTCGAGGATCGATTTGACCGCGGCGTCGATCCGCGCGGTATCGGCCTTGCCCTCGGCGACCGATTTGGCCAGATTTTCCATATAGACCGCGCCCTGCATATCCATATCGACCCCCGCGGCCAGCGCCTGCTCGCCCGCCTGTTTTAGGTCTTTCGAATAGCCGTGCGGGACCATTTCGTTGATCGACGTGTAATCGGTTACGACAAAGCCCTTGAAACCCCATTTTTCGCGCAGCACGTCGGTCAGCAGGTAACGGCTGCCCGAGGCGGGGACGCCGTCATATTCGTTGAACGCGGTCATGAACGTCGCCGCACCGGCGTCGGCCGCAGCCTTGAACGGCGGCAGATAGACGTCGCGCATCGTGCGCTCCGAAATATCGACGGTGTGATAATCGCGACCGGCCTGCGCCGCGCCATAAGCGGCGAAATGCTTGGCGGTGGCAAGGATCGTGTCGGGGCGCGACAAATCGTCACCCTGATAGCCGCGCACCCGCGCCTTGGCGATCAGGCTGCCCAGATAGACATCCTCGCCCGCCCCTTCGGAAATGCGACCCCAGCGCGGGTCGCGGGCGATGTCGACCATCGGCGAAAAGGTCCAGTGGATACCCTCGGCCGAAGCCTCGATAGCCGAGATTCGTGCTGCCTTTTCAATCGCCTGCAGATCCCAGCTCGCCGCTTCGCCCAGCGAGATCGGAAAGATGGTGCGGTGGCCGTGGATGACGTCATAGCCAAAGAGCAGGGGGATCTTGAGCCGCGTTCCGTCGACCGCCAGCGCCTGCAGCTCGCGCGTATATTTGGCGGTATAAGCGTTGAAGATCGCGCCGACGCGGCCGGCGCGAATGTCCTCCTTATAGCTGTCGCGCATCGTCGGGCCGGTCGATTCCCAGTTGCTCGTGAGCAGCGTCAGCTGGCCGATCTTTTCGTCGAGCGTCATCTTCACCATCAGGTCGGCGATGAAGCGGTCCATCCTGGGATCGGGGCGCATCCAGCCTGCGGCGTCGACCGGCGCCTTCGCGGTCGTGCTCGCACCGGCCGCGGGCTTTGCCATCAGCGGGGCAGGGGACAGCTGCCCGGCCAGTAACAGCGTGGCCAGCGTCAGGCATGTCAGGTTGCGCGAAATCGGCGGCATGATTCGTCCTTCCCAGTCGTTATACTTATAGATTCTCACACGGATTGGCCGAAATTCGGCGCAAAACCGGCTGGCCCCCGGTCGTGTTTCCCTGTGTCGCTTCCCCCTATACAGCTATCGTGAAACCGGTTACAAATCAAAAAAACAACGACGCGATTTCCCGCGATTCGTCGCTGCCCGGTGGCAAGGCCGGCCAGCAAACGAGGCGAAAGCGGGAAATGTCGGGGCACAAAAAGGGAGGATGCCGTGAAGTTTCAACGTGAAAACTCGATCAATTCCGCGCGCCGGTCGCGCGCCAAGGCTGTCGCTGCGGTGCTGGCGTGGAGCAGTGCGGGTGCGGCGCTCGCGGTCGCGGTGGCCACCCCCGCCTATGCCCAGGTGTCGAACGCATCGCTGCGCGGCACGGTCAAGGCCGACGGCGGCGTGTCGCAGGTCACTGCAGTCAATGTGAACACCGGTCTGACGCGCAGCGTCGCGGTCGGCGAGAGCGGCGTCTATAACATCGCATCGCTGCCGGTCGGCACCTATCGCCTGGAAATCACGACCCCCGGCGGGGTGCGCAACACCGACGAATTCACCCTGTCGGTCGGCCAGAGCGCCGTGCTCGATTTCGACTTTTCGCAGCCCGATATCGCCGACGCCGCGGGCGACGCGATCATCGTCACCGGCACCCGCATCCGTTCGATGGAGGGCGGCGAGGTCGGTTCGAACATCACCCAGCGCCAGATCGAGGTGTTGCCGCAGAACAACCGCAACTTCCTGGCCTTTGCCGACCTGGCACCGGGCGTCCAGTTCGTGACCGGCGGCAACGGTCAGTCGCGCCTGCAGGGCGGCGCGCAGGACAGCCGCAGCGTCAACATCTTCATCGATGGCGTCGGGCAAAAAGACTATGTGTTGAAAAACGGCATCACCGGCCAGGATTCGACGCAAGGCAATCCCTTCCCGCAGCTTGCGGTCGGCGAATATCGCGTCATTTCGTCCAACTATAAGGCCGAATTCGACCAGGTCAGTTCGGTCGCGATCACCGCGGTGACCAAGTCGGGGACCAACGAATTCCACGGCGAAGCGTTCATCGACTACACCGATCAGAGCCTGCGCGACGCGCGGCCCAACGAACTGCTCGGGACCAAGATCAAGACCAAGGATTTCCAGTTCGGCGGCGCGCTCGGCGGCCCGATCATCAAGGATATGCTGCACTTCTTCGTGACTTATGAAGGCAAGCGTCAGCAAAATCCGGTCGACGTCACCCCGGGGCTCAACCTGCCGGTCAGCTATTTCCCGTCCGAATATCAGGGCGTGTTCGGGCCGACCAACGCGACGTTCAATGAAGATCTGTATTTCGGCAAATTGAGCTTTCAGCCGTCGAACAGCGACCTGATCGAGCTGTCGGGCAAATACCGCAAGGAAACCGGCGAGTTCCTGGGCAGCGGCATCAACGCGCGCAGCACCATCAGCACGCAGGATGTCGAGGAAATCCGCGGCACCGCGCGCTGGGAACATACCGCCGAAAACTGGATCAACGATTTCAAGGTTACCTACGAAGACGTCAAATGGGCGCCGACGCCGTTTGAGTTCGGCAATGGGTTCCTGTTCGCTTACGCCGGTCCGTCGCCGACCAATCCGCAGCCGGGCGTCGTCGTGCGCGGCGACATCCTGCGCGTCGGTGGCGGCAGCAACTATCAGGAAAAGGGTCAGAAGGGCTGGGGCGTCCAGAACGACTTCACCTGGACCGGGCTGGAAGGCCACACGATCAAGGTCGGTGCCAAGGCGAAATGGGTCGAACTCAACTCGCTGCAGCTCAACGCCTTCAACCCGGTCTATACCTATAACCCTGCATTCAACCCGAACGGCGGCACCTTCAACGACGATATTCCCTATCGCGTCCAGTTCGGCGCTTCGACCGGCAACGGCAATCCGATCATCAATTCGAAAAATTTCCAGTTCGGCATTTATGTGCAAGACGACTGGGAAGTTACCGACCGGCTGACGCTGAACCTCGGCGTGCGCTGGGATTATGAGCGGACGCCTGCGTTCCTGAACTTCGTACACCCTGCCGATGCGGTCAACGCGGTGTCGCCGGCCAATTATCCGAACCTCGTCAACGCCGATTACAACATCCGCGACTTCATCTCGACGGGCAGTGAGCGGAAGGCGTTCAAGGGTGCGTGGCAGCCGCGCATCGGGTTCAGCTACGAACTTGACGACGACGGGCGTTATGTCCTGTTCGGCGGCATCGGCCGGTCGTACGACCGCAACCAGTTCGACTTCCTGCAACAGGAAATCAGCGTCGGATCCTACACCACCCGCACCTTCAGTTTCCAGACCGGCGATCCGAACAACACCTGCGTCGCCGGGCCGACCTGCGTCGCGTTCAACCCGATCTTCCTGACCGAAGCGGGTCGCCAGCAGTTGCTGGCGGGCGCCGGAGCGGGCGGCGGGCGCGAGCTGCGCTTTATCGATAACGACCTGAAAGTTCCCTATTCGGATCAGGCCAGCATCGGTTTCCGCGCGCGCGTCACCCCGCTGTTCGAAGCCGAAGTCGGTTACAGCCATGTCGAAAGCAAGGACGGCTTTGCCTATCTGCTCGGCAACCGCCGCCCCGACGGCACCTTCTTCCCGCCGGCGCCGGCGGCGCCCAACTCGCCCTTTGGCTTTGCACCGCCGGGATTCGGGTCAATCATCATCGGCACCAACGGGATCGAAACGAGCGCCGACACCGCTTATCTGAAGCTGGTGAAAAACTACACGCTGGCGTCGCCGTGGAGCTTCTCCGCCACCTATACTTATACCGAGGCGGAGGAAAATCGGCAGTTCGGCGAGACCTTCAGCCTCGATTTCCCGTCGATCGACGATTACACGGTCACGCGGTCGAGCGGGGTGCGCAAGCATCGCCTGGTCGCCACCGGATCGGTCGACCTGCCCATCGGGGTGACGCTGTCGGGCAAGTTCCAGATCGCGTCGCCGCCTTATCTCAAGGCCTTCCTCAACCAGGGCGGCGCGAACCCGAGCCGCACCATCGTATCGAACGAGGCCGACGGTAATGGCGATCGCTGGGGTTTCCGTCAGATGGACATCGCGATCACCAAATATATCCCGCTCCGGTTCATCACCGACGAGTCGCGGCTGCGGCTGCGCGTCGACATCCTGAACCTGTTCAACGATCGCAACTATGTCGATTACAACAATGATCCCAGCTCGCCCCGTTATCTCGAAATTTCGGGCATCGGGGTTGGCGGCAACACGCCGCGCACGGTAAAGGTATCAGCCGGGTTTTCTTTCTGACCGGCTGAACTGGGCGCCCGGCTCGCAACCCCCTCCCGTGGGCCGGGCGCCTGATTTTTGGAGTATCGAATGTCGTTCCGGATCGGGGCGCTCGCGCTGCCCCTGGTGGCGCTGACCGCCGCCTGCACTGCCACCCCCGCGCCGATCGCGTCGGGCGCAGCACCTCCACCGGCGCTGGCGCCGATCAGCGAAGCGGCGTTTTCGGAAGAACTGACCGAGCGGACCTTCCGCTATTTCTGGGACACCACCGACACCCGGCGCTGCCTGGCGCCCGATCGCTGGCCCAGCAATCCCTTCTCATCGATCGCCGCGACCGGCTTTGCGCTGACCGCTTATGGCATCGGGGCCGAGCGCGGCTATGTGACGCGCGCCGAAGCGGCGCTGCGCACCCGTGACTGCCTGCGCTTTTACTGGACCGCACCGCAGGGCCCCGAGGCCGCGGGCAACACGGGATACAAGGGCTTTTTCTATCATTTCCTGAAGAATGACGACGGCACGCGGTACAAGACCAACGAGCTGTCGACCGTCGATACTAGCCTGTTCCTGGGCGGCGCGCTGTTCGCGCAAAGCTATTATGACCGCAATGATCCGGTCGAGGCCGAGATCCGCGACCTGGCGGAAAAAATCTACACCCGCGTCGACTGGACCTTTGTCCAGCGCAGCCGCACCGGAACCGAGGCGCGCAACCTGGCGGGTTCGCAGGGTATCACGATGGGATGGAAGCCCGAGAAGGGGTTCGAAACGCACGACTGGGTCGGGTATAACGAGGGCATGCTGGTGTATGTGCTGGCGCTCGGATCGCCGACCCACCCCGTCGGCAGGGAGGCGTGGGACAAGGGCTGGGCCGCCGATCTGGAAAAGGATTGGGGCAGCTATTACGGGCAGGAACATCTCCAGTTCGAGCCGCTGTTCGGGCATCAGTACAGCCATGTCTGGATCGATTTTCGCGGCATTCGCGATGCCTTCATGCGCGGCAAGGGCATCGATTATTTCGAGAACAGCCGCCGCGCGACGCTGGCGCAGCGCGCCTATGGCGCCGACAATCCGAACAAATGGGTGGGTTATAGCGCCGACATCTGGGGCTGGACGGCGTCCGACGGGCCGACCTATTCCGAAGGCAAGCTGGTCGTCAACGGCACGGCGCGGAACTTCAACACCTATATGGCGCGCGGCGCCAGCGCGATCCGGGTCGTCGATGACGGGACGATCGTCCCGACCGCGGCGGGCGGCTCGATCCCCTTTGCGCCCGAGGTGACGATCCCGGCGCTGATGGCGATGCGCAGCCAATATGGCGAGCGGCTCTATACCCGTTACGGTTTCAAGGACGCCTTCAACCCCAGCTTCACCTTTACCGACGCGGGATCGCGCAGCGGCGCGGTCGACCCGGTTCACGGCTGGGTTGCGAACGACTATCTGGGCATCGACCAGGGACCGATCCTGGCGATGATGGAGAACCATCGCAGCGGTTTCGTGTGGCAGGTGATGCGCAAGAACCCGCATATTGCCCGCGGTCTGAAACGCATCGGCTTTACCGGCGGCTGGCTCGAAACCGCGCCCGCCGACTGATCAGCAGCCCTTGCCGACGCACAGGTCGGCCAGCACTGGATAATGATCGGATGGCAGCTTGCCGCCGACCTGCTGAGTGAGCGTCGCATGGCGCAGCACCGCGACGCCGTCGCTCACGAAAATATGGTCGATCGGGCTGGCTGCGACCTGATCGATCTTGAAGCCGGTGAAGGTGCCGAGCGGGCCGAAATGCGGGGTGCGGCTGATCGCCAACGTATCGCGCAGCGCCCCCGCGCCGGATTCGACGATCGCCGCATAAGCGGGACTGTCGGTCGGGCTGTTGAAATCGCCCATCAGCACCAATGTCTCGCCGGGCCGGCGCTGGCTGGCGATCCAGCGGCGGATCTGCCGGGCGCTTTCGACCCGCGCGATCTGGCCGACATGGTCCATATGCGTGTTGACGACGAGCAGGTTGCGCTTGGCGGCCTTGTCCCGCAGCCGCGCCCAGGTCGCGACGCGCGGATAGGCGGCGTCCCAGCCTTTGCCGGGAACCGCAGGCGTCGGCGACAACCAGAAGGTGCCCGATGCGACCAGCGCGAAACGGTTGTAGCGAAAGCCGAGCGGCGAGAATTCGCCCTTGTCCTTGCCGTCGTCGCGTGCCGCGCCGACAAAGGCGTAACCGGGCAAATCGGCCTCGACCGCCTGCTTCTGATGCAGCAGCACCTCCTGCATCCCTACCAGATCGGGGGCGTAATAGGCAATCAGCCCGGTCAGCGCGCTCCGCCGGTGCGGCCACGCGTCGTCGCCGTCCGACGCGATGTCGAGCCGGATATTATACGTCATCGCGCTGTAGCGGTCGGCGCGCTCCTTCGCCGCCACGGGCTGCACCAGCAGCGCCGCCAGCAGGATCAGCAGCAGCCTCATCCGAGGTTGCCGCCGTTCGCTGCGATCACGCTGCTGTAGAAACGCGCGCTGCGCTTGGGCGTACGGACCTGCGTTTCATAATCGACATGGACGATCCCGAAACGCTTCGAAAAACCCAGCGACCATTCCAGATTGTCGAGCAGCGACCAGGCCATATAGCCGCGCACGTCAACGCCCTGTTTGATCGCGTCGCCGATCGCGCCGATATGGGTGCGGAGGTAATCGCAGCGCAGCGGATCGTCGATGCCATCGGGCCCTGCGGTCGGAGGATCGTAAAATGCGGCGCCATTTTCGGTGATATAGACGGGAATGTCGCCATAGGTGTCGCGGAACCAGACGAGCATGTCGGTCAGCGCGGGCGGATAGACTTCCCAGTCGGTCGTCGTGTGCGTGGCGATCTGTTTGACCGGCGAGGCACCGAGCGGCCACTGGTTCGGGTCGGCCTTCACCACGTTGCGCGTGTAATAGTTGATGCCGATAAAATCGACCGGCTGGCAGATGTCTTTCAGGTCTTCGGCGGGCCATTGCGGCCAGGCTTCGCCGAACACCTCGGCGAGTTCTTCGGGGTAAGAACCCCTCAGCGCCGGGTCGAGATACTGGCGGTTCATATAGGCGTGGGCGCGCGCGGTCGCCGCGACGTCTTCGGCGCTGTCGCTCGCGGGATATTTGGGTTCGATATTGACGACCAGGCCAATCTCGTGCGCGCCTTCGCTGCGATAGGCCTGCACCGCGCGGCCGTGCGCGCGCATCAGATTATGGCTCGCGATCGGGGTTTCGAACAAATTGCGGTGTCCGGGCGCGAGCGCGCCGTGGAGATAGCCGCCGTCGGTAATCACCCACGGTTCGTTCAGCGTCACCCATTTCTTCACGCGGCCGTCGAGGCGGCGGTACATGACCGCGCCATAGTCGGCGAACCAGTCGGCGCTGTCGCGGTTCAGCCAGCCGCCCCTGTCGTCGAGCGCCGCGGGCAAATCCCAATGATGGAGGGTCAGCAGCGGCTCGATGTCGTGCTTGAGCAGTTCATCGACCAGCCGTTCGTAAAAATCGAGCCCCGGCTCGTTCACCCGCCCGATCCCTTCGGGCAGCACGCGGCCCCAGTTGACGCTGAACCGGTAAGCTTTCAGCCCCAATTCCTTCATCAGCGCGACGTCGGCGGGCATGCGGTTATAATGATCGCAGGCGACATCGCCGGTGTCGCCCTTGACCGCCATCAACCGCGGATCGTGGCTGAACCGCTGCCAGATGCTCGCGCCCGCTCCATCGGCGAGCGGCGATCCCTCGATCTGATAGGCGGCGGTCGCCGCGCCCCACAGGAAATCGTCGGGGAAAACAGTCTGCGTCATTTTTTGTCCTTGTCGGTGATCGTTGGGGAGGGGAGCTGGTGTTCGAGCAGCCAGGCGTAAAGCGCCGGGTCGCCATAGGCGGGATCCCAGGCGTTGTGGCCAAGGTCGGGATAGATGGTCAGGCGGACTTTGCGGCCGCCGCAGGCGCGAATCGCGCGCGCCATGTTGAAGCTGCCTTCGGGGATGACGACGTCATCGCGGTCGCCGTGAAAGGTCCAGACCGGCAGGTCCATCAGCCGGCACGCGCCGCCCGGATCGCCGCGCCCCGCGACCGGCGCGACCGCGGCAAAGCGTCGCGGCTGTGCGACCGCCCAGCGCCAGCTGGCATGGCCGCCGCGGCTGAGCCCGGTCAGGTAGATGCGCGTGGGATCGATGCGATAGGTCCGCGCGATATGATCGACCAGCCGGTCGAGCTTGTCGATCTCCCAATCCTGATCGGCGCCGAGCAGCGGCGAGACGGTGAGGAACGGAAAGGCGGGATCGCGATCAGCGACCTTGGGCGGGCCGTGAACCTTGACCTTGGCGACATCGTCGCCGCGCTCGCCCGAGCCATGCAGGAAAATGAGCAGCGGCCACGCCTTGTCCTTGTCCGCCAGATAGCCCTTGGGCAGGAACAGCTGAAAGGGATAGTTGCCGGGCTCGATCGCGGGCTGAGGCGTCTGCCCTTCGGCCATCGGGGGCATTTTTGTCCTTGCGGTTGCGGGGGCGGCGGCAAGGGCAAAGCCCAGCAACGCCGCGGTCCAATATTTCATTCGATTATCCCTCGTGAAAAAGGTCATCCCTTGACGCTCCCGGTCAAAAGGCCGCTGAGGTAAAAGCGCTGGAGCGCAAGGAAGAGGATGAGTACCGGCAGCGTCGTCACCACCGCGCCCGCCATCATCAGCTCGTTATCCTGCACATGCTCGCGGCTCAGCGCGGCGAGCGCCACCGGCAGCGTGTAGAGATTCTGGTCGGCAAGGATGATCAGCGGCCACATGAAGTCGTTCCAGCTGCCGAGGAACACGAACAGCGCCAGCGTGACGATGATCGGGGTCAGGATCGGCAGGACGATGCGGCGCAATATCTGACCCTCGCTCGCGCCGTCGATCCGCGCCGCCTCCAGCATTTCGTCGGGGATCGACAGGCAATATTGGCGGACGAGGAAGATGCCGAAAATCCCCGCGAGCCACGGCACCAGCGCACCGGCATAGCTGTTGACCAGCCCCATCGCCTTCAGTTCGAGGAACAGCGGCAGCATCCCGATCTGCCCCGGCACGACGAGCGCGGCGACGAGCAGCCGAAAGGTCGCGTCGCGGCCCTTGAAGCGCAATTTCGCAAAGGCATAACCCGCCGGGATGGTAAAGATCAGCGCCAGCAGCGTCGCGAGCGTCGAGACGAGCAGGCTGTTCGCCAGGAACCGTCCGATGCCATAGCTGCCGAACAGGGTGCGGTAATTTTCTATCGTCGGATCGGCGGGCAGCAGCGGCGGCGGGAATTGCGCCGCTTCGCCCGGCGCCATGAAGCTGACCGAGAGCATCCACAGCAAGGGCGCGACGGTGAGCAGCGCGACGAACGCCGCGAGCAGGGTCACCGTCCAGCGCCGCGCGCTCATAGCGCGCCTCCGCGCCGGGCCAGCCTGAGCTGCACCAGCGTCACCGCCAATATGCAGATAAAGAGCAGGAAAGCGACCGCCGCGCCCGACCCCAGGTTCCACCATTTGAAACCCTCTTCATACATGAAATAGAGGACGGTCACGGTCGACTGGGCGGGGCCGCCCTGCGTCATCACATAAGGTTCGGCGAACAGCTGGAACATGCCCGCGACGGTCAGCACCGACACCAGCAAAACGGTGGGCGCGATCGCGGGCAGGGTGACGTGACGCAGCCGCGTCCACCACCCCGCGCCGTCGATGCGCGCCGCCTCGTCGAGCTCACGCGGGACTGTCTGGAGCGCGGCGAGGAAGATGATCATGTTATAGCCAAAGGTTTTCCACCCGACGAAGATCAGGATCGCGGGCAGCGACGCGTCGGGGCTGCCCAGCCAGTCGATCGGGGCGATCCCGACCAGTGAGAGGAGATAATTGACTAGGCCATAGCGGGTGTGGAGCAGGTAGCGCCACACGACGGCGGTCGCGACGAGGGTCGTAACATAGGGCGCGAACAGCGCGACGCGCCACACCGGGCGCCACGCCAGCCAGCGCGAATTGACCAGCATCGCCGCGAACAGCGACAGCGCGACGATGAACGGAACCCCCAGCACCACGAACAACAGCGTGTTCGTCATCGCTTTCCAGAACAGCGGATTTTCGACCAGTCGCGTGTAATTCTGGAACCCGACAAAGCGCAGATTGTCGAGGTTGGCGAGCGCGTAGATGTCGAAATCGGTGAAGCTGAGGAACAGCGATGCGATCGCCGGCAACACAAAGAACAAAGTGATCGCGGCAAGCGCCGGCGACGACATCGCCCAGCCCGCCCGGGCCTCGCTGATGCGCCGCGCGGTCATAGCGCCAGTCCCTTGTCCAGCATCCAGCGCCGCTTTTCGAGCAGGCGGTCGGCGCGGCGATCGATCTCGGCGGCGGCTTCATCGACGCTGTACTGGCCGCGCACCATCCGTTCGGCGACGATCTGCATCTCGGTGACGATGCGTTCCCATTCGGGCACTTTGGGCAGCGCGGTGGCGCGCTCCAGCTGGGTCGCAAAGGGAGCGACCACCGGGTCGCTGCTGAGTCCGGCGCCGCGCCACACCGATCGCCGCGCAGGCAGGTCGCCGGTCAGTTGGTGAAATTTGAGCTGCGCCGACGGGGCCAGCAGGCGGGCCACAATGTCCCACGCGGCGTCGGCATTGTCCGTCCCGGCGAACACCACCAGGCTCGACCCGCCCGGCGCTGCCGATCCGATGCCGTTCGGACCGGGGTTGGGGGCAGTGCCCCATTGGTCCTGCATCGCGGCGGGCAGGCGGGTTTTCATGTCGCCGATCGTCCACGGCCCCGACAGGAAGATGCTGAAAAACCCCCGCGCGAATTCATTCCAGATGTTCGAAATCTGCGTCGCCGACGCGACCGGCGCCAACTTCTCGTCGAACAGCGATTTGTAGAAGGCAAGCGCCGCCTTGAATTCGGGATCGGAAAAGGCACCGCGCCCATTCCGGTCGCGCAGCAGCCGCGCCCCAGCCGACAGCGCGATGGTCAGCAATTGTTCGAACTCGTTGACCGGCAGCAGCACCGCATAATTGCCGTCGCCCGCGAGTGCCCTGACCTTGTGGAGCGCCGTTTTCCAGCCCGCCCAATCGAGCGGCGGCGCGGCGTAACCGGCGCGCGCGAACAGGTCCTTGCGGTAAAATTGCAGCCGTGTGTCGACATACCAGGGGATCGCCCAGGTCTGGTCCGATATGCGGTTGGTATCGACGACGGCGGCGAACTGGTCGTCCAACAGACCTTGGGCCGCCGCAGGGACCGGTGCGATGGCGCCTATCGCGGCCATTTCGGCGATCCAGCTGTTTCCGACCTGGCCGATCGCGGGCAACGAATTGCCGGCGAATCCGGTGAGCAATTTCTCGTGCGCCGCGGTCCACGGCAGCGGCTGTACCGTCACCTTGGGCGCGTCGACAGGACGACCCAGGCTGGCGAGCAACGCGGGCAGGCTCGCCGCCTCGTTGCCCATCGCCCAGATCGTCAACCCGTCGCCGCCGTGCGCACCGCAGCCGCCGAGCATCGGCAGCAGCGGCAGCGCCGCCAGCGCGCCTGTCATCTGGCGCCGCGTCATCTGCATCGGGCGCCGCCATCGGTCATCGGCGTGCGCCGACCACCGGCGTCTTCTCATTCCCCGCAACGCCCACTGCGCCGCCGGTCGTCCCGCGCGCGACCAGCGTCGGGGTCAAGATCGTCGCGCTCGTCGCACCCAGCGTCTCGCCGCGCAGGATGCGCAGCAACATCATCATCGCGGTCGACCCCAGCCGGTCGATCTTGACCTGCATCGTCGATAGGGAGGGATTGAGATGGCGGGCGAGGGGAATGTCGTCGAACCCCGCCACCATGATGTCGCCGGGCACCGACAGTCCCGACCTGGCAAGTTCGGCGATCAGTCCGACCGCCATCTGGTCGTTCGCGGCAAAGACCGCATCGGCGGGAAGCCGTCCCTGTACCAGCAGCCGCGCCGCCTGTGCGCCGCTTTCTTCGGAAAAATCGCCGGGCAGGATCGCCGGACTCTGCACCTTGGCGATTTTGGCCATTGCGTCGGCGAAGCCGCGCTGGCGGTCGCGCGCGTCGCGGTTGTGCTTTGGGCCGGCGATATGCACGACCTGCCGTGCCCCGCGTGCGAGCAACGCTTCGGTCATGGCGTAAGCGCCATGATAATTGTCGACCGCGACGAAAGGCAGGTCGAGCGACCCCGCGTCGTAATTGAGCAGCACCGTCGGCAGCGCCGGGTCGAGATAGCCCGACAGTAGTTCGGGCTTTACGTCGGGCGGCATCACCAGCAGCCCGTCGACGCGGCCGCGCATCGCGGCGATCGCAGCAGCGGTTTCGTGGGTGCTGCCGTGCATGTTGCCGAGCAGCAGGTGCATGCCCGATTCATGCGCGACCAGGTCGATGCCGCGAATGATCTCGGAGAAGAACTCGCCGAACAAGTCGGGCAGGATGACCCCGACGGTATCGGTCTTGCGCCGGGTCAGGCTACGCGCGCCGCTATGCGGGACGAAGTTGAGCTTTTTGACCGCTGCGAGCACCGCGGCCTTGGTCGGGCCGGTGACATTGCTGTGGCCGTTGATCGCGCGCGACGCCGTGGCGACCGATACCCCCGCCTCGCGGGCGACGTCCCTCAATGTGGCCATGCTGCTCGCCCCCCCATTGTCAGACAACACCCGACCACCGGAGCGACTCCGTGGTCGTGACGGTCAGGCGCGACAATCTGCACAAGGTAACCGGTTACAACAACTCTGTGCAAGGTCATTTGCGCTCCTCTCGTGCCAGCGCCAGGCCGGCGGCATCGAAAAGGTGAAGGCGCTCGGGCGGGAACAGCGCCGCCACCGCCGCACCCTCGCGCAGACTGCCGTCGTCGCGCAACTGGCACGCGATTGGCTCGCCGCCATCCGGGGTTTGCAGATGCACCGTCGCCAGCCCGCCCAGCCGTTCGACAAAGCCGATCGTGAAGGGCAGCGCTCCCGGTGCCGCTCCGATTGCGATATCCTCGGGCCGAATGCCGACCGACAGCGGCTTGTCGGGCGCCAGCGGTGCCGCGAGCGCGGGCAGGGCGATGCAGCGCCCGTCGGCGAGCCGCGCCTGCCCGCCATCGAGCGCCGTGGCCGCCAGGATGTTCATCCGCGGGGTGCCCAGAAACTGCGCGACAAAGATGTTCGCCGGCTGCTCGTACAGCTGGCGCGGGCTGCCGACCTGTTCGATGACGCCGTCGCGCAGCACGATAATCCGGTCGGCCAGCGTCATCGCTTCCACCTGATCGTGGGTGACGTACAGCGTCGTCGTGCCCAGCTGGCGGTGCAGGCTGGCAAACTCATACCGCATCCGCACCCGCAAATCGGCGTCGAGGTTCGACAAGGGCTCGTCGAACAGGAAAATCTGCGGCTGACGGACGATCGCACGGCCGATCGCGACGCGTTGGCGCTGCCCCCCCGACAAGGCTGCGGGCTTGCGATCGAGCAGCGGCTCGATGTTCAGGATCGCGGCGGCGCGGCGCACCGCGTCGTCGATTTCGGTCTTCGATGCCTTGGCGATCTTCAGCCCGAACGCCATATTTTCGCGGACGGTTAGATGCGGGTAGAGCGCGTAGGACTGGAACACCATCGCGATCCCGCGCTCCGACGGCGGCAGGTCGGTAACGTCACGGTCGCCGATGACGATGCGGCCGCCGGTCAATTCCTCCAACCCGGCGACCGACCGGAGCAGGGTAGATTTGCCGCAACCCGACGGCCCGACGATCACGGCGAATTCGCCGTCGGCGACGTCGATCGACACGCCCTTCAGCACCTCGGTCTCGCCGAAACTCTTGCGCGCGCCTTCGATCGACAGTCCGGACATGGTTCAGCTCATCCCCCCTCTATTCGCCGTCAGTGGACCGTGACACCGGCGCTGGCCTGCGCCGTCGGCGCGCGCGCGGCGGCGATAGCGAAGATACACAGCAGAACATAACAGGCCGCGGGCAGCGCCAGCGCGGTGGCATAGCCCGCCGCATCCGACAGCTTGCCGACAAGGTAGGGGATCGCCGCGCCGCCGACGATCGCGGTGCACAGCAGCCCCGATGTCGCCTCGGCGCGCGCGGTCGATCGTTCGAGAGTCAGGGTGAAGATCACCGGGAACATGATCGAGTTGAACAGGCCGATCGACAGCATGACGAAACCGCCGCTCACCCCGCCGACCAGAATGACAAACAGGCAAAGCAACGCCGCAATCGCGGTGAAGGCGATAAGCAGCATCGCCGCCGAAATGCGCGCCAGCAGCACCGATCCGATCGCGCGCCCGACCATTGCGCCGCCCCAATAAAAAGCGACCGCCTTGCCCGCTTCCTGCAACGACACCCCGGCGACGCCGTCACTGCCCATCGCAAAGCCGAGCAGCGGGACGCCGAACGCGGCGTCCGATTGGCCCCACACCGCATCGCTGTTCAGAAAGAGCGCCATTTGCGTCCCGATCGCGACTTCGGCGCCGACATAAAGGAAAATAGCCAAGCCGCCGAGCAGCGCCCAGCGCGATGAAAAGGCCTCGGCGATCAATTCGCCCATTCCTGCGCGGGCGCCCATCGGGGCGGGCGGCACCGCTTCGTTGACGATCCGCCGACTGAACCAGAAAAACAGCAGCAGCGCGATGATCAGCCCGCAAAGCCAGAAATAGGCGGCGTCGATGCCCGCCAGCGCCTGCGCGCGGACGGCATCGGTGACGACGGTGCCGGGCTTGACCTCGACCCCCTCCAGAAACAGATGCGCACCGATCAGCGGGCCGAGGAAGGTGCCAAAGCTGTTGAAGGTCTGGCTGAAGGTCAGGCGAAAATGACTGCGTTTCGGATCGCCAAGCGCCGCTGCCAGCGGATTGGCTGCGACCTGCAGGATGGTGATGCCGCTCGCCAGGATGAACAGCCCGGCCAGGACGAGCGGATACATCGCAAGGTTGGCGGCGGCGAGCATGACGAGACAGCCGACGACCATTGTCGATAACGCGGCCAGGATCGACGGCACCGAATGAAAGCGCGCGATCAGCGCCGCGGCTGGAAAGGACATCAGCCCATAAGCGATAAAAAAGGCCGAGGCCGACAGCTGCGCCTCGGCATCGGTCAAGGTGAAAATGCCTTTGACCGAGGCGACGAGCGGATCGATGAGCGAGGTGATGAAACCCCAGGCGAAAAAAAGTATGGTGACCGCGGCAAAGGCCGCCATCGCATTCGATCGTCCACCGCCGCTGGCGGGCGTCTGACCTGGAACGTCCATCCTGTTATCCTCTGCGCCGTAATTATGTTATACAATCGGTCTAACTGGACGCACGGATCAATGCAACCGGTTACATTGCATGCAGGGACGCCGTTCCTATCTTGCTCTCAGTTGTTTGTTTGGCCGGAACCGCGTGACCTCTATCAATTCCCTTGGACGTAATGTCTTCGGCGCCTGCCTCGCCTGGCTGGCGGTGTTGTCGATGGGCGCCCTTGCGGTTCAGCGCGACGCGGCCGGGCTGGATTCCGGTGGCGGTGCAACGCTGTCGATGGTCCGCGCGCTGGTCGATGCGCCGGTCCAGGCCGGACGGATTGGTGCGGTCAAGCTGACGGCCCATCTGCGGACGGGTGACGATCATCGGCGCGGACATGGCGGCCCGGATCCCGTCCTCCTTTCGGCTTGGCCGGTCACACCGTGCCGCACGCTCCCACGCCTTCCCGCCGCCGCGCATGTCGTGGTGGCGATCGATAGCTGGCCCGCCGCGCCCTATGCGGCCCGCGCGCCGCCGTCTTCCGCCGTCTGACAATCGATCTGGCCGCCGACTGGGCGGTCTGAACTGAAATGTCCTCCCGAGCGGGGGACGTCGACGATGGAATTTTCAATGACTGACCAAAATCACGTCGCGGCCCCGACCGCGGCCGCCGTCGCGCGCGCGGAGGATCTTTTTCGCCGCTATCCGCATCTTTCGAGCGAAGAAATCGAAGAGGGGGTCACCTTTCTGACCAAGGGCCGTCATCTCGACATCGGGCTGGTGTCGGGCAACAGCGATCTTCGCGATAACCTCGATGCCTTTCGCCGCGATCATGCGCGCGCGCTCAACCCGGGGCTGGGTGAACATGCGATCTTCATCCTGATCTTCCTGCTGCTGGTCGGCGGGCTGATCTATCTGCTGGCGCGCTGACCGGACGCCAGGGGCAAGCCGCCGGGGCCGCCAGGTTTCGGCGGCTTGCCTGTCCTGGCATCCGCGAAATAATCATGCGCCGCCCACTGGCGCGCGCGGGGCCGACTGGTTACATGGGCCGCCACCAAACGAATCGCGCGTGCCGCCCCGAACTGCGGGACAGGCGCCGCCAGCACCAGAAAGTGGCCCCGATGGAAATCACGACCGGTCTGACCTTTGACGATGTGCTGCTGGTGCCCGGCCCGTCGGACATTTTGCCGTCGGATGCGAACCTCTCGACCCAGCTGACCAGCGAGATCAGCCTGAACATTCCGATCCTCTCGTCGGCGATGGACACGGTGACCGAGGCCGATATGGCGATCCTGATGGCGCAGATCGGCGGCATCGGCGTCCTCCACCGCAATCTGACGGTCGAGGAACAGGCGGCCGCGGTGCGACAGGTCAAACGCTTCGAAAGCGGGATGATCGTCAACCCCATCACCATCACCCCCGACGCACCGCTGTCCTATGCGACCGCGCTGATGGCGCAGCACAAGATTTCGGGCATTCCCGTCGTCGAAACGGGCGGCAAGCTGGTCGGTATCCTGACCAATCGCGACGTCCGCTTCGCCGACAATCCCGGCCAGCCGGTGCGCGAGTTGATGACCGCGGACAACCTTGCGACCGTGCGCCCGGGCGTCGGACAGGACGAGGCGCGCAAACTGCTCCATCAGCGCCGCATCGAAAAGCTGCTGGTCGTCGACGACGATTACCGCTGCATCGGCCTGATCACGGTCAAGGATATGGAAAAGGCGGTCAATTTTCCCGAAGCGACCAAGGACGGCAGCGGCCGTCTGCGCGTCGCGGCCGCCACGAACACTGGCGACAGCGGCGTCGAACGCGCCGAGGCGCTGCTCGACGCCGAATGCGACCTGATCGTCGTCGACACCGCGCACGGCCACAGCAGGGGCGTCGGTGAAACGGTCGCGCGGATCAAGAAATTGTCGAACCGGGTTCAGGTGCTCGCGGGCAATGTTGCGACCGGCGATGCGACCAAGGCTCTGATCGACGCGGGCGCCGACGGGGTGAAGGTCGGTATCGGTCCGGGCTCGATCTGTACCACGCGCATCGTCGCGGGCGTCGGCGTGCCGCAGTTGACGGCGATCCTCGATAGCGTCGAAGCGGCGTCGAAGCTGGGCGTACCGGTGATCGCCGATGGCGGCCTGCGCACCTCGGGCGACGTCGCCAAGGCGCTGGCGGCGGGCGCATCGAGCGTCATGGTCGGCTCGATGCTTGCCGGCACGGCCGAGGCGCCGGGCGAAACCTTTCTCTATCAGGGCCGCACCTATAAGAGTTACCGCGGCATGGGCAGCGTCGGCGCGATGGCGCGTGGCAGCGCCGACCGCTATTTCCAGCAGGACATCAAGGATCAGATGAAGCTGGTTCCCGAAGGCATCGAAGGACAGGTGCCGTTCAAGGGGCCGGCCAAGGACGTCATTCACCAGATGGTCGGCGGCGTGAAGGCCGCAATGGGCTATACCGGCAGCCGCACGCTCGCCGATTTCCGCGAGCGAGCGAAGTTCGTCCGGATCACCAATGCGGGCCTGCGCGAAAGCCATGTTCACGACGTGTCGATCACGCGCGAGGCGCCGAATTATCCGGCTGGCTGAATTTTTCGCTTCGTTATTGCGAGCGGAGCGAAGCAATCCAGAGCCGCGTAATCCACTCTGGATTGCTTCGCTCCGCTCGCAATGACAAGGTAAAGACAGATCATGACCCCCGCCGCCCGCGTCCAGACCGCCATCGAAATCCTCGACATCATTGCCCAATCGGCACGCGATGGCGGAGCCCCCGCCGATGCGATCTTTGCCGAGGCGATGCGCGCCCGTCGCTATGCGGGGTCGAAGGATCGCCGGGCGATCCGCAGCCTCGTTTATGATGCGATCCGCGCCGTGCGCTCAGCGCCCGCATCGGGCCGCGCGGCGATGCTCGCGCTCGCTGGCACCGATGCGGAACTCGCGGCGCTGTTTGACGGTGCCTCCTATGGCCCGGCCGCGATCACCGCCGACGAAGCGCGCGCCGAAACCGGGCTTGCCACCCCCGCGTTGGTGAAATTGTTCGACCCGCTGGTCGGCAAGGCGGAGCAGGCCGCGATGCTCGCCCGTGCCCCGCTCGACCTGCGCGCGAACCGCCTGCGCTCGAGCCGCGACGAACTCGCGATGATTTTCCCTGAGGGGGAGGAGATAAGCGGCCTCACCGACGGCTGGCGCCTGCCGGGCGAAACCGCGGCGGTCCAGCATGCCGCCTATGCCGAGGGGCAGTTCGAGGTGCAGGACGCGGCGAGCCAATATGCCGCTGCCGCGCTGGGCGCCGAGGCCGGGCAGGTTGTCGTCGATCTGTGCGCAGGCGCGGGCGGCAAGACGCTCGCCATCGCGTCCGCCACCAATGACGAAGCCGCCATCCTCGCTTGCGACACCAACCGCGCGCGGCTTCAACAACTGGCGCCGCGCGCGCACCGCGCCGGGGCGACGGCAATCGAAACGCTGCTGCTCAATCCCGGGCAGGAACGCGCGATGCTCGCCGACCGGATGGGCAAGGCCGACCGCGTCATCGTCGATGCCCCCTGTTCGGGCAGCGGCACCTGGCGGCGCAGCCCCGAACTGCGCTGGCGCTCTACCCCCGCGCGGCTTGATCGCCATGTCGCCGATCAGGCGAAGCTGATGGACATCGGTGCGGCGCTGGTGGCGCCGGGGGGCAAACTCCTCTATGCTGTATGCTCGATCATCGCTCGCGAGGGGCGCGCACAGGTGGATGGTTTTCTGACCCGTCATCGCGGCTGGACCGCCGATACCGGCTATCTGCCGGATGGCGTTGGCCGTGCCGCCGGGGCCGGTTTTCTGCTCACCCCGCAGCACGACCGCTGCGACGGATTTTTTCTCGCACGACTGACAGCACCATGTTAGCATCCCCGCAATGAAGCGATGGGAGAATGCGATGCGCGTCAGTTTTCTGGCTTTGGCTGCGGGGACCGTCCTCGCCAGTTTGCCCACCGCATCGGATGCCCAGCGCGCCGACAACGACATTTTCCCGCGTTCGATCGCGCTCCAGCAGCAAGGCCTGACGGCACAGGAAGCTGGCGATCTGAACCTGGCGGTCGATCTGTATGAATCGGCGCTCGCCGCTGACCCGCGCAACCGTTCGGCGATCATCGCGCTGGCACAGGTCGCCCGTGCGCAGGGTCTGCCGGGCAAGGCGATCGGCCTGTACCGCGAAGCATTGGTGCTCGAACCCAATGACGTCGTCGCGCTGACCGGGCAGGGCGAAGCGCTGGCCGACAAGGGCGCGCTGGAACTGGCGCGCGAAAAGCTGATCGAGGCGCAGCGGGTGTGCGGCGACAAATGCCCGCAGGTCGCGGCGCTCGAAAAGACGATCTCATCGAGCGCGTCGAAACGCGTTGTGGCGGCGGAGGCACTGGTGCCGAAACCCGTCGTGGCGACGGTGGGGCCCGCAAGCCAGAATTAGGCGGCGGCGAACGGATGGTGGTTGCGTGGGTTGGGCAGCGGACGAGCCTCTTACGGGCTAGCGCGATACAAAGATACCTTCGGCGGATGGGGCTGTAGTTGCACCTGATCGCATTTCTCGTCACGACATCGGCGTCCGCGCTTGCGGAGCCCCCCGCAATGCCTGCCGCTGCCATTGCATTCATCGAACAGCGCCTAGATCTCCAACGCTATAGGGCGGCCGTCGCAGATTTGAACGGTGACGGGCGATCGGAGATCATCGTTTACGCGGAAGGTCCCCAGGACTGCGGAAGCGGGGGATGTGATCTATACGTTTTGACGACGCGAGCTGGGCAATATGCTCTTGTTGCCGACGTAAGTGTTTCTTGGGCGCCGATAAGGATACTCCATACGAAGACCAATGGTTGGCGCGACATTGGTGTGAAAGTTGCGGGAGGCGGGATTGCCAAGCCGTTTGAAGCGCGCTTGCAATTTAATGGCAGGACCTATCCAAGCAACCCGACGATGCCGCCTGTAAAGCCATCGTCCAATGGAAGCGGATGGATCGTAATTAGATGATGGCTTATCCGCCGCATCGATCGGTTTTCTAACCTCAGCAATCGGTCGAAGTCGGTTATTACCCGCGCAGAGCCCGCGCTAACGCGACCCATTCACCGACGCTGACCGTCTCGGCGCGGCGCGCCGGGTCGATGCCGAGTGCCTCCGCCGCGGCAACCGCACCTTCAAGCCCCTTCAGGCTTTGCCGCAACATCTTGCGCCGCTGGCCGAACCCCTTTTCGGTCAGTTTCGCCAACAGCTTCGGATTGACGCCTTCGGGCTGGTCGGCAGGCACGACATGGACGATCGCCGACATCACCTTGGGCGGCGGGGTAAAGGCCGAGCGGTGGACTTTCATCGCGATCCTTGCGGTCGATCGCCACTGGGCGAGCACCGCGAGCCGTCCATAAGCGCCGCTACCCACCGGGGCGACGATGCGTTCGGCGACTTCCTGCTGGAACATCAACGTCAGCGACAACCAGCGCGGCGGCCAGCTTTCGGGTTCCAGCCAGCGGGTGAACAGCGCGGTGCCGACATTGTATGGCAGATTGGCGACGATATGATAATGCACGCCGCCGGTCAGCGCGTCGACGTCGATCGCCATCGCGTCATCGGCAATCACCGTCAGCTGGCCCGGGAACGCCTCGCTTAATTCCGCGAGCAGCGGCAGGCAGCGGTCGTCGCGTTCGACCGCGATCACTTTCGCTCCGGCGCGGAGCAGCGCGCGGGTCAGTCCGCCGGGGCCGGGACCAACCTCAAACACCGTCGCGCCGTCCAGATTGCCCGGGATCGCCGCGATGCGGTCGAGCAATTGTTCGTCGAACAGGAAATTCTGGCCGAGCGCCTTGCTCGCCTGCAATCCATGCACGCGCACCGTTTCGCGCAGCGGCGGCAGGTGGGGCGCGGGGCGGGCGCTCACTTGGCCGGCGCGCAGCTGCGCTCGCGCGCCGTTGCCAGCTTGGCCGCCATCGCGATCGCGGCGATCGTCGGGCCGGGGTCGGCCAGCCCGGTCCCTGCGATATTGAACGCAGTGCCATGATCGGGGGAGGTGCGGATGATCGGCAGGCCAAGCGTCAGATTGACCCCGTCGTGGAAATGCAGCGCCTTGAAGGGGGTCAGCGCCTGATCGTGATAGGCGCAGAGCAGCGCGTCATACCGCGCGCGGACGGCGGGCGCGAACAGGCTGTCGGCGGCAAGCGGGCCGTCGACGATGATGCCTTCCTCGGCCAGCTGCGCGACTGCGGGCGCCATGATCCGGTCTTCCTCGCTGCCCAGCTGGCCGCTTTCACCCGCATGGGGGTTCAGCCCCGCCAGCGCGATGCGCGGGTTCTCGATGCCAAAATCGCGTTTCAGCCCACGTGCAACGATCCGCGCCTTGGCGACGATCAGCTCGACCGTCAGCCGCTCCGACACTTCGATCAGCGGGATATGGACGGTGAGGGGGACGACGCGGAGTGATGGCCCCGCCAGCATCATCACAGCGTTGGTCGCGGTGACCCCGCAGCGTTCGGCGATGAATTCGGTCTGGCCGGGATGGGTGTAGCCGATGCTGTGGAGGGCAAATTTCGACACCGATCCGGTGACCAGCGCCGAACTCGCCTGGTTGCGCGTTAGCCCGATGCCGGTTTCAAGCGCATGCAGCGCGCAGGCTGCGCCCGCCGCGGTCGGTGCGCCCGGCGTCAACGGCCCGCTGTCCTCCAGATGCCAGACGGGCAGCGCGTCGTCGAACGTGCGTTGGACCTCGTCCATGTCGCCGACCCGCGCGATCGGCCCGTCCCAGACCGCGGTGATCGTCGCGGCGTCGCCAATTGCGACGAAGGGGGGCAAGTGGCTGTCGCGGCGCGCTGTCCAGGCGCGGGCGGTGACTTCGGGTCCGACGCCGGCCGGGTCACCCATGGTGACCGCGATCGGCTGTCGAAGGTCGGGATACGGCATTAGCTATATTCGATCACGGCATCCCGGCGCAGGTCGCGCAGATAACGCTGGGCACGCTTGTTCACCTTTTCCTCGAGCAGGCGCGCCTCGATCTGTTCGAGGTTCGGCGCCGTCGCGGTGTCCGGCAGGTCGCGACCGCACAGCACCAGGACGCTTACGCCCTCATTGGCGGCGCCGAACGGCTGGGTCGTCTGTCCGATCTGGAGGTTGATCAGCGTATTCTGCAGCGGCACGGGCAGCGCGCGCATTTCGATATTGTCGCGCGACACGACCGTGGCGCCCAGCTGGGCGGCCACCGCATCGGCCGCGCCGCAGCCCGCGATGTTGCGCGTGGCTTCGGCGAACTGGCTGGCCAACTCGGAAGCGCGCGCCTGCGTCGTACCCGCCGCAAAATCGAGCGAAACCTGCTTGAGGCTGAGCACCGCATCGCGCGGATCGGCCGTCAGCACCTGGCGCCGGTCGATCATCAGCATGATCGAAATGCCACCGGGAACCTGGATCGGGCCGACAAGCTGGCCGGGCTGCATCTGCACCGCTGCCTCGGCCATCGATGTCGGCAACTGGCCAGGTTTCACCCAGCCCAGATCGCCGCCGACGACCGCGGTCGATGCTTCCGAAAACTGGCGGGCATAGGCGGCAAAGCTGCCGCCCGCCTGCAACGCCTGAATGATTTTCTGGGCGTTTTCGGTGACCGCACCGACATTTTCCGGCGGCGCCGAAAGATAGATTTCGCCGAGATGGAATTCGTCCTGACCCTTGGACTCGTTCATCCGCTGAACCACCGACGTGACTTCATCGGTCGATACATTGGTCGTCGACTGAATGTTCCGCGACAACAGGCGATCCCAGGCGAATTCGCCGCGGATCTGTTGCTTGACCGCCGCGGCGGACGAGCCTTTCGAGATCAGATAGGTCGAAAACTGATCGGGCGTCTGTTTGAAGCGCGTCGCGAGTCGGGCAAACTGGTCGTTGACGACATTTTCGTCGATCGTGATGTCGGCCGCCTTGGCTTCCTGGATCTGCAACTTTTCGTCGATCAGGTTGCTGAACACCTGCGTGCGCAGCCGCTGCAACTCCTCGACCGGCAGCTCGACATTGTTGTTGGCGATGCGGATCAGCGCCATGCGCTGTTCGATGTCGGTCGCGGTGATGATTTCGCCGTTCACGGTTGCCGACGGGCGATAGACATTGCTCTTGGCATCGCCGTAAAGCTGCACATTTCCCGGGATGTTGAGGCTGGTCGTCGGAACTTCGTCATCGCTGACGGTCTGGGCCAGCACCGGCGTAATGCCGACGGCGGCCACGGCGATCAGGCCGATCATGGTCGAAAATTTGGTCATCTTTACCCTATTCGAGACTTGGTGGCACGCTCCGTATCAGCGGATACGCCCGGTGGTCCAGCGCAATCCGCCATATTGACCGTTTGAACGCTGCCGATAGCGTATGAACGCTGAACCTAGGCTGAGCGGCGCCGATCAGAAACCAAGGTTGCGGAATGCAATGCGGAACGAGAAGCTGTTGCCGCGCCGCGCGTCGCCGGTGTCGGCATAATCGCGGCGCCAGGTCAGCGCGATCGACAGGCAGTCGTCGTCATAAGCGACGCCCAGCCGATGGCGAATCGGCTCGAACCCGTCGGCGGTGCTCAGCGGATCGTCGCTGCGCTGCGTCAGGTCGACAATCGCCGATCCGAACACCGACCAATATTGCGCCACCTTTACCCGGCCGCCGACGCGGGCTTCCTCGCGGTCCTGCAAATCCTCGCCGAGCAGCAGGATGTCGCGATTCAGCCGCGAATAGCCGAGCACGGCATAGGTCGAGCGGCTGCCGATCGTCGCGTCGAATTCGTTGCGGCGGATCGCGAAATTATCCTTGTCGAGCCGGTAGCGGTGGGTGAGGCGCAGGAAATCGCGATAGGCAATCGTCGTCCGCCCGACGACGTCCGAGGTGCGATCGGTCAGCCCGGTGCCGTCGGCGAACAGGCTGGGTTTGTCCGACAGGCGATAGCTTTGGCCGACGCTGCTGCTGATGTTGAAACCCGGGCGGCTGAAATTCCATTCGACGCCATAGGTGATGCGCGCCCCATCCTCGAACCGGTCGTAACCGTTGAAGCGGTTGATCGCGAACAGGTTGCTGTCCTCCAGATCAAAGGCGCGGGCATCCTCGTTGGGAATATCGACATTTTCGATCGGCGGGGTGGCGACGATCTGGACACGCGGGGTCAGCGTCTGGGTGCCGCCCGCAAATTCGCCGACGAACGGCCAGCGCATGTCGGCGGCAACCGCGGCGATGCCGCGCGCCTGCCAGCCCGATTTGCCGCGATAGCCCGGAATCGCGGTCAGCAGATTCTCGTCGCTGTGATACACGTCGCCGCGCACCAGCGCGGTCAGCGTCACTTCCTGACCCAGCCGCGTCAGGCCGCGCAAATCCCAGCGCGCACCGGCAAAGGCGCGCTGGGTGTCTTGTCCCGAGGTGCGGCCGATCGCCAGCGTGTTGAGCTGCAACTCGACCTGGCCGCCCAGCACCGGATCGGCGAAGCGCTGGCGATAATCGATGATCGGCAGGGCGATCGGCTGTTGTCCCTGTTCGTCGTTGGCGCGCAGCGTCTGCGTCGCCCACCCGGCGATCGAGAGGTAGCTATTGCCGCCGATCCGTTCGAGCTCGAAGGTGGAACGCAACCGGTCGTCGCGGCTGATGTCATAGCGGCGCATGAAGGTGCGGTCGGTGGCGATGCGGCCCGAATAGGTCAGGCTCCAGCGCGGATCGAACTGGAACTTGCCCGCGCTTTCGAGGTAACCGCGAAAGCGTTTGCGGCTGTCGGGATCTTCGCCGGTCAGCGGGACGAGCGAGCTGTAGGTCGCATAGCCATTGATGCGGAACGATCCGATGTCGGTCAGGGCGCGGAACTCGCCCTCCAGCATCGGCGCCGCGCCGGTGTAAAGGTGCGGGGTGATCGTGATGTCGCGATCGGGGGCGAGGCGCAGATAATAGGGCACCGCGACTTCGAACCCGTTGCTGCGGTCGAGCCGGATTTCGGGCACCAGCAGCCCGCTACCCGCTTCGCTGTTCGCCGGGTGGCTGAGGCCCGGCAGCGGGATCAGCGGCAGCCCGAAAATCTCGACCCGCGCGCCCTTGTAGCGAATTTTGTTCTTTGCCCGGTCATATGTGACGCGCACCGCGCGGATCTGCCAGCTCGGATTTTTGGGGCAGCCCTCGGTATCCTCGACCGGGCAGGGGGTGTAGGCGGCATTCTCCAGCTCGATGTTGCCATTCTCGAACCGCGTGCCCTTGACCGCGGCGAGGCGCGAGCCGTTGTCGAGCACGACGAGCAGGTTTTCGACGACACCGTCGCGCAGGCTATCGGTCAGCTCGATGCGGTCGCCATAGGCGGTGTCGCCTTCCGCGCTCTTGATCGCGACATTGCCCTCGGCAAAAACCTGCCCCGTCTTGCGGTTCCAGGTGACCTTGTCGGCGCGCATCGAAATCGCCTCGCGATTCATCGCGACATTGCCCTCGGCCACGACGACTTCGGTGTCGCTGTCGTAATTCAGATTGTCGGCGGCAAAGCCGACCTGATCCTCGGCGGCAACCGCGGGGGCATCGGTGGTGACGGGCGCAATGTCAGGAGTCTGGAAATCGGGTTCGCCCGCCACCTCCTGCGCCGCGGGCGATTCGTCTGCCTGCTGCGCGACTGCGGGACTGGCGAGCAGCGCAAAGCCGCTGGCGGTCGCCAGCCACAATGGCTGCGATCGGCGCGCTTGTCGGAACAAAGCCCAGCTCATTTAATCACTTTGTCCCACTTGTAGATCGCGTCCGCCCGGGTTGGACCGGCTGCTTTGTTTTTGCAACTCGCAAGCGAAACCCCTATCGGTCCCGCACGTTGCAATCAATCATCGCATAAGAGAGTTACCGAATGGACATTCACTTTGTCGCGCAAATCGATGCGTCTGCCGACGTCGTCGCTTTTCCGGTCCGCAAGGGCGAGCTGAACGCCTTTGTCCAGGCGCTTGGTGCGCCGCATGGCGCCCTGCTCGGCGGCGCCGCGGCACAGGCCCGTTTCGAAGGCGCGGCGGGCGGTATCGCCGAAACCGCGGCGATCGACGGCGGCCGCGTCCTGCGGCTGCTGCTCGTCGGCATCGGCGAGGGCACGGTGCACGACCTCGAACGCGCGGGCGGCGCGCTGACCGCGCGGTTGCAGACCAGCGGCGCGACCGCAGTCCATGTCGATTTCGCGAGCGCGGGCGTGGTCGACGAAGACGATGTGCTGGCGTTCGCGATGGGCGCAAAGCTGCGCGCCTGGCGCATCGACACCTATCGCACCCGGCTCGCCGACAACGCCAAGCCCAGCCTCAAGGCGCTGACCATCGCGTCGCCGCACCGCGACCTGGCGGCGCGCTGGGCCGCGAACGAAGCGATTGCCGACGGTGTCGCGCTGACCCAGACGCTGGTCGCCGAGCCGCCGAACATCCTCTACCCCGAAAGCTTTGTCGAACGCTGCCAGCATCTCGCCGAACTGGGCGTCGAAATCGAAGTGCTCGACGAGCGCCAGATGAAGGCGCTCGGCATGGGCGCGCTGCTGGGCGTCGCGCAGGGCTCGACCCGTCCGCCGCGCCTGCTCGCGATGCGCTGGAACGGCGGCAAGGATGGCGACAAGCCGGTGGTTTTCATCGGCAAGGGCGTCACCTTTGACACCGGCGGGATCAGCCTGAAACCTGGCCCCGGCATGGACATGATGAAATGGGACATGGGCGGTGCGGGCGCGGTTGCGGGCGCGATGAAGGCGATCGCCGGGCGCAAGGCCAGGGCGAACGTCGTCGGCGTCGTCGGCCTGGTCGAAAATATGCCCGACGGCAACGCGATGCGCCCCGGCGATATCGTCTCCACCATGTCGGGTCAGACGGTCGAAGTGCTCAACACCGACGCCGAAGGACGGCTGGTACTTTGCGACGCGATCACCTGGGCGCAAAAGATGTATTCGCCCAAGGTCATCGTCGATCTCGCGACGCTCACCGGCGCGATGGTGATTTCGCTCGGCCATGAATATGCCGGCATCTTCGCCAATGACGACGGCCTTGCCGACAAGCTGATCGCGGCGGGCGAGACCAGCAACAACAAGCTGTGGCGCTTTCCGCTGTCGGCGGCCTACGACAAGCTGATCGACAGTCCAATCGCCGACATGAAGAATATCGGCCCGCGCGAAGGCGGTTCGATCACCGCGGCGCAGTTCCTGAAACGCTATGTCGACGACGGCGTCGCCTGGGCGCATCTCGACATTGCGGGCATGGCGTGGGCGGACAAGGACGGCCCGGTGTGGGCCAAGGGCGCGACCGGCTATGGCGTCCGCCTGCTCGACCGCTACATCGCCGAAAACCACGAGGGTTAAGGGCCGGGGAGCATGACGCGCGTCGACTTTTACCGGCTGACCCGCGACCCCGTCGAACGGGTGCTCCCCGCTCTTGCAACGCGCATATTGGGGGCAGGCGACCGCCTGCTGGTCGTCGCCGCCCCGGCGATGCAGCGGCAGGCGATCGACGAGGCGCTGTGGACGCTGACCCCCGCCAGCTTCCTGCCGCACGGTGCTGCGGGGTCGCCCGACGAAGACATCGAACCGATCCTGATCGCAGGAACGCTGGGCGCCGCGCCGCCCAATTGTGCTCGGCTGGTCGCGCTCGCCGACGGCGAATGGCGCGACGAGGCTTTGGGGTTCGATCGCACCTTCCTGCTGTTTGACAACAGCCGCATCGACGACGCCCGCGCGATCTGGCGGACGCTGTCCGCGCGCGACGATGTCGACAACCGCTTCTGGAAACAGGATGACCGGGGCCGCTGGTCGGAGGGGCCGTAGGCGTTAACCGTCCATCAACACGACGTCCCAGCGATATTTCGCGGGGGTATCGAGCTTGGCCACCGCGGTATCGGCCCAATCGCCAAGCCCCTTGTACAGCGTGTCGGTGACGTTGCTCGCCGCGTCGTCCGAAAAATACATCTGGGTGACGAGCCGCTGGCTCTTGCCGCGCACGTCGAAATGGATGTGCGGCGTCCGCCGCCCGATCGGCGAGTCATAGGCGGCGGGCTTGATCGTCCTGATCCGCCAGTCGCCGCCGGGGCCGGTCCGGATCTGCGCATAGCCCTGAAAATCGGGATCGAGCGACGCTTTGGCGATGTCGTTGGCGTGCGCGTAACGGCCGGCCGCATTCGCCTGCCACACTTCGAGGATCGCGCCCGCCACGGGATTGCCATGCCGGTCGAGAATGCGCCCGCTGACCTCGATCACATTGCCGGCGGCGCGTTTGGCATGGCCCTTGATCCAGCTCAGGTCGGCGTCTTCGTCCGCCGGGCGTTCGATCGGATAGAAGGGGCCAAGGTCGCCCGGCACGGTCGGCCGCAGTACCGCCTCGGCCGCTTTCGCGCCGCCCGTCAAGGCGATCGAAGCCGCGAGCGCCGAACCGGCAAAGGCGCGGCGCGTGAGTCCGTCAAACCCGTCGTCGGTCATCGCTGGTCCCCTCCCGCCAACGACATAGCATGAATGCGGCGGCGCCGATCGGCAATTTGGAGGTAGCGAACCCGCGCTCCGACCTTGCGGCGGCGCAAAAGCGCGGCTAGAGGCGCGCGCATCGCAGACCATAATAACACAGGAGCTTCCCCCAATGGCCGTCACTCGCACCTTTTCGATCATCAAGCCCGACGCCACGCGCCGCAACATCACCGGCGCCGTCACCAAGATGCTGGAAGACGCCGGCCTGCGCGTCGTCGCATCGAAGCGCATCCATATGAGCCGCGAGCAGGCCGAAGGCTTTTACGCGGTCCACAAGGAACGCCCCTTCTTCGGCGAACTCGTCGATTTCATGATCAGCGGCCCGGTCGTCGTCCAGGTCCTCGAAGGTGAAGACGCGATGCAGCGCAACCGCGACATCATGGGCGCGACCAACCCCAAGGACGCCGCACCCGGCACGATCCGCAAGGAACTCGCGGAAAGCATCGAAGCGAACACGGTCCACGGTTCGGACAGCGACGAGAATGCCGCGATCGAAATCGCATATTTCTTCAAGCCCGAAGAAATCGTCGGCTGATCCCAACGCGACAAGCAAATGAAAAGGCCGCCGGATCGCTCCGGCGGCCTTTTTCGTGAGCTGCTAGAGCGATGATCTGAATCGTCATTGCGAGGAGCGAAGCGACGCGGCAATCCAGCGTGTGCGTAAGCCGCTCTGGATTGCTTCCCCCGGATCAAGTCCGGGATCGCAATGACGAGCGTAACTAAAACTCGTCCGCCACGCCCATCAGCCCCGCCAGCTTCTTCGGCGCCACCGCGAGCCAGCTCTTGCGCAGCCATTCGCCGATCGCGTCCCAGTCGGTATCGCCGAGGTCGAGCCGGATGCCGATCCAGCCGTCGCCGAAATAGGCGGGGCGGTAATAGCGGTCTTCGTCCATCTCGATCAGCGCCGCCTGCTCGTCGGCGCCGCTGATCTTGACCAGCAATGCGGTCTTGCCATCACCATGATGATCCTGCGTGAAATAGGCGAATTTCTTGCCCTTCACGATCCCGAAGCAGGGCATGCCGTGCGAGGTAACTTCGTCCCCCTCGGGCAACGCCATCGCGAGCTCGCGGACGCGGCCGATCAGATAATCGGGCGAACGCTCGCGCGTTACAAAGGCGGCCAGCGTCGGCGGATAAAGCTGATGTTCGGCAATCCGCACCCGCGCGCTGAGCGTTTCGACCGTGTCGCCCGTCAAAATCGCGACCGGCGTCTGCGCCAGCACCGGGCCATCATCGACGCCGGGGGTAACGATATGGACGCTGCACCCGCCGAACTTGTCGCCCGCCTCGATCGCCTTCTGGTGGGTGTCGAGCCCCTTGTAGCGCGGGAGCAGGCTGGGGTGGATGTTGAGCATCTTGCCCGCCCAGCGCGCGACGAAATCGTCGCTCAAAATCCGCATATAGCCCGCGAGCGCGACGAAATCGGCCTTGGCCGCGCGCAGTTCGGCATCGACCAGCGCGTCGAACGCGTCGCGGTGCATGCCTTTGTGCGAGAGGCTCCACGTCGCGATGCCCTCGGCGGCGGCGATGACCAGCCCCGGCGCGTCGGGATTGTTGCTGGCGACCAGCACGATCTCATAGGGGCAGTCGGCGGCTTTTGTCGCATAGAGCAGCGCCGCCATGTTCGTCCCGGCGCCCGAGATCAGGACGGCGATCCTGGCTTTCACAGCGATCCTCCCCGGCACGGGGAGGGGGACCAGCGAAGCTGGTGGAGGGGCACAGGCGGGTTTATCTGACGTCGAAAGGCAGCGCGTAACTGCACGTGCCCCTCCACCATCCTTCGGATGGTCCCCCTCCCCGTGTCGGGGAGGATTTCACGCATCATGCGTCGCGCGCCACGCCGCCCGTGCGCTCCACGTCTCGGTGCTGCCCGTCACGGTGCAGCCCTTCTCGCCCTCGGCGATATGGCCGATGCGGAACACGGTTTCGCCCGCAGCTTCCAACGCCGCGGTGACATCCGCCGCGTCGTTCGCCGCAACCACCACCGCCATACCGATGCCGCAATTGAACGTGCGCGCCATTTCCTCGGGCTCGATATTCCCCTGCGCCTGCAGGAACGCCATCAGCCGCGGCTGGTCCCAGGCATCGGCGTCGATGTGTGCGTGCAGGTTTTTGGGCAGGATGCGGGGGATATTTTCGAGCAATCCGCCGCCCGTGATATGCGCCAGCGCGTGGATCTTGCCGGTCTTCACCAGCGGCAGCAGGCTTTTTACATAGATGCGCGTCGGCGCCATCAGCGCGTCGATCAGCAGGATATTCTGGTCGAACAGGGCAGGGCGATCGAGCTTCCACCCCTTGTCGGCCGCGAGGCGGCGCACCAGCGAGAAGCCGTTCGAATGCACGCCCGACGAGGCGAGGCCCAGAATGACGTCGCCCGCCGCCACCTTGTCGGCGGTCAGCACCTGGTCGCGCTCGACCGCGCCGACGCAGAAACCCGCGAGATCGTAATCGCCCTCCGAATACATCCCGGGCATTTCTGCGGTCTCGCCGCCGATCAGCGCGCAACCCGCTTGCTTGCAGCCCTCGGCAATGCTCGCGACGACTTGCGTGGCGACATCGTTGTCGAGCTTGGCGGTGGCGTAATAATCGAGGAAAAACAGCGGCTCGGCGCCCTGCACGATCAGATCGTTGACGCACATAGCAACCAGGTCGATGCCGACGCCGTCGTGGCGGCCCGATTCGATCGCGAGTTTCAGCTTGGTACCAACGCCATCGTTCGCCGCGACGAGCAGGGGATCGTTAAACCCCGCCGCCTTCAGATCGAAAAAGCCGCCGAATCCGCCCAGGTCGGCATCGGCGCCCGGGCGCCTTGTCGATCGGGCGAGCGGCGCGATGGCACGGACCAGCGCATTGCCGGCGTCGATCGACACGCCGGACTGGGCATAAGTGTAAGAGGCGGGCTGGTTGTGCTTGGAATTCATGGCACGCGCGACTAACGCTTCCCGCCGACAAATGCCATGATTTCCTTGTCCGGCATCAAGCTTTTGGGCAAAGCATAGAGAAGATATGATTTCGGTTGCTTTCCCTCGGCTCGCGCCCCGTTTTGCCTTCGATGCGCGTCGCCTCCGCGACGGACGCTGGTTCGCGCTTTTTGCCCTGTTCTTCGCTGTCCTGCTGGTCGGCGTGGTCGATGGGCAGATCAGCCGCGGTAACCGCGGCATCACCCCGATCAACAGCAGCGGCGATTTCCTGGCCAGCGGTATCCTGGTCGATGTCACCGGCGACAATGCCGACGATGCGCGCACCAAGGGCTGGCGCGAGGCGCAGCGCAAAGGCTGGACCCAGCTCTATCGCAAATTGAACGGCAGCGACGGCCCCGCGCTCGGCGATTCGGTGCTCGACGGCATCGTCACCGCGATCGTCGTCGAACAGGAACAGATCGGCCCGCGCCGCTATGTTGCGCGGCTGGGCGTCCAGTTCGACCGCGTGCGCGCCGGGCAAATCTTGGGCGTCAGTGGCCGGACGCTCCGCTCGCCGCCGCTGCTCGTTATCCCGGTCTATTCGGTCGATGGCATCCCGCAGGTGTTCGAACAGCGCAGCGCGTGGCAGCGCGCCTGGGCCGAATATAATACCGGACAGAGCGCGATCGATTATGTCCGCACCGCGGGCACCGGCGCCGACACATTGCTGATCAACGCGGGCCAGACCGGACGCCGTGGCCGCGTGTGGTGGCGCGTCATTCTCGATCAATATGGCGCCGCCGACGTGCTGACGCCGATTGCCCGGGTCGAATATTCCTATCCCGGTGGGCCGATCAAAGGCTATTTCACCGCGCGGTTCGGTCCCGACAGCAAGCTGATTTCCAGCTTCACAATGACCGGCCCCAGCCCCGCGGCGCTGCCCGACATGATGGAAAAGGCCGTCGCGCGCATGGACCGCATCTATATCGACGCGCTGGCGGCGGGCGTGCTCCGCACCGACACCTATCTGGTCCTCGAAAAGCCGGTCGAAAAGGAAGACCTGCCCGAGGAAATTGCGACCGATGAGGACGCGCTGCCCAGCGAAACCGACAGCAGCGTGCCGACCACCGCGCCCACCGGGGTGCAAAGTTTCACCGTCCAGTATGGTTCGCCCGACGTCGAATCGGTCACCGCAACCGAACGCGCCGTGGGCGGCATCGCCGGGGTCCAGTCGGCATCGACTACCAGTCTCGCGCTCGGCGGGACGTCGGTGATGCGCGTGACCTTCCGCGGCGACATCGCAGCACTCAGCGCCGCGCTCGCGGCACGCGGATACAAGGTGCAGGAGGGCGGCAGCACGCTGCGGATAAGCCGCTGATGGCACGCCCGACCAGCCAGATCGCGTTGCCGCTCGACTGGAGCGCCGGGGGCAGCAACGACGCGCCGCTGGTGGTTGGCACCAGCAACACCGATGCGATCCGCTATCTGCGCCACGTCGCGACCTGGCCGGTGCGCACCGCGGTGCTGACCGGGCCGCGCGGGTCGGGGCGCAGCCTGATCGGCCGACTCTTTGCCGCGGAAACCGGCGGCCGCGTGATCGACGGGCATGACAGCGTGTCCGAAGAAGAGATTTTCCATGCCTGGAACGCCGCACAGTCATCGAACATACCGCTGCTGATCATCGCCGACGCGCCGCCGGCCGAATGGGGGATTGTGCTGCCCGATCTCGCCTCGCGACTGCGCGCCGTGCCGGTGCTGACGATCGCAGAGCCCGACGATTGCCTCGCCCGCGACCTGATCGAGGCGCTGTTCGCGCAGCGCGGTATCGCCCTGGCGCCCGAAGTCGCCGCCTATATCGTGCCGCGGATGGAGCGCAGCTACGCGATGATCCACCGCATCGTCGCGGCGCTGGACGCAGCCTCGCTCGAACAGGGGCGGCGGGTCGGCATCCGTCTCACGCGTGAAACATTACTGTCACAGGGGCTGATCGATCCCGATCTCCTTGAACGACAGGATGGAACGATATGTCGATAGCCGGTGGCCCCCTTCGCGCCGACAATGACGCCAGCGGCGCGTTTCAGGCGCCGCCTGGACCAGAACGCTTTTTCAACCGCGAACTCAGCTGGCTGGCGTTCAACCGCCGCGTGATGGAGGAGGCGCGCAACCCGGCGCACCCCCTGCTCGAACGGCTGCGTTTCCTGTCGATTTCGGGCAGCAATCTCGATGAATTCTTCATGGTCCGCGTGGCGGGGCTGAAGGGGCAGCAGTTGCAAGGGATCGACGACCCCTCCGCTGACGGCCGCTCACCGGGACAGCAGCTCGCCGAGATCGAGGCCGAGGTGAATCGGCTGGTCGACCAGCAGCAGAGCGAATGGCAGCGGCTCCACAAGCTGCTCGGCGAACAGGGCATCGTCGTCCACGGCACGGGGTCGGACCGCGAGGCGCTGCGCGCGGCACTTCGCCAATATTTCATCGACCAGATTTTCCCGATCCTCACCCCGCAGGTGCTCGACCCCGCGCATCCCTTTCCCTTCATTCCCAATCGCGGGCTGGGGATCATTTTCGACCTGCAGCGCAAGACGACGGGCGAAACGGTACGCGAACTGGTGTTGATCCCGGCGGCGCTGCCGCGCTTTGTGGCGGTGCCGGGCCAACAACATGCATTCGTGCCGATCGAATATCTGGTCGAAATCTTCGGTGATTTGCTGTTCCCTGGATTCACGATCCGCTCGCTGGGCGTGTTCCGCATCATCCGCGACAGCGACATCGAACTGGAGGAAGAGGCCGAAGATCTGGTGCGCCTGTTCCGCACCGCGATCCGCCGCCGCCGTCGCGGCCGCGTCATCCTGCTCGAACTCGAAGCCGATATGCCGGGCGAGATCGCCGAAGTGCTCAACGCCGATATTCAGGGCCACGAAGCGATCGTTGCCAAGATCGGTGGCTTTGTCGGGCTGGCGGCGCTGTCGGCGCTCGTCGATGTCGATCGCCCCGACCTGAAATTCCCCGCTTATTCGGCCCGCTTTCCCGAACGCATCCGCGAACATGGCGGCGATTGTTTCGCGGCGATCCGCAGCAAGGACATCCTTGTCCACCATCCCTATGAAAGCTTCGAGGTCGTCCTCGCTTTCCTGCGGCAGGCGGCGGCGGACCCCGATGTCGTCGCGATCAAGCAAACACTGTATCGGGCCGGTGACCAGTCGCCGGTGATCCGCGCGCTGATCGAAGCGGCCGAGGCGGGCAAGTCGGTGACCGCGGTCGTCGAGCTCAAGGCGCGCTTCGACGAGGAGCAGAATCTGCTCTGGGCCAACCAGCTCGAACGCGCCGGGGTGCAGGTCGTTTACGGCTTTATCGAGTGGAAGACGCACGCGAAAATATCGATGGTCGTGCGCCGCGAAGGGCAGGGGTATCGCACCTATTGCCACTTCGGGACCGGCAATTACCACCCGGTGACCGCGCGCATCTATACCGACCTCAGCTTTTTTACCGCCGATCCGCGCGCGGGACGCGATGCGGCGCAGCTGTTCAACTATATCACCGGCTATGTCGAACCCGAACGGCTCGATATGATCACCATGTCGCCGCTCAACATGCGCGCGCATCTGTGCGACCTGATCGACGCGGAAATCGCGGCGGCCAGCGCCGGGCAGCCGTCGGGCGTGTGGGCCAAGATGAACAGCCTGGTCGATCCCGACATCATCGACAAACTCTATGAAGCGAGCGCCGCCGGGGTGCCGGTCGAGCTGATCGTGCGCGGTATCTGTTGCCTGCGCCCCGGCGTACCGGGGCTGTCGGAGACGATCCGGGTCAAATCGGTCGTCGGCCGTTTCCTGGAGCATAGCCGGGTATGGGCGTTCGCCAACGGCGCGTCGTTGCCACACCGCGGGGCGAAACTTTACATCAGCAGCGCCGACTGGATGCCGCGCAACTTCGACCGCCGCGTCGAATATATGATCCCGATCGAAAACCCGACCGTGCATGACCAGATCCTCGATCAGGTGCTGGTGGCGAACCTGATCGACAATGAACAAAGCTGGGCGCTGCAACCCGATGGCATTTATGTGCGGACAACGCCGGACGACAAGCCGTTCAACCTGCATCATTATTTCATGAACAACCCGTCGCTGTCGGGGCGCGGGACGGCGCTTCACAAGCGCCAGGACGTCCCGACGCTCGCCTTCACGATGCGTGAGGTCTGACGGCTTGGAATTGCTGCACGCTTCGAAGCCGGCGGTCCACCGCTCGGCGGTCATCGACATCGGGTCAAACTCCGTCCGCCTGGTTGTCTATGAAGGACCGGCGCGCGCGCCGGCGGTGATCTTTAACGAAAAGGTGGCGGCCGGACTCGGCCGCGGCCTCGCAGTCGATGGCCGCATTGCCGGTGAGGATGCGATGCGCGGGCTGATGGCACTGCGGCGTTATGCGCTGCTGGCCAGGCATATGGAGGTCAAAGACCTGCAATGCGTCGCGACCGCGGCGGTGCGCGATGCCGAAAACGGACCCGAATTCATCGCCGCCGCCGCCGAGGCGGGGCTGAAAATCCGGCTGCTGTCGGGCGAAGAAGAGGCCGAGGCGGCGGGTTATGGCGTGGTGTCGGCGATTCCCGACGCGCATGGCGTCGCGGTCGACCTGGGCGGCGGCAGCCTCGAGCTTGCCGCGGTGGAAAACGGACAGGTCGGGCGCCGCGCGTCCTTCCCACTCGGCGTGCTGCGCCTGCCCGCGCTGCGCAAGGACGGGCAGCAGGCGTTCGAGCGCGCGGTTCGCAAGATGCTGCGCGCGGCGGGCTGGCCCGACGGCATGACCGGGCTGCCGCTCTATCTGGTCGGTGGGTCGTGGCGCGCGCTGTCGCGTCTCGACCTTGAACTGACGCGCGATCCGCTGGCGGTGCTCGACCAGCACAGCCTGCCGCGCAGCGCGCTGCGCCGCTTGGTCCGCGCGACCAACCGGCTGTCGTTCGAAGAATTGCGCGCGATCCCTAGCATGGCGTCGAACCGCGCCGCCGCCTTGCCCGATGCCGCTGCCTTGCTGGCGGCGCTGGTAAACATCCTCGACGTTCCAGAAATGACCGTGTCGTCGTCGGGGCTGCGCGAAGGGCTGCTCTATCAGGCGCTCGATGCGGAAACGCGCGCGCAGGATCCGCTGATTGTCGCCGCCGAATTCGAAGGCCGCCGCCTCGCGCGCTTCGCGCCGCATGGCCGCGCGATTACCGAATGGATCGCGCCGCTGTTTACCGGCGAAGCGCCCGCCGACAGCCGTGTCCGGCTCGCCGCGAGCCTGCTCAGCGACGTTGCTTGGTCGGCCAACCCCGATTTTCGCGCCGAGCGCGGCACCGAGATCGGCCTGCACGGCAACTGGCGCGGGATCGACATTCCCGGCCGCATCCTGCTCGCGCGCGCGCTGCACGCGGGGTTCGGCGGCGCCGACGGCGATTTCCCCGATATGGGACCGCTGGTCGCGGCCGACCGGCTGGCGCGGGCGCGGCAGTGGGGACTGGCGATCCGGCTGGCACAGCGGCTGACCGGTGGGGTCGAAGCGCCGCTGAAGGCCAGCCATATCGCGCTGATCGACGGCAAGCTGCGGCTCAGCCTCGATCATGGCTGGCACCATCTTGCGGGCGAGTCGGTCGAGCGCCGCCTGAAGTCGCTGGCGCAGGCGCTGGATGCCAAGGCCGAATTGGTGATGCTTTAAGCCCATTTCGTCATCCCGGCGAACCCGAGGCCACCGATGTTACAACTCGGTTGGCGTCGGGTTGCTGGTTGTCGTTCACAAAGTCAAGAATGCCCATCAGCGACCCGTGGAGGGTGGCGTGAACCTCGCCGCGCTTGGTGCCGGGATGGAGAACGATCTTGCCGACGAGCGAGCGAATATCGCTGGAAGCATTGAGCTGAGTTTCCGGGTCTTCGAGCGTTTCGGCGAGCCGAGCGACCTTGGCCTTGTAGATTTCAGCAATGCCCGGATAGATGTTGGGAATGTGCTGCGGCGTCTCGGCAAGTCGTGCGACGATCTCGGCTCTTTCACGGTCCAGTTCAGCCATGCGGGCTTTCATGCTGGGCTGATAAAGCCCATCCTCGATCGCCGCCATGATGCCCGCGACCGCGCGGTCGATCTTTGCCAGCGCACGGACGTCGGCATCGGCCTGAACGCGACGCTCACGGTTCTCACCATTGATATGCGCCGCATAGGCAGCCACCGCTGCGTCGATCTTGCCCGGTGACACAAGGCGATCGGCGATACCGGCCAGCGCCCGGCGTTCCAACTCCGCACGCCGGATTGTGCGACCGTTCGTGCAGGAATGGCTGCGATAGCGACCTACACAGCCGTAACGCTCTCCGACGACGAGGGCATATGTCCCGCCGCACACGCCGCATTCAAGCAGGCCCGAGAGCAGATAGGCGGGCCGTCGCGCGTGATGCAGCGAACGGGCCTGTGCGGCTTCCTTGATGCCGACATGGCGGTCGGCAACGATCTCCTGCTGACGCTTCACCGCCGCCCATAGCTCGTCGCTGACGATGCGCAGTTCTGACACCGCATTCCGGATCCACTCGGATTCCGGATTGAGGCGCATGACTTCTTTGCCGGTGCTGGGGTCTTTCACACTATGTTTATGGTTCCAGACGCGGACCCCGACATACAGCTCATTATTGAGGATGCCGGTTCCGCGGCGCACGTCGCCTCTTATGCTGGTATCGCGCCACGCCTTTCCCGCAGGTCCGGTAACACCATCGGCATTGAGGTCGCGCGCAATCGCAAGCGGGCTTTTCCCCGCAGCGAACTCGCGAAAGATGCGCTGGACGATCAGCGCCTGCGCCGGATCGATCTCACGCTCGCCGCGCACCAGCTCGCCTTCGCTGCTCAGCCGTCGGACCATTCGGTAGCCATAGCCCACGGCGCCAGCCGAGAATCCCTTCTCGACCCGCCCGCGCAGACCACGATGCGTCTTCTTTGCGAGGTCTTTCAGGAACAGCGCGTTCATTGTCCCCTTGAGCCCGACATGCAGCTCCGAGATTTCGCCCTCGGCGAGCGTGACCAGCGGGACGCGCGCAAACTGGAGATGCTTGAACAGCGTCGCCACATCGGCCTGGTCGCGTGACACGCGGTCGAGCGCCTCCGCAATTACGACATCGAACTTGCCCGCCTGTGCGTCGGCAACCATCCGTTGGACCCCAGGCCGCAGGATCAGGCTCGCGCCGGTGATTGCCGCGTCCTGATAGGTCGCGGCAATCTCCCAGCCCTCTCGCGACGCGCGTTCGCGGCAGAGAGCGAGCTGATCTCCAATCGATGCCGCATTCTGCTGATCGGAGGAATAACGGGCGTACAGCGCAGCACGGATCATTACGTCTTCCTTTGTAATGGCGGGACAAACGCCCGCCCAGCCGGTTTAGACAGTGTCGCGCGCGACGACCTTAGGGTCAACGCTCGGGCGGCCGCGCATTTTTTGCAAACGGCTCGTTGTCATTCGCCGCTTCGCGGACGCGAATATGTTCCCGAGCGATATGCCGCCCAATGGCCTTTGCGATGCGGGTCAGCGCCGCATCGACCTGCGCCGCGGGTAAAACCGGTTCATTGTCGTTCGCCGCGATGCAGCCGGGTTCGGGCCGCGCCTCACCCTCTTGCATGGCCGCGTCCACCATTTGCGTCTCCGTTGTCATTACCGGCGCGGTAAGCGGGCGGATCGACGATCCAGCGATTGATGTGCGACTCATACCAGCCTGCACCGTGAACGCTGATCTTCACCTGTCTAGGAAAGGTACCTTCGTCGATCTTGCGATAAATTGTCGAGCGCGACAGACCGGTACGCGCGAGAACGGTTCGGAGGCGGATGATTTTCTCTGGTTCAGGCATAGGGTATATTCCATCGGCTGGCAGTGGTTGGGCTCCCTTGGGAGAAAGATGGCAACAGCCGAAAAACGGCGCAAGAGTGCCAAAAATGGCACCATCGGCCGTTGTCGGCGTCTGTCGTCCCCTGTCGTTTCTTGACGTACACTGGCGTCGCGAAATATTTTTCCCACGACGTCCCGAAGACACGCTTGGTGCCAAACTTTGGCACCCTCCTGGCGCTGTGCGCCGCGTCAGCGACGATGCGACTCGGGCAATTGTGGTCTGGATATGAGCCCGCGCAGATGGGGCGCTTCCTATCAAAGACGGAACTAACAGTGGGATCACACCCGCATTCCCCCATGGCCGCAGAAAAAGTCCAAAATGCGCAGGTTGGCGAGAGAGCCTTGGCTGTCACGATATTCTCCACCGACGCGTTGATCGCCCGCGATGCGCTCGAATGATGGAGCGCCGCAGTCGGCTAGAAAACTAGCTCTCTGGGTTGTTTCAGAGCATTTTGAGGAATCTGGCGCCGAAATGTTCGACGCATCGCAGTCGCCGCGGCCAATCTCCGGCCCGCAGTCGAACCAGTGCCGCGATCAATGTCTGTCACACTCTGGCGGGTTCTGGTTTGCGCCTCATATTGGTCGTACGTAACCTGGCGCCCGCGTTCTGAAAGCGGACAGTGGCCAGATGCAGGTCGATCGGCTGCTAAGCCCCGACCTTGGCGACTGTTCGGATTCAGGAGCGATATCGTCGTTAGCTGCCCAACGTTCAGATGGGTCCGAACCGCAACCACCGAGCAAACGACCTTCATTCCGTTCACTGAGAGCCTCTTTGTTATAGCTGCAGATAGCTCGACTGCCACGCCATTGCGGCCCGGCCCGCCAGCGTTACCATGGGTTCGGAGTGGAGCAGCGAGTCCCGACTGCTCCTCATCAGCAGCCAGCCGGGGGGTATTTCCAGTCGCCACTGCTGGAGAGGCCATGCTGCCGCCGCGATTTCATATCCTCGATATCGTCGATCTCGAAAAACGAAATTGTCGCTTGCGGTTGCCCATGTGTGTGGAAGACCTGCCGTCTGTGCGGGCCGCCCTTCGGCATGTGCGCGTTGCTTCCGCCAAAGGCTCCGTTATTGGCGACAAGCACAAGCTGAAACATATGGTAATGTAGCGCCTGGGCCATTTGATCAAAGGTCCCTACATCGCGGTTGAGTGCGGGGATGGCGAACACATCCGAAATGTCACGCAGGTCGCTGGCGAGCTTCAAGTCTGTGGCGTCGTAGCAGACCGACCCGGTCAGCCATAACGGATCCTTCGCCGAGTCAGGCGACCACTCATACCCCACGAGCCACTGGCATGGTCGAAAGCCGATAATCTGTTCCGTGGGGACATTGAACGGCTGCTCGACTGGCGAAAGATGCTGTTTCCCTTGCCTTCGGATGATCGTTTGTAGTCCCTGCCCCTCGACCATCCTAGGGATGACCCACAAGGCCGAATTGACGAGCGGCTGCCCGGGTATGACATGCTCATAAACCATTCCAGCCAAGATCGCAGTTTTGAATGCACGCGCGAATGGCACGAGATGCGTGGCGACGTCAGCTGGGTGAACCGACAGTTCTGGCAGGATCAGCCAGTCCAGGCGCTTATTGTCGGGCTTATGCGTTTCTCGCAGATCGAGCATTTTTTCGACCGCGGCGAGCGCCGTTGACAGGTGCTTGCGGTGCTTGCGCCGAAGACTTGGGTCGAGCATCTCGAGGTCGCTAGCGGAGAAATCAGCCTCTTCGGGCATGATCGACTGGACAACGCAGGCCCGAAGCGGCCGATCCTTCTTCCGCGTACCTGGGATTGGGGCGGCGACCTTGATCATTAGGAGCCCAGTCGCGGATCCTATGGCGTCGCGCGCGCTGACAACCGCCGCCGTGACGTTCGCAAGGGTCGTTTCCAGCGAAAGCTTGTCTCCATCGTCCTGACTGTGCCGGCATCCAGGCCAGATAAGCAGCGAAAATAAAAGGTCTTGGGTAAATTGCGAGATTGGAAGCCAATCGTCGCCGAAGGCCTCATGGCCATTGTAGAAGCCGTACTGACGCTGAAACCAATGACCGCGCGTCGGGCGATAAAGTGGCTGTGCTTCCTTCCAAGACGGACGGCGGACTGGAAGGCTGAAATCGACCCGCGCCGTTAGTATGAAGCGAAGCAGATAGCCTAACTGGAACCGCCAGCGCTGGGTCTCGTCTGCCCATGACGGCGCCGTGTAAATCGACCTGTACGTTTTGGTGGTCTCAGCCGAACGGATTGAGACCGCTTCCACAACGGCGTATTTACCGACGCCTTCTAGTGAAACCTGTATCGTGGAGGGCGTGACGACTGAAGGAATTGCACCTCGCTTGGCCTCCTCGAGGAATTTCTCAGCGAAGCTCAGGACACCCAGTTCGTTTCGCAGTGCATTGAGCGGCCCATGATCATGGACATATTGTTGTAGCGACTGCATGCCCGCCCCGCTGGACCAGACAGTGATGCCTAGATCCTCCGCAATGCCAGGTCCGACGGTGACCTCGTGCTCGACGGCCCGATAGACGTCGCGCGCAAATTCGATGTCGCGAGCCGCGATTTCGCTAAACCGTCCCGGCGTGAGGGACATCCGGATCAAGTCGATGGCGCGCTCTTTCGAGAGGAAAGACCGGCGGGCGACGACCGCCGTTATCGCGAAGTCGCGATCTGCAAACCTTGAATGGTCACCCTGGAGGAATGCGATCATCCGCCAATAGGTGACATTAGCCCTCGGAAGCCTAGGCGGTCTCGCCAGCGCAGGATCGTGCACAGTAATGAAGAGGAGGGCCTGCTGCACGACATACCAAGGGGCGTTGCGGGCTTTCCCTTCGACGATGCGGACTGCGCATTTTAGCAACATCTGTCGATAGCCCAGCAGGTCGACGTTCGCGGGAAAGCATTCCGGGTCTTCGATAAAGCCCGTCTCTGTCGCGCCCGCACGTAGTATCTCAGCCAAGCAGTAATAAGCGATGCGGCGCGGCGCAAAGGCACCGATATCACCAGCAAGGTATGGCTCAAACAGCTTCAGGATTTCCGATAGTATCTTTGGCGATGGCCAAAGATCCAAGGCAATCCTCAGGAGGCGGACGTTGGACGGATCGGTGATCCATCGGTCGATGAGCATCAGGGCGAATGCATGCGCTTCGTCGTCCAGTTCCGCCTGAGAGAGGCGAGTACGCCTGTAGGTCTCGTCTCCAACATCCACCGGATCCTTGAAGGGGCGATCGTCCAGCAGCGGCCGCAGCGAGCGGAAGGTCGTCCGAAAGCGACCGGCTGCAAATCGCCCTATTGTCTCGTCCTTCACGTCGGGAACAGCCTTCAATGCCTCCGGCCGGAATGCGTCTGATCCGTTCAAGCTGGCTTGGGAGCGAACCAGTGCCTCGATCGCCTGGATGACTTCCTCACCGCCACTGGCATCGAAGCCGCCTGATATCGCGCTCTGGATCCGCTCCATCTTCCTGGATTGGCGCACGAGTGGCTGTTCCTCGCCACCGAAGGATGCGGTCGTCGTTTTATCGGGTGCGACTTCAAGACCAGCGCTGTCCTGGTCGAGAAGGTTGCCTAGCCATTCCATGACGCGCTCTTGGGCGTCTGCTGGCGTGACGCCCGCTGCCGTCGAAATCGTAAGCCTGATGTCATCCACATATCGACAGGCGTCGCGAAGCCACACGCCGGCCGCAATCTCTCGTTCGAACGCGGAAAGGACCGCTGCATCGAAATCGAGCATAACAATGTTTGAGAAGAACCCCGCGGCTACAAGACCCTGCGGCAGCGCGACTCTCTCGAAGGGGGGTATGCCGGCTTGCTGCTTATAGCGGGATACCTGTTTCTGATCCGCTTCGCTCCAACCCCAATCAAGGATGGTCCTGGCGAGCTCGAAGAATGTTTCGTCATCGCCTGGTCGCTGAAGTTGCCGAATTTTTGCGTGCAGCGCCTCGGGCGTGACGCGATCATAGAATTGCTTCAGGTCGGTCTGGACGATGAGTGCTGACTGATCCTTGTCCGTCAGGCTTGCCGCTACGGTTTCGGGCCGATTGAGGAATACGCGATAATCCTGAAAGAAGGCACGATACAGTTTCGACGATCCCCAACGATGAACTAGTAGGTGGCCCGATTCCATCGGATCGCAGAATAGCCTGTTGCCATATGTCATAACCGATCGTCTTCCGGCTGGCGATCGATAGTCACGGCGTGGATCGCCTTGGATGGTCTCAACCCTTTCGCTCAAGCAAAGCAGCACGGCGGTGGCGGCGACCTGGTCAGGAAGCGATACATGAGCGAGAGGGCGGATCTTTGCTGCCCCGGTCTTCTGAGGTAGCCAGAGGCCCGCGCCATCAACGTGCCAGCGTTGACTTTTGGGAGCTGGAACAAGCTTGAGCCCACTGGTCTCAAAGGCGCCCGAGCGCATCTTCTCGGATAGCACGGACAAGAATTCGGGAAGGTTCGCGGCGGCGCGATCTAGCTCCAGCGTATCGGAGAACCAATTATGGTGCCGAATGTAAGATGCTGACTTCTTCCAGGCCTGAACGAGTACATATTCTTGGGCAGCCAGGTCCAACGTAGGAAACAGTCGCTGCATGTGAGTCCGTCCTTCCAACGAGTTACACCAACGCCACCGGCAGTGCGTCAGTCCGTTAGCCATCCTATGTACGAAAGCGTACCAACCTGCCATCCACCATTGAAGACGCCTGCTTACTTCTTGCATACCGCCGCATCCAATGGACGCGAAGACCAGCCTCGCATAAAGAGGAGGTCAGCCGCGGTTCGGATGTTTTGCCTTTACAGCCGATCTGCCATCTCAAAAGGTGGCGCTCGCCTGACACGGATTAAAGGAACAAGACCATAACGTCCGTCCCAACACTGTCCGCCGTTCAATTCGCCACCGCGTTCGCACTTAGGCCGAATTTGGTGGGCTGGTTTCTGGGGGCCGGAGCGTCCACGTCGTCGGGAATACCAACTGGCTATGCGATGATCCGCGATTTCAAGGCGCAGATTTTCTGTCACGAGAACAACCTGTCTAAGCGCGAGATCGATACGGTCGATCCGATCTGGATTGAACGCATCGACGCCTATTTCCGCCAATCCGCGATACTGCCGCCTGACGGCGATCCCACCGAATATGCGGCCGCCTTTGAGGCGGTCTACCCCCAGGCCAGGCACCGCCGTCAATATATCGAAGACGCTATCGCGAAGGGCACACCTTGCTTTGGGCACAAGGTGCTCGCGGGTCTAATCGCCGCCGGGATGGCTGACTGCGTGTTTACGACCAACTTCGATCCTCTGGTCGAAGACGCGACGGTAACGGCCAACGCTCGCCTTCCAGTCGCCGATCAGGTTCGCCCAACGGTCGCGGCGATCGACTCTGCGGATCGCGCCATGCGATGTCTCAACGAGTCCGACTGGCCGCTCATCGCTAAGCTTCATGGCGACTATCAGTCGATCGCAATCAAAAATACCGGCTCTGAACTAGAGGCGCAGGATGAGCGCATGCGCCACGTGCTGGTCGAGGCCGGCAAGCGCTACGGCGTGCTGTTCGTAGGCTATAGCGGCCGCGACGCTTCGATCATGGAAGCGTTGAATACAGTTCTCGACGGGCCGTCTCCGTTCCCGAACGGGCTCTACTGGCTCGCATCCTCGGCGACACGCCTGCTCCCTTCGGTCATCGCGTTGCTGACCCGTGCGCAGAGCCTCGGCGTCGACGTAGCGGTCGTCGAATGCGCAACCTTTGATGAACTGGCGGCCGACGTCGTCAAGATCGCGGACCTACCGCCGCCGCTCTATGACTGGGTAATGGAGGGCAGGCCAGCCCCGCGCCTCGTGCCGGTCCAGATCCCAACCATCGAAGCCCGGACGTTCCCGGTGCTTCGTTACTCGGCGCTGCTCATTGAGAAGATGCCGAGCACTGCCCGGCGCATGATGCTCACCTCGGCCACCTCCTCGCCCGAGATTAGAGCGCTCCTCAAGGAAAAGAAGTGTCGGGCCACGGTCGCCGCGATTGGACGCGAACTGGCGGTCTTCGGCAATGACCAGGAAGTGCTGGCAGCTCTCTCCCCTCTCGGAGTCAGACTCGCCGGTGAGATCGCCCTGGACCCGGCAACGGACAGTTGGGCGCTAGGCCTTTTGTACGACGCACTGGTCCGCGCGCTCACGCGGCGGCGCCCTCTCATCCCGCGCCTTAAGCGTGCGGGGCATTCGATCGACGTCGCAACACCCCGTGACGGCGACGATGCGGACCGGATCCGGCGCGACGAGCAGACCCTGAAAAAGCTGCGGGACGCCTATGGGAGTGCACTCACAGGTAAGGTGCCCAATCTCGGCTTTCCGTTCCAAGAAGGCATCACCGTCAAGCTCGAGCAGTTCGACAATCGGTGGTGGTGCGGGTTCGAGCCCTACACGTTTGTCCAGATTCCGAGACCCGACGCTCCCGATGCGAGCGCTCCGGACGAGCCCGCCGATACCGACGTGATCGCCGCGCGTTTAGGACGCGGCGGCGACCCAGCAGGGGACTGGCGGCGGGAGCGCTGGGCTCAACGCTACAACAAGAATTGGGCCGCGATCATTGATGCCTGGTCGCAGCTTCTGACTGGCGGCCGCGAGCCGGCCCGTACGGTTGGACTTGAAGATGGCACCGGAATCGACGCGGTGTTCGAGTTGTCCCGGTTCACAGGCTGGAGCCGCGCTGGTCATCATCACGCCTATTTCAACAGGAGCAGGTGATGGCTAACCCTGCGCTAGTGTCGAAGTTGCCGCCCTTCACGCTGCTCGACGAGCCTGATCTCGCTTTTTCGCCCTCTGACGCGACGCATGTCGACGTCCATCCGCTGCGCGGGCTCCTGAACTTCGGGCCATATTCGAAGGGCTCGTTCGGCGGATATACTTCCAGGATCCGCATTGCCACGGTCGGACCGGAAAGCGCGTTCCGGCAGCGAGGTGAGTTGATGTCATCGCTGCGAAGCCCGTACAGTGCGTCCGACCGATCCGAATATGTTCCCGAATATCCTGGTTTCGAGCGGCTTTTCCACGTGGCCCTGGAGGCCGCTCCGGCAGTGGCGCATGTCAAATGGCCAGACCATCTGGCGCAGCTTCCGGGAGACGGGGACCCACAGGCGAGGCTGTTCCTCGCAATGGAGGCAGCGCTGCGCAGGCTGGACTCCGTTCGCGACACGTTTGACGTCGCACTGGTGCATTTTCCCGACGCATGGGCTCCCGCCACCCGCAGCAATGTCTTCGATGCGCATGACGCGCTCAAGGCCTTGGGCGCGCGCCTCAACATCCCCACGCAAGTCCTGAACGATCGGGTCTTCACGTTCAATCACAAGGCATCGCTCGCCTGGCGTCTGGCCACCGCCCTTTACGTCAAAGCGGCGGGCACGCCTTGGAAGCTTGCTCCCCTCCAAGGCGTGCCACCAGATACCGCCTATATCGGCCTTGCCTACGCACTGCGCGGCGATCAGCGCGAGGCGCATTATGTGACGTGCTGCTCACAGGTGTTCGACATGGACGGGGGCGGCATGCAGTTCGTGGCGTTCGAGGCGCGGGACCCGGTGGCGGACATCGCCGAGGCACGTCGCAACCCGTTTCTGAGCCGCGATGACATGCGAGCCGTCCTTGCTCGCAGTCTCGGACTCTATCAGGGGCGCAACGGCGGCAACCTCCCCAAACGAATGGTCATCCACAAGACCACGGCGTTTAAGGAGGAGGAGATTGCAGGCGCGTTCGACGCGCTTACCGGGGTTGCCGAGATTGAGTGCGTCGAGATCAACACTTCAGCAAGCTGGCGCGGTGTCTGGCTCATCAAATCGGGCCGCCAGAGCCCGCCAAGCCGGCCGTCGGGCTATCCGGTGCCGCGGGGTACAATGGTTATACGATCCGGCGCGTCGGCGCTCGTCTGGGTAGCCGGAAATGCGCCCGAGGTCTCGACCAAGGGGGATTATTATCAGGGCAAAAAGAGCATTCCGAGGCCGCTCCAGCTCATCCGTCATGCGGGCAGCGGCCCGCTTGAACTGACAGCACGGGAAGCGCTCGCGCTCACGAAGATGGATTGGAACAACGATGCGCTTTACGATCCGGTCCCGGTGAGCATCCGCTATTCACAGCGGTTGGCGCGAACGATCGCCAACGTGCCCGACCTGCCGCGCAGCGTCTATCCATACCGCCTCTTCATGTAAGCGTACAGCTGTTCGCACGCGGTGCCAGGCAAGGCTGGCCGTTAGGAAGAGGAGGGAGCGGCAACTATAGCCTCATCTCTTCCCGAAACCTGCCAGTCTCCAAGCGGCCATCCGCGGTGATCGTCGGCCCCGTATTCGCTGACGAAGAATAACCAGTTTCAGCGAAATCGGTCATCCCCATGCAGGGCGATCTGCGGCTCTTTCATTTCTGTTTGGGGGGCTTGCTAGACTTGCTGGGTTTGAGGGACGGTGTGTTACCTGGTGTGGTTTTGTTGTCACGGCGACGCTGATCGGGTTTCCTTGTTGATTTTGCTATCGGCTTGGGTCCTGGCTTAAGTGCCATGGGGCGCTCTCCTTTTCTTGTTTAAAACCAATGCTACGCGCAACTTTTGCCTATGCTTTAGGGCGGCGAGGTATTGCGTGACAATCCGCACGACTTAAGAGTGAAGTCAAGGCTGAACGCCTTTCCCCGCCGGCTAGCAATCGCAGCACCAAGCCGAACAATCGGTCCGCAAACAATGCAGCTAGGTCGCCGCGGCGCGACCAAGTTCCGAGAGGGTCTCTCAAAGGGTTTGGCGTCCCGCCTGCGGCGGTCGCGCTCTATTTCGCTGCGCTCCACCGAGCCGCTGCTGCGCGCGTCTCGTCGGCTTCGCCGTGACGATCGCTGACGCGGGGCCGGAGCCTGGCTCCTGCCCGAAGGTCATCGCGCTGGTGCGCGCTGGCGTTGGCCTCCGGCCGTGCGGGGTGGTCGTCGCTCTCCTCTGAGGCCCGCCCGGCAGGGCGCAACCCCTGCGGGGTCCTCCATTGCATTTCGGCCTGCGGTGCGCCCTGCCTTGCAGACGGGCCTCTCCGGTCGCTCTCGCCGCCCACCCCGCTCAGCCGGGGCTGCGGTGGTTTGGAAAGAGCAAAGGAGAAAGTCATCATGGAACTCAAGCATATCGACATCGCCAACCTCTCGGTTTCGTCCGCCAACATCCGCGGTATCGCGAAAAAGCCGGACCTCACCAACATTCTGCCGTCGGTACGGGCGCGCGGCATTCTGGTGCCGCTCATCGTCCGACCGGGAGCGGACGACGGAAGCTACGAGATCGTCGCGGGCAAACGGCGCTATCATGCGGCGCTGACGGTCGCCGAAGAGCAGGACGGCATCGACCCGCTGCCCTGTGCAGTCATGGAAGCCGGGGACGACGCGGCGGCTCTCGAAGCCTCGCTGATCGAGAACATCGCCCGTCTTGATCCCGATGAGGTCAATCGCTGCGAAGGCTTCACCCGGCTTGTGCGCGAGGGCCGGAGCGTCGAGGCGGTCGGCCTGACCTTTGGGCTGACCAGCTTGCAGGTGAAGCGGACGCTCGCCATCGGCAATCTGCTGCCCCGCATCCGCAACCTCTATCGGGCCGAGAAGATCGACGTCGTCACCATGCGGCATCTGACGCTGGCATCGAAGGCACAGCAGCGCGAGTGGCTGGCGCTGGTCGATTGTCCCGAGAAGCACGCCCCGACCGGGACGCAGTTGAAGGCATGGCTGTTCGGCGGCAGCGCGATTGCGGCCAAGGTCGCGCTGTTCGACCTTGCCGATTATAAGGGCGAGATCATTTCTGACCTGTTCGGCGAGGATCGCTATTTTGCCAATGCGGACGTTTTCTGGACGGCGCAGATGGCAGCGGTCGAGGACCGGGCGGAAGCATATCGCGAAGCGGGCTGGTCCGAGGTGGTCATCATGGACCGCGGCGCCTATTTCAATTCCTGGGAGTACGACCGATGCCCCAAGAAGAAGGGCGGCAAGGTCTTCGTATCGATCAGCCATCGCGGCGAGGTCGCATTCCACGAGGGTTATATCACGATGAAGGAAGCGCGGCAGCGCGCCAAGGGTGAGCCGGGTGCCGACACGCCCAAGCCGATGCGCCCCGAGGTCAGTGCTGCGCTCGGCAACTATATCGATCTCCACCGCCATGCCGCCGTGCGCGCATCGCTGCTGTCCGAACCGGGCGTCGCGCTGCGCTTGATGGTGGCCCATGCCATCGTCGGGTCGCCGCTGTGGCGGGTCGATATCGAACGACAGCGCGCGGCGAGCGATGCCATTGCCGAAAGCGTCGAGGTGTCGGCGAGCGAAGCGGCGTTTGACGTGAAGCGCCGGGATGTGCTCGCCACGCTTGGCTTCGATCCCGAAGCGCCTACCGTGGTTGGCGGTTATGATGGTGAGCATGGTGTTGCGGGACTGTTCGTCCGCTTGGCTGCGCTGTCCGATGAAGCGGTCACGAGCATCCTTCCCGTCGTCATGGGTGAGACGCTTTCGGTCGGCACCACCGAGGTCGATATGGTTGGTCAGCTGCTCGGCACCGATATGCGGACGAGCTGGCAGGACGACACGGTGTTGCCCGAGCTGATCCGTGACAAGCAGTTGCTCACCGCTATCGTCGGTGAGGTCGCAGGCGTTGATGTTGCAGAAGCCAATGTCGATGCCACCGCCAAGGTGCAGCGCGGCATCCTCGTTGATTGTCTCAACGGCAACAATGGCCGCGAGAAGGTCGCGGGCTGGCTTCCCCGCTGGTTCGCCTTTCCTCCGACCGGCTACACAGAGCGCGGCGGCATCGGCTGCGTCGAGCGGTCCGAGCGCATCGCGCCGCTGTTCGTCTCGGCGGAGGTCGCGGAAGAACCGGAGATGCGCCAAGCGGCCTAATTGCTTTCGGCAATCGTCCTTGGGGGAGCGGCTTCACCCGCTCCTCCAAATTTTTGGCCCGGCGCAAAGCGCCGGGCATTCTGTTCTTGCCAAAGCGGGCGAACTTCCCGAAGATTCTTGCGAACATGCGCACTGACATCGATCATCTTCCTGCCGCGAAGCAGCGCGAGCTTGAGCGCATCGTCGAGATCCTGTTCGACGAGTTCGGGCAGGCGACTGAAAATGCGACCGGGCGCCGCAAGGGCGCCCGCATATTGAAGATCATCCTGTTCGGCAGCCACGCGCGCGGCGATTGGGTCGATGCGCCAATGTCGGCGAACCAGTATAAATCCGACTACGACATCCTCGTCATCGTCAGCCAGAAAGAGCTGACCGACCGCGCCGCTTATTGGGCGAAAGCCGAGGAACGGCTGATCCGCGCCTATACCATCGAGAAAACGCTGCGCACGCCGGTCAATTTCATCGTGCATTCGCTGCATGAAGTGAACGACGGGCTGGCGCATGGCCGCGTGTTCTTCATGGAGGTCGCGAAGGATGGAATTGCGCTTTACGAAGCCGATGGCAGCGAACTTGCAACGCCCAAGCCGAAAACTCCAGAGCAGGCGCTCGATGCTGCGCGAGAGTATTTCGAGGAAAACACTGCTGGCGCAGCCAGCTTCTTTCGCGGCTATACCGACGCCTTCAAGCATGGTGATTGGAAAAAGGCTGCCTTCGATCTGCATCAGGCAGCTGAGCGCCTGTATCAGGGGTTGCTTCTCTCTCTGACCTTCTACACGCCCTACAATCACAACATCGCATTCCTACGCTCGCTAGCCGAAGGGCTTGATCGTCGCCTTCATGGCATCTGGCCGGAGAGCACTCATGGCGAGCGAGTGATGTTCCAGAAGCTTAAAGAAGCATACACGAAGGCCCGCTATTCGAAGCATTACAAGATCAGCGAGGAAGAACTGACTTGGCTTGGCGAACGCGTCGAGGAACTCGGACGCGTCGTCCATCAGGTTTGTACCGACAAAATCATGGAACTTGAAAAGGCCGCGCGCGGATAGGTCAGACTGGCAATCCTACGTTTGAGAGCCCTCAAGCAAATAGAATTGGTCGTTGGCGCCGCCTAGCGGCACCCCCTGTAGAATCTTTATCGGCCGACCTTCCGAATAGCCGCCGAAAGGCCGGTAATAATTCATCGCCCATTCGCCGTCCGATTTTTCCGCAACAACCACGAACTCCGTCGAGCCGTTGGGGTGCACGTTGATCCCAGAAAGAACAGCGCGGTCGCCCCGGATAAGCGGTCGGTGGATGCGATAAGTTAAGTGACTGCTGCACTCGTCCACTGTAGCTGGCCTGACTCTCATTTTTCCCCAAGCGAGCCGCGTAGGATCAAATTCACGCGCTGGCAAACCAGGCGCATTCTTTGTGAAAAAAAGCGAGCGTACCTCTGCATGATGATCATCATCCACCGGACCGACGCTCGCCTCCACGGTTTCCCTCTTCAGTCTCTCCAAATCTTGGGCGTCGATACCTAGGAACCCGCCATTTATACAAACGGGAAACACCCTTCGGGCTTCGATACGATTCAAGACCTTGAGAATCAGGAAGCGCGTCGCGGCATTTTCCTGCTCCAACTCCTCGTCCACGGGGGAGGGATAGCGACTTACGACCTCGTCGAGTTGGTTGATCGCTATCGCATAGGCCTTCACACGCTTGTGGAAATCCGGGATTGCGCCCGGCGAAGGGCAATGAGTCGGTATGACAATCTGCTCATCGTCCTGCATGCTGTCGAAATCCAGACGATACCGGAGCCTGATCTTCTCCCTTAGATCGACCAACTGACGATCTGCTTTCTTCAATGAACTTCTCGGGCAAACATATATCCTATGCTGACCCACATCGGCATAGGCTTTGAAAATTTCTGGAGGCACAGCGGCTTCATCATCTGGCGTCAAGCGAGCTATCGCGGGTTTATCCCATACGAGATTTCCAGCGATCATCAGTACAAGGAGGCCAAGCGATATTTTCTTCATTTCAACCATGCTCCGGCCGAAGGATGCTTAAATGAGCCTGGTAGATGCACATCCGTTAACAACTGCAATCAGTCAGTCCGAGCAATGATTTTTTGTTACATCTATTCCAGCCTCTCGACTTGCGTAAATTCGGGGTTCTGGCATACTCGTCGTCACGGGATGGAGTGACTGGCGGCCATCCCCGAGGATCGACCTGCCAGCATCATGCAGGTCCGGCCATAAGGTCGGGCAGTTGCTGTAGACCGCTCTAGCGGCGCACAGCGGACACCGCTTGCACATTCGCGCGTCACAGCGCGGACCGCCGCTGTGCGAGCTTTCCATGCTTTTTTCAAAGAACGACGTTTACGCGCGCGAAGTCGTGATGGCGCGCGTCGGCCATCTAGTTCGCCGCAAACAGCACGAGATCGAGAAAATCACGCGCATTTTGCGCGCCTTCTTCGATCCCACCCAAGTGCAGGCGCCAAAGCCGGGGCGGATCAAGCGCATTATCCTGATCGGTCCTTATGCGCGGCGATCCTGGTACGAAGATCGGCAAACGATCGACTTTTCCGATTACGAGTTCTGGATCGTCGTCAACCACCCGCTGTTTACCGACGAACGCTGCTGGCAACGCGCCCGCGATATCATCGGCCGAGAACTTGGCGACCGCTGCGCGGTCGATTTGGAGATTTACGCCAAGTCCGACATCCGCGTCGCGAAGGCCGAGCACGACACGTTCATCCTCGACCGGATCGAAGCGGGCATCACCCTCTACCGCGCGTCGCGCGACGCACCGCTTCATGAACGCGAAACTCGGGAGGCACGGTCATGACCGCGCCGCTGTCCGCCGCGTCCTTCGACGCCTTCTATCGTTCCGAGCATGATCGACTATTTCACTACTTCCGGAAGAAGGCTAACCGCGAGGCCGCGCCCGATCTCGTGCAAGAAGCCTTTGCCCGGATGCTCCGCAGCGGTGCATTTGAACGGGTCGAAAACCCGCGAGCCTATCTAACGCGGACTGCTCATAACCTGCTCATCGAAAGGGCGAGGACGTGGCACCGGAAGCACTGCATGCTTTATCCGCTCGATGAAGCGCGCGACGCTGCTGTGCTACCCGAGCAAGAACTGGGGTTGGAAGCTGCCCCGCTTAGGAAGGCGTTGCGAAAGGCTATTCTCGGCATACCGCGCCGGACCCGGCGTATCTTCTTGATGAGCCGGCTGCGACATCAGACCTATCGGCAAATCGCCGAAGAACTTGGCCTCAGCCCCAAGACCGTGGAGCACCATGTCGCGCGCGCTTTGGTACGCTGCCGCAAAGAGTATCGTCGGCAAGGTGGGTTGATATGAACGACTCTCTTAACGCATCACCTCGTGGCAGTCGCTCGCTTGAAATGCTCGCTTGCCGCGTCGCTTCCAGAGGGCGGATGCATGGGCGCCGTCATCGCTGCGCAGCTTGTCGGCCATCCACAGGAAGGCGCCATAGAGCATCGCGCGATCATCGTCGGCGAGGTCGACCAGTCCCGCCTTCACGACGAGGCCGCCCAGCTCGATCAGTTGCCGCGTTCGTTCGCGGCGCTTCACTTGCCAATCGCGCATACCGGTCCGAGCCTGCACAGCATCAAGCCGATGCCGCATTGCGATCAGGCGTCGTGTCATTCGCTGCGCCGCGATCAATTCCTGCCTCAGCTTTCCGTGCGCCGCGCTGAAAGAAGCCCGCGCCCGCCTTGCGCCAGCCCTCCTTCGCATTTGTGTCTTTCGTCGCGACCGCCCCAAGCAAGGCGCCGGTCAGCATCTCGGCATCGAGCGCATCGGCGCCGGTGGCAATGACGAGTTCGCCAAGCTGGCGAACGCGGCGTTCCTTGAGGGTCTTCGCCTTGGCTTCGAGCGCCTTCAGTTCCGAATCGATATCGCGTGGTTTGCGCATGTCGCATCTCCATAATGGGTTGATGCGCCCATCATAGGGATGCGCTTGTCCGTGCGCAGCAAGGTCGTCGGGACAGCCTGGCACAGCTTAGTCCCTCCGCGGATTTTTCCGTGTGAGGGCGCGCTTATACGTCGTGCCGACGTGCTCTTTGAGGTGTAGATGGATGGCCGCAATGGCAATCTTCCATCTCTCGGTCAAAGTCATCAGCCGCGCTGCTGGTCACAGCGCCGTGGCGGCAGCCGCCTATCGGTCCGCCGAGCGGCTGCACGACGAGCGGCTCGACCGCGCGCACGACTTCACCAACAAGTCGGGCGTCGTGCACAGCGAAGTGCTGCTTCCCGAGAACGCGCCCGATGAATGGCAGAATCGCGAACGGCTGTGGAATGACGTCGAGGCGTTCGAGAAACGCAAGGACGCGCAGCTCAGCCGCGAGGTCGAGTTCGCGATCCCGCGCGAGATGAATCAGGCGCAAGGCATCGAGCTGGCCCGTGATTTCGTGCAGCGCGAGTTTGTCGATCAGGGCATGGTCGCCGACCTCAATGTCCATTGGGACATCGGCGCCGACGGCCTCGCCAAACCCCACGCCCATGTCATGTTAACGATGCGCGAAATCGTCGTCGGCGACGATGGCGAAGCGGGGTTCGGCGCAAAGGTCCGCGACTGGAACCGCACCGAACTGGTCGAGCGATGGCGCGAGCGCTGGGCCGATCATGTCAATGAGCGCCTTGCCGACCTCGACATCGACGCGCGTATCGATCACCGCAGCCTCGCGGCGCAGGGCATTGCGCTTGAACCACAGGACAAGATCGGCCCGGCGGCATCGCGCATGAGCGATCGTGGGCTTGAAGCCGAACGACTTGCTGAACACCGCGAGATCGCGCAGCGCAATGGCGAGCGGATCATCGCCAATCCGCGCTTGGCGCTGGACGCGATCACGCATGGTCAAGCGACGTTCACGACACGCGACCTCGCGATGTTCGCGCACCGCCACAGCGACGGGCGCGAACAGTTCGACACCGTCATGGGCGCGGTGCGATCCTCGCCCGATCTGATCGCGCTCGGCAAGGACGGACGCGGCGAGGACCGGTTCACCTCGCGCGATATGATCGAGACCGAGCAGCGTTTGCACCGCGCCGCCGAAGTCATGGGAGCGCGCGAACGGCACCGCGTGGCGGACGCCGACCGGGACGGCGCACTGGCGCGTGCGGCTGAGCGCGGTCTGGTGCTATCGGGCGAACAACGCGCCGCGTTCGATCATGTAACCGATCGGCGCGATCTTGGTATTGTCGTCGGCTATGCCGGGACTGGCAAGAGCGCAATGCTGAGCGCGGCGCGCGAGGCGTGGGAAAATGCCGGATTGGAGGTACGCGGCGCGGCGCTGTCGGGCATCGCTGCCGAAGGTCTAGAGAACGGCTCGGGTATCGCCTCGCGCACGATTGCGAGCCTGGAACATGGTTGGGCGCAAGGCCGCGATCTGCTCACCTCGCGCGATGTGCTCGTCATCGATGAGGCCGGAATGGTCGGCACGCGCCAGATGGAGCGGGTGCTGACGCACGCATCCGATGCCGGCGCCAAGGTCGTGCTGGTCGGCGATCCGCAGCAGCTGCAATCAATCGAGGCGGGCGCGGCGTTCCGCGCGCTCCACGAACGGCACGGCGGTGTTGAAATCACCGAAGTGCGGCGCCAGCATGAAGGCTGGCAGCGCGAAGCCACGCGCGCGCTGGCAACGGGCCGCACCGGGGATGCGATCCGCGCCTATGACGAAGCAGCTATGGTGCGCGCCGCCGAGACGCGCGCAGCGGCGCGCGCGGATCTCGTAGAGCAATGGGATCGCGACCGGAAGCGCGATCCAGACGCCAGCCGCATCATCCTCACCCACACCAATGACGAGGTGCGCGCGCTCAACGAGGAAGCACGAGAACGGATGCGCGCGTCGGGCGATCTCGGCGCCGATGTCGCGATCAAGGTCGAGCGCGGCGACCGGACGTTTGCGTCCGGCGACCGCATCATCTTCCTGCGCAACGAGCGCAGCCTGAAAGTGAAGAACGGCACGCTCGGGACGATCGAACGGGTCAGCGAACGCGGCATGACGGTGACCACCGGCGACGGGCGGTCGGTGGCATTCGACCTCAAAGACTATGCCCATATCGATCATGGCTATGCCGCGACGATCCACAAGGCGCAGGGCATGACGGTGGACCGCACCCATGTGCTGGCAACGCCGGGGATGGATAGTCACAGCGCCTATGTCGGGCTGAGCCGCCACCGTGACGGTGTGAGCCTCCATTACGGGCGCGATGACTTCAAAGATCAGGGCAAGCTGGTTCGTACCCTCAGCCGCGAGCGCGCCAAGGATATGGCGGCGGACTATCCCAAGGCCGATCCGGCGCGGGCGTTTGCCGATCGGCGCGGGATCGCCATGCGCGAGCACATCGTCGAAACCGCGAAAAAGCTTCCCGAGATCGCGAGGCAGGTTCCAGAAAAAGCGCGCAGCATCTTTGCCGGATTTAAGCCGGTCGTGAAGCGCGCCAGCGTCGAACCGCGCGATAGCCCGCGCTCGGTCGACCAGCGCCGCGCGGTCGAACGCTATGCCCGCGCGCAAGCCGACATTGACCGGATGCGCGGCAAGGACCTGCCGGTGCTGCGGCACCAGCGGGATGCACTTGCGCGAGCGGGCGATGCGCTCGGCGCGATCGGGCCGCACGCACGGTCCGATCTGGCGTCGGCGTTCGAGCGCCAGCCCGAGCTGGTTGCGCAAGCAGCGCAAGGCAACAGCCAGGCCGCGATCCGCGCGATGCAACTTGAAGCCGAAATTCGCACCGATCCGGCGCGCCGGGCCGATCGCTTCGTCGAGGGCTGGCAGAAGCTCCAGCAGCAGCGCGACCGCTCGCTCACCAAAGGCGAACAACGCACCGCCAGCCGCCTCTCCGGCGAAATGGGCGCGATGGCGAAAAGCCTTGAGCGCGACGCGCAGGTCGAATCGATCCTCAGCGCCCGCAAGGCGGCGCTCGGCATCGACGCGCGGTCGGAGCGCCCGATCGGACAGGATTTGGCTGACATCGCCGGGCTGGGTCACGGGCGGTCGCGCGGCATCGGCATCGGTATGTAGGAGAAGACACATGCGTGAACAGGAAATAGCGGATCAGGATCCCGCCACCGCGGCGTTCGCCCGGCTCGAAGGCGAAGTCGCGTTGATGCGCCGCGCGGTGGAGCAGCTTGCCGCCGAGAGGGCCGATATCCATATCCCGGATTACAACAATACGCTCGGCGAACTGTCGAAACACATCGGCTCGGCAGCGCAGACGCTCAAGGTCATTGTCGGCAAACCTGCAATGGAACTGACGCCCGAGGATGTGGCGCAGCGCATCGACCGCGCCGTCCGGCAAGCGCGTGAGGCTGCCGAAGGTGAGATGCGGCGGGCGCAGGTGCAGCTCAACAATGCCGCCTATGAACTGCGCGGCACGACCTCGACATTGCGCGCGGCGCATGAGCAGCGCCTTCATCTCATCTGGGCAGCAGGCGGCGGCATTCTCGCCGGGTGCCTGCTGTGGTCGATCCTGCCGGGCGCTTTTGCCAGGGCGCTACCCGAGCGCTGGCAATTGCCCGAGAAAATGGCGGCCCATATCGTCGGCGCGCCGACGATATGGGAGGGTGGCGTGCGGCTCATGCAAGTTGGTAGTCCCGAAGCTTACCGGGCACTTTCTGCGGCCGCGGTGATGCGGCATCATAACCGCAAAGCTATTGATGACTGTGAGCGATCTGCTGCGAAATCGTCGCGATCCGTTAGTTGCTCCATCAAAATCGAGCCAGTTGGAACGTGACCAAGAAGGGATGATAGGGTCGAGTTCTGCCATAGCTTGAACTGCTCCTAGATTACCAGCCGAGCAAACATGGTCGCGGCGGGAATATTTCCCGCCGCGTCATCTCGCCATCACTAACCATCAAGCGACGAAATCGATCGGCCTCGTCATCTCACGCGACCACCCGCCAAGGCCTTCACCGGCCTTTGGAGTGCCAAATGCACCCATCTCTTGAATAATGGCTGCAAGCCTCTGATCGATGGCCATGGTGTTCAAATCATCCGAATGGGGCTGAACCATATCGGCGTCTTCGCCTGCGTGCGGCGATGCTAACAAAGAACCGCGCATTTCCAACGCCCCGTCCAAGCGGGCAGTGGCGCCCGACCACATTTCGACGTCTTCGATCCGCGGTCGGCTTTGCGGATTTCGATCCCAGCCATCGATACCGTCGAACTCCATTAGCGAACGGCGGAGATCACCAACAATCGCATTCTCCCGCGCTGGAGGCGAAGTGCCGGGCTTGTATGCCAACATGGCATCACCCATGCTTCCGACAGCGCCATTGTCACGAACGAATGTGGCAGTGGACAAGAGAATGTTGTCGCCCAGCTTCGACTGACCTTCGCGGTTCTGGGCAGAGAGATTGATTGCCTTGATGCCGAGGTCGCCGAGCGACTTGAGCTCGCCCACATCGCTAATACCATCAAGATCGGCATCGACCCAAATCTTCAACTCGGCAAAACGAGCATCCTTCGCATCGATCACTTTATCGTCATTGCCGTCAAGCGCGGCCAGCGCGCCGAAGCCGTTCCTGGAGTTGGGATTTTCGCTGCCGAAATTTAGTTCGGATGCATGGTCAATCTTGCCATCCCTATTACGGTCAATGACAACAAGGCCATCTCCCTTACCAATCCAACCGGTGTCGTCGGGCGCGCCGTCACCATTCATGTCGAACTGGGCGCGTGCTTTCTTGATCGACTTAATCTCTATTCCGTCGCCGTCGAGATCCAGAACAATGGATGCAACGAGGCCGTAGCTGGAACCCTTGAAATCGATGAGGCTGGCCGTGCCAACAGCGCCTGCTCGCGCGTCGTAAACGCCTTTTCGCGGCGCGACGCGCGCTTCACCGCCGTTGAATGCGACAAGATATTTCCCAACCTTGCGAGGCAATTCCTGACGCGTAACGCGATAAGACTGCATCGATGACGTCGATGAGAAATAGGTCAGCGCAGCGTCGATGAACTCCATCGTGGTTCCATTCGCCCGCGTATAGCTACCCTTGTTGACGATCGCCACGTCGCCGATCGCGGTACTTGCCTGAACTGCGGTGCCCGCAAGGTTAAGAGATACAACGCCTGCAGCGCTGAGAGTGAGGATTTCTCCGTCATCAGTGACGCCATCGCCATCGCGATCACGCCAGATCCGGAAATCGGCGAAACGAGCGTCGGCCGATGAGAGTTTTCCATCGCGATTGCTGTCGAACGCGCGAAGGCCAGCCAAATCGGATGCCGCCCCTTCGACATCGTCAACGAAGCTGAACTCCCCGGCGTTGCTTAGCTTATCATTGCCGTCGCGGTCGAGGAACAGCATGCCTTCGCCAGTTCCCATCCAACTGGTATCGTCGGCGAGGCCGTCACCGTCCATGTCATAACGCGCCGCACTCGCAGCCGCCGACAAGGTCGTCACACCGCCACCGTCGAGATCTAGGATAATCGGCGCCGCAATACCGACCTCCGCTCCATCCGAGAAACGCAGTTTCTCAACAGTCGTGAGGCTGTCGACCCCATCGTCGCCGTCGACGGTTGGGGCGTTATCGGTGACGCTAAGAATACCGCCGCTGGTCACCATCGAATAGGTCGGACTCAAACCCGAAAGCAAGGCGATGTCTGTACCCGAGCCGCCATTCAGCGTGTCATTTCCCGTGCCGCCATTGAGCAGGTCATTGCCGTCCCAGCCCATGAGGGTATCGTTGCCGCCGAGTCCAGAAATTGCATCGTCCCGAATACTTCCGGTAATCGTGTCGTTGCCGCTGGTTGCTTGTTGCGCCAGATACGCCGCGTCGATCTGCGAGCGTGACCATTTGGAGCCGTCGGCAAATCGGAATTCCTTGATTCCGCCTTCACGCCCGCCAGCCACACCACCGGCTGCCTGGTAGTTAAGCGTCAGCGATCCCGCCATATGCGCAAACGTCATGACATAGGCTTCGCCAGAGCGGGTGAAGATCAGATCGTCGGAATCAATGCCGACACCGAGTTCAAGGACGTCGAAGCTTCCCTCCCAGCCGGCCCATTCGTCGATAACGTCGTTGCCGTCTCCCGCTGCATAAACATAGGTATCGTCACCCGTTCCGCCCCGCACGAGGTCATTGCCAGTGCCGCCAATCAGCCGGTCATTCCCCGCTTCGCCGACAAGCGTGTCGTTGCCGGCCAGACCTTGAATCACATCATTGCGAATGCTGCCATAAATGACGTCGTCACCGGCAGTGACCTGTTGCGCCAAATAGGCCGCATCAATTTGGCTGCGCGACCAACTGACGCCGTTCGCGAAGCGAAATTCCTTGATCCCGCCCTCGCGGCCACCGGCGACGCCGCCTTTCTGTTGATAATTGAGCGTCAGCGATCCCGCCATGTGCGCGAAAGTTACGACATAGGCCTCGCCTGACCGGGTGAAGAGCAGATCTTCGGGGGCGATACCGGACGCAAATTCGAGCACGTCGAAACTGCCTTCCCAGCCAGCCCACTCGTCGATGACATCATTTCCGTCGCCCGGCGCGTACACATAGACATCGTCGCCTGTTCCGCCCAGGACAAGGTCATTGCCAGTGCCGCCAATCAGCCGGTCATTCCCCGCTTCGCCGACAAGCGTGTCGTTGCCGGCCAGACCTTGAATCACATCATTGCGAATGCTGCCATAAATGACGTCGTCACCGGCAGTGACCTGTTGCGCCAAATAGGCCGCATCAATTTGGCTGCGCGACCAACTGACGCCGTTCGCGAAGCGAAATTCCTTGATCCCGCCCTCGCGGCCACCGGCGACGCCGCCTTTCTGTTGATAATTGAGCGTCAGCGATCCCGCCATGTGCGCGAAAGTTACGACATAGGCCTCGCCTGACCGGGTGAAGAGCAGATCTTCGGGGGCGATACCGGACGCAAATTCGAGCACGTCGAAACTGCCTTCCCAGCCAGCCCACTCGTCGATGACATCATTTCCGTCGCCCGGCGCGTACACATAGACATCGTCGCCTGTTCCGCCCAGGACAAGGTCATTGCCGGTGCCGCCGATGAGCCGGTCGTTCCCGGCCTCACCGACCAGCGTGTCGTTGCCGGCCAGACCTTGAATCACATCGTTGCGAATGCTGCCATAAATGACGTCGTCATTTGGGGTTGCCTGCTGAGCGAGATAAGCCGCGTCGATTTGCGAGCGCGACCAGCTCGTACCATTGGCAAAACGGAATTCCTTGATTCCGCCTTCACGCCCGCCGGCCAACCCACCAGCTGACTGATATTTGAGAGTTAGCGATCCCGAAATGTGAGCGAAGGTAACGATGTAGGCTTCACCCGACCGAGTAAAAATCAGTTGCTCTGGATCAATTCCGGCTCCGAATTGAAGCATATCAAAACTGCCGCTCCAATCAGACCATTCATCGACCAGATCGTCGCCGTCCCCAGGCGAATAGAGATAGACATCGTCTCCCAAGCCACCCCGCAGAACGTCATTTCCGACGCCACCTACGAGCCGATCATTTCCGCCATCGCCGTTGAGGGTATCCGTACCGGTACCGCCATATAATTCATCGTGTCCCCCGGCCCCCGAGATCACGTCGTTACCAGCGCCACCACCAAGAATATCGGCATTCCCGGTACCCGTTATGACATCATTGCCACCGGTTCCCATGCCCTCGACGAACCGGCGCGACAATTCGAGTGCCGACCAGATTGTCCCGTCGGCGAACTCGACGCTGTCGATTTCCCATTCGCGGCTGGCGCCAACCTGGTTCTTGAGCGTTATCGAACTTTGCCCGCCATTGACCGAAAGCAGCATGTCGGCGGGATTGGTCGGCGATGCGCTAACGGTCACGTCGCCTGGCGCGATGCCAAGACCGAACAATATGCGGTCGCCCGTGGTGCCGTGATACTCGAAATAGTCGGATACGATATCGTGCCCGTCGCCGAGATTATGGACAAACGTGTCGGCGCCGCGCGAACCGCGGAGCGTGTCGTTACCGAGCCCGCCGACCAATGTGTCGTCGGTGTAAAAGTCGTCGATGACGTCGTTGCCGCTCGTTGATGCTGCGGCGAGTATCGCAAGCCGCAAGTCTTGCTGGTTCTTGACTGTACCATCAGCAAATTTGAACGATTCAATGTCTCGCCACGTGTAGCCAGTGGAATTGCTGAAGGTACCGAGCTGTCCGCCGATGAACAGGCTATCATTTCCGCCCGGCAGGTGAATGGTCAGATCGTTTCCTGTCCTGGTAAAGGTCAGGTCATCCCACGCGATACCCGGTCCGAATTCGATGCTGTCATCATCCGAGAAATTGGCGTTGTTGACTGTTTCGACGATCTGGTCATGTCCCGAGCCGTAGCCAAAAATATAGGTATCGGCGCCGTCGAGGCCTTCGAGAATATCGTTGCCGGCGGCGCCGTCGAGACGATCGCCGGTAACGAAACCGATGATGTGGTCTGCTCCGTTCGTACCTGCCAGTACTCGCGCCTGAATATCCTCATTGGTAAGATAGCTGCCATCGGCGAAAGTGAATCTTTCGACATCATGCCAGCGGTACATGTTGCTGACGGCCCACTGATTGGTGAGCCGAATGCTATCCGACGTCCCGTCGATCGAAATCACCAGGTGTGTGCCGTCGCGCACGAAAGTCAGATCGTCCGCGGTGATCCCCGGGCCGAAGCGCAGTTCATCATCCTCGTAAAGATTGGCATTGGTAAGTGTCTCGCGGATCTCGTCCTGCCCATAGCCGCGGCCAAAGTGATAAATATCGGAACCGTCCCCGCCGATGAGGATATCATTGCCTGCCCCGCCATCCAGTGTGTCAGACCGGAAGGTGCCAAGGATCGTGTCATCGCCCGGCGTTCCGCCGGTCAGGCGAACTGCGATATCGCGGTCGGTCCACACCGTGCCGTTGGCAAATTCGAAACGCTCGACATCCTGCCACGCGAACCAGTTGGAAAAGGCGAACTGGCCTTTGACCGTAAGCGTTTCACCGGTTGAGATAACGGTAAAGATCAGGTCGTCGCCGTTGCGCGCAACTGCCATATTCTCGGGAACGAGCCCGGGACCGAAGATCACCCGATCAGCCTCGTTGAGATTCGCGTTGGTGACCGCCTCCTCGATCACATCGTTCCCGTAACCGGCATCGAAATGATAAACGTCCGCGCCGTTGCCGCCGCGCAAGATGTCGTTGCCGGCACCGCCATCAATGACGTCGTCATTGTCAAACCCGGTGATAATGTCATCACCCGAGGTGGCCGTAAGGAATCGCGCGCGGATGTCCGCCGCCGTCCAGTTCACCCCGTTCGAGAATTTGAACAGTTCCACATCCTGCCATGTGAACCACGCAAGATAGGAGAATTGGCCTTCGATGGTGAGGCTGCTGGCGTCGGACAGGGTAATGACCAGATTGTTTCCGACGCGTGCAAGCTCGATGTCATCGGGGGTAAGGCCAGCGGCGAACTCGACGCTGTCTTCGTCGCCGTACATGACATTTCCGACGCTCTCGCGGATGATGTCCTGCCCCGAGCCCAAGCCAAATCGATAGATGTCGCCGCTGTCACCGCCCGACAAAATATCGTTGCCGGCGCTCGCTTCAAAAATGTCTTCGAGCACAAAGCCGCTGACAACATCATTTCCGCTCGTCGTGTTACCCGCAATCCAGCGGGCGTTGAGGCCTTCCCAAGTCCAGACCGTGCCGCCGGCAAAGCGGATCTCCTCGATCCGGCTCGGCCCCCAAACGCCGAAGACGCCTGTGTTGAGGAGATTGTTCTGATCCTTGAGCGTGACGCTATCTCCGCCCGTTCCAAAATGGAGCGTCAGGTCGCCGCCAATTCGACTGAGCGATACCATCTCGGGCGTAATGCCTACGCCAAGGGTTAGATAGTCGGGACTGTTATCGACATTGAGGATGCCGTCGCCGAGAATGAATTGATTGTTGTCATAGACGACGTCCTGGCCATCGCCGAGATTAAAGACATATTCGTCGCCCTTGCCGCCGCCCGACAATATGTCGTTGCCTTTGCCGCCGAGCATGCGGTCGGCATAGAGATCGCCCCAAAGCTGATCGGCGCCGTCGGTCCCGGTGGTCGCAAGTGCTGCCACCTGTTGCCAATTGAGGACGCTGCCGTCGGCGAATTCAAAGTGTTCAATACGGTGCAGCCACTGAGCGGCGAAGAAACCGGTCTGGAACCCATCGAACTGACCTTTGACTGTCAGCGTCTCGCCGGTCGCGCGGATGGTAACCGTGAGATCCGGAGCGGCGGAAAGGCGCTTGAAACTGACGTCGGAAAGCGTCAGCCCCTTGAAGCGCACGATGTCGTTCTCAAGGCTGTTTGCGAGCCCGCCTAGGCCAACGGTCACGTCGATGTAGCGTGCCTGTTCGTCGACCGTGTCGTTTCCGGACCCGATACCAAACTCATACGTATCGCCACCGTCCATGCCGGTCAAAACGTCATTGCCCGCGCTCGTCAGGAAATAATCATTGCCACCGAACCCACGCGTAATGTCGGCGCCTGCCGTCGTTGCACGCTGGATAAGCAGATTCTCGATATCTTTGCTCGACCAAGATTGCCCGTAGTGGCGGAACGAAACGACCTCGATACGCGAATTTGGTGCGAGCGAGTTATTGTAACCCAGCGCGGAATAGGCGAACTGGTTCTCGATCAGCACGCTGCCGCCCGTCCCCAACGTGATGTGCAAATCATCGAGGCCTTCGCCAGCCCGAACGAACTGGATTTCATTAGGCGCAATATTCTCACCCAGGATCAAAACGTCCGCTGAACGCAGAAGGACGGTTGTCTGAACTTCCCGAATGATGTCATCGCCTTCACCGCCGTTCACGACATAAATATCGGCATCGTCGCCGCCCATCAGGATGTCGTCGCCCGCCAGACCCTGCAGGACGTCGGAATGCATCGTTCCGGTCAATTGGTCGTTGCCCGAGCTTCCTTTGCCTACTGCGATCGCGAGGTCCGAGTTCTCGAAAATCGTCCCATCTGCGAACTGAATGTCTTCGACGCCCTTGTTTGAACTCACCAACAAATCGACGCCCTGCGGAACCACCGGCGCGAACTGGCCGATTACCCGAACCGTCTCGCCAGTAGCAACGACAGTGATCAGCAAATCATGGCCGTCGCGCGCCATCGTCACATCGTCTGGGGTCAGAAAGGCAAAGCGGATGCGATCGCCGCTTTCGCGCGCTTCGCTATCGTTGATGACCGCATTGCCGATTACGTGGCCGAAAACATAAGAGTCCTGACCAGCGCCGCCTACAAACTGTTGGCTGCCAGTTTCCGAATAATAAACGAGTGTCCCGCTGTCATTTGCGGTCCGTGTCAGCGCCGATACACCGCCAATTTTTAGCCCATCGATAGCAAGGCCCGCCGCGAGAGTTTCAAGATCTAACGGCAGCGAACGGCTATCGACGGCCTTGACCAGTTCAGCGAAGAAATAGTCGCGACCGACATCGACCCCGGACGTCCGCATGACCGCGCCCGCAAAAGCGCCGAGCAAGGGACCCCAGTCGGTCCAGTAATCGGAAGCCTCGGCTGCGGCCGCAGGCATATCGTCGAGGAAGCCTGCGAGAATATTGCTGACAGTGTCCGCATCGGCCGCGCGCAGCAGGTCCTGAGTCTCATAGTAAGTCAGGCCCGCAAACGCCGCCGCAAGCGGGCCTTGCGCCAATAACTTGAAGCTGAGTTGGTTGAGCTCATGTTTCCAGAGTGCTTCGATTTGCGACAGGTTGGTCGACAGGATGGCCCCGCCGGAATCGCGCGGCATCAGCTGGATGCCCACGTACTTTTCGAGAAACGCGAGCTTACGCGCGTCGAAGCCTCCGCTCCCGATCGCCGTTGTGGCCACCCCGGCGACGCCGGCCCACTGATAGAGGATAGATTCGACCGCGCCGCGTAGCGACGCGATGCTTGCCGAACTGTTGCCGGCAAAGGCATTGACCATCGACAACAAGGTCGCGTCGCCGGTCATCGCCAAACGCAAACTCACCAGCTCGCCGATCCCGGCAATCTGCGGCAGCGCCGCGGCGGCCTGACTCGGCGTCTGCGCGCCAGTCCAGCGCGTGTCCGTATCAGAGACGTCGAGCGCGATGTCGCCGACCTTGCCCGTCGTTCCGTCGGTGCGGGTGAAGCTTCCTTCGCGAACGACGACGTTACCGCGCACGTCGGTATCGGGAAGCGTCGTTGCGGTCAGCGAGATGCTGACGATGCCAGCGGTGGCGAGCGAAATCAGCTCGCCCGCGTCGGTCACCCCGTCACTGTTCGCATCCTTCCAGAGCTTGACGCTCGTAAAATCGGCGTCGGCGCTGCTGAATATCCCGTCACCGTTGCTGTCGAGCGCGGCGAGGGCGGCGAAGCCTGACGTCGTCCGGTTGCCGAACATTTCGGTGATGTTGTCGATGCGGCCATTACCGTTGACGTCGCGCACCAGAAAAGCATCGTTGCCACCGACCCAACCGGCGTTTTCGGCGAAGCCGTCGTTGTCGAATTCAAAATAGGCCTGGCTATATTCGCGGGAGATCAGGTCATAGCCATTGTCGTCGAGATCGAGCACCAGTGGATCGAAACCCGAAAGCCCCATTCCGAAACCCGCATAGAGGGCGAGGTTCACATATTGCTCGATACCGTTCGACGCCTTGATCGCCGAGTTTACGCCCTGCTTTACCTTCCCTTGGCGGAACACGGTAATACCCGCATCGCCGCGCCCAGTGTTGAGGTCGATATCATAATCCTTGATGATCAGCGACCCACCGAGCCCCCAGCCTAGGTCGACAATGAGATCGCCGGTTTCGGCATCGTGGCGATATTTGGCGAACTTCATCGTTACGCTGTCGATCGCCATGGCAGCGACAGAGAAAAGCGCTTGTGCCCCGATGAACGGGAATGCTGCCATTAGCGAACTCATCGGCGCCCAAGTCGCGGTTCCCGTCTCGTTCCACCAAGCCTGCACGCCGCCGAAGAGTGGTACAAAGCCAAAGCGTGTTCGATCGTTCGTGTCTGCGTCCTCGAAAACCGTCAGGCCGCCGAGACCAACCGACACGATGTCAGAACCTTCGCCGCCCCAGATGTGCGTTTCCCAGCCCGCGCCTTTGAATAAATCATTGCCGGCGCCACCGATAAGGGTCGAATAGCCTTCGCCATCAGCCTTCTTGCCGCCATTGCCGATCAGATAGTCATCATTGTCGGTGCCGATTGCGGTGTTCGCATTAGCGAGCTTGAGCTTGACGTCATTGCCGACGACAGTGCCGAGCTGGTAGAAATTGAGCCAGTCGACGATCCACGGATTATTGCCTTCGAAATAGTCGTAGAGGTATTTGACCTCTTGATTGGCGCTGTCGCTGAGATCGACGTAGACGCCAAGGTCGGCCTCGACGCTGAAAAGACCATAGGGATCGTAATTGTCGATCGCGACGCCCGAAAGGTCGATCGTATCCTGATGCAGCGCGGGAGTTCCTGAACCTTTGAAATCGACCTTCAAATCCGCCATGGCCGCCCGAGCAGCAGGATCGCCGAGCGAGGTGACAATGACGGTGTCATCCTTGCTCGAAAGCCACATTTTTTCGATGCCATTCGCATAGTCGGACTGCGCGCCCCCGACACTGAAAGCGAAATAACTCTGCTCATCCGCTCGCGACGGATCGATCGCAGTCAGCCCCAAGCCGACGCCGACCGCCAATTCCGGATCCAGTTCCAGATCGACGCGATCCTCGCCTTCACCTCCCGCTAGGAAGTCACGACCGGTGCCCCCGGAAAGCACGTCGTTTCCGGCGCCGCCAGCGATCAGGTCATCGCCGCCGCCGCCACGGATTATATCGATGCCGTCGCCACCATAAATCAGCTCACTGTCCGACGATCCATCGACCTGATCATTTCCGCCACCCATGGCAAACAATGTCACGCCGCTCTCCGGCGTTTGCGTTAAACGGGGCAGCAATGTCCCCGCGAACGCCGAATCGGTCCGCTGGAAAACCACACGGTCAATGACACGGGTTGGATCAGCAGAATCGAAAAGGTCGTGATCGCCGTAGATTGTCCGCAGGCCAGTAAGCAAATCAGAGGAATAGGTCGGCACGGGGATCATGGTCGGATTGCCCTCGACGATCGAGGGTACGTAGATATAGGTGGTCTGCAGTTGTGAAAGCGCTCGCGCCAACAGCTCCTGACGACCGACGATCTCGCCTTCGAACGGCAAGACGCCTTCGCCTTTTCGCCACAGCGGCAGAGACAGGTCGATTGCGATCGTACCGGCACCGATGCTTACGACGCCCTCCAATGCCTCGTTGTCATCGGTAACTTTGGCGATGGCCATCCGACCCGCGAACTGGGTGAAGATCCGTGAGATGGAATCCGCAGCGTCGCTTATTGTTGCGCTGTGTGCTCCGGCGAGAACTTCACCCAATTCATTCGCATCGTTGAAAAGCGCCCGAATTCCAACATTGCCGAAGACAAGGGTGCCCGACTTTAACGCAGAATATGCAATTGCGTTTTGCATTGCGCCTGAACGATCGGGCTTGCTTGAAGGAGAGGCATCTATCGATGCTCCCCCCGCTGCTGTGCCGATTTTCTCGTCGAAAAGAGCCGGCATCCAGTAGCGCGCAGTGTGTTCCCAAAACCTCAGGTTGACGCTCGCCTCGTTCTGCTCGTCCGCGAATAGACGAATAACAATAAGTGTGTTCGCGTGGCGTTGGCCGACCTTGTTCCTATCCGTCCATTCCAAGGGCGCACTCGCGGGCAGATGGAGTTCTTCCATCCCGAGTTGAGAGGTGCTGCCTAGCCCGATCGAATTTCGGTAGGTATCGAGCAAATTCGCGCCCGGATTCGCGCCGGCAGGAATATAGAACCCATCAACGCGGCTGCGATCAACGGCCCATGGATTCCCACCTCGATAAATAAGCGACCGTAGAATATCGCCTTCGGATGTATTCCCAGATGCAATAACGGAAGCATTTTGTGCCGCAAGATCAAACGGCATTGGGTCGAAAATTGTTGCTTTTAACCCGTAAAGAGATGCGACGTATCCGCCGAGGCCTGCTCCAAGAGAATGGCCAGTAATTGAAATATTGCTATTGATTAAGGACGTATAATCGATTCCTCCAGCCACTTCCTTATAAAAAGAGATCGCCAGCTGTGATTGCGGCGAAAACGGATCCCCCAAGGCTTGCGCATATCCATAGATCAGGTCACCTCCCGACCCGTCCGATCCAGAGAAGAAGCTATCTGAACCGCGGTACGCGACGACTTTTTCACCATGAGAAAACCCCGCTACTCCGGAAAGATTATAAGCAATGGCGTAAAATCCAGACTCGACTTCAGCAGATGATGGATTAATATCCGATTGATTTATTATTTCTGCTTCGCCAATGAATCCGCTATCAGGAAGGCCTGTTATGCCTTTGGAATACCCTCTATTATAGGAATCCATGCTCAATATAGCCATTAAAAGATTACGGCTCATTGAACTTTCTCCGTAGTGAATGAACTCTGCGTTAATGAATGCGCAAGAGATTTATTTTTTATGTACTGTATACTCGATCTTGAGCCGTCCAGCCTTTGTCCACTATAATTTGACCACCAAGTAAATCTCTTAGAAATACCTGACGTAATTGGATCATTTGTAATAGATATAGTTATCCTCTTGAGGCGAACCCCGGCGCCGAAAGCTTTTGCAAGATCGTTTGCATCCACTTTTTCGATAGTATCTGGCTTGTTTATGTCGACAAACCTCACCAACATCGGAAGATGGTCAGCGTTAGCGAATTTATAAGTTCGTGGCGCAACGGGCCACAACTCGGCTGACTTCTCATTTCTCCGCGCGTTAGGATCGCCAGGCATTAACGCTGAACGAAGTGCGCGATCCGGCAATGTGGCGGCATAGTCGACATCCCCATTTTCGCTCCTCAAGAGCGCAAACATCGTTTGCCCGGTTCCGATATCGATCGTGACTGCCTCGCCCTTGACCGCAAAACCGCCACGGTCTTCGCCGAGCATGGGTATGCTGGGCGGGATATATTGCTCGACCTCTCGTACTGCCGACCCGCTGCGCAAGCCACGAGGCGTTTCCACTTCAACGGTCATCCGATAGCGGACCTTTTCGGTCGATCCGCATCCGCTGAGAATGGTGATAGCGATCAGGAATATTGTCAGTCCGCCGCCTCGACGGAAACCGCGCTGCAGGCTCAAAACACAAACCTCTCATGTGCCTCGATCAGAAAATCCATCTGAACCCGAACGGTTGGGTGCCTCGCATCGGCGGAGAGAAAACTTTCCCTGGAACTGGCGCGCCTAAAGGCCGCCTTGTCCGATGCCCTCAACATCATCGTTTCCGGAATCTCTGCCAATGCACCCCTCCCAACAATACGTTGAATAATTGCAACTTTATTCAAAAGCTCAATAGAAAAACGATCCAACTTGGCGCTTTTGGCGTTTCCGTACAATGGCGAGGCAGTAATTACTGGCTGCACACACTACGGAAACGGATTCTGACCCATTCTGAACCTTAATCTGACGCTTCGCGCCGGGGCAACCGAACGACAGGCCGAATCGCCTCATCGCTCTCGACCAGCTTCATCGATTGCCTGTGTGATTGGCGACAATAGATACTGGATAATTCGCCGATCGCTGGTCTTGATTTCCGCTTGCACGGCCAGCCCCGGACTGATCAGCTGGTTCCGGCCTGAAACGCGAATAGTGCGCTTTAACAAACGGATGCGCGTGGTGAAAACCAGCCCCGGTTGGACGACGCGTCCGTTGCGGTCGCGCTGCTCCGCCGCGCCCGGCTCGCTCGTGTCGATGGCATCACGGCTGATACTCTCGACAACACCCGGCACGATTTCATAGTCAGTAAATGGATATGCCTCAAGCTTGACCCGCACCGGCTGTCCTTCACGAATGAAGCCTATATCCTTGTTGAGGATGCGCGCCTCGACAACGGGTGCAACATTGTCGGGAACAATAATCATCAGGGTCTGCGCGGGTTGCACGACGCCGCCCACGGTAGAGATCGCGAGTTGCTGGACCGTCCCCGATACCGGCGCACGTAATTGCATGAACGCCTGTCGGCGCTGCGACTTGGTCACCTCCGCGCGCGCGAGCCCTGACTGCTGCTGGCTTTCGGCGAGTTCAGTCGCCGCCGCTTTCCCGAAGCTGCCGCGCAGTCGACCGAGCTGCGCGTCAATATTTGCGATCGTTGCGCGCGCGCGCGCTGCATTCGCCTTCTGCACCGCGATATTCTGGACATGCTCGATCTTGAGCTGCTCATATTCGAGCAGGCGGATTTTCGAGAAATAGCCTTTGTCGGTAAGTTCGCGGCGCGCCGCTAGCTGCTGGTCGACAATCGGTAAGGTCTGTTCAAGTTTCGCCAGCTCGGCGCCAACGCTCGCGAGTTGGGCGGCGTTTTCGGCGCGCTGCTGCATCAAGCTGGCACGTTCGCCTTCATATTCGGCAATCGCCGAGCGAACATATTGCAACTGGGTCGTGGCAATTTCGGAGGATGTTCCCACAGGGGCAGCGAAGCGCGGCGACCGGCCCCCAAGATGGTCGAGCAACGCCGCATTGCGCGCGGCATCCACCTCTGCATTCAGCAGACCCTTGTTCGCCTGCTCGGCCTCGGCGCCGACGAGAGTGGGGTCGAGTTCGACGAGTAGCTGCCCCGCCTCGACATGCTGGCCGTTCTTCACATGGATGGCGCGAACATAGCCAATTTCGATCGGCTGGATCTGTTTGACGTTGCCCGACGGAACGACCTTGCCGCTCGCGGTCGCAACGACATCGACGCGCCCGACGATAGACCAGATGAGGGCGACGACCAGTAGCCCACACAGCGACAGCATCAGCCAGCGCAGCCCGGGGCTCGGCGGCTTTTCCATGATCTCGAGCGCCGCGGGAAGAAATTCATGATCGCTGCGCGGTCTGGCAGACCGGTCGGCCTCGTCCTGACGGCTCCAGCTTTCGCGCAGGATCGAGAAATGCCGTGCTGCGCCCGGAAAGCGCTGCGACAGGCGTTCGCGCCAGCTCATGCGGCGCCACCCATTTGTTTGGCGTGGAGCTGCGAATAGCGTCCGCCCGCGCGTAGCAGTTCGACGTGCGTACCTGTCTCGGTCACTTCGCCCGCCTCGACGGTGATGATGCGATGACATTGGCGAACGGCAGACAAGCGGTGCGCGATGATGATGACCGTCCGCCCCGTCGCGATACGCGCCAGATTATGCTGGATGATCTCCTCGCTCTCGGCGTCGAGGGCCGAGGTTGCTTCGTCGAGGATGAGAATGCGCGGATCGTTGATGAGCGCGCGCGCGATCGCCATGCGCTGACGCTGCCCGCCAGAAAGATTGCCGCCGCGCTCGTCGATGACCGTATCGTAGCCGTGATTGAGCTCGAGGATGAACTCATGCGCGCCCGCGAGTTTCGCGGCGTCGATCACGGCCTCCATCGACCGCGTGGGATCACCAAGTGCGATGTTCTCGCGAACCGTGCGGTTAAAGAGGATATTTTCCTGAAGTACGACCCCGACCTGTCGCCGAAGCCAAGGTGGATCGACAAGCGAGAGGTCGACGCCGTCGACGAGCACCCGACCTTGTTCGGGGACATAGAGTCGCTGGACAAGTTTGGTGAGTGTTGACTTGCCCGACCCCGATGGACCGACGATCCCGAGCATTTCGCCAGCTGCAATATCGAGACTGACGCCGCGCAGCGCTTCAGGCGCGTCGGCGCGATAGCGGAAGCGCACCTTGTCAAAACGGATCGCGCCGTTGATCGGTGGCAGGCTGGCGCGGTTCGGATTATATTCTGGTTCAGCGGGCGAATTGAGCACATCGCCGAGACGCTCGACCGAAATGCGCACTTGCTGGAAATCCTGCCACAGCTGCGACAAACGTAGGATCGGCGCCGCAACGCGCCCTGAAAGCATATTGAAAGCAACAAGCGATCCCACGGTCAGGTCGCCCGCAATCACGGCTTTGGCACCAAAGTATAGGATCGCGACCGTCGTCAGCTTTGACACTAGCTGGATCAGGTGGCTGCCCCAGTTGGCAAGCTTTGCTACGTCGAAGCCGATGTTGGTATAGCCCGCAAACAGCTTTTCCCAGCGGTCGCGCATCTGCGGTTCGACCGCCATCGCCTTCAGTGTGCCGATGCCGGTGACGCTTTCGACAAGAAAAGACTGATTTTCGGCGCCGCGCTGAAACTTCTCTTCCAGTTTGCTGCGCAGGCTTGGCGAGATCAGCACCGAGATCAAGATGTAGCAGGGGATCGACAGCAGTACGATCAGCGTCAGGAGCGGCGAGTAGAGATACATGACCGCGAAGAACACGATGGTGAAGAAAAGGTCGATCACGACGGTGACGGCGTTGGAGGTGAGAAACTCCCGGATGCTCTCGAGCTCGCGCACGCGGGCGATGCTGTCGCCGACCCGGCGCGCCTCGAAATAAGACAGCGGCAAATTTAAAAGATGCCGGAACATGCGTGCCGACAGCTCGCTATCGACGCGGTTGGTCGTGTGCGCGAACAGCCAATTGCGCAGGCCCGACATCAAGGTCTCGAAGATCAGTATTGTTGCCAGCCCGAATGCCAGAACGTCTAGGGTCGTCATCGACTGATGCACCAGCACCTTGTCAATCACCAACTGGAAGAAGATCGGAGAGACCAACCCCATCAGCTGGAGAAAGAAGGAGGCGATCAGAACGTCACGAAGTGGTCCGCGGTATCGCACAAGCGCCGGGATGAACCAGGCGATGTCAAACGGACGCGCGTCGCCGACCAGCTTCTCTCGGCTCGTCATTAGCAGGAAACGCCCCGTCAAGCGCTCGACGGCTTGGACATGACTCCATATCTCGGGTCGCTCGGCATCGCCGCGCTGAATTAGGTAGCGCGGACTTACGCTGGCATCATCGACCTTGAGCAGAACGACAGCTTCACCTTGGGCAGCTTCCGCCAGAGCGGGCAGAGGCAGCTTCGCAAAATCTGCCACCGAAGCTTGCCGGACACGGGCCGACAAACCGATCCGTTTGGCGATACGGGCCAGATCCTCCAGTTGAAAGGGTTCGTCGCCTCGCCCGCGATCATGCACAATCTGCGAAGCATCAGCCGGGACCCCAAGAAACTTCGCCAATAATATAAAGCACGCCAGCGACCCATCGATCTGACCAGAAGCGACGGGTTCGTGGCCATCGGATAAGGACGGATCGATGGCATCGGTCATTTTGGCGGGGAGGACTCTCGTGTTTTTGGCTCTTGTTGATTTGCCTACTAATAGTTGCGTCGGCGGCGCGCGCAACTCCTAAATATTTCGAATTAAAGCCAAATCGGCGGCGATTGGTTCACAACCGACGCCCTATGCTTCGATTTTGAATGTGTACTTGGTGCTCTTGAATAGTTGACTGCTAATTCGACAATGATCGCGTGAGCCGCAATGGCATCGGCTCACCATCCCAAAAGAGGCGCGAGATTCGACTCTAGTCGCGACTAGATCGATATCCGGAGCGAGTTATAACAACGGTCGACCCGCGAAGGCCGGGATGACGATATACGGGTAGGAGAAGGTCAGTCGGCGCTCGCCGTCGCGGCGTCTATTTCGCTCATCACCAGCTTGCCGTGCTTGACCGCAAAGCCCATCCGCCCTTCGACCAGATCGAGCGCGGCATGGCCGAATACGTCGTAACGCCAACCTTGGAGCATCGCGATTCCTTCGCGCCCGCCAGCGGCCAGCGCCTCCAGGTCATCGCTGCGCGCGATCAGGCGCGATGCAACATTGAGTTCGCGAGCGCGAATCTTCAGCAGCAGTTTGAGCAGATCGGCGACCAGCACGCCCTCTTTGCCAAGCCCCGGTCCGCGCGGCGCCCGGTCGGGCATATCGTCCTTGTCCATAGGCCTGGCGTTGGCGAGCGCGTCCATCAGCCGCGCCCCGATATCATTGCTGCGCCAGGTCGCCGACAGTCCGCGCACGCGGCCCAGACCGTCCTGATCCTTCGGCGGATGGGCCGCCAGATCGGCGAGCGTCTCATCCTTGACGATGCGCCCGCGCGGCAGGTTCTTTGACCGTGCCTCGCGTTCGCGCCACGCGGCCAGCGCCTGCAATCGGCCCAGCACATCGGGCTTGCGCGACGGGATCTTGATGCGGTGCCACGCCTTGTCGGGATCGACGCTGTAGTTCGACGGATCCGCGAGCTTCTCCATTTCCTCGTCCAGCCAGTGACCGCGACCGGTCTTGACCAGCTTGTCGAGCATCATCGGGAAGATTTTGGCGAGATGTGTGACGTCGCCCACCGCATAGTCGATCTGGCGCTTGTCGAGCGGGCGGCGGCTCCAGTCGGTAAAGCGCGCGCCCTTGTCGAGTTGCAGCCCGATCCACGCCTCGACCAGGTTCGAATAACCGACCTGTTCGGCCTGACCGATCGCCATCTGGCCGATCTGGGTGTCAAAGATCGGATGCGGGGTCTTGCCGGTCAGGTTGAAGATGATTTCGACATCCTGTCCCCCGGCGTGAAAGACCTTCAGCATATCCTCATTGTCGACAAGCAGGTCGAGAAGGGGTTTCAGGTCCATACCGGGCGCCAGCGGATCGATCGCCGCGGCATGCTCGCGGTCGGCGACCTGGATCAGGCAAAGCTCTGGCCAGAAAGTATTTTCGCGCATGAATTCGGTATCGACTGCGATAAAATCGCTGTTCCGAATGAGGCCGCAAAAATCGGTGAGCGCGGCGTTGGTTTCGATCAACGGATGGACTTGCATAGCGCGCCTATACAGCTAGTTGAGAGGAACGGGCAGGAAAAATTGCCCGTGCTCTTCGGGTCGCGAAACCGGAATACCGGTAGCCAAAAAACGGCGGGAAAACGCGAGGGGATTTGGGGCATGATGTGGCTCGGTTGGGCGCTCACCGCGCTCGGTTTTCTGCTGCTTTTCGGTCAGTATCTGGCGGGGCAGGCAGATATTTTCGTGTCGATCGCCAATCCGCGGCCGCTCGATGAAGAATCGATGGTGGTTACGCTGAAAGGCTGGGGGTTCGCGGCGGAGGCGGCGCAGCCGTTCGTCACCCCCGAATCCGATCATGGCCTCAGCGACGTGCGGGTTTTTGCCACGCGGCGGCAGATGCTGGTCGCGATCGGGACTTTCGGCTTCCTGCGCCCGGTCACCGTCGCCTGGCGCGCCCACGCCGGTATCCTGCCGTTGGGAGACGCGTGATGCCGCTGGTGCAACTGGGCGACGAAGGGCGCTGGACCAATTATCATGGCACCGGCACCTGCGAGGCGGCGACGCGCTTTGGCTTGCGCAGCGGCGATGCCCCGCGCGGCCGCGACGAGATCGCGATCGCCGCAAAATCGGTGCAGGACTGGCTGCTCGCCGCGGCGACCGCACAGCGCCGCGTCCGCCCGCTCGGCGCCGGCTGGTCGCCGTCGAACGTCAATATCGCCTCGCAATGCTGGCTGCTCCACACCAGGCGCTTCAATCGCTGCTTTCGCATCAATGCTGCCGATGTCCGCCCCGGCGTCGATGCGGGCGCACTGATGCTGATCGAGGCGGGCGCGCTAGTCGACGAAGTGTCGGACAAGCTGGAGGCGCAGGGTCGCTCGCTGTGGACGAGCGGCGCGGGCAATGGCCAGACCTTCGCGGGCGCCGCTGCCACCGGGACCCACGGATCGATGATCGCCAGCGGCGGCATCCAGGATCATATCCGCGCGGTCCAGATCGTGACGCCTGCGGGCATCCACTGGATTGAGCCCGCCGCAGCGCTGATGGAGGATGCCTTCATCGCGGCGACCGGTTCGACCCCGTTGCGCGATGACGATATGTTCGCCGCGGCGCAGTTGCCAGTCGGGGCGCTTGGCATCGTGACCGCGCTGGTCGTCGGCAGCGTGCCGAAATTCCTCGTCCGCCCGATCCAGAATCTCCGCAAGGTCGATCGTGCGGCGCTGGGCTGGCTGGCCGCGGGCGACTTTCGGCGCTTTTCGGCGACCTATGCGCTCGATCAGGATCCTGATTTTGTCCAGATGATCGTCAATCCGTACAAGCCGTTCAAACGCCCCGCGATGCTGCGCTTCCTGTATCGCGAGCCGTGGCGCGACGATTATCCGCGCGCCACGCCGGGGCAGATGGGCGCGGGTTATGACGCGCTCAGCCTGCTCGGGCGGCTGCTCGACGATTATCCCTGGGCGCGCGGCGCGCTGCTGCAATTCGCGATGAAACAGGGCTATGCCAGCGGCCCCGATGTCGATGCCCCGCCGGTCTATGGCAGCTGGGGGGAGGGGCTCGACACGCATCGGCCGCTCGCGGACCTGTTCAACGCGTCGGTGACGATCGACCGTGCCGACCTGGCGCATGCGTTCGAGCTGATCTGCGATGTCTATGCGCGCCACGGCGGATCGACCGTCGTCACCGTGCGCTTCATGGCGCGCGCCGAGGGGCTGCTCGCGCCTGCGCGTTTTCCGCACAATGCGGTGATCGATTTCGACGGCCCGCGGAGCCAGCGCACCGCCGATGCCTATGCCCGCGTCATCGAACGGCTTGATGCCGAGGGCATCGCCTTCACCCGGCACTGGGCGAAAAGCTGCCACCTCGACGCGGCGCGGGTCGCCGCCGACTATGGCGAGGATTTCCGGCGTTGGCGCAGCGCCCGCGACCGCCTGATCCCCGATCCCGCGCACCGCAAGCTGTTCGGCAGCGCGGTGCTCGACGGGCTGGGGCTGACGTGCTGATTTGCCCTTCCACCTTGACAAATGGCCCGCCGCGCTGCCTTAGGCGCGGCCATATCGGCGCACATTTTTCGCGCGCTTCCAGACATTGAAAGACGATCCCATGCACGCCTATCGCACCCATAATTGCGGCCAGCTTCGCGCCGAACAGGTCGGCCAGTCGGTCCGCGTCTCGGGCTGGATGCATCGCAAGCGCGATCATGGCAGGCTGCTGTTTGTCGACCTGCGCGATCATTATGGCCTGACGCAGATTGTCGCCGACAGCAGCGACCCGGCGTTTGCGATCCTCGACGGGCTGCGTGCCGAAAGCGTCGTGACGATCACCGGCGACGTCGTCGCGCGTTCGGCGGAAACGGTCAACGCCAACCTGCCCACCGGCGCAATCGAGGTGCGTGCGCGCGACGTCATCGTTCAGTCGGCGGCGGTCGAACTGCCGATGCCGGTCGCGGGTGAACAGGAGTATCCGGAGGATATTCGCCTGAAATACCGCTTCCTCGACCTGCGCCGCGACCGCCTGCACGCCAACATCATGCTGCGTTCGAACGTGATCGCCAGCCTGCGCCGCCGCATGGTTGGTCAGGGCTTCACCGAGTTCCAGACGCCGATCCTGACCGCCTCGTCGCCCGAAGGCGCGCGCGACTATCTGGTCCCCAGCCGCGTCCACCCCGGCAAATTCTATGCGCTGCCGCAGGCGCCGCAGATGTTCAAACAGTTGCTGATGGTCGCGGGTTTCGACCGCTATTTCCAGATCGCCCCCTGTTTCCGCGACGAGGACGCGCGCGCCGACCGTTCGCCGGGTGAATTCTACCAGCTCGATTTCGAGATGAGCTTCGTGACGCAGGACGACGTGTTCAACGCGATCGAGCCCGTGCTCGCGGGCGTGTTCGAGGAATTTGCGAATGGCAAGTCGGTGACCCCGGCGGGTTCGTTCCCGCGCATCCCGTACCGCGAATCGATGCTGAAATATGGCAATGACAAGCCCGACCTGCGCAACCCGCTGATCATCACCGATGTGTCGTCGCACTTCACTGGCTCGGGCTTTGGCCGCTTTGCCGACATCGTCGCCGCGGGCGACGTGGTGCGCGCGATCCCGGCCCCCGGCACTGCCGAAAAGAGCCGCAAATTCTTCGACGACATGAACAGCTGGGCGCAGGGCGAGGGCTTTGCCGGGCTTGGCTATGCGACTCGCAAGGGCGGCGAATGGGGCGGCCCGATCGCCAAGAACCACGGACCGGAAAAGATGGACGCGCTCGCCGCCGAACTCGGCATCGGTCCCGACGACGGGCTGTTCTTTGCCGCGGGCAAGGAAGCCACGGCCGCGAAACTCGCTGGCCTCGCGCGCACCCGCGTCGCCGAACAGCTCGATCTGATCGATCCGAACAAGTTTGAAATGTGCTGGATCGTCGATTTCCCGATGTTCGAGGCCGATGAGGACACCGGCAAGATCGATTTCAGCCACAACCCCTTCTCGATGCCGCAGGGCGAGTTGGAGGCCTTGGAAACCAAGGATCCGCTCGATATCCTGGCGTGGCAGTATGACATCGTCTGCAACGGCGTCGAACTGTCGTCGGGGGCAATCCGCAACCATCGCCCCGACATCATGTACAAGGCGTTCGAGATTGCAGGCTATTCGCAGGCCGACGTCGATGCGAATTTCAGCGGCATGATCAACGCCTTCAAATTCGGCGCGCCGCCGCATGGCGGTTCGGCCCCCGGCGTCGACCGCATCGTGATGCTGCTCGCCGACGAACCGAACATCCGCGAAGTCGTCGTCTTCCCCATGAACCAGAAGGCCGAGGATCTGATGATGAACGCCCCGGCGCCGGTCAGCGACAAGCAGCTGAAGGAACTGGGCATCCGCATCGTGGACGGGCCGAAGGGCTGAGCGTGAGCGAGGTGCCGCGCGAACATTATGTTGCCGCCCCCGGCGGCGACATCTGCTGGTTCGAATGGGGGCAGCGGTCGGACGAGGCGCCGACGATCCTGCTGATCCACGCCACCGGCTTTCACGGCCGCTTGTGGGATCAGGTTGTCGCCGCGCTGCCCGCGGGCGCGCATGTGATCGCACCCGACCAGCCCGGCCACGGGCGCAGTTTTCGCCCCGCATCGCTGATCGACTGGACCGCCAATGCCGCGGCGATGCTGCCGCTCGTCGATCATTTTGCCGGCACACCGATTGTCGCCTGCGGGCACAGCGGCGGCGGCTATATGCTCGGCTGGCTCGCGGCGCAGCGTCCGGCGGCGTTCCGGCATCTGGTCCTGGTCGATCCGACGATCTTTGACCCCGCGCTCTACCTGTCGCCGGGCCAGCCGGTTCCCGATCCCGACGATCATCCGGTCGCCCGGCGGCGCAATGCGTGGGACAGCGCCGAGGCGATGTTTGCGCGCTTTTCGGAGCGGCTGCCCTATTCAGCGTGGCAGCCCGAGGTGCTCGCCGACTATTGCCGCTACGGCCTGCTGCCCGCGCCATCGGGCGAGGGATATGAGCTCGCCTGTCCGCCGACGCTGGAGGCGTCGGTCTATCAGGGTGCGCAGCGTAGCGACCCCTATGGCTGGCTGGCGACGCTGACTGTGCCGACCAGCGTCATCCGCGCCCGCACTGGCGAGCGCGACGGACCGCTCGATTTTTCGGTCAGTCCGACTTGGCCCGGACTCGGCGCCGCGATTGGCGCGGTGCGCGACGAGCAATGGGCCGAGCACAGTCACTTCATTCCGATGGAAGCGCCGCGGCGGCTGGCCAATCTGATCGCCGATCAAATCTGACCCCGGTGCCTTGAGGCACTTTGACAGCGTCGCCGGGCTGCGATAGCCCGGCGTGGGGCTGATGTTGGGGGCGATGATGGTCGACGCGCGATGGGTTATCGGGACGGCTTTGCTGTGCATTGCGGCGCCCGCGACTGCCGAGACGCTGACGATCGATGGAGCCGATCCGGCCGCCGCCAACGTCAATGACCTGATCCGCATTTCGGTCGAACGGTTCGACGGCGAGGATGGCGCGGCTTTCGCGCAGCAGCTCGAGGCCGAGCTGGGCAACGCCCAATTCGGCGGCCGCCGCTATTACCGGATCGTCGCGCCCGAATCGGGGGCGCCGACCGATGGCCTTGTCACCGGCACGACGCGCACCAGCGTCGATGAGGTGCCGGTCACCGAAAAACGCAAACGTTGCGTCGAGGATGATCCTGCCGACAAAAAGAAATGCCTGAAGGAGGTGGATGTCGATATCCGGTGCCGCCGCCGTACCGTGACGATAACAACGACCGCGCGGCTGGTCGCGATCGGTGACGGTTCGGTCCGCTATACGCGCCCGCTCAATGCCCGCGATCAGCAGACATGGTGCCCCGACCGCTCGGCCTCGCGCTCGGTCGACGATTTCATTGCCGCCAGCCAGCGCGATCAGGTGCGCGCGATCCGCGGCGACCTTGCCCCGCGCGACTACGCACTCGACATCCGGGTCGAGGAAAGCACGAAGGGGCTGGCGAAGCCGGCCCAGGTCGCGTTCAAGGCTGCGGTGCGGTTGACCAAGACCGATCAGGTTGGCGCATGCGCCGCCTGGACCGCGCTCACCCGCGACGCCGAACCGACGGTGGCGCTGGCGTTCAACCTTGGCCTCTGCGCCGAACAGCGCGGGGAATTCGACGCGGCGATCGACTGGTATGGCGAGGCGCAGCGACAGGGCTCGCGCAGCGGGGCCATTCCGGAAGCATTGGCGCGCATCGACCGCCACCGGCGCGCGCTGGCCGACTGGGACGCGCGCCAGCGTTCGATCGCGGGCGAGTAAGCTGGCCCCGCGCCGCTGTGCCAGAAACTGACAGGCGCGTATCGCGCTTGGTCTTGCGCTGCGGATTGCGCTAGGAAAGGTCGATGTCCATTTCCCTGTCCGACCATGAATCCGGTGCCAGATATGACGGCGATGCTTCGGATGCGCTCGAAGCTTTGCAGGAACGGCTGGAGCGGGTGCAGGCGGCGCACATCACTCACGGCCAGCGCAGCATCATCATGTTCGAGGGCTGGGACGCCGCGGGCAAGGGGGGGATCATCAAGCGGATGACCGCGCTGCTCGACCCGCGCTATTTCGATGTGTGGCCGATCGGTGCTCCGACCGAGGAGGAAAAGTCGCGCCATTTCCTGTGGCGGTTCTGGAAACGGCTGCCCGGCAATCGCGAAATATCGATCTTTGACCGCAGCTGGTATGGCCGCGTCCTGGTCGAACGGGTCGAAGGCTTTGCGACCGAGGCCGAGTGGCGCAAGGGCTATGACGAAATCAATGAGTTCGAGGCGCAGCTGACCGGCAGCCGGACCAATCTGGTCAAGATTTTCGTCCATCTGACGCAGGAGGAACAGGACCGGCGCTTTGCCGACCGCCTGGACGATCCGTGGAAGCGGTGGAAGACCGGCAGCGAAGATTATCGCAACCGCGCCAAGCGCAAGGACTATCTCGCCGCGATCGACGAAATGTTTGCACAAACGAACACGCGCTGGGCGCCGTGGAAGGTGATCGACGGCAACAACAAGAAAGCGGCGCGCATCGCGGCGCTAACCCATATCGCCGACGCACTGGAGGCAATGGTGCCGATGACCCCGCCCGACCTCGATCCCGCGGTCGTCAAGCTGGCGGCCAAGGCGTTCGGTTACAAGCCCAACGGCTAGGGGTTTTCTGGGGCGGCGGCTAGCAATCAGCCACCCCAGCGGCTACATGGGGGCGATGAGCCGCGTTAAAAGATCCGATGATTGGGGTTTCCCCCGCTGGCGCCCCTATGGTTCGGGCAATGAAGCGCAAAAAGTCCGGCTGTGCGATCGGCACGGCTGCACCAACCCCGGCAACTGCCCGGCGCCCAAGTCGCCGAACAGCCCCGAACGCTGGCATTTCTGCGAAACCCACGCCGCGGAATATAACCGTGGTTGGGACTATTTCGAAGGCTTGAGCGCCGAAGACGCCGCCGCCCGCGCCGCCGAGGAAATGCAGGGTGCGCGCAGCTATGCCAAGGCACAGCATTATGCCTGGGGCGGCCCCGGCGACGGCACGCGCAGCAGCGACGAAATGCGTGCGCTCGATGTGCTGGACCTCGAACCCGACGCCGATTTCGAAGCGGTCAAAAAAGCATGGCGCGCGCTCGCCAAGGAAACCCACCCCGACGTCAAACCCGGCGATGCCGACGCCGCGAAGCGTTTCGCCGCCGGACAGGCAGCGTTCGAGGTGCTCAAGCAGGCCGAAGACCGCAAGAGCTGGAAACCGGCGTGACATAACGCTCTTTGCCGACCGGTGTACCGGTGCGCGGGTGGGATTGACGATTTACCGCCGCTCCCGCTTACCTCGAAGCGATCGGTCGCGATTGAACACGGGGGCAGAACATGCGGATTATCGGCGGACTACTCATCGGTGCGGCCTTGACGACATCGGCGCTGGCCGAGCCGCTTGCGTATCAGAATGGCCTCGGCCGCGTTGACGGCGTCGTCGGTCTCGGCCTGACCATCCCGCTGGGCGGCACCCGCCAAAAAGCGCCGCCACGCGTCGAACTGCGTCTGACCCGCGATCTCGTGAATATTGACGGCACGCGGCTATCGAACCGCAGTGTTCCGCTCAACGAGACGCGGATCGGCGTTTCGCTGGAGCGAAACAACCGTCTGCTGATCAATGGCCAGCCTGTCGAAACCATGCGTCGCAACAATGTGTCGACCGCGGGCTGGATCGCGATTGGCGCGGGTGTTGTCCTGATCGGCGGCGCCCTGTTGGTCGCCGACGCCGCGCGCGACGCATCGGAATAGCGCGGCCAGACTGCGCTGTTCGAGACGGGTTGGGGTGACATTCCGATCGTTCGGAACAAGCCAATGGCGGGAAGCGCCTTGCCGCCGGGCAGGCGGCGTTTGCGGTGCTGAAACAGGCCGAAGACCGCAAGGGCCGGAAGCCGCTGAACCCCGTGTAACTTAATGCGACAAGGCAGCGAACAGCCTGTGGGCGTGACCACATCCGGACGCGTAACATGGGGGAATATATGCGGCTTATCGGATTTTTGACGGCGTTGGCGTTGCCCGCGGCGGCTTTGGCGGAACCTGTCAACATTCATAGCGCCTCGCTCGCACGGCAGGAAGGGGTGGTCGGGATCGGACTGACCTTACCCTTTGGCGGACAGCGCAAACCCGAACCGCCGCGCGTCGAACTGCGCATTGCCCGCGACGTGATCGGCTGGGACGGTTCGCGGCAGTCGGCCTCCGGCGTCTATCAGGCCGAAACACGGCTCGGCTTTCAACTCGCTCCGGGCAATCTTTTGACGCTGAACGGGCGGCCGATCGAGAAGGACCGTCGCCTCGGCCTTTCGACTGGCGGCGCGATCGCGATCGGCGTCGGTGTCGCAGTCGTTGCCGGGGTTGTTCTGTTCAGCGGGATCGCCGTGCCGGACACCGAAGAAGACTAGCGTTCTGGTCCCCAGTGATTTGCAATGGCGGGTCCGGCGCCGTCCGGACGCCTGCGCCAGGGTCATGCCCTAACGATAAACGCAGGCGTCCAGGCCGTCGCGCCGGACCTGGCCGATGCGGGCGCGGATGGTGTTGCCGTAACGGCGGGTAAAGCCCGAGGGGCTCACCGCCTCGCGTTTCTTGGGCAGCGGCAGGATCGCGGCGATGCGCGCCGCCTCGGCCGGGGTCAGCGTGCCCGCGCCGTGGTTGAAATAGCGCTGCGCCCCGGCTTCGACGCCATAGGTGCCGATGCCGGTTTCGGCGACGTTGAGATACACCTCCATGATCCGCCGCTTGCCCCAGATCTTTTCGATCAGAAAGGTGAACCACACCTCGGGCACCTTGCGGACATAGCGCGTCCAACCGCTGCCCTGCCACAGAAAGACATTCTTCGCGGTCTGCTGGCTGACTGTCGATCCGCCGCGCATCCGCTTGCCCTTGGCGTTACGCTGTATCGCCTCCTCGATCGCTTCGGCGTCGAAGCCGTTGTGCGAACAGAATTTGCCGTCCTCGGCCGCGATCACCGCGCGCACCATGTTGCGGTCGATGGCGGACAGGCTGGTCCAGTCCTTGGTAATCCCGCTGCTGTCGGCCAGCATCGTAAAGGTCACCGGCGGCGGCACCACCGCATAGAGCAGCACCCACAGCACCGAAATCGCGACAAACCACAGCAGCCATTTCACCGGCCGCAGATACCAGGGGAGCTTGCGGCGCTTGGTGCGTTTCTGGGCGGCGGTCGTCATCGCATCGTCCGTATCGGACGACATGGCATCAGAACAAGGGTAATTCGACCGCGGCGACTTCGCCCGTCTCCAGCCGCGCCTTGCCGGTCAGCCGCATATCATTGCCGGGTTTCAGATCGACCAGCATTTCCTGGAAACTGCCGCCGTCGACAACGATGATCGGCAGCTGCATCGTCGTGCCCTGCCGCGTCACCGTGCCAAAGGACCTGCTGCTGCTCGAACGCAGGTCGAGCGCGCCGCTGTCGACGTTGACGTCACGCACTTCGAACGAAAAGGACAGCAGCCGCCGCGACAGCGGATCGTCCTTGTCGCGATCGATCGGGAGCAGCGTCAGCCGGTCGCGCTTGCGCTCGGCAAAGCGGAGCAGCGTTGCGCTCTGCTGCAGCGCGGGGTTGCCCGATCCCATCATCGCCTCGATCATCCCGCGGTGCAGTGCGGGGTCTTCGGTCGCCGCATACAGCTCGCGCGCTGCCGCGACGCGTTCGCTGTCGCTGCCCTTGGCGGTGGCGTCCTGAAATTGCAGCAGCAGCTTCTGGCTTTGCGGCAGCGGCAAAATCTTGGTCTGGATCGGCGCCAGGATCGGCAGAAAGGCAACTGCCGCGCCGCGCTCGTCGCCCTTGTCGTCGGGCACGGCAAATTGCTGCAAGCCCCAGATCGTTGCCATGATGACCGCGAAAATACCGCTATGGAACATGCCGCGCCGAGCGAAACTGGCGCGCCGCAGCGCAAAACAGATGATGAACCCCACGACCCCGGCCGCCATCAGCCACAGCGAATAATCGCCGATCGGTTTTGCCATGTCGCCGGCCAGTCCCAGGATCAGCGAAAATACCGACCAGGCGGCCAGCTTGTCGCCGTTTTTGCTCTGGTCCACCGCCGCCTGGCCGACGGGCGCCGTCGTCGGTGCGGCGGCGGTCGCGCTGTCTGTGCTCATTGGTCCCCCCGATCATTCTCCGTACGGCTGGCGCCCCGGCCCGCCGCCGATCCCGGTTCCGCCGTCAGCTTTTCGGCGGCTCGTCGTCCTTTTTGTCCTTGGCAGAGTCGATCGCGTCATTGGCCTTGGCGGCGGCATCCTTTGCCGCTTCGCTGGCCTTCGCCGCCGCGACCTTTGCCGCGTCGGTGGCATCGGCGGCGAGCGAGCGCATCTTTGCCTCGGCCTCGGCCTCCTTGCCGCTCATCACCAGCCACGCCATCACCGCGGCGGCGATCAGCGATAATAGTGCGAGCCAATAACCGAAGTGCCAGTTCACCTGAATCATCGCCAGTGCGGCCTGATCCATGCTGCCGTCCGAGCCATTCTTGGCCGCTTCGGCCATGATCGCATCCTTGCTGTAACGATAAGTGCCGATAAAAATCAGCACCAGCGCGGCGACAGAGGTGCCGAGCACCAGCTTGGCGGCCTCGCGCCCCTTGGTGAACAACAGGAACAGCCCGCCCGCGATCGCGAGCAGCGCCAGAATCAGCCAGACATTCATCGATGCGCCATCACCGGCGCTGGCCGCCTGACCCATCGCCGAGATGCGCCCGAATGCAAGGCCGAAACCGCTCGCTTCGGCAATTTTCTGGTCGGAACAGCTAACGGTCATCCAAGGCAACAGGAACGCCAGTAACGCGATGCCTTTGGGAATACGGATCCATTTCCACATGATATGTCCCCCTTCGCTCAACCCGAACGAGAGGCTAGCCAATTGCGGCCGCGAGTCAAATCACGGGCGCAATCATCCAATCATGGAATATCGTCTCAGGCGTTGATGAGGCGCCGGTCGCCAGCCAGCTTCAGCATCGCCTTTTGCAGCTTTTCGAACGCCCGCACCTCGATCTGACGGACACGTTCGCGGCTGACCTCATACACCTGGCTCAGGTCTTCCAGCGTTTTGGGATCGTCGGTCAGGCGGCGCTCGGTCAGGATGTGGCGTTCGCGCTCGTTCAGCGTTTCCAGCGCTTCGCTCAGCAGCGAATGGCGCACGTCGCGTTCCTGCGCCTCGGCGACGCGCTCGTCCTGCAGCGGGCCTTCGTCGCCCAGCAGGTCCTGCCACTGGCTGTCGCCATCCTCGCCCATCGGGACGTTCAGCGAGGTGTCGCCGCCCATCGCCATGCGGCGGTTCATGCTGACGACCTCGTCCTCGGTCACCCCCAGGTCGGTGGCGATCTTGGCGACATGCTCGGGCGACAGGTCGCCGTCCTCGAACGCCTCGAGATTGTTCTTCATCCGGCGGAGGTTGAAGAACAGCTTCTTCTGCGCCGCGGTGGTGCCCATCTTGACCAGGCTCCACGACCGCAGGATGAATTCCTGGATCGACGCGCGGATCCACCACATGGCATAGGTCGCGAGGCGGAAGCCGCGCTCGGGGTCGAATTTCTTTACCCCTTGCATCAGGCCGATATTGCCTTCGCTGATCAGCTCGCTGACGGGCAGGCCATAGCCGCGATAGCCCATCGCAATCTTTGCCACGAGGCGCAGGTGGCTGGTGACGAGCTGCGCCGCAGCTTCATTGTCGCCATGCTCCTGGAACCGCTTCGCGAGCATATATTCCTGCTCGGGGGTCAGGAGGGGGAATTTGCGGATTTCCGACAAATAGCGATTCAGGCTGGCTTCGCCGCCAAGCGCTGGCACCGTGGCCGGAACATTGCTTTTAGCCATTGGAGAGCGTCTTCCCTTTGATATCTTGAGGCAGAATATGCCGCGGTTGCTGCCAGCGGTCGAGATAGATTTTCATTCGAAACCTAAACGCGCAATTCGTCGATCAGTTCCCGCATATCCGGGGGGATTTCGCTGTCGAGCGCGACTTTGTTACCGGTCACCGGATGAATAAAGCCCAAATGGGCGGCGTGCAATGCCTGCCGCACGAAATTCCGCGCTTTCAGCACGTCGGACAGTGGCTTTTTGGCGCGGCCATAGACCGGGTCGCCGACCAGCGCGTGGCCGATATGCGCCATATGAACGCGCACCTGATGCGTCCGCCCGGTTTCGAGCCGACATTCGACCAGCGTCGCGCCCTTCAGCGGTTCGATCGTGCGATAATGCGTTACCGCGCGCTTGCCGCGGTCATCGGCGACGACCGCCATTTTCTTGCGGTTGGTGGCCGACCGGCCCAGCGCGGCGTCGACGGTGCCGCTGGCCGGTATCGGACGCCCGGTGGCGATCGCGATGTAGCGGCGGTCGATGCTGTGCGCGGCGAACTGTTTGGCCAGCCCTTCGTGGGCGCGGTCGTGCTTGGCGGCAACGATCAGCCCGCTGGTGTCCTTGTCGATGCGGTGGACGATCCCCGGCCGGGCGACGCCGCCGATTCCCGACAATTGCCCCGCGCAATGATGGAGCAGCGCATTGACCATCGTGCCGTCGAAATTGCCCGCGGCGGGATGAACGACCATGCCCGCGGGCTTGTCGACGACGATCAGATGCTCGTCCTCGAACGCGATGACCAGCCCCATGTCCTGCGCGACATTATGCGCCGGCGTCGCCACGGGAACGCGCACTTCCAGCGTCGCCGGGATCGCGGCTTTTGCGGCCGGATCCCACAGGACCGTGCCGCCGGCGTGGGCGACGCGGCCGCCCTTGATCAGGCTCTTGACCCGCTCGCGCGACAGGCTGGGCAAGGCTTCGGCCAGCGCGCGGTCCAGACGCAGCCCAGCCGAGCTATGATCCAGCGCCACGGTCAAAATATCGTCATCCCCCTGCATCGATGACGATGTGGAAATTGCAGGCGGATTTTCAAGAGGACGGGGAAGACTTCGCGATCAGCGCAACCCTCCAATTCGCCGGGATGACAAAGTGTGGGGATCGTCCTTGCTCTGGACAGGGTCCGTGCCTTAGGGAGCATCCGCGCGCCGGAAACGTCTGGCTTGCGGGGAGTTAACCAATTCATGTCCGACGACCGCGTCGATTTCGCCTCCATGCTGGCATCGCGCCTGTGCCACGACCTGCTCAGCCCGGTCGGCGCCTTTGCCAACGGCCTTGAGCTGCTCGCCGACGAACAGGATCCCGCGATGCGCGAACGCTGTTTCGAACTGCTCGAACAAAGTGCGCGAACGTCGGCGAAAAAGCTGAAATTCTTTCGGTTGGCTTTCGGTTCGGCGGGCGGGTTCGGCGAACTCGTGCCCGCCGACGAGGCCAAATCGGCGATCCAGGGCATCATCGGCGACCGCGCGATCGACCTTAACTGGATGATCGGCACCGACCCGCTGCCCAAGCCCGCGGTCAAGATCATCCTCAACCTGTCGCTGCTGCTCGTCGATGCGCTGGTCCGCGGCGGACGGCTCGACATCGGCTGCGAAAACCAGGGCGCCGATCAGGGCGGCGGCATCGAAATCGCGCTGCATGTCGAGGCCGAACGCATCTTCCTCGACGCCGATGTCGAAACCATCTTGCGCGACGGCGAAGGCGCCACCGCGATGACGTCGCGCACCGCGCCCGCTGTGCTGGTCCAGGCGGTTGCGGCGCAGAATGGCGGCACCGTCATGCTGGCTCGCGAAACCCCGACCTCGCTGCTGGTCGGCGCCGTGCTGCGCGGGCGGGGGTAAAGCCTCCCTTAACCATTGTCGGTCATGGTGCTGCTTCAGTTTCTGGGGCGCACCGGTACCGTGATGGACGATTTGCTGAACGACTTTTTGGCCGAAACGGCGGATATCCTCGCCGAAGCGGGCGGGGCGCTTGTCGCGTGGGAGGCGGACCCGACGGACCGCGCGCAGCTCGACGCGATTTTTCGCCTTGTCCACACGATCAAGGGCAGCTCGGGTTTCCTGTCCTTGCCGCGGGTCACCGCGCTGTCGCACGCCGCCGAAGATGCCCTCGATCAGGTGCGGCGCGGCCATCGGGCGGCCAATGCCGCGCTCGTCACCGGTGTCCTTGGCATCATCGACCGGCTGAACATCCTGTGCGCGGCGCTGGGCAAAGACGGCGTTGAACCGACGGGCGACGACCGCGATGTCATTTCGGCGCTTGCCGAACAAGCGGTGCCGACCGGGCCGGGATATGAGGTCGCCGGAGTGCCGCTGCGCCGCGACGATGATTTCCAGGCCGAACTGCAAAGCTGGCGCTCGATCCGGGTGCCGCTGCCCTTGCTCGACAGCGTGATGACCGGGGTCACCGACATCGTCCTCGCGCGCAACGAATTTGCCCGCATGCTGCGCGAATCGGGCGCCAATCCCACCGTCATCGCGTCGTTCGACCGCCTGTCCGATTCGATCGCGGGGATGCGCCAGTCGGTCAGCCAAATGCGCATGCAGCGCATCGACAAATTGTTCGCGCCGCTGCCGCGTATCGTCCGCGATCTGGCGCAGGATATGGGCAAGAAGATCGCGTTCCAAACCAGCGGCGGCGAAGTCGAGCTCGACCGCGAGATGATGGAGAATATCCGCGATCCGCTGATCCACATCGTCCGCAACGCGATCGATCACGGCGTCGAATCGCTCGAGGATCGCGTTGCCGCGGGCAAGGACATTACCGCGACCATTTCGGTGTCGGCGCGCCAGTCGGGCAATCAGATCGAAATCGAGATCCGCGACGACGGCCGCGGCATGTCGCCCGACGCGCTGGTGGCCAAGGCGATCGCGTCGCGCGCGATCACCGCCGCGGAAGCGCGCGCACTGTCGCCCAAGGACAAGCTGGAGCTAGTCTTTCGTCCCGGTTTTTCGACCGCGGCAAAAATTACCGAAGTTTCGGGGCGCGGCGTGGGCATGGATATCGTCAAGGCCAATGTCGAAAAGATCGGCGGCGTCGTCGAACTGCGAAACGATGAAGGCCGGGGGCTTTCCATCCTGCTCCGCGTGCCGATGACGCTGACGATCATTTCGGGGCTGATGGTGCGCGCGGCAGGGCAATATTTCGCCATCCCGCGCGGTGCGGTGCGCGAAATCCTGCTCGAAAACGGCGACACCGTCCGGATCGACCGCGTCGGCGGCGGCGAACTGGCGACGGTACGCGGCGAACAATATCCATTGCTGCGCCTCGAAACCGTGCTCGGCCGCGAAGGCGGTGACGAGGATGAAGACGTGGACGACCGTGCGCTGGTCATCATCCGCCCCGGGCAAGGGCAAAGCTATGCGCTGAGCGTCGCGGCGATCCACGACCATGAGGAACTGGTGATCAAACCTGCCGCGCCGATGATCATGGCGACCGGACTTTACGCAGGAACCACGCTGCCCGACAACGGCCGCCCGGTGCTGCTGCTCGACGTTCAGGGGCTGCTCGCCGCGGCGGCGATCGACGCTTCAGAGGCGGGGCGCAGCCACGACCGGACGGCAGCGGCTGACGCACAGGCATCGGCGGCGCGCAGTGCGGCGCAGCTGCTGCTGTTCCGCGATACCAACGGCCGCGTCCGCGGGATCCGGCTGTCGGTGATCGAACGCGTCGAGGAAGTCCCCGCTTCGGCCCTGTTCGAAAGCGCGGGCCGGGTGCAGGCGCAGATCGGTGACGATATTTTCGCGGTCCACGCGGCGCGCCTGCCGGAGGGGCAGGGGACGCAAAAGCTGCTTCGCCTCCACGACGGCCACGCGATCCTCTGCTATCCGATCGCCGAAGTCATCGACATCGTCCGTTTGCCCGACGCGGTTCAGCCGTCGGCGGCACCGGGGCTGATCGCGGGCGTCGTACTGGTCGGCGGCGATCCGGTCGAACTGATCGACCCCTTCTGGCTGATGGAACAATATGCTGCGCTGGGCGACGCGCCGGTCGCGAACCAGCCGCTTTGCCACCTCGCCGACGACACCGATGGGTGGGGCGAAAATTTCCTCGCGCCGATCTTGCGCAATGCGGGCTACCGCGTCGCATCGGGCGATGAGGCGGAGGATGAAACGCCCGACGTGATGCTGTGCCTGACCGAAGATGGCGGGGCCTGCGCGCATGCCGGTGACGATGTGCCGGTGATCCGCCTGCGCGCGTCGATCGCCGCGACGGGGCCGGAGGACGACACCGTCTATCGTTATGACCGCCAGGCGCTGCTCGATGCCTTGGCGCGCCGCGTCGGGGGAGGCCGCGCATGATGGAAAAACTCTATCTGATCGCCCGCATCGCCGATACCCGGGTCGCGCTGCGCAGCCGCGCGATCAACTCGGTGGTCGCCGTCGGCATTCCGGTCGAAGTTCCGGGCGCACCGCCGCATGTCGCGGGGCTGTTCGCGCTGCGCAGCCGCGTCTTCACGCTGATCGACCCGCATGTCGTCATCGGCCTGCCTGCGGCGCCGGTCGCATCGGGCCAGCGGGTGATCGTCGTCGATGTCGCCGACCACGGCTATGCGCTGCTCGCCGACGCGATCGAGGATGTCTGTTTCATCGACGCGCCCGAAACGCGGGTGGCGGGCAAATTGCTGCCCGGCTGGGCGCGGGTCGCCGATGCGATGATCGAGCATGATGGCGCGTCGCTGCTCGTCGTCGATCCGTCGCATTTCATCACTTTGCCTGCGCTGAAGGCGGCGTGAGTTAACGGGCTGAACACTCCTTCACATTAGCATGGCGTGAAATCAGGGGTTGCGGAGGTAATATGTTGAAATCTTGTCTGGTCGTCGACGACAGCAAAGTCATTCGCAAGGTCGCGCGCCATATCCTTGAAAGCATGTCCTTTGCGGTCGAAGAGGCGGCGGACGGGCAGGAGGCGCTGACCTTTTGCCGCGCCAACCGCCCCGACGTGATCCTGCTCGACTGGAACATGCCGGTAATGAGCGGGATGGAATTTCTGGGGGCGTTCAACGACCTCGATTACGGGCACGAAGAACGGCCGCGAGTGGTGTTCTGCACCACCGAAAACAGCATCGACCATATCCGCGCCGCCATCGAAGCGGGCGCCGACGAATATGTGATGAAGCCGTTCGATCGCGAAACGCTGGAAGGAAAACTGCAGCTCGTCGGCGTCGCGTAATCCGATGTCGATGCCGCGTCCGCAATCCCTGATGTCCGACCCCGAACCGTCGGCGCGGACGGTCCGGGTCATGCTGGTCGACGACAGCCTGGTCGTGCGCAGCATCCTGGAACGCATCGTGGATCAGCGAGCGGGACTCGAAATCTGCGCCTCGGTCGCCTCGGCGCACGACGCGCTCGCCTTTCTGGCCCGCGAACCCGTCGACGTTGTCGTTCTCGACATCGAAATGCCCGGGATGAGCGGTATCGACGCGCTGCCGCATATCCTGAAACGCGCCGCAACGGCGCGGGTACTGATCCTCTCGTCGAACTGCGTCGAGGGCGGCCCGGCGGCGATCGAGGCGCTCGCGCTCGGCGCCAGCGATACCTTGGCCAAGCCCGGCCGCGGCAGCTTTTCGGGCCGGTTTGCCGAGGTGCTCACCGACCGTATCATGACACTGGGGCACCAACAGGATTACCCGGTCCCGATCCCGGTCGCGGAGCGCCGCGCGCCGACGCCCGTCGCGCTGGCGGTCGACCGCGACCAGCCGCTCGAGTGTATCGCCGTCGCAGCCTCGACCGGCGGCATCCCCGCCTTCACCAATTTCCTTGCCAACCTCGACCCGCGGATCACCGCGCCGATCCTGCTGACCCAGCATCTGCCCGACGCGTTCATGGAATTTTACGCCAAGCAGATCGCGACGATGACCGACCGCCGGGTGTGCGTCGCCCAGGCGGGCATGGCGGTCGAGCGCGGGCATATCTATCTGGCGCCCGGCGACGCGCACCTGCTGGTCGTTGCGCAGGGCCGCCGCCGCGAAATCGCGCTCGACCGCCGCGTTGTCGACAATGGTTGCTGCCCCTCGGCCGATCCGATGCTCGACGCGGTCGCCGACGTTTATGGCAATGGCGGCGTTGCCGTGATCCTGAGCGGCATGGGCCGCGACGGCGCGATCGGCGCCGCGCGGCTGAAAGAGGCGGGCGGGACGGTTTTTGCCCAGGCGCCCGAAAGCTGCGTGATCTGGGGCATGCCCGGCGCCGTCGCCAAGGCGGGAATTGCCGCCGCGACGCTGAACCCCGACGCGATCGCGCTGATGCTCGGCAGTTTCCTGCCCGGGCGGCGCCAGCCATGATGGAGGGCAGCGCCAGCGAATCGGCGTATCGGGTGCTGATGGGGGTGCTCGAATCGCGCACCGGACAAACCTTGTCGCCCAGCCGCATCTGGCGCATCGAAATGTCGCTGAAACCCGTCATGCAGCGCCACGGCATCGCCGACCTCGACGCGCTGGTCGCCGCGCTGGTCACGTCGAACAGCCGCCAACTGCTCGACGACACGGTCGATGCGATGCTCAATAACGAAACCTATTTCTATCGCGAATACAGCGTTTTCGATGACATCGCTGCAAAGGTTCTTGAACAATTGCGCGAAATCAACAAGCTGCGCCGCCGTTTGACGATCTGGCATTGCGGCGTATCGACGGGGCAGGAGGCCTATTCGCTGGCGATGCTGATCGCCGAACAGGGCGAGAAATGGGCCGGCTGGCAGGTCGACATCGTCGGCACCGACGTCAGCTACCAGGCGATCAGCCGCGCCCGCGTCGGGCTGTACAGCCAGTTCGAAATCCAGCGCGGCCTGCCGGTGCAGCGGATGGTGCGCTGGTTCGACCAGACCGACGGCGGCTGGCTCGCCAAGGCGGATTTGCGCCGCCGGATCGACTTTTCGGTCCAGAATATGCTGACCGACCGGCCACCGCTCGCCAGTTCTGCCGATCTGATCTTCTGCCGCAACCTGCTGCTCTATTTTTCGGGGCCGATGCGGCAAAAGGCGTTCGCAAAATTGCGCGCGATGGCCGCGCCGCAAAGCTTTCTTGTCCTCGGCGCGGGCGAGACCGTGCTCGGGCAAACCGATCAGTTCGTTGCCAGTCCGCGCTTGCGGGGGCTGTACGAACCTGCGGACCAGCAGGTGCGGCGCGCCGCGGCGGCCTAAAGGACAGGCTCCGCCTTGCTTTTTGTGCGCTGCTGGCGCAATCGACGGCTTGGCAAGCACAGGACGGGTCTGCGGAGCGCATGAGCGATTTTATCGAACGCTGGTCTCCCAATTTCGACGAGCGCGCGTTGCCCATCTCGATGATCGTGCTGCATTATACCGGCATGAAGAGCGGCACCGAAGCGATTGATTGGCTTGCCAATCCCGATTCGAAGGTGTCGGCGCATTATGTCGTCAGCGAGGACGGTCAGATCACTCATATGGTGCCCGAGGACAAGCGCGCCTGGCACGCCGGAAAATCGCACTGGCGCGGGATCAGCGACATCAATTCGGCCAGCGTCGGGATCGAAATCGTCAATCCGGGGCACGAATGGGGCTATGTCCCATTCCCCGATCCGCAGGTCGCCTCCGTCGTCCGGCTGGTCCATATCATCAAGGATCGTTACGCGATCACGCGCGGCAATGTCGTTGGCCATTCGGACATTGCGCCGACGCGCAAGCAGGATCCGGGCGAACTGTTTCCGTGGGAAGAACTCGCCCGCCGCCGCCTCGCGCTGCCGCGGCCGCGCAAGAAACTGACCGATCCTTTGTGGACCGACGCGGGATTTCTCCTCGCGCTCGAACGCTTCGGTTATGACGTAACCGACGGGTTTGCCGCGACGGTGGCGTTCCAGCGGCGCTTTCGTCCCGAACTGATCGACGGCACGATCTGCGGCGAATGCCGCGCGATATTGCTGGCGTTGCTGTTGCCGCAGCCCGAGGGGAATTGAGCGGTGGGGTTACCGGGCTACCCGGTCGTCATCCCGAACCAATCGCCGGTTCACCGCATAAAAAGCAGATAGGCGGCGACCAGCACAGCGATCAAAACGCCGCGCAGGATCAAACCGTTACGCAGCGAATGATCCTCCAGATAGGCCTGCAAATCCGGCGGTATCGGCATCGGCCGCGTTGCCGGGACGTCCGCCCCGCCGGTGTTGCCAACCGGAACCCAACCCGCAAGATGGAAGGGTCCGGCGCCGATCAATCGGACGAATTGGCCGCGTGCTTCGCGGGCATCCGTCTGTTTGAGGGCGAGTCGCAGCATATGATAATGCGTCTTTATGTGGGTGACGTACCAGCGCTGGCCCAGGATATGGGCACGCTCCAGATGGTGCTTCGCCAGGGCGATATCGCCCGCTGCCTCCGCCGCCCGCGCGGCAGCCATTTCGTCGGCAAAGGCCGCTTTAACATCCGATTTCATAAAAACGCCTCCGCAGCACGGCGCCAATGTTACCACGGCGATGGCTTTTCGGGCGAGTGCCCGATGGCACTAGTGCATGATCCGCACGCCACGGTTTATGGCTGTGGGGGAAGGTTGCCCGCAATGGCAGACTGACAGGAAGCGACGGCAACTAGCTGTTCCCC